>BNJU01004980.1_pt1 | contig 564791 bp, 595 predicted proteins | sample 8539281 | NCBI WGS metagenome assembly BNJU01 (sample SAMD00202456, study PRJDB9452) | human saliva metagenome | isolation source: human saliva | place: Japan
ATAACAGGTAAAAATCTTTTTCCAAAAGGTCAAAAGATAATATCGGGGTTTACCTCACTCACTTCTCCGACCAGACCTATATCCTCTCCGTCCACTTCCTTTTTATGGCAATGCAAGAGCGAGCCGTCCTTTCCGCTGATACCTACAGCCTTCATTCCAAGCTCTCCTATCATCTGTACCAGCTCTTTATTCACTTTATTAAGTACCATTTCCACAACTTCCATGGTTGCATCATCTGTAAATCTTAAGCCGTTTACAAAGTGAGGTTCAATATTTACTTTTTCAAGCCATTTGGAAATCTCCTTGCCTCCTCCGTGAACTATAACAGGCTGCATACCTACAAGCTTTAAAAGCACTATATCCTGTATTACCTTTTTCTTTAAGTTCTCATCAAGCATTGCGGAACCGCCATACTTTACAACCACTATCTTTTTATTAAACGCCTGTATATACGGCAAAGCCTCTATAAGAGTCCCCGCCTTTTCAAGTAATTTATCCATAAAACACCTCTCTAGCTTCTGTAGTCCGCATTTATTTTTACATAGTCAAATGTCAAATCACATCCCCATGCCGTTGCACTAAAATCTCCCATATTCAGCTTTATCAAAGCTCTGACTTCCTTTGCAGATAATATCCTGGTTGCTTTTTCTTCATCAAAGCCTACGGATACACCATCCTTATATATCAAAATCTTTCCGTTTTCACTCTCAAAGTAAAGCTCCATATTGTCGGGATCAAACTTTTCGCCGCTGTATCCAAGTGCACAAAGAATTCTTCCCCAGTTGGCATCATGTCCGAATATTGCCGCCTTTGTTAGTGATGAGGTAACTACAGATTTTGCCAAAGTTCTTGCAGTCTCCTTAGTCTTTGCTCCCTCTACCACCACTTCAAAAAGTGCTGTTGCTCCCTCACCGTCTCCTGCAATCATCTTTGAAAGAGCGGTTGTAACGAAATTTAGATTGCTCTTAAATACCTTGTATTCCTCACTGTTTTCGTCAATTATCTTTTCATTATCCGCAAGTCCGTTTGCAAGTATTATAAGAGAGTCGTTTGTGGATGTATCACCGTCCACACTCACCATATTGAAGGTATCCACCACATCTTCTCTGAGGGCCTTTAATAAAAGTTCCTTTGAGATGTTCACATCTGTTGTGATAAATCCGAGCATTGTGCACATATTCGGATGTATCATCCCCGAACCCTTACACATAGCACCCATCTTTACAGTCTTTCCTGATATTTCAAACTCTATCGCGATTTCCTTTGAAACGGTATCTGTAGTCATTACGGCCTTGGCTGCTTCATTGGCAGCCTTTTCACTCTGCTCCAAAGAATTTGAAAGAGATTCTATTCCGGCACAAATCTTTTCTATAGGAAGCTGCATACCGATAACACCTGTAGAAGCCAAAAGTATTGAATTCTCTTCGACTTCCAGTTCGGATGCCGCTTTCTTTGCGCTCTGCTTACAGTACTCCATGCCCTCATCCTTGGTGCAGGCATTGGCAATACCTGAATTTATAACTATTGCATTTACATAAGTTTCACTGTCCGTTATTTTTCTGTCCCAAAGTACAGGTGCCGCCTTTACAAGATTTGTGGTATAGGTTCCTGCAGATATTGCCGGAACTTTGGAAAAAATCATGGCCATATCGGTTCTGTTTTTATATTTTATATTCGCCTCGGTTGCACTTGCAAAAAATCCCTTCGGTGCACATATTCCGCCTTTTATTATCTTCATACTTTCTCCTTATATATTGTTATGATTTATACTCTTTATATAAAGCTCCTAGGCTGTATAGCCGATTATGCTACAATACTTGATATATTTTCCTCATTCAGTACAAGCTCATAGCTGTTTATATCCTTATTTTGCTTCCAGTTTTGACTCTTCCAAAAAATATTTCCTGCAAGATTTTGCTTGAATGCTATAAGAGTTATCTTACTTATCCCTTCGGCGTTTACCCTCTCTATAGCTTCCTTTACCATCTTTCCGGCTATATTCTCACCTCTGCACTTTGAATCCACACATACATGGTAAAACGATGCCTGCCTGCCGTCATGACCTGAAAGTATGGTTCCGACTATTTGATCTTTTTTTATAGCCACAACACTAAGCCCCACATTTCTGTCAAGAAATCTTTTTATATGCTCAAAATCATCATCAACCGCCCTGATCCTGAAGCCCTTTATACTTTTCCAAAGAGCCATCACCTCAGTGTAGTCCTCGATTTTCATTGTCCTTATTTCTATATCTTTTTTCATCATATTGACATCGGTAAACTTTTTAATCCACATTCTTCATCTACCCCAAACATTAAATTCATATTCTGGATAGCCTGACCTGCCGCTCCCTTTATCAGGTTGTCAATTGCACCGGTCACCACTATCCTGTTTGTCCTCTTATCTATTACATAGCCTATATCCACAAATTGCTACCCTTTACAAATCTCGTTTCCGCATTTTCATTTTTTCTAAGAAGCCTTATAAACTTCTCATTTGCATACTCACTATCATAGGCATTTTTTATATCTTCTTCACTAACACCCGAATTCAGCGTAGCATATGCCGTCACCAAAATTCCTCTCATCATAGGAACCAGATGTGGTGTAAAACTAATTACAATGTCTTCTCCTGCCGCCTTTGAGAGCTGAGCTTCTATCTCAGGTGTATGTCTGTGGCTTCCGATTCCGTAGGCCTTCATATTTTCATTTACTTCACAAAAAAGATTGTCAACCTTCGCACTTCTACCTGCTCCCGAAGTTCCGGACTTTGCATCTATTATGATGCTGTTTTTATCTATCAGCTTATGCTTTAACAGTGGCTGCAATGAAAGTATCGAACAGGTAGGATAACAACCGGGATTTGCAATCAGCCTTGCTTTCTTTATATCTTCACGGTAAAGCTCAGGCAGACCATATACCGCCTCTTTTATAAGATTTTTTGACTTGTGCTCAATCTTGTACCACTTTTCATATACATCCACATCCTTTATCCTGAAGTCTGCCGAAAGGTCTATTACCTTGGCATTTGCAAGTACCTCATCATTTATATTCTCAGCAAGAAATCCTTGAGGTGTAGCTGTAAATATAATGTCGGCTTTCTTTGACAGTTCCGATACATTGTCGTTTTCACAGATGTTGTCTGCATATTTATACATACTTCTAAAGACCTTCGAGTAGTTCTCACCCGCAAAGCTCTTCGAGCCGAATCCCACTATTTTTACATCATCTCTTTGTAATAAGAGTCTTATAAGCTCGGCTCCTGCATATCCTGTAGCTCCCACAATACCTACCTTTATCATAAAAACACCTCTCATCCTTTCCTGCTTTGTTATAATTACTTTTATAGTTTCATAATTATACACTTTTTTTATGAATAAAATCAAGGTTTAGTGTATAAAATTTTTTGAACTAAAAATAGCCGAGCAACTTAATGAGAGTACTACTTGGTTTTTGTGTAATCATATATTTACATTTGATTACAGCAATGTTATACTAAAAATGTAAGGATATTTACATTCGGAGGTTTAAATATGGCAAGCACGCTTATCCAATTTAGAACAGAAGACACTGAAAAAAATTAAATCTATTCAAATTCTTGATAAACTCGGACTCTCTCTTCCGGCATATCTTAAGATGTGTATGTCAAGACTAAATCAGGAACATGGTATTCCATTTAGTATGAAGCTTGATGCCACTGATACGCCCGGGATCAGAGCTTTAGAAAAAGCAAGCAAGATTGCAGAGGAATATAATATTTCAAATATGTCGCCTGATGAGATAAATGCAGAAATAGCAGAGGCAAGAAAATAGTTATGAAGTATTTTGTAGTTATTGATACTAATGTTCTTGTCTCTGCAGTATTAAAATATAATTCTATTCCGGGAACCATTATTGAATTTGACTTCGACGGTAAAATTATACCTGTTTTTAAATAAAGAAATCGAATCAGAATATAGAAACTGTTTTATTGCGTCCAAAAATTTCATTTAACGATTGATATCGTGGATGATATAATAAACGAATTTAAAGCAAAAAGGACTGTATATTACTGAAAATCATATTGATATAGATTTACCCTGATCCTAAAGATGTAGTTTTTTATGAGGTCGTTATAGAACAGAGAGAATCAACTCAAGCTTGGCTGGTGACAGGAAATATAAAACATTTTTCCGGCTGAGACATTTATTGTAACTCCAAGGCAGATGCTTGAAATTATTTTTGAATGAAGATGAGGATTAAAATTAAATTTGCAAATATTGTCAATATACTTCATATCATTAGCACAACTTAATAATCATATGTCAATATCAGCATTGAATATGTCGACCTAAACCGTCTGCAATATTCTCTTGCAATAACCTACAAAACTGTTTTTAATTACCTACATTTTTATTTTGTAATTTCCCGCAAAAAAGGACACCTTTTACAGTGTCCACATTGTTTTAATTTCTACATTTTACTGATTTGTAAAAGCTGTTTGCAAATTGTCAAGTTCCAAAGCGGCCGGCGCCTCTCTGAAATTTTGATATGCGAAGATTCCAAATCCTGAAACCTCTCCGGTTTCTCTTGCAGCCTTTACCTGCCTTAATAAAAATATCGTTATATCTCAGCCATTCAGAAACCGTATTGCCGTCCTTTATATTCTTTCCGGTTCTATAAAGTCCGAGGCCTATATACAGCTTTACATTACTGTTACTTTTTTTCTTTAAGTCTACCCAACTGTTTAAACAGTTTATATATGAATGAGGCGCCAATGCACCCGTCTTTGTTTTTGCTTCAAAACCGTGGTAGAGCTGAGGCATTATATAGTCAATATATTCATTTGATGCCATCCATTTATCAATATCAACGAAATATGACTTATCACTTCTAAGATTAGATAAAAGCGCTACAGGACTGATGCCGAAAACCGCCTGAGGACGTGCGGCATGTACCACCTTGTATACGTCTTTTACAAGCATTGACACATTTTCTCTTCTCCACTGTGTAATACCTAAACTGCTTCCTGAAGCGTCATATTCCGCTTTGTCAAAACTTTTTGCAAAATCACTGTCATTTAGTGAAGGGTAAAAATAATCATCAAACTGTACACCGTCTACAGCATAATTTTTACATATTTCGCTGATTGAATTCACAAGATAATTTCTAACCTCTGCACTTGACGGATTCAGATAGTAATTGCCTTCATGTAATAATACATTTCTCTGTTTTGAAGGGTCATTCATCCACTGCTTTACGATTGAACCCTCAGGTATCTCTCTCATCATAGAATTGGTAACTCTATAAGGGTTTACCCAAGCGTGGAATGAAAGTCCGTGCTTGAGCGCACTCTCAATCATATACTCCAAAGGATCAAATTTAGGGTTTAAATCTTTTGTGACCATAAACTTTGATAACGGGAAAGATTTTAATTTCTGACCGTAACTGTCCGAATGACTGTGCATGTGACAGAATATGGCATTCATTCCGCGATTTTTTATATCTGTCATCACTTGATCCGCACGTTTCTTAAATGACTCTACATCTGTGGGCATCTCACTCCAGTCAATATATGAAAACCAAACTCCTCTAAGCTCTTTTTGCTCCACTACCGTACTTTGAACCGTACCACTTCTCTTTACAGGTTTAACCGCCGCATAAACTTGCAAAGAAACCAACATATTCATTATCAATAATACAGCTATAAGCTTACCGATAAGTCCTCCAAACCATATTTTCTTCATCTTCATCTCGCTCTCTATCTCTTTTTTCAGTATAATAAAATCACCTATTATCATACTATAGCTAAGATGAAAAAACCAATATCAACTTCCTTAAAGACTTATTACAAATGCTTTTATCTAAGCTTCGCTTCTATAAAGGAATTTTACTTAGGATCCCTGTTCTTATCCCCTACAATCCAATAATCACAGATTTTTCCGCCTGATGCCAGTGTGCTTTCCCTGTGAAGCACACCTCTTCCTTTCTCAAACATAAGATAGTCAATATCACAACACATAGGCAACAGATCCAAATAACCGTTATCTCTTGCAAATTTTTCAAGGGGACATCTTGTGAAGTGATAATAAAAACCGTCCCTATGAAGATCGTTATCAAAGTTAAAATCCCAGGTTTTATCCTTATACTCGGAATGTTTATCCGCCCATTCCGCCATTCTATGCATCCTGTCAGAAAACTTTTTCATATCTTTAGGTTTATTTAAGTCAAAATGACCTCTAAGTTTAGCGATCAATTTGTTGTTTAAAAACTCCACAATTATTTCTTTAAAATCGTCCACACAAAAATCACCTGCTCTGCACACAGCCATAAAGACATACGCTGAATAAATATTTCCTGACATAGGATTGTTTGATCCGATATCCTCAGTGTTTTCAAGCATCCGCTTATATAAAACTCTTGCCTTTTTTTATGCTTTCTTCAGTTTTTATTCTTACCGAACTTTCTTATCATCGGTTTTTTCAAAATAAAACTTATTAAACTGAAATATATTCCTTTGTACTTCATCATAACCCCCTCCATTCCCTTTTTTTAAAAATTGATTTTTCAATCATCACGTCACCGACTAAAACCGGACCCGTGCAAGTTAGTGTTTTCTAACCGTTTCTATTTTATCACTTTATTGAAGGCTTTTCTATGTTTTAGAGTATTAAAAAGGACACCTTTTACAGTGTCCTCATTGTTTTTAAGCCTTTACTAAATCATTTACATCTTTTCATTCAAATATTTTTTTGAAACGTACTTACGCTTATATTTGCTCTTTTTCGCGGCATCTTCTACTGATATTATTCCGTCTTTTACAAGCATTAGTAATGTATTTATAACCCCCTCTTTTCTACCTTCTTTTATGCCCTCTCTTCTGCCCTCTTTTATCCACTTGTCTTTAGATTCTTCTTTTAAATATGTCATAACTCCTTCATTGCATCCGTCATCTTATTACCCTCCTTATATATGGGTTATCCTTTATAATCCCTCTATAATCAACCCTATATTACTACTTATTCTGCCTTTTTATATTATATATATCTTGATTAATATATTTCTCCTGTTTGATTGCAGTCATAATATCTTTTGCAAGATCACCTATTTGAGGGTTTTTTTCTTGGAATTCATTCCTGTTATATTGAGTAAAAACATCCTTTGCATAACTATATTTACCATCAACCATGTTTAAAAAAATATTCTTCCCTGCCTTTTTATATAATCCCTCATAGCTGCCTTCTTTATGTAGTAACAAAAACAATTCAAAAATTAGGATTAGAAACTGCCGCTATATCACTCTTTTTCAATATCTTCTATCAATTTATCATAACCTTCTACTTTTTTTCTTCAAAAAAATATCCCCATCAAAAACTATAATCATTCTGTCATGCTCTAAGTCAAAGTCATTTTTCCGCCAGCTCTTTTCTGCTTATTTGCAAATTCAACAAGATTCTTTGCAAAAGATATGTTTCTATCTTTATCTGTCTTTTTCCCAAAAGACGAATATCTATTAAAGGGGTGTATACCCAAATTCTTTCTGAGGTCAATCAATTTTTTTGAAATAAAAAGTTTCAGTATTTGCACCTTCACATATAAAGTAATATTTCCTCAAAGGCTAAATTTGTTCCTCTAAATCTGAAGAACGCTTATTCCAATTTGTATAAGTATGAACCAGCATAGCTACACCTCTTTATTAAATTGAAATTGCTTAAACACAGGTATCGCACCATATCTTCCCTCTAAATAAGCCTTGCTTAGTTTTTTTATCATATCTTTCCTTAAATTTATCTAAGGAATAGATTACACTGACATTATTATTATCTCTCTCAATAAACCATATTTCATCCCTACGGAATATTTTTGTCCATGATAGCATTCTCATGAGTCGTAAATATCAGCTGAATCCTCTCTTCTTTATGTGATTCCATAAACATTTTCAATAAAAATGTTCTGTAAGCTTTGGATGTAAGCTTCTCTCCAATTCATCAACAACAAATACAATATCATCTTGCTTTATCATAAGCATATATATAAGATCAATCAATCTTTTTTTGTGCCGTCAGATTCTTCAGAAAAAAATCAAATATAGACTTACCATGCTTTTAATAAAATTGTAGTAATTTCAGGCTCGGAGTTTTCTCTTATTCTTATATTAAAAATCCTTCACCTATTCTCCAAGTCATTTGTATTTTTCTTTAAATTTTCTAATTGCATTTTTTTAACTTAATACTATCAAAAATATTTAACATCACGTCTTTCGGAATCATCTTACTAAGTTCTTCCGGAGTAATTTCTTTTCGTATTTATTTCATTTACCCCTGTATCAAAAGTCTCTATCAATTTACTAACCGTATCCAATGATTCCTTTGTATAATATACTTCATCACTTGAAATGCCTCTATCAGGATTTATTATAATAATATTATTTATAAGCCACTCAAATACCTTTTTGAAAAAAATAAACTTGGAATTATCTTCATATCTCTTGCCCCTATTCATCTCCGTTAGAAAAAGCCCTGTTTCATTTCCCATAAAGTCTTCTGCATAAACATTAAACCTGTTTTTCTCGGCACTTGACAATCTAATTCCATCACCTAACTTCGGCATATTACCGCCATCCCTTGAAAACAGATTATTTGCATTCCCATCCTGCATTAACTCATACAGCCACTCTTCTATAATCTTTCTCCTGCTTAAAACAGCGGCAAAACCATATGCATAAAATTTATCACCTACTGTAAATTGCAGTTCAAATACACTTTCCCTGTCTTTATTTGAATCTTTATTCCTACAATAATCATTTACAGACTCCACAGGAAGTCCTTCCATTATTACTGTTTTTATAAACTCCAATGATTTAACCAAGTTTGATTTTCCTGAAGCATTCGCACCATATATTACTGCATTCTTCAATAAGTTTGTTTGCTTTATTTTAATACGGTGACTCTTATTTTCCTGTATCTTACTTGATGAAATCATAGACAATTCTTCTTTTTTTATCAAAAAGACTTGAAATTCTCTACTGTAATATTAACCAACATATTATCCACCTCATGACCATCTAAAAGCTGCTTTTTTTAGTTATTATATATCTGTATATTACGCTTTTTTTCTCTATATATTCAACTCAGATCTGGAATACCGTATTCAAAAGCAATTGTTTTAAGCCTTTACCAAATCATTTACATCTTTTTCATTCAAATATTTTTTTGAAATGTACTTACGCTTATATTTGCTCTTTTTGCAGCATCTTCTACTGAAATTATTCCATCTTTTACAAGCATTAGTAATGTATTTATAACCCCCTCTTTTTCTACCTTCTTTTATGCCCTCTCTTCTGCCCTCTTTTTATCCACTTGTCTTTAGATTCTTCTTTAAATATGTCATAATTCCTTCATTGCGTGTCATCTTATTACCCTCCTTAACATACTTAAAATCATATTTCATTTTAGATGTTACAGGAAAAATTGTCACTGTAACAATCATCTTTTTCTTCACAAAACTCCCTATTTTCTGCCATCTTTCTAAATATAATGTCATCAATAGGATTTAACTTCTGTACATATTCTTTGAATTTTTGTAACAAAAAAGCCCCGGTATACCCGAGACTGAAAATCAAAATAAATCACTATGACTACCTGTTCTGATAAGTCTTAGTATCAATTCATCATCTATAATCTGATATACCAATAACCAATCAGGTTCTATATGACATTCTCTCATATTCTGATAGTTCCTTGAATTAACAAGCTGATGATCTCGATATTTTGAGGGTAATATTTCCTCCTTTTGCAATAACTCTAATACTTCTTCCAATCTTTTAGGATTACATCCTCGTTTTACCGCAATTTTATAATCCTTCTTAAACCTTCCTGTAAACTCTAACTTAAGCATCTAACGCACTCATCAAATCTTTTACACTGTCAAAAGGTCCGTATAAGTCTTCATTATTTTTGGCAGACTCCATAGCTTTATATGTGGTTTCATTCGGCTCATCTATTTTCACCTCAAACGGTAGACCATGACATCTAAGAGCCTGTCTGTAAAAAATGCCGGTTGCGGTACTTAAATCCAATCCCAACTCCTTAAACAGTTCCGCTGCTTGCGCTTTCAACTCACTGTCCATCCTTAATGTAAGATTTCCCTTTGCCATTTCCACACCTCCTATCTAACATAAGTATAGCAAAAGATATGTATATTACAAGTGCATTGCAACAAAAAAGCCCCGGCATACCCGAGGCTTTTTTATTATCCTTTTGCACTTCCACCAATATACCATGAAAGTTTCGACATTTTAAATTTTGATTTTTATTCCTTTCTCTCCCCATCCTCTTTCTCTTTCAGCGCCATCTCCTGAGCCAGATTCACCACCTTGTTTTCAAGGAGCGACATCTGTATGCTCATAAAGAAAAGCTTGATAAAGAGCATGCCTATTATTATCAGATAGACTATATTTGCGGGGGACTTAGCACCTACCAGGTCTGAGATAAAGTAGATGACTCCCGGGAACACCGCAAAGACTATCAGTATGATGGCAAAGACCACCCAGAAGAGTCCGTCTTCTATTCTTATTTTTGATTTCCTTATCTTTCTAACAATGATAAAAAATGACATTATAGATATCAAGATAAGTCCGATTCTTAGTATAGCTGTCATATTTTTTTCTTCTCTCTAAAACTTTGAATAATAATGATGGATGTCAGCATCCTGAACATATACTTAATGGCATTGATAGGTGTGAGGTAGCTTATACCCGCCACTCTCTCATCCATCTCACCCTGTATCTCACAGACTCTCATACCCTGCTTTATAAGATAGGATACCGTATCGGGCTCAGGCGCATAGTTAAGTCTGAGCGCAAACTCGGCAATCAGCTTTTCATTATACATTCGCATACCTGAAGTAGGGTCATGTATTGTCACACCGGTACTAAGTTTTATTGCAAGACTTATAAGTCTTGAGCCGAGCATCCTCATCGAGAAAGGCTTTTTCTTGGTTACAAACCTTGAAACGATGACTATATCACATTCCTCACACTTTTTTCTCATTTCAGGTATATATTCCGGTCTGTGCTGTCCGTCGCCGTCAAACTGCACCGCGTACTTGTAGCCGTGCTTGTATGCGTACTTCATTCCGGTCTGAAATGCACCTGCAAGTCCCAGATTTACAGGCAAATCTATAATATTAAATCCTCTTTCTTTACAGATCTTTGATGTAGCGTCAATAGAGCCGTCATTTACAATCACATAGTCCACATCATTTAATGTGTTCGTCAGTCGCTCTATTACATTTGCAATATTCTTTTCCTCATTAAATGCCGGTATTATTACCAATGTATCAGACATATCTATCTCCAAAAACCTTTATTCATACTGAAAGCTCTCACCACACTCTTCGGTAACCTCTTAAAATTCTTACCCGCCAGAAATCCTGCATACTTGCAACCGCTGATATATACAAGCTTCACAACACTGATATATGAATGAGTGGACAAAAGATACTTTAATGTCTTTAATACCATTTTCTTGCCCTCGTTCTCACTTTATATTCTTAAAGATATGAGGATTGCTTGCCTGTGAAACTCCGATATCAAAATTTCTTTTAAACTGAGTGGCTCCACTATAGTTATGAGAATGTATTACCTTTGCCCATGCTTCGTATTTTATAAAATATCCATGTTCAATAAGCTTGTATGCATAAAGCATATCCTCATTCAAAATCTCTCCTGTATCAAAGCCTCCAAGTGCATCGAAGGTCTCTCTTTCATAGGCTGCGCATACATTTGAAGCAAAGTAAGTTTTTATTCCAAGAGTCTGCCTCTCATTAAAAGACTTTATCATTGACTCTATAGGATAATTAAATTCCCTTGTAAACTTTTCAATCTTATTTGCCTTTTTGTCGGGCAATTGTCTCGCATATGTCATCTTTATTGACTTGTCCATTCCTCGAAGCAGATATTTTACAGTCTCCTTGTCAAAGCATACAGCATCTTGAGTCATACATATAAAATATCTTGCATCGGATTTTGATACTCCGAGATTTCTTGTAGCACCGTGGTCAAATTCATTTTTTTCAATATGCTCAATATAAAGACTTACTTCGCTGCCTTCAAATATACCTTTGATACCCTCTTCAATACCCGACTTGTCCCAAATACTTTTATCCGTATTTATAATGATAATCTTACCTGGTTTTACACTTTGAGCCAAAAGCCTCTTTATTGATGTCAAAAATCTGTTGTCAGGCTTATATGTAGGTATTATTACATCTACTAAATTCATTTTTTAACCTTTCTGAGTCCGAAAATCACCGCTATAAGGAAAAATACGGTCAATACCGACATGGTAATCATATATGCAAGTGCGGCTCCGTTCATAGCAAAGTATTTTACCATAAAATCGCTGAAAAAATATGCAAAAACCGCACCGACCACATATATAAAGAATATAACTCCGGTCATCTCAAAGATAACCAGACAATAGTATCCTAAGTTCACTATTGCATAAAGTCCTCCGCCAAGTATCACCAAAACCAATGCCGGTCTGTAAGGCTCAATTGCACTTCCCACGTCTCCAAGCACAAGCTTAAGTGCAGGTATTCCAAGCAAATAAGCCGCAAGCATTCCACATAACGTTGCCGCAAATATAAATACCGCAATCTTTGATATGGTCGAAACAAAATTTTTTTTGTTACCTGTCTTATACAGCAATGAAAGCTTTGTAAGTATCGGCCTTATTATAAATCCCGCCATCAGATTTATTATGGAAGTCGGGATAAATATTATACTGAAGTAGCCGTTTAGCTCCTCTCCAAGCCTGTAATTTACAGCATACTTTGCGGCCGCAAAGATATAAAGATCTATAAAAGCTCCCAAAAACAGCCATTTGCTCTTATTTAATAAAGAGAGATATGATGATTTTTTTATACTCTTATCTATATTCAATCTGCCAAGCGGTATAATATCAAAGACCAACGCCGCAAACGCTATACTTGGCAACAGCGCCAAAGAACTGAGCCTTAAATCCCCTGTGATTCCAAGGATTCCCAAAAATATGCATACACAGAATAATGTCCTGAAAAGTGTAGCCTTTCCCGTCATATCAAGTCTGTCCTGTCTTTGCATTTCAGACTCAAATATATCACAAAATCCGTCTAAAATCTTATACAGTGACAAAATCATATATACTTCAAAGACATAGCTGTCCTTTGTCACAAATACTATGTATACAAACCCTGCCAAAACGGCCAAAAGTGAAGTCATCGCACGGAATCTTAAATAATCACAGAATGTATATTCATTTGAAATATCCGTAACCTGTATAGGTCTCATTCCAAAGTATGAAACTATATAAAGCTGCTGGCCTAATGTGGAAAATCCGAAGAAAAATACTCCGCCTGCATAAGCTCCCGCAAGCCTTGTGACAGCCACACCAAGCAGCATACTTGTAACGGCATATACAAGACTGCCAAGCATATTCCAAAAATATGCACTTCTTTCTTTACTGTCCATAATATATCCAAATCTATTTTAATTCCACCATGGTTATTTCTTTTGCAAAGAGGCCGTATTTTTTAACACTTAAATCATTAAGTTTTTTGCCTCTGCAAAGTCTTATAATCGCCTCCAGCTCGTTTACTCCGGCATTGTGAGTAAAAGGATATCCTCCACCGAATCTTGCATTCATATCTATTATATAGGCTTTCCCGTCTGATAAGAGTATATCCATATCAAGATTTCCTATATGAGAAAGGCTTTTTGCAATCTTCTTTCCTACAGCTTTAAGCTCGCTGTTTTCGGTGACCTCTGCAATATCGGTTTCACCCGATCTCATGGCATATTTTCTCTTTACAGTAACACTTAAGTTCTCACCTTCAAGATCATTGAAAATATCCAGTCCGAACTCATCTCCTTTGATCTTTTCCTGTATAAGTATTGCCCTGTTCATATCGGCATTTGACTCAAATCTCAAATATGATTTTTGAATACTTCTCTTTGCCTTTTCATAGAGAACTTCAAGTTCCTTTTTATTCTCGGCTTCAAAAATGCTTAATGAGCCCATTCCCCATCTGGGTTTTAAAATATAAGTTTTATTATCAAAATCAGCATATTCAAGTGCCTTATCAAGATCCAAATAAGTCTCAGGCACAGGCATATTTATCTTCTTAAGATACTCAAGCATTTCAAATTTATCATTACAAATATTTATGACATCCTCATTTGAAACAATGACCTTTACACCAAAAGCCTCAAATTCGGCTTTATTCTTTGCGAGTATCATAAGGTCGATGTCAAAGAGTGAAATCAAAATATCTATTTTTTCATTTTTGCATATTTCCAGTAGAAACGGAATATATTCTTCATCATATATAAGCGGTGACTCAAAAGCCTTATCGGCCACACTCATAGCGGTTGTATTCATATCCGAATTTGTCGCCACAATATTTCCGCTTAATCCGAGGTCCTTGTATATGTCCCTTAAATAATCGATTATATATGCTCTTCTACCCACACTGGTCAAAAGTATATTCATTATTATCTCACCTTACTCACTATCATCTTAAAGTTCTCATTTTTCATAACTACAGCCAGTGCTATATAAATAATTACACCAAGCACTATCTGTATCAGAAGACTTAAAATACCGATTCCTATATGCTTACCTGCAATGTAAATAATAATTCCCATAATTATAGCAGGGATAAAGTTATTTAAAGCATCCATACTCTGTTCTTTTAGGGTGTAACCCAAGAGCTTTCCGTTCGGTGCCGCATTGATATATGCACAGATCAAATCTGAAAGGCCTTAAGCCCTACAAACACAAATACATTATACCTTATTCCAATCAGCAATATGGCAATTCCAAGAATCTTTTTTATGATTTCAAGCTTTAAAAATATATCACTTCTGCCCATAGCATTTAATGCCTCAAGGTTTGATACATGAATCGGCCAAAATACATATGAAAAACACATCATCTGCAAAAACGGTATTGCAATCCTCCACTTTTCTCCAAGCAGTAGAAGTATCAGATTGTCACTGACCGCTGCCAGACCGCACATCATAGGTGCCACCACAAATGTGGAAAGTCTTACCGATGACTTTAAAAGTGATTTTACATCCTCCTTACTTTCCTGTTTCTTTGACATGGCAGGAAGAAGTACGGACTGTATAGCTGATGAAAGATTGCTTACTACAAGTTTTGGAAATTGTTCACCTCTGTTGAATGAGCCCAGCATATCCTCACTGTATGCCTTACCTATAACAAGTCCGTGTATATTTGTAAAAATCGTATCTATAAGTGATGCCGCCAAGAGCTTCGAGCCATAGGCAAACATGGTTTTTAATCTATCCAAGCTGAACTTAAGCCCCGGAAAATATTTTATACCTATACCGAGTATTATAAGAAGTGCAAAATAATAGACTATCTGCTGGAAAACCAAAGCCCAGACCTTTGCTCCCTCAAGTGCCATAATTACACTCACGCTGCCTGAAATAACAGACGAAAGAAATGTTGCTATGAAAAGTGTTTTAAACTTCATATTTCTGGCAACATATGAATTTTCTATTGATATAATACTCCCGGGCAGTATTATTATGCCCATAACTCTAAGTATGTTTGTCAGCTCCGGATTTTTATATATATCGGCTATTACCGGAGAACCCAAAAATAGCAGCATATATATCGCCAGTGATAAAAGTACATTAAAAATCAGCACAGATGAAAAGTCCAAATCATCTGCATGAAACTTTTGTATCAGTGCTGAAGCAAAACCGTTTTGTACCAAAACATTTGCTATTGTTGTAAAAATCAAAACTATTGCAACTATTCCATACTCTGACGGACTTAAAAGCCTTGCAAGGAGTACAGATACTATAAACTGGACTCCCTGTGAACCCCCGTTTTCAAGTATTTTCCAAAAAAGAGATGTGGAAATCTCACTTTTATTTTTTTTATTCATCAGATATTCAACATCTCTCCTAATGTAAGTATTTTTTTGAACTTTTTAAAAAAATGAATATTTCAAGATATCTCTTATCTTTGATATTCTGTTTTTTGATTTCATATTTGCAAAGGCATTTAAGTATTTGTGTGCATAATATGTATCAGCCGACCTGCTTTTTCCAAGTTCATCCTTATATAATCTTAAAAACTCTTCCACCTGTGCAAACATACAGTCATAGTTTTCTCTTACCCTTTGTTTGTTTCTCTTTCTTATATTGCGAAGTTCAAGCGGATTCTTTGCACCAAGTTCATTGCTTTCGTGTTGACGATATTTTACCAGGCACTCATTAAGATATCCCACCTTACCGAATGTAAAAGCGATCATTCCAAGCCACCAGTCGTGCATAAAAGAAACCTCAGGTCTTTTGTATATATCAAGCAATGCCTTATTTATTATCACCGTATTTCCTGTGATATTGTTTTCAACCAAATACCTTGAAAAACTTTCTTTAGTACTTATTGTATAAAGGTATTTTGACTCTTCTTTTGCATACTTTATGGCTTCACTTATACCTGTAAGCTCGGACATTTTTTTATTTTTTAAATTCAGGTTTTCATCCACTATCTCCAAATCCGAATGCACAAGTATCGGCGTTTCTTTACCATACCTTCTTTCAAGTCTTTTTATCGCTTTCAGACTTTTTTTAAGCTTGTCACTTTCCCAAAAGTCATCCTGATCGCAGAGTGCAATATATTCGGCATCAGCCATATCAAGCAGATTGTAAAAGTTTTCTTTCGCGCTGTGAGTATTGCTCTGAACAACATTTATCTTTTCGCCTAATACGCTCTCATAGCTCCTTAATATTTCAAAAGTACAATCGCTTGAATTATCGTCACTTGCAAGTATACTGTAGTCCGTATAGCTTTGATTTATTATACTTTCTATCTGCTCAGGCAAAAATCTTTCACCGTTATAGGTCGCCAGTAAAATTTCTATCATACGCATTCCTACAGTAATCCGAAAATAATCACTTCAAGCCTTACAAATGCAAAGAAAACTTTTGCAAATATCTGCTGAAGAGGGTTTATATTCAGATAATTTTTATAAAAATACATTGTGGACTCTTCTCTGATTTTCTGGCGTGAGTAGAGGCTTTTTAAACTTTTTTTGATGCTTGCCGAATGTATATGCTTATACTTATATCCTGTAATGACGGCCGTTTTTAATCCGATACCTTCCATCTTTTTTGAAAGCAAATCCTCCTCACCGTATAAAAACATCTTTTCATCATAACCGCCGACCTTTATAAATGCGTCAACTCTTACCATAAGTAGTGCCCCAAGTACAGCGCCTACTTTTCTTATCTTGGCATTATAAAAGTTTCTGTCATAATGAAGTGCCTTTGTAAAGATTCGTCTGCATATAGGACCGTTCTCCGCCAAGGAATGAAGAAAATCTCTCATCGGCCAACATGACGCACCTTTAAGTACATTTTCTCTGCTGCCGTATACATCATTTGTTTCCACCAAAGGAGCGCATATGCCGATGTCTTCATTTTTTTCCATGGCTGACTTTAATACTTTAATCACTCTTTCTTCAAAGTCTGTATCGGGATTTGCTATAAGTGCAAAATCCATGCCGAGATCTTTTGCCACTCTTATACCTACATTATTGCCGGCGCCGTAGCCTTTATTCTCATGATTATCTACAAAATAAACCTTTTCATTTTTCTCACAAAAGCTTTTCAGTCTTACCTTGGAATCATCATTTGAGGCATTGTCCACCACTATAACCTTATCAAATACGGCATAATCGGCTACACTGCCTAAGAGTTTTAATGTATTGTCCGCATCATTATAATTCAACACTACTAAGGCTAATTTCATCTTCTCTCCTTATTTTCTCTCCGACAGCCTCTTGTAAGCTTTATTTATATAGTACTCGGATATCAGCTTTCTGATCCCTCGGGCAAACTACGGTTACCAAATCCATCATATGATATATAAGCATATAAAGCTTCTTACCGCCCTCAAGCGGAACTTCTCTAAACGGAGTCTTTTCCTTAAAATAAAAATATGCTCTCTTATAAGGGTTATGACTTCCGATACACCAAGGCCTCTCATCACCTGCAAAATGCAATACTACAGGTCTTTTCTTTGCTTCTTTTAAATCTTCCCTAGTATATGAAAGAGTTGCGCCATAAACTTTAGTCAATGCCCTGTATGAAAAATATTTGTAGTTTGAGAAGAAGTTAAACTTCGGAGGAAGCTTTTTTATTCTCCATCTGAGCACTCCGTTTATAGCATCCTGCTCACCGAAAAGACTCTTATCCCAAATACTTTTACTGTAGCTTATTATCTTTTCTCCAAGGTTTTCTTCTCTCCATTTTTTAAGGTCTATCAGCAAGAGACCGGCATTTACATAGGAAGCCTCATAGTCAAGTCTGATTTCATACCTTACTCTCTCAAGTACTGTAGGCTCCTCTATGGCGGCCACTACATTTTTGCCAAGCTTTGTATCATACAGCTCTCTTATAGAATGTAATATCACCATATCACAGTCAAGATAGAGTACTCTTTCCACATCTTCAGGCAAAAGCTCACCTACAAGCAGTCTGCCCATCTTTGCTGATATCAAATGAGGCATCCTGCAATCCTGTATCAAAAATATTTTTGATGTATCTTTAAGCTCTATTATTTCTACATCTCTGCCAAACTTTCTTTGCTATACTTTTCAACTTGCCCAAAGAGTCCCCACCAATTCCTGTGGAAATGATGAAGACTCTAAGCTCTTTTCTCATGTCTGTTTCTCTCATACAACGAATATAGGCTTACGCCGAGATGCATGGCAAACTTTTCATTTGCTATATAAACTATATTCATGTTTACCTCAATTATAATATATAAACTCAGACAGCGCTTGTATGCTGTCTGAAATACATTTTTAGTAGAACAATCTATTTACCGCAGAGAACAGACCTCTGATAGATGATCTTGTGATATTTCCTGAAATACCGACACCGTATGTGGTCTTTCCGCTTTCAACATCCAGCATATGGATATATGAAGCCGCCTTTGCATTTGAACCTGAAGTCAGAGCGTGCTCGTTGTAATCAAGGACTTTCATATCCTTGCCGACAACCTTCTCAAGGCCTCTTTTGACAGCGTCGATAGGACCGTTTCCGCTGCTTTCAAATACTTTCTCTTCTCCGTTTTCTCTGTATGTAACCTTAACAAGTGTAGAGAAATCTCCGTCCTCATCGGCATCTGTTATGACACATTTTTCAAAATGCAGAGGTTCTTTCTTCTCAATGTAGTTTTTCTCAAACTCCTTGTAGATTTCCTCAGGTGAAACCTCACCCTGTGCTTCTGAAATTCTTTGGATAATATCTGCAAATTCCTTGTGCATACCCTTCGGCAATTTGAAGCCGTAGAATGTATCCATAACAAAGGCAACACCGCCCTTTCCTGACTGTGAGTTTATTCTTACTACAGGCTCGTACTCGCGACCGATATCTGCAGGGTCGATAGGCAGATAAGGAACTTCCCAGTACGGGTTGTTTCTCTGCTTCATAGCCTGAACACCCTTGTTGATAGCATCCTGATGTGAACCTGAGAATGCGGTAAATACAAGCTTACCTGCATACGGATGTCTAGGGTCAATGCTCATCTTTGTAGTTCTCTCATATACATCTATGATCTCTTTGATATTGCTGATATTAAGATTCGGATCAATACCCTGTGAAAACATATTGTAGGCAATATTTAATATATCCACATTTCCCGTTCTCTCACCGTTTCCAAACAGCGTACCTTCCATTCTGTCGGCTCCTGCCAAAAGTGCAAGCTCTGCAACGGCTGTTCCTGTACCCCTGTCGTTGTGAGGATGTGTGGAAAGTATTATTGCCTCTCTGTTTTTAAGATGTGTACTCATCCACTCGATTCTGTCAGCAAATACATTAGGTGTTGTCATCTCAACAGTATTCGGCAGATTTATTATTATCTTATTATCCTTTGTAGCACCCCATGCATCAACAACGGCGTCACATACGTCAAGTGCAAAGTCAAGCTCTGTTCCCATAAAGCTCTCAGGTGAGTATTCCAATATAATTTCACCGTCATGGTCTTTCATATATTTCTTTACAAGAGCCACACCTTCAAGTGCGATATTTTTTATCCCTTCTCTGTCAAGACCGTATACCACATTTCTTTGTAATGTGTCGGTAGAATTGTAGATATGCATTATACATTTCTTAATTCCTTTTATAGCTTCAAAGCTTCTCTTTATAAGATGCTCTCTACACTGGCAAAGTATCTGTACAACAACATCATCCGGAATCAATTTTCTGTCTACCAACTGACGTAAAAAGTCAAATTCTATCTGTGATGCGGCAGGGAATCCGATTTCTATTTCCTTAAAGCCCAACTTTACAAGCAGATTAAACATCTCTATCTTTTCTTCCACCACCATCGGCTCAACCAATGCCTGATTGCCGTCTCTTAGATCTGATGAACACCATATAGGTGCCTTTTCTATTTGCTTATCCGGCCATGTTCTCTCTTTAAAATCCACTACGGGATTTCTCTTATATCTTTCAATATGATACATTCAATCTCTCCTCTTTTCTATTCTAAGTTTAAGCTTTGTCTCATTCCCTGATTTTTGTCCCCCTATATTAAAAGTCCCTCTTTTTCCATTACCTTGATGACCTCATCTGTGTACTTCTCACAGTCTTCCATGCTCTTTGCTTCTACCATTACCCTGATAAGAGGCTCGGTACCGCTTGGACGAAGAAGTATTCTGCCGTCACCTCCAAGTGCTTTGCTTACGGCATCTACCGCCTCAAGCACCGCCTTGTTCTCGCCTGCAATCTTCTTATCGGTTACTCTGACGTTTTTTAGCACCTGTGGGAAGATATCCACCTCACTTGCAAGCTTTGAAAGTGTCTGTTTTGTCTCCAAAACCACCTCCATTACCTTAAGTGAAGTAAGTATACCGTCACCTGTTGTGGCGTGTTTTGCAAATATAATATGTCCCGACTGCTCACCGCCGAGGCAATGTCCGTTATTTTGCATATTTTCATATACATACTTGTCGCCTACAGCCGTCTTTTCGTAGTTTATTCCTTCTCTTTCAAACGCCTTATAAAGTCCGAAGTTTGACATTATTGTAGTTACCACTGTGTTATTGAAAAGCTCGCCTCTTTCCTTCATATACTTACCGCAAATATAAAGGATAAGGTCTCCATCCACCACATTACCTTTTTCATCCACACATAGACATCTGTCAGCGTCTCCGTCATAGGCAAAACCTATATCACAGCCGTTTTCCAAAACACATTTTTGTAGACTCTCTATATGTGTCGAACCGCAGTCGGTGTTGATATTAAGTCCGTCAGGATTGTTGTGTATAACGTAAGTGTCAGCACCCAAAGCATCAAATACATTCTTTGCAATGCTTGACGCCGAACCGTTTGCAAGGTCAAGTGCCACCTTCTTTCCCTTAAAAGATCTGGTAGCTATGGAGATAAGATAGCCTATATATCTGTTTCTGCCTGCAGCATAGTCTACAGTTCTTCCTATATTTTCCTTTGTCGCAAAGTCAATTGCATCATCAGGTCCGTCAATATAGCTTTCTATCTTTTCTATTACTTCTTCTTCAAGCTTTTCACCGTTGCCGTTTATTACCTTAATACCGTTGTCATAGTACGGATTGTGGCTGGCTGAAATCATTATACCGCAGTCAAAATCATCGCTTCTTACAACATATGACACACTTGGAGTTGTAGTAACATGAAGCAGATATGCGTCCGCTCCTGAAGCCGTAAGTCCCGCAACCAAAGAATACTCAAACATATAGCTTGACCTTCTGGTATCTTTACCTATAACCACTCTGCATTTTTTTCCGTCTTTAGAGTAGTAGCTTCCCAAAAATCTGCCGACTTTATATGCATGCTCTACAGTGAGGTCTACATTTGCCTCTCCTCTAAAGCCGTCTGTTCCGAAATATTTTCCCATCAGTTTTCCCCCAATTCAAGCAAATATCTTCTAAGTGCATCCTGCCAAGTCGGCAAAAGTTCAAATCCGTTTTCTGTGAGTTTGGACTTATCCATCCTTGAGTTGTGCGGTCTCTTTGCCTTTACAGGAAATGCATCTGAAGATACCGGTGTTACCGCTACATCAAGTTTTGCCTGCTTGAATATCTCAACCGCAAAATCATACCATGAGCAAAGGCCCTCATTGGTTGCATGATATCTGCCGTATTTGTCCGTTACAATCATATCTACCAAAAGTCTTGAAAGGTCCGGTGTATATGTAGGTGATCCAATCTGATCGTTGACCACACTTACAGCACCTCTTTCCTTTCCGAGTCTTAACATTGTCTTGATAAAGTTATTTCCATGAAGTCCGAATACCCATGAAATTCTTACTATAAAGTACTTCTTAAGCAATTCTTCGACATAGAGTTCTCCCTTATATTTTGCCATACCGTAAACATTAAGAGGCGCTCTCTTATCATCAGGCTCCCAAGGACGCTCTCCCTCTCCGTCAAACACATAGTCTGTGGAAATATACATCATAGCGACATCAAGTGTTTTTGCGACCTCGGCTATATTTTTGTACCTTCCGCATTTATCTTTGTAACAAGGGCCTCATTGTCCTCTGCCGCATCCACTGCGGTATATGCCGCACAGTGAATTATAGCGTCGATCTTGGCATCATTATTTATCTTTTCAATCACTCTCTTTGTAGCGGCTGCATCCGTGATATCAAGATCGTCTATATCAATACCTACAGATTCTATATTTCTTTTAGAAAGTTCGCAAAGCAGGTCGCTTCCAAGCTGCCCCTTTGCACCTGTTACCAATACTCTCATTAAAGTCTTTCTCCATACATATTTTCAAAATACTTTGTGTATTCTCCGCTTATGATATGCTCCCACCACTCTTTATTGTTAAGATACCATTCAATAGTCTTTACAATACCTGTATCAAAGGTATACTCAGGCTTCCATCCAAGCTCGGTCTCTATCTTGGTCGGATCTATGGCATATCTTCTGTCATGTCCCGGTCTGTCCGTTACAAACTTGATAAGACTCTCCGGCTTATTAAGTGCTTTAAGTATTGTCTTTACCACCTCCAGATTGGTTCTCTCATTGTGTCCGCCGATATTGTAGACCTCACCGACTTTACCTTTTCTTACCACAAGGTCAATAGCCTTACAATGGTCTGTAACATAGAGCCAGTCTCTTACATTCTCTCCCTTGCCGTATACAGGAAGCTCCTCGTCATTTAGTGCTCTGCTTATAATAAGCGGTATAAGCTTCTCAGGGAAGTGGTAAGGTCCGTAGTTGTTTGAACATCTTGATACAGTCACAGGAAGACCATAGGTTCTGTGGTATGCAAGTACGAAAAGGTCGGCACTTGCCTTTGATGATGAGTACGGGCTTGATGTATGAAGCGGTGTTTCCTCGGTAAAGAATAAATCCGGTCTGTCAAGCGGAAGGTCTCCGTATACCTCATCTGTTGATACCTGATGATATCTCTTGATTCCGTAGGTTCTGCAGGCATCAAGTAGAGTTGTAGTTCCCATTACATTTGTTCTTACAAAACTCTCAGGATCTGTTATTGATCTGTCTACATGGCTCTCTGCTGCAAAGTTTATAACCACATCAGGCTTTCTTCTTCAAAGAGCTTGAAGATAAATGCTCTGTCAGCGATATCACCTTTTACAAACTTATAATTCGGTGCATTCTCCACCGGCTTTAATGTCTCCAAGTTTCCCGCATAGGTAAGCAGATCCAGGTTTATTATCATATCCTCAGGATACTTATTTACCATATAGTGAACAAAATTTCCGCCGATAAATCCGGCACCGCCTGTAACAATAATTTTCATATTAACCTCGTCTGTTTTATTTTACGCTTGATGTATGTGGTCGATATACTTGCCGTCATATACATCTTTTAAATATTTTCCGTACTGATTTTTCTTAAAGATCTCATATGCCTTTAGAAGTTCTTCTTTGCTTATCCATCCGTTCAGATATGCAATCTCCTCAAGGCAGGCTATCTTTCTGTGCTGATGTGTTTCCATTGTATATACGAAATTTGTAGCCTCAACAAGGCTCTCATGTGTTCCCGTATCCAGCCATGTAAAGCCCTGTCCGAGTACCTTCACCTCAAGCTCTCCTTTTTCAAGGTAGATTCGGTTAAGATCCGTAATTTCAAGCTCTCCTCTGGCTGAAGGCTTTAATTCCTTGGCATATTTCACCACATCATTGTCATAGAAATAAAGTCCTGTAACGCAGTAGTTGCTCTTCGGTTTTTCAGGCTTTTCTTCTATAGAAACAGCCTTACCGTTTTTATCAAACTCCACTATACCGAATCTCTCTGGATCGTCTACATAGTATCCGAATACGGTAGCTCCCTTTGTCTTTGAAGCTGCAGATTTTAAATGGTTTTTAAGTCCGTGTCCATGGAATATATTGTCACCAAGTATCATTGCCACCGGCTCATCGCCAATGAACTTTTCACCGATGATAAACGCCTGTGCCAATCCGTCCGGGCTTGGCTGAATCTCATATTCTAATTTCAGTCCGAATTGTGCACCGTCTCCAAGCAATTCTTTAAATCTTGGTGTATCATCCGGTGTGGAGATAATAAGTATCTCTCTGATACCTGCCTCCATCAGTACGGAAATAGGATAATAAATCATCGGCTTGTCATATATAGGGAGTAGCTGTTTTGATGTAACCTTTGTCAGCGGATACAATCTTGTACCGCTACCGCCTGCTAATATAATACCCTTCATTTTGTGTCCTCACTTTCGCCGGGGCTTTTACCCTCAAAGCCTTTATATGTGTAACTTTCAATAACTTTTATAATACCATAATTTAATAAAACTGTGAAGAAATAAAAAAGGACTGTATGCATTATCCTTATTTTTCAAGAAAATATACATACAATCCTTATTATTTATTTATTTCCTGCTACATCCAGACGAACCAATGCTCTTCTGAGTGCCAGTTCAGCTCTGGCAACATCTATACCGTCTCTTTGTGAGAGTCTCTTTTCGGCTCTCTCCTTCGCCTCTTTGGCTCTGACAACATCTATCTCATCACCGTACTCACACGAGTCTGCAAGTATGGTAACCTTATCCTGTAATATTTCAGAAAAACCTGAGTGAAGTGCACAGTTTTTAACACTGCCGTCTTCACAGTGAATAGTCAGCTTACCCGGTGCTATTACATTTACCATAGGGATATGCTTGGCATATATACCGACATTTCCCTGTGTTGTGGTGTATTCGACCATAGTAGCATCCCCTTCAAAAAAAACATGGTCGGGGCACATTATCTTTAATGCAAACTTGTCCATACTACCTCCTATTTAGAGGCACGCTCTACAACCTCATCAATAGTTCCCGCATTGAGGAAATACTGCTCAGGTATATCATCATGCTTACCGTCAAGAATCTCTTTGAATCCTCTGATGGTCTCTGACAGAGGTACATACTTTCCTTCAATACCTGTAAACTGTGTTGCCACAAAGAAAGGCTGTGAAAGGAATCTTTGGATCTTTCTTGCTCTTGCTACTGTAAGCTTATCATCTTCTGAAAGCTCATCCATACCGAGCATGGCAATAATATCCTGTAACTCTTTATACTTTTGCAATACCTCTTGTACTCTTTGAGCAACTTCATAATGCTCCTCACCCACTACATGAGGTGAAAGTATTCTTGAAGTTGAACCCAGAGGATCTACAGCCGGATAAATACCCATCTCAACTATAGAACGGTCAAGAACTGTGGTAGCATCAAGGTGAGCGAATGTATTTGCAGGAGCAGGGTCGGTAAGGTCATCCGCAGGCACATATACAGCCTGAACAGATGTAATTGAACCGTTCTTTGTAGACGTGATTCTCTCCTGAAGCGCACCCATCTCCGTCTGAAGTGTAGGCTGGTAACCTACGGCTGAAGGCATACGTCCAAGAAGCGCTGAAACCTCCGAACCTGCCTGTGTAAATCTGAAGATATTGTCGATGAAAAGAAGTACATCCTTTCCACCCTGATCTCTAAAATACTCCGCCATTGTAAGACCTGTAAGACCTACTCTCATTCTCGCACCCGGAGGCTCGTTCATCTGACCGAATACCATGGTTGTCTTATTGATAACTCCCGAATCGGTCATTTCGTGGTATAAGTCATTACCCTCTCTGGTTCTCTCACCTACACCTGTAAATACCGAATATCCGCCGTGCTCTGTTGCTATATTTCTGATAAGCTCCTGAATAAGTACGGTCTTTCCTACTCCCGCACCTCCGAAGAGTCCTATCTTTCCACCCTTTTGATACGGGCACAGAAGGTCAACTACCTTGATTCCTGTCTCAAGTATCTCGGTCTGAGTTGACTGCTCCTCAAAACTTGGAGCTTTTCTATGTATAGGAAGATACTCCTCAACCTTTGGAGCTTCCTTCTTATCAATAGGTTCTCCAAGTACGTTAAAAATTCTACCCAGAGTATTCTCACCTACAGGTACTGAAATAGGTGCACCTGTTGCTTTTGCTTCCATTCCACGTACAAGTCCGTCCGTACTTCCCATGGCAATGGTTCTTACTATATCGTCTCCCAGATGCTGTGCAACTTCTACTGTAAGTACGCCGTCAGCTGTATCTATCTGTATTGCCTCATTGATCTGCGGCAAGTGTCCTCTGGAAAACTGAATATCCAAAACGGCACCGATAATCTGGGTTATTTTGCCAATATTTGGCTCTGCCATCAACTTTTCTCCTTCCTCTTCCACTATTCTATGGCGTTGGCTCCGGCCACAATCTCTGTAAGCTCTTGAGTGATAGCACCCTGACGAGCTCTGTTGTACTGTAAGCCGAGCTTATCTATAAGTTCTTCCGCATTTGATGTTGCAGAATCCATAGCTGTCATTCTCGCTCCGTTTTCCGAAGCGACAGACTGCATCAAACCGCCGTAAATAACAGAAGAAATGTATTTTGGAATTATAGCATCCAATACTTCATCTTCATTGGGAGAATAATTCATAAGGGCTCTCGCACCCTCACTTTCCGTAGTCTCAGGCTGCAATAAATCTTCCTTGCTTATAGGAAGCAATTTCAAAAGAACAGGATCATGTACCACCGTATTCTTGAAATTGGTATATATCACATAAATCTCTGAGAGCTTTCCGGTTTCATAGTCGTCAAGCAATACCTTTGTGATATCTGCAGCATCCTTGTACAGCGGCTCTTCCACAATCTCTGAAAAGTCTCCCTCTACTTCAAAGCCTTTGTGTAAGAGTGCATCTCTACCTTTTTTACCTACTGCATATATAAGTGTTTCATTGCTTTTGAATTCGCTTATTACCTGCCTGCTTACAGCATTGTTATAGCCTCCTGCAAGACCTCTGTTACCTGTAATAACCAATACGCCTATCTTACCGCCGTCATTTTTCTTAAGATACTTGTGAGATATATTCTCACTTTTCTCAAGCATTGATGCTATAGTCTGATACATTACGGTAAAGTAAGGCTTGGAAGCGTCCGCTTTTGCTCTTGCTTTTTGAAGCTTAACCGTCGCTACAAGTTTCATGGCTTTGGTAATCTGAGCAGTGCTTTGTATCGCCGCACGCCTACGCTTTATTTCCTTCATTGAAGCCATAATACACCTGCACTATGCTTTCTTACATTCATTGATAACATCTGTAAGTCTCTTTGCAAGATCCTCAGAAATTTCTTTTTTATCTCTAATCTCAGCAGCTATCTCAGGATGCTTACTCTCAATAAATCTGAACAGCTTATCCTGGAACTCAAGTACCTTATCTGTAGGCACGTCAAGTAAGAGCTTCTTTGTAGCTGCAAATATAATGATTACCTCATATTCAACCGCCATAGGCTTATAATTAGGCTGCTTTAAGATTTCTCTTATTCTTTCACCCTGTGCAAGCTGATTCTTTGGTAGCCTCATCAAGCTCCGAACCGAACTGTGCAAATGATGCAAGCTCTCTGTACTGAGCAAGCTCCACTCTTATAGGTCCTGCAATCTTCTTCATAGCCTTAATCTGTGCGGCGCCACCAACTCTTGATACTGAAAGTCCGGCATTGATGGCAGGTCTGAATCCTGCATTGAACATCTCCGTTTCAAGATAAATCTGACCGTCTGTAATAGATATAACATTGGTAGGAATATACGCTGAAACGTCTCCCGCCTGTGTCTCTATAATAGGCAATGCGGTAAGTGAACCGCCGCCAAGGTCATCTGAAAGTCTTGACGCTCTCTCAAGTAATCTTGAGTGAAGATAGAATACATCACCCGGATATGCCTCACGGCCCGGCGGTCTCTTAAGAAGAAGTGAAAGTGTACGATATGCGGCAGCATGCTTGTAAGGTCATCGTATACTACCAGTACATCCTCTCCTCTTTCCATCCACTCCTCACCGATAGCACAGCCTGAGTAAGGTGCGATATATTGAAGCGGTGCAAGGTCACTTGCGGTAGAAACTACTACTGTGGTGTAGTCCATAGCACCGTAATCCTCAAAAGTCTTTACAATTGATGCAACAGTGGAAGCCTTCTGTCCTATAGCAACATAGATACAATGAACATTCTGTCCCTTTTGGTTGATGATTGTATCTACGGCGATAGAAGTCTTACCTGTCTGTCTGTCACCGATTATAAGCTCTCTTTGTCCTCTTCCTATAGGAATCATGGCATCGATAGCCTTAATTCCTGTTTGAAGCGGTGTATCTACGGATTTTCTTTCGATAACACCGTGTGCAACTCTCTCTATTCTTCTAAAGGTATCTGTAGTTATAGGTCCCTTTCCGTCTATAGGCTGACCGAGTGCGTTTACTACTCTTCCTGTAAGTGCATCACCTACAGGAACTTCAACAACTCTGCCTGTGGTCTTTACTGTATCACCCTCGCTGATATTTCTTTTATCACCAAGTAAAACAGCACCAACATTGTCCTCTTCCAGGTTTAAAACCATGCCGTAGACATCTCCCGGGAACTCTAAAAGCTCACCCTGCATAGCCTTAGCCAGACCGTGTATTCTTGCAATACCGTCCGCTACCTGAATAACAGTACCTACATCCGATACCTCGAGTTTAGTTGAATACTTGTTTATCTGCTCTTTTATAACCGAGCTGATCTCTTCAGGTCTTAGATTCACTAGACTCGTACCTCTTTTCTTTAAACTTTTTGCCGGTAATACGGCTTATGATAGCATTTTTCGCATCTTTTCAATTCTGGTTTTTACACTTGAATCCACAACTCTGTCACCTATTCTGATGACAATACCGCCCAGAATACTCTCATCCACTATATACTTGCTTCAAGAGATTTGTACTTTGAAGACTTTATAAGTTCCTCTACAATTCTCTCTTTCTTTGCATCATCCAGCGGCAATGCGGTGGTAATCGTTGCCTTTCCTATAAGCAAAAGCTCTTTTATACAATCCGTAACATAGTCAAGTATAGGTAAAAGCTCCGCCTGTCTCTTTTTTTCGATAACGGTAAGTAAAAGTCCCATGGAGTCTTCACTCACATGATGCTCAAATATTCCCTTCAAAAATGATACCTTCTCCTCATCGTCCATCTTAGGAGAATCAAGGAGCAAAGCAATATCTTCATTTTTTACAAAAATATCTTTTATTGCCTTTATCTCATCAAGTGCAACATTTAAATTATTTTTATCAGATACTACCGACACATAAGCATCTCCATATACTTTGGACACTAATTTTGCCATGTACCATCTCCGATTTCTCTTAAAGTCTCCTCGACAAGTCTATCCTGCACTTCTACATTCATTGCAGAATTGACCGCCTTGCTTGCAATAATCGAAGCCACATCCACAATATTTGACTTTACTTCTTCCATGGCTTTCTTCTTTGCCAGCTCTATCTCATTGTTAGCTCTGTCAGTAATTCTCATAGCTTCGGCTCTTGCCTCTTCTATGATTTCATTTTCTCTATCCTTTGCCCTTTTTCTTGCGTCTTCCAAGATAGCGTCGGCCTGCTTTTTGAAACCTGCCAACTTCTCTTCGTATTCCGCCTTAAGAGCTTCAGCCTGTGCCTTCGCCTCTTTTGCGCTATCCAAATCTCCCGCTACACGCTCTCTTCTTTTCTTGAGCATTTCCTTTGCAGGATTAAAAAGCAAATAGGAAAGAATAAAGAACAAGAAAAGGACCGCAAAGCCTGTAATGGCTGAATCAGCCAAAAGCTGAGGGTCAAATCCTATCAGTCTTTCCATAAACCCTCCAAATTAAGCGCCGAAAGGCTTAACAAACATAAGAATCATAGCAACAACGAGTCCGTAAAGACCTGTTGTCTCGGCAACGGCCTGTCCGAGAAGCATTGTTGATGTGATATCCGCTCTTGCTCCCGGATTTCTACCTACAGCTGCCGCACCATGTCCTGCAGCGATACCCTGTCCGACACCCGGTCCGATACCTGCTATCATAGCAAGTCCTGCACCTATAGCGGAGCAACCAAATATAAAATCCTGTCCTGTCATATTCATAAATAACCTCCAAAATATATGATATCAAGTAGACAAAAAACTACTCAAATCCTGAAAATATTTTATCTAATGAACTATTCTAATTTGTCATTGATATAAACCATACTAAGCATACAGAAAACATAGGTCTGTAATGCTCCTGAGAACACATCTGTATACAGATGTAAGAATGACGGTACACCTATCTTTAAAAAGATCGGCATCATACCGTACCAAAGTCCCATGATCAAAACGCCTGAAAGCACATTTGCAAAAAGACGCAACGAAATGGATATCGGGTTTGCTATCTCACCAATAACATTGATTGGGAAAAGTAAAGGGATTGGTTCAAACAGCGATGTAAAGTGTTTTAATTTTCTGTTCTTGATACCCTGGAAATTTACTATAAGGAATGTAAATAATCCGAGCAAGAATGTAACACCGTAGTCCGCCGTAGGGTTTCTCAGTCCCAACAAACCGCTAAAGTTTGAAACAAAAATAAAGATAAAGATTGTTCCTATATAATTCAAGAATCTGTCCTTGTTTCCACCAAGAATAGTATCTGTCATAGACTCTAAGGCTTCAATACCACATTCCAAGAAGTTTACAAAACCGCTTGGAGCTTCATATGGATCCGATGCCTTTATTGCCCTATTTGCAAATATAGCAAATATGGTAATCAATACAACAACAATCACCAAGGAAACTGTAGTCGTAGTCAAATAGAGTTCCTGACCGAACAGCTTATACTTATATAGGCCGTGAATCATGAAATCCAAATTTTTGGCTCCACCTGCACTTTCAGCTAAAATACTTAAGCTCATGTCTCCTCCTTTCTTCTTTTTTCAAATATTTTTTTAAACAGTGGATACATATATGCGCCTGACTTCAATCCGAAAACGGATATAACAATCGCGAGTGCATTTATGTATCTACTGTTCCAAAATATTGCTACAACAACGAATAAAACCGCCTTCCTGAGCAAAGAATGTATCATAATCTTTCTCTGTGCATAAGAAGGGGTCCCCCCGTACAGACTGTCCTCAGTGGATATACCCATATCCACAACCATAGCCAATACCAAAACAGTTCCTACCAGTATACCAAGTTCCATAGAAGAAACCTCGTACTTCATAAGTCTTGCAAAAGGAATAGCCGCAAGGCTTAAAATAATCTCATAAATCAAAACACCGATACCCATATAAAGGCATGTTCTTCTTGTATCCTTACTCATCCTTTTTCTTAAAAACCCTACTTTCTTTCTTCGGTAAAACAAAACTGTTTTCTTTTATCTGCAGGTCCTTTTTTTGATCGTCTTTCTCCATCTTCTTTAGAGAATTCATAATAAGCCTATACCCGGACATACATCCGCTTATCACTCCAAGCAATAAGAATATCAAGGTAAAAGGAAAATGAAACTTTCCCTCAAGCTTAATACCTACAAATGTACAGAGTAAAACAGGTGTAACCATGGTAAAACCTACCTGAGAAATGAGTGATAAATATTTTAAGGCCTCCATAATCTTTCACCTCCTAATATACTCCAAAACCGTAAAAACATTCAATATATTAATTTAATTTATACGGTTTTACCATTATACCTATATATTCTCACCTTGTCTATATTAGTGTTTTTTTATCAATATCATTGTTAAATTAAAGACTAACACTACAAAAAAACTATACAAAAATACTATCATCTATAAATTTTTAGATAATGCTTTTAAGAATGTACTTTAAATGTAGCTTATTACAGCAACTTTTTATTTCTAAAAAGAATATAAATCGGTATTCTGTAAATCGTAAATATTTGTTATAATATATATACTGTTCTATTGTTAGGGAAGATGTTATAATAAAAGTAATGACGGGTATAAGTTCAAATGTAAGAGAGCTGATTTCGGTAAGCTCTTATAGTTTGATCTCATCCATAACAATATAAGGAGGAAATATGAAGCAAACTATAAAAAAAGATGTTGGTTACAGGCGCAATTAGCGGACTGCTTTCACTCTCCGCCGTTTCTGCCGTGTACGCATCTAATAACCGTTGGAAATCAAACAATGGTACCTGGACCTATGTTGATGATAATAATCAACTGCACAAAGGCTGGCTACAGTCTTCAGAAGGCTACTACTATATGGATTTGTCCACTGGTATCATGACTACAGGTTGGAAGAATATTGATTCAAAGTGGTATTATTTCAAATCAAACGGAATAATGGCTACAGGTTGGTTTAAAGTAGGAAATGAATGGTATTATACACTCAGCAGTGGTAACCTTGTACAGGGATCATGGCTTAAGAGCGATTCAAACTACTATTACTTAAGAGGATCAGGTGCTATGGCCACAGGCTGGAGACAGATGGACGGATCATGGTACTATTTCAAACCTGACGGAAGAGCCGCATTCGGCTGGACTAAAGTAGGTGACAAGACATATTACTTCTCAAGCGCCGCAAAAATGTGTACCTCATGGAATCAGATTGACGGTATTTTCTATTACTTCAATCCTGACGGCTCCATGAAGACCGGTTGGGTCAATGACGGTACCCACAAGTACTATATGGAAGAGGCTGCCGGTGACAACCACGGCAAGATGAGCTTCGGTTTCAAGAAGATAGCAGGTACAACTTACTTCTTCAATGAACAGGGACATATGGTTAAGGGTTGGCTGAAGTCAAATGACAAATACTATTACTTCGATGAAGAAGGAAAGATAGTTGCCGGTAAAACCATAACTATAGAAGGAAAAGAATATACCTTTGATACACATGGTGTATGTACAAATCTCAGTGGCACTCCTAGCAGTGTCACTAATGCTATACCGGGAATACTTAAGGCTGAAGCCACCAACGGCACAAAGTCCTCTTCAGAAAATCAGTCAAAGAGCGCTTCTTCAGGTCAGCCCGGGTGTAGTACCTGCTCCGGGAGACAATAAGCCGGCTGAATCAAAACCGGGTGAGACCAAGTCAGGTGAGTCCAAACCTGCCGAGAGCAAACCTGGTGAAAGTAAAACGAACGAAGCAAAACCTGCCGAGACAAAGTCAGGCGATAGCAAAAATACCTCTACTTCAGCTACAGAGCCTACCGTACCTGCCGCACCGACAGATGAAACAAAGTCCGGCTCTGAAAGCGGCAAATCAAACAGCCCTTCAGGAGAAGCCAAGCCGAAATCACCGGCAGATGAAACAAAAAAAGGTAACGGTTCCGCAAGCAAGGATGAAGTCGGATTAAAACCCGGCGAAACATCAGGACCGAAATAGAGGTAAATCATGCATTTAAATAAATTTTCAAAAGCCGCCATATCCATTTCACTTGCTATGTCTTTACTCACTCCTATGACTGCATTTGCAGCCAATGAGTGGACCATGCAAAGCCCCGGAGTCTATCAGATGCTTGACGGCTCTTCACTTTCAGGTGTAGTGGCAAGAGGTATCGACCTTTCACATTATCAGGGCAATGTAGACTGGGACAAGGTTGCGGCAGATGATGTACAATTCATATTACACGGAACCAGATATAAGGGCCAGATAGACCCTGTTATAAGAAAAAATTTGTCGGAAGCAAATAAAAGAGGCATTAAACTCGGTGTCTATATCTACTCATATGCAATGAGTGTTGAGCAGGCTGAAGCCGAGGCTGACTTTGTTCTGGATATTATAAAGGACTATCCTATATCTTATCCTGTAGCATTTGATGTGGAGGACGCCAATACTCAGGGTAAATTGCCTAAGGATCAGCTCACCGCAATTATCAAAAAATTCTGCGACAAGGTTGAAGCTGCAGGCTACTACCCTATCGTATACGCAAATGACTACTGGATTGCCAACAAGCTTGATATGAACGCACTCAAAAAATACGATATCTGGGTTGCCAGATACAATGTAAAGCATTCATATCCGAACCCTGTTATGTGGCAGGCTACCAGTACAGGTAAAGTCAACGGAATAAACGGAAATGTCGATATCGACTTCCAGTATAAGTCTTTCAGTGATAAGATTCCTTCAACAACATGGAGAACTATCGCAGGCAAAAGATATTATTTTAAAGACTATGATATGGTAAAGAATGCATGGGTTCATGACAATAAGAACTCATACTACATGGGCTCCGACGGTGTAGCAAAGACAGGTTGGTATACCGATAACAATGCAACCTACTACCTTGATCCTCAAAATAACGGTGCCGCAAAGAGAGGTTGGTATAATGAGAACAACGCCTGGTACTACCTTGACAACAGTGACGGAAAGATGCAGACAGGCTGGTATGCCGACGGCAATAAAAGATACTATTCCGACAAAGACGGTAAGATGCAGACAGGTTGGCTGGTAGACGGCAAAGATACCTACTTCTTAAACCCTTCAGGCGTTATGGCGACAGGATGGGTAAGTGACGGTAATATCTGGTACTTTATGGATAAGTCGGGTAAAATGCAGACAGGCTGGGTTGATACCGGAAACCAAAGATATTACCTTGACAACACCGGTAAGATGCTTACAGGCTGGACCGATATCGGAAATTCCAGATATTTCCTGGCTCCAAGTGGCGCAATGTCCAAGGGTTGGCTGAATGAAAGCGGTACCTGGTACTATATGGACAATAACGGTAAGATGCAGACAGGCTGGGTTAATGACCGCGGCAGCTGGTACTATATGGACAACACCGGCAAGATGCAGACAGGCTGGATAAATGACGGCAGAAACAAGTACTTTATGACCGATTCCGGTGCTATGCAAACCGGTTGGTTAAAGCAGGATAACGGTTGGTACTACATTGACGGTTCAGGTTCTATGAGAACAGGTTGGGTCAATGACGGCGGCACTTGGTATTATATGGATGACTCAGGTAAGATGAAAACCGGCTGGATCGACTCAGGCAACAACAGATACTTCCTGTCACCAAGCGGTGCTATGAAGACAGGTTGGATAAGCGACAACAACAACTGGTACTACCTAAACAGCTCAGGCGCAATGTCAAAGGGCATGATAAATGTAAATAATGTATCATACTACCTTGACGAAAACGGCAGGATGCTTGCAAACACTACAGTAAATGTAAACGGCACCGAGTACAACATTGACGCTTCAGGTGCTATGACCCCTGTAGCTACAGAAAGCACCACCGCACAGGAAGCCTCTACAGTTTCTACACAGGCAAGTGTAGGACCGAGGGCGGAATAATAACAAGAAAAAGTTCTATTAATAGCAAAACCACCCATTTGGGTGGTTTTGTAGTTATTTAATGTCTTTTATTATTCTTACTATCTTTTTTTGAGTTGTTCTGCATTATTATTCTCTTGAAGCTATTATTTTTTTAATTGATGCCTATTCATTATCCTTATCTTTTATATAGTTCTTATATGATTTTTAGATTTTCCATCGATTTCTCTAAGGGCTCCCTTGTCTTTCTGCCATCTTCTTGCAATTCCTCATATGGAATAGTATAGAATGTTCCATCTTCCTCATTCCAAAATTCCATTTCATTAAGATAGCTCTCCGGATAAATTTTTTCAACGTTCCATGGATGTAAATAGTATTCTTTATTTTCTAAATCATACTTTAATTTCTTCCAATCAAATTCTCCACACAATGCCTCAAAAATCCCTCTATCATCAGTTTCATAGCATGTTTTTCTAACTCTTCCTCTGAATATATAAATATTTCTTCAGATTCATTATCATATACATCATCATCCTCAGCATTTTTCTTGTATTGTTTTCGCACGTTCATATTTTTTTCCTCTCTTTCTAACACTTCTCATCATATTCATTTTTACCATTTTTAAGATAATCTGACCATTGTGAAAAGCAATGTTTATTAAAAATCCAAAATGCTTATTTTTTCTTGGTACACCATCTTTCGGTTTGCAAATATCATAAAGTGATTTCCCATTTACTTTGGTGTTTTTAGAATTCTCTCTATTTGCTTTCTATACCCTCTTAATCCATCACCATTACGTTCATCCAGATTGGCTTTGTCTTCAGTTGGCAGTTTATACATTTTCACTAAATACTTTGTTAATTCCGTTAGTTTGAAAGCTCTGTTTTCATTTGACTCGTGATTTCCACTTTTTTTGACATATTTGTACCTCTTTTTTTATTTATGTATATATTTTTATTTGTATACATAAATATATATTATATTCCTTTATTTTGCAAGCACAAACCCTTAATTTGTATATATTTTTATTTCACTTATTTATATACATATATGTATATAAATGATATAATCCAAGCATACTTAAATCCGGATCAACAAGTATTAATAATTTCAAATATAAAAGGAGTTAGTATGAGTTTTTACTACATTATTAAAAACAAACTGTGGAATATCTCAGGTTTCACTGGAAACAAAAATTTTTTTGATAAAAGGTGTATCAATATCAATGGTGATATAACAGATGCTTTAGCTCTTGATTTTACTGATAAAAATATTGGAATTAAATCTGGAATCAGATCTACCTATTACAATACTGATAAACAGTCTTGGTGGAGAAATAAATAGTGGATTATTAATGTATGATGCTATAGTTGGTTCAAAAGCACCTATACGAATGATATGTAGAGGAAGAGCATACAGCATGGGAGCCATACTCTTTGCTTGTGCAAATGAACGATACATGCTTCCAAACAGTGAGCTAATGTTACATCAACCTATACTTGGTGGAAATGTAGCAGGTAATGCTTCCAGTATAAAGAGCATTTCTGACAGTATGCTTGAAACCAAGAGAAAATTAAATGGACTATTATCAAAAACATACCGGTAAAACTGAAGAGGAAATAGATATAGCAACAAGTTTTTGATCATTACTTTTTACCTGATGAAGCGATAGGCTTTTAACTTATGTGATAAAATAATTGATTTTGCAAAAGTAATTGATTTAATAAAAGAGGAGGAATGGTAATGATAAGCAAATTAGAAAAAATGGATAATACCGACAAAGTTATTTTAGGTAACGGAAGCGACTGTATATACAGTTCAGATTGTAACATAACCGGTATAAATAATAATGTACTTGTAGTAGGAGGTTCCGGTTCAGGTAAAACAGTTTCGATAGCAGAGCCATTCCTACTTGAATCCAAAAATAGAAATATAATTACCAGTGTAACAAAAAGGCGAATAGTAGATAAGTATACTCCACTATTGAAAGAAAGGGGATACAATGTATTAGATCTTAATTTCGTTAATCCTACAAAAGGCAATATAGCATATGACCCTTTAGATTTTATTAACAGCGAGCAAGATTTGCAATTTGTAGCAAAAACAATAGTATTTTCAAATGCACAGGATAAAAATATTCAGGACCCATACTGGTATGTGTCAGCTACATCACTGTTTATTGCATTAATATCATATGTATTTATGAAAGTTGATAACCCAAATTTTTCGAATGTTTTAGATATGGTTGACACACTGGATGTTTGGGAATGTACTGACGCAAATAGTAAATGTATGCACCTAGCTACATCACATGATTCATGCTTTGATAAAATTGGTGAAGACGATCCAAAAAGCTTAGCATATGTTAACTGGCTGTCCTTTAAAAGGCTACCTATTAGAACTGCAGGATGTGTATTATCATTTTTGAAAACCTCTACTACAGCCGTATTTACTCCTGAGCTCAAAGAAATGTTTAAGATGAAACATAAAATTGACTTTAACAAATTTTTAGAAGAAAAAACAGCATTGTTTATTACTAATAGTCCTGTTAATCCCAGTATAAATACTTTTATAAATATGTTTTATGCACATACTTTTTAAAGAACTTTTTGAATTAGGTGAAATACAGAGTGATGGAAGACTACCAATTCCGGTTCATTTTTTTGGCAGATGACTTTTGCTACAGGTTGTCCGGTACCACTATTTGATCAATATATCTCTATTTTTTTAGAGAAAAAGGAATTTCGGCAACACTATTGATACAATCCGAATCACAATTATCATCTTTGTATGGACCTGTTAGCTCTACAACTATCATTAATAACTGTGATACCTATGTATATATGGGGTCAAACGATTTGCTAACTGCAAAAAACATTGCAGAGAGAGCCGACATTACAACCAATGATTGCTTAAATATAAAATTAGGTAATCAAATAATATTTAGACGAGGTCTAAAGCCTAAACTTTGCAAGCGATATAATACTTTTGAAAAACATGCTATATCGTGATATAACCAAAAAGTATGATACAGCTAAGACTAAAAAGATAATTACCCGTAAAAAAAGTTCATTTATCAATAGACTTAAGGGCAGCATTAAAAAAACACTGATACTATGTGTGGTTCTGAACTTTAATTATTTTTATATAAATATTACTAACTATATGGAGATTATAAACAATGACTACATTACAAGATATATTTAATAGCAGGTATGTTACACAATTATGCTATATGATTACTATAGAAAGCTTTACTTTCAATATTAGATGACAACTGTGGGATTTTAACAACTGACCTTATTGATGAAGATAATTTAATTTAAATTGATCCGGATAGGTACGATGGACATACAGATTACATTTCTCTTTCAATACAGTATCCTAACCTATGGTATTTTTAATAAAAAAAGCGAAATGAACTAGACTATAATTGGGGTGTTATTTTTATAGTTCCTGAAATATGTGACTATAGTACACTATTTTCCCCTTTTAACGCCGCCACTGAATTTGGTTATTACTTGGATTCAGGAGAATATGCTTTATCAAAATGCTTTGAAAATAAAATTGTCACCCCTAACCATGGTACTAGAGATCGAACACCTCATATGCTAAAATGTTGTCCAACAGATGACCAGGCAGAAGTTATGATATATTATAAAATCCCTGTAGATTATTTTTTAGGTATAGCATTTGAATCAAAAGAGATTGCCCAAATATTTGTTAACGAAGCAAATAAACGCAATATATCATATCCTAACTTGTATATTTTCCCTGAACTTTCTGCTTTATATTTCAAGGAAGTAAGGTATTTGAACATGGAGGACCGTATACAGAGATATATACTATGGAACCTTGGGAAGCCAAAAAGTATGGTAAATTAAAAAGTAGCGGTAATATACTCGAATTCAGCCTATTTGGTACAATATTTAGACGAGAACCGAAAGATTTCTTCTACAACTGGATATACATAAACGCCTTGTATACCCATAAAGAATATCTGGATGCCCTTACTGAATATGAAGCATTTACAGATATTGAGTTTAATCCTAAGAAATCTATAAATTGCCAGGCTAGGTCTGTTGCCATTGCAGTAGGCTTAAATAAAGCAGGGATGTTAGATGAGTGTGTATCAGATCAGGAAAAATTTTTAAACATCATATACAATACAAATAAAGATGTAAAATATGAACAAATGACCTTTTTCAAAACAATAATATAAGCAACTACTGACGTATAATTAAATTAAAGTTGAGCCTTCAAATCTTTTATGTAATTTTTATTTTTGATGTGACTGTCGCTTAACGTTATTAAAATGTCTATTAATAGCAAAAACCACCCAAATGGGCAATGTCATTAACTTAACGTTTGGAGCATACTCTTGCAAAATAATGGTATGCTCTTTTTCTTTCACTTTACTATTATTAGCTTAAAAAGAGCATAGTTCACCAGTTTAAATCGAAATACTTATTCAGTTTAGAAACTTCGCTTATGTGTATTCGAGAAATTTGCTGCAAGCTGTCCTTTAGTTCTGTGATAATGTCTATCATGCCTTATCGGCACTACATTTTTGCTTATTTCATCATACAATGCCTGTAGTAGCGCTACTTTTTTTATTTCCATCTTTTTCTATAAGAATGTATATTAGGTCATTTTTTTCAGAAGTCCGATACTTAGGTTTCGGTTTAACTGCATTGTATGTTTACAATCATTCTTTAGGTGCTCCTGGCTACTTTCTTCTATATCACAGATTATATCTTCTGCAAGATTGCTAACATAAATAGTGCTGTTAATGTCCTGCTCAATAAGCACTGATTTTATCCCTGTGAAATTTTTCGATTTTTAATCTGTCTTTCAAAAACTTCATAGGTCGTCTCTATACCCCAGCGCATATGATACAGTTCTGCAAAGCATTCCTCTGGAAATTTATCCCGTGGAAGATTAGTAGCGAAAATTTCTGACTTTCCATCATCTAAACACACCTTTACAAATCTCATTGAAAAGGAATCTCTGCTCATCATGATAGTTTCTTCTTTTTTGCCAATATAATTTCTCCTTCTAGCCTTTGTTAATGTTATGTCGACATCCTCATCATTTGATTTTTAATTCTTTCTGTTCAGCCTTATAGTCACTTGTTTTTTTAGTCTTGCTACAAAATACACTCCATAATCTATAAAATTCAAAAATGCCGGTGTCGAAGGATAACCTCTATCCATAACAACAAGATAGGGATATCTGTTTCCAATTGTATCCTTTATTCCTTTTAACTGTTCCTGGGCTACTCGCATCTCATCAAACTTTACGGTATTAATACTGCTTTCCAGAATAAAGCGATTAAGAACGTCGTAAATACATCCCAGCCCAATCTGAGCACATGGTTTTCCTCCTCTCACTGAGGCACTTCCGTATTTCTCGATGGTTTCATCAGTTGTAGGAATATTTATATCAGATCCATCTGCAGCTAAAATAAGGAATCCTTTATAGGTATATGGTTCTACCTCTTCATCCTGGTAAAAATTTTTATTATGTTCCTGATAAAGAAACTTAAATGCGTCTGGATTTAATTTCATCCTTTGCTTTAGATAACCTGGTTTAGATATTTCTGTTCCCGGATGTGTTGTTTTCATATAATTTCGCAGCTCCATTTTGAGAGTAAGGCCCTTGCGATTAATCATAGAATACACTAAATCTTCTAGTGGCATCTTTCTACGTCTGACAAGAGTGTTTGTTTTGCCACCACGACATACCTCAAGAAATACATCTGAAAGAATATTATTCTGATCTTTTAATAGTCTATTCTGTGATTTTCTCACTACAGCCCTCCAATTATTTAATCCTCATCATAAACAAGACGAGGTTTCTTCTTAGCATAGGCTGCCTTCAAATATGGAATCTGCTCCCCAGTAACTGCACCCAGATTCGCTTTCACTGTCTGCACAACCTTGCCATCAATACGTTTGTTTTTCAACAAGGCTGGCATAATAATACTTTTTCACCTCTATATTCTTTTTGTAAGTATTTTTTTATAAACATGCTACACCTCGTGATTTTTTTCTCACTATAAGTATAGCATAATTATCGTTTTTAAACTATCTTTTTGTAATATTTTTCTCACTACTCTTAAGTTAATGACATTGCCCAAATGGGTGGTTTTGTAGTTATTTGTGTCTTTTACTACTATTATCAATAATGTGATACCTATGTGAACAAATGATTTTAATACTGTAAACCTTCTAAACTGATACTTGAATTGAAGGCTTGAATTTGAAGTTTTTTTCTCTATATTTACAAGCTATATATTTAATGATAGTATTTAAGTGAGTAAACTTCAAATATTTTTTTAGGAGAATTTATAATGAAAAAGAAGCTATTCACCTTATTCTTATTATCATTTTTAATGTCCTCACTTTCAGGATGCCGAGCATCCAAAGAGAACCAAACCTTATCTGCTGCACAGGAAAGTGAATCCATCTCAACACAAGAGCATTCCAAAGAAGAAAAAACTACTGCTTCATCAGAGAGTGATCCGACTCAAGCTTCAGTAGATGATAAACTTTCCTTATCAGAAAGTATTTATTTTCCGTATGAAAATTTAAATGAATTGACTATTAATGAACATACTGATAAGGACAGTTTAAAAAAATATCATTAGCAAACTCCCGGAAATAGCCAAATATATACAACTTAGTGATGTGGAGTTAAGTAATGACTCGTCGACTATCACAATCAAATATGATGAAATTTATGACGGTGCAATCACATCCATACTTTATGATACTACTATAACCCCACCCGGTCTAGATGAAAATCCTTTGTATTCTTCACCGTATATATTTCCGAGACTTGACAATAATGCTTTGCTTTTAATAATAGCAAATGATTCCATATCATATGTAAATTATGAGATTTCTGTACCTACAGAATTTCTTGTTTCAAAACCACTTACTCTAGAACTTACAAGAGAAAACTTTACAAAGCACTTAGGTGATATATCAAATGCTAAAGGAGATAAAAACCGTTATTGTATTTTATTAGATTATGATAATGCCGTATTTGCCAATAAAAATACACATTAATGGTGTAGTCCTTGGCGCTAAAGAGGACATGCTCATTAAGCGATATAAAGAACCTGCTGAAAAAGATGGAAATAACTATACATATTTTTACAGATAATAGCATTATAACATTTAGGCTTGAAAAGGAAAAACCGGAAGATAATTTATTAACGGTTACAAAAATTTCAGTTCGTCCACTTGAGAAAATCTCATATCTGGATTTTATCCCATACAATGTAGGATTAATACCGGATCAAAATGGAGTTCTAAGTAAATCTCGTGTAGAGGGTTATCTTGGCGAACCAAGAAAAAAAAATTCAAATACTGATTATTACAGATTAACCTCAGGTTTATCTGATTATCTTTATTTTTGTTTATGATGATAACGAAAAATGTCATTGAGCATGGAATGATAAGAGAAGGAATTGTTCTAAAAATAATTGAAATTGAATATAAAAACATAGTGTAGCGTGACTCATTTAAAGTCATGCTACACTACTCTTATAGCTATCATTAAACTACTTTTTTTATTTAGAATTACTCTAAATGTTTTTCCCACTTTTTCATCGTATCCGTTGTATAAGAGATCAAATCTTCATTCTTACTCTCTTGTAAAACTCGCTCAAGCCATGTGATTGCTTCTTCAATATTGCCGTCAAAGTAGTAGTTGTCAGCCAATATACAATACAGCTCATCTCTTAAGTCGACTTCTTCATCCGCTATTCTATCAAGCAAATCTTTGACTGTTTCTGTAGATTTGTCATACATCTCTACTTGCTGATATATGTACGCCAGTTTTCCTCTTGCATAAATATCATAGGGATCCAGTTCAACTGTCTTTTCAAACCAAGGTATTGCCATAGAGTACTGATAGCAGTTATTTAAATGCTACAGCGACAGCATATGCGTTATCGGCAGTCGGATTGTTTGCATATATTCTATATCCGAAAGGCAGAAATTCAAGGTTTTGATCATCGGTTAACTCGTTTGCATATTCCTCTTCCTGCTTTGTAAGAGGTGTTTTATCCCCTGTATCAAGGAATTCCTTTGTTAATGTGTTGATTCTGTCTTCTTTATGTGAATTGATAAATTCCAACACCTTCGGAATAACATTCTCTTTGGCATATGCAGATTCCGCAAACCATATATTTGACTGTCCGAATCCCTTTCCTATTCCGTCTTTTTCCGCCCTTCCTATAGTAAATGTTCTCTCATCTTCAGGCAAAAGATATGCATTCTCCGCACTGCATTCAAAACGGTAATATCTTTCAATACCGCTTGCAGGTGTACAACGTAATTCTTTTAAAAATCTGTTGGCGATTGCATTCTCATACCATCCGACGATTACAGTACCTCTTTGTGGATGCGCGGCACACCAAATCACTAATACATCGTTTGTCTTATCAAAATGTCTATACTTCTCATCAAATTTTTCTATATGAAATTCCTCTTCTATAGCTTTGACAAAGCCGTAACACTTTCCGTCCATATTTAAAAAATTCCACTTTTCATGTGCATCTTCATTTTCCTGAACCCATCTGCCTCCCGTTGTCGGATTTATCTCTCCGGCAATACGACCGTCATAGTATCTCAAATACGCAATGTTACAAAATATTATATACATATCTCATCCTTCCTGTCTTCAATAACAATATTCAATGCATTATTCCCGTCCTTCAAGCACGCAATCGGTTTACGCCGCATACTTGTAAAAGAAAGCATCCCTTTTGGCAGTGCCTCTTTGGTATCAACATAGTATTTTGTCTTACCTCTCTCTCTACTACCAAAAAAAGTTCAAATTCATCCGGAACGAGTACATCCAAAAGGTAAAACATATTATCATGAAATTCCCTAAGAAGCTCTCTCCTTACATCCGCTGTGCTACCCGGATTCGCATCTATCAAATCATCCAGCCTATGTAAAACAAATGCTCGCTCATTTTCTCTGAACTCTTCCTGCATTCTGGGTATCTGCTCTCTTTCAAGAAGACCCACCCGGCCATGATACCCAAGCGCATATTTCATCCAATTCAGATCTATATCAAGTAATACCGATAATCGAAAAAGTGTTTCTGCACTTACAGTATCTCGATTTAGCTGTGCTGAAAATGTTGTGTTTTTAATTCCAAGTTCGCTTGCAATCTGTTTTTCAGTTCTGTTTCTGTTTTTGATAAAACGCTTTATCATTCCACCAATCTTATTTGTGTCCTCCACACTTAATTCACCTCCTTTGTAAGTTCTTTGCTTGATGTATATACTATATCAAGGCTTCTGCATTGATAATAGAGCAAAAAATCCAATGTGGTTGGATTTTTATGGAAATTATCATCATACAAAAAAATCAGAGAGTATTTAATACTCCCTGACTTTTTTATATAAACATATTTTACAAATTCTTCTCCACACACTCAAGTGCCGCTTCCACTACCTTGTCCATATCGTAGTACTTATAGGCGCCAAGTCTTCCGCCGAAGATTATCTCAGGGCGGGTTTTTGAAAGCACTACATAGCTTTCATAGAGAGCATTGTTCTTTTCATTGTTGATAGGATAATACGGTTCCTCACCCTTTTGCCACTCTGTAGGATACTCCTTTGAAATGATGGTAAAGTCCTGCTTGCCGTACTCAAAATGCTTATGCTCTATAATTCTGGTAAAAGGTACTTCCCTCTGCTGTATAATTTACTACCGCATTTCCCTGATAGTTATCTGTATCAAGTCTCTCATCCTCAAAGTACACTCTTCTGTATTCAAGTACTCCAAGCTTGTAGTCAAAGAACTCGTCAATCATTCCGGTATATACCGTTTGTCTGCTATATCGGGATTTTCCTTTATGAAGTCTTTGTACTCCATATTTGTTCTTACCTCAATGCCGTCAAGCAGCTTTTCTACAATACCTGTATATCCTCCTATAGGTATTCCCTGATATCTGTCATTAAAGTAGTTGTTGTCAAATGTAAATCTCAGTGGAAGCCTCTTTATAATAAATGCCGGAAGCTCCTTGGCATCTCTACCCCACTGCTTTTCGGTATATCCCTTTATAAGCTTTTCGTATACATCTTTTCCTACCAAAGATATGGCCTGTTCTTCCAAGTTTTTAGGATTATCTATGCCTGAAGCCTTTCTTTGCTCCTCAATCTTTTCCTTTGCTTCCTTTGGAGTCTTTATATTCCAAAGCTTACTGAAGGTATTCATATTGAAAGGCAGGTTATAAAGCTCATCCTTATAAATAGCAACAGGTGAGTTGATATAATTATTAAACTCCGCAAAATTGTTTATATAATCCCATACTTCTTTATTTGAGGTGTGGAAAATATGCGCCCCGTATTTATGAACATTTATCCCGTCCACATTTTCAGTATATATATTTCCCGCGATATGGTCTCTTTTATCAATCACCAATACACTCTTGCCCCTCTTTTTTGCCTCATATGCAAATACCGATCCGAAAAGTCCGGCTCCTACAATCAAAAAATCGTACTTCATAATTACCTCTTTCTAAATTTTTCCAAATATCAAATAAATTACAATAGTTGCAATCATCATACATTCCTGTATATATGTGTACCTCTCCACTTTGTCTACAATCCTATACTTTGTAGGGTCCTTCTTGTACTCAATAAACTTCACGGAACACCACAATGTATTGATAAGTAATGCCGCTACCGAAATCTTATTCAGATTCCAAACCAAAACAATATTTGTAAATATATCAAGCCAAGTCAATACAAATACAAAATCAATACATTTCTTATACCCGAAAAGCTTGGAGTATGTCACATACTCGGTCTCTTCCTTCGGCGCTCTGATTTTTCTTGAAATCTCCCAGATAAGTGCCGGGAAGTACAAAGTCATTACAGCCATCAGGTTTGTAATATCAAATACAGGCAACTTATACTTCATTATAGCATATGAAATAACATAGATATTCAGTATTATCTGTACAGGATTATGTGTTACCAAGGCAAGAGGCAATGACTTGGCTATCTTATGCTTTTGGAAAAACCACACCGCCATAAGACTTCCGTAGGTATAGAGTATCAGACAGAAGATAAAATTTCTCATAAACAAAATATTTATAAGTACGGTCACACCTATCAATATAGCGGCAAAAATCCTCAAGTCTTTTTTATGCACTCTTCCAGATGGGAGCGGTCTTGTCGCAAAAAGCCTGCAATCAAGCTCATAGTCCTTAAAATCATCCGCAATACGTAGCCACATTAAAAAGCTGAAAACAGTAAATCCGCCGATAAGAATACCTAAAACATCATGCTGCCTAAAATATGATATAAAATCGGACTGCCCTTCTATCTTGCTAAACTCAAGCAGCCTCTTTCCGCTTACTCCGTGGTTTAAAAGCACCATAAAGTATATTTCAAGAAATACAATATATCCAAGACAAAGCCTCGGTACTATCGGATACATCTCTTTAAAATAAATCCTAAGTCGCTTTATTACTTCCATAGCCTATCCTCTCCCCTATTTTTATTTTTGTTTCAAAACCTCTTTCACTGTTTTTTAAAATATCACCGTCTATCTCTATACCTTTGCCTACAATCTCAACAATGCTTGAACCTCCATATGAAAAGTATCCCTTTTCAGCGCCCTTTTTGAAACTTCTTTTTCTATGGTTATGAATATGTCCGACAAGCATCGCCCCTATCTCCATATGTATTATATCACCGAATGATGTATGCCAGTACTCAACTTCTCTTTTATTTTCTGCAAATGCCCTCCAATATGCCGCATCTCTTCTCACACTTTCAAGCCTGCCTGCGATACTTCTTCTTCTCACAAAGACACCGTTTACAGGATAAATATACCTGTGATAATCACAAAGACTGAGCCTGTAAAGTAGAAGATATCCACCTTTTGCCCACTCCGGCAGATGCTCTTTCAACAATTTGTCAATGTTATAAACATTTCCCTTTATCATTATTTTAAGTTTTTTATCCCCGAGGTAAAGACCTTTATCCTCGCCTATCCTAAATACTCTTATCTTTCCGCTTGCAGTTGCCACAAAAGCCTTCACTGTCAGCAACCACATCTTCTTTTCTTTTGAAGAAATCGTCAAAGCTTTTAAAATCTTTATTTAAAAGGCCTTTATCCATATCATATTTTTTTACAAAGTCTTTTATCTTTTTCTTTGACAGAGCGCTTTTATAGTATATTGAAAGCAGCTTTGAAAAAAATAAATTCTTGAAAAATATAAATTTCAGGACTATTCTGCCTACTAAGCTGTGATACAAAAACTTTGATTATACTTGCAGAGTCTTCCTCTTCTTTTATTACCTTTTGCCGTTTTCCTGTCTTTTTATCTTCATAATCACCTATAAAAAGTAATACTATAAATACCATTGCAAGTACCAAAAATCCTATTCTTACATAAATATTCGGCTTTTTTATCTTCTTATTCCACAAAAATCCGAGTATAAGCAGCACATACAGATACTCTATAGGTATTACCGAAAGTACTTTTATATACTTACAAAGTACCACATAGAGTGATATAAAAAATGCCGAGTATGTAACCGCCAGTCCTGTAAAATGTTCTTTGTCTTCATCTGAAGTACAATTAAAATATGCCAATCTTATTATTACAGCCAAGATATAAAAAGCTTAATAAAACAGTGGAAACATAAATACAATCGGAAAAAAACGCTCTGTATATCTTTGCCGGAAATACTCCGAATGAGATAAGGTCGGCCAGTGAATCTATCTGTACGCCGAAATCTTCCTGCAGCTTCGTCCTCTTATACATTCTTGCAAATATCCCGTCAAATGCGTCACAAAGCCCTGCAACCATCAACAATATGGTGGCAAGATACAAATCATTGACACAGAATATTCCGAAATACCGATATCACAGCTCCGATATATGTCAGTATAACACTTGGGTGATACACCCCTAAAAACAGCTTCTTCATCTTATAAATACCTTCTTACTCCAAACATTATCAAGACCAGATTTGACAACTATATGTGTAATACCTCCAAGAGAAAAATGCCCAAAAATATATTCAGGCAAAGGTAAGCCTGCCAAGTACTGCAAGTACCGATATCACACCAAGCATTGAATCTGTCTGGTCATAGATAAATACAAGTATATTCACCGGAAATCCGCCTCTACGACTTGCATCAATATCAAATCTTCTCTTTATAAAGCTGTTTGGCAATTCAAATATCATATATGCAAAACCGAATAACATACCTGTAAGCATATTAAAGATAAATGTATTGTAATGATATTTGTAGATAAGATTACAGCTTTCCAAGTCTGAAATCTTTAAAACAAAGCCCCATATTATAGAAAATATGGAAGTTCCAATCATCATACCCACAAATCCCAGCAAAGTCTTACTGTCTCCGAATATTCGCTTACCGCCAAGACTCATCTCTGCAATCTATAGGAATCCTTAGAAACGAAAGCTTTTTTATCTTTACAAAGAGCATATTGAAGATGCCGCCAAATATCACAGGCATCATACTGATATAGAGTGATGCAATCATAGTCTCACTCCGCTACAGTCAACACCTGCAACTATCTGCACCAGGAAAAAGGCGATACCGAAGCAAAGCACACCTGCCGCCGCCATATCCTTTATCACCTTTATTTCAGGGTGAATCTCTTTTGAAATAAAATCAGCTATATGCTCTATTGACGTATTTATACATTCAAATGCATACACACCTGCCGAAGTGATTATATACCCGAGCCATATACTCTTATCCGCTTTTAATACAAACAAGTCCAATATAAAGAACAAAACATCAATAACAAGGTAGTATTTATAATTTTTTTCGGTCCTTATTGCAAATATCAGTCCCGTTTATCGCGCAGTAGATGCTCTTTAAAAATGTCTTATTCTTCATGTCAATCTCCAATTGTCTTCTCCAATAAAACATACTTTCTTTTTTCTTTTATCTTCTCTTTAAAATATCCTCCTGTAGCCTTGCCGTTATCTATCAGTGCAGATACCGCGCAATATTTCTTTGCCTTTAACATATCCACCACAAGCTGTGAGAGCGCGGATCCGAGTCCTAGGCATTTGGCATCTACACCCATATACAAAAGCACATATCTTTTTGCATTTGCCTTAATATTCATAATATTAAGTAAAACGGCAGGTGTCTTTGTCTTATAGAGTAAATTTCCGTAGTCCGGAAGACAAATCAAAAATCCTTTAAGTTCATTTTCCTTATATGCCAAAAATACCATATCAGGGTCAAGTATCATACTTAGCGGCGAATAGAGCTTTATAAAGTCCCTCTTCACTTATCATTTTAAAGCCTGCAAAGTTTTTATACCCTTCTGTCAAAACCGGATATATCTCCCTCAAATATTTCTCCAAAGTTCTGAAGATCAGGGTGAATAAATACATAGCCTTTATCTTTAAAGTATTTAAGTCTGTTTTTCGCCTTTTCACTGTCGAAACTCTCATCCGGAATATCAAAAAAATATGAATAATATTCTTTTGACAACTTAAAAGCCGCTCTCTTCCCAAAACTCGCTGTAATAAGCTTTGTTTGCAGGTTCTCCCGTATATGATAATTCATCTGTAAGCGCAAATCTGTACCTGATCCAAAAAGATATATCAATCGGACCTAAAAGTCTTTTTTTACCGGCTTCCTTTGCAATTCTTTCACATTCAGCCAATAAAAGCTTTGATACCTCAATATCCTTTATACATTCAAAAAATCCGATATATGCGGTATCATCCTCATATAATGAAACCACGCTGCGTCCCACCGGCTCATCGTTTTTATTCTTTACTATAAGCGCAAAATTTTTTGCACCTTTGCAAAGTATACTTGTGTTTTCCAAAACCTCTTTTTCAAAGCTTTTGTTCTGTACAATATGTTTTTCATCGTAAATCTTTGAAGGAAGCCTTAAAAACAGCTCCTTATCCACATTTTTCTTTACTATATTGATGCTATACTCACTCATTAAGACCTCTTTACTATCTTTACAGTACCCTCTGTTGCCGTCTATCTCTACAATATCACTGCTTTCCACCTGATTCATCAAACCCTTTATACCCACTACGGCAGGCTTTTTTAACTCCCTTGCCACTATTGCGGTATGTGAAAGCAGTGAACCTCTCTCCGCCAAGATTCCCTTTGCCACATCCAGCAAAAGAAACCATCCCGGGTCGGTAGAATATGTGACTATTATCTTGTCCTTTACATCTTTTAGTGAGACCTTTCTCATATCTGTAATTTTTATAATCTCACCGCTTACTCTGCCGCTTGATACTCCTCTGCCGATAAGGAAATCTTTCCTTTCATCACCGTCTTTTTCTATCGCCTGTACATCGCAAAAGTCTATATCGGGATTTCCTAAAAGCTCCACTCTCCTTATTGTAGGGATATTCTCATAGACAAGCAGCATATTCTTTTCTTCCTTTATTTCATCACTGAAGTTTTTGCCGTGAAAAATCATATCTCTTATCTGTTCAAGTGAGAGGTGATAAATATCATCCCCCACAGTCTTTAGCGCTATCTTATCAATTAACTTTCTCATAAGCCCGAAAAGCCTGCTTCTGTTCAGCCTTGAAATCTCACGGTTATTGGTTGAAAGCCCTGCAAGAGATTTTCTTTTGTATACATACTTTTCCTTTGTTCTCTTTATAGGAAGATTTTTTCTTTCTTCTACAAGCTTGTCAAGACTCTCGGGATTTGTGGAAAATGTTCTTGTCTCAAGTTTTAACTCGCCTACAGTTCTGTCGCCGTAATATTTTTATATCTTTTTTTCTTCCTCAATGTACTTAGGTGATTTTTTTCCGAATCTTTTATATGTATAAATCAAATCATTCAGCGCCTCTGCAGGCTTTTTTTGCTCTCAAGCGAAAGGGATTTCTTTACTTTATCTCCTGCAAAATAAGTACTCAAAAAAATGACACCATATCATTTATAAGTGTCAAATCCCACTCCCTAAAGAACACTTCTTCCATCTCTTTAAAGAGAAAATACAACTTCTTCGGGTCGTCCTCTTTTTCAATTTTCTTATCAAAATACCGGAATTCCTTTTTGAAAAAAGTAGAAAGGTCTCTCATCTTTCTCGTGAGACTGCCATTAGATACAAAAAAACGAAAAAAAGAAGTCTTGACTTTATATATATATTCGGCTTTTTCTTTTGAAAAATGTAATTTTTTTCGCTCTCCACGCCCAGCATTTTTCTGCCATATAGGAATTATCCACGCTGATAAGGGCAACAACCTCAATATGTCGTACCAGCTGCTGATTTCATAGTACATCCTTCCACTAAAAATCACATACCATATGTGGAAACAAATCTTTCATAATATTTTCACAGATTTTCCAAGCGCCCTTCTTCCCAGTCTTGTAAAGATCTTTGTGTACACATCTTTTGCAAAGCTCCTTGTAAGCTTTTTGCAAACTCCGGGATAGCTTTCTGCGATATTGCTGTTGTCAAGTATACGAACCGGCAAGTTAAAATCAAGGCTTGTAATCTGTCTTGCCTGCAAAAATATATCTTTTTCATCCTCTATTGCAAACTCTATATCCATAGGTTTATTGAAAAGTTTTTCTATTCTCTTTCCAAGCTTTTCAAGTTCTTTTACAAAATGCTCAGGAAATAAAATATCACCGCCTTCTTTATAGCTTGCCCCTTCTCTGTAGCAATGATAGGTAACGGTCTCCTCTTTATCTCCGACCACATTTTCACCAAGTCCCTTGCCGACCACTATTACCATGTCATTTAAAATACCCTTAGGATTGGAGGTAAATATAACTCCTGAATAACTTGCCTTTACCATCTCCTGTATTATTACAGAAAGCGCTGTTATTCTCACTCTTTATCCCAAGGCTCTTTTCATAGTATCTTATTTTATAGCTGTCCGCTACCGCCAAAACGGCCTTTTTCACATTCTCTTTTGTCACATTCAGTACTGTCAGGAATTGCCCTGCATATGAAAACTTTCCGCCGTCCTCATGTGCATCATTTGAGCGAACGGCAAAAAGCTCCGATTCAAAGTGTGAAAAATCTATATCTTCATTCGGATTTACCACTTGAAATTTGGGAACCGAAAAACCGTTTTCACTTAAAATCCTCAAATTTTCAGCTTTCATAAACTTCTCCGAATTATGTCACATATTCTGTCAACACTGTCAAGCTCCAAATCAGGATATATAGGCAAGGTCAAGACTTTCTTTGAAATATCAAGTGCAACAGGTGTAAGCTTCTCATCAAATCTGCCGCTGTAGCACTCATATGCATTGGTGCAAGGATAAAAATACTTCCTTGTAAAGATATTCTCCTTTGCAAGTGCATCATAAAGCTTATCTCTTTCTTCCACCACTATCGGAAAGTAGGCGTAGTTGTACTGCGTATCACTGCCATATTTATTGAGTCTGACAGCCTTAATATCTGAGAGTCTTTCTATATATCTCTCACATATTTTCTTTCTTTTTGCTATGTACTCGCTCAGATGGTTCATATTACAAAGCCCCATAGCCGCTGCAAACTCGTTCATCTTTGCATTACTGCCCACATAAGGAACATTTTCCTTGTCCGCAATACCGAAGTTCTTTAAAAAGTCAAGTGCCTCTCTCCTTTTTTTGTCTCTAAGTGTAACGGCACCGCCCTCTATAGTGTTAAATACCTTTGTGGCATGAAAACTGAATATGCTCATATCTCCAAAATCCGCAACACTTTTACCCTTATATCTTTCGCCGAAGGTATGTGCGGCATCATATAATACATATAGATTGTGCTTCTTTGCTATCTTTTCTATAGCCTCCACATCACATATATTTCCGTATACATGTACCGGAAGTATTGCTTTTGTATCTTTTGTTATCAGCTTTTCTATCTTCTCAGGATCCATTGTGAAATCGTCTTCTTTTATATCACAAAATACAGGCTTTAGACCGTTCCTTACTATTGCATGTGTGGTGGAAGCAAAGGTAAAAGGCGTTGTAATTACTTCACCGTCTATCTTAAGAGACTGCAATGCAAGTTCAAGTGCCAAATGCCCGTTCACCGTAAGTACAACTTCCACTCCGTCCATAAACTCGCTAAGTCTCTTCTCAAGCCTGTTGTGTACATCACCCATATTTGTAAGCCATGCACTGTCCCATATTTTATCTACATATTGAATGAACTCCTCCTTAGGAGGCAATGTAGCCTTCGTGACAAATATTTTCTTCTCTTCCATATACCTCCTTAACAAATACATTCACCCTTATAATATCTCTATCAACTTATTTACATCTTCATCGGCTGTAGCCCAGCTTGTACAAAATCTTATCACATGTTTTCCGTTTTCAAGTGTCTCCATAAATCCGAACGCAACATTTTCCGAGAGTTTCTCTCTTTCCCCATCGTCTACCACAATAAACTGCTGGTTGGTCGGAGAATCAAGGTAGAGTTTCATAGCCCTTTTCTATAAGAGCACTCTTTATCTTCATTGCGGCATCCACACCTGTTTTTCCAAGTCTTTCATACAATCCGTCACTAAACAGTACATCAAACTGTATGCCCATTACTCTTGACTTTGCAAGTACTCCGCCGAACAGCTTCATATTGGTAAAGAAATGCTTACAAATATCCTTGTTTGTAAACACTATGGCTTCTCCAAGCAGGGCGCCGCATTTTGTACCGCCTATATAGAATACATCACAAAGATCTGCAATACTTTTAAGTGAAGTATCACATTCGCTGCTTCCAAGTGCATAGGCAAGTCTTGCACCGTCTGCGAAAAGTAAAAGCTCATATTCTTTACATACCTTATTTATCTCTTCAAGTTCTTTCTTTGAATACAATGTTCCGTACTCTGTCGGCTGTGAAATATATACCATTCCCGGATACACCATATGCTCATGGTTGACATCAGCATAGAAATTTTCACAAAACCTTTTTATACCGCCTGCATCAATCTTACCGTCTCTTGACTTTAGAGAAAATACCTTATGCCCTGTATTTTCTATAGCTCCTGCTTCATGTACCGCGATATGTCCCGTGTCGGCGGCTATCACACCTTCAAAGTTTTTTAAAACACTTGCTATAACTATCTTATTTGCCTGAGTTCCGCCGCTTACAAAGAAAATCTCGGCATCTTTGCCTATTGCCTTTTTTATCTTTTCCTTTGCGGATATGCAAAATTCATCATCGCCGTAACCTGACTGCTTTGACATATTGCTTTCAGTCATCGCATCCAAAATCTTTGGCGCAGCACCCTCACTGTAATCGTTTATAAAATATAGCATAACATCATCCTCAGTCTAATAAAAAGTCAGACATAACCATGTTGCTTAAGTCAAGTCCCTTGTCGGTAAGTCTCAGATAAGGTGAATTATACTCCATAAGGTTTAACATAATATTTCTTTTTATCTGTCTGTCATACAGCTCAAACATATCTATACCGAACTTTTCATTGAACTCATGCCTTGAGACTCCTCTTGTCAGCCTTAATCCGAGGAACATAAACTCTTCCATATTTGCCTTTTTATCAAGCTCCTCTATGTCACAGTAAAGCGGCATAATATCCTGCTGCATCTTGATATTCATATACTTTTTATAATCACCCTCTACATGAAAACGTCTGTTCATCACATATCCTGACGCGCCCACTCCTAAGCCCGAGATATGATACTCCCTGTCCAATATCCTATATTGTGCTTACACTCTCTGCCGGGCTTTTGCATAATTGCTTATCTCATATCTCTCATATCCGTGCTCTTTCAAGATATCCTTTGTTACGGCATACATTTCTCTGTCCACATTCTCATCAGGAAGCAAGGCTTTCCCCTCTTCACTGCCGTACTTGTCAAAAAAAGGTGTATCCGGCTCTACAATCAATGAATACGCACTGATATGTTCAGGTCTAAGCTCACAAACTCTCTTTAGGGTAGTCCTATAGCTGTCAACGGTCTGATAAGGCAGTCCGCTCATAAGGTCCACATTGATATTTGTAAATCCGAACTCTCTTGCAAGCTGATAACTTTGCAAAAAATCCTTATAAGTATGTATTCTGCCAAGTGCTTCAAGCTCTTTTTCTATACTGCTTTGCAATCCGAAGCTTATTCTGTTTATACCCGCCTTTTTGATATGCATTATCTTGCTCTTTGACAATGTACCCGGGTTACACTCTATAGTGATTTCAGCGTCCGTTGCCACAATAAAGCTTTCACGTATGGTATTCATTATCTCAAGTATCCATATACCGCTGAGCGTAGTCGGAGTACCTCCTCCTATAAATACGGAGCTGACAAGATAATCTCTGTAGTTCTCTCCCTGTGCTCTTATCTCCTCTGTAAGCTGTGCAACATAGGCTCTTTTTTCACTGTCATCCGCTGCAAACGACAAAAAATCACAGTATTCGCATTTTTTTTCACAAAAAGGTATATGTACATATAATTCCAACTTTTTCATAGACATTATCTAATCCTCATCCAATTTCAGTACACTCATAAATGCCTTTTGAGGGATTTCGACATTACCGATCTGTCTCATTCTCTTCTTACCCTCTTTTTGCTTTTCAAGCAGCTTTCTCTTTCTGGTAATATCTCCTCCGTAGCACTTTGCAAGTACGTCTTTTCTCATCGCCTTTACAGTCTCTCTTGCAATGACCTTTGATCCTACCGCCGCCTGTATAGGTATCTCAAACAGGTGTCTCGGTATCTCTTCTTTTAATTTCTCACACATCTTTCTGCCCCTTTCATAAGCGGAGTCCGCGTGAACTATAAATGAGAGTGCATCCACTTCTTCCTTATTTATCAATATATCAAGTTTTACAAGCTTTGAAGGAACATATCCCTTCAAATCGTAGTCAAGTGAAGCATAACCTCTTGACCTTGACTTTAATGCATCAAAGAAATCATATATTATCTCGTTGAGCGGTAAATCATATCTTAAAATAGCACGGTTTTCCTCTATATACTCCATTCCAAGGTATACGCCTCTTCTCTCCTGACACAGATTCATAATGGATCCTACAAATTCCTTGGTAAGCATTATCTCCGCTGAAACTATAGGCTCTTCCATATGCTCTATCTCTGAAGGATCGGGCAGGTTTGAAGGATTGGTAAGTTCTATCACTTCGCCGTTTGTCTTAAATACCTTGTATACAACTCCCGGAGCTGTGGTCACAAGGTCAAGATTATATTCTCTTTCAAGTCTTTCCTGTATTACTTCAAGGTGCAAAAGCCCTAAGAATCCGCATCTGAATCCGAATCCCAGTGCAAGTGAAGTCTCAGGTTCAAAGAAAAGTGAGGCGTCGTTAAGCTGCAATTTTTCAAGTGCCTCTCTTAGGTCGTTATACTTTGCTCCGTCTGCCGGATAGAGTCCGCAGTACACCATCGAAGTAACTTTTTTATATCCCGGAAGCGCCTCTTTACAAGGGTTGTTGTTAAGTGTAATGGTATCACCCACTCTTGTATCTTTTACATTCTTGATACTTGCGGTGATATAGCCTACCATTCCTGCAGAGAGTTCATCACATGGGATAAACTGTCCTGCACCGAAATATCCTACTTCCACTACTTCTTCCACAGCACCTGTTGCCATCATCTTTATGGCGTCACCTTTTTTTACGCTGCCTTCTTTTATACGCACAAAGACTATTACTCCCTTATATGAGTCGTATATGGAGTCAAATATAAGTGCCTGAAGCGGTGCATCGACATCTCCGTTAGGTGCAGGAATTTTGGCTACTATCGCTTCAAGTACATCCTCTATATTAAGTCCCATTTTTGCGGATATTCGCGGTGCGTCATGTGCCTCAATACCTATAACATCTTCTATCTCACTTGCAACAAGGTCAGGATCCGCACTCGGCAAATCCACCTTGTTTATAACCGGGAAAACCTCAAGGTCATGGTCAAGTGCCATATATACATTGGCAAGAGTCTGTGCTTCTATTCCCTGTGCCGCATCCACTACAAGTATTGCTCCGTCACAGGCCGCAAGTGATCTTGACACCTCATAGTTGAAGTCTACATGCCCCGGTGTATCTATCAAATTGAATATGTATTCATTGCCGTCATTTGCTTTGTATACGGTTCTCACCGCCTGACTTTTTATGGTAATGCCTCTCTCACGCTCCAAGTCCATATTGTCAAGCACCTGTGCCTGCATCTCTCTGCTGGTCAACAGTCCGGTCTTTTCTATAATCCTGTCTGCAAGTGTAGACTTACCATGGTCTATATGTGCAATAATACAAAAATTTCTAATCTTACTCTGGTCAACAGTCATCTTTTCTTCCTATCGTTAAAAGTTGATAATAATGCTTATAATACCATTTTTTTGAGGTTCTTACAATAATGGTAAAACCGGACTGATATATAACCGCATTTTTATAAAACATAAATTCAAATTTGCAATTTGCTGCAACTTAAATTTAAAAATCTGTTATTTATATCATTAACCTATATAAAACACTTTTTATACTGAAAAAAATTCATTTATAATTATTTTTTTGCAACTTGCTGCAACTTAAATCAAGCCCAAAACGGAATATATTTCATATACCTCGGAGCAGTATTTTCATCAACCGGCTTAATCAACCTGGCCTCCAGTGTATCTTTAATAATCCTTGAAGCTTTATACTTATCCTTATCATTTATACCAAATACTTCCCTAACGGCATTATTAGTAATTGCCTCTCCATTTACATATAAAAAGCAGGATTGCATATAACATGTTCTTACCTTGTCTTCTTTACTTATCAAATCAAAAGGTAGCTTTGAGTACAATGTCACTTTAGTGAATTTATCACTCTGATTTTCAATCTTAGGGGCTAACATAGAATTTTTACTTGTAGCATATATTACCTTATCATAGCCACTTCCTCTTTCTTCACAAATACCACACTTATGCATAAAACCTGCAATATTTTCATTCCTTGAAATAGGTACCGTATCCACAATACGGTCTATAGATACAAGTGGTGAACCTGCATTTGAAAACTCTATCCTATCTTTAAACAGTTCTACCATTGGACTTGTACCCCTCTGGTCAATTGCCTGATGAATAATGACATTTGCAAGTAACTCACGGATAGCTATTTCAGGATATCCCAGCTTTGACTTTCTTATATAATCCTCTATTACTTCCTCCTGTGGAATAATAGTCATTATATAGTCTACTATTTCATTATATGCTATAGCATAACCACAGTTAAATACTTTTTTTCTCTTACTGTATTTAGCCTGTTAGTACCCTTATACCATATAACCCTTACAACCTTATGAGATAATTCTTCAAACATGCTCAAATCTTTAGATATAAGTAAAGCACCCATATTGGTAATTTCATATCTTCCTGCATCATCTTTCCTAATAAATTTCTCATTGATAAAATCACCTAATATCTTTTCCATGCCGGATGGTAACGCAAGCCCCATCTTTCTATAGTATCCTTTTGAATCAAGCATCTCCAAAACATTCTGAGCTGTTAATTTATCCCTTAAAGTTCTAAGTTCATACGGGGTGCTGTCAAAAGCTCTCCATAGCTCTCTCTCTTTATCAGGATACTCTTTTAGATTTTTCTTATTACTACCAACCCTTATATATTCTTCTCCATAAAACTTGACGGGTTGATATTCTGCTGCGGGTATTTCAAGCAAAATTAACATCATCCCGTCTATTTCTGCTTCATGGAACATGAAATTCATCCTTGGAACCAACATACGTGACAACCACGCTTCAAGTTCTTCAGCCCCTTTCTTGCATGTTCTATAGTTAAACGAAGTACCTACTATTTTATGGTTGCTGTCGTCTATTCCCCAAATAATATATGATTTAGGTCTGCCAAGCAAAGTGGCGGAATTGCTAAGTGCAGAAATATATTCACCTATCATATGAGGGTCAGAATTATTATGTTTGAACTCCACCCATTCAGTCTCACTTGGCAAAGAAATCAACTCTCTTATTAGATTTTCTATATAATCATTATTCTTTATTGTCATCTAAATTATGCTACATCTTCCTTTCTTTACAGCATCTTACAATCCGGTCATTATATCCATATACAGCTTACAAGACTCAAACAACTGCTTCAGCTCTACATATTCATTCTCCCTATGTACCACCGCCAAATCTCCGGGGCCTATTATTACAGGGATGAGTCCGTTCTTTATAAGTTTACTTGCATCTGTCGAACCTGAAAAGGTTTCAAAGCAAGGCTCTGTTTTCAGTTTCTCAAGGCTTGAACTTATCGCCTTTATAAGTTCGTTTTCTATATCCGTATGCCATGAATCTCTCATATCGGCAATCTCATATGTTGCATCAAAATGCGGATTTTCATCTCTTATCTCTTTTATCAACTCTTCAAGCTTTTCCCATATCTTGCTTGGCTCATGCCCTACCTGTAGTCTTGCATCCACAGTAAATACACATCTGTCCGGCACTACCTGTGGCTCCACTCCGGCCTTTATAGCAAGTGTACGCCAAAATGTGTCCGGATACTCCTTAAACTCTGTATGCTTTATCTTTTCTATAAGTTTTATTGCAAGGTATATCGCATTCTCTCCCACACCTTTTTGAGAACCGTGTGCAGTCATACCGTGTACACAGATATCCGCCCATGTCCTGCCCTTTTGTTCATTACATATATGCATATTCGTAGGCTCACAAACCACCAGATACTTTGCAGTATCAAATACCGGATTTTTATATAATGCTCTTGAACCCTTCATATAATTTTCTTCATCAATAGTTGCCGCAAGTATTATATCTCTTTTCGGAGTAATATTGTTTCTCTTTAAAAGTATCATAGCATACAGCGCACTTAAAAGTCCGCTCTTCATATCCGCACTTCCTCTGCCGTAGAGTTTGCCGTCCTTTATAGTGGAAGTAAAAGGCGGTGTATTCCATCTTTTCATCTCGTCATCGGATACCGGTACCACATCCATATGCCCTGTAAACACTATGGCATCTTTTTTGGTTGCTCCCTTTATTTTAGCCAAAATATCATACCTGTCCTTTTCCACAGGTACTATGGAATACTCTATACCGTTTTCTTTCAAAAGCCCTTCGACATATTCACACATAGGCTTTTCATTCCCTGTAGGGTTGGTACTTTTTATATCCACCGCATTTGAAAGTATCTTTACCAGCTCATCTCTTTCAACCAAATCAAAAATCTCCTGCATAATATCCCCATTCATAATTATCTCTAAAATATTTTATGTTTATCAACAAACTGAGTATATTTTACTATTTTAAAAAAATATTTTTTTCTACTTTTTAAAAAAATTTATACTTAAGCATAAGTGTCATAGATACTCTTATCACCTTTTTTTCTTTACTGAATTTATACTGATAAGTACGAGGCTAAATACATCTTTATTAATTTAATAAAAATCTGTTGAATTTGTTTATTTATGTAAAGTTTTTTATATTTTTTTACTTGACAATATATATATATATATATACTTGTATGCAGTAATACCTTTTTAAAAATTTAGGAGGAATATTTAATGTATAGACTTAAAGATAGTATTATATTAAGAAATATTGACGGTATTTACTTCTGTATTGATAGCCAAACTAAATATTATTACCATAACAAAGGTATTGATCAATTAAATTCAACCGGTTATCAACTACTAAATTTAATGAAGCAACTAGTCAATTTTGATATTAAAAGTTTAACTAATGCATTCCGTTCTCAATTTATTAATTTGCCTTCAGGAATTGATTTGGAAGATGATATACAACAATTTTTAAATGAGTTTATACGAAAAGGATATATTATATCTGATGACCCTATATCTCCTGTTTATAGTGATATACCTAATCATAAGGATGTCCAATCTAATACGAATAATATAAGTTTACCTCAACTGGTTTTTGGATTATTGGGGAAAGCGTCGTCATATATACAGTGCAGGTATAGAGCTTACAACAATGTGCAATTTAAAAATGTGTACACTGCTACAATCAAAAATGAACCACATTGTGCAAAGATGTCAACATCTGATGTTTTTTTAAAATACTGGATATATTGTTTGATTATGGCGTATTAATGGTATATTTTACCGGAGGAGAAATATTTACTCGCAAGGATTTTCTTGATATATACTTATATGCAAAGAAAAAGGATTTGTAGTTGAAATATTAACTAATAGTACGCTGATTACTGAAGAAGCTATAGAGTTATTTAAACAATATCCGCCTTCTAATATTAGTATAAGCATTTATGGAAAAAGATGATTCTTCGTATTATAATGTTACAGGCGATAAATTCGGGTTTACAAAAATTAGATAAATCCGTTTCCGCACTCGCTAAAAGCAGATTTAAATTTTTGAGTTGAAGTACATAGTATTAAAAGAAAATTTTTTTCAGACCATATTGCAATAAAAAGAATATTCCAATTCATTTTGGTAAAGAGCTGAAATATGGCTTTGAACTTTTTCCTACTCTTCACGGTGATAATAAAAATGCCAGTCATCAGTTAACCCCTAGTGAAATCTTAGAAATCGAAAAAAACTTGACAGTGTAATGAGCAAAAAAATTATATAAAAGTTTACATGGAAAAAAAGGTTACTCCTACTGATAGATATGGCTTTGAACCTTTATATATGTGTAGTATATCAAGATATATGATACTCATCGACTATGAGGGATATATACAGCCATGTACATTAATGCGTTCTAAGCAATATAATATTTTGACTGATGATCTTGCTGTTGCTTGGAAGGATTATGAAAGGTTCATTAAAATACCAGCTCCTAAAAAAATTACAAATGTAAAAATTGTGAAGACTTTAAAATTTGTAATCCATGTGTCGAGAAGAACAAGTTATTTAATAACGCACCGGATATCCCTTCTGCAGAACATTGTAGGCTAATACACATGAGAGCAGAAGAATTTTATAAGGATAAATATAAATAGAAAGGAGGATAAAACTTTATGGAATATGAAAGACCAACTGTTGTTGAAGTGTCTGTAAAGATTGATACTACAACTTACCAGGGTTCCTGACGGAGCATCTCAATGTAGTAGCTCTTGTTGCTGGGGTGAAGGATGTTCTTGGGCTTAAGTCCGATTACAAATGTTAAAAATTTACATTAAAAACATAACGAGCAAATCGTCAAAGTAGTTGATTATTTGCTCGTTTTTTAATATTCAGCAGAAAATACTATAGCATCATTTTATATCATACCCTTTATTTTATTCAGCACTACTAAAAACGCACCACCTCTTACAATATAAGTTTTTATATGAACTCAGTTGTCAAATCAGGTTGTTTAGGGTGATAATGTAAGTGAAACGCTTTTACATTTTAGTGTAAATAGAATACAATAAACTAAAAGTGAGGAGAGTATTATGGCACAGATTAGCTTAAGAATTGATGATGATGTAAAGGTGAATGCAGAGAAAGTATGTAAAGATATTGGAATGTCAATGTCTACAGCAGTTAATATCTATTTAAAAAGACTTGGGGCAGAGCGACGAATACCTTTTGAAGTATCTGCAGATCCTTTCTTCAGTAAAGAAAAATATGGATGAATTGGAGAGAAGAATCGCCAATATTCGCACAGGGAAAAAAAGCGTGTTAAAAGAACATGAATTAACAGGAGTTGAATAATATAGGGTGGATTTGTCACCGTTCACTTTTAAAACTTAGTCGTATTCAGATAGTATTTACTCATAATATAAGGTCCTCTATGATTTGTATTTTGTCATAGGGGACCTTTCGTTTAATAATCGTTTACAAAAAATTATTCACATGCCGGTAGACTAAAAGAATGTTTGAAACACAAATTTAAATAACCGATACTATATTCTCTTACCTCAGCTTCACCTCTATCGCACCCATCTTTGCCGTTTCATAAATGGTGCAGCCGTTTTCTTTCAATGTGTCCAGAGTTTCACTGCTTGGGTGTCCGTAGTGATTGTTCTTACCGTAGGATATAACCGCGTAGGTAGGGCTTACATTCTCTACAAAAGCTTTTAAAGAAGAGTTTTTTGAGCCGTGGTGTGCCACCTTCAGTATGTCAACCTTGCCTATATCACCGTATTTTAAAATACTCTCTTCACTCACCTTTCCGATATCACCTGTAAACAACAATCTTTTATCAAAAGCCTCTACGATAAATGTCTGACTTTGCTCATTTACATTTTCCTTAGGCTTCTTATCCGGCCATAGACATTCAATCTTTAAATGCCCGAGGTTTAAGTGGTCGCCTCTGCTTAAATACATAATATTAGTCCCGCAGTTTGCCGCCTTTTGCTTCAATTCATCATATGAAGCATCATTCATTGCCTGATAAGGCAGGTACAAATTTTCAATCCTTATATCACTCTCAAGCAGATACAATACTCCACTTGTATGATCAATATCTGAATGTGTGACAAAGGACATCTCTATATCATCCACACCCTTATACAATAAAAACGGCTCCATAGTGTACTCACCCAGAGAAAGCTTAGAGGTGCTGCCACAATCTATCAAAATATCCTTATCATCTATATGCATATAGATGCCGTCGCCCTGTCCCACATCCAAGTAAATCACCTCATCTCTTTTAAAAAACGGAAATAAAATAAAAACAGACGGAATACAAAGCAGTAAAAAAACTCTTTTCTTCTTAAAAATTGCCAAAGCTGTCAATACAGTCAAAACAGTGTAATAAATAAAAATCTGTATACTATCAGGTCTGCCAAAGACAAGCCTATGCAAAGGAAGATGACTTGCCGCTTCACAGATAAACTCATAGAAGTTTAGAATACCCACAGCGATAAGGCTAATATACTTATATAAAAACACACCGACTATATTAAACACAAGTGATAATATAGAAGAATACAGCACAAAGCTCATAAGCGGAATCACCACGATATTTAATAAAAAAAGCATATACGGGAAAAGTATAAAAATAGTATAGAATAAGCGGCAGTGTCAGAATCTGAACTCCGATACTTACAAGCATTACTTCAAATACTTTTTCACTGAAGTCTTTCTTTTCCTTTTTTAATTTCTTCAGCACAAATGAAAGCACTCCGCCAAGACTTAACACAGCTCCGAATGAGAGTTGAAAGCTTACTCCAAAAACTTCAAACGGAGATATAAAACATATAATTACCGCACTGATACAAAGTGCCGATATCAGACAGTAGCTTCTTCCAAGTACCTCCGCAATAAAATAAAGTACAAGCATAACTCCCGCTCTTGCAATGCTCACACCGTCACCTACCAAAAGCCCGTAAAACAGCAGAAATATACTTGCAAAGCCTGCCGAAAATAAAAAGCTTCTTTGCAATATTTTCCTTAAAAGCTTATAAAGTCCGATTCCAAGCAATGAGACATGTAGGCCTGATATTGCCAACAGATGTGCAATACCGTTTTGTTGATACATTTTGTATACATCTTTATCAAGGTCCGCCCTTACGCCAAGCAAAATCGCTTTTATAAGTCCCGCAGTTTTTTCATCAAATATACTCTCTATTCTTTTAGACAAATACTGCCGCAGATTAAAGAAAAAACAACCTATAAGGTCACAGCTTTTATCTGTAACGGTATATTTTTTTACAGTCATTTTACAGTATATACCTTTTGTTCTATAGTAGTTTTTTGCATCAAATTCACCGGGGTTTTGATTGCTTTTTATCTCCTCCGCCTTCCCGTAAAAGCTGACACTGTTGCCTATACTTATATCTTTACAAAACTTATCCGCATCCAGATAATATATCATACCCCTTGATGTAAAGATCACCATATCATCCTTGAAGCTTATGCTTTTTATATTTTTGCAAACATATTTATTTTCTTTTTTGTTGTCCACATTCTGTGATACAAATTCTCTTTCAAACCGGATTTCATACTTGATTCTAAGCGTGAATATAGTAAAGAAAGTAAAGAAAATAAGAATATATATTTTTTTGATTTGAATTATTTTTTTGAATACCAAGATAAGGCAGACCGAAACCGGGATGACACAAATCATCCCAAGTTTCAGTATACTTATATAACATCCCATAAGCTCTCCAAGCAGGCAGGCCGTTACTATAAGTACACATGGTCTTTTCATTATTTTTCCTCTTTTACATAGTCAAGATCTCTCTCTACAGAAGTTCCCAAAGAAATCGAGTTATAATTTTTATCTGATTTTCCGTTTACCAGTATCTGCACACGAGATATATTCGGCAGTTCGGAAAGCGAATCCACTATTGAATATATTGTAATACTGTCCAAAACATCAGGCAATGCATTTAAAAAGCCCTCATCAAAATTTACATAGCAAATACCTTCGTTCACAGTGACGCTTATAACCTTCGTATCATTAGGTATTGTGGCCTTAAGTTTCGTATTGGACGGTCCCTTCATAAGCTCGTCTATTATAAGCCTCTCTTTTGAAGTATTCATGTCATAGAACATCTCTCTGGTCTCAGGCACCAGCTTCGTTCCTTCTTCATCTGCAAAATACAGTGTAAGAGTGGCTTTTCAAAGCTGTTTACATTTGAGATACTGTTTATAAAATTGCTTGAACTTATAAGTCCCACATTTTCTCCAAGCGCATTGACAAGCGGCTGGTCTCCTGAACGAATACTTATATAATCTATTCCGTCTATCTGCGTCAGAGTCTTTGCCAGTGCCGCTCTTGCCAGCACCTCTCTGCTTACATCCATGCTTTGATAATTGGTATCAAAGTTCAGATACAGTATATTACCGTCTCTGTTAAATCCCTGAAATGTAACCTTGTCAGGCAACGCGCTTACAGCCTCCAGATCATCAGGCACTTTCAAAAACTGTGTCATAAGCTCATCAACCAGTCCGTCCACATCATCACTTGGAAGAGAAACCGTATATCTGTTTTCTACAAGCTTGTCCATTGCGGTATTTATATAGTATACATAGTACTCGGTTTCCGAAAGAGGTTTATCATCTTTTTTCTTACAAGCGGCAAGAGAAAATGAAAATACGATCATCAAAAAAAGTAAGATTTTATTTTTCATTTTTTATCCCTCCTTTTTACATGATTCAGAGGAATTCTTACTGTGAAGGTGGTTCCCTCGCCCTCTTTACTTGACACCTTTATAATACCGTCATGCAAATGCACTACATTTCTGGTAATTGCAAGTCCAAGCCCTGTACCGCCGGTCTGTCTCGATCTTGCCTTGTCAATACGATAAAATCTTTCAAATATTAGGTCCTGATATTCAGGTGCAATGCCGTCTCCTGAGTCCTTTACCTGAATATAGAAAAACTTATGGTCGGCATCAATGCTTACCTTTACAAAACCGCCGTCCTTATTATATTTGATGGCATTTTCTATCAGATTGTTGATGGCAAGTGAAAGCTTGGTCTCGTCCACATCTGCACTCACCTCTCTGACAGTCTCAAATGTAAGTTCAATATCTCTTTATCAGCTATAGGCCTCAGTCTCTTTAATATCTGCTTTATAAGCTGATTGACATCTACCTGCTCGGTTACCAATGTATTTGCCGCCTTGTCAAGCTTTACAAGTGACAAAAGGTCGTCAATTATCTTTGCCTCTCTGTCTATCTCATCTGAAATATCATGCATAAACTCCGCATACATCTCATTCGGCACATTCTCCATACCTATCAGCGAGTCCGCCAAAACTCTTATTGAGGTGATAGGAGTCTTCAGCTCATGTGACACATTTGCCACAAACTCATCTCTTAACTTGTCCGCCGCCTGTAACTTTGCAAGTGTCGTATTGATATTCTCGGATATGGACTTTGTAAGCTTATACTCATTATGCTCAAGCTTTTGGTCAAGCTTTCCGTACCCTATGCTTGCTATATCGTCTCTAAGCTTTGTAAGCGGCCTAAGCAGTCTTCCTGCCGTTATTATAGAGAGTACAACTACTATGGCCGACAATGTAATATAAAGGAATCTCTCGGTATTACCTACCCCTTCCGCTACCGCAATCAGATTGTCCGTAGATGCAATAAAGAGCAAAACTCCGTCTATATTTTTATTGTCGATTGTCTCATATATAGGCATTGTCTGCAAAATATATGACTTTTTCCTGTTGTAAATATTTGTATTTGTACCGTTGAAAGTATCTATTATCTCAGGTGCTATATTTATCTTTCCGACTGCAAGATTGAAAGTATCCACAATGGTATTATATGACTTATCTATAACAACTATTCTGCCGTTATAGATTTCCGCTACCGCATCTATCTCTGAATTAAGACTCTCCCTTTCTTTAGGGTCTTTCAAGAAATTGCCTCTTGTAAGCTTATTGCTTAGCATAAGTCCCTTGGTCTGAAGCTCTATCTTTCTGGCATCAATCCTTGATGAAAGATTGGTACGACTTACCATTCTTCCATATATAAACACAGGTGCTATTCCTAACACTATAAATACTATTGTAAGCAGTAAACGAAAGCTTACGGCAGGTATTTTAAACTTGAATTTTTTCTTTTCCTCATCCATATCAGTCTGTACTTATTTTTCTTGCAACAGCCAAAGCCACGGTTCCGGGACCTATATGTGTAGCAACCGACAGTGACAGATTGACTGTCTCAACCTTACCGAACTCAGCCTCAAGCTCTGAGGCAAACTCTTTTGCAAAATCAAGATAACCGTACTGCGCTATCATCAGTCTGGAATCCTTACACATAGGGTCATTCAGTCTTTCACTTAAATCTTTTTTTATAGCTTCCACCATTATCTGCTTTGCCTGCTTGAATGTCCTTGCCTTAGCATAGGCGTCTATCTTCCCTTCGTGAAGTTGAAGCACCGGCTTTATCTTCAAAAGTGAGGCAAGTGCGGCCGCCATAGGCGTTATTCTGCCTCCCCTTTTCAAATATTTTATATCACTGACCATTACATAAATTCCGGACTTCAAAGCATCGGCTTCAAGCTTTTCTTTAATCTTATCAGGTGTAAAGCCGGCATCAATCAATTTCAGCGCATCAAGTCCCGCACTTATCTGCGTAACGGATATCCTCTTATTATCCACCACAAATACCCTGTCCAAATACTCATCCTCACTTGCAAGCATGGTGGCGGTATCACATGAACCCGAAAGCCCTGATGTCATAGGTATATGTATTACAGAGTCGTAAGTTTTTAAAAGTTCATCCCAAAGATTCATAACATTTTCAGGAGAAGGCTGTGAAGTGACTATATCCGCTCCCTCTTCCTGTTTCTTTAAAAACTCTTCACGTGTAATATCTATCCCGTCCAAATACTCCTTGCCGTCAATCATAAACGGCATAGGCAGAATATACATACCGTATTTTTTTGCCTCTTCACCGGTCAAACCGCAATTACTATCTAATACCACTGCTGTACTCATTAGCCTCTATCCTTACCCTTTGCTATTTCATCTATTATATTGTTCTTTATCATATCATCTATGATTTTTTCGCCGCTTTTTTCACCATTTTTCGACTCGGTTTCTTCCATCTTTGCATGCACCACATAAACGGCACATACAGCTGCAAGTATTAAAATAAGTATTACAAACCTAATCATTTTACCACTTCCTTTATTACTCTCAGTGCGTTTTTATATGTTATGTTTTCAATAAGGCTATGACCAAATCCTTCTCTTTCCATCGCATCAATCAAATCTACGGTCCCTGAAGCGTCCTTCCACTCAAGAGTGTCATCAAAGCCGTCATAGTCGGAACCGAGTGCAACAAACTCACTTCCGCCCACCTTTACCATATACTTTAACATCTCTACGGCATCTTTTATATAGGCTTTTTTCTCTCTGTTTGAAAAATCTTCAGATAAAAATTCGGGATAAAAATTAAGTCCCGATATACAACCTTTGTCCGCCATCTTTTTTATCATATCATCTGTAAGATTCCTTGCATGATTACAAACAGCTCTGGCATTTGAATGACTTGCAACAAAAGGCCTCTTTGACATATCAATTATATCATAAATTCCTGCATCGGACATATGTGAAACATCTACAATCATTCCCAGTTCTTCCATTTTTTCTACAACTTCAAAACCGAAAGGCTTCAGTCCGTTCTCGGTATCCGGAACATATCCTGCAAATTCACCGTTTTTTATGATTCTTTTATTTCCGAATCCGATAGAGTTCTCAAAATTCCATGTCAGAGTCATCATTCTCACTCCTCTTTTATAAAAATGCTCAAGCTTTTCAATGCTTCCCTCTATAGCCTCTCCCTCTTCTATAGTCAAAAAAGCCGATATATTATTATTGTCTGAATTTTTTAAAGTATCATCGTAGTTTTTTGCAAAATCAATATCTCTTTTATTTTTCTCTATCTCTTTTTCATACAGGTCTATCAAAGCATTAACATACTTATACGGTTCGCTTACATCCTTAAGATGAGTAAACATTGCAAAGCACTGTAAGATTACATCCGATTTTTTAAGCTTTTTCTATGTCAATCATCAGATTGTTTTCCCTTAGAGTCAGCCCTTTTTTCTTATATATTTCGCTTATCGTATCACAATGTAAATCTGCTATCATATTACTCCTTTTTTAAATCCTTATGCCACCACTTTCCGGATGCGAATCTGTATACAAAATTGGAGGATCTGAAAATCCAATCTATTATCATTGCGCACCATACTCCGACAGCCCCTATATGGAATACCTTTGCTATGAAAAACGATGTGCCGAATCTGAATACCGCCATTGAAAACAGACTGATACCCATTGTAAACTTAACATCATTTCCCGCTCTTAACGCGTTCGGAAGTATAAAGCTTAACGGCCACAAGAATATGGCAACGCCCATATGTATCCAAACCAAAACTGCGGTAAGCTCCTTTGTAGCATCAGGCACATTATATATTGAAATAAAGGAATTTTGGAATAAGAAAATAATTAAAGCAGGTACTATAATAACCAGATATCCGATAAACATAAGTTTCTTTACATAATACTTGGCTTCCTTATACTTACCTGCTCCCACACAGCGGCCTATTACCGTAATCATGGCAATACCTATCGCATTTCCCATATTTATACCCAGACCGTCCAGATTGTTGGCAATAGCGTTGGCGGCTATCTGAGTTCTGCCGAAGTTTGAGATAATGGAGACAACCGCCACTCTTCCGACCTGAAACAGTGAATTTTCAATACCTGAAGGTATTCCGATATAGAGGATCCTTCTCATAAAGTCAGACTTTATACCAAAGACTTCCTTGATTTTCAAAAACACCGTTGCATCCTTATTTTTAGATGCAAGTATTGTTATCACAACCGCCGCCACACTTCTTGATATAACACTCGGTATTGCCACACCTGCAACACCCAGATGAAGTATAAAGACTCCTATATAATTACCCACAACATTTATTATATTCATGAGTATACTTACCTTCATAGAAGTCTTTGAATCTCCGATACTTCTGTATATTGCCGCTCCCGAGTTGTATATAGCAAGCATGGGAAAGCTTATTGCAGTGATTATCAAGTACCGCTTACTCGCCTCAAACACTTCACTGTCTATATTTCCGAAAAGTACGGATATCAGCGGATGTGCAAAGGCTATTGAAAATATTGATATAAAGACGGCTACAACAAAAGCCATAAGCTCAAGCTGTGCAGCCGCCATACAGGCATCCTCATGCCTTCTTGCACCTATAAACTGACTGATCACCACCGCACCGCCTGTTGCCAGTGCCGCAAGCAGAGATATTATTACATTGTTGACCATGTCCACAAGAGATACACCGGATACCGCAGCCTCGCCTGCAAAGCTTACCATTACGGTATCCGACATACCTACAGTTATAGCTAAGAACTGTTCTATAATAAGCGGGACTATAAGCACCTTCAAGTCCGTATTGTCAAACATCTTCCCTATATATTTTTCATTATCCCGTAGCATATAATCTCCATGTAACTTTTATAAGTTTTCGCTGACCAGTAAATATCCTGAATGTGGCTCTATCTCCATGTTCAAATATCCGTTGTCATTTTCATATGTCACTCTGCCCACATTGTAACCTGTTTTATTTGTATAGATTACCCTGCTTATTATAGCATTGTCTCTCATTTCTGTAAGGTAAAGGGGTATATCTATTTTCTTTGTATATTCTCCGGTATTGATAACAATCACCGAAACATTATCCTTTAAAACTCTGGCATAACATACCGCTCCTGCATTTGAAATAAGCTTTATCAAAGAACCGCTCTTTAATTCTTTTCTGACCCTATGCCACCTGTTCATATACCTGTGATACTCTAAAAGCTCAAGGTTTTCATGTCCCCAAGGATATGTTCTCCTGCTGTCGGGGTCCGTAAATCCGCATACTCCTACTTCATCGCCGTAGTATATTGTAGGTGCTCCCGGTAATGTCACCTGCATCATTATAGCCTGTCTCATAACCTCAAGCTTCACGCCGCTTTCTGCATCCTCAGACTTATGAGTATTTATTCTTCCTACAATACCGTTGGTTCTTGTAAGGAATCTTGAGTGGTCATGGTTAGAAAGCTGAATCATTGATACAAGTACCGAATCATAAGGCATCTTTCCAAGTGCATTGTTAAGCATAAGAAAGAATGCATCCGAGTTTCCTTTCAGATTCATATCTGCTCTGTCCGAGTGCTTCTCAAGTCCTGTCAAAAACCAGCTTACAGGCTCCATAAATCCGTCATAGTTCATTACGCCGTCCCAACATTTGCCGTCAAGCCAAAAACTCGGATCACCGTAATGCTCCGCCAAAATAACCGCATTTTTATTGGCAGACTTTACGGCACTTCTGAACATAGCCCAAAATCTATGGTTGAACTCATGGCTGTATCCCAAATCCGCCGCAACATCAAGTCTCCAACCGTCTACATTAAAAGGAGGTGATACCCACTTTTTCGCTATACCAAGTACCTCGTCTATAAGTTTTTTACTGTTCTCATAGTAAAGCTTCGGCAGAGTATCATGCCCCCACCATCCGTCATATTCATTACCGATAAAGTTAAAATACGGCCTGAACTCGCTTTCCTTGGACCAGTACGCACCTATCGGATATTTATCCTCCGCTCTTTTATATATGCCTTCTTTGTCCATCCATTTGTTAAAGGAGCCGCAGTGGTTGAAAACTCCGTCAATTATGACCTTAATATTTCTCTTATGTGCCTCTTCTACAAGTCTTATAAAAAGCTCATTACTTGCCTCAAGGTTTTTCTTGCAGGTAACTCGCTTTACATACTTTGTGGCATTTATATTGTCCGTATCGTCCTCACCGAGTACTCCGTCGGCGTCTTCCACTATCACACCGATATGCGGATCTATGTAGTCATAATCCTGCGTATCATATTTATGGTTTGACGGTGATACAAAGAGAGGGTTAAAGTACATTACCTCAACCCCAAAGTCCCTTAAGTAGTCCAGTTTTTGTAAAACTCCCGCCAAGTCTCCGCCATAGAAGTATCCGACATCAAAGTTTGAAGGATACTCGTCCCAGTTCTCCTTATGTTTCACAGGCAAACCTATGTAGATATACTCGTCATCTACAACATCATTTGTCTCATCTCCACGATTGAATCTGTCAATAAAAATCTGATACATCAAAGCTCCCTTTGCCCATTCAGGTAAAGTAAAGCTCTTGTTGTATTCAAATAATGCGTCTTCCTTCAGATAATCCGTAACTCCGAACCTTGTAAAAAATAAAGTTCTTTCGCCGTCAATTATCTTAAAAATAATACTTTAAATATTCCTATCCTCTAAATCTGCGCAGTAAAAATCAAAGTACTCGCTAGAACGAAGCTTTGACATCACTACTTCACTGTTATCTTGGCGATTTACCAATATAATATCCGGTTTATCATCCTTAAAAATTCTAATCTGTATTCTTATATTCTGTCTATTCTTAAGGCTTTGTATTGATACATATTCGTTTGTCTCATCACTAAAAATACCTTCAATATTCATCTAAAACAATGCCTCAAATTCTTCAAAACCATTTTTTCTTTTTCTATAAGAAGTGCCGCACATGCGTCAAGCACATACTTTCTCTTCATTATTATCTCTTTTGCCTTTGTATGGCAATCGTTTATAATCTTTCTGACTTCCTCATCAATCATATTTGCAGTCTCTTCACTGTATGACTTTGTCTGCCCGAAGTCCCTTCCTATGAAAATCTCATCTCCTTCATTGCCGTAGTTTACAAGCCCGGCTCTCTCGTTCATACCGAATTCCATTACCATTGCTCTTGCTACACTTGTCGCCTGCTTGATATCGGAGCTTGCACCTGTTGTAATATCTCCGAAGATGATTTCTTCCGCTATTCTTCCGCCAAGGCTGACCATGATATCATTAAGCATCTTTGACTTGGTATTAAACATCTGATCTTCACCCGGCAGAGGCATGGTATAACCTGCCGCACTTACACCTGTAGGTATAATGGATATGGTATGTACCGGTCCCACTCCGTCAAGCTCTCTAAAGAGTATTGCATGCCCGGCTTCATGATATGCGGTGATTGACTTTCCTTCTCACTTACTATCCTTGACTTTTTCTCTGTACCTATTCCTACTTTTATAAATGCCTTGTTTATATCATCTGACGATATAAATCTCTTTCCCTCTCTTGCAGAGAGTATTGCCGCCTCATTCATAAGGTTTTCAAGGTCTGCACCTGTAAATCCTGAAGTCTGTCTTGCAACCGAATGTAAATCCACATCATCACCCAAAGGTTTTGATGCCACGTGTATCTTTAAGATTGCCTCTCTTGCCGCTACATCAGGTCTGCCTACCGCAACTTTTCTGTCAAATCTTCCCGGTCTTAAAAGCGCCGGATCAAGGATATCCACTCTGTTGGTCGCAGCCATCACTATAATACCCTGATTGCCTGCAAATCCGTCCATCTCTACAAGCAGCTGATTGAGTGTCTGCTCTCTCTCGTCGTGGCTTCCGCCAAGTCCTGAACCTCTTCTTCTTCCGACCGCATCAATCTCATCTATAAAGATGATACACGGTGCGTTCTTCTTGGCGTCTTCAAAGAGGTCTCTTACTCTGCTTGCACCCACACCTACAAACATCTCTACAAAGTCCGAACCTGATATTGTAAAGAACGGTACTCCGGCCTCTCCTGCCACAGCCTTTGCAAGAAGTGTCTTTCCTGTTCCCGGTGGTCCTACAAGAATTATACCTTTAGGGATTCTTGCGCCAAGTTTTGTATACTTGCCCGGGTCTTTCAAAAAGTCTACAACCTCGGCCAGTTCTTCCTTTTCTTCTTCAAGTCCCGCAACCTTTGTAAAATTCACATTGGTGGACTTTACAATCTTTGCTCTGCTCTTGCCGAAGTTCATCATCTTGTTATTGCCGGCGTTTCCGCCTGCCGCCATTCTGCCGTTCATATACATCATAAACAATATGATCATTATGGCGGTCAGTCCTATCGGCAATATTGTGTTTGTAAATACACTGTCTCTCGGAACATCATCCAGTATATAAGTTATATTCTTTCCTTTAAGTTCCTTTGTGAATTCGTTTACATCCGATACAAAATAATGTACCTCGGATTCCCGAATTCCTGTTGAGTGTTAAAGTGTATTATCGCCTCACCTGTAGGTGTCTGTGAATTCTGTCTTATCTCTATCAGTGAAATATTGTTCTCTTCAACCACTTTTTCAAATTGCTTTGAATCCAGCTTTATGCTGCTGAGTTGGTTGCCCATGTTAAAAATAAGCCAAACTATAAGTCCTAAAACTAACAGTAAGAAAAATACTCTTACCGGATTATCTGCTCTTTTCATCTTTCTCCTATCTAGTCTGAGAGTTCCATCACCCCGATATACGGTAAATTCCTATATCTTTGATCATAGTCAAGTCCGTATCCCACAACAAACTTATCTTCTATCTCAAAACATACATAATCTACAAATACATCCTTTTTCTCTCTTCTTGAAGGCTTGTCAAGAAGTGTACAAAGCTTGATAGACTTCGGACCTCTCTTTTTTAATATATCCATAAGGTATGACAGTGTGTTTCCCGAGTCGATGATGTCCTCAACCACCAATACATTCTTGCCGTCTATACTGTCATCCAAATCCTTTATTATCTTTACCACTCCGGAGCTCTTTGTCTGTGAGCCGTAGCTTGATACACTCATAAAATCAAGTCTTACATTCAAATTCAGTCTCTTTGCGAGGTCACACATAAACATGACTCCGCCCTTTAAAACACATATAAGTGTAAGCTCTTCACCCTCATAGTCCTTATTGATTCTGTCTGCAATCTCCAAGATCCTGTTATCTATTTCCTTCTCGGATATCAATACATCAACTTTCTCTTTCATATTTATCTCCTAATACTTCTATTTTCAAAACCTTGTTTGTGTACAAATCCACTTTGTAAAGCTCACTTATCCTGTCAAGCCCTACAGTGTCATCAGGTGATTTATTCTCTTTGAATATCCAAACCACACATGACCCTATTGTAAGTAATATATGTTCTTTCCTTATACTTACAGGTATCTTTTCATCTGTAAAAAGCTTTTTTACAGCCTTTTTACCGCTTTTTATCTGAATGAAATCACCGCTCATATACCCCCTTACAGCGATATTTTTCTCTATAAATTTCAAATTGTTGTCTTTGCTTACAATACTGTTGATACACAAAGATTCACCTGTATATTTTACTATATCTCTAAGGACTTTGTCAAAATCAAGCCATTTTATATTGCCGTCACCGGGGATATCTTTCATACTGAAGTCGCTAAAAACACCGTATCTTATTTCAGGAAAACCGCTATTGCTCTCCTTTTCATCTTCACCCTGTACAAACCTTAAATACTTATAATCATTATATACTTTTATATCGTATTTTAAATCCAGCTTTTTTCCGTTCTCTCCGTGAGCCAATTGCCATACATCCTCTATATGTACCATTCCGATATCTTTTATTCCAAGTTTTTTTTCTCTCAACACCTCTTTCAGTGCATACCTTATTATATATGTACCTAAAATATGTGGATGCTCTATAAGCTCATTTCGCTTTAGTGTATAACCTCTGTTTCCTTCAGCTTTTAAATTCTTTTCACAAAATTTCTTTGCCGAATCTTCAAAATATTCATCGGCCTCAGCCGCAACTGTTGAAGTTTTATAAAAGTTATTGATTACATTGCTGTTTACATACTTTGTAAGTATCGGAAAGACTTCATTTCTCAATACATTTCTTGTGTATTCGTTTTCAAGATTTGTACTGTCGGTCATATACTCTATTTTATTTTCATTCAGATATTCCTCTATCTCGGCTCTTGTAAAGATAAGCAGAGGTCTTATTATTCTGCCGTTTTTTGCCAATATACCCTTAAGTCCCGATATTCCGCTTCCTCTTGAGAGATTGTGCAATATGGTCTCCGCATTGTCATTTTTATTGTGTGCCACTGCAATCTTTAACTTTGAAATATCAATCCCTTCAGTTTTACTTATATCAGTTGCGATATTTTCAAAGGCTTCATATCTTGCCCTTCTTCCCGCCTCTTCCTCGCTGATTTTTAACATAGATGCCATCTTCGGGATATTGTAATGAACAGAAAAGAACTCCACATCAAGTTTCTTACAAAGCTCTTTTACATAATTTTCATCACGGCTTGCTTCTTTTCCTCTGATGCCGTGATTTATATGTACAACAAAAAGCCTTATTTCTAAGGCTTTTTGCAACTTACAAAGTGTATGCAGCAGGCAAACGGAATCCGCCCCGCCGCTTACACCAAGTACCACTCTGTCTTCTTTTTCAATCAATCTGTTGTTTTTTATAAAACGACTCAATATATCTATATTCAACATATCAATTCTCAGGCTTTATGGCAATTTCATTTGGAAAAACCAAGCCTAACTTCTCCCTTGCCATCTCTATTATATAACTGTCTGTCTGAACATACTTCTTTTTTTCATCAAGTTCTTTGGCTCTTTCGCTTTCGCTTTCCAGTTCTTTGACTATTTTTTGATTGTAAGCCTCTCTGTTTGCCAGTTCTTTTTTTATACTTCTTACCTTTACTCCAAGGACTATCGCCATAGACACTACTACCATAGTAATAAATACTATAGAAAGTCTGTTCTCAAATATTCCTTTGGTTTTTTTCTTTTTAACCGCTCTTTTTAGCCATAAACTTCCCCTTATAAAACAATCCGATGAAAAATTTTGTAAGCCCTTATTAAGATGTCTACATACTATAGTAATATCATTTTATTCTTTTTGCAAGCCTCTATCATATCTGCAGGCCATACGCTTGACTGTACTTCACCTACATGAGCTTTGTTAAGTAAAAGCATACAAAGTCTGCTCTGTCCGATACCGCCACCTATTGTATACGGCAACTCACCTGCAAGTAATGACTTATGGAAAGGAAGATTCTTTCTGTCCTCGGCATTTGCCGCTTTAAGCTGTGACTCCATAGCAGCCTCATCCACTCTGATACCCATACTTGAGATTTCAAGTGCGCAGTCAAGGTTTTCAAACCAGAAAAGAATATCTCCGTTCAATTCCCAATCGTCATAGTCGGGTGCTCTTCCGTCATGAGGCTTGCCGTCTCCAAGCGCTCCGCCTATCTTCTCAACAAATACACAGCCGTGTTCCTTTGTTATAAGGTTTTCTCTTTCCTTAGGAGTCTTATCCGGATACATCTGTCTGAGCTCTTCAGAAGTAATAAAGAAAATATCGTCCGGCAGGTGCTTTACGGCTTGCGGATACTTATACCAAACCTCATGCTCCATATGCTTGATTACTTTAAAGATAGTCTTTACGGTATCTTCCAAAGTTTTTATATTTCTGTCTTCTTTTCTTATTACCTTCTCCCAGTCCCACTGGTCCACATAGCATGAATGAAGATTGTCAAGCTCCTCATCTCTTCTTATGGCATTCATATTTGTGTAAAGTCCTTCACCCGGAGCAAAATTGTACTCGCCAAGTGCCATTCTCTTCCACTTTGCAAGTGACTGAACCACTTCGTACTCCTCATTCGGTATACCTAAAATATCAAATGATACCGGTCTCTCAACACCGTTTAAGTTATCATTAAGACCGCTTGACTTTGATACAAATAACGGTGCCGAAACTCTCTCCAAATTCATTTCTTTTCCGAATTCTTTCTGGAAAGTGTCTCTGATATACTTTATCGCTTCCTGCGTCTCTCTCACACTTAACACCGGGTCATAGCCCTTTGGTAAAATCAATGCCATAAAAACCTCCATTCTGAATATGAAAACATATCTCTTTAAAAAACTTATGATAGCACTAAGTATAATAATATACAAGATGGAATTTAGCACTTTTAAAATAAAAAAACTGCTACTTTCGTGGCAGTCAAAAATCGTTTTTTTATTTTTATTCAATTGCTATTGTCTTTTGGAGGCTGTGGTAGCTCTCTTTTCTTTAGGCAATGTAAGCTTCAATATACCGTTGTTGTATGAAGCCTTGATATCTTCTTCTGTAATGGCCTCTCCGACAAAGAAGCTTCTCTCGCATGAACCGAATCTTCTCTCTCTGCGGATGTATTTATCATTTTCATCCTTCTTGTCATCGTTTTCTTCATGCTTTGCACTGACTGTAAGGTATCCGTCCTTAAGACTTGCTGTAATATCTTCCTTATTAAATCCCGGAAGCTCTATACTGAGCTCATAATTGCCGTCTACATCCTTTACATCAGTCTTCATGCTTGGAGCCTCAAACTTACTAAAGCCCTTGCCCCAAAAATCATTATCAAAAAACTCATCAAACAAATTATAATTTCTCCTTGGTAGTAACATATCTATATCTCCTTTATTATCATCATTATTGTTATTCAAATAGAACCTGTTTGATAAACTTTACTGTTATCTATGTCCCTATTTGTTATAGTCATAATATAACAAATATTATTAGCAATGTCAATAGGCGAGTGCTAATTTTTTTAAAAAAAATTTTATGTTATAAATCATTTCGCTTAAACCTTGACATTCCACTTAGAATATCCTAAAATTATGGTTGCGTTTAGATTGAACTGTCCGTGTCCAGGCTTCAATATAAACTTTCGAAAGTTTAACTTTCATAAAACAAAAAGTTATTTATTTATTGGAGGTAAATGTGGCTAATATCAAATCCGCAAAGAAAAGAATTCAGGTTACTTTAGTAAGAACAGAGAGAAACAAGGCAATCAGATCAAAAGTGAAGACTGCTATTAAGAAAGTTGAGAGTGCTGTTGCAGCAAATGATAAGCAGCTTGCAAAAGACAACCTTAAGAACGCTATCGTTGAGATTACAAAGGCGGCATCAAAGGGTGTATATCACAAGAACAATGCTTCTCGTAAGGTTGCAAGACTTTCAAAGGCTGTTGATAGTATCAACGATAAAATAAACTCAATGACCGTCATCATTGGAGTTCTTTTTATCTGCTTATAATCATCTTACAAATCTTATTTCCCTGACCCACAAAATTTCTCTTCATACTCGGTCATTATATTCCCTTCGCTCTCCTTTTCGGAGTGAAAATCAAAACTGTAAAAATCAAGCTTCCACTTTGAATCTTTAACCACTTCAAGCGAATATTCAAAAAGCCCCACATTGTCGGTCTTAAATTCTATCACCCCTTCAGGCTTTAATATCCTGTCATAGACTTGTAAAAAGTCAGGAGAAGTAAGTCTTCTGTCGGCATGCCTGTCCTTTGGCCACGGGTCCGAAAAGTTCAAAAATATCTTATCCACTTCACCGGTCTCAAAAATATCTGCAAGCTTTCTTGCATCCGCACATAAAAATCTTAGATTATCTATTGCTTTGTCACTTTCAAGATTTCTCTTTCTTTGTATCGCCTTCATCAGTACACTTTCATATCTCTCAATACCTATAAAGTTTATACCCTGATTTTTCAATGCCATATTTCTGATAAACTGCCCCTTGCCCATACCTATTTCTATCTGCAGCGGTCTTCTTACATCAAAGATATCCTGTATCTTACCTTTTAAGGCTATAGCTTCATCCTCTCTGAGGCATTCTTTCGCATCAGTTATAAAGTCTTCACAACCCTTTATATGTCTAAGTCTCATATCATATACTCCATTTCCTATATAGCAATTTAGTATACCGTAAAAACTACAAAAAAAGCAACAGGCTTTCACCTGCTGCTTTTCAAAATCTATATTACTGTTCCTGTGCTTCTCTCTTACCTAGAGTGATACTTACAGTCTTCTCGACATATTTACCGCTGTCGTCAAGTCTTTGAACCGTCAAATCCACTTTTCTGCCGCTCTCATAGTATGTAAGCATATTTTTGAGTTCTTCCATACTCCTTACACTCTGTCCGTCAAACTTGGTAATAATATCCTTTGCCTTCAAATCTGAAGATGCTGCGGCACCGCCTTCTACCACTTTGTATACATAGATACCCTGCGGCATATCATAAGCCTTTGCCATCTCCTCATCAATGTCCTTACCCTGTATACCGAGGTATCCCTGATTTTCCTGTGCTACTACAGTTCTTGTCTCCTTGCTTGAAAGTTCCTTTATAAGATCCTTTACTGTAGATATAGGGATTGCATAGCCCATTCCCTCTACAGCGGTATCTGAATACTTGGCTGAGTTGATGCCGATTACCTGACCCTGCATATTAAGGAGTGCTCCGCCTGAGTTACCCGGATTTATAGCCGCATCAGTCTGTAAAAGGTTCTTTGAAGTGCCGCCCTCAGTCTTTACCTCTCTGTTAAGCGCCGAAATATATCCGACTGTTACGGACTGACCGTATCCCAGTGCATTTCCTATAGCGACAACACCCTGTCCTACCTTAACATTATCACTGTCTCCGATATTTGCGATGCTGATTCTTGACAATGTGTCTTCTCCCATATCTGAGAGCTTTACAGCCACTACAGCCACATCATTGTCACTGTCTCCACCCTTTACAGATGCACTTGCCTTCTTACCGTCTGAAAATTCAACTTCAAGGCTTGTAGTATCCGCAATAACATGGTTGTTTGTTACAATCAAAAGCTCACTATCCGTCTTTCCTACTATTATACCTGAACCGCTTGACTGTGCTTCATAGCTTTGAGGACCGAAGAAACTGTTCTGTGTAACCTCTTCCTTTCCGTAGATGGATACTACTGAAGGCATTGCCTTATCCACTATAGTTGAAACATCCATGCTTGAAAGATTGGTAGCAGGTGCCGCAGTGCTTTCACTCTTATTTGTATCCTGACTTCCTATTGTAATATCGTCAGCTTTTGTCTTTGTATTTGTTCCGACATAGCTGCTTGCCACATTGTTGACACCTACCATTACTCCGCCGGCTACAAGGCCGAACACTGCAGCGCTTGCTACAAGTCCGAATGCTCTTCCTACCTTTGATTTCTTGCGCTCCTTACCTTTACCATTGCCTTTTTGAGGCTGTGCGGCAAAAGTTTGTGTTCGTACATTTTCTGACTGAGTTCCTCTATTATCTTCTCCAAAATTTCCGCTATATGTTGTATTGTTTGCCCCTTTGATATCCGATATATTTATATTCTGTGTATTTTCCAAATCCTCACTTGCATTTGAAGCAAAGCTTGATATCGCTTCTTTGTTTACATCACTACTGTTTTCCACACTGTCATATGAAGTCTCGGTACTGCCTTCATTTCTTGCTATATCTTCCGCGGCCTTTGCAAGACTTTCACTGTGCTTTCTTATAATGCTGTCTATATCCTTAGGCTCATCGTTTGAAGCGCTGTTTTCTATCTCGCTGTTTGTGTTGCCCTCCATATTTGTATTAACCTCATTGTCAAATTCATTTCTCTCAAATTCCATAATATCTTCTGTACTAAAAGTACTCCCCTTTCATAAAATATATAGTATGCTGCAGTGAATATACTCACTGCGGTTTATTATCTTTGCCACCTCACTAATAAAAAAGCATTGGTGACTTTCCTTTGATGGTTATAAGTCTACCAATGCTTTGTGTCCACTTTGTGTACAAAGTAAGTTTATTTTATGTTTTTTTATTCCGGTTTCGGTTCCACCGTCTGAGCTGTAGGTACAGGAGGCACAGTCTCTTCCTTACGGTCTGCCGTAGTAGGTACAGGCTCTACCGTAGACTCCTTTGTAGCCTTTGTCTCACCCGGACCTTTAGGCTTCTCTTCACTTTCTTGGCTGTTGTAGTCTCTCCGGGTCCGTTAGGCTTCTTTTTTGGAGCTGCAGTCTCAGTCTCCGCCGTCTCCCTCTTTGTATGAGGCTCCACTATCTCCACACTTGAACCCTTGTTGGCCTGTGTAGACTCTGCAGGTGCTTCTATAGTTGACTTTGACTTATTACCCTTTTCCTTATGTGTAGACTCTTTCTCCTCAGGTTGCATATAATACTTGTTTCCTGCACCGTCGGTGTAGTATTCCTCACCGTCATTTTTATCTATCCAAACCGTCTCGCCGTCCTTATCAAGCTGATAATATCTGCCGTTGTTGTCCGTATAGACATCCACACTCTTGCTCTTTTTGGTCTCTTCTTCGGTAGTTGACTTCTTTTTCTTACTCTTAGTCTCATCTTCGTCATCATTATAACTCTTATTCGACTTATATCCGTCATTGGTCTTTACACGTTTGACTTTGTCTCCGTCCTTATAAAAACCTGTATCTTCAGATATTCTCTCACTGTAAGCCTTTACCTTTGCGGAGGCCTCATAGTTCTCATCTCCAAAAAGATAGCTGTGAAGCTTTACCACATTGTTCACAAGATCTATCGGAACTACTATAAATCCCTTTGTTCCCTTTGTCATATCGTCCTTATCAAAAGGGAAGCCCTGTGTATCTACCAGCTTGTACTTACCTATATCATTGATTACATCCAGACCGTCCTGCCATGTAAGGTTTGTAGCCACCATTGAAAGTACATTTCCGAGCAAATCGTTTAAAGTCTTAGGATCCGCCTTCTTCGCCTTCTCAAATGCAAGCTCAACAACCTTTCTCTGTCTTTCGGTTCTTTGATAGTCGGTATCCATATATCTGAGTCTTGCATAAGCTACAGCCTGAACGCCGTCAAGATGCTGCATACCAGGTGCTTTAAGCTGTACCGAACCTATACCTGTTCCCTTTACGGTCTCTGTGATATATGAGTTGATATATTTAAACTCTGCAGGCGTAATATCTATATCCACACCCCCAAGTATATTTATAGCGGTTGCAACCGCCTTCCAGTTGAATGTAATATAATCCGTGATATTGAGATCCAAACTGTCATTCAACATCTTAACCGCTCTTGCAGGTCCGCCGTAGCTATATGCATGTGTCGCTTTCTGGGAAAGAGTTCTTTCCTACATCAAGGTAAGTATCTCTGTATACCGAAACCAACTTGATTTCGCCGGTTGACTGCTCTATTGAACAAATGATTATAACATCGGATCTGTTTCCCTTACCTACACTGCTGTCTCTGGAGTCCACACCGAATACGGCGATGTTTCTGTATCCTCTCATCTCCGCCAGCTTCTTCTCCGACAGATCGGTATTTAGAACCTGTTCAACATTGTAGTCAGGTCTTTGTATCTTCGAGTATTGCTTAAGTGCATATGCATACGCAAATATTACACCCAATACGAAAACTTCCGCTATAAGCATTGTAAAGAAAAAAGCAACCTTAGATTTTTTCCTCTTCTTTTTAGGCTTCTGATTATCTTCGCTCATTATATTCCTCCTGCTAATAAGCATTTTTATTTATAAATCCCTTAAATATCGTCAAAAACATTATCTTGAAATCAAAACTCAAGGTCCAGTTTTCAATATAATATAGGTCATGGTCAATTCTTTTTTGTATAGAAGTATCTCCTCTGAATCCGTTGACCTGTGCCCAGCCGGTAAGTCCCGGTCTTACCTGATGTTTTATCATATAATGCGGTATCTCTTCCCTGAACTTTTCCACATAGAAAGGTCTCTCAGGTCTCGGCCCCACAAGTGACATATTCCCCTTTAACACATTGAAAAACTGTGGAGTCTCATCAATGCTTGTCTTTCTGATAAACCTGCCTACAGCCGTGACTCTCGGATCATTCGGTGTAGTCCATTTCGACTTCTCCTCTGACGGCTTTGAACAGCCATAGAGCGGAATTTATACATTTTGAAAGGTTTGTTGTGCAAACCAACTCTTTCCTGCGAATATATTATCGGTCCACCGTCTGTCAACTTTACAAGTATTGCAGTAATTAACATCACCGGTGAAAACAATATTATACCAAACAATGCCCCAAATATGTCAACAATTCTTTTTATATATGCATTGTGAAGTTCTGTAAGCGGCACATGTCTGATATTTATAACAGGAAGCCCTTGCAAATCCTCTATATAAGGAATGGTCGGTATAAAATTATTGTAATCCGGTATAAACTTTGTATGCACACCCGATTTCTCACAGTCGTTCACTATAGCCTCAAGATGCTCATACTCCTTTATACTAAGTGTAATGGCGATCTCATCAAGCACATTCATCTCTAAGATCATATGCAGATTTGCTATTGTGCCTATTACCTTAACCCCGTTATAACAATATCCCCTTTCCTTGTGGTCATCTAAAATACCTCTGATATTGTAGCCCCACTCGGGATTTTGTTTTACTCTGTCTATATACCCTTCCGCCGCTCTTGAATACCCGATAAGCAAAATATGCTTTTGGTTGTATCCCTTTGTCCTGATGCTCATCAAAAAGCTTCTTATAAAGCTCCTCTCAAAGACCATCAGCACATTTGTAAGAATATAAAAGATGATTACCAATCTTCTTGAGAAGTGGTGCATATTCATATTCTTACCGCCAAGGTACAGTGTCAAGGTAAATATCAAAAATCCTATTGAATTGGCTTTAAAGATATTTGCTATCTCACTTCTTCTACCTGAAATTCTTTTAGGTGTATACAGTTCAAAGAATTCATACAGTATAAGAAACCCGGGTATTATAATAATCAATGCGCTGAAATATACCTGTGCGGACAATGCCAGTATCGCATCATCATTGTAATACATTATAAGATAAGCTATCAAGTAGCTTGTGAATATAACAATGGCATCCAAGAGTATATGCAGCCTATTCAGTCTCTTTTGGTTTTCTTTAATCATATATTGCTCCATATCGCACTTAAAGTGTTCGATTTCTGCCTAAATTTTTGTAAAACCCTGAAACTATTTTACAACTAAAAACAAAAATCATTTATTACATTTTATTTAATCTTTAGTAACAGTTCTTAACAGGTATGCCTTTTTTTATAAATCTGTACACATATTCAAAGGTGCCGAATATGATTTCACCTTCCAGAGCCAATATATTTGATTTCTTTATTTCACTAAAATCCACTCTGTCACATTCTTTTAAGTTTTTAAATCCTTCGATAAGTCCGTTTACATAATCTTTTATAAATCCTTTTTTTAAGAAAAATCCCATCTTTATAAATGTACCGATTGCCAGCGGTAAAATATTAAAAGCTATCTGCAAATTGGTCATATTCTTGTATATAAGATAAATATTGTTTCTTGCGGCCAGTCTTACCTTAAATGAATTGTACTTTGAACCTGATGTGGCGCTTCCAAGGTGATATACCTTTGCAAGCGGCTCAAAAGCCTATGATATATCCTTTAAGTCTTGCCCTGAAGCTTAAGTCCATATCTTCAAGGTATGCAAAGTGCATTTCATCAAAGTATCCGACTTCATCCAATATACTCTTTCTGTATATGCTTGCACCTGCACAGGCTGAAAATACCGCTCGCTTCTTTGTAAAGTCGCCTACCTTCTCTCCAACGCCTATCTGATATCCCCATCCAAGCAGTGAATATCCGTCTCCGGCATCGTCCACAAGTTCCTTATTATGTGCGTTTATCATAAGCGGATTTACCGCAAATATCTTTTCAGACTTTTCTATCGCATTCACAAGTCTTTCCACATAGTCATTAAAAACTTGTGTGTCGTTGTTTAATAAAATAATATACTTACTGTCGCTTGCAGCCAGTCCGACATTCACACCTCCTGCAAAACCCAAATTTTCATCCAAGTATATCACACTTATATTCAGATTTTTTTCATAGCTTTCCAAATCTCTTAAATACTCAAGTGAAGCATCCTTTGAGCCGTTATCGACCACCAGTACTTTGAAGTTTTTGTATGTCTGATTTCTCAACGACTCTATACAATCGCCCAAAAAGGCGGCACCATTGTAATTCGGTATTATTATTGTTACTTTACTCATATTTCTCCCATACCTATAGGTATTTTTTTATCTTCTCATCTATAAAAGGTTCGCCTATCTTTTCATGTAACAAATCTCTGAGTGCAAAGTTTGACTTTCTAAGCGTGAGATTCGGATTGTAATACGGGTCACCCTCAGCCAAAATCTTCGGCCATCTCTTCATAAATATAGCAGTCTCTCTGTTGAATCTTTCAATCTTTTCAGGGCTGTCCTCAAGTCCTCTTGATTTTGATTCATAGTGATAAAACAGCGCATAAGGGTTGTACACCACAAGATAGTCCTTTGATCTTACCTTCATACAAAAATCAATATCATTAAAGGCTACAGCAAGCTCCTCACTGAATCCGCCCACTTCATTAAAGACGGATTTCTTTGAGATAAGTGCGGCTGCTGTTACTGCGGAATAATCCTGCAATGTAAGTGCTCTGTGGAAATAGCTGTTCTCCACATCCGAAAGTCCTATAAATGTATGACCTGCCACACCTCCAAATCCGACCACAACACCTGCATGCTGTATGGTGTCATCATTATAAAGCAGTCTTGCACCTACTATTCCCACGTCTTTTCTATAAGCATACCACATCATCTCCTCTATGGATGTAGGATTTATCATTTCGATATCATTATTTAAAAAGAACAGATAATCACCTCTTGCATAGCCGACACCGAAGTTGTTGATAAGCGAATAGTTAAATTCTCTCTCCCAGAAAACCACCTTAACATTGTCAAATTCCTTTTGAATCTTTTCATAGTAATCAAAAGTCTTTTTCTCTGTGGAATTGTTCTCAACCACGATAAACTCAAGGTTTTTATAAGTACTCTTTGTCACTATGGAACGAATTGCAAGGTCAAGGTCGTCACTGTGATCCTTGTTAGGAATAATAATTGATAAAAGCGGCTGTTCTTTCATAATAAAGTACTTGTGATAGATACCGTAGTCCACTCCTTTTTCAATTTTTTCCACAGGTAGGGAATTTCCCATTCTCTCTATATGTGCCTTTATGGCTCTTGCCCCTGCCTCAAAAGCATACAACTTACTTTGCGGATTGGATGCTGTAGAGTTCATATGACATCTCCAGTGGTATAAAACCTTCGGTATATGCACAATCTTTTTTGCATTCTCACTGACTCTGAAAATAAAGTCATAGTCCTGTGCTCCGTCATATGCGGCATCAAACATTCCGGCTATATCCACAAGTTCTTTCTTTACTACAAAAAGATGACAGATATAGTTTACGCTCTCAAGCATATCAATATTGAAGTCAGGTTTAAAATGAGGATCAAACAGTGAACCGCCGTCCATATCAAGCTTATCCTCATCGGAATACATACAGTCACATTCCGTTTCATTTATCGCCTTGGCACATTCATACAGTGCATTTTGCGTTATCACATCGTCATGGTCTGCAAGCACTATATAATCGCCTGTAGCCATCTTTAGAGCTTCATTGGTATTGCCTGCAATCCCCATATTCTTGCCGAGCTTTTTATACTTTATATTACTTTTCGTGCTTTTTTCTTCGATATATTTTTTTATAAACTCTTCCTTATCCTTACCGCCCTCAGACCCGTCTGCAAGACAAACTTCAAAGTTTTGATAAGTCTGATTCAGTATGGAGTCAAGCAATTCTCCAAGGAAATTGTCAGGTGTGGCATAAAGCGGCACCACTATCGAAAATAAAGGTGAGTAATCAAATTTCACATCTCTTTGTGCATTCAGTTCTTCTTTGGTAGGCTTGGTTTTTTCATACCACTCCGCATACTCGTAGTCATTGTCCATGCCTTGAATCTTACTCTTTGACTTTCTTATAAGCGCCCTAAGACCGTTCTTTTTCATAAAGTTCATTGCAACCCTTACAGTTTCCATATTGCAAAGGTCCTTTAACTTCTCCATCCTCTTATAGGCGACACTCAAGCGTTTATATATCAGTTCTTCATTGTACTTTATTCTCTTTTTTTGCTTGTCGATTGCTATCTCAAGGTAGTAGTCATCACCTCTTTTGTAGTCAAACTTTATATCAAATCCGTAGTCCTCGTCATATACCTTTCCGAAGTATGTCTGACTTACATCATCTCTTCTGGTCTTTACATATTTGAATTCCCACACTCTCCATCTTACTGTTGTAGACATGAAAAGAGGGCTGTGAAGTCGGCTTTTTGCCTACAACCCAACCGTTCAAAGTAATATAGTTCTCGCGTATGCGAACGTAATCCACCTTATATTTCATAAAGTATTTTCCTTTTATTCTTCAAAATTGATTCTTTCTTCTTCCACTACAAGCGGTCTGTTCATCACTCTTTGGTTTATAGTCATTATATACTCACCGACAAGTCCTATAAAAAATATCTGTATAGAACCTAAAAAAAGCATACCTATGAGAATAGGCGCCATCCCTGCCGGAAATCTGTCCCAGTATAGTAGCTTCATAATCAGATATATAACAGCTATTACCATGGACAGTCCTGAGAGTATAATACCTGCAAAAGTCGCAAGACGAAGTCCGACCTTTGTATATGCGGTAAATGAAAGCATTGCCGCATCATAAAGCTTATAAAAGTTGTTGCTGGTCTTTCCGGCTCTTCTTTGCGGCTGTTCATACGGAATCTCTTTCCTTCTGAATCCAAGCTCCGCCACTATTCCTCTAAGAAAAGGCACCGGGTCGTCAAGCTCTCTCATAACATTGATAAATGCCTTGTCATACAGTCCGAAACCTGTAAAATGCTCTATCTGTTCCACCTCCGAAAGCTTCTTTATAGTTCTGTAATAAAGACTCCTAAGGTGATACATTATTTTATTTTCCTGACTGGATTTTTTGATTCCGATAGCTATCTTATAGCCCTCTTCCCAAGCTTTTACATACTTGGGTATCATCTCCACAGGGTCTTGGAAATCCGCCGCCATCAAAATGGTTGCGTCTCCGCTGCTTTGTAACATTCCGTAGTATGGAGAATTGAACTGTCCGAAATTCTTTGCATTAAATATTCCCTTGATACCTTTGTCATTCTTACAAAGTTCTCTTATCAAATCTCTTGTTCTGTCTTTTGAATCATTGTCAATAAAAATAATCTCATATTTGTAAGCTGAAAGATCATTTTTGAATACTTCCCTTATGGCATTTGCCATAGGTACCACATTTTCTTCTTCATTATAACATGGTACCACCACACTTATTTTTTTCATTCTACCATCCTGTAAGTATCATTGTCTTTATAACATCATTACCCTTATCTTTCATAAGTTGTAATGCTTCCACCACATTCTCAAATCCGTTGAATGTATGTGTAATCATCTTGTCGGGTTCAAATCTTTTGTACTTTACCATGGATAAGAGTCTTTCCATCCTGACTCTGCCGCCTTTTCCAAGCTCCATATATATACTTTTGCCTGACATACCTCTTCCTGAAGAAAACTTCGGTATCTCCATACTTCCGTCTCCGGTAAAAAGCTTCAGATTCACAACCTTTCCGACACCATATCTTACCATATCTATCGCATCTGAAAAAGTCCTATCATTGCCTCCTGCAATTATTACCACATCTGCACCCTTACCGTTTGTCGCTTTAAGGACATATTCGACTATATTGTGGTCTTTATAAGATATTACTTCACTCGCTCCGTACTCATATGCAAGAGGAATACTTGCACCTCTGCTGCCTACCGCAATAATCCTTCCGGCACCGCGCAGCGTGGCACCGCATATTGCCATCAGACCTACACCGCCTATGCCAAGTACTGCAACAGTATCGCCAAAGTTCACCCTCTCTGCACCTGTAAAGCCCGTTGTTGCCATATCAACACACATAAGTGCGCTGCCAATGCTTACCCCCTCAGTCAAAAGTGCCAGATTCAAATCCGCATCCGCCACTTCAAACTCTCTTGCAAAGACTCCCGGAGTACTTCTTCCAAGTGTATTTGCACTGAAGTTTGCCCCTGCATGCAAAAGATTACCGTCCTGTATATCCTTGTCATGAAAATTCGGAGTCATGGAAGGCACTGCCACAATATCTCCTTCTTTGAAATCTCTTACACTTTCACCTACCTTAACCACTCTTGCCACCGCTTCATGTCCCAAAATAAGATTGTCAGGCTTTTTTGAACCTGAGCCGTATACGGTATTTACATCCGATGTGCATACCGATATAGCCACCGGAGTCAGTATAGCATTGTACTCACTTTTAAGTACCGGTCTTTGCGCGTCTATGATCTTGGCCCTGTTCCTTTCTACCAGTGCAAATGCTTCCATTACTTTCTTTGCCCTTGTCCTTTCAAAATAATACACTTATTACTTCAATCAAATACTATTATTATATATCCTAAACGCCGATGTAACAATAGTGAGAATACAAACAAAAAAATGCTTGGACAAGTATCGAAAAAAAACTTTTCAATACTGATCTAAGCATCTTTTACTTATAATTATCTTTTGTCTCCAATAAAAAATACTGCGACTGTTCCCGGACCGGTGTGTGCCCCTATTATATGACCTATCTCTTTTACTTCAACATTCCCTTTCAGATTCGGGAAACGAGCCTCAAGCATACTTGCAAGTTTTGTGGCCTCTTTTTCTGAATCTGCGTGACTGATAAAACATTTTCCGGTATATCTCTTGCCATCGACCGCCTGTACTTCCATTCTTGAAACAATGGCTTCCATAGTCTTTTTCTTGGTTTTCACTTTTTCAATCACGACCAGCTTACCGTCACCGTCCACACACATAAGCGGACAGAAGTTAAGAGTCTTACCTATCTTATATGTAAAGTTTGTCAAGCTTTCTTCTTTCAGATAAGTAGTCAAATCTGTTGAGAAAAACCAATGATTGATATACTTTTTTGAATTCTCCGCATAGAGCTTCAATTTGTCAATAGGCATTCCCTCGTCCCTTTTGTCCGCCAAAATGTCAATCAGCAAGCCCATACCTGCCGATGCGGACAAAGAGTCTACTACATGTAATTGTCTTTCAGGATATTCCCCCTTTAGTTCCTTTGCTGCTGCCGTCGCGGTCAGATACGAATCGGATATACTTGATGAAAGACAAATATGTAATACATCCTTACCGTCTTCCAAAAATTTCTTAAAGTATTCCTTGTAATCTGCCATGTCGATTTGACTTGTTGTCGGATTTATACCATTTCTCATCTTCTCATAGAAATCCGATAAAGGCACGCTCTCTCCCATACTTTCATCATATGTCTGTCCATCAATAGAATATGTACTGTCAATATGATGAATATCCCTACTAGAGTAATACCCGTTAGTCATATCTGCGGTGGAGCTGCATGATAAAATATAGTCCTCCATGACTATACCTCCTAACGTTTTTTGTAACCTAACCGTATATATTTAATATTGAAGTAATGCTTACGTCCATTAAAAATACTTCAATATAAGGACCGGTTCACCCCTTATTTCTGTCTAACATATCAAGTCAATCTACTGTCAATTTGTGCAAATCTTTATGCATCTATATAATAACATACTTTTTAAGCTATTTTTTTCAATATTTTATTGTTTGATTTATATTTTTTTATGCTATTTTTTTATTTGCAAAAAAACTTTTTTAAAAAAATCTATTTTTCGCTATATATATATTATTATCTGATATAATTGTATATAATGATGTTTTTTTAGAGTCAAAAAAAGGCCTTATATTTTAAATAAGACCTCATAAAAAATGCTGTAAATTTTAGCTTGAAAGCGTGTCAATCAGTGATTGTAGTGCCTCCAGACTTCCGTTATCCCTAATCTTATAAAACAGATGTTCAAGCGTCTTTCTCTCACCGATTCTTGCTATTTCTTTTTCAAGACTCTTTGTCGCATCCAAAAAGACTTGCCAATTTTCCTGAAACAGTTCCCATTTTAAGAACTTCTCAACTCCGTCTGCTGCCATCTCCCTTGCTTTTTCAATACTGAGCTTTTTCTTTTCGTTGTTTTCCTTGGCATATTTTTTCATGTCGTCCATATTGTAATAGGATACACCTTCCAAGCTTCTTACCCTCTCATCAATATCACAAGGCAGAGCCAAATCCACAAATATCTTTTTGCAGGCTTACTTAAGTTGTTTTTTATATGCTCCATAGTCAAAGTAAAATGCGGTCCGCTTGTTGAAGAGATTATAATATCCGCATCGTCCACATACTTATATCTGTCATTGTATTCGATTATACTTACCTTTCCCTTTGCATTCGGTGACATATCTATATTGTGGCTTCTCTTTGTGACATAAATTTGTGAAAAATCGTAGCTTAGTGCGTTCTTTAATACAATGCTTCCTATCTTACCTGAAGCACCTATTATAAGCAGCTTCTTACCCTCAAAACCCGACAACTCATCCTTTGCAACTCTTAGCGCAAGAGTTGCGGTAGATACTCCGGACTTTGATATAAGTGTCTCCGTCTTTATCTTCTTTGCCTCGGTAACGGCATCTCTGAAAAGAGTATTCAAATAAAGATGTGAAGTGTTACATTTTCTTGCAAATTCTATAGCATCCTTTACCTGCCCAAGGATTTGGTCTTCTCCGATAAGCATTGAATCAAGCCCCGCACTTACCATATATAAATGGCTTACAGCACCCCTTCCGGTATAGCACAGTATATAATCTCTCAAATGTTCTATACCCTGACCTATGATATCTTCACATTTTTTTAAAATAAGGCTTATCAAAGTATTGGTATTCTCTTCATGTGTACTTATATATATCTCAGTTCTGTTACAGGTCACAAGTACCGCCGCCTCATCTATGGGTTCTTCACTGCACAGTGTAAGAAGCAGTTTTTTCTTGTCCTCATCCCCAAAGGCAAAATATTCTCTCACCTTTTGCGGAGTATTCTTAAAGCTGAGACTCAGAAGTAAAATCATTCCACTCCCCCGAATCTCTTTATTACATCCAGTGTATTCTTTATATCTTCACTGTCATGGGCTGCAGATATGAAAGCCGCCTCAAACTGACTCGGAGCGATATATATACCGTTATCTCTTAAAAATCTGTAATAGCTTGCATATTTATCAAGGTCACAGCTAAGCACATCCTTGTAACAGCTCACATTTTTTGCAGTAAAGAATACAGACATCAAAGAACCTACTCTGTTTATATGTACTCTCTTTTCATCTGAATTCATTATTTTTTCAATACCCTCGGCAAGAGTTTTTGTGCTCTCATCTATATTCTTATAGATTTCAGGATGTTCAAAAAGCTCTTTCAGTGTGGCTATACCTGCAGCGGTAGCTATAGGATTTCCGCTAAGTGTACCTGCCTGATACACATCACCCAAAGGACTGATACATGCCATGATTTCTTTCTTTCCGCCATAAGCTGCAAGAGGCATACCTCCGCCGACAATCTTACCGATTGTAACAATATCAGGCTCTATACCGTAGTACTCACAGGCACCGCCCTTTGCCAATCTGAATCCTGTTATAACTTCATCAAATATCAAAAGCGCATCATTCTCTGTTGTAATTTTTCTTAAAAACTCAAGGAAGCCTTCTTTTGGAGATATTACACCCATATTTGCGGCTACAGGCTCCACTATAATTGCGGCAATCTTACCCTTGTACTTATCAAACAATGCGCTTACACTCTCAAAATCGTTAAACTCCGCTACAAGAGTATCCTTTGCATAGTCACTCGGTACACCGCCGCTTGAAGAAATCGCCTCGGTAAGTACTCCGCTTCCCGCCTTTACCAAAAGCCCGTCGGAATGTCCGTGATAACATCCTGTAAACTTTATAATCAAATCCTTCTTTGTATATCCTCTTGCCAGCCTTATGGCACTCATAGTAGCCTCCGTACCTGAGTTTACAAGCCTAACCTGCTCCATAACAGGCATTGCCTCATTTATCATCTCTGCCAGAATATACTCTTTTTTTGTAGGCGCTCCGAAGCTTAACCCCTTTTTCAACGCCTTCTTTACCTTCTCTGTTACTGTAGGATAGGCATGTCCCAATATTGCAGGTCCCCATGAGCATACATAATCTATATATTCATTGCCGTCCACGTCATATATCTTTGAGCCGAAAGCAGATTTTAAAAAAACAGGGTCACAGTGTACCGCTCTTGCGGCACGAACGGGAGAGTTCACCCTCCCGGAATATATTTTTTTGATAAATCAAAAATACTTTTTCCGATTTTTTTATAATTTTTTTGATTGCATCTATTATTCCCTCTACATCATATTGCTTTGCTGTAATTATATTTTCTATACCAAGTTCTACAAGTGCCTTTGTTGTCACAGGTCCTATGGAAACCACTTTACCTGAAAGCATTTTTTTATCTTCAATCATTTCCACAAGAGCTTTTGCCCCGCTTGCACTTGCCGCCACAACATAGTCAAAGTTTTCTATATCCTTGTTGAGCTCAAACTTTTTCCTATGGTCAATGATTGTATCATAAACAGGAATATCGCTAAAGGCGATTCCCGCACTCTTAAGTCCTTTCGGCAATACATCACTTCCGATCTTTGCCCTGAGCATAAGAACCTTACTGTCTTTATCAAGTTTCGGCAGAATTTCATTTAGGAAGCTTTGAATCAAATTCACTTGGAATAAAGTCCGCATTCACTCCGTATTTATTCAAAGCTTCCCCGCTTCCGCTGCCTATAACGCATATCTTCTTATTATAGAGACTTCTGATATCAATACCGTATCTTTTTATCTGTTCAAAAAATATATCCACACCGTTTGAGCTGGTAAATAAAATATGTGTAGCATCGTTAATCTCAGATAAAAGCCTTTCTTTTTCTATCTCTATCTCTTTGGTTGCAATAAGACTCATCTCACATATATTGGCGCCCGTTTCTTTAAATCTTTTTGCCATTTTTTCTGCAAGCTCTCTTGTTGCTGTCAAAAGTATATTTTTACCTGAAAGCGGCAGCTTTATTTTATTAAAGAATGACAAATCCTTTTTACACACATCGCCCACTACAATCAATGCAGGTGAAACTACATTTTCTTTTTTTGCAATCTCTTCTATACTGCAAAGTTCACCTCTGAACACTCTTTGATTGTATCTTGTACCGTTTTCCACAATGGCGGCACCGATATGCGGATCCATACCGTTTGAGAGCAGTCCGTTCACTATAAGAGGAAGATTGGATATTCCCATCAAAAAAACAAGACTGCCGTCACTCTTTGCAATATTTTTAAAATCAAGGTCAAGCGGCTCTCCCTTTTTCCTGTGCCCGGTAAAGACATGAAATGATGTCGCCTCACCTCTGAATGTAATCGGTATACCTGCATAGCCAAGTCCTGCATAAAATGAGCTGACTCCATGCACTGTCTCAAAATCAATGCCTCTTTCTATAAGGTATTCGGCTTCCTCACCGCCTCTGCCAAAAATATAGGGGTCACCCCCTTTTAATCTGACTACATATTCACCCGATGCGGCATGCTCTGCAATAGTCTCATTTATCTTATCCTGAGTCAGGTAGTGATTACCCGATATTTTTCCGGCATAGATAAGCTTTGCATCTAATCTCGCCTTGTTTAAAACCGTAGGATTTATCAAATTGTCATATACCAACACATCCGCATTTTGTATACATTCCAACGCCTTTAATGTGAGCAAACTTTCATCTCCGGGACCCACACCTACAAGTGAAACCCTTTTTACTTCTTTATTAAACATCTTTCCTCTTAAGTTTGATTGCTATTTTCTCGACTGTATCTAAAAGTTCTTTTCCCTTTGTATAGGCACTTTGATATTCACCTTCAAAGTAAGCATTTATACTGTAATCGTCCAAGTTCTTTTTTATATATATACCTGCACTTGTATGGCAGTCCGCCTGTAATACACTTAAGTATCTTCTTTCAGCATTAAATAAGGTATTGCAGGTCTCATCCTGTATCTTTTTTAAAACCTCCACCATATCATCGGACGCATACTGTGCACAAAGTATTCCCTGAGCCGGCGCCGGCAGTATATCCGTCTCTTTTATATCTGTTATATTGACTTTTCCAAGGAGCTCTTCACATTCCTCTGCATACTTTTTATCACCCAAAAGTCTGTCAAGACCTGCCTTAGCCAAGATAACTCCGTCGGTATCACCTGAAAATATCTTACCGATTCTTGTAATTACATTTCCTCTTATAGGTACCACTTTTATATTGTCGTTCAAAAGCATGGCCTGTTCGGCCCTTCTTTTTGAGCTTGTTCCTATTCTGAACCCATACGGCAGATCGCTTATCTCCAAATCTGTGGGACAATCATTTTTTACAACCAGTACATCTTTTACAATGCCTCTTTTTAATACAGGCATCAGCTTAAGTCTGCCGTCAAATTCAAGCGGCAAATCCTTTGCGGAATGTATTGCCAAATCTATATCACCGTTTATAAGCGCTTCTTCAAGCTCCTTTGTAAACAGCCCTTTTCCGCCTATTTCCTGCAAGGAGATATCAAGTCTCTTATCTCCAAGTGTATTCATAGGAATATACTCTATTTTTATATGGGGGAAGCTATTTTTTATAGCATCCCCCACCATTTTAGTCTGTGCAAGTGCCAAAGCACTTTTCCTTGTACCGATCCTTATTATTTCTTTATGAAACATAATTCGCCTCATCAGCATGTTTTAGTATAAGCCTTCTGACAAAATCATACTCTCCAAGTCCCTTAAGTTCATAGTCCACATTCTTGTTCATTTCTTCAAGTATGCTCTTAAAGCTCTCTTCATCACCTGCCATATCATTCTTTGCATGATCACCTGCCACTATCATAAACGGAGACAAATGCACAGTCTTATATCCTGAAAGTTTTGGAAGTACATCCTCAAGATACGGATAACCTTCTACACAGGCTATGTAAATATCATCTCTGCCACATTCTGCAAACCTGTTTCTAAGTAACTCATATATTTTGTTTGACTCATGGTCCGATCCGTGCCCCATCAAAAGATAAGCCGCTCCGTCTTCCTTTTTATATAGTGAATCAAGCTCTTTTATAAGATATTCAAAGTCTTCATCACTTTCAAGTAATGCATTACCCATCCTTATACTTGAAAATTTATCCTTATAGGAAGCCGCCACTTCTTTGACCTTATTGTTTTCAATACCGTCTATGATATGAGTGCTTATAATAAGCAGATCATCAACCCCAAGCCAAAGAGCCTCTTCAATAGCCTCTTTTATATCATTGATATGCACATTATGTCTCTTTTTTAACTTTGCCCTTATAATATCGCTGGTCCAAGCTCTTAATACAATGCTGTCTGTATATTTATTCTTGATTTCATTTTCGATTACATCTATTGTCTTTTTTCTTGTATCTTCATGTGTTGTTCCGAAACTTGCAACTATTACCCCTTTTTTCAACCTATTAACCCCTTATCTATACATTTTGCCAATTCTTTTGCGTAGTATGTGATATATATATCGGCTCCCGCTCTGAATGCCGAAACCGCCATCTCACACATTATTTTCTCTTCATCTATAAAGCCGTTTTTTGCTGCTGACTTCACCATAGCATATTCTCCGCTTACAGAGTATGCGGCCACCGGAATATCCGTTATTTCCTTTACCTTTGCCACAACATCCAAAAAGCTCATGGCAGGCTTTACCATAACTATATCGGCTCCTTCCTCCACATCGTCATAAACTTCTTTCAATGCTTCTCTTATATTGTGAACATCCATCTGATATGTCTTTCTGTCTCCAAATGCAGGTGCGGAATCCGCCGCCGCCCTGAAAGGTCCGTAAAATGCTGAAGCATATTTTGCGGAATATGACATTATCGGTATATTCTTATACCCGTTTGCATCAAGCAACTTTCTAATCTCACCCACTCTGCCGTCCATCATATCTGAAGGCGCCACCATATCGGCTCCGGCCTCAACCTGTGACAGAGCAATCTTTGCAATGTACTTTATGGTGGTATCATTGTCAACATCATGTCCTTTTAATATTCCGCAATGCCCGTGTGAAGTGTACTCACACATACATACATCACCTATCACATACATATCAGGATAGTTTTTCTTTATATATCTGACAGCTTCCTGTACAATGCCGTGGTCGTGATACGCTTCACTTCCCACCTCGTCTTTACTTTTGGGTATACCGAAGAGCATCACAGATTTTACTCCCGCATCAAGCAGTTCTTTTATAACACCGTCACATCTGTCTATACTCATACGATACTGCCCCGGCATTGACTCTATCTCTTCAAAGATATTCTCTCCCTCTTCAAAAAACATAGGATAAATAAGTGAATCCTTACTTATTCTGGTCTCCCTGACCATACTTCTGATATTTGCATTTGCTCTTAATCTTCTGGTTCTAAACATATCTCTCCTCTTATATAATATCAGTCGAATTTTTCTGCGTTAGGATCTTCTTCCAGTTCTTTCTTGCATCTGCTGACCACATCTTTTATATTGTATCTGATTTCACTTGCAACCCTTCTTGCCAATCTGTGATTGCTTCCTGATGATGTCACTCCTATTACCATCTCTTCTTCTGTCACAATTCCCGGAAAATAGAAATCACAGTTTTTATAGTTGGACGCATCGTTTACCATAATTCCTGCCTTGTTACAATCCCAAACTATTTTCTCATTGAGTTCTTTGTTATCTGTCGCTGCAATAACATAGTCAACTTCCTCTACATCGGTACTGTCATAAGCTCTCTCTTTTAAAATAAGCTTATCATCCTGTTGGTCCATAATGGTTGCCGCTATTGTCTTTGCTACAACTATTATCTTACAACCGAACTCCTTAAGCTTCAGAATTCTTCTGACCGCTATATTGCCTGCTCCGACTACCAAAAAAGTCTTATCACTTATGTCAATAAACAACGGAAAATACTTTGCCATATTCGCCTCCTCTTACATAAAAACCTACCAAACCTTGTGGCAAAAAACACTGCATATATTATATCATATTCCGATATATTTTTTTGATAGAAATATGAACTCGGAGCACTGATGTTTATTAAAAAAAGCATAAAGTAATATCATTTGAAAACAAGGTCCTTCGATATTCCGTTCAGAGTTGAAATATTAAAAACTCATTGGATAATTGTGTACTATCCACACATTTTGTTACTTATTTTTTTATACACGATGTCAGTTGTTTATGATGTTAAACTTTGCTACAATCAAAGTACTTATTCTTATATGTTCGTGATTTTACTCTATATACTTTCTGTTTGTATATTCTAAATTTCACAGGGGACATGGATTCTAAAAAATTTCTTTGGTATAATAGAAAGGAGAAATATGCAAGAAAAAGATATTACTCAAAAAATGCTTGAACACTACAATGACGTATTTGCAGACATTGTAAATGTATTGCTGTTTAACGGTGAGCGCATTGTTAAGGAAAACTCTTTAATTGACACGCCTACAGTCAGCTCACTTAAGATGGACAGGCATACACATCATCAGAACAGAGATGTATCAAAGTATTGGCAACACAATAAGATAAACATTGCTATGATGGGCTTTGAAAACCAAACATCTCCCAACAAGCTGATGCCCTTTAGAGTTATCAGTTATGACGGTGCCGAATACGGCAGGCAAGCCAACAAAAAGCATGCTGATGAAGATAATTATCCTGTAATCACATTGGTACTGTATTTCGGCTACTCACAAAGATGGAACTATCCCAAAAATATCTTGGGGCTGCTAAACGTAGATGACCGCTTAAAGCCATATGTCAGTGACTACAATATCAATGTTTTTGAAATCGCCTTCCTCGATGAAGAAAAGCGAAAGTTGTTCAAAAGTGACTTTAGGGTATTGGTCGACTATCTTTATCAGGTGAGAACAAACCACAACTATAACCCTGAAAAATACTTTGTACAGCATATGCAGGAGGTTTTAGACCTAATGTCTGCAATGACCGGTGACACGATTTTTGAAAAATCAATTGAAAATACTAAAATAAAGGAGGCTCATTATATGTGCGATGTTATTCATGCTATGATAGACGAAGGTGTTGAGAGAGGCAGAAAAGAAGGCAGAGAAGAAGGCAAGCTGGAAGGGGCCAATATCATAATCCGCCTATATGAAATCTTGCTTAACGAAGGCAGTATGGACAAGCTTAAAAGGGCTACCAAGGATGAATCCTACAGGTACGAGCTCTTAAAAGAGTATGACTTATTAAAAGATTTCAGCTGATATACCGTTTAAAAAATTTTAACTCACATGTACAATCAATTACTTTAAAGTTCTACAATACTAAATACAAAGGAGCATCTCTATATGTTCGAATATAATACAAACAATGATTTTGAAACAATCAGAAAATACGGTTTTAGTAGCCACATTATAAAAAGATGAAAAGATATATAAACATATTGTAAACAAGCTCTATGAAATATTACTTAACGAATGCAACTTTAAAAAAATTAAAAAAAGCTGTGGGAGATGAAGAGTATAGGGATATATTATTAAAAGAATACCATCTCCTATAATTTAGTACTTCTTGTAATTTAACATAATATCAAGCTTATACTGATTTAACAATTTTACTTGCTGCCGAGATTTCAAAGTCTCGGCAGTATTTCATTAGATCCAAAATTTTATTTTTCGCAAACCTCTTTTGCAAACGGAATACTTGGTGAGGCTCCTTTTCTACTGACTGTTATACTTGCAGCCTTTGCGGCCTGTTTGAGTGCTCCTGATACATCTGTGCCTGCAACCAGCCCTGCTATAAAATAACCTGTGAAGGTATCACCTGCTGCCGTAGTGTCAACCACATCAGCCTTGTATATTTCCTGTCTTATCTTCTGTGTCTTGTCCACATATACGGAGCCATTTTCTCCCAATGTGAGCACTATCTTGGTGTTTGGAAATCTTTTTGTCAATTTCTCTACAAGTTCATCTTCATCTGTGCAAGCAACTCCAAGTATATCAAAAGCTTCTATTTCATTGAGTATAAGATATTCTACCTTCTCCAAGTCACATTCAAATATCTTTTCATTTAAAGGTGAGGGATTTAAAATAATGCTCATTCCCTTAGCCGCTCCCTCATCTATAATAAATGCAAGATTACTCACCTCGTTTTGAAGTAAAAGTATATCTCCTTTATCAAAATCATTTAATACCTCTTTGATAAAGTCAATGCCTATATTTTGGTTTGCTCCACCATACAAAAGTATGCAATTATTACCTGCACTGTTTTTTTGTATAATGGCATGCCCTGATGACATATCATACCTTTTTATGTAAGATATATCGACACCTACCTCTGAGAGTGCTTCCAAAAGCATAGCTCCGTCCGCACTTCCGACCGCTCCGGCATGGTATACTTTAACGCCTGCCTTTGCCAATGCCACAGACTGATTGAGTCCCTTTCCGCCACAAAATACATTCATGTCTGATGAGGATATAGTCTCTCCCTCTCTCACAAAATGGTCTACATCATATACATAATCCAGATTTAGTGAACCGAAATTAAGTACCTTCATTATCAACTCTTACTTTCCAAATAAACATACTCCTTTTACCATCAGATATCCTGCTACAGCGCCCTGATCCGCAATGCCCTTTGCTTTAGCGGAAAATACCGCAGCCTTGCCAAACTTAGGCAACATACCTTTTGTAGCTTCAACACCTTCATTTGCACCCTTTAGTGCGGCTCTTGCTACATCAAGTAAACTTCCATCTTCTGCTTCTTTTGCTCTTTCGCCTGCTGCTAAGAGTGCATCGTATATTGTTCTGTCTCCAGCCTCACATTTTCCTCTTTTCTTGATTCCTGCTGCAAAGCTTTCAAAATACAATGCCAAACCCTCGGCGTCTATTTTATCCTTTTCATTTAATGACTTGCCGGCTTCCATTATACCGCTTGCCATCAATGTACCCATAGTGGACGGTACCACTGAAGCCATTTTCATACCTGCCTTAAACAATGTCTTTCCGACATTATTTTCTACCGTATTTTCTCTGATAAGATCAGGCATTGCACTATAGCCCTTACTCATAGTAAGCCCCAGATCACCGTCACCCATATTTGCATCCATTGCACATAGTTCATCTTTTTTCTCGACAAACACCTTAGCTATAGACTCAAATAATTCCGGAAGATCCTCTATTCTAATCTCTGTCATAACAACTCCTATAATCTGATAAATGGAGTCTTTACTTCCATATCAAGCCAAGCCTTTTCTTGTCACTGTTTAACTTACAAACAGATATGGATGCACCTGCCATCTCCATGCTTGTTGCATACTCGCCTACAAATGTTCTATAAATCTTGATACCCTTTGAGGCCAATATCTCACTTACTTCTCCTGAAAGTATATAAAGCTCCTCAATGCTGCTTGCACCAAGTCCGTTTATAAGTACTGCAACTTCATCGCCGCTTCCGATTTCTATATCATCAAGGATTTCTCCGACCGCCTCATCTGCAAGTTCTTTTGCACTCTTTATATCTCCGTTCCAAACTCCCGGCTCACCGTGAATTCCCATACCGAAGGCCATTTCATTCTCTGCCAAAGAGAAATTGGCATGTCCAAGCTCAGGTATAACACATGGTGTCAATGCAAATCCTACAGTTCTTGTATTTTGTTTAGCTGTATTTGCCGCCTCATATACTTCATCAAGACTTCCCATATTTGCAGCTGCCGCACCTGCATACTTATACATAAAGAATATACCTGCAACACCTCTTCTGGTTTCAGGAAGCTTATTTGACAACACATCATCGGCACCTACAATACTTCTGGTCTTGATATCATCCATCTCAAGCATTTCAGCCGCCATATCAAAGTTCATTATATCTCCGGTATAATTTCCGTAAAGATAGAGTATTCCGCTTCCGGCTTCCACTTCCTTTGATATCTCATATATCTGCTCTGCTGAAGGTGACTGGAAAACGCTTCCCACACCGCAGCCGTCAAGCAGGTTTTCACCTACATATCCGAGGAATAGAGGTAAATGCCCCGTACCGCCACCTGTAACTATTGCCACCTTACCCGGTTTCTTATCTGCTATACAATAGCATCTGAGGTCGTCTGCCACATACTTAACCTGCTTATGTGCACTATAAATGCCTTTTAACATATCATCTGTATAATTCTCAGGAACATTGATTATCTTCTTCATATTTTCTCCTATCTGTACTAAAGTCCCAATTCCTTAAATGCCTTATCAAAAGGATATTTGCAAATACCTTTTTCGGTAATAATACCTGTTATAAGAGAATGATCGGTAACATCAAATGCAGGATTATATACACCTATATTCTCAGGTGCCATTCTCTCTTTATACCACATATCTGTAATCTCTTCCCCGTCTCTTATCTCTATAGGGATATCCTTATCACTTTCAGCCTTCATATCAATAGTTGATGTAGGCGCACATACATAGAACGGGATGCCGTAATACTTTGCTATAATAGCGAGTCCGGATGTTCCGATCTTGTTTGCCGCATCACCGTTTCTTGCCACCCTGTCACAACCTACAAATATAATATCTATCTTACCCGATTTCATTAAAATAGATGCCATATTGTCACATTGCAATGTAGTCTTTATTCCGGCATTGCTAAGTTCAAAAGCTGTAAGTCTTGCACCCTGCAAAAGAGGTCTGGTCTCATCACAGTACACATGCATATCATCACCGCTAAATCCGTTTTCAAGTGCCATATACATAGGAGCTGTTGCCGTACCGTACTTTGCCGTTGCCAATGTTCCTGCATTGCAGTGAGTCATTATACCTATCTCTTTACCGTTTCTTTTAAGCTTTTTCAAAAGCTTGAATCCGAGAGCTCCTATTCCACGACTTATTTCCACATCCTCATTTCTGATATCTTCGGCCTCCTTAAATAAGGCTTCCTTTATCTCATCAATGCTTTTTTCCTTATTTGCTTTCAGGGCATCTTCCATTCTGTTAAGTGCCCAAAACAGATTTACCGCTGTAGGTCTGGAAGAAGCAAAATACTCCTTTAATTCCAAAAATTCCTTTTCAAAATCACTATAGTTTACAGCCTTTATCTGTGAAGCCGTCTTTGCAATACCATATGCCGCACACACTCCTATTGCTGGCGCTCCACGTACTCTAAGCTTCTTTATAGCTTCCCAAATCTCTTCCTTTGTATTTAAGTTTATTCTCTTTATCTCTCCCGGCAGAAGGGTTTGGTCAATAATATTCAGTTCTCCACCTTCCGTCATCTTTACTGAGATTATATTGTCAAAAAATTCTTCAATACCCATTATAACTCCTCTGCCAAAGCTTTGCACTTTAGTATAGTGTCTACATAATCTTTACCGCATTTAAAGCTGTCAGCTTTCAGTATAAACTCCTTACCTGACAAAATATTTATTCTTTCAGCTATAAGTCGCTTTTTCTCATCTGCTATTGTAGTTACATCAGTAACATTTGCCATGCCTACAGTTCTTCTGTGAAGCTCCGTTCCGGTAAATCCTGCCGTATCTCTAAGAATACCGTCTAAATAATATTCCTTAAAGCCTTCTACCATTGCCATCGGCTCACTTACCCACTCGTCATAATATTTATTATACTTTTCTATGAATAAATCTATGACCTCTTCCACCGATTTAAGAATCCGGTCAGTGAACTCTTTCTTTCCGTAAGCAAGTCCGTTGTCATAAGCAAAAATAAGATTTGCTATAACATTTCCGATATCATATCCACAAGGTCCAAGTATACCGAACTCCGGATCAAATACTTTTAAACCGTCCTCTTTTATAAAGATAGAACCTGTATGCAAATCTCCATGAATCAATGCCTGTGCATTTGTCATGAAATTGAATTTAAGCTTTGCAACTTCAAGATGCAATGCCTTATCCTCATAAAGCTCCTTCTTTACAAAGTCCGCATTTGGAGGAAAAACATTATTTCTATGATTGAGATCATTATATGGCTCCATAAAAACCAGCTTTTCCGTAATATCACAAAGATCAGGTGAAACGAGCTTCCCCCCGATTACCTTCTTCTCTTTATGGTCTATTACCACATCACTGCTTTTTAATAATGTCTCTATCAAAAAATCCGTTATCTTTTCAGCAAAATGAGGATATATTTTATGCTCAAGCATTGCCTGTCTCATTACCGAAAAGTCTGAACAATCCTCCATACCGCAGGCACACATAACAGTGTCATAGAAATAAATATATGGCACCATTCCGCTTGCAAATCTTTCCTGTAACATCAAAATCTCCGATTCCAGCCTGTTTCTGTCTCTTGAAGGCTTCATATCCTTTGAGATTCTTGTTTCGGTACCTGCCTGCTTTATATAAATTGAATGTCCCTTATCATCCGTTACCCTATAAACATAGTTAAGATTGCCATGCTCCTTTGGTATAATTACCTTCATGCTGTCCTTATCCCAATCTATAGATGTAGCTTTTAATAAAGTGTACTCAACTATATCTTTTTCTTCCATTTGGAAATATGTGTCAAATCTGCTCATACTGACTCCCTTATATATTATTCTCTCTTATATGCATATGCCGCTATAAGTGCCAAAGCAAGTACCGCACCCTTTACCGCCGGCAATACAAAGAAAGGTACCGCACAGATAGTAAGTCCGTTTTCAAGTGTGGATACAAGCATTGAGCCTATCATTGTTCCAAGAGCATTAGGTTTTTCAGCACCGCCTACAGTTCTTCCAACGAAAACCGCTGCAAGTGAAGGCATCAAATAGTTGTCACAACACATAACCTGTGCAGAACTTCCTCTTGATGAGACTAAAATACCGCCGATAGCTATAAATACGGCAGTTATCATACCTGCAACATATCTGTATTTTTTGATATCAATACCTGAAAGTTTTGCAGCCTCCTTATTTCCACCCATTGCATACAAATATCTGCCGAACTTTGTAAAATCAAGGAAGATATATGCGGCAAGCACACAGCCAAGCATAATGATAATGATCCAAGGTGCTCTTCCTATTGCCGAAAAAGAATCTGAAAGAGCTGTTCTGAGAGGTTCTGCATTCCATGGTGTTCTCATACCTGTGGATACTGCACCACCTCCTATATACCACTGTCCGAGTCCTTGATGAACAAACATCAAAGCACAGGTTGCGAGCATATCCGGTATCTTACAAACCAGAATAAGAAACATGGTAAGCTGATATAAAACCAAAGTTGTCACTATAGTTATTACTATTGACATAAACAATGACTGACCGAACCAAAGGTATGACGATACAAACGCATAAGCTGAACAGCTTCCCAAAGTACCGGCCGACATATCAAATCCGTCAGGTGCCATGGTAATTGTAGCCGCAATACCGAATACCGTAGTTATTGCCATTGCTCTGAGAATATTTACCATATTGCTCTGAGACATGAATGCACCGCCCTTAATTGCTGTAAATACTATGAAACATAGAACAAGTGCCAGGATAGCAGCCCAATCTATACCAAATTTTATTAATTTTTGCGTTCCATCAAACTACCTCCTCTTGACTTTGCTTACCACCTACGCTGTAAAACATTATTTCATCTTCATTTGTATTCTTTGTAACAAGTTCCGCACTTATACCGCCGTTGTACATTACATAAATTCTGTCTGTGAGAGCCAAAAGCTCCTGGTTCTCACAAGTTGCATATATAACAGCATTTCCTTTTTTAGCTATCTCATGTATAAGATCAAAAATATCCTGCTTTGCACCTACATCAACTCCCTTTGTAGGCTCATCAAATATATAAAGCTTACAATCTGCAGCCAGCCATTTTCCTACAGCAACCTTTTGCTGATTTCCTCCTGAAAGTTTCTTGACAAGCTGTCTTTCACTTGGTGTTGATACATTAAGGCTATGTATATAGCTCTTTGCATTATCTGTTACCTTTTTCTTGTCTATGAAAGACAATTTACAAAACTTTTCCAAGGATGCCGCAGATAAATTAAAGCTTACACTCTCTTCTACAAGTACACCTTCTTTTCTTCTCTCCTCAGGTACCAATGCTATTTTATTTTTAACTGCAAGTGCAGGATTTTTTAGATTCAGTTCTTTACCGTTTAAAATAATTTTTCCGGTACTCTTATATGCTCCGAAAAGAGTCTTACAAAGTTCGGACTTACCGGCTCCGACAAGCCCTGCTATACCAAGTATTTCGCCTTTTCTTACATGTAAGTTTATATCTTTTATTCTTCCGTTGATCTCACTCAAATTCTCTGTTTTAAAAATAGTGTCACCTATAGAAATTTCTTCTCTTTTGTATGCTTCCTCAAAAGTTCTTCCAAGCATAAGTTCTACGATTTCCTTTGTTGTAGTTGACTCGTCTATAGGATATGTACCGATCAACTTTCCGTTTCTCATTACCGTATAACTTTCACATATTTCAAGTATCTCGTTCAATCTGTGTGAAATAAACAGTATCGCTATATTCTCTGTTTTGTGTAAATGCTCAACAACCTCAAAAAGCTCTTTTGTCTCCTGATTACTAAGTGGCGCCGTCGGCTCATCAAGTATAAGGAAATTACACTTTCTCCTGATTGCCTTTGCTATAAGTACCATCTGCTTATCTGCAAGTGACAGCTTTGAAACCAAATCCCTTTCATTGATCCTATCCTTACTGATATGAAGCCTGTCAAGAGCCTTTCTGCCCTCTTTATAAACCTCACCCCAGTTTAAGATTGCATTTCCCTTATCCATTACCAAATCACCCTGAATAATATTCTCAGCTACGGTAAGGTTTGGAAACAGTGCCGTATCTACTTCCTGATACACTATCTGAACACCGCATTTTTTTGCATCTACAGGAGTTCTAAGCTCCACATCTTTATCGTTTAATAATACTTCTCCGGTATATGTAGGATTGGCACCTGATAATACCTTCATAAGTGTGGACTTTCCGGCACCATTTGCTCCTACAACAGCCCTTATCTCTCCCGTACTTACCTCAAAGTTTATATCCTCTAAAGCCTTTACACCCGGGAATTCTATCGACACATTTTTTGTGCTTAACTTTATTCTGTCCATAATTATCCAATCTAAAACAGGTGAGTCATCAAAATTTCAATGACTTTTTAAAAAAATAAAAGTAAATGTATCTGATAAACTCACCTAATTCATTAATTTTATAAGCCGTTAATCTTTGGTAGACCTATATTTACATCCTATTATTTGTGTAACAGATCCTTCGGCATCCAATCCGCTTCTGAGAGATAATTAAGGTTACCGTAAGTTTCACCTGCTACATTTCCAAGATTCTCTACGTTTGAGTCAGCCTTTAAGTCCGATGCCTTAATAGCCGTACCCGGAACCTCTACCACATCAACTCCCGTTTTTCCTGTTGCCGGATCATAAATCTTGTCATACTCTCCCGCCATCTCAAGTAAAAGAAGTCTCATAGCGATCTCACCGTTTAATGTCCAGTCTGTCGTTCCCGCCGCTGTCCATATGTCAGGCCTTGTCTGCATATTTGTAATATCTACAGGGTCGATGTCTACAGATGCCATAGGAAGTGCATCGCCGTTCTTACCGTTCATATTGTCATTTTCGATAAGTGCATTATATACACCCTGTCCGTACATATCGTAGTATGCGACAACACCGTCAACATCTTCTCTCTTTAAACTTTGAAGATAAGCTGCCGTTACAGTATTTGCAGAGTCTACAGAATCCTGTAAAGGCTGTACCTCACCCACAGTTACGATCTTTCCCGCCTTCTCATATTCCTTCCAGCCTTCTTCTCTTCTGTCAAACGGACTGTTGTAGTTAGGACCTCTCCATACCTTTACAAGTCTTACACCCTCACCGTACTTTGCTATCATCTCATCCAGAAGAACAGTCACCAAAGATTTATCCTGCTGGAACATCTGAGTAACACCGTCAAGTTTCTTGTACTCACCGTCCGCATAGAACTGTGTATCGAATGTAACGATTTTTAAATCCTTGTACTCATCCAAGATACCCTTTAAGAATACATATGAACCGTCCTGGTTTCCATGGCTGACAATAAGTCCGTCATAACCTGCAGATGCACATGTTCTTATAGTATCCTGCCACTTATTAAAATCACCGTCGCAGAAGAAGAAATCAAACTGTACTCCAAGCTTATCACAAAGCTTCTTACAGGAATCCTTCCACATCTGGAAGATAGTAGCTGAAGGCATTATCATAATATATGCAACCTTCTTACCTGCAACAGGATTACTTGCATCAGCCGCCTTAGTATCCTCGGCCTTTGACTCAGCCACACTTGCAGTAGTAGACTCCGCACTCTTAGAACCGCCACATGCCATAAGTGAACCGCTCACCATCGCTCCAATCAATAAAGCACTCACAAATTTCTTGATATTTCTCATATACCCTCCTTGTTTACTAAATGTTTAACAAATCAAGAACTATCGTTTACATAAACAATAATATGTTTATGTATAAAAGTCAATACAATATATTATCTTCTACCTATTGAACAATTTTACTCAACAATTTTTTTATGCATAGTTTATAATTATATTTTTTTATAACTTTTTATTGTTTAATATATTTAAATTCAAGACATTACATATTTTTTTATATAAAAATATTATTTTTTTACTGTATATACTTACCAAATAAATTTTATACACTCAATATCACGCTTTAGTTAAGTAAAAATTTTTATATTTATTCTCATTTGACAATATCTTTTTGAAATAGTATTATGATTACTGAAAAATACTTATTGTTTAGTGAACAGCATATGTGGAGAATATTATGACCATTAGAGAATTATCCAGGTTAATAAACGTTTCTCCTGCCGCTATTTCAATAGTCATAAATGAAAAAAAAGGCGTCAGCGATGAAACAAGAGAAAAAGTACTCTTGGCAATGCAGGAGTACAACTATTACCCTAAGCAAAGAAAAAAAGAACTGTAGAAAGCAAAAAAATGTGCTTGTTTTAAAATATTACAGAAGCGGCGTTTTTGTTGAAGAAAATCAAGGATTTATAGCCGGAATACTTGACGCAATAGAGAACAGACTACAAAAAGAAAATTTAAATATGGTTCTAAGAGTATATAAGGAGAGCTTTGAAAAATTCTTATCCGAAACCGATTTAAGCCTTTATGAAGGTATCATTTTAATAGGCACGGAATTTACTCCCGAACTATACCCGCTGTTTGACAGTATATATATTCCATATGTTGTAGTAGACAATGTCTGCCCGTATACCACTTGCAACAGCATCTGTATGAACAATGAGGAGAATGTTTATATCGCCATTGATTACCTGAAAAAATGCGGACACAAAAGTATCGGATATATTGGAGGAAATATATATTCCGAAAATTTTCAGCTTAGAAAAAAGGGATTTATAGAGAGCGTTGAAAGACTCAAAATGGACTATATAAAAGAACACACATATATGATTTCTCCCACTATGATAGGAGCCTACAATGATATGATGGAACAACTTCAAGATATAAGCGAGCTTCCGGACTGCTTCTTTGCGGACAATGATACTCTTGCTCTTGGAGCCATCAAAGCCTTAAAAGAAAAAGGCTTTAAAATACCAAGAGACATCTCCATAATAGGTTTTGACGATATACCTTACTCGGCAGTTTCTTCACCTGCTCTTACTACAATCCATGTGCAGAGGAAGCAGATTGGAAAGCTTGCAGTAGAACAGCTCTTGAAAATAAAAAAAGACAAGAAAAATAAGCCGGTAAAAACGCTTATTACCGGCAATCTTATAATCAGAGACAGTATAGCAAAAAAGGCTTGAGGGCCTTTTTTCTTTTATTATCCGTAACAATAAAACTTTGAATCATCTACTACAAAATCCTGTGGAAAGTTATCATATCCCATAGTATCATAGTTGAAAATACCCACCTTAAAAGGCTTCTCGCCATGGCACTTTGCCACCCTTTCATAACCTGTCAAGGCCACCTCTTCATACTCAATATATCGAATTTCCAGCTTTGCAAAGCTGTTATCTACAGGTACATATATGTTTATCTCATTCTCTGCAAGATATTCCACTGTAATATTCGAGAAGTTCATTAAGCAGTCATAGAACGTATCTAAAATAAATATATCATTCAGATTCGGTTCAAAATCACCGCTTTCCATATCATACTCTGTAAACGACATCAAATTAAAAATTGTGTTTATGCTTATATCAAAAGCTTACAACATATCTTTCATTCTCTTCACCGGGTTTCATCCCCCATATAGCAAGAGTGATACCGTCCAATGCTTCCAACTCTCTTACCCTTTTTTTCAACCTCAATCTTACCCATAGTGAAATCTCCTTCAATTTGGTTATAGTACAAAAAAACCTTCCTACGTGTCAAAAAAATACTTATACATATTATAGATATTTTTTTAATAATATTTTTCAAGATGTATACAAAAAGGCCCCCGCACCTAAGTGCGGGAGCCCCACATTATGCTTTACTTAGATTATCTTCTCCAAGCTCCGCTTTCATTTACATGATAACCGTCAGGTGTAGTTTCATTCTGATACATTGAACCAAGAGGTCTTGAGTTCACGTCTCCGAAATTCCATCTGCCTGTAGCGTTATCATAGAACCATGTCTGTGCCGGTGCTGTAGGATTTAAGAAGTAATACTCTCCTCCTATCTTGCTCCAGTTTGTATGCATAGCTCCATTGTTTGCATCAAGATAGTACCATCTGCCGTCTTGTCCGTCATGATGCCATCCCTTTACCATCTCTCCGAAGAATCCGTTATGATTCATTGACAGATAATACCATGTATTTCCGTCTAAGAACCAGCCTGAGTCCATGATATTGTCATCACCGAAGTGATACCACTCAGACTTTGTCTGACCCTCGTATGTATAGCTTAGATAAGCCCAGCCCTTTACTCTTCCACCGGCTGTAAGGTTGAATACCCACTTGCTGCTGTCAGGGTTTGCTGTAGCTTCTGCAGGATTTAATAACTCCCAGTTACCGTCCTGACCTACTCTAAGTCCGGCTGTCTGTCCGGCTGCCGCTTTTCTGCCTGAGCTTCCTGAGCCGCCGCCTGAACCGCCACGGCCACGACCGCCGCCATTTCTTAAGTTCAATGTCGGCAGTAAAGCATTCAATGCATCAAGCGCTGCCTGAAGTTCTGCCGTTGATGACTTTCTGTTGATTCTGTCTAAGATTGCCTGAGCCGCCGCCAACTGTGCTGTTAATCTTCCCTGTGAATTTGCATCGTAGTTTCTTAAGTTTCTTCTTGCATCATTCACTGCTGAAGTTAAATCTCTTTCAGCTATTGCTCTTTCAGCCTTATCGTTTGAATAGAATACATATAAAGTCTCATCCGATGTTACTCTTAATGTAGGATCATATGCCTGATATGTATCCTTATCGGTGCTAAGCCCTTCATAGTGCCATGTGATACCGTTGTTATCAATGTAATCACCTGTGATACTTCCTGAATAAAGGCTTGCCTTATCGTTTACAACCTCTGTCGATCTTATTGTAAAGTTTGTAATAAGAGAGTTGTCTCTGTTATCTTTTATCTTTACTTTATATACTACAGGTGTTGTGTATCCGAAGATATAGCTCTTTCCTGATTGAAGGTTTATATCAAACTGTCCCGGATATGTTGAGCTTGGATTCTCAAAATCTCCGCTTAATGCACTTACCGCATTTGAACTTGTTGCCAACTCATGGAATGTGTACTCTCTTGTTGACATCAATGCTCCTGTCTCTACAGTTGTATCAAGATTGATACTTCCTCCTGCCGGTGTATAATCCACCCAGTTGTTTGTTACAGTATCAAACTTTTGTAACTTGATATTCATAAGGAATAACGTACTGTATGTATCTGTAAGTGTATCCGCTATCAGGTTCTTTTATAGGTGTAGGTACACTGTTCTTATCAATAACCACTCTAAATCTTCCTGTATCATTTATAACAGGGTTTACAGCTCCTATTGACTTTCCTGAAGAGATATTGTCGTTATATACATTTCCGTCCCAACTTGTTCCGTCACTATACATTGCCTGTATCTTTACAGGTCTGTTCGGCATTGTAAATGTGATTCTTGCATTGGTTGTTGCACTGCTGCTCGGTAAGCCGCTTACAATCTCCCAATTGTTGAATGTATTTGATGCATTATCAAGCGGCTTTGCCAAAATCTCTACCGTTGTTCCCGGTGCAAGATTTCTCAGCTTATTGATATCCGTTTCCGCTTGACCGTTTATCTTGAAGTTTGCAGGTAATGCGGCATTGTTTGCAATAACTGTTACATCAAATGTATTTACTGTTAAACCGAGATTATTTGTATTTACAGGAAGATCTGCTCTGGCAGCCTGTCTTTGTGCAGGTGTATCATTGCTTCCTACCTGTCTCGGTACTACATGATATGTAGTTCCGGGATTCAAGTTACCAAATGTTACTGTTCCGATTCCATGTGAATCATTTGTCGGAGTTGTAAACGGATAAACTTCATTTCCGTTATCATCTACAAGTGCATACTCTGTATTAGGAGCTGTAGGTGTTACTGTAATACTTGCTCTTCCCGGATTTGCACTGTCCTCAGTAACCTGTGGTGTCAGTGCTACAGGAATAGTTGCCGGTGAAGGTGTTGTACTTACTCCTGTAGTAGGTATCGGCATTCCTACCGTTGCTCCCGCACTTGGCAATGCTGTATATACATTATATGTATTACCCGGTGTTAGGAAATCTCCTGTAATATTTGCACCGTTATTTAAAACATCACTTCCAGATATTACTGCCACTACATTTTCGTTATCATCTGTTACTACATATTTAAGTCTCGCATCAATTACTGCCGCTCCTGACGGATTCATAGAACTTGAAGGATCTATTGCTATAACAGGCTTTCCTGTAGTCGGATCAAGACTTGGTGTAGGTATCGGGTTATAAGTGGTAACCGGTCTATTCGGTACGGCATAAGCTGTAAATGTCATGCCGTTCATGCTTGTAATATCTGTTGCAGGTTTGTAGGTGTTGCAACAAGTGTTACCACTGCACCGCTGCTGTCCTTCCATACAACTGTATATCCTGAAGCAACTGTTATTCCACCTGCCGCTTCATCAACATAATTTGCCAAGTCTGCAAATGTCAATGTTCTAGGGTTACCGTTTGTATCTATATTCGGTAGCTTTGCTATACTACCCCTTAAAAGACCTACATGCTCTGTATCTGATAACTTAAATTTATATGTGTTCATTGTATTAGGATCTTCCTTAAACAATGCTTTGATTGTTATATTTGATACACTTGACGGTATTCCTGTAATTGTAAAGTCAAACGGTGAAGATGAAGGTGCATCTACAAATCCGTTTCCATCCTTATCATACTGCCAATGATCAAACTTAAATCCAGGATCCGGTTTAGGTGTAGGCAAGTAACTTTCCTTAAGGGTCAACTCATAAGTGTTATTTGTGGCGTTTATATTCTCCCTTGCACGTGTGATAACGTGATTTATATTTCCCGGATCATACTCGGCACTGCCTACCATTAACTTTCCGCCTGTATTTGTCTCAGCCTGAACTCCTACAACTGCAGACGGGTTTATCTTGTAAGTTACGATAAGTGTCTCACTTGTTGACGGTGCTCCTGATGCTGTACTTACTCCTACATGGAATTTCTCATTTGTACCAAGTGACCAGCTTCCGTTAAGTGAAGAAACTGATGTAGGTGTATATGAATCTATCCAACTTGGTAGGTCTACCGCATCTATAGTAGGATTTGGTTGATACAAATCAAGCTTGGAGCAGGTATATCTACACCGCTTGTAGATGTATTATTTAAATATGCTACAAGTTGTTTACCTGTTGTTCCAAGCGGCGCACTGTAAACAGTATTTAATGTCGCTACCGTTAGGTTTGTTGATGTGGTAGGGTCTGCTGATATATTACCTAATTTGTCTATAACCTTATCTGTAATATTGTTTCCGTCAGCATCCTGATATATTACATTTATATGTGTTCTAAAGTTAGGATTTAAAACATAGTTATAAGTAACGGTAACACCCTGGTTCGGCATATGTCCAATAACATTATTAGATGCATCTACCTTAATCTCATCAGGATCAACCCCTGTAGGAGTCTGTCCGGCAGGTAATCCCTTGCTGGCATCCTTTGTATTATGTATCAAATACTTATTAAGATTTGAATAATTGTTTCCTGTTTGGTTAATTACTGCCGCATCCTTTACATACTTTATCTCAGCTTTTTCTTTCGGATCGTCGGTAGCACTAAGTTTAACTGTAGGTGCTGTTGTAGTACCTACAGTAGAACCTACAAGCATATACATACCGCTTGCTGTTATAGTAGGATCCGTACCAAGGCCTAGAGTTCCGATATCAGAACCTGTAGGCTTATGTACCGTCTTTCTTAACTGGTTTTTAACCAAAGTAGCAAGACCTGTACTCGGATTAACCTGATATATATTATCCTCAATGCTTAGTGTAAACTCTTTACTTGTATCAACATCATACTTGTACTCAATATTTACATCTCTATTTATAGCCTCTCCCGATACAGTACCGTTACTATAAGTAAAATTGGTGTCGGCTAGAGTTCTTGCTGCACTTCCGGTAGGATTTACAATAGTAACTGTATTATTTAATCCTGTATTAACAGCTTTAAATCCACCTATCTCTGTTATAGGATCGGTATTAAAATTGTATAACGTATTTACAGCATTAGTACCGCTTAAGCTACCCTTTGTATTTCCGGCAATTCCCGGTACAAAAACCGTACTGTTTGCAGGTACATGAGTAACATTAATATTATATTTTTTACCTGTTTCAGGCTCAAGCTTCATATAGTATGTATTGCTTGTTGACGGATATTCTATCTGATCAAGTCTTGGCATTCCCTGTGAATACATACCTTCAGGTCCATTGTACCAAGCACCAATCTTATAACCTTCTAAGTCAAGAGCGCTCCAACTTTTACCGTCAAACTTTGTACTGTCGCTGTAATCATAACCTGTACCCACCTTATAAAAAGGCATATAAACAAAGTCATCTGATGTTCCTGTTTCCAGACCTATTCCGGCCGGTAAATTATCTTTTATCTTTGTTAGTGGTGTACCGTTTATAGTTTTATTACTTAACCACTTAACTGAAGGATTAAGAGTAGTAAAGTCAAAAGTGATATCACCATTTGCCGCATATACCGGCATTGCCGGTGCGAGCATGGCAAGAGCCATACTCGCAGACAATGCAGCAGAAATCTTTGCTTTTATTGTCTTTCTTCTCATTTTTTCTCCTATGTCACTTAGTTCCAAGCACCATTGGCATCTACCGTGTAGCCGTCAGGAGTCTTCTCACCGGCATACATAGAACCATATGGTCTTACACTATTGTTCAAGTAGTTCCACTTGAATGCGGCGGCATCCCACTCATAGGTTTTCTGTGGAGTATTGGTGTTGAAGTAATACCACTTACCACCGATATTTTGCCATCCTGTAAGCATCTCACCGTTTGAATTCAGATAATACCATCTACCGTCCTGCGGATCTTTATGCCATCCTGTCTTTAGGATACCTGTGTTTTCATTCATGTAATACCACTTGTTTGTCTTAGGATCCTTTACCCAGCCTGTTACCATCTGACCGAGATCAGGACCTTCATTAGTATTCATATAATACCAGTTACCGTTCTTTGAGTCATATACCCAACCTGTTGCCATTGTTGAGCGACCGTCAAAGTAATACCAGCGAGATACTTTCTTTCCTGTGCTGTCGTTGAAAGTAATCATACCCCACATATCATTGATAGGTGTTCCTCCGTTAAGTACGAATGACCACCCGCCTGTTACAGGGTTTATTTCCCAATTACCGTCTACTCCAAGTACGAAAGCTCTTGTATTACTGTTCTCATTGATAGCTGTATTCTGCTGTGACTTCTCTCCCGGAGTCAGAAGCTTACTTCCTCTACCGCTTGATGAGTTGCCACCGCCGCTTGCACCGCCGGTTCTTCTGTTTCTGTCTCCGGCTCTGTCGGCTGCTATCTTTGAGTACTTGTCAATAATTCTTCTAAGTGCATCGATAGCTTGCTGAAGCTCTGCCCAGTTTGCCTGTCTGAGATATGTAGTACCGTCAGGAGCTACAAGATCTCTTGCCTGTCTGAGAGTCTCAAGTGCATGTGCAATTGCCTCGTTGATCTCGGCAACCTCACCTGCCTTAAGATACGGATCTCCTGTAAGATCTTAGCTATATCTATAGTATCTCCAAGATCCACTCTTGCCTTTGCAACTTCTTTTCTGTTGTCTGAATAGTATGCATAAACAATTGTTCTCTTTGTTACAGGACTTGTTGTGTCGTATACGGAAAGCTTATCTTCCTTCTTTGACCAGTTCTTGTAGTCATACTGTACACCGTAGATATCTTCAAACGGTGTTACAAGTGCATTTGCCACATCATTTTGTGCATATGCAGTGACTGCCGCATAGTCGCTTGAATAATAGCTGTCTTCTACATTCTCTTTTCTTCTTACCTTGAACTTCTTGTAGAAGTTTCTGCTTGTATCATTCAAGTGTAAGTTGTCAAGTACAGGTTTATTGTCAATGAATGTAACCTTGAATGTCTTTGAGTAAACAAGTACATATGAATGTTGCAAATTACCTGTAAACTTAAGAAGTCCGGCATTGTTTGCCACATCGGTTGTAATTGTTACTTCAACAGGTGTTATGTTACCTGCATTATCAGGTGTTACATCATATAACTGATAATCAAGCTGATCAACATCCTCTGCAGGAAGCTGTGCTGTCACATCGACTGTTGCATTTGAAGCGGTTGCAACGATACCGTTGTTTACAAGTCTGCCGTTTACATATCTTTCAAGCTGGATATCAAGTCCGTATGCAGTTGTATGTGCATCAGGATGGTCGATACCTGAAATTGAAACAGGTTTTACAGCAGTCTTCTCATTTGTCTTTGCGTCTCTCTTGTTGAATACAACCTTATATTCTATGTTTGCACCGTTTACACTGTTAAGTGATCTGTCAAGCGGTGTTGTAAGTGTATTTGCAAGTCCCGGAATCTGATTCGGATCAAGTCCGAACTCACCTGCACTACCGCCTCTTATTGTCTCTGTAAGATCCGCATCATCACCTGCTATCTTGGTAGGTTCATATACAGCCTTAAGTACAATATTTGAATTTGAAAGAGTGAATGTGTAGTCAGCCTGTGTAATGTTACCGCTAACTCCTACCGCTCTTCCTGCAAGTACCTTCCAATATAGGAAGTTCTTGCCGTTTGCATTTACAGGGTCTGCATGAATAGTTACTGTCTCTCCTGTCTTTGCCTGATCATATGTATCGTTTCCGATACTTGTTGTTCCCACAGATACCACATCACCGTACTTAGTCTCTACAACGTACTTAGGCGCATCAGCCATATCTCCGGGGTTTGCTATTATCTGATTACCGTCAGAAAGCTTAGTGAGCGGGTTCGGAATAGAGCTGTCGCCCTTCTTTCTTGCCACTACAGTATAAGTTTCATTAGGATTTAAGTTGTTGAAAGTAACTGTTGAAGGATTGTTTCCTACAGGAGTCATCCAGCCGTTGTCACTTCCGGGGTATGGAACGACATTTCCGTTCTCATCTATAAGAGCATAGTCCGCATCAGGATCTGCCGGGTTGATAACGATCTGTGCCATACCGTCATTGTCAGGATCGTATCCGATATTGTAGTTGCTGTCTACTGTAGGTACATATACATCCTGCGGTGTAGATACCGATGTACCTGTTATAGAAGAAATAGGCTGGCCTACAGTTGCTACCGTGTCAGGTGTTCCTTCCTGTACATTGTAATGTGCTCCCCGGAATAAGGTTTGGAACTACTGTTCTGTTACCCTACCGAATCTCCCGGAACTACCGCCACTATGTTACCGTTAGGATCGCTGATAACATATACGTTACCAGGTGTTGTACCGCCTATTACTATCTCACCGCTACCGTTGTTTCCGATACGTCCTGTCGGTGTGATATTACCTGTATTTGTACCCCAAGTATTAGGGTCCTGACTGAATATTGCAGTATATGTCGCATGATTTGTCAGTGTGCTTGTTGCCTGCATAGGTGTTCCGTTAGGATCCTTCCAACCGTTGAATATATAGTTGGCTACAGGTGTAGCTGTAGGTAGCTGTAAAGCTATCTGATTCCATGTGTAATCATATGGAATATGGATTGTTGCCGGAGCTGAAATTGAACCGTTGCTTCCGGCTGCGAAGTTAATATCGAACCACTGACTAGGGTCTTCTACAAACTTGGCATATAGTGTAAGCGGTGTTGTTCCTGTAGGGAATGTATCTGTACCGTTTACCTGCTGTGTAGCTGCCGCATCTTTATACCATCCGTCAAACTTATAATATCTGCTCGGTGTGATATCAGGTACATAGCCTTCTGCCTTTAACTTATCAAATGTATAAGCATGTGCATTTCCTGCATTACTTCCGTCATTTGCCAAGAAACTTGTCGGTGCTCCTGCCGGTAAAGGATTGATTGAACCGTTGTTGTTAGGTGTAGACGCTACCGCAAAGTTGATGTCTCTCCACTTTGATGCGTCTCTACCTAACTTATAGTCCGCTCTTATACCGTTTCCGCTAAGAGGCATAGTACCTGTAAGTGTACCTCCGGTTCCTACTGTAAGGGAACCTGCAGGGTTTAAATCAACACTTGATGAAGCATCCCATGCATATCCGTAGAGTCTGTCACCTTCTGTGGTTCCTAATGCCGGTATTGACGCATTTACATTATCTCCCGGATTCATTGCATCTACCTGACTTGCAATTATTCTGTTATTTAATCTGTCAATATACCTTCTTACAAGATTCATTCCTGCATCAGCATTATACTTGTATATTATTGTAACAGGCTGATTCGGCATAAAGCCTCTAAAATTACCTGTTGTCGTATTATTTGCCGTTATCATTCTAGGCTGATCAAGACCTATTATATATTGACCCGGTGTTGTAGGTGTCTCAGCTACCAAGTTTGAAGTTCCACCGGCTACAATGCTGAATGTATTATATGTATATCCTGTAATCGTTGCATCAGGAGCTGCAGATATAGGCTGTTCAGCTCTTCTTTGTTCAACTATCGGTGTTATCAAATCATTTCCTGCAACATCTTGATGCTTAACAGTAAACGGCTGTTTAACACTTGGATTTACTTTATATCTATAGTTTACGCTTATTCCTCTTGGAGGCATTCTTCCTATAGTAACATTACCGTTTGTTGTATTTACAGTATTTACTGGGGTTGTTCCTATACTTGCAGGTGTTACTATACTTGCAGGATTTACGGTTACACTATTGTAATCATATCCCGGTATTGTTACAGGATTCTTTGTTACATTAGTTGTTACTAAATGATTGGTTATGTCTGAACCGAAGTTCAACTGCAAAGTCGCATTCATACTCTTATGGCTTCTTGTCACAGGATACTGTGTTGTTATCAGGTGTCCATATAGCATAAAGATAAACTGTTCCTTTGGCTGAAGGACTTGGGAATGATGTAAATGTACCGGCATTTGTATCTCCGGTATTATATGTACCGCTAAGATCATTGTCATTATATTTTTCCCATCTGTCAAATACAAATCCAAGTTTTACAGGAGTAGGTAAATCTGCAGCTGTATATATTGATGCTCCTGATTGTACCGGCTCTACCTTATCAGCTATAGTATTTCCGCCATTTGAATCAAACTTGTATCTCACTTCCTCTTTCGCAAGCTTTATAACAATATCTGTATTGGCTGTAGGCATTGTTCCTGTTATAGAACCGTTATTATTATTAATACCTGCAGGAAGTGTTCCGTCTACACTGTCATATGCATATCCTGCCACTGTAGGCATTGCAAGATCTATATCTTTTCCTGCTGACATTGATACAAGATACGGGTTTGAGGTAACATGATTTGTACCTGTTCCTGTCCATGACATATTTGCAAAGTTTACAGAACTTCCGTCTGGTAACTGATATGTGACACTAAGATCATACAAATCTGTCTTTAAGTACAAAGCACCTGCTATCTGATTTCCTATTGTACCTCCAACAGGGGTTGCAGGATCCGCCGTAGTCGCATTTACTATATGCTGTCCGTCTCCGTCAGCTACAAAGTTTGATGTTGAATATGGTAATGCACCGCCTGAAGTTCTTGCTTCATAATCCACAATATATGTAGCCTGATCGCTTGTCTGTGGCAGATTTGCACTGTCTAAGTTTATACCTACTTTTCCGGTATACCTATCACCGCTCTTTACCCATAAAGGTTTAGCACCAACCTTTAAGTTTCCGTTTTTTACAGTTCCCGGAAGTTTACCTGTTGTAGGATCCTTGGCACTGGGAGCTGTAGCTGTAGCCGCTTCACCGCTTGTATTACCTGTTATACTTGCCCCTCTGTTTAAAGTTACAGGATGAGCAGCACTTGAGCTTACCATTACTGCACTTCCGCTTCCTGTAGAGAAGTTCTTTGTAATGTTTGAATTATCTCCATCAAGTGATAACACAGCACTTCCACCAACACTTATAGCAGAAGCTCCATCTCCGCTCACCTTATTATTCTTAAGTGTAGCGTCACTCAGCATTTTTACCGTTCCTGCCGTAGCATCTACTATAGGTGCTTCAGCTGTAACATTGTTACCGTTACCGTCTATAGTAATATTCTGGAATGCCAATCCTGAGTTCAGATCTGTCACTTTAAACATTGCACCGGTATTTGGAGAGTTGTCAGATTTTTTAGTCTTACGAGTAATTTTCTTCTGAGCGGTAATAGGTGTTGGTATATCATTTCTATATCCTTCACTAGTAACCATTCCTGCTGTTCCGGTAAAATCTGCCGTTGTAATAGTTACCTGTTTGCCTTCAGGTACAGTAACAGTGTCATCTATGTCAACATCACTTTGCAAATAAATATATGCTTTGGATGTATATCCGATGTCCTTTATCACATTCATAGCTCTGGCGACGGTATTTACAGGTGAGCCCATAAATCCTGTGCCTCCGTCAGCAGCATTTTTGTCTACATATATAACTGCCGGTAACATAGAAAGCTCAAATCTTGCAGTCTTGGTCTCTCCCGGCAACAGATTAAAATATGCGCTAAACGCAGCTGCAGAATCTCCAGGATTTATAAATCCATAACTTGACTGTGAGAATACCCAATATGTATGATCAGTCCCTCCCTCGCCTGCAATATTAACTTTCCACCTTCCGGCCCAAAATCTGGTTTCTGACGGATCTCCACTGCCTCTATTATCTATACTCAACGGCTTGATATCAAATACTGTACCAAAACCTTTAAGTGCCGCAGTCTTTTGAGCCGAATTTGAATTTTGAAAATGCAAACCATCTTAGTAACAAATATAGGCACATTATCCTGTTCGCCTATCTTTGTATCCGTTTCATTTCCAACCATGAAATCAACAGTATTGGCAGTTGGATTGTATGCAGTATACTCAACTATGATTCCACCATCTTTAGAAGGTTTTACTTCCTGTCTAAGTTCTACAGTTTTTCCACTACCGTCTGTAAGTGTCTGAACTTCGCCATCAAAATGTCCACTTCCGGTATGTAGAGCTTTTCTATCCGGCGTCCATGTGGCACTAATTGCTGATGGCTGCTCTCCACTCCAACTTGTAATTATCGGATCTGCAGTGCCTGTTGAATTATATACCGTACCGTTCTTATTATTAAAGCTGGCTTGACCGTTTCTAAGTTTCCAAGGTTTTCCAAAAGTATAGTATCCGTGCCACCAGTTACCTCCAAAAGCTGACTTCAAACTAGGCTCATCAGCCGGTCCTCCGGTACTAGGTGCATCTGTATCATAATACCCCTTGGATGTTTTAGCTCTATCATTATCATTTAAAATAGCTGAAACATTAAATGTAGCCGAATCCTTACCACTTACAGCGTCGCCACTCATGACACCATTCCATGCATATTTGTGATTTGTGTCACTATGATTTGCTGAATCTCCAAAAACAAACGCTGTAGTATTTGATGAACCATATACCCAATTGTCTACCTTACTCACAAGAGGTCCGGTTTGATCTAGAGCGGTATTCGGCTGCAACACCGTCGCCGCCTGCGAAGTAAAGCTTCCCAGCGGTGCCCCTGTCAGAACCATTGCCGCTGTCAACAGCCCCGCAGTCGTCTGCTTTACCTTCCTTATTAAATTGTTTTTCTTCATATCTCTCTCCTCTAACCTTATCTGTCAAAGAGTACGAAATCACTGTCCAGATTGTTTGCACCGTCTGTTGCGAATGTGATCTCTGCACCCCATCTGTCATTTCTTTCAGCAGTAGAGTCATAGTGATAGAACCTGCCGTTTTTCTTTCTCGGTCTGTCGCCGTCGGCTACTCTTGCAACGAACTTTGAGTTGTCAACTATTATCCAGTTGCCCTCGCCGTCTTTGAGGATCTTTGTACCCTTTACCTGCTTGCCGTTTGCGTCTACGACAACATATTCACCGTGACCTGTTCTTATATCACGAAGAATTCCGTACTTAAGGTCTCTGTCAGCGTCCAGTCTCAGACCGTTGTAATAGAACTTGTCATTGCTCTTTGCAAGTGTACACTTCGCTCCGATAGCCCTACCGTTGTCTCTGAAACCGAAAACAGCGTTTGTATCTCTAAGAGAAACTGTTACCTCACCTGTAACCATAGAACCGTCGTTAAGCTCATCTGTACCGAAGAGATACAAGTTACCTCTGTCTATAGCTGCTATAGGTGAGTTGAGAGCGTCTGTAAGGGAAGTCTTCCTTATTCCACTCATCTACATCATACTTGATACCGAATGTGCCGTCTTCAAGCATTACTACAAATCCTGTCTGCATACGACCTATCTCATCGAAAGCATATCTTCTGCCAAGTACTGTAGCAATCTTGTCTTTGATGACATCTCCGTTCTTCTTTGTTCTGAACCAGCTGTGCTCTTCTGTATCGTAGTCATCCTGACTCATCACTTCATTCGGAACGCTAAATGTCCAATAGTCGTCTCTTTGCTCACCGTCTGTATCAAGTGAACCGTATTTTACTCTTGCATTACTTGAAGTTGCTCTGATATTGGCGCTTCTTAGTGAAAGCTGAGGTATCATTACACCGTTCTCATCAAAGAGATAATCCTTACCGTTTATCTCTCTTTGTTTTGAACGATCTGTACTGCTTGCTACGTACTTTCTGCCATTGCTTCCAAAGTAGAGCCACATCTCGTCATACTCGCTGTAGTTTCTCTGTGCAAGCTCCGAATAACCCGGATTCTCTCCTACCTGTGAGTAGAGTAACCACTGATCCTGAAGCATTGCTCCGTCATCTCCGAAATAGTATACCGCAGTCTTAAAAGGATTTTCATCTTCTACCGCATTGCCCTCTGCATCGAAGAATCCTTTTTGCATTACTCCGTCCTCATCAAAGAGATATTTCTTGCCGTTTATCTCTCTTGCGTATACTCTTCCTTCCCTACCCTTGTATGCCTTACCGTCAGGACCGAAGAAGAACCAACCTTCATTGTCGTCATCATCTTTGGTCTGTATCCAACGGTTCGCAGCCATAGCGCCGTTTGCATCCAAGTAATAAGAGTTGTCGCCTATGGTAACGATTGAATCTTTTACCATATTGCCGTCATCGCCTAAATAGTACCATGCGTCACCTGACTTACGCCAAGCATCAGACACTGCGTTGTTGGCACTATCAAGGTATCTCCACTCTCCGCTTGAGTTATCCCAGCCTTCCGCATGCGCGGTGCCCGGGAATACCCAGAGGAAAAGAGCGGAAATTGCCAGTAAGCCTGCTTGACTTACTACCCTCTTTTTCTTCATCAAACCACCTCCTTGATTGTGTGTCAACCGGAATACAAAGTCCTATATCATGCTCCACTTACATTCTCCATATCACTGTTCAACATAGCGGCATTAAATCAGTCTCTTTATATCCGGTTAGTTTATTTATATATTTTCTCCATGCAAACAAGACAACACAAAAAATATTTGCCAAATACATCAGTGTCACTTTCTTATCGGCATTAAAAAAGTATATCATATCCATATTGTAAAAACTCACTCTAATTTACAGTCTTATATCTATCTCTATATTTTTGTATCTTGTATACTAATAAGTTCTTACACGTTGTGGAACTGTCATCAGTTCCTCTCTTCAATCTGTCATAAATCACATGAATTGCCATTAAGATTTATGCTTATTTCAAAAGCCTGCTTATGTCATATTTTACCCTGCCTATCCGACAATCGCTAATTATACTATTATATTTGTATAATATAACATTATAATAGTATTGAACAGTAGCTTTGTCAAATAAGTCAACTCGACGATTATCAGATATTTTTTTATTGTTTTTATATATTAGTCCAATTTAAACAGTCAAGTTCAAGTGGTTATATTATATATGTTTTTTTCAACATTCTAGCATATTTTTTTATAATTTGTCAATGATAAAGTTTAGTTTCACTCAATTTGCTTTATATAATTTTATTTTTCTTACTTTTTCATAACAAAAACCGAATGAGCCTCTATAATGCCTTTGCATATATTGGAATACTCATCCGATTCATTATTTATATCTTATATTGTTGTTGATTCTATTTACTTCTTCGCTGTTGTGCTCTCGGCTGCCGTTGTCTCGGGTGTCTTCACCTCTGAAGGTGCCTTTGTTTCTGTGCCTGCGGTATCAAGAGCTATCTTATCCTGTGTAACTATTGCTATGGCACTGTCTTTTGTTATATTCTTATCTTTATCTACAGATACTACGAAATAATATCCTTCAGATCCGAATACCACTGTGCTCTCACCCTTCTCACCTACTGTAAGCAATGCCTCGTTTGACTCAAGCCCTTTTTCTTCTTTTGCTTCCATCTGATCCATTACATCGCTAAGACTTACTTTATCTGCTGTAAAGCTGAGTACGTCCCCTGCCTTACCGCTTACGGCCTGCAACATATATCCGCTTTCTCCGTCGTTGTAATAGTGGAACTCTCTTTCAGGGTTTGTATACTTTACCAGTCTCTCACCGGCATCTTCTTTGATATCATCCGATGCCGGATCTCCAAATGATTTACCGATATCGTCATATGACTCGTCAAGGTGATTTGCTATATCGTAGTTTATATCCACTTTTACTAAAGCTGCTGTTGTAGTCTCGGCTGTAGTGCTTTCTGCAGCTGTTGTACTCTCTGCTGCCGCCCGGCTTGATTCATTGGTATCTTTCTTTTGAACCGCATCCGCTAAAAGAGTAGTGCGCTTCCCATTGTTAATCCTAAAACTGTTATTAAAAATCTTTTTTTCATAGTTTTACCTCCTAAGTCAAACGGCAAAGCCGCCTGAATTATTTCGTTATCTGACACTATATCACCACATCCCTCCAAAAAAACAAGCCTTATATATGAAAGTATTTTTTTAAGATATATAGTATTTTTTTATAAATACTGCTATACTTTACTATGTTGTCGTCTCCCAATCTCGACAATAAAAAGAAAGCTTGAGAGTCTCCCTCCAAGCTTTCGCATTATGATTATAATGAGCTGTTTCGTTCATCTCATGTATGATGATAAACTTTAATCAGCAAAAAGTCAACCCCTGACTATGATATTACAAGCTTTTGCGGCGCCGTATATTCCGGCATCATTTCCAAGCTTGGCTATTACTATATCCGCCTTATTCTTTGTAATAGGTGTGTAGTATATGAATTTTTCTCTTATCTTGTCTATAAGGAAATCTCCGGCTTTTGAAACACCTCCGCCTATTACAAATATCTCAGGGTCTACCGTCATTGCTATATGTGCCAGAGCTATTCCGAGGTATTTTGCCACTATATCGACCACTTCTATAGCAAGCTTTGTCTCCGACCTTTGCGGCATCAAGTACATCCTTGGCTGTCAAATCTTCTATCAGTGCAAGTCTTGAAATATCTTTTTTCTTTGCAAGAAGCTTCTTTGCTTCTCTTACTATTCCTGTGGCACTGGATATCTGCTCAAGACAGCCCTTGCCGCCGCAGTTGCACTTTTCGGTCTCGGACTCTCTCACGTGCATATGCCCTATTTCTCCGCCAAGTCCGTGTTTTCCCGGTACTATCTTGCCGTCTATTATGATGCCACCGCCTACGCCTGTACCGAGTGTTACCATCACAACATCTTTGATATGTTTGGCACCGCCCATCCATGCTTCACCGAGTGCCGCCACATTGGCGTCATTGCCGAGTGCTACAGGCATACCGTCCAAAAGGTCTGAAAGGATTCTTGCAGGGAATACTTCTTTCCAGCCTATATTTACAACTACTTCTATATAGCCGTTGGGCATTACAGGACCCGGAACTCCCATCCCCACTCCTACACAGTCTGTAAGTGAAAGTCCGCCTTCTTTGAGATTTTCCTTTATTGACTTACCTATCTTTTCAATAAGAGCCTTTGTATCATTTTTCGGCTCTGTAGGTATCTCCCACTTTTTCAGCAATGTTCCGCTCAGCGTGAATATACCCAGCTTTACACTTGTTCCACCAATGTCAACTCCTACACATACCTGCTCCATAATTTCTCCTTTGCCGTGTTTATTTGAGTACTATACCTCTAAAGTCGTTATCCCCAAGCACTGTAAACCCTGATAAAAATCCGCTCTTTACAATCTTATGGATATTTACATCCAGGCTTCCGCTGTACTTTATTACGCCTGATGTATTCATTATAATAGCATTATCGTTTTTTGTCATATATATATATCCTTTTTGCATATTGAGTTTATTAAAATCTCCCGCAAACTCTTTTTTAAGCAATACGCTTCCTGTCTTTGAATATATATATAATGTATGATTGAACTTTTCCGAGGTATTTTTATATACCACACAGAGTCTGTCTCCCTCAAACGCTACCGCTTCTATATCATTCTCCGCCTTTATTGTCTTTACGAGCTTTGGTGACGCTATATTCTTTGATGAGAAAAAATACAGTCCGTCCGAAGCGATTGCCACCGAGTTTATTTTATCCAGATACTTTACCCTTGCAACCATTGAAGAGACGAATTCTTCGTCAAAACCGCCCACCACTCTGTTGGGCATATTTTTGCCTATCTCTGAAAAGTCATAGAATACCACTCTTCCCATCATCGAGCTGCCTTTCAGATACTGGAATGCGGCAAGCAGTGCCGTTCCGTCAGGAGATATCGCAATATCTGTAGGGAAACCGTCTCCTGAGAGTTTTGATTTTACAATTATATCAAGTTTTTTGCCTTCATTATCAAAAAACACTATATCTGTAGACCTCGATTCTTCCACAAGCGCCGTTACCACTCCGCTTTTTGAGACTATCGCCTTTATTATAGGAAGTTCCGTGTCTATACTTGCCGCTTTTCCTTCCTTAGTGTAGCTCACTATCTGCTTACTTCCGACATCAAAGACTATTGCATACTTACCGTTGGTATCGGTCTTCGGGTTGCTCATCTCATAGCTGTCCACCCAAACATTCTTGCCGTTTTTTTTCAGATACACCGCTCCGTCTTTTGAATATTTCAAAAAACCGTTTCCAAGACTTATATAGTCTACAAGGCTTCCTTCACTTAACTCATGCATCCACTTTAACTTGAATTTTGTATGAGATTTAAATCTGTTTTGAAATATAAGCCCTAATATTATGACTCCTACCAAAACAAGGAGGAGTATGACAACTCTCCTCCCTTGTGTAAAAATATCTGCATTTTGCCTTCTTCTGGACCTTGGAGTATCTTCTTCAAGTGTAGAAGTGTCTATGATTCTGTTTTTTATTTCCCGCTTTTTCAGTTCTTTATCTTCTATCATCACTTACCCGTTTTGTCTTCTTTCATACAGATCTATAGCTTCACTGATGTTGTTTGCATCCCCGTCTGTTATCAACTTTTGCAACGCATCTATTTTCTCCGTATTTAAGAATCCTCTTCCAAGATATGACTCGTATTTATCCGATATTGTCAAGTTTATCTGCGACCTTCTGTCCGCTATAGCGCTCAGGCTTTTCTTTGTCATCTCAAGCTCATTACCGAGACTTTCAAGTTTTTCTCTTGAGCTTTCTCTTATCTCATCCGCAATAATCTTTTTTGTATTGTTTTCAAAGTCGCTTACAGCCGCATTTCTCTTTGCATTCAGATCTGAAAGCTTATCGCTTACAGCCAGTATCTCTTCGTCAAAAGATGAAAGATCATATCTGTCATCCGCCGAATCATTGTTGATATCCTTTGTGATAAGAACAATTCTTTTCATATCATGGTCTATATTGTCTCTCATCGCTCTTATCTTCATAAGGCTGTCTCTATGTCTTGCTTTGGTAAGGTTGCCTATGATGATATAGAGTCCGCCTGCAATAAGCACTATAACAAAGTATATAAACGGAAGGTATATCGGCTTATGCTCAGGTATCAGCTTGTATATAAGTACAGGCAATCCCAAAAAGAGTACCACTACAGTTATAAGTATCTTTATATAATCAAAGAACTTATGCGGAAAATAAAATGTAAAGTAGCTCCTTGTATTACAGAATATCGGAATACCCACGTTTTTCATTTCCTGCTTTATCTCAGACTTTGTCGCTGCGATATGTTCTCGCAAATCCTTTGTCTCTTCGGAGATTCTTTCACTTATCTTTTTGTTCTTCGCCTTTTCTTTTTTTACTTCTACTACCCTTTTTTGCTCTTCGGCTTTTTTTATCTCACTGTCATATGTAGAAGTTATCTCTTTGAGTCTCTTTGCGGTGGTATCGGCTATCTTATCCTCGGTAGCCTTTTTTTCCGAATCTATAGCCTTTGATATTCTATCACTCTCAAGGCTTAATCTTTGTTCTTCCGTACTGAGTGTGTTAAGCTCAAGCAAAGCATTTTTTGCACCCTCAAAGAAGCTTTCATAGTCTAATATAGGTTCCGCCATATATACTCTCCATTATATGTTATTCTTCCGGGGCAAAATAATAGACCCCTATTCTTCGATTATCTGTATTTCAAGATAATCAAAGTCTATCTGTTCTATAAAGTTGTCGGCATTAAACCTGACCTTACCTCTGTATGCAAAATCATCTATGTTCGGCAAAAGCCATATCGGCTCCGCTACATCAAACTTATGACATATCTCCCTAATCGTATCAAATACCATGGTCTTTCTGTCCTTGCTGTAGTCACCGTCTTGTGCCACATGATCTTTTATCATACGATTGTCTTTAAATATTCTACCCCAAAGTCTGAACATCTTTAACCAAGCCTCTTTAAAAGTTCTTCTCTTTGGCTTCATAACCCGGCTTTCCGAGAAGTGCGAACATATTTGCCTTATAACTTTCAACTCCCGGCTGGTTGAACGGATTTACTCCGAGTATGTATCCGCTGACTCCGCAGGTAAACTCATAGAAGTAGAACAAGCTTCCAAGTGAGAATGCGCTCATATCAGGGATATTTATCTTAAGGTTCGGTACATCGCCGTCAGCATGTGCAAGTATTGTTCCGTTCATTGCGGACTTATTGACAAAGTCCACGCTCTTGCCTGCAAGGTAGTTCATTCCGTCTGTATCAGTCTCTTCTTCTTTGAGCAGTATTTCTACAGGAGACTTCTCTATATCAAGCACCGTCTCAAACATTATTCTGGCACCGTCCTGAATGTACTGTCCCATTGAGTGAAGGTCTGTTGTAAGATCTACGGCTGCAGGGAAGATACCTCTGTTATCTTTGCCTTCGCTCTCACCGAAGAGCTGCTTTACCCACTCGGATACATAGTGAAGACTTGGCTCATAGTTGGCTGTTACTTCTATATTCTTTCCTTTTCTTAAGAAGATATTTCTTGCGGCTGCATATAAAAGTGAAGGATTCTCTTCAAAGTCTTTTTTGAGTACTTCTTCTCTGGTCGCTGCGGCACCTGCCATAAGCTCGTCTATATCTATTCCGGCTACGGCTATCGGAAGCAATCCTACAGCTGTCAGTACGGAGAATCTTCCTCCTATATCGTCAGGTACGACAAAGCTTTCATAGCCTTCTTCGTTTGCAAGTGACTTCAGTGCCCCCCTTGCTTTATCTGTGGTAGCATAGATTCTTTTGTTTGCTTCTTCTCTACCATACTTTTCTATAAGCATCTCTTTAAATACTCTGAAGCTTATAGCCGGCTCTGTTGTGGTTCCTGATTTTGATATGATATTGATTGAGAAATCTTTATCTTTTAACAAATCCTTTATGTCTGCAATATATTTTTGATGAAATTGAGTTTCCGCAGAATATTATCTGTGGTGTGTTTCTTTGTGACTTGTCAAGGCAGTTATAAAAACTGTGGCTTAAAAACTCGATTGCAGCTCTTGCTCCGAGATATGAACCTCCGATTCCAACAACCAAGAGTACATCCGAATCTTCTTTTATTTTCTTTGCTGTCGCCTTTATTCTTTCAAACTCTTCTTTGTCATAGCATACCGGCAAATCTATCCATCCTAAAAAGTCGTTGCCTGCTCCTGTCTTTGACAAGAGTGTATCTCTTGCGTTTAATGTTATAGTTTTAAAATTTTGTAACTCATCAGCCCCTAAAAATCTGCTTGCTTTTGAATAATCAAAACTTACTGTCTTACTCATCTTTCTCGCCTTTCAAACTTAATAAATGATACTCTTTGAGACAAAACAAGTCTCAAAGTTATCTGTATTTTATACCAACTGAATATTATTATCAATAGGGGAGTCAGCCGTCTATGGTTTCTATCAACTTCTTTGTCAGCTTCACACTATGTTCTATCGCCTTTTTCTCAAACTCGGAGTAGTCCATGCTTGCGCTGTCGTCGGCCTTGTCGGATATTGACCTTATTATAAGTGCCTTTACCTTGTTGAGGTATGCGACCTGTGCTATGGCGGCGCCTTCCATCTCCGTGCAGTATCCTCCGAAAGTTTCTTTCAAGTCATCCTTAACGGACTTATCGGACACAAAAACATCGCCGCTTAATACTCTGCCTTCAAACACCGAAATATCTTTCAAATCCTCTTCACAGATTTTCTTTGCAAGACTTCTTAGCGTATCATCTGTGGGGAATGCAAACACATCCATTCTGGGTACCTGTCCCCTTTTATAGCCGAAGCCTTCCACATTCATATCATGTATTACGGTATCTGTAGACAGTACGATATCTCCTATATTGATTTCGTTTTTCAGTGAACCTGCAATGCCTGTATTGATAACCGCATCAACTTTGAATCTGTCTATCAGTATCTGTGTGCAGGCTGCGGCATTTACCTTTCCTATACCTGAACGCACCACCGTTACCTGCTTTTTTGAAATTTCGCCTTTGACAAATTCCATTCCGGCTATTGTATGTATTTCTTTATTGTCCATAATCTCTTTTAATTTTGAGATTTCCTCTTCCATCGCTCCGATTATACCAATCATTATGCTTCCTCACTTGAATATTTATATTTGTTAAATTATACTTATATAACACCTTTATTACAATATGAGAATGGAAACTGTATGAAAAAAATAATATTAACAGGTGGCGGTACAGCAGGACATATCACACCGAATATTGCACTCTTGCCTGCACTAAAAGAAGCCGGCTATGATATAAAGTACATAGGCAGCAAAAACGGTATGGAAGAAGGTCTTATAAAGGCACAGAATATTCCGTATGAGGGCATATCCTCAGGTAAGCTTAGAAGATACTTTGACTTGAAGAACTTTACAGACCCTTTCAAAGTACTCAAAGGACTCTTTGAAGCCAAAAGTATAATAAAAAAATACTCACCCGATATCGTCTTTTCAAAGGGCGGTTTTGTCAGTGTGCCTGTAGTCATAGCAGCCGCACTCTCAAAAGTTCCCGTCATTATACATGAGTCCGATATCACTCCGGGACTTGCCAATAAGATAGCGACCAAGTTTGCAACCAAAATTTGCACAAATTTCCCTGAGACCTTACAGTATCTCCCGAAGAACAAGGCGGTACTTACAGGCTCACCTATCAGAAAAGAACTTCTTTGCGGCGACAAAGAAGTCGCAAAAAAGCTTACAGGCTTTAGTGATGATAAGCCTACTTTACTTATAATAGGAGGGAGTCTGGGCTCGGTCATTGTAAATAACGCTGTAAGGAAGTCTCTTGACGGTATTTTAAAGGAATTTAATGTAATACATATCTGCGGTAAGGGAAATGAAGACGAAAGCCTTATAGGAAAACCGGGCTACCTTCAATATGAATATGTTGACAAAGAATTAAAGGACTTCTTTGCGCTCTCCGATGTGGTGGTGTCAAGAGCCGGCGCAAATACTATTTGTGAGCTTTTGGCCCTCAGAAAGCCGAATCTTTTGATACCGCTCTCAGGTGCCGCCTCAAGAGGTGACCAGATATTAAACGCCGAATCTTTTAAAAATGCCGGCTATTCAGAGGTTATAGAGGAAGAAGATCTTAGCGATATTTCTTTATCCGCCGAGATTCAAAAACTGTATAAAAACAGGCAAAAGTATATAGACGCCATGTCAAAGTCAGATGCCAACAACGGTGTCTCAAACATAATAAAACTGATTAAACAGTACAGCTAGATTTTTATTCTTCCTGCTTCAAAAGCAGTTTGCCAAAGGAATTTGTGGTAAAACAATATATTAGGAGAGGTAAAAATGAATCAACATATACTTAAAAATATTTCAGACCCTGCCGTTTTTGAAGAAAACAGACTTCCCGCCCACTCTGATCATAGTGTATATACAAAACAAGTCGGAGTTACTAAATGGAACTTCTTCACTTTGCTATTCTTTAAACGGTGTTTGGAAATTTGACTACTCTATAAATCTTAACTGCACTCCTGACGGCTTTGAAGCTTTGGACTATGACTGTAAGAACTGGGATGATATAAGGGTTCCGGCACATATACAGATGGAGGGATATGACAGACCGCACTATGCCAATGTAGCATACCCTTGGGACGGCAGACAATCTTTAAAATCAGGTGAGACTCCTACAGATTTTAATCCTGTAGGCAGTTATGTAAAGTATTTTACATTGCCGAATGACTTTTTAAAGGACTCTCTTATACTCAGGTTTGAGGGCGTGGAGAGTGCGGCTGCCATATGGTTAAACGGTCATTATATAGGTTACTGTGAGGACAGCTTCACTCCTTCGGAGTTTGATTTGACAAAATATGTAGTTGAGGGAGAAAACAAGCTTGCAATACAGGTGACCAAGTGGTGTGCCGGCAGCTGGCTTGAAGATCAGGACTTTTTCAGATTTTCAGGTATCTTCAGAGATATTTATCTCTATACCAAGCCAAAATGCCACCTTGATGATATTGAAATTAAGCAGGTCTTTGAAAGTGGCAGCTTTGATAATGTAAAACTTAACCTTTCTATAGACTTAAGCAATAATGCGAATATAGCGCTTAGATTATTTGATGCTATGGACTTTACACTGAAGTCAAATGAGTTTAAAGCCTTTGACGAGATGCCTGTAGTTTATGAATCTGTAAGTAATTTGCATTCTGGCAAAAACAATCTTTCATTTGATGTTGTCGCTCCTAAGCTTTGGAGTGCCGAGATTCCGAATCTGTATACTCTGTATATTGAAATTTTTGACGGTGAGGCTTTACTTGAGGTCTCCACAGTAAAGGTAGGCATCAGACTTTTTGAAAAGAATACCGACAATGTAATGACCTTAAACGGTAAGAGAATCGTCTTTGCAGGTGTGGACAGACATGATTTCAGCTCGAAGTTCGGCCGTGCAATCACCTTTGATGAGATCAAAAAAGATATTGTGACTATGAAGGAAAACAATATCAATGCTATAAGAACAAGCCACTACCCTAACTCATCCGTGCTCTATGAGCTATGCGATATCTACGGTATATATCTGATTGACGAATGTAATCTTGAGACTCACGGCAGCTGGGACGGTCTTCTAAGCGGTGTATCCGACTATGACTTTGTACTGCCGGGAGATAAGAAGGAATGGATATCATTACTGCTTGACAGGGCAAACTCTATGTATATGAGAGACCGCAATCACTCAAGTGTTCTTATCTGGTCATGCGGCAATGAAAGCTACGGCGGCAGCGATATATATGAGATGAGCGAGTTTTTCAGAAAAGTGGATTCAAGCAGACTTGTACACTATGAGGGCGTTTATAATGACCGCCGTTACAATGAAACCTCGGATATTGAGAGCAGAATGTATGCCAAGGTGGACGAGGTCAAGGAGTTCTTAAGGACTCACAGGGATAAGCCTTTTATTGAATGTGAATATACACATGCTATGGGCAATTCCTGTGGCGGTATGCAGCTTTATACCGAACTTGCATGGGAGGAGGATCTTTTCCAAGGCGGCTTTATCTGGGACTACATTGACCAAAGTATTACAGGTAGGATCCTTTCGGAAATGACACACAGTACTATGGCGGAGACTTTGACGACTCTCCCTACCGATTATAACTTCAGCGGAAACGGTATCGTGTACGGCGGTGACAGAGATGCTTTCACCTAAGATGCAGGCTGTAAGGTATAATTACAGGCCGGTTGACTTAAAGCTTGATTTAAACAATGATGTTTTGCATATCCACAACAGAAATCTTTTTCAGAAATCTTGGCGATTACAAGTTTGTAATATATATAAAGAAGTTCGGTAAGACTTTATTTGAGGAGAGCTTCTTTATAAGCGGTGAGGGACTTTGCAAGCTTGATTACAGCCTGAATATAAAAGAAAAGGTTAAGAGTCTGTTTGATATATATGGAGACGAGCTTATCGTAGGTGTAAAGTCAATTTTTAATATCGAAACACTTTATAACTTAGGCGAAGTTTCATTCAGTGAGGTGGCTGTAAGGGAAAATATGCAGATATTTGACGCTCTTTTAAAGGCTCAGGGCAATAAGCTTATATGTGATACTCCTTTGCTTGAAAAAAGGCCTTATAAGCTTATTATGGGCGTAAGTAATTTCGGTGTTAAGGGCGAGAACTTTGAAGTACTTTTCTCACAAAACTTCGGCGGACTTGTATCTTACAGATATGCCGGAAAAGAACTTCTTAAGGCCATTCCAAGGCCGAACTTTTGGAGAGCGCCTACAGACAACGATATCGGCAACAACATGCCTTTCAGATATGCCAAGTATAAGACGGCTTCACTTTATGCTACCACAAGAATGCCTAATCCAGACAGTACATATTGGGGGGCTTTCAGACCGATTATAGAGGAATATGAATCCTATGTATCCGTAACATATGATTATGCCCTGCCTGAGGGCAGTGATAAACTGAGCCTCACATATCATGTCTACGGTGACGGCAGCATCAGGGTAATTACAGAGTACACTCCTGTCTCGGGTAAGTATGATTTACCTGAGTTCGGTACTTTATTTAAATTAAAGCCTGAGTATGAGAATATCTCATGGTACGGTGCAGGTCCTATGGAAACTTACTCCGACAGACTTGTAGGTGCAAAGATTGATTTCTACAGCGGTAAAGTAAGTGAGCAGCTTGCAAAGTACCTTTCACCACAGGAAAGCGGAAATAAGTCTTTGGTACGTTTTGCCAAGCTTACCGACCGGAAAGGCTGCGGACTTTTAGTTGCAGGCGACTGTATCAATGTGTCCGCTCTTTGCTACACTCCAAGTGAACTTGAAGAAGCAAGACATGACTTTGAGCTGCCTCCTGTTACAAAGACCGTGCTTCGTATCAGCCTTTCTCAGATGGGTATCGGCGGCGACGACACATGGGGCGCCCCTACACTTGATGAGTATTTGTTAAAGGGAGAAGGTTCACTGAAATTTGACTATGTTATAAAGGGAATCTAAAAACAAAAAAGGTTTGAGATATCACATAATGTGATCTTCTCAGACCTTTTTTGATTAAATTATTATTTCCCGGTTGCGCTGTATGCACCTGAAATACCTACATAGTACCCGTCAGGTGTTGTAGTATTTGAAAGCATCTTTCCGCTGTTTAAATCCATATAGTACCAGTTACCGCCTATCTGCTGCCATCCTACAAGCATATATCCGTCGGCATTGAAGTAATACCACTCACCGTTTATCTGTCTCCATGAAGATGTTACATAGCTTCCGTCAGCCAATGTGTACCACCAACCTGTATTATTGCGCTGCCATTTACCTCCCTGTGATACCTGACTCCGACTTTCATTGTAGTTTCTTGCAGCCTCGGCCTGACTTACCGTTATAGTATTTGATGTCACCCAAGGGCCGTTCTTTTGTGCATCGTTGCTTAGAGCACGCACCTTAAGTACATATGTACCCTGTCTGTTCAAAAGATACTTTAAGTTTGCACTGTTTGTTGTAAAGCTCTGTACTCCTCCTATTGTAGACGAGTTTTCTCTGACAAGCTTTGCCTGATAGCCTGAAGCTCCCTGTGAGGCACTCCATGCGGCCTGCCCGGAGCTGTTCAAAGTAACGCTCTCTATAGGTGAAACCTGATTTGTAAGTGCAGGCAACTGAATGTCCACATACAGATCATTTGAAGTATTCTCTCTTCTTGCCTCTATAAGTTCTCCACCTGTTATCTTAAAGTCTTCAGCCTTATATACGCTGAAGTAATAATTTTCATCAGCTGCCAAGTGTACTGTAATCTTAGGAACATCTGTAATCTGCCAATCAGTACCCATCTCCAAAAAATCTACACCTTCTATATTGTAGTTACTTCCTGACGTACTTACAGTAACATCATCTATATTCCTAGGCTTTCCTACAGTGATTGCATCGGACTTTATATTTATCTTTACAGACTTTATTCCTGATGCCGCAAATGCCGTCATAGAAACCGCCAAACTCATTATTCCCGTTATCGCCGCTATTGCGAATTTCTTTCCAAAATTATTCATATATATCCTTTCACTCAAATAAAATACTCTTTTCATACTATTAAATACTAATTTACGGTTTCAGTCAATTACAATTATATAAATTTTCCTTAAATTCACATAAAAAAGACGACAGCATCTCGCCGTCGTCCTTATTGTTATCTTGCAACATCTGCCACTCTTGATTCTCTGATCACGTTTACTTTGATTTGACCCGGATATTGCATCTCTTCTTCTATTCTCTTTGAGATGTTTCTGGCCAATATAACCATATCGTCATCGCTTACCTTCTCAGGTAGTACCATGATTCTTACCTCACGGCCTGCCTGTATCGCAAATGATTTCTCTACTCCGTCAAATGAAGTTGTGATTTCCTCAAGCTGACTCAATCTGTTAGTATATGTCTCCAAGGTCTCTCTTCTTGCACCCGGTCTGGCTGCCGATATTGTATCTGCCGCCTGTACCAGACAAGCTATAAGTGACTCCGGATCAACATCTCCATGATGTGATTCCACAGAATTGATTACAACCGGATGTTCTTTGTATTTCTTACAAAGCTCCACACCAATCTGTACATGTGAACCTTCCACTTCATGGTCGATGGCTTTTCCAATATCATGTAGTAAACCGGCTCTCTTTGCCAGTCTGATGTCCACTCCAACCTCTGCTGCTAAAAGTCCTGCTAACTGTGCCACCTCTATAGAATGTTTCAAAGCATTCTGTCCGTAGCTGGTTCTGAATTTCATTCTTCCAAGTAGCTTGATAAGTTCCGGATGTATACCGTGCACTCCTACTTCAAGTGCGGCATTCTCACCCTCTTCTCTCATTATGTTGTCAACTTCTTTCTTCGCTCTGTCCACCATCTCTTCAATTCTTGCAGGATGGATACGACCGTCGACAATCAACTTCTCAAGTGCTACTCTTGCTACTTCTCTTCTTACAGGATCAAAACAGGATAAAACTACCGCCTCAGGTGTATCGTCTATTATAAGCTCTACTCCTGTAAGCTGCTCAAGTGTACGTATGTTTCTACCCTCGCGTCCTATGATCCTTCCCTTCATGTCGTCATTCGGCAACGCCACTACTGAAACTGTCGTTTCCGCTACATGGTCCGCCGCACATCTTTGAATTGCAGTTACCACATATTCCTTAGCCTTTTTATCGGCTTCATCCTTTGCGGCATTTTCAAGCTCTTTGATAAGCTTGCCTTGTCATGTTTCACTTCATCTTCAACTGATTGCAATAAGAATTCCTTAGCCTGATCGCTTGTAAGTCCGGATATTCTCTCAAGTTCGGCTATTCCCTTATCATATAGGGACTCTACTTCCTTGCTTCTTGAAAGTATACTTTCCTCTCTTGCAAGAACGCTCTCTTCCTTCTTTTCAAGTAAATCCTGCTTCTTGTCCAAGTTCTCTTCTTTGCTAAGTACTCTTTTTTCATAGCGGGCTAACTCCGCCCTTCTTTCTTTCACCTCTCTATCAAGCTCATTTTTTGTCTTTATTGACTCTTCTTTTGCTTCCAAGAGAGCTTCACGTTTCTTTGTTTCGGCTGTTTTTAAGGCTTCCTCTATTATTTCTCTGGATTTAATCTCTGCTGATCCGATTTTATCTTCATATGACTTTTTACGATGAGCAATCGCTAAACTCCAACTTAGAGGCGCCACAACAACTACACTGAGTATTACCGCTATTATTATACTTCCCAGTTGTGACATAAAAGCACCTCCTTATTCAATTTTCATTGTTCAAAACAACATTTTAATTTAACAAAAAATGAACAAAAAGTAAAGTTGGTAAAGATTGTATACAAAATACTTTATTAAAGAAATCCTTACACTCCAATCAAAAAAGCCGCCGCATATGCGACAGCTCCTTATTATTTATGCATTCTTATATGTTCCCATTACAACTTTTCTGAGAAGATCTACAGGTATCATTGTGAATGCCAATATGAATACCGCTATCCAGCCCTGTATACTAAAAGGTACACAGCTGAACATCTTTCCGATAAATTGGAAAGGTGCAAGAGGTATTGAACCTGAATTTACTATCAATGCCTGTACTATGATGATGGCAAAGAATACCTTCAAAAAGCCCGGGTTCTCCTTCAATCCGTTGAAGATAGAGAATCCTTCATCTCTTACATTGAAGCCGTTAAACAATGCACTTGCTATAAACAGTACAAAGTAGCCTGTAAGTAATTCATCCATATTTCCGCCGAAAAGGTTCATAAAGAACGATGTTTTAAGGTATATAAAGCTTACGATTGTAAGCCAAAGTCCCATAGTAAGAATCTGAACGGCCATATTCCTGCTGATGATGTTTTCATCTCTTCTTCTCGGCTTTTCCATCATGTAGCTTTCCTTAGCAGGCTCGTTACCGAGCATTATAGCTCCCAGACCGTCCATTACAAGGTTGACAAACAAAAGGTGAGTTACCTTAAGCGGCTCTTCCACTCCGAAGAAAGGAGCGATGGCACTTACTATAACCGCAGTTACATTGATAACAAGCTGGAACTTACAGAACTTAAGTATATTGTGATAGATGGTTCTACCGTAGAGTATCGCATCCTTTATAGATCTGAAGTTGTCGTCAAGTATTACAATCTCACCGGCTTCCTTTGCAGCCTCGGTACCGTTACCCATAGCAAATCCGACATCTGCTCTCTTAAGTGCAGGTGAGTCGTTTACACCGTCTCCTGTCATACCTACAACAAGATTCATCTCCTGACAAAGTCTTACCATTCTTGACTTGTCTGTAGGAAGTGCTCTGGCAATAACTCTGATATGCGGTATAAGCTTCTTTACTTCATCATCGCTCATCTCGTTTAACTCGGCAGATGAAAGTGCTCTGTCTGAAGTATTCTTTATAAGACCTGCATCCTTTGCAATAGCTACCGCAGTCTCAAGTCTGTCACCTGTAATCATTACAACCTGGATACCTGCTCCCATAACTTCAGCGATAGCATCCTTTGCCTCGGCTCTGACATCATCTCTGATACCTACAAGACCGATAATTACCACATCATCGTTGATAGAATTTTGTGCAAGCGGCTTTTCTGAATAACCGAATGCCAAGACTCTCATAGCTCTTGCTGCAAGCTCGTCAATCTTTCTGTCAAGAACGGCCTTGTCAATAGTCTTTACTTCACCGTTCTCATCAAGGTATCTCTTAGCCTTTGCAAGCAGTCTCTCAGGTGCACCCTTATAGAAAGTCTTATCAAGTGAATCTATTCTTGCCTGACTGAACTTATTTGTAGAGTTGAAGCCCTGATGTGCTCCCACTACCAAGTCCTTATTGTCTGAAAGTGCATTAAAAGTATCTTTTCCGATAAACTTCATAAGCGCCTGGTCTGTAGCGTTACCTCCGATTACAACACCTCTGTCGTCAAAGAGTGACTGTGTATTCTTACCGATTGCAATGTCTACAAGACCTTTTACCTTGCTGTGCTTACTGAGTTCTTTAATCTCTATTGAGTTGCCGTCGGCTGTAAAGAAATCCACAACTTCAAGGCTTCCCTTTGTAATAGTACCTGTCTTATCACTGAAAAGTATGTTCAGTGAACCTGCAGTCTCGATACCTTCAGCCTTTCTTACAAGGACATTGTGGTCAAGCATCCTGCTGGTATTTTGCATAAGTACAAGTGAAATCATCAGCGGCAAGCCCTCAGGTACCGCACATACTATAATAACTATTGCAAGTGTAACAGCCTTTATAATATCCTGTACTATATGCTCTATTCCAAGGCCGAAATAAGGAGCGAATCCTCCGGCTCTTACTATAAAATATGCAAGATAAAGTACTGCAATAACCGTAGCTCCCACATATCCGAATATGGATATCTGATGTGCAAGCTTTCCAAGCTTTACTTTAAGCGGTGAATCAGGATCTTCCTCATTCATCTCAAGAGCCATCTTACCCATCATTGACTTAAGTCCGACTCTCTTTACAGCTAAAACACCCTCGCCGTCAAATACTACCGCACCTCTGAAAAGTGAATGTGCATCTACGAAGGTATCACCTGTGATATCTTCCTTCAGTTCAAAGGATTCATCCGCAGCGGTCTTTTTACACTCCTCAGCCTCACCGTTAAGTGCGGAGTTGTCCACTCTCAAATCACCGTCTATAAGAATACCGTCGGCAGGTATCTTATCTCCGGACTGTAAGAGCACCATGTCTCCCACTACCACGTCATCCACATCAATAATGGTTACAACACCGTTTCTGTAGACCTTACAGGTATCCTTTTTTGTGTTGTCCTTTAACTCACGATACTTGGTATCGCTGGCCACACCCGTCTTTGCGGAAACAAACGCCACTATGATTACTGCAACAATAGTACCCAGAGGCTCATAGATCTCCGCATATCCCATAAAGCACATGATTATCATAAGCACTGCAATGGCAAGCAGTATTCTTATCATAGGGTCATTAAATGTCTCCTTAAATTCCTGCCAAAAAGTGGTAGGTTCGGAATCGGGAATAACATTTGAGCCGTTTCTGTCTTGACTGCTCTACTTCTTTCTCAGTCAAACCGGTAAATTTCATATATTTTCCTCTTTCAAAGTTTTAGGAGAAAGCCTAAGCTCTCTCCCGTAATTTATATTACATACGCTATTTTACAATAGTTTAGCAATAATTAAAAGTATAAAAGTATTATAAATACCTGTTTGCAAGCTCTCCGAGACTTGCATCTGTAGTGCCCTGTCCTACAGCCGAGAACTTCCACTCACCGTTGTGTCTGTACACCTCACCGAAAATCATTGCGGTCATACCTGCATAGTTCTCTGTAAGATTGTACTTAAGTATCTCTTTATTGTTTGAAGCATCTACAAGTCTGATAAATGCGTTTCTTATCATGCCGAACTCCTGACGTCTTTGTACGGCCTGATAAATATTCACAACAATAACTATTCTGTCGTAATCTGCAGGAACGTTTGCAAGATCTATTGTAATCTGCTCGTCATCTCCTTCACCTGCACCTGTCAGGTTGTCTCCCATATGGATAACCGTACCTGATTTGTGGCGAAGATTGCCGTAGTATACGACATCATCCTTATATACAAGCTTGCCGTTCTGCAAAAGGAATGCAGATGCGTCACAGTCGATATTGCTTTCACCGCCTGAACTTCCAAACAGTGATGACAAGAATCCGCCGCTCTTTTTGGCCTCATCCCAACCAAGACCGACCACAATTTTTTTAAGTCCCGCATTTTCCTTTGTAAGACTTACCTTTTGTCCCTTTTGTAAACTGATAGACATAAAACCTCCTAGTCTCTTTAGCCTACGCTACTTCTATTCCGTAGTGATTGCAAAGTGCCGCAAGTCCGCCGCCGAAACCGCTTCCGATAGCATTGAACTTCCACTCGCCGTTGTGCTTATATAACTCACCTACCACTACCGCAGTCTCAATAGAGAAGTCCTCTCCGAGGTCAAATCTGATAATCTCGGTATTTGTCACTTCATCCACGATTCTGATATATGCGTTTGATACCTGACCGAAGTTCTGTCTTCTTGACTCGGCATCATATATTGTTACGGTGAATGCAATCTTTTCGATATTTGCAGGTACCTTTGAAAGGTCGATTTTTATCTGCTCGTCGTCTCCGTCACCTTCACCTGTAAGGTTATCTCCCATATGCTCAACGCTCTCTGACGGATGCTTTAAATTGCCGTAGAAGATAAAGTCCTTTTCAGTCGGACATTTACCGTTAGCTCCTACCATAAATGCAGCGGCATCAAGGTCGAAATCAGCACCTGAATCAAACGCATTTACATCCCATCCAAGACCTACAATTACTTTTTCAGTCCCGGATTTGTCTTTGTTAAATCTACTTTCTGTCCTTTGGATAAATTGATTGGCATAAAATCCTCCTTTATACACCGAATTTTTTATAAAATTCATTTTTAATATTTTCAAGCTTAACCTTGTCTTCAGCTCTCTGTCTTCTGGCGTCATCCTGTATTCTCTTTGTCTCTTCGATACCGTTTACGATAGTTCTCCAAGACTTCTCAAGAGTATCCACTTTTATTGAACTGCCTGAAGCCATCTGTGCCGTAAGCTTTGCCTGCTCAACAGTATTGGTTGCATTCTTTAAAATCATCTCATTTGTCTTCTTATCAAGCTCTGAGAGTGCTTCAGCCTGCAATCTCTGTCTCTTTAACATAATAGCCTGTGCAAGACTCTGCTTAAAGATAGGCAATGTGATAATGAAAGCTGAATTTATCTTTCTTATCAGGTTTATATTGCTGAACTCCATTGTCTTTAACATAGGAATTGTCTGCATAGCCACATTCTCGGCCACTCTGAGGTCCTGTGTTCTTTGCTCAAGCATCATAAGCGCATTGTTAAGAGTGGTAAGCTCAAACTGTATGGACTTGTCGCCTGTACGCTCCATCTCTGCGGTTCTGTCAGCGATAGCCGCTTCAAGCTCTTTACAGCCCTGCTCGCCTGCCAAAATATACTTGAGAAGGTCGTGGTAATAGTTCACATTCGAATCAAACATGGTGTTGAGCTTTTTATTGGTCTCTTTTATCTCACCCTCGTAACCCTTAAGCTCTACATATATCTTGTCGATTTCTCCGCCCATGGTCTGATACTTTGCCATTATCTTATCAAGCTGCTTTTTGATACCGCCGAACAGTTTGTCAAAAAGACCCGGATCCTGCTTAATCTCTTCGATATCGAACTTGCTCATGATATTGGCAAGTACACCGAGCATCTTTGATGTCTCTTCAATCTGAGCTATATTCATACTGTTAAGTACCAAATCCGATGACTTGGATATCTCGGTGGCCACCTCTCCTCCGAAGGTTACAATACTGTCAAGATTATCAAGTTCTATCTTGCTTACAAGTGCATCCACCTCTGCCGAATTAACCAAATCGTTTCTTAGTTTCTCAGACTCTACCGCAATATCAAAGGTCTGAGTTGTAGCCGGTAATGTCTCACCTTCTACAGCGGTATCTGTCACTACGCTTGCTTCACTTTGTTTTGCTTTTGTAAAATCAAGTCCCATTTTTTCCTCCTTGCTCTGTGCTTTAAAAACCGCAGACACAGAGGCCTATAGTTTTATTAACCAAAAAGTCTGGCAAAAAAAGTTTTTTTCTTATTATTGCCTGCCTTTAGCCTACTGAAATCAGGTATAGCCACATCATAAAGATAATTGCCTATTATATGTTCCTTTACTATCTGATTGTTGAAATATTTGCTGATATTGTCATATCCCGTAGGTACAAAAAACAATATATCAAAACCTATCAGATTCAAAAAGGCGACAATTATACTATCTTCCAACGAAATTATGCTCTCCGTTGTATTTACTATTATAAGCTTTGGAGGGCATTTTGTAAAATCAAAGCTCTGTATAAATCTTAAAATTTCCTTAGGTAAATCTAAAACAATTGTAATAATCTTATATTCCACTCCGTTTTGCCCTGTTCCGACTATTACCTTGCTCTTTAAAAGCTCCGACAGCTTGTCTAAAATATAGTCCTGAGTCTCAGCTCTTAAATAGTCATATTTGAAGCCGTCCCATTTTTTTATGGCTTCCTTATCAAGCCTGTTGTTCTTATAAAACGATGTCACGCCTGCAGCAACGCTTGCATTGCCCTTGTAGATATTTTCATTCTTGTATAAGAGTGTGGTATCCGTCAAAAGGTCCTTTATCTTAGCAAAATATGCATCTATATCCGAATTCACTACGCCTGAAATTTTTGCGCATATCACAGGGATATTTACCGCATCATCAACTGTGGAGAAGTTCGGTCTGAATCTGGCTTCCTGTTTCCAATAAATTGCTATCTCCTCATAGGTGGTCGACAGTATTATTACATTTGCCTTTGTAAACTGCATATCCCTATACATTCCGGTGTCGGAATACATCATGCTGTCCAAATCTCTTTCCGCATTACGCGCGGTCGTACTTATACTGAGTCCTACGCTGTCTGTCGGAAACTCTCTTATTTTCAAAGTCTCTTCAAAGCGTATATCATAAAGGTTCTTATCTTCAAGCTTGTCTTTTAGCTTTTCAGGGTTGAAAATCACCACATCGACGGGCAGCTTTGACACCATCTTTAAAAACAGACATTCCGTATCACTCTCCACACTTCCGAAGTATATAAGTATCGGTGTGGGTGAATGTATATCCATGCCGTTCATAAGCTCCACTATATACCTGTTAATCCAGCAGAGTATATATATGCCCTTATTCATTATCTTGTTAAGGTCCATATTCATAAGCTTACTTGTCTCAATCATAGTGTCTACAAAAGCGTCTCTTGCAACATCTAAAAACACGTTGTTTGTGAACTTGATATTGGCTTTAAGATCAAGTATAAGCTGATTTTCATTGGCATAATTGCCCCTTTTTATCTTGGCTATCTCATCCACGCTCGGATTTGTGATACTGTTGTTTATCACCTGTACTTTTCTGTTCGCCCTCTTCAAATCCTGATAGAGCAGGTAGAGTTCATTTGTATAATTGTTTCTGTCGTCACAACCGTTTATCCTTACAAACATATTGTAAAAAAAGGCTGTGTTCTCACCTCTTTTGATATTTTTCAAATCCTCAAAGATATCTCCGCTAAGCCATGCGTTGGTATTCGGCTTTATATTTACATTGCCGCTGTAGAGCATCTTTTTGTTTTTATCATCCTCATACAGTTTAAGCAGCCAATCAAGGTTAAATCCCGGTGGAAATCCCTCACTGCCCATCTTTAAATCAATGGAAAACTGCGACTTCGGGTCTATTGACAAATACTGTGAGTCACCTCCCGGTTGCAAAAGTATAATATCCGCACCTGCATTTGATAATATATTTAATGTGGAAAGCTCGGAGAAGTTTACATTGCCCCAGAAAATAATCTTAGGTATATCCTCACTTCCAAGTCTTTCCATAATGTTATAAAAGTTATAGTAGAGCCAGCACATTATTCTTGTGAAGTTGTTCTTCAATATCTCTATATTCTTACCCTGACGCCTTAGTACTTCCAAAGTATCAAAGATACCGTCCGCCATAGACGCTCTCTCATAGTCTCTGATTCTTGGAAGCCATCTCTTAAGGGCATCCGCTATAAAGCCCGGACCGTGTACATATCTGTCACCTATAATCTCGTTAAAATATGCGATATTGTCGGCTGTAGGATTTTCAATATGTGTGTCAATTATTGCTCCGTCCTTTTTAGCCAATTCATAATATTTTCTGATAAATTCCAATATTGTTTCGTCATATGAGTTTATTCTGTAAAAGTAGACTCCTCTGGGCTTTCTCATACTAAGTCTTTTGAAGAAATCATCAACTTCTTTTATCTTTTGATGCAACAGCATATATTATCCCCTTTCAAGTATTATCTGATAAAACTTTTTGCAAATCCGTATATGGCATCATACGGTACCGCCAAGTTTATATTCTGTCCTTCACTGAATCCTGCCGTACTTATTCCTATTACCTCTCCAAACATATTTAAGACTGCACCGCCTGATGAACCGGGCGATATCGGTGCGCTGAACTGTATCATATCCACATTGTCGATATTTCTAAAACCTGATATGATGCCGTCCGAAACCGAATTGAAAAGTCCCAGCGGACTGCCTATAGCCACCACATTTTGCCCTCTGACAAGTTTCTCTCTTCCGTCAAAAAGCCTTAAAGGACTCAGTACTCTCGGTATCCTTATTATGGCAAGGTCAAGATATTGATTGTACTTTATCACCTCGTCGGTTTTGTAAATCCTCTCGTCATCTTCAATTCTTACTTCAAAGTAGTAACCGCCTCTTATTACATGGTTGTTTGTCAGTATGAAGCCGTCTTTTCCGATCATGATACCTGAACCTGTTCCAAGCATCTTTTGTCTGTTGTCATATATCGCAATCATTACAATGGAGGTTGAGAGTCTTGCAAGCTCGATATAGCTAAGCTCCCTGTCAGTCTTTATACCCGACCGCGGCATATTTGTGCCTGCAGAGGATACCGCCGTCTTAGTCTCTCCTCCCGTATTTGATATATGAGAGTTTGCCGCACTTGCTTCAGTCTTTATTGCTTTATTATCTCTGTCTTTTCTTCTTATTGATGCAAGGCTTATTCTCACTCTGCCTTCTTCATTCTGTACTACCGGAATCTCTTTTTTGATATCTTTACTTTTTGTACTCTCAGGTATTTCATAAGGTTTCAGTACCAATTTATCCTCAATAAAATCGCCTATTCTCTTAGTGTAAAAATAATCCTTAAGTATATCGGTATCTTTTGAGTACTGTAAAAGGCAGACATCCATTCCAAGCAGATTTAAGAATACAAAAAAATAGATTTCTGACTCCTTATCTATGTTTTTTGCCACCACCTTTATATTCCTGTCTCCGTCAATCTTTATATCCGAAAAGTTTTCACACAACCAATACAAAAGCTTTACCATTATATTTTTTTGTATTGTATCTGTCAGATTCTTCTTATATTTGTGCAGCAGATTCTCAATTTCTTTCATTGCACCTATAAGTTCGCTCTCTGAAATATTTGTCTTTAAAATATCTATATGACCGGTGTTTTACAAAGTTTTCATAGGCCGTTTTTTTATGCTCATGCAATCACTGTTTATATGAAGTGAATCAATATACTTTATAATATATTTTTTTCCTTCTCTCATATCCTTTGACAGATATTTTTAAAAAGGTCGTTTATTTCATTTTTCAGCACCTTCAGACGCCCCGCCGAATTTGACCGCATAAGTGTTTCTTATATCGCCGTTTTTTGCCGCCTCTTATACTGCCAAACTCCATATAGCTGTTTATATTTATAGGATTCAACCTGTATTTAAACATATTTACTCCATTGAATTCTTTCTTTGTTTTATAACTTTTTCTATGCTATAATTATACCAATAATAAAGCCTATATTCAAGATGCCCCGTATAAAAGACCGTCTACAAAATAAGCGGCCGTTTTATCCTTGCAATCTTAAGCTCATTTGTATTTTATAATTTGACAGGGGAAGACTATGAAAGATTCCGGTATTTACTATAGCTTGGGTGCATTGCTTTACACCGCTGCCGACAATACAAATATTATAGACGATATAATATTTGAAAAATTTAATATTCCGTTTTCTTTAGCATTTTCATTTGATACGACAAGCAATGATGCTGAAGCCGACAAGGCCGAGAACGTCCTTATAAAGACCTTGGACAAGCTCTTTGTTGCAAAGAAGGAGAGAAATTTCTATATACCCAAACTCTTTATAAGAGTCCTTTCTACAGCACATATCGCACATCTTTACAAGAAGTTCGGAAGCTTACTTGATCTTATCACCGGATTTATACTGCCTGACTTTTCAGTATCGAATGCGGATGTTTATATCTATGAAATGCAGCGTATCAACTCGGTACTTTCCACCCCTGTATATATTCTACCGGAGCTTGACGGCATGGCGCTTCTTGATTTGAAACGCAGATATATCGACCTGTATTCCATCAAAGAAAAACTTGCAACATATGAGGACTATATACTCAATATACTTATTGCAACGGGCAGCGTACTCAACTCTTTTTGTGTGAGGAGAAGAGTTGACGAAAATATTTATCAGAGCTCTCCTGTGGCTTCACTTTTAGCCGACATCGTAACTGTATTTGCAACCGACTATATACTATGTGCTCCCGCTTTTGAATATTATGCGGGTATAGGCTGGGAAGAGGGACTTTTAAAGGAAATCGAGTTTGATAAGATGAACGGTTTTGTAGGCAAGACTGTAGTACATCCTAAGCAGATTTCAATTGTCAATGACGCTTATAAGGTATCAAGTATTGACTATGACGATGCACAGAGTGTGCTGGATGATAAGAAGATATATCAGGTCCGTGCCAATGTAAACGACACCAGAATGAATGAACCGAAAATCCACTACAGTTGGGCAATGCAAATTATATTCCTTGCAAAGTACTTCGGCGTAAAGAAATATTGATTTAAAAGGGGATGTGAAAAATTGATCAAGTTTTTCGCATCCCCCTTTTATAGTGTTTTATATGTCTTTCATCTTTTTTATAATGCCCATACATTTATAATTGTTTAATCTTGTATACTCTATTTCGCTGTCTTTTTCTTTTGCCAGTCTGACTATATGGCGAAGCTCTCTGTCGTCTTTATATCTCTCATCTATAAGAACTTTCCACGGCACTCTTCTTAGCAGCACTCTTGTAGTCTCTCCTATGCCCGGCTTTATCAGGTTTATATCCTCTATACAAAATCTCTTTGCCTGATTTTGTGCCTCAGTTATTCCCTTTGTCTTCGGCATATCCGTATTATCTTTATGAGTTCTGAAAAGTTTTTGTATCTCGTCTATGAAATGATAGCTTAAATCCTGATCTTTATATTCCTTATAATACAGTGCTCCGTGGAAATCATTTTCACCTATTATATCACTTCTTAAAAACGTCCTGCTGACCAGTCCGCACACCGTAGCATTGAGTGCGGAGCTTGGAATAAATATATCACTGTAAGTTCCCGTGAGTACGGTCTCACCTGCCGGGTCGCATACCACCGCAAGTTCAGGCGAAACACCTTCATAGTTTTTGACCGCCTTCTTTAATTCCTTAAGTATTGCGCCCTTTCCTATCCACCCGTCTACAAAGAGTATATCCTTTGCAGGGTGGCGCTTTAAAATATACTTCATAGCATTGTCGTCAATGCCTCTGTCTCTGATTATGGATACGGAATAATGCGGCAAATCCATATTATACTTCAGGTTTATATATCTTTTTAAAAGTATTCCTATCGGAGTTCCCGCTCTTGCAAGTGATACAAGCACAATATTCTTTCCGCGACTTTTCACTATCTTGTCCGCAAGTGAACCCAGCGCATCCGCCATAGCCTGCCCGAATATTTGTAGCGAATCAAAGTATATGTCCATATATTCCTTACTCGGAATATATTCTATCGGAAGCATTTCACTGTAATGCATTCCCGACTGTATCAGTTTTTCTCTCTCCTTGCTTGGCAGAGGTTCCACCATTCCGGTAACATCCTTTAAAAGGAATATTACATCCTCTTTTTTATAACTGCTGTTCATTATCCCACCTGATAAAATATATATCTTTATTGCCGGCAAGCTTTATTGCCTTTAATATATCATTTTCACCGTTCTTATCTTTGCCGTCACTGACTAAAAAGAATATATCACTCTTTTTTAGATCATAGATATATGTCTGTCTGTTTTTGTCATAGATACTCTCCACCTCATATCTTGTATGCAGAGGATAATCCTTTGTCTTTGACACTTCAATAGGACTTCTTGTGGAAGAATGTACATAGACTCTGCTTGACTTATCCGCATTCTCATATATGTACTTAGCCAACTTAAGCGGCACATAGATAAACTCTTCAGTTCCGAGTATCGTAATGATATCTTTTACCCTTTATCAAAGGTCTTTTATATCTATATTTTTTTCCAGGTACTCTTCCAACCTTATTATTTCATTATCAAGATCTTTTATATTTAACAGTCTTCTTGTTCTTATATCTGTTCTAAAGTCTATATATTTTATATTGTTTTCTTTCGGAGCATTTTCTATTCTGGATACATCTCCGTCCGTGACCGTATCAAGCACATCGGCTTCAAAGCTCTCTTTATTTATATCTCGTATATAGACAATCTCCACATTTCTCTCTTTGAAAAACTTTTTTCTCTCTTTTGAGAGTGTATTTGTAAGCGGTGCTATCGCATATTTTTTATTTCCCTTAAATATACTCTCTATCTCCTCTATACAATGCCATATTGTGTTGCCTGTAGTTATCTCATCTTCTACAAATACGATTCTCTCAACTTTTTCATAGATTTCTTTCATATCGGCAAGTACAATTCTTTGTTCTGTGGCGTGGCTGTGTGCCTCCGTAAAATATATGTACTCATTTTCCGCACATATGTTTTCTCTGGTCGTCTGCATAAAATAGGCTCCGGCACTGCTTGCCAGAGTCGCTCCTATCGCTATCGCCGTTTCCGCAAAACCTATAACAAGTGAATTCTTTAATATGTTTTTTGAAAGTTTTGCAAGTGTATCATACTCATTTTCAACGTCTTCAATCAACGCAGGCTTGTGTTTGCCCTGATCGGCATTGATTATCAAATAGCCTCTTTTATTATTGTTGAGGCGTTTTGCAAGGCTTATCTTATTCATTTATCCCACCTGTATAAATATTTATTAACATAAATATAGGGGTGACTTTCGCCACCCCTATATTAAATTCAAATCTCATCATCCGAATTATAAATCTGGAATACCTGGTACTCCTTTATAAATTCAAATCCGACTCTTGAAGCAAGCTCCACAGAATGTTGATTTCTCACATCCACATATGGATTTATCTTATTGTCTTCAAGATTAAATGAAACATTGGATGCCGCTGTAAGAGCAAGATTCCTTCTCCTGTATTCAGGATTGGTAGCAAATACAAGCTCCATAAAATCATCACTGTATACTCTGCCCATACATCCGCTTACAGCTTTATTGTCTTTGTATACCATATATCCGAGTGCATCCTTCTTAAAGTCCTCACTGTTGTCAAAGCAGGCTGAGAAGTCTTCGCTCCACATATCGTTTGAGAGAGTTTCGTATTCATCAGGCTTAACTTTATCTATATTAAGTCCTTCTTCCAATGCGCCGTTTAACTCTACCAGCAGTTCTCTGTTTTTATACCTTTAAACTGCAAAAGGTATCTTGAAAAGTTTCTGTATCTGCAATCTATATTCTCTACAAGCCAGTCTATCCAAGACTCTGAAGTAGGGATAATATATGATCCTTCTCCATGTCTTGCTATAGTCCCCCACAAAGATACAGCTCTGTCTTTCTTCGGAGTAACTCCCAATATATACATATAGTGGTATATTTTTATAACACAGTATGAAGCTGCACCTGTAGCAGGTACCCAGACTCTTCCACATTTTCCGTCAAGCGCCTGTCTAACTAAGATATCGTCTGTCGCCAACTCCGCCAGACCTTCCCTTTCCTTCAAACCAAGTTCAACCATAATACCCTTCCTCGTCTAATCTTTTTATTTTCTTTATAAACATAGTTTAACACAAAGAATGGGTTTATACTACAATAAAAAACTATGCTCTTTGTTTAAATTCTTCCTTACGAATCTTCGACACTCTCACAAATCTATTCAACTCTTCATCTGAAAGTTCAGGACTGTCTTCATCATATAAAATAGGACATTTCTTTGCATCCTCTACTTCTTTCATCTGTTCTGTTGTCAATTTTGTTTCTTCATTAAGTACATATGTTTTAATAGCCATCTTTATACCTTTTCCTTTCTCGCTCATTTGCGATTCTGGCTGATATTAAGCGAATCTTAGGGTCTCTATATGTATAAACTACCAACAATACATCTCCTGCAAAGCCGATCGTTATATATCTGTCTTCCATTTCACTATGCTCTTCATCAAAGTACTCTATTCGTTCCTCATCCATAAATACCATTGCAGCTGTTTCAAAGGAAATTCCATGCTTAACTTTATTGATTTTTGCTTTTTCTTCATCCCACTCAAATAGCATATCCCCCTCCACAATAATGTATTACTGATTTAATTATAATTTTTTATTTCTTAATTTTCAATATATAAAAAATCCCCCTCATAAGAGGGGTGAAATATTAACCTATAACATTTGCCATACGAATGATAGGTCTGTAATTATAATTTGAAATCTTGATTCCTGTTCTTGCAGATGAAGCATGTACTATCTTTCCGTCGCCTATATACATAGCAACATGGCTTACAGATCTTCCTGAACCGTAGAAAATAAGATCTCCGGGCTGTAGCTGGTCTGCACTTGCTACTGTAGTACCTCTTGTAGACTGCTCTGAAGATGTTCTCGGAAGACCTACACCTGCCGCATTTGCCAAGATATACTTTACAAAACCTGAGCAATCAGCTCCGATATAAGGATTTGTACCGCCATATATATATCTTCCGCCTACGAAACTCTTGGCAAAATTGGCAATCTCTTCTCTCTTGTTTGCAGACTTTGTCTCCATTATCTTCTGTGTAGCTGAAGCTGCCGCAGCCTCCGCAGATTCAAGCTCCTCTATAGAAGCGTCGCCCGTCTTTATTGACATATATCCTTCAACATCGTTGTAAGAAACCCTTGCATAACCGCTTCCCATATCTTCAAGTATCTGGAATACATCTCCCTTGCTTGCCTTACCGATTGTCTCGTTTGATGTCATGCTCTTGTAGATATCAAGTGAGCTTGCTTCAACTGTTGCTATATATGTACCGCTCTTAAGTGCAGGACCGCTCATAATGCTCTGTCCGTACTGATAAGTAATCTTTCTTACTGTTGTTGCAAAAGATGTAACAGGTGAAAGAGTGGTTATAGTCATTGCTGAAAGTATTCCGATTAAAAGTTTTCTTGTGTTATTCATTTTAGGCTCCTTATTCCTTTTATGGTAAACCGACTTAAGCCGGTATTAAAATCTCTAATAATTACATAATTACAAACGTTTATGTTTGTTAAGTAATTGTTACGAAACATAGTATAAACTTACAACATCCATATGTCAAGCTTTTTTTATATAATTTGAATTATTTTTTTCCGTATATGTTTTTTTCATAGAAAAAAGGGTATAAATACCATCAACTGACGATATTTACACCCTTTTATTGTTAAACTCATACAAATTTTTATTTCAAAAAGCCAATCTGATGTCTACATATATCAATCAAACTTGTAAATAAATATATATTGTACTGAAATAAAATCACAATATTTTTTTGTCTTTTTATCCACTGTAAAGGTATTACGGATACCGGTTTACAGTCTGAAATTTCGGCCTTGAAATCTATAAATTGTTAAGTCTTGTAATACTTTTCGTAACAACTTAGTACCTGTTTTTATTATCTATAATTCCTTTTATAAGTCCTATCACTATAAGCACCGCTATTATCGGCAGGAGTACAGGTGCCAAAAATGAAAATACCGCCACTATAACGACCACTACAAGTATAAGCACCGCCAACGCAATAATTAAAGGAAGTATCAAACTCTTGCCGGTCATATTATAGATTTTAAAAGCACCGTTTTCTTCGCGGCTGTCCTCATAACCTTTATCAAAGCCTTTATTGTTAAACTCATAATCCTGATTTTCTTTGTAGTTATCTGTACTTTCCTCAATCACTTCATCCTCAAGCCCTACAAAGACATCGCTGTAACCTTCAGCCACTTTTATTGAATTGGCGATAAGCCTCGGATCGCCAAGTTCATTCATGACCTCATCCATGCTTCTTCCCTTTGCAATCTCTCCATCAATATATGAGGAATAGTAGTCTAAATTATATTCTATAAGAGACTGTGAACCTGTAGAAAACAAGGCTCTTTTCAGTCCTTCAAGGAACTCTTCCTTTGTCATTTATCCTCCTAAATATATCTTTTCAGTTCTTCTCTTCTTTGCTTATAGTCAGGTATCTGTTTTGCCACTTCATCCCAAAAAGCTTTGGAATGATTCATCTGTTTTAAATGTGCAAGTTCATGCACACATACATAATCTATCAATCTCTCAGGCAGAAAAAACAGTTTGAAATTGAAATTCAAATTCTTCTTTGAAGAACAGCTTCCCCATATAGTCTTTACATTCTTTACCCTGACCATATTGAAGTGAACATCCATCAGTTTTTGCAAAAATCATTAAGCTTCTTTTTAAATATCTTGCCTCCTGCAGAATGTAACCAAAATTCTACCATACTTTCATACTTATCTACAGGCAAAATAATATGAAAATTTTCATCATATTTCATGAATAAAAATTCCGCTTCTTAGCTTAGGCTCAAACCATGTGGACTTTGGCGGCATCAGCTTATTTTCATCCGCTACCGCAAAAAGCTCCGTCATAGAAGTCGGATGCATCAAAAATGCAACTTTTCCTCTTCCGCTCTCAAGCTCACTCTCTAAAAACTCCACGCCTCTTATGCCGCCTGCAAACTTTATTCTGTTGTCCGTTCTCGGATCCTTTATCCCGAATATCGGTTCAAGCACAAAATCCTGCAATATGGATACATCCAGACCCTTTATCGTATCATCTGATATAATCTCTTCCTTAGCTTTAAGAATATAAAACTTATCTTTAAAAAGCATACCGAACTCATGTCTGTTTGTAATCTCTCTTTGCACATGGCATTCTTTTATATCAAAATTTTTTGATATACTTTCAAGTATCTCTTCCTCACTCTTTAAGTTCAAATCTAAGACTATTCTGTTGTACGGAAGGATATGCAGCTGTCTCTCATCAAATATCACAGATAAAAAGTAGTTGTACTCGGCATTCTTATCATTATATTTTTGTCTTCTCTTTAATGCCACCTTTACGGCGGAAGCCGCTCTGTGATGTCCGTCCGCAATATAGAGTGCAGATATATTCTCAAAGCATTCAGCTATCTGTTTATTATATTCTTCGGCAAATTTCCACACTCTATGTCTTACATTATCCTCACATACAAAATCATAAAGTGGCACATTTAGAGTATTTTGTGAGATTATCTTTTGTAAAGTGTCGTTTGCTTTGTATGCCAGGAATATAGGTCCTGTCTGTGCGTCCAGTGTATCCACATGATTTATCCTGTCAATTTCTTTTTCTTCTCTAGTATTCTCATGCTTTTTTATAATGTTGTTCAAATAATCGTCTACACTGGCAAGCCCCACTATACCTGTCTGACTTCTTCCGTTCATTGTAAGCTCATACAGGTAATAGCTGTCACAGACGTCATCTTTATATATGCCCTTGTCTTTGAACTCATTGTACAAATCTCTTGCATGCGTATAAGCCTCTTTTTGAGTACATATCAAAAGTCATCGTCAAATGCCGTCTCCGGTCTGTCAATATTTAAAAAGGCATACGGTTTGCCTGCCACAGCCGCCTTTTGCTTCTTTTTCTGTCATATACATCATATGGCAATGACGCCACCTGCTCTGCCATATCCTCTCTCGGTCTTACACATTTGAAAGATTTTACTATAGCCATCCGTCTCTCCCTAAGTTTTTATTAAATCTCTTCAGGCTATTCTATCAAATGTAGTAACAACAAGCAATATTATATAATGAAGGTTCTTAAAGTAAAGTCATATATTCCTGTGTGCTGTTATAAAAATTTTGACAGTAGAAAAAAAACACTTGTAAATAGTATAATATCGTAAGTAGTATCGGAAAAAAATAAAGAGGTGGAACTATGGAGTATACTGAGATAAAATTAAATGTTTCAAATGACAACATCAAAGAATATAAGCTGTTTGAAGGAATAAAGATATATTCAGATATCTTTATATCTGAAGACAAAAAAATCGCTTACAAATAAAAGGGTTTATATTACTAAAAAGAAAAAAATTATGTCTACTATGAAAGAACGGATGTGAATTGGAATTATTGGAATGATAAAAATAAGTATGATTTCAGTTTTGATACGAACAGTATCAAACATAATATTATATTTGAAGTATCAAAAGACTTGACTTCATTTTCACATTATCTGGGAGAAAAAAAGTTGTTGAAAAAGATTATGTTAAAAGAAGCAACCGGAGAGATTGTGGAAAAAAATTGGATATATAATATATTCTCAGTTTCAGATTTTAATATTTCTTGTACACAAAGGGGATAAGTTCTTCTTATAAAGAACTTATCCCCTTTAATTGCATATTGATTACTCTATGATTTCTTCTATTTCACCTATCAAAATAAAATGCGGCTCCCGGCCTCCATGACCGTCAGTATAGATATCAGGATAAAGTTCATAGTAGTCTTTTATTTCCTGTAATTACTTTATTACTCTTACCTTCAAAACTCCGTCAATGGCATTTAACTCATCAACAAGTTTTTCACTTGCCTTACTCTCTATATCAATAAGTGTATATGCTCTTGAAGCCTTTGACTTGTTTGTAAGGTCTGAGATATTGTAACCGTTTTTTGCAAATGCCGATGTGATCTGACCGATCATATTCGGAACATTCTTATGAAGGATTGCAACTCTTCCTTCCGCCTGACATACTCCCATATCACAGCTTGGGAAATTCACGGAGTTCTTGATATTACCGTTTTCAAGGTAATCCACAAGTTCATTTGCAGCCATCACGGCACAGTTGTCCTCACTCTCCTGTGTGGAAGCACCCAGATGAGGTATTACTATAGCCTTCTCCATCTTTGCAGACTTTGTATTCGGGAAGTCGGTAACATACCTTGCAACCTTTCCGCTCTCAAGAGCCTTCTCCATCTCATCGTCATCTACAAGCAAATCTCTTGCAAAGTTGAGGATAACAACTCCGTCCTTCATCTCGGCTATGGAATCCTTGCCGATCATACCCTTGTTGTCATTTGTAAGCGGTACATGAAGTGTGATGTAGTCGCAATCTTTGAAGATCTCGTTGATATCCGTGATATGCTTTATCTTTCTTGAAAGTCTCCATGCCGAGTTTACGGAAATATACGGATCATATCCCAGTACTTCAAGTCCGAGTGATGCTGCCGCATTGGCAACCTCGGCACCTATCGCACCGAGACCTATTACGCCCAGCTTCTTGCCCTTTATCTCTCCGCCTGCAAAGTTTTTCTTACCCTTTTCCACATCTTTTGAAATGGTATCCGAATCCTTGATGCTTCTTGTCCACTCAATGCCGCCTACGACATCTCTTGCAGCCAAAAGCATTCCGCATATTACAAGCTCCTTTACACCGTTTGCATTTGCACCCGGAGTGTTAAATACCACTATTCCGGCATCGGCACATCTTTCAAGCGGAATATTGTTTACACCGGCACCGGCTCTGGCAATTGCAAGGAGATTTTTTGAAAATTCCATATCTCCCATTGCTGCAGACCTTACCATGATTGCATCCGCCTCATTTATGTTGTCTGTAAGCTCATAGTTTTCGTCAAATATATCTGTTCCCACGCTTGCGATAGCGTTTAAGCAATGTATCTTTTTCATTATATCTCCTTATGCATTTTCCTGTTCAAACTTCTTCATAAACCCAACCAGCTTTTCTACGCCTTCCTTAGGCATAGCGTTGTAAATGCTGGCTCTCATGCCGCCTACACTTCTGTGTCCCTTTAAGTTTACAAATCCGTTTGCCTCGGCCTCTTTTACAAACTTGGCGTCAAGTTCCTTATCTCCTGTAACAAAAGGTACATTCATAAGTGAACGGTCTTCCTTTCTTACAGTGCCTTTAAAGAGCTTTGATGAGTCAAGGAAATCATATAAGATCTTTGCCTTTTCTTCATTTCTCTTCTTCATAGCTGCGAGTCCTCCAAGTGATTTTATCCACTTGAACACTTTGCCGCAGATGTAGATGTTATATGTCGGAGGTGTATTATAAAGTGACTTGTTGTCGGCATGGATTTTATATCTGAGCATTGAAGGTGTGCCCTCAAGTACATCATCAGTTACCAAATCATCTCTTATGATTGCGATTGCCAAGCCTGCAGGTCCTACATTCTTTTGAACACCGCCCCAGATAAGCGCATACTTGCTCACATCCATAGGCTCTGACAAAGCATGATGACACGTCCGCTACCAAATCCTTGCCCTTTGTATTCGGCAATGTCTTAAACTTTGTACCGTAGATTGTATTGTTCTCACAGATATATACATAGTCCGCATCTTCTCTTATAGGTAAATCGGAGCAGTCCGGAATATATGAGAATGTCTTATCCTCACTTGATGCTACAGCCACTACATCGCCATACATCTTTGCTTCCTGAAAAGCTTTCTTTGCCCACTGACCTGTGATGATGTAGTCGGCTTTTCTGTTCTTCATAAGGTTCATCGGAACCATTGCAAACTGTGTATGTCCGCCGCCCTGTAAAAACAGCACTTTATAATTATCAGGGATGTTTAACAGATCCCTTATATCTCTTTCAGCCTCTTCTATTATGTCTTCATACACCTTGGAGCGGTGACTCATCTCCATAACGGACATTCCGCTGCCTTTATAATCAAGCATCTCTGCAGCCGCCTCTTTTAAAACTTCCTCCGGAAGTACTGCCGGACCCGCACTGAAATTATAAACTCTTCCCATGATAATCTCCTTATAACTTATATTAAAACCTACGAAGGTAGATTCTTTGCATTATTTTACCGGATGTAACTTCAAATCTTTTTCATCAAATGCATCTGATATGGCCGCTCCCGGTGATACCATCGGGAATACCTTTTCATCAGAATCAATCTCACAGTCAATAACAAAAGTGGTATTTGACTTAAGCGCCTCGTCAAATGCGGCGTCAAACTCTTCTTTTGTAGTAACTTTCTTTGCTCTTGCCCCCATAGCCTCGGCCAATTTTACAAAATCGACCTTGTCTCTTAATATAGTCTGTGAATATCTCTTACCGTAGAATAGATTCTGCCACTGTCTGACCATTCCAAGCACATGGTTGTTGATAACAACCTGTATAATCGGTATATCATATCTTGTAGCGGTAGCTATCTCATTCATATTCATTCGAAAGCACCCGTCACCCGCTATATTGACTACAGTCTTATCAGGCTCCGCCACCTTGGCACCTATAGATGCTCCAAGTCCGTAGCCCATTGTTCCGAGTCCGCCTGATGTTATAAGTGTTCTCGGATGCTTAAACTTATAAAACTGTGCGGCCCACATCTGATGCTGACCTACCTCCGTACAGATGATAGTGTCGTCCTTTGTCTTTTTGTCTATAGTCTCTATAATGTACTCGCCTGTAAGTCCCTGCTTGTTTGTTCTGATAGGATACATATCCTTTAATCTTTCGATATGTGCAATCCACTCATCATGGTGCAGAGGATCAAGTCTTGAATTAAGCTTTCTTAAGATAAGTCTTGCATCGCCTACCAAGCTGTAATGTGCCTTGATATTCTTGCTGATTTCAGCCGCGTCCACATCTATATGCAAAATCTTTGCATTTTTGCAAACTTCTTTGCATTACCTATTACTCTGTCCGAGAATCTTGCACCTATTACAATAAGCAAATCACACTCGGTTATTCCAAGGTTACTTGTCTTGGTTCCGTGCATTCCGACCATACCGGTATATTTCGGGTCTGAACCGTCAAATGCTCCCTTACCCATAAGTGTATCGGCTACAGGTGCATCTATCTTTGATACAAAGCTTCTCAACTCTTCACTTGCATCCGAAAGTATTGCGCCTCCGCCTACAAGCACATAAGGCTTTTTTGAAGCTCTTATCAGTGATACGGCGTCCAAAATATCTTCTTCCCTTACATCAGCCTTCGGGCTTATCTTCTCAGGCTCTTTGTACTCATATTCAAAACTGTCTCCTGTGACATCCTTTGTAATATCTATAAGTACAGGACCCGGTCTTCCTGTCACGGCAATCTTAAAAGCTCTTCTTATGGTATCCGCAAGCTTGTTGCCGTCTTTTACTATAAAGCTGTACTTTGTTACAGGCATCACTATACCTGATATATCCACCTCTTGGAACGAGTCCTTTCCGAGAAGGCTGTTACCTACATTACAGGTAATGGCAACCATAGGTATGGAGTCCATATATGCACTTGCAATACCTGTTACAAGATTGGTAGCTCCCGGACCGCTGGTGGCAAGGCATACTCCCACCTTGCCGCTTGCTCTGGCATAGCCGTCCGCAGCGTGTGAAGCGCCCTGCTCATGACTTGTAAGTATATGTCTTATTTTGTCCTGATTTTTATATAACTCGTCATATAGGTTTAATATTGCACCGCCCGGATAACCGAAAACCGTATCCACGCCCTGTTCCAACAGACATTCAACTATTATCTTTGAACCACTTATTTTAGCCATACATCCTCCTATAATTCATCTACCGTTAAAACCGCACCTCTCGGAGCGCCTGAAACAAGCTTTCTGTATCTTGCAAGATAACCTGTAACCTCATTAAGTCTCGGCTTCCAATTTTCTCTTCTCTTTGCAAACTCTTCTTCGCTTACTCTGGCATTTATAGTATTTGCATTGATATCTATATCAATGATATCGCCTTCTTCTATAAGTCCTATAGGACCTCCTACAGCAGCTTCAGGTGAAACATGGCCTATTGACGCGCCTCTTGAAGCTCCTGAGAATCTTCCGTCCGTGATAAGTGCTACGGTGGTATCAAGTCCCATTCCGGCTATAGCCGATGTAGGATTTAACATCTCTCTCATTCCCGGACCTCCCTTAGGTCCTTCATATCTGATAACCACTACATCTCCCGGCACTATCTTGCCGCCCTTTATAGCCGTGATAGCATCTTCCTCACAGTCAAATACCCTTGCAGGTCCTGAGTGCTTAAGCATTTCAGGAAGCACCGCACTTCTTTTTACCACACATGAATCAGGTGCTATATTACCTTTAAGTACCGCAATACCTCCAACCTTTGAGTAAGGGTTCTCAGCAGGTCTTATAACGTCGGTATCAAGATTTATTGCATTCTTTATATTCTCGCCCACAGTCTTACCTGTAACCGTCATACAGTCAAGATTTAACAGTCCGAGCTTTGATATTTCCTTCATTACGGCATAGATACCGCCGGCCTCGTTAAGCTCCTCTATATATGTATGTCCTGCCGGTGCAAGATGGCAAAGGTTCGGTGTCCTTACACTTATCTCATTTGCTATATCCACATTTAACTCCACGCCTGCCTCATAAGCAATAGCCGGAAGGTGAAGCATTGAGTTTGTGGAACATCCAAGCGCCATATCCATTGTAAGCGCATTGATGAATGCTTCCTTTGTCATAATATCTCTCGGACGAATATCTCTTTTCAACATTTCCATTACGGCATATCCTGCTCTCTTTGCAAGACGAATTCTCTCGGAATATACGGCAGGTATTGTACCGTTACCTCTAAGTCCCATACCGAGAACTTCTGTAAGACAGTTCATTGAGTTTGCAGTATACATACCTGAACATGAACCGCAGGTAGGACAGGTCTTATTCTCATATTCCATTACATCATCTTCACTCATCTTTCCTGCAGCGTAAGCGCCCACAGCCTCAAACATGCTTGAAAGTGATGTGTTCTTTCCCTTAACTCTTCCTGAGAGCATCGGGCCTCCCGATACAAATACTGTCGGTATATTTAATCTTGCTGCAGCCATAAGCATTCCCGGTACTGTTTTGTCACAGTTCGGAATCATTACAAGTGCATCAAACTGATGTGCCATTGCCACAGTCTCTGTAGAGTCGGCTATCAAATCTCTTGAACAAAGTGAATACTTCATTCCTATATGTCCCATTGCTATACCGTCACATACGGCAATCGCAGGGAATACTACAGGTGTTCCTCCGGCCTCTGCTACTCCCAGCTTTACCGCATCCGATATCTTATCCAGGTTTATATGTCCCGGTACTATCTCATTGAATGAGCTTACTATACCTATTATAGGTTTTCTCATCTCCTCAGGTGTCATGCCGACTGCATTTAAAAGCGATCTGCTTGGTGCCTGTTGCATACCTGATTTCATATTGTTTGAGCGTAAATTCTCCATTTTTTCCTCTTTCTATCAAAATCTTTCAAATACTAAAATATGTCATCTATATCTATTTTGCCTTTTTCAATAGCTGTCGTTTCCTTAAGCCACTCTGATACTATATCTCCCATTTGCGAAGTCTTAAGTACCTTGATTCCCGGGGACTTTAAATCCCATGTTCTGTAATTGCTGTCTAATACATCATCAATAGTATCTTCTATCTTCTGTGCCTCTTCTAAAAGCCCCAGAGAATGTCTAAGCAACATTGCTGCGGAAAGTATGGTTGCAAGCGGATTTGCTTTATTCTTGCCTGCTATATCAGGTGCGGAACCGTGGCTTGGCTCATACAGTCCGAAGCTGCCCTCTCCAAGACTTGCACTTGGAAGCATTCCTATAGATCCCGCTATCATACTGGCTTCATCGGATAATATATCCCCAAACATATTTTCAGTAAGCATTACATCAAACTGTCTCGGTTCCTTTACAAGTTGCATTGCCGCATTGTCTACAAGCATATGCTCCAAAGTAACCTCAGGATATTCCTTAGCCACTTCTTCCACAACACTTCTCCAAAGTCTTGAGCTGTCGAGGACATTTGCCTTATCTACACTTGTAACTTTCTTTTTTTCTCTTGTCATAGCGATATCAAAGGCCACCTTTGCCACTCTTCTGATCTCATTTTCATTGTATACAAGAGTATCTACAGCCGTTTTTACACCGTCAATCTCCTTAGTGTATCTCTCACCGAAATAAAGACCACCTGTAAGCTCTCTGACTATCACCATATCGAACCCTCTTTCTGCAATTTCTTCCTTTAAAGGGCATGCCGACACCAGCTTAGGATATAATGTAGCCGGCCTCAGATTTGCAAAAAGTCCGAGTTCTTTCTAATCTTTAAAAGTCCCGCCTCAGGTCTTAAATTCGGCGCTACATCATACCACCTTGAGTTGCCGACATCTCCGCCTACCGCACCTAAAAGCACGGCGTCACTTTTCTTTGCAATCTCTATTGCCTCATCTGTCAGCGGTACTCCGTATTTATCAATAGAGCATCCGCCCATATCTATTTCAGTAAATATAAATTCATGGTCATATGCATCTGCAACTGCCTCAAGCACTTTTTTTGCTTCTCTTATTATCTCCGGTCCGATACCGTCACCGGGTATCAAAGTTATATTAGCTTTCATATATATCTCCATTCCGAATGCCGCTATAGTAATGAACTTATTTACTATCTGATTAAACATTCCAATGCTTTTTGTTTTATAATCCTTAATTAAAAGATTTTCTTACCATAATACTTTAAAATAATCTTTTTTTCAACTTTACAGCCCACTATTCTCAAATTTGAACATATATTTTTTCTATATTATCCATAACATTTGGTTAAGTAAGGCATTAAAAAAGGACCAAAGACAAATCTTTGGCCCTCTTTTTTAGAAATCTTCTTCTTCATCTTCTTCGGCTATAACACCGAATATAGCCCCCATCGTTCCTGCCGATACCGCAACCGCCACCACTATAACGAGTCCTACAATACCTGCAAAAATTGGCATAATGTCCATATGTACCTCCCAAAGCCCAACAGCTTATTTAAAAAAAACACCCGTAGGTGTCAGTATTAACATCTATAAAACTGGGCCAGCTGGATTTGAACCAGCGAATGCAGGAGTCAAAGTCCTGTGCCTTACCGCTTGGCGATGACCCAATAATCAAAAAAAAAAAGGTGGGTAGAGGGATTCGAACCCTCGGCCTCCAGAGCCACAATCTGGCGCGCTAACCAACTGCGCTATATCCACCATATGCCATATACTATGACAAAAGCAGGTGATGGGAATCGAACCCACGTATTCAGCTTGGAAGGCTGATGTTCTACCATTGAACCACACCTGCAAAATCAAGTGAGCCTGAAGGGATTCGAACCCCCGACCCTCGGCTTAGAAGGCCGATGCTCTATCCAGCTGAGCTACAGACTCATATATTTTGTTTTTAGAAAACAAATCGGGGTGACAGGATTCGAACCTGCGACCCCCTGGTCCCAAACCAGGTACTCTAGCCAAACTGAGCCACACCCCGTCGATTCATTTACTCAATCGCGTCTCTCAGACACATACAGCATTATACCGAAGCATTATTGCAATGTCAAGCACTTTTTAAAAAATTTAAAAAAAGTTTTGTCTCTAAAAATAATCCCGGGAAGGCCTTATTTAAAAGGCTTTCCCGGGTTATTATTTATTTAAAATATTCATGACCTCCATAAGAAAACAAATAAGTCAACGATGAATCAAACCATCCTACTGCATGGTTCGTAGAATAAGCTCTGTCCATAAAGTAAAGTGCACCTCTTGAGTAATCCTCTCCCAACAAAGCATTGTTTACGCCTTTGATGGTGGCTTCACTTACTTTAACCTTGAAAAATCGCTTATCCCTGATAGGCGAAAACTGACCCTTACTGAAAATAACATCAGTAATCGTGTTTTCAAAATGACTTGACCGAACCCTGTTGATAACCACATTGGCTACAATGGTTCTGCCGTAAACATCATTATCACCTACCTCAGCTTCTACAATTCTTAGCAGATTATTGTAATCCTCAACTGTAAGAGAAGGTAAATCTAACGCCTTTCTTCTTTCCTCCAGAAGCCTTTCCATTTTTTCATTTCCGGTCTCCTTTTGAACGATTCTGGGCAAATCTATATTCTCTTCCTCAGCAGTTGTATCTTCTAATCCGGCATTATCCAAAACGTCTCCGACCGCAGCTTTGTCCTCGTCATCATCCTGACTTTCATCGGATGAATTGATTACATCAGCACTTACCGCATTCTTTCCGCCTCCCGCAAATCCGTTACTTGAAAATGCAACGACACTTATTATAGCACCTCCTATAGTGAGCAACGCCATGTATCGATACATCCTCTTTGTGATTTTCATAGGTATTGACATAATCCTGCCACAAATGGATTTAAGAAACGATGTAATTCTTGGCATAAAATCTCTCCTTTAATACAATCGCTAATTTTCTGAATTATAGTGATTGAAAAAGGAAATGTCAATAATGTCATAAATATGTCATATTTTCGTAAGTATTACTTAATATGTGTTATTTTTTCAAAATAATACCAAAATTGTATACTATATCATATATTTATTAGTTAAAATCTGCATTCAGCCACTTTATAGCATACCTGACATAGAGTGCCGCACCTATATCAAGTGCATTCTCGTCAATATCAAAGCCTTCATTATGAATCTGAATCAAGGTATTCGGCTTATCCTCATTAGATGTGCCGAGATATGCATATGCTCCCGGTACCTCAAGTATAAACTCGGCAAAATTGTCGCCGCCAAGTGATATCGGTCTTGTCTTTATAGCTTCATCACCTAAGATATCTCTTACAACCTCTCTTACCTCTTCACTTGCCCTCTCATCATTTATCAGTGCTGATGTATAATCTGTCCAAATAACCTTAGCACTTCCACCATAAATTTCCGCAATATTTTGTGCCGTCTTTGTTATCTTATCTCTTACATCCTGCCTTGTTTTGGCTGATGTAGTTCTTGTTGTTCCCTCTATCACACCGCTGCCTGAAACTATATTGTAAGAAGTTCCCGAATTCAATATTCCTATCCTATTACTACAGGATCTATAGGAGATGTTGTCCTTGTAACAAGTGCCTGAAGTGCCACCACCGTCTGTGCCGCAATATAAAGCGCGTCTATACCCAGCTGCGGAGTGGACACATGAGTAGCCTTACCCTCTATCTCTATTCTGAAATGGTCTACCGCCGCATTGTTTATAGCTGTTGTAACACCTACCTGACCGCATCTTAGATCCGGAGCCACATGGAGTCCGAATATTCTTTCAACTCCCTTCACTTCACCGTTTTTTATCATCTCCTGTGCGCCTGCACCTATCTCTTCACCCGGCTGGAATATAAGCTTTACCGTGCCTGCAAACTTGTCTTTATTGTTTGCAAGTACTATTGCCGCTCCCAGTAATGACGCATTGTGTAAATCATGTCCGCAGGCGTGCATAACACCTTTATTCTCAGAGCAATATGCTCTGTCATCTCTTTCAAGTATAGGGAGTGCATCTATATCCGCTCTGAGCGCAACCACTCTGTCCTTAGCTTCTCTGGTGCTGTTTTGATGACCGACATTACTTTCAGATTCGTCGGCTCCCGTATTTTTTGCAGGCTGTGATGCCGCCTCTCCTCTTATAAAGCCTACCACTCCGGTCCCTGCGCTTCTGTAATGCTCTATACCGAGCTTATCAAGCTCTTCTTCTATCCTTGTGGCGGTACGATACTCTTTCATACTAAGTTCAGGATGCAGATGAAAATCTCTTCTGAGTTCCACCAACTTTTCATGTATTTTCTTTACTTCATTTAATATATCCATAATGTCCCTCTTTAATTTTATCCTTTATTCCTACTCATTTAATAGGTTTTATATTATAGTATCACTTTTTAAAATTTCCGGTCAAGATATAGACTGAAAATTTTTAAAGGCCGTACTCACAACCTGTGAATACAGCCTCTTTACATCTTTATTTGATTTTTGTAAGCTTTCCGCTCAGTACAAATCTTGCATCGTCAAATTCGTAGCTGCAAGTTGACAGTGTAAAAATCTTATCGCCATACTTTAGGCTCTATATCCGATTTGAAAGCGGATAAATTTTTTTCTGATTTTTTTACCCAGTTATCAAACTCCTCACTGTCACTAAAAGTCAAGCTGCCACGCGTCTTCCTCCACATTTGCCACATGACCTGCAAAAAAAGTCAATCCGATAAACCGCATCTTCAGTTATCAGATAACCCTTCCTTGTGGCTGTCAAAGAAATCCTGCTTCTTATATCCTTTAAGCGCCGCAAACATACTTCCGTTCTTCATATGATGACCGTATATTATATTATGGACATCACTCAGATCTGTAGGATTTCTTGTATCCAAAAATATCGCACCTGCCGGATTCTCGGTTCTATCCACCATATGGTCAAGGTAGTATTCATTGTCTGTAGTATGTACTATCGGATAGTTTATCTTGGTATCAGGCAAATATATCCAACCCATGACATCACTGTTTACTTCTTTCAATCCCTTAAAGTCCACATCCGGATACGGCTTTTCTTCAGCTGTAGTCTCTTCTTGCAGTGCACTTGTCGTGGCGGTTGTCTGCTCTATGGTATACTTATCAATTTCTTTGTAGGTATCCACACCTTTTTTATATTCACTCTGTATTTTTATTATATTGAATGCGGCATACAATGCTATTGCCAAAAATACAAAGCAAAGTACTGTTCGTATCTTATCTCTCAAGTTTTTCTCCTGTCTATAATACTTACAATCAGAGTTTCAAGTCGCTTACAGCTCTGCTGCACACAAACCTTACTGAAAGCTAAGTATCACAAATTTTTATAAAGTATATCACAGATGCAAAAACTATCAAGTATATTTACATTTCCAACCTGTAACTCATACCGCAGATATTGACGATATCTCCAGTATTCATTTCTATATTCTCTTCATTTTCAAGCTTCTTACCGTTTATATATGTTCCGTTTCTTGAGTTTAAGTCAATGGCATAGAGTAAACCTTTCTTTTCAAAGAATTTCAGATGTATTCTGCTCACTCCCTCCACATCAAGTACATAGTCACATATCCTGTCCTGCTTACCTATAATAAAAGGCAGATAAGAAATCTCTATATCTTCCTTGCCGTTAATACTTTTTAATACTCTGCCTGAATTATTTAACTTTATATCTGTTAAAAGTACCGTATTTGAAATCTCCTCGTTACCCACTTCAAATACGCTCTTTTCTTCATTCAAACAGGCGGCGCGTACACCGGGTTCATATCCGTCAAATACTTTTTTTCCAAAAACTCCTCTTCCTCGGTTTGTTCTTTTATCTTATTTCCTTTAAAAAAATACCTCCGAAAAATATTGAACTGCTTTTTTTCTTTTTATCGCGACATTCTATAGGATTTTTCCGTCTCGGTTTCATCAGTCAACCACAGGTTCATATCTCTTTACCTCTTTTTTGTACACTTCTATCCAAAAGTTCTTCCAAATCATTTATAACAAAAATCCTTTTTTCTGACATTCCTTTAACATTCCGTATACAGTTATCAGGCAATCTTTGTCCTCTTTATTGATATTGTCCAATATACTTTCCAAAAAGCAATTTCATTTCTTCCTTATTGTTCTCGCTTCTTGGAATATATAAAAATGAATATCTTTTCAGATTTCAAATCTGTAAATATATATTCAGGATCAAGTACCATAGAATAGGCTTCCAATAAAAAAACTCTTCCAATGCCTTGGTAGCGGATATTATATCAATGATAAAAATCCTTTATCTCATCCGTATTCATAGTCCTTACTTCAAGCACTCTTGAAAGAGGTTGAAGTGAACTTATGTCATAGCTAAGTTGTAGTCTTGCGTCTACTCTCTTTAGCGTCGGCTTTTAAAAAAACCTTTAATCTCATTATGCTCTATCATACCGAGCTCAAAGGCGTATTTACTTTTCAGCTCAATCAAAAACTTTTCTTCCGGTTCAAATATAAGCCGGTTACTCTTTAGGTTCCTTAGATAATTGACCTTTAAGTCTTTCATATATCCCCTCCAATGCGGTAGTGGCTCTTATATATCCTTCAGGATTATATATACTCACCCTCATACTTTTCTCACCCGACTCTGCGTCAATAAAAAATTTCTTTTCCTCTATCCTTACAGCTTCCTTTTCTTTTAAGTTTACCAAACTCTTAAGTCTCTCTTTGTCATAACCCATATCTTTCTCATCATGTGAGAGTCTTTCCAAAAGCAGGTGCAGTTCCACATTATCTACAACCTGATTATGCTTGTCTATACCGTATCCGATTATAAAGGCTATCCCCAAAAATACGAAAAATATAATATAGGTCATCTCTATTGTAAAACTTCCTCTAAGACTTTCTTTCATACGCAAAACCACAGGATACAATTTGCCGCAGTTATAAACGGAAGCATTGCCACCCTTATACCCTTTATCCTTCTTCTTTTCATCATACAGTACATACAAAGAATAAGTGCATATATCGAAACTATGAATACTGAGATAAAAAACAATAATAAATTTTTCTTTAACCCCAATATGGCTCCGCTTCCTATAAAGACAAATGCATCTCCCTCGCCTAAAATATTTATTTTACCAAGCGGCAGCAGTATCGCTCCGCTTAAAATACCTAAAATCACAGACTTATAATCTATACTTATGCCTCTAAAAACTTTATAAATCATAAGCATTGCTATAGCCAGATAGAATATAACTATGCCGACAGTATATATTTCTTTTTTTCCGATATCCTGAAAGCAAAATATTATAAGTGCCGTTATCAAAATTATTCTTTCAGCAAACAAAATATTCAATGACCACCTCCACAGTATGAACAGGCTCCCAGATGCTCCACATCCGACAGCTTTACCCTCTGTACATACGCTGTTATCGCACTGCAATGCGGATCCGAGTGATACCTTGTACCTGAAGGCATAATATATACAGTTCCTCCCGCTCTGTTGCCGCATCTCTCACACGGATGGTACTTGCCGCCGTTTTCATTTCTTAGACTGTCTATGTCTGAAAGCGGTACGGGTCTTAAGTCATTGTATAGATAGTGACACCTCGGATTTAGGTGATACCTTGTGGGATTTTTACCTATGTACACATACTTTTCATCAGAGGTATTTTCGCTTCCTCCCTTGCCGCCGTCCACTCCTATCCACGCTCTTCTTGTAGCTACCACACTCCTGTCTATCCCGTTTTTTCCGAATATCCCTATAGGTAGCGAATATTTATAATCAATGCGTATACATACAGTCTCACCGTCAGCCATACAGGATGAAAACAGTCCGTTTATATTTCTCATATTCTTATCCGCAATCTCAGTATTTATCTTTGATACCGCAAAGGCGCCTATAGCACCTCCCGATATTACTCCCTTTATACCCTCCATTGCACTGCTGTCATAGTTTTCACCGTTTTCCTCTCTTTTACCTGTACTCAGTCTGTTATAGGTATAGGCATACTGGCAGGTATCCTTACATACGGCTTCTGCAATCCCCATGACTTTTCTGTCGGTATTCATCATATCAAAAGGCATTAAAAGTATTGCCATGGCTATTATAAAAAGACTGAAGCACAGGGCGGCTTCAACACTGAGAGAGGCTTTGTGCGTCCTCTTATACCTGCATGCTTGGAGAGCTTTCATTTTTTTGATTTTTATTTTTTTAATTTCTTTGGTATAAATTTCTTTGTTTTTTAAATCAATATAAGAGGACATACAAAACCTCCCTTCAATATATTTTTTCCACCCTTACTTCCATACTGTAGCCCGAGCTTAGACCGCTAAACTCCCTTGAAAATAATGATATTTCACTAAAAAGCCTTTTCGCACCGCAGGATATATTTGCATCCACACCGTATACCATATCCTTTATAAGAAAATCCTTTTGATTAACTCCTATATCAAGCTGCATTATATCCATCATCCTGAAATTTCTCTTTACAGGGTCTTCGATATATAGAAACATCTTAAGGTAACCCTCATAGCTTATACCTCTCTTAAAGTCATCACTGTTTCCGAGGTCTTTGCTGCTCAATATATCAAATATGGAATCAAGGTCGGTGTGCCAGTCTTCACCGCTCTTTATTATGGGTACCTTGCCTCCGGACAACAGACCCTTTATATCTATTGCCGACTCCACCAACGCCCACACGGCTATTATAAGGAATTTTACAATAAAGGTTATCTGCGGCAGACAGAGTGCGCCGCTTATTGCCGCCGCAAGCTGTGTGGCAAGCTGAACCTTATCCTGATCTCTTATTATATGCATATAGTTGAGCCCTTCTCTGATTGCAAGCAACTTAAGCACCGTACTTTCAAGATTTGCCCTGTCACTACCGGCACCGTTTAATATATACTCAAGCTCATAAGAAAGCGGCGTATTTATATCATCTGTAAAATCTGCAAAGTACTTACCCATATACTCATCTATCAAGAGCCTTTCAGCAAGATTTCTGCCCGTGTATCCGCCTGTAGTCGCATTTGACGGCAGACTGAGTGTATTTATACTCTTATTAGAAACCGTCCTGTTTGAAGGAATAACCAGTGAAAACACACCATTTGAAATCATCTCCTTTAACTGCTTTAACTTATCTTCCTTATCCTCATCGGCTATACCGTGTTTACAGCTTAATTTCATTTCACCGAGTGAATATACATCATCACTTACTCTTATCCATCCGTCACTGATTTCACTGCTGTAATCGCCCTCATCATCTTCACTTGCCTCATCAATTGTACTTGCAGACTGACTATATCAGATTCAAGATTATCAAGTTCCGCTATCATACTTTCACTTTGTGAAGACAATGCGGTTACCTCAAGTCTTCTTTCACTGTCTTTGTCCACATAGTCTTTGAACTTTTCTATTTCACCCTCTATATATGCCTTATTGCTCTCCGAGAGTTTATCAAGGTTTGATGAGTTTTTAGCTTCTATTTCCCTCAACTTTGCCGACATCTTATCGGCTTTCTTCTCATATTTTTTTACAAGCTCAGGAACCTTTTTTAACTTCTTTTTCAGATTGTCACTTGATCTTTTAAGCTCACCAAGGTTCTTATTATCAAGTGCCTCCCTCATCTTAAGCTTTATCTTTTCCTGTGCGTCAATATTTTCAGAAAGCCGCTTCAATGCCTTTTCCACATCTATAGCTTCTCTTGAACTGAGTCCGTAGTCCGAGGTAATCTTTTCCATGCTCTTTGCATCCTCAATATCCTTCCACAATTTGTCGGGAGACCCGTCAAATACGGATTCAAAAGTGCCAAGCTTCATATAGTCAACGATTTCCTGCTCAAGATACATTCCGCCTTTGTCATTTAAAGATATTTTCTTATTCAGACTTACCACAGGGTTTTGAATCCTGTACATTCCGCAATTTTTCACATATGGCTTCATATACTCACACATCAAATCACCGATATTCTCATCGTTCTCACTTTCAAATGCGAATATCCTGTAATTATCCCACATCGCCCTGTGGTATCTGCTGAAACAGCGAATCTATTGCCGAATCTCCCGCAGTTTGTAAATAAAGCCTTGCACTTGAAGTTCTGGCGGATTCCAAAAGTGCACATATAAGTGCGGCAATACAGACAAATATCAAGGCTATAAAGACGGTAACGGAACCTCTTTTTTTCAAGTATATACCTCTTTTGACTTCTTATTGATTTCCTTGAAAATATTGTTTAGAAGCTTACCTATATTGCCTTTGAATATAAGTACCAAACCGATAAGTACCACAAGCACAAGTACTATCTCTATAACTCCGACTCCGTCCTCGTTTTCAAAAAACTCCTTCCAAAATTCCGACATACTCCCTCCTTTTTTACTTTTCCACATTCCGAACATTTTCTCAATAGAATATCAACAATGCCGGAACAATTATCATCATCATCACTATAAGTAACATCATAAAAAGCGGTAAGAGTAACTTGGTATTCAGCTCTTCTCCCTCTCTTTTGGCAAGATTCAACCTCTCCTCCCATGCACTCTGTGACTCCATACCGAGTAAAGTACTCAATGTGGATATTCCGCTTTTTCTGTTTTGCTCAAGCAGTGATGCCAACTTCATGTACTGCCTCAAAAGACAGCTTCTTCCGAACTCCTTGTACACAACATTTTCCCGTGTACCTGTTTTCAGCCTTGCAAGAGATTTTGCCATCTCTTCATATGCATACCTTTTTTCCTTATTCTCACTCTCATAATCCTTCACTATTCCTTCCCATGACTGTCTGACTGAAAGACCTGCACCTATAAATACAATAAGTTTTGATACTATATCGGGATAGTCTTTTAACAATTCTCTCTTTTTCTTTTCAAGCTTTTGCCTGTCATTATTCTTTTCTCTAAGATACAAAAGTATTGCTACAATTATCCCCATTATCCAAATAAGGTGAAAATTCATACCGTCTTCAAGGTGATAGACCAATTTCTTTCCTTCAAAGCTTTCGGGAAGGTAAAATCCCGACTCACCTGCACTTTTTTTATCTGCAACCGATATGTAGTCCTTAAATCTTTTTATAAGACTTTCATCCGCAGTAAGCGGCTAGGCATTACCCTTGCAGGTATGACATAGCTTTCTTCGTAACTTTCATAGCTGAGAGTAACACCGATATCTATATCCACGCTCTCACCAAGGTTCTCATTGTCCACTTTTCCCTGTATATCAATGATATCACTGTCTCCGAAATCCCACTTTACACCAAGTCCCAAATCACTTAACTCGCTTACAGGATTCAAGTCTGTAGTGATATCTTGCAGTGAAGTATTCTCTCCCGGAAGTATCTTAAGTATTTCATCCATACCCTTTTTCATGGCTTCCTTTACTTCCTCATTTGAATAGACACGCTTTGATACGGGTATTTCTATCTTTTGTGAACCTTCAAGTAAACCTTCCACCTCTATTTTTACTTCGGTATCATCCTCGTCCACATAGGGCCTTTGTATATAATTGGACAATTCAGTATTGTTTAAAAATGTTGAACATAAAATAAACAAAATAAAACCCGCTGTGACTATAAGCCAATACTTCAATTTATCCGAAAAGATTTGTTTTAGATATTTTTTCATCCGCTACACCTCTATATTTAAAAGTCTTTTTGATATATAGATTGCAAGCAGATATACTGCCAATCCGAAACTCATACATACTCTTCCGATTATTGTCGTGTACATGATATTAAAAAATCCCGGTGAGCTGAGATCAATATATAATACGATAAGTAACGGAAATATATTCATCACCTTCTGTTCAAATCTTTTTGCGGCGGTCATAGTTATTATCTCTTCTTTTATCCTTACCTTATCGCCTATCACACCTACGGTATGAGCAATAATACTTTCAAGTTCTCCTCCGCTTCTTTTTGCGATTCTAAGCACCTTTGCAAAGCTTCTTATATCCTCACAACGGCTTCTGTACGCCAAATCGTCAAAGGCTCTCTCCACGCTTATATTCATATATATAAGCTGACATATATATTCAAACTCCTTTATAATCAGATTGTCCTTCTCATATAAAAGTCTAAGCTCCACCAATGATTCTTTTACCGAATTTTCAAGTGAATATCCTGCATTTAACAGGGATGAGAGTATCATTATCGCCTCTTTAAACTCGGTCAAAAGCCTTCTTTTCCTCTCTGTAATCAAATCTTTTTTCTTTATTTTGGGATATAAAAAGCAAAAAGGCAGCAGCACTAAAAACATTATTATACTTTTATAAAATATATAAGAAATTAAGCTCAACATTAAAGCCGCATAGAAGCTGTACTTCATCCATTCCGCAAATGTGAAACTGTAGCTGTCATAGTCTGTAGCCTGTTGCGAGCAGTTTTTGTTTGTCTTTAAGTTCTCCGACTTTTTATGGATTTTTTCTTCCATATCATACTCATACAGCTTGTTAAGTCCAATCTCACCATTTTCATACGGTAAAACCTCCAAAATCTCAAGCATCTTTCTCTCGCCCTCTCTGAGTCTGCCCAGGTGAATCATAATATCTATGGCACTTGCTATCTGTGATCTTATGGCGGCAAGCGGAAGTTCTGCACCGCTTAATACCATAGTCTCAAGTCTTGAAAGCATATCTTTGGCACTGTTTCCATGTCCTGTACTCAGCGAACCGTCATGCCCCGTATTCATAGCCTGAAGCATATCAAGGGCTTCTTTTCCTCTTACCTCACCGACTATTATCCTGTCGGGATTCATTCTGAGTGAAGCTCTTATAAGGTCTCCGATACCGATACTTTTATCACCGTTTAATGTGGCGTTCTTGGTCTCAAGCCTCACAATATTTTTTATATGCATCAGCTGCAGTTCCGCAGAGTCTTCTATAGTGATCACCCTTTCACTCTTAGGTATATAGCTTGAGAGCGCATTCAAAAATGTAGTCTTACCCGAATTGGTTCCGCCTGAAATAAAGATATTGTAGCCGGCACACACTAAAACTTCCAAAAACTTTGCACATTCCTCGGATAATGTCCCGTATGAAATCATCCTCTCCATACTTATAACTTCAGGAAATTTTCTGATGGTGATTATAGGGCCGTCCAGTGATATAGGCGGCAATACTATATGCACTCTTGAACCGTCCTCAAGTCTGGCATCCGCAATAGGTGATGAAACATTGACCACTCTGTTTACCTTACTTACAATCTGCTGTATCATATCTTCAAGTACTTCATTGTTTGCAAAGCACTTGTCCCATTTTTCCACTTTTCCACATTTTTCTACAAAGATATCATCTTTTCCGTTCACCATTATCTCAGTGATATCCTTTGCATCCAACAGCTCCTGTAAAATATCCAGTCTTCGAAACGAGTCAAACAGCGCGTTTCTGATATTCATTTTTTCTTCAAGCGGGATATAAAAAGAATGTTCCTTATGTATTATCTCTTTATCTATTATCTCATACAGTTCGTTATCATCTATATTCCTAAGATCTGAAAGCTTATCTCTTATTTCTTTTTTCAACTGCTCATAGATACTCTCATTTGACTCCGGGTCTTCGGATTTTACCACCTGTATTCTAAGTTCTTCCTCCTCTATTACTTTCCTGTTTAACAAAAGCACCTCCACAATATAAAGCCTGCCAAAAAATAAGGCGCCATAGGCATCATATGCTTATCTCTTAATCCGTATTCACCGTATTTTTCAAGCCTTCCGCTGGCAAGTACTCTTATACAGTAGTTAGCGAGCATATTAAACCTTTTGACAAGTTGAGCACTGAAAATAAGATAGACAAGTGCTCCTGCTCCTGCAAATATAAGTGCAATAACGCTCATATTGATGCCATCGTATACTCCCAAAAAACCTATAATCAAAGAGAATAACTTCACGTCTCCGGCACCGAAGAATCTGAGTCTGTAAAGAGCGGAAAAAATAATAAGTGAAATACAAAATCTTATCAAGAAATCTGAATGTAAAATAAAAATACCCGATACAAAATATATCAAAACCAAAATATTCGGTATACGTCTCCAAAATATATCTGTAATTGTTGCGGCTAAGAGCAGGCTTCCCACAATATAATAAACCATATCACGCTCCGTCAACCAAACTTGAAATTTGTGAGAAAAACTCATGTCTTTTCAATCTGTTAAAATTGAATATATCATCTGAAATACTCTCCCCCGGCGACTTTATCTCACAAAGCTTATGGATGACTTCGGCATACCCGTTTCTACCCAAGAGAGCTTTAAAATCAGCCACCTTTTTTCTCTCCACTCCGTCTTTCTCTCCAATGACGGGGCAAAAAATCTGCTCACACATATCAAGCATCTGCATTGACCTGCGTCCTATACTTCCGAAATCCAGTACAATCGTCTCAAAAAGATTTGCCGAAAGTATATCATTCATAAATTTTGTCAACTCATTGTCGGAAAGATAAAAAAGATCCTCATTGTATCTGGCAGGTAAAATGATATTAAGATCCTCCACACGACTTATACATTCTCCAAGTTTTGCAAAGTCCAGATCTCCCGTCTTGTATTCATAGAATATATCAGACAAGTCTTTGCTGTTTTCCTTTCTGAGTACCGAAAACACGGAGTCGTACTCATCAAATGAAATAAGTAGGGAGCTTGTATTTGCAGAACAAAAATAGGAATGAATTGCCACAGAAAGGCTTGATCTTCCGCACCGATTTATCGGTGAGTAAACGCCGTAGACTTTTGTATTGTTGTGAACTGTAGTAAGCCCGAATGAATCATTCCTTGAAAAAAAGCCCAGTAATTCATCAACTATAGTATGTACACCACAGAATTTAAAAATTAAACAGAACAGCTTTGTCAAATTACTGTATTTTGATTCCACCATCGCGTCATCCGACAAAAGGATAACCGGAAGTCCGGTGTCTATGCACTCGTCTACATTGTCAATATCCGTGATAAATGCCACTACATCCATCAAAGAAGTCTCGCTTTTATACATGTGGAATGATGAGTAGGCGACCGCCTTGAACGGAATCCTGTCCTCCTTGGACAAAAAATCAGATAACTTTAAGGCAAAGCGTATATCCGTATCAATCACCGCTATAATATGCCTCATAAAACTCCTATAGAATTATTTAAAGAAAGGTCCCCAAAAACACAAACTTATATGTGTTCTAATCTCTAGGATTTCATCATAATAAAAAAGAGCATAAAAGTCAATGCTCTTTCTTATATTTATTATATACTTTTTGTACAAACTTACTTGTAAGTTTTATATAAAAATTATTTTGTCCTGGGAATTTGCTCCACATCGTAGCTTCTGTTGTTTAATTTAGCTTTAATCTCATTAGGCAGTGTGGATTTTCCTATACTTGACATGGCAAGTTCCACTACGGCCTTTGCATATTCCTTTTTATCACTTTCAATAGTTCCAAGCAGCTTACCTTCCGCAATGGCGTCCAAAGCTTCCTTGGTGCCGTCTATTCCTACAGCCTTTATTCCGGTTATATTGCCCTCTCGGCCTATGGCATCTATAGCGCCAAGAGCCATATCGTCATTGTTTGAAATGACAAGGTCGATATTTTTGTACTCCTTCAGCCATTCCTCCATAAGTGCGGAACCTTGGGCCCTCTCCCAGTTTCCTATAGCTCCGTTTAACTTATTTATCGGAATACTGTTCTCCTGTAAGGTCTTTATTACCCACTCGGTTCTGACCAGTGAATCCTGGTGACTCGGCTCTCCTTCAAGAAGCACATAGTTTATCACACCGTCTCCGTCAATATCTATGCTGTGCGGATTTTTATTGTAGGCATCTATTATTATCTTTGCCTGCTCAATACCTGCCGACTTCGGACCCGCTCCCACATAGTAGATATTATCCGCTCTGTTCAAATCGTCATCTACAGGCTTTCTGTTAAAGAATACTATCGGAATGCCTGCACCTACAGCAGTCTCAATCATATTTGAAGCCGCAAACCTGTCCACCACATTTATCAAAAGCACATCATAGTTGAGTGAGACAAATCTCTCCACCTGATGGTTTTGTGTATTTTGATTGTCCTTGGCATCCACAACTTCAAGATTTATCTTGACGTCATGTTCCTTTTCATATTCCTTTACATACTCTTCAATCTCCTGTCTGACATTTGAAATGAATGTATCGTCAAACCTGTAAAGACAAAGCCCCAACTTTATAACATTTTTCTTGGGCGCCTTAGTGCAACCGGTCATAAAAGTGGCGCTTATCACAACGCTCACAACCAAAACCAATGCAATAATATTATTATATTTCCTCTTCATTTTACTCCCATATTCTTACTCTACAGGAAAAAGCTGTTTTACTATATCTTCATCCTTCAAACTTTCCTTATCAAGCAATATATTTTTCATATCGACATTTGATGTATAACCTGTCTTTTTAAGGTCCGCCATCAGCATCTCTACAGCCAAATATCCTTCATCATACTCATTCAATGTGGAAAGCGCATCAATATTTCCGTCATCCAGCTTATTTACAAACAATGTGGTTGCTCCGATACAATAAAACCCTTTTATATGCTCATTGTATACACTGCTTCCTCCGATTATTTTACATAGATTGTCACTGCTGTGTTTATCAAGTGAGAATATATACGCACTCTTTTTGCTGTGTACCAAATCTTCAATCGCAGTACGAAACTCTCTCTCATCTCCCTCTATAAATACGAAAGGTTCATCCTTTGACTTTAAAAACTCTATTTCAGGGTCCACACCTGCAGGCTTGGTACTGTTATAAAACACATATATCGGGGAAGTACCGTCATAGCTTTTTTCAAATTTATTGTAAAGTCCTGTAATCATACCCACATAGTCAATATTTATAGTTCTTTTGGATGTGACTATATTGCCGCTTGAACCGACAAACTTCTTTGTATCAAAGACATCCGCATCCTTTGACTTTATTACCACCATAGGTACCTTAGTCATGGCAAGTCTCAAATCATCTTTTGCAAGCACTATTATCCCGTTTGTACCGTTGTCTTCTTCAGACTCTATCAGCTCTTTTTGGCTTGCACTGCCTATCGTGAGCAGGTTTATATCAATATTGTATCTCTTGGCGGCATCGTCCACACCTTTTTTCAGATTAGCGTACTCGCTCTCATCCTCACTGTCAAGAATAAGTGAAACCTGATACACCTTAGGCGAACTCTCCTTAAGTATAAGGTCGGTCTGTGACAGAATAAAGAGTAAAACTATTGAGAGAAACCATGCTGTCCAAATATATATCTTATTTATCTTCATTTTTCTCTCCGTAAACTATAGCAGGCAGGTGAATGGTAATCTTGGTTCCCTTCATCAGGCTCCGACTCCACAAAGAGTCCGTATTCGGCACCGAAGTACAACTTTATTCTCTCATTCACATTCTTGACTCCTATACCTGAACCTCTCTTACTCGGCACAATATCCTTACTTAAAAGTGTAGCCACCACATCCTCACTCATGCCAAGACCGTTGTCGGTTATTGTAAAATAAAGCTCATCGTTTTCTTTGAACACTCTTACATCTATTTCACCGTCACCGTCCATAAACTCCATACCGTGGTATATTGCATTCTCCACAAGAGGCTGTAACATAAGCTTAAGTGAAGAATACTCCGATACATCATCGTCCACTTCTATACTGTATTCAAATCTGTTTTTAAAACGCATACTCTGTATCATAAGATAGTTTCTGACGTGCTCCACTTCATCTCTTACAGTGATGATATTTTTACCCTTGCTCAGTGATATTCTGAAAAATTTTGCAAGTGCAGTCACAATACTCACCGCTTTATCCGGCTTCTCATTCTCAATCATCCACACTATTATATCCAAAGTGTTATAAAGGAAATGCGGGTTTATCTGAGACTGTAAAGTATCAAACTCGCTTTTTCTTTTGGCATTGTGTTCCGCCACCAAATCGGACATCAAGACCTTTATCCTGCTTAACATATTCCTTATGGAATTGCCCAGATGCTGTACCTCATATGAGCCGCTCGGCAATATCTCCACATCCAGATTACCGCTTTCTATCTCCCTTACACTGTTATCAAGACGGCTTATAGGATTTGATATTCTGTTTGAAATATACGCGTTTACCATTGCCAGTAAGAATAGAAATAAATCCGCCACAAACAGTACAAACAGTCGAAACTTCATACTGTCAACATTGATTGCGGCGCTTCCCGTTACTCCGACAAGCTTCCAACCTGTATATCCTATAGTCCTTACATTGACTGTGAGCTTCTTTCCGCCTATATTCTCAACGCTGATACCGTCTTTTAAACCTGCCGCATACTTGTTGTTTTCCGTAAAGCGCCCCGCATATATCTCGTTTTGCCTCGGATGCCAGATAATATCTCCCTTATCGTTTATCAGATAGATATATCCTCCGTTTCCGAGATTTACATTGGAGAACAGCTCTTCAAAGAACATATAGTTTAAGTTTATAAGCAGTACCGCCTGTGTCGCCTTACCCTCGCTTGTCACCTCCACGGCTCTTGACATCGACATCACCCATGAGTAGCTGTTTTCATTTTGGTCAAACAGATTTCTGATATGCGGCATTGAAAAATAAATATATTCACTCTCCGCCATACTCTTTTTGAAAAAATCTCTTTCAGACACATTGATACCGTCTTTAAGTCTAAGCGCAGGCATAGACTCTATCAGAGTGCCGTCTCCGGCTATCAAAGCGATATCGTCAATCATATTGTCATTGTTGACATATAAGAGATTCATTCCGTTTTTTATATCGTCATCCGATATATCCGTGTTCTTGATTACATTGTAGTAGATGGAATCCGAAATCTTCATAACATTTCTCAGATATGAATCTATGGACTCACCCACCTGACCTATGATGCCTGCATTCTCCTCTATAATTGTCTTATTAAGGCTGTCCGTGAACCTTTGAAACATTATAAGGCTTATCAGTGCTATGGCTACAATAGCCGTCACTGTAAAGTATATAAAGATTGAGCTTCTGATACTGAGGTTTTTATTACTGAACTTTTTTATAATTAGTCTCTTGTTCATATCAGCCTTGCTGCCTGTACTTTGACGGTGATACGCCGTACTTTTTCTTGAATACATAGCTGAAATAGTTCTGGTCGGCATAACCTACTTTTTCGGCTATTATATAGGTCTTTTCATCTGTGGTCTTTAAAAGTTCCACAGCCTTTTGCAGTCTCAAATTGGTAAGAAAGTTCACATAGGATATGCCCATTTCTTTTTTGAAGTTTGTAGAAAATCTTGCAACAGATACATGAAGATACTTGCAAAGCTTTTCCAATGAAAGCTCTATATCCGCATAGTTTTCTTCAATATAATTTTTTGCCTCGTCAAGCACTTTCTTTGAGGTGGTGACTCTGTCCTCTCTTATCCTGTGCGCTATGTTTATACTGGCCTCAAGCAGCCACTCTCTGAAGCCTCCCGTATCCTTTATCTTATCAAGGAGGTCTATATAGTCTGTAGCCGTCTTTGTAAGTACTGAAAGTTCAAGTCCATAGTCTTGCACCATACTGATAATAACATTTATTACATTTATCATATATGACTGGTACTGACTTGAATGTGCCTTGGACTCCTTAAGCTTTGAGAAAATTTTTTCCACATAATCTACTATGCTTTCATCACTTCCGAACTTAAGTATATTTATATATTCCTTGGCCTCTATGTCCTCAAACCTGAGTCGTAGCGCCTCCACAGGTTGCATATCCTTTATATATATAACTTCTCCCGTACCTACAATACCTCTGTACCCAAGCGCTTCCTTTGCAAGAGTATATGACTGATGCAGCTTTGTAATATCGTCCACACTGATTCCGAGTCCGATAGTCAGATTCACTCCTATTACTCTTATAACATCCTTTATCGCCTCCGAGAGCACGGACATTATATAGTTTTTTGACATATTATCGGGCAGTCCGACTATGACCGCTATACTTGTTTCGGAGTACATGGAAAATACTTCCGCCTGTAACTTGTTTTCAAGGTTTTCTATTAAATTGACCTTTACTGATATCGGAATAAGCTCCTTATTAACTATTGCACTGTCCGTATCATCTATATGAACGGTAGCCACAATATATTTGTCCACATCTTTCAGATTTATATCATACTCGACAAGGGCATAATCAATCTCGCTCTTTCCGATATTTCCGTGTATCAGTCCGTTCAAAAACTGCTCTCTGAGTATAGGAATACTTGCAAGATAGCTGCTCTTAAGCTTTTCAATATCTCTTTTTTTGTCAAGCTCGTCATCCAGAGTCTTATGTACTTTCCTGAGTATCTCCGTCAGTTCTACTGCGGATACCGGCTTTAATACATATTCTATTACGCCCATCTTTATAGCTTCTTTTGCATAGTCAAAGTCGTCAAAGCCTGAGAATATAATTGACTTTATAAGCGGATATCTTATATTTATTTCTTTTATCAGCTCAAGCCCGTCCATATATGGCATTCTTATATCTGTAAAGACAAGGTCGGGGTTCAGATTTTCTATCTTTTCAAGTGCCTCCACTCCGTTTTCTGCATCTCCGACCACCAAAAATCCTTCTCCTTCCCAGTTTATCTTCTTTATGATACTCTTTCTGACTTCTTCCTCGTCGTCCACAAGCAGTATTTTATAATGCTCCTTCATATCAGAGTTCCAATACTATGGTAAAAGGTCCGTCGTTTTCAAGTGATACCTTCATATCCGCACCGAAGACTCCGCATTCGGTATGTATGTCGGATTTCTTTCCGAGATCAACCATATATTCATAAAGTCTCTTTGCTTCATCAGGTGATCCTGCGCCTATAAAGCTCGGTCTGTTGCCCTCTTTGCAGTTTGCAAGCAGAGTAAACTGTGATACCAAAAGCAGTTCTCCGCCTACATCTCTTAATGATAAATTGGTTTTGCCGTTTTCATCTTCAAATATTCTAAGCTTTACCAATTTGTTAAAGTATTTTTCCACAACCTTTTCATCGTCATCTGCGGCTACTCCGACAAGTACCAACAGCCCTTTATTTATCTTTCCTACTTCTTTTCCGTCTATCTTTACATCCGCATAGTTTACTCTTTGTATTACTAATTTCATATTCCTCCTAAAATGACCTTATATCATCGTCTTCTTTGTTTATTTCAATGGACATTATCTTTACAAAATATCCTCCGTCACCTACAGGCACTTTTACTCTGTCTCCTTTTTTCTTGCCGACTATGGCCTTACCTATAGGAGACTCTATACTGAGTCTGCCCTCAAGTGAATCACCTCTTATAGATGTGACTATTTTGAATTTTTCACTTTCATCGTCGTCTTCAAAGTAAAGTTCCACTTCCTTACCTATTCCGACCTCGTCATCATTTGTCTTATCTTCGTATACATGACAAAACCTGAGCATCCTCTCCAAATAGTTGATTCTGCTTTCATTTTTGTTCTTTTCTCTCTTGGCTGCGTAGTACTCAAAGTTCTCAGATAAGTCGCCCTGTGCTCTGGCTTCCTTTACCGCCTCTATAAGTTGCGGTCTTAGCACCAGCTTTCTCTCTTCAATCTCAGCCTCTATCTTTTTTATATCCTCTTTTGTAAGCGTCTCTGCCATAAACCCATCCGTAATATTTTTCTATAAAACAAAAGAGTAGTAAAAAACTACTCTTTTTTAAAACCCAAAGTGACGGCTTTGCTTATTGACGCCTAGCAGAGCTAGGTGGGTTACCTCACCCTGATATCTGTCTTCTACCTATAGCAGCCTGACATCCAAACAGAGCTCTTTGGAATCCCATAAATCATAATGTAGGTTCAAAATTGGCAAAGTTATCGCTCACCCCAGGATTTTTATCTATACTCAGATTATAATACAAATTATAAATTTTTCAATATATTTGACACTGTATTTTGAATTTTCTTTAAATTATTTGAAACAAAATGGCCGGAAGCCATACTTAAAGTATTTCTTCCGACCGTAAAATCATAAATTGATAATTCTTAAGATTAAATTATGATTTTTTCTTTTTGAAGATACATAATGCGGCCAATGCGCTTGATATAAGCATCATCAGTCCGTAGATAGGGGTCTTATCGTCGTCCTGTGTCTTCGGAACCGATAAAGCCCTTCTTGTAGCGGATATCGAACTCTTAATATCTCTATTCAGATTTCCCTTATCCGGCTGCGGATTCTTATCCTGAGTATTAGGCTCATCAATAATAATCTGCGGCTTTTCTATCGTATTATTTGTATCCTGAACGGTAACGGTCTTTGTCGGTCTCACACTCGAGGTTCCGTCTGAAGAACCGCCGCCACTCTTTCTTCCGTTAGATCCTGTAGCTATTGAAGGTGTTGCTATAGGTCTGTTAGGTCTTATAATTACATCCTCATACCTGCCGGGAACTATTATCTGACTTGGAGTAGCCAAATTTCCCGGAGTTATAGGACTCGGTGTAATAGGTGTTATAGGGTTTATCAGGGCTTTATAGGGCTAATCGGTTTATAGGGCATTTATAGGGACTTGGTGCTATAGCGTGGTGTTAACGGCGGTACGGTGTGATTACTGCACTTGGGATCCTTTAATGTAGATATATGTAACCTCTGTTGTTCCTGCTTGTAAATACACCTGTCTCATTTCCCTGTACTAGATTGTAGACTGATATCCCTAGATATGGTCTTTGCAACCTGTCGTATACGGAAGTCCGAGTTTACCCTTGTACCATCCAGTACTTTCATCCTCTCATCGAAATCGTCTCCTGTATGAGTCAACATAATAAGCTATTACGTTTCCTGCATCTCTTCTGCGATATACATATGTCACAGTCTGAGTTCCGCTTGTAAATGTTCCGTTGGCATTGCCAGGTACACTTACAAGATCATAGTTGTCAAATGATTTTGAGCTTGATCTATAACTGTCACCTAATCTCTCGGTACCGTCAAGTACTTCAGGAGTATCAAGAGGTACGTTTCCGTCTTCATCCACATGCTCTATTACAACATTTCCGGCATCCTGACGCTTATAGATATAGTTCACTGTTATTGGGCTTACAGTGAATGTTCCGTTTGCGTTACTCGGCACTGTTATAAGAGTGTAGTTAGGAATGTTCTTAGGTGTTGTAGTATAAGGTAATCCTACATTATCTGTTCCCGTAATATTATCAGGTGTCTCAATCCTGTTTCCATGATTGTCAAGATAATTTACTGTTACTCCGCCTGACTGCTTTCTCTTATAGAGATATGTTACACTTTGGCTTCCACTTACAAATGTTCCTGTAGCGTTACTTGGCACTGTAGCTATCTCAAAGTCAGAGTAAGTCTCAGGGGTTGTGGTATAAGGCAATCCGAGCTTTCTTGTTCCGTCAAGCACTGTCGGCGTACTTAAGTCGCTGTTGTCATATACCGACTTGTGGTAAACCGTCACATCTCCGGCATCGTTTCTTCTGTAAACATAAGTTACAGTCTGCGGTCCCGGTACGAAGGTACCGTTTTCATTGCCCGGTACGCTTACCAATGTGTAGTTAGGTATTGTTTTTCTTGTAGTTGTATACGGAAGTCCGAGCTGACCTGTACCGCTTTGTGTCTCAGGTATATCTATCTGATTTCCGTCTTCATCTACATAGACGCTTGTAACATCTCCGGCAGGTTTTCTTCTGTACTCATAGATTACAGTCTGCGGTGTACTTAAGAATGTACCGTTCTTTGTTACTTGGCTGTGCAACCAATTCATAATCGGTGATATTCTTCTCGGTTGTAGTATAAGGAAGTCCGTGTTTTCCTGTTCCTCCAAGTACATCGTCACTTGAAAGAGGAGTTCCTGTTCCCTGTTCTACATACTTAACTGTTACATTTGCCGCGTCTTTTCTCTTGTAATAGTAATTAACGGTCTGAGTTCCGCTTGCGAATGTTCCGTTTGCAGCAGGGCTTACAGATACAAAGTCAAAATCATTGATATTCTTTTGTACTGTTGTGAACGGAAGTCCGAGCTGACCTGTTCCGTCAATGTTCTCTTGATTAGCTACAACTACATTTGTACCTTGCTCAAGATAATTTACTACTACATTTCCGGCATCATTTCTTCTGTAATAGTATGTTACAGTCTGATTTCCGGTTGTAAATGTTCCGTTTGCATTGGTCGGCTGTGCCACCAATGTGTAGTTCGGAATACTGTGGTCTGTAGTTGTATATGGAGTTCCAAGCTTTCCGGTACCACTCAATGTTACATCAGGTACCAACTGTGTTGTTGTACCGTCTATATAGTGATGTACTGTAACATCTCCGGCATTCTTTCTCTTGTACTCATATACTACCGTTGTTGTTCCTGTTGCAGGATAGGTTCCTGTATGGTTTGCAGGTGTCACTACAAGGTCATAGTCCGGTATGGTCTTCGGTGTAGTTGTATATGTGAATCCCGACTTGCCTACTCCGCTCATTGTGGTAGGTGTATCGATAGGGGTATTTGTGCCCTGTTCCACATATTTTACTACAACGTCTCCTACGTCTTTTCTCTTGTAGTAGTAGTTGACTGTCTGAGTTCCGCTTGTGAAGGTTCCGTTTGCTGCAGGACTTACAGATACAAAGTCATAATCATTGATATTCTTTTGTACCGTTGTAAATGCGCTTCCAAGCTTATTTGTTCCGTCAAGTGTTTCCTGAGTTGCAAGTACCGCATTTGTTCCCTGCTCAAGATAATTTGCCACTACATTTCCTGCATTCTTTCTCTTGTAGTAGTAGTTGACTGTCTGGGTTCCGGTTGTGAAGGTTCCGTTTGCTGCAGGACTTACAGATGCAAAGTCATAATCATTGATATTCTTTTGTACCGTTGTAAATGCGCTTCCAAGCTTATTTGTTCCGTCAAGTGTCTCCTGAGTATCAAGCACAGTATTTGTTCCCTGCTCAAGATAATTTACCACTACATTTCCTGCATTCTTTCTTCTGTAATAATAGATTACAGTCTGAGCTGAATTTCCGTTTGTAAGAGTTGTAGCACCTGTAGCACTTGGTGTTGTAGCCGAGCTTGCTCCGCTTACATCCACACTTACATACTCGTAGTTGGCTATATTTGTCGCCTCGTTGTTAAGGTTTTCAGTCTGTCCGAGTCTTCCGCTACCGTCTATTACAACCGCACTGGGTGAACTTGCTCCTGTAGGTGTGAACAGCTCATTGGTTGTTCCCACTTCATAGTGGTGTACTGTAATATTTGCCGCATTCTTTCGTCTGTAGTAATAATTTACTACCTGATTTCCTGCAACATATGTCACAGTTGTAGCACCGTTTGCAGTATTAGGTGTACTTGCTCCGTCTGCTCCCGCTACGTCTACATTCACATACTCGTAGTTGGCTATATCGGCCTCTTTGTTTGTAATGTTTTCACTTAATCCAAGTTTTCCGGTTCCGTTAAATGTTTGCGGACCGGCTGTACTTGCTCCTGTTGCCTTATACAGCTGTGTGGTTGTTCCCACTTCATAGTGGTTGACTATGATATTTCCCGCATTCTTTCGTCTGTAGTAATATGTTACAGTCTGATCTCCGCTTTGGAATGTTCCTGTAGCGTTTGTCGGTGCAGGTGTCACAAGCTCATAATCGCTAAGTTCAGGTACTGAAGTTCTGTCACTTGTTGTATATGGAAGTCCAAGCTTATTTGTTCCGTCAAGTTCCTCAGGTGAAGGTGAAGTCTTTCCTGCCGGTGTGTAAAGCTCTGTTGTGGTTCCCAACAAATAGTGATGTACCGTTACTTTTCCTGCATTCTTTCTTCTGTACTTATAGGTTACAGTCTGTGGAGTGCTTCCGTAAGTAAGAGTTGTATCACCTGTTGCACTCGGTGTTGTTGCCGAACCTGCTCCGGCAGTATCTACTCCCACATATTCATAGTTGGCTATATCTGCCGCCTTGTTTGTAAGGCTCTCCGTTGTTCCGAGCTTTCCTGCTCCCGGATATGTCACCGCACTTGGTGAGCTTGCTCCTGCAGGTGTGTAAAGCTCCGTTGTGGTTCCGTCTTCTACATGGTGTACCGTGATGTTTGCCGCATCTTTTCTCTTATACCTGTAAGTTACCACCTGATTGCCGGCCTTATATGTAACTGTAGTGTCTCCGTTTGCTGCAGGAGTTGTCGCTCCGCTTGCTCCGCTTACATCTACGCTTACATACTCATAGTTGGCTATATCCGCCGCCTTGTTTGTAAGGTTCTCACTAAGTCCCAGCTTATTTGTTCCGTCAAAGTTTTGTGCACTTGGTGTAGTACTTCCACTTGGAGTATAAAGCTGTGTGCTTCCTCCGACTTCGTAGTGGTTTACTGTAATGTTTCCGGCATTCTTTCTTCTGTACTCATACACTACCGTTGTTGTTCCTGTTGCAGGATAGGTTCCTGTATGGTTTGCAGGTGTCACTACAAGTTCATAGTCCGGTATGGTTTTCGGTGTAGTTGTATATGTAAGTCCCGACTTACCTGCTCCGCTCATTGTGGTAGGTGTATCAAGAGGAGTGTTTGTACCCTGTTCTACATATTTTACTACAACGTCTCCTACATCCTTTCTCTTGTAGTAGTAGTTGACTGTCTGAGTTCCGCTTGTAAATGTTCCGTTTGCTGCAGGACTTACAGTTACAAAGTCATAATAATTGATATTCTTTTGTACCGTTGTAAACGCGGTTCCAAGCTTATTAGTTCCGTCAAGTGTTTCCTGAGTTGCAAGTACCGTATTTGTTCCCTGCTCAAGATAATTTACCACTACATTTCCTGCATTCTTTCTCTTGTAGTAGTAGTTGACTGTCTGGGTTCCTGTTGTAAAGGTTCCGTTTGCTGCAGGACTTACAGTTACAAAATCATAATCATTGACATTCTTTTGTACCGTTGTAAATGCGCTTCCAAGCTTACCCGTTCCGTCAAGTGTCTCCTGCGTTGCAAGTACCGTATTTGTTCCCTGCTCAAGATAATTTACCACTACATTTCCTGCATTCTTTCTTCTGTAGTAGTAATTTATCACCTGATTTCCTGCAATATATGTAACAGTTGTAGCACCGTCTGCAGTATTAGGTGTACTTGCTCCCGTTGCTCCGGTTACATCTACATTCACATACTCGTAGTTGGCTATATCCGCAACTTTGTTTGTAATGTTTTCACTTAATCCAAGCTTCTCGTTACCGTTAAAGTTTTGAGCACTTGGTGTGCCTCCCGGTGTAGGTGAATACAGCTGTGTGGTTGTTCCCACCTCATAGTGGTTGACTGTAATATTTCCCGCATTCTTTCGTCTGTAGTAGTATGTTACAGTCTGTTCTCCGCTCTGGAAGGTTCCTGTAGCGTTTGTAGGTGCAGGTGTTACAAGTTCATAATTACTGAGTGCAGGATCCGATGCTTTATCTGTAGTAACATATGGAAGACCGAGCTTATTTGTTCCGTCAAGTTCTTCAGGTGAAGGTGAAGTCTTTCCTGCCGGTGTATAAAGCTCTGTTGTGGTTCCCACCAAATAGTGGTGTACTACTACCTTTCCCGCATTCTTTCTCTTGTACTTATAGACTACAGTGGTATCTGTGGTCGCATAAGTTCCTGTCGCATTGGTCGGAAGTTGTGTTGTATCAACTTCGTAGTTCGGGTCTGTTGTAATCGGTGTTGTAGTATAAGGAGTTCCCACACCTGCAGTTGTAGTCACTTCAGGTACAAGTGGATTGTTGTCGTCTTCCTTAATATGCTGCACTTTCAAGTTTGAAACATTGTTCTTCAAACCGAGATTCTCAACAGCCTTATGTTTTACCTTAGTTAATGTAAGGTCTTTTTTTGCCCAAGTGCTTGTCTGTCCGCTAAACATAGTTGAGTTGTCCGACTGTGTGGAGTCGAAGTCCTGTCCTATAGTGCTGCCTACACTTGGATTTGAGGCGATCATTGTATCGCTTGTAAGCATTTCCGCTACTACAGTGTAGCCTCCCGCATTGGTAATCTTGTTTTTGAAAACATAATCACCGTTTGCATCGGTTGTAGTCTCTGCGATTACAGTGCCGTCTTTTATAAGTTTTACGGGTCTGTTTGCTATAAGCACATCTCCCGTATCATACTTTCCGTCATCATTGACATCGTAGTATGCTTTTCCCGATACCTCATATTTGATGATTCCGACCTTTGAGTTGATGTTCTCGTTTGCACCGTCTATGTTGTTTCCATACCATGTGGCAATTGAGTTGTTACTTGTATCGTTCTCATCAAGGTTTGATGTATCAGGCATCTTTACTTTATAAGTAAAATACTGTCTGTCATCTCTTGACAGTTTCACTCCCGGATTCATCTCGGCTTTGAACATGGTTACCTGACTCCAGTCTGTAATTGCCGACTCGGATACCCAGTTATTTGCCAAATTCTCAGGAAGTGTTCCCTTAGGTGTATTTGTGGAATAGTACATTGTATATCCCGCAGGAGCAGTTACCGGTCCCTGCAATATGGTTGCAAACTTTGAACCTCGGTCTACATAGTTGCCTGCATAGTCCTTAACCACATTCTTATCTCCCACATACGGGAAAACGTCAATGAAGTGTAGAGCCGATGCATCCGCTCCCGAGTTGTTGTATGCCATAATACGATACTGTACTATTTCATCTTTTTCAGCTTTCATCTTTGCACGGTATGCACTGTCAGGCTCGGACTCAAGCTTTTCAAGCTTGTTTATGATTACGGACTGCGGAGGTACGAAATTAAACTTCCACTCAATTCTTGAGAGTCTGTCTGTTGTACTTCCGTTTTCGTTGGAATCATAAATATCAAGATAATTTGTATTGTCTTTTGAATATACTGTATGAGGATCCTTGCTTGTAGGCCTGTCTGTATTATTGCTCCAAGAAAGTATCGCTTCTACCTTATGCTCTCCCTGTGAAAGACTTGAATCAGGTTTAAAATTAACCTTTATGTTATCTCTCTTAAATATTGACTGCTGTTGCTTCTTAAATGCAAAATTGTTTAAGTCAAATATATAAGCTTTCTTACCTGTACCTGCGTAGTTTGCCACTTCGGTAGGATTTGCATCTAAATTGAAGAATGCATTGGCACCCACCGTGATACTCTCAAAGTTAAGCTCCGGATCTACCAGCATAATAAGCTTGCCGTCTACAACATCTCTGTCCTGACTGAATATATATGAATTGTCATAATTTACAGTCATTTCATACTGCATTGTATTTCCCGTATAGGTAATACTTGATGAAGTACTTCCGTTGATAGTCTGACTGAGCTTATCAAGCTGCATATTTGCATACTCTTCACGCATGATATAAACCGCGTTTGAGCTTATTGTGGTCCAAACACCGTTTGAATATGACTGTACTTTACCTGTATTGGTCACATTTGTGGAGCTTGGATTTGTATTGGCCGCCATATTGTTTAAGTCTTGTAAACTCGGCATTTGTAAGCTTTGTTTCAAGTACAAGACCTATGGCATCCTGACCGTATTTGGATATCGTTACCTCATCATCAAATACAAGTTTAATACTCTTATAGTACTTCGGTGTCATAGAAATCGGCACCGAATCGGCCTTCATCTGTGTATCATTATTCACAGTCTCAAAAGGTACATTTGCCTGTATAACTTCTTCACTGCCGTCATCATTGACACCAATCAGCTTATTGTGACTAATCTTTGCAAGATTTGCGGCATCAAAGAAGCCGTCCATTACACGTATACCGTAACCTGTAAATTCTGTCTTCTCCCAAGGCTCATCTATAATAGTATTGATAATTGTTGTAGTATTTTGAACTGCTGCCTGACCCCAATACTGTCCGCCTGTAATCAAATATTTATGTCTGTACTCCGGATCTACCGGTACGGAATAATTATATTTCAGGTGATATTTGGTTCCCTTTAATTTCTTTACATACTCGTACTCTCTGTATACCTTACCGTTTCTTTCTGTGGTAGGGTCTGTAGTACCGTCATCATTTACAAGTATCGTCTTTACAGGGAAGTACTGTGTAGCTACTGTAGTGTTGGTACCGTACTTCATTGTAATGGTTGTATCAAGTATGGTAATGTTCTTGTAAAATCTTTGCTGACAGTATTGTCTGCCGAATTGTATGTCCAACCTGCATTGTTCGGTAAAGACGGATCCCATACCGAAGTGCCGGGCAGAGTGATGGTAACCCTTACAGGTCTCCTGTCGACACCTTCTGTAGGTCTGCTTGTAACTTCACTGTTGGTGAGATTCTTTTTACCGTTTTGTATAGTGAACTTTACATCACTTTGAAAATCAGGTGAAAACTTGGTATGTGTGGAATCCACATCACTGTCTACGAGATATTCTTTAAAAAGATACATTCTCGGATTTGTTACACCGTTATCAGGCGCTTCAATACCTGCCACATAACCTGATTTTGTAAAATTCTCATCGTCGCTTGTAAGTTCAACCCCGTTTTTATCAAATAAAGCTGTCTTAATAGTAAACTGCTCTCCTGCCGCATTCCTTAAGTTCTTAAGTGTAGCACTGAACGGGAATTTCTTAGGCGGACCTGCCGTTAAATTTTTATAGATGACCTTAATCTTATAGTACTGCGCATCGGAACTGTCTATACTTACACTCTGTATAAATTCTGCAGGCGATACATCCGACTGTGACGGCTGTTCAAATATATTCTTATCCAAATATATTACCGAGTACGGCAGCGTATAACTGCCCACAGTTCCCGATATACCGGTCTGTATACTATACGATTCTCTCTTACCTATAAGCGAAGAGCTCTGAGTTACCGAATATCCTATTGATGTTGTAACTTGACTACCTATACCTGTAGCATGTGCATCGATGGGCACCGAGGCAAAGGTAAATACAATTGCCAATAAGAATGACAGTATTCTTGTTATATGATTTTTTATTCTTTTTATGCACTTTCTCCTTTCATCATAAATTTTATGTGATACCTATCCATTAAGGCATATGAGCCGATATCACATTATTAAATATAGTAGGCGAAAAATATTTAACAACAAGATATTATACTTTGTATCTTTATATAATTCTATTACTTTTAGCTTAAATCATAAAATTTCATAATAATGACAATGCAATAATAGGAGTCATTCCTTATTTCGTTATTATGTATAAAATATCAGCATATACTTTCATAAATCAAAAATAAAAAGGTATGTAAACCGCCTGTTTGCATACCTTTTTACATTATTTATCTCTTTTATAATTCTATTCGGGATATACCGATCTGTCCTCTTTGATATCTGTAAGTACCTCGTTAAGATACTTTGCAGCCACATACTTTGCCATAGGCAGGTTGATATCAAGGTAATTGCCGCAGTCCTTTGCACAGGCTCCCGGTACTTCACCTTCAAAATCTTTGATAAAAGTAAACATCTCCTTAAGAAGTGAAACGATGTCCTTTGACTCATAATCTCCGTTTAAGAGCAGATAAAATCCTGTCCTGCATCCCATAGGACCGAAGTAGAGTATATTTCCTCCCCATTCCTTGTGATTTCTAAGGAATGTTGCCCCAAGATGCTCTATTGCATGAAGCTCGGCAGTATTGATAACCGGCTCAAAGTTCGGTCTGGTCATTCTTATATCAAATGTCGTAACAACTCTGTCCCCTACCATATCTTTTCTTGAAACATATACTCCCGGCAAAAGCCTTAGGTGGTCTATTGTAAAACTTGTAATCTTCTCCATATAATCTCCAAACTATATATTTTCTACCTGTAGGTTTCTCATTGCATTTATTATGCAAAGTACGGTCACGCCTACATCTGCGAATACCGCTTCCCACATAGTACTAAAACCTATGGCTGCAAGCAATAGGAAAATTACCTTTACACCTATTGCAAATGCAATATTTTGCTTTGCAATACTCATTGTCCTCTTGGCTACCTTGATACCTCTTACTATATTGTCGAGGTTGTCATCCATTATTACCACATCTGCCGCCTCTATAGCCGCATCCGAACCTATACCTCCCATTGCAATACCTACATCGGCTCTTGCAAGTACCGGAGCGTCATTGATACCGTCACCTACATAGGCTGTGGTATTCTTTTCTGCAAGTATCTCTTCAAGCTTGTCAACCTTATCCTGTGGCAAAAGCTGTGCATATGCATAGTCAAGACCCACTTCTCTTGCTACGATATCGGCAACTTCTTTTGTGTCTCCGGTAAGCATAACATTCTTTTGTATGCCTATATTTTTAAGTGCGGCAAGACTTTCCTTGGAAGTCTCTTTTATTCTGTCGTTGATTACTATGGTTCCAAGGAATATATTGTTCTTTGCCACATATACTATAGTTCCGAAGTCGTCACATTTTTCAAACTCGATATTGTTTGAAGTCATAAGCTTGTCGTTTCCTACAAGCACAGTTTCACCGTCCACCTTTATGCTGATACCTTGACCTGCAACCTCGGTTAAATCACTCAGTCTTTCAGAGAGATTGCCGCTCTCCTCTTTCAGCTCCTCATAGGCTTTTTTGATGGAAACCGCTATAGGATGTGATGAATATTCCTCAGCCAATGCCGCATTTTTAAGTAATTCCGTATCCGATACATTGTTCGGATAAATCTTTACCACCTCAAACACTCCTGCTGTAAGAGTACCTGTCTTATCAAACACAAAGGTCTTTATATCGGATAAAAGTTCCAGATAATTGCTTCCTTTTATCAGTACACCTATCTTTGATGATGCACCGATTCCGCTGAAGAAGCTGAGCGGTATTGCTATAACAAAGGCACATGGACAGGAAACAACCAAGAATGTCAAGGCTCTGTAAATCCAAGTGGTAAATCCTGTATTAGGGAATATAAAAGGCGGAATAACTGCAAGCGCCAATGCCGCAAAAACCACTATCGGAGTATATACACCGGCAAACTTTGATATGAAGTTCTCGGTCTTTGACTTCTTTGCCGCGGCATTCTCCACAAGATCAAGTATCTTACTTGCGGTAGACTCGCCAAATTCCTTTGTAACTTCAAGACTTAACAGTCCGTCCTTATTTATACTTCCGCTGTATACATGGTCGCCTACATTCACACTTCTCGGAACAGACTCACCTGTAAGTGCGGAAGTATCAAGCATAGCCTTTCCTGAAACCACGATACCGTCAAGCGGGATTATCTCTCCTGCCTTTATCTGTATCTTGGCCCCGATCTCCACATCATAAGGATCCACTGTTTCCACACTGCCGTCTTCTTTTATCAGATTGGCATAGTCCGGTCTGATATCCATCATATCTGATATTGACTTTCTGGATTTGTTGACTGCAAGTGACTGTAAGAACTCACCCACCATATAAAACAGCATAACTCCTACCGCCTCAGGGTACTCACCTATTATGATGGCACCTACAGTGGCAATAGTCATAAGGAAGTTTTCATCAAAGACCTTTCCTCTTTTTATATTGGAAAACGCCTTCAACAAAACATCTTTTCCTACTATTATATATGCGACTATAAATACTGCAAAGCTGACCAATTTTGAATATTGGAAGCCGAGCTTTGAAATTATGATTGCAATGATATAGAACACTGCAGCCACAATTATTTTCCTTAACATCTTCTTTTGCTTATCGTTCATAATACCCTTCTATATAATTAAGCTTTATGCTCTCTTTACTTCTACATCCGGTTCTTCAACCTTTATTATCTCCATTGCCTTATCAATGATTTCATTCATCTTCTCGGCTTCAGCCTCCAATGTGCACTTTAATGTCATGAAGTTGATATTCGCACTTGTAATACCTTCAATAGCTGCAAGCTTTTTCTCAAGCTTTGCCGCACAATCTGCACAATCTAAACCTTCCAACTTATAAACTCTTTCATTTTCTTTCTCCTTTTTGATGTTCTTTACATATATGAGTTACATGTATGATACCTGTTTCAAATATCTCTTTTACATGTTCATCATCCAACGAATAGTATACTTCCTTGCCTTCTCTTCTGGCTCTTACCAGCTTGGCTTCTTTTAATGTGGCAAGCTGATGTGATACTGCAGACTTTGTCATCCCCAGCACTTCACATATATCAAGTACACAGAGTTCATGGACATTGAGCGCCCAAAGTATCTTTATCCTTGTAGGGTCACCGAATACCTTAAACAGCTTTGAAAGAGATTCAATTATCTCAGCGTCAAGCATATCGGTCTTTGCCTTCCCCACCGCTTTTTCTCTATCCAAACTTTATACTCCTTTACCTCCTTTAGTTGAACATATACTCAACTGTTATGTCGCTATTATAGTTGAATATATACTCAACTGTCAAGAGGAATTTTAAAAATTTCCAAAAAAATATAGGCTTTTATTTAAGAACCTGAATCCTGAAATAAAAACCTATATATTTTAATATTACTTTGAGAATCTCTCAGCCTGTGATCTTATAAGCTCTACATCGTCAAAGTAGTTTATTCTCATAGCCGCCTTAACCTCTGCAAGTGTATTTGCGGCTTCGTTTCTTGCTATTTCACAGTTTTTCTTTAACATCTCATAGATAGCCGGAATATCCTTCTCAAACTCGGCTCTTCTTGCTCTGATAGGTGCAAAAGTATCTTCCATGACGTTTGCTAAAAACTTCTTTACCTTCATATCTCCGAGACCGCCACGAGTATAATGCTCCTTTAACTCATCAAGCGACTTATACTCAGGTAGGAACTTCTCAAAATCCTCAGGCTTTGAGAAAGCTTCAAGATATGTAAATACTGTATTGCCTTCAAGATGTCCCGGATCGCTTACCTTAATATGAAGCGGATCCGTATACATGGTCTTAATGGCTGCGGCTACGGTTTTTTCGTCGTCGGACAAATAGATACAGTTGCCGAGCGACTTGCTCATCTTTGCCTTGCCGTCCGTACCCGGAAGTCTCTTTGCCGCTTCCTCACTCGGAATAAGCGCTTCAGGTTCAACCAAGGTATCACCGTACACCGAATTGAACTTTCTTACTATCTCTCTGGTCTGTTCAATCATAGGTAACTGGTCTTCACCTACAGGCACTGTGGTAGCTTTAAAAGCTGTGATATCCGATGCCTGTGATATAGGATATGTGAAGAACCCTACCGGTATACTGTTTTCAAAGTTTCTAAGTCCGATCTCGGCCTTAACTGTAGGGTTTCTTTGAAGTCTTGAAACCGTAACAAGGTTCATATAATAAAATGCCAGCTCTGTAAGCTCAGGTACCATTGACTGTATAAAGATGGTTGACTTTTCAGGGTCAAGTCCGCAAGCCAGATAGTCAAGTACCACCTCTATAATATTCTGTCTTACCTTCTCAGGGTTCTCCATATTGTCGGTAAGCGCCTGTGCATCCGCCACCATTATAAAAATCTTTTTGAACTCTCCCGAATTTTGGAGTTCAACTCTTCTTTTCAGAGAACCTATATAATGTCCCACATGCAGCTTGCCTGTAGGGCGGTCTCCTGTAAGTATTATTTTATCCATTTATTATTTCTCCTTTATCTCTAAGTAATGCCACCGTCAATCCGAAAAATATCCACAAAAGCGGTGTCACTACAGGTAAATTCAGGTTTACAACAGCCTGAGTGGCATAGCAGATAACCGCTATGGCACATGCATATAAATACGGCAGTTCACAAGAATCTCTCAAATCCGTTACCTTGGTTCTAAGCGCCTTCACACTCGGTATTATCAATCCCAATATATATGCAACCGTGGCTATAGGTCGAGTGTAAATAAAAACTGTATATACTCATTGTGCGTTGCATCAAAAAACTGACCTGTAATCCTTGTCATTTCATCATTTCTAAGCAGACTGATATATATACCGAAAGTATCCGGACCGCTTCCTACAATCTTATGTAAAAGCGGAAACTTCATATATTCCTCGATGGCGGCTCTCCAAATATAACCTCTGAATGTACCCCATGAGTCATTAAATATAAAGTAGTTTGCAAGTGAACCGTATTTGGCGGTAGCCTCGGTTACATTTGAATTTATCTTTACACCTAAGAATATAAGTCCTAAAAATACTATAATCAGTATTCCAAACCATATATATCTGAGTGTCTTTAAAAGTGCTTCATTATCTTTAGCATTTTTCTTATTCTTATAAACTGCAAAATACATTGCAATCACCGCTATAAGAAGCAATACTATCACCAGATCCAGATATTTGAAATCGCTGATAAAATCATAAAGACCTGAGATTCCAAGCACCTTATCGGAATATACGGTATTGATAAGCTTTATTATTCTTATTCCGAGCAGGTAGGTAAATATCGTAAGTACAAATCTCCTTACACCTTCCATACTTCTGAAAGCTACAAAAGGCATAAGCCCGAAGAATGCAGCCAGTGTAAGATAACCGTTATCCGATGTACCCATTGCAAGTGCAATAAAGTTCATCAGCATTATCAAGTAGTAAAATACAAGCTTGCCTATAGACTCACCGTTATTCTTACCGTTATCAAGAGGTGATGTGATAAACAAAGTTCCGGATATCGCTATGTAAAATGCCAAAACAGCCGTATATGTATTTATATTTCCGATTGTAGATGTAAATATCGGCCATTGTGTGGCATCTATATTCTCCTTAAAATGAAGTATATCCATATTGAAGTAATCTGTATATCCGAACAGGCATATTGGAATACTTATCGCAAGAAATACTGTAAAATATATCTTGCTGAATGAAAAGAGTCTGCTTAATATAAAATATATGGCGACATACAGTGATATAAGAAAAAGTCCCGAGTATCTGCCGTTTTCTCCCGTTACAGCCTGCCTTATAAACTGCCCTGCAAATAATGTGGACAGCACGGTCATAACCATAAACACCATTATACATTTATCCCATATATCAAACTCTTCTTTAAACCAAGTAAAAAAGCCCTTTGAATTCACATTGTCAAAAAAGGTTTTAAAGCCACCGCCGAATCCGCTTATCACTATCAGCGCAAGTATCATAAGCACAGTCAGTATCACTACAGTATAGAATTTTGTCTGTAATATATCGTAATAAAAATTATTATAGATCAAAGGAAATATAGTAAACATGGCAAGCAGCCAAAGTCCAACTATAACATTTGATGAGTTAAGTAATTTTCTCTTAGAATTCATATAACCTCCACATCTATAGCATAAGGAATACCGCTATAGGATTTAGTCTTGATAAAAATACTAAAAACGGACTGCACTCTATCATTGCCGAAAGGCTTGCACCAATCTTGGTAGTAGAAAATGCGATAATAAAGATACAGACAATCCAATATATTATCAGTCCTGTAGCAAACCCCGCTATTGCACCGAATATTTGATTGAGTCCACCCAGTACCGGCAGTCTTGTAAGAAGCTTGTTCCCCTTAAAAAGTATACCAAGCACCAGCCATACGAATATGAACGATCCCGCAAAACTTATTGCATTTACAGTCATCTGTGTAACATAGCTTGCTATATAGTCTGAAAATGTATACACACCCAGTTTTTCATAGAATTTTCTGTCATCATTTTTCTTCAAAACATCCTTCACCTTTGTAGGTACATTGAGCTTATCTATTGCCATACTCCTGCCCATATCGGACTCGGTATCTCCCTGCATATTTTGAAGTCCTATCTTTTCATAGATTGTAGTCAAAACAAATTGATTTATCTTAGTATTTCCTGTAACTGATTTCTTATATATGGATTTACTACATTCAAAGCAATCACACTTGATAACAGCGCCAAGAGGCCTATTGAAAGTTTCAACAGTCCTCTTTGGTATCCGCGCACTATCATCAGAAGTAAGAAGAAAAACACCGATACTTCCAAAAAACTAAAACACATTATATTTTAAAATGCTCCTCTCTCAGTATCAATCTGCCTTCCTTGTCATACTTAGGCTTGAATATCGACTTGAATATTCCGGCCTTTTCCGCCATATCGGCAGCGTGGTCAATTAAGCTTCTGGCATTTTTCTTATTTAACGGCGTACCGTCTTCAAGCATATAGTCGGCTCTTTCTTCTATAGCTTCCATCGTCTTACCTTCAGGCACACATTCAATCTCTTTTATATAGTCGGCAGCATACAAAATGAATTCGTTCAGCGCCATCGGCCTGCTGTCAGGTGTTATTATCTGAACTTCTGTTACAGATTCATCTTTATCCTCCTCTTCTTTTTGAATATCGTAAACAGGTTCCTTTTTATCCTCCAAAGGTTTTATCTCTTTAGCCTCCGGCAATTCTTCTTTCTCTTCCTTTTTAGGTGAATAGACGGATATTGTATCCTCACTACTAAGTTCTCTTATATCAAATTTGACATCTTCATCATTATAAATTTGTCTCAAAATTCTCTCTACCTTGTCAAAATCTGACTGCTTATGTTCTACATTCGCTTCAACTTCTGTCTCAACCTTTTTGTGATAATATCCTCTTCATTCTCAACTTTCTTAGCCTTTTCGCTCTCTCTTTCCTTGATTACAATATTTGCAACTATATTCTTTTTCTTTACAGGAACTTCTTCCTCTCTGAGAACAAGGCTCATACCGTAAAGCAAGTCATTTGATGCAAGCAGACTTTCTATTCCTTCAATAGTGTCTGAGAATACCACCGTCTCTTTGCCGTCTTTTATAAAGTCTATAAGTTCGGCAATTGTTCCCTCGTCAAGTTCTCCGGCCTCCACTATGATAAGGTCCTTACCCTTTATCTTTTCATATGAGTTTTTCACTCCTCTGGAGTTGAGACTCAAGGCACCTATTTTTAATACTGAACGCTTTATCTTGGTAAGTGTGTTTACTTCCTTCAAAACTTCAATAGCATTTTCAAGTGCCTTTTGTGCCGTTATTCCCTCAACGACTATTGAACCCGGTCTTCTCATCAAAAACTCCTTAGGTTCTCTTTGTTTCGGTGCTCTTGCTTTCATAACCTTACCATGTACCGACAAATCCGTTTCATTTTCATCCGGCACTTCCTCTACACTCTCTTCAATCACTACGGTTTTATCCTCTTTTTGCTCTTTAGGTTCTGCAATATTTTCCTTTATAACCCTCTTCACCTCTTTAGGCTCAGATTCGGCTAAAGGTTTCAAACTTTCTATTTTGGCTACAGGCTTATCCGTAGGCTCATTATGCGTCTCTACATCCTGTGTCTCTACATCATTGTTGCCTTCATCCACAATATTATCGTCTACTTCTTCTACAGTAACGGTAGGCTCTTCCACATCTTCTACAATTTCGGTAATCTCAGGCTCTATAACTATCTCACTTGGAGTCTCTCCCTTTTTCACCTTTGTGACAAAAGTTCTCTCCTCCTTGGTGTAGTATACTTCTTCATCGTCAATCACTTCCATTTTGGATTCGCTCTTTACACTGCTTTGTACCACATCTTTTTGCTCTTTTCTCTGTGCGATGACACCTGAGACTGTAGGAACTCCGGTCTCCACTTCCTCATCAAAGTAGCTGTTTATCAAATCGTCATTGTCAAATATCGGAACCTTCTTTTCAGGCACATAATTTTCCAAAACTTTTGTAGAAGCGGTCTGTGTAACGGTTATATTTTTCTGAGGTTCGGTATTATCCTCTTTTATCTCCACTTCATTACTTTCAGGTATATCTTTTGAAGCTACATTTTCCTGACCGATACCGCTTATAGTAGGCACATCTTCAAAGTCATCCTCATATTCAACCTCGGCTCTTTCCATAGAGTCGTTCACATTAGGATAAATCTTTTCAGCCACAAGTTCATTTGAAGGCTCCTCAAAAGTCTTTGATTCCACCTCGTCACTTATCAGTATATTAGGCTCAATCTCCATATCCTCATGTTCGGCTCTGCTTATATGAGTCTTAGGCAATCCCATACTGTCAAAGTGATTGCTTATTCTTGATTTTCTTCTTTCAGCCATAACAGGCGGAGTGACGAATCTGCTGTGCTTTACCCTCTCAACCTTTCCATTCTGGCCCTGACTTCTTCATCTATCTCTTCCATTGATGAGGTATTCTTATTTCTGCTCATCTCGTCCAGATTGGCTTTTGCAATAGCTATACTTCTCTTTAACTCTAATTCAAATTCCGGGTTCACACTCTCCCCCTTAAATGTAGTCTCTGATATTCTGGTTTCATTTGCTCCCGTATTCCTCGGAAAAAGTTCCGTACTTATAGGAGCACTGTCACTTACATCCGCCTTTTCATTGCCTAGGCTTATAGTGGTCTTTTTGTTCTCCCTCGGCTTATAAGCACTCATATCATCAAGATTCAGACTCGGATAATTTTCTCTGTCTCCGCTCTCATATTTTTCAGCAAGAGTATTGAGTCTTTCCTCATAATATTCCTTATTTTCCACCATATCAAGCTGCTTTGAGCTTAGAGGGCAACCTGTAGACTCCTTAAGAGCCGCAGCCTTATCTACATACTCACCTACACCGAAAAGAAGCATTATCTCATCACAGGTCCTGATACAGTCTTCTATTCTGCCCGCCTTTGCATACAGCTGTGCAAGTTCAAACTTCCACTCCTCGTCAGTCTTTTCAATATCGTTATACTTTTCAAGAATTCTTATCTTCTTGTCGATACCCTCGCCCTTTGCATTTGCAATATGGTATTCCATCAGATATTTTCTACTGTCTTGAGGTGATATCTCCGTGTACTCCTTGTAGTACTCCTGTGCCTCTGAAATATCTCCCTCTTTTATTGCAAGCATTACAAGTTTATATAAAACTCTCTTACCTACCGGTGCCCTGTCATAGGACAAAGCAGTATTTCTCTGGCTTCCTTGTATTCATTATTTTTTTCATAGACCTCAGAAACTGTTGCCAACAAATCTGCTTTATGGACTCTTCTCCAGTCAATTGTATCGGTGATTCTCATAGCCGCCTTATAGTCGCCGCTTTTCACCAATTTGTTCAATTGTTCAACCTTTAAATTAAATTCATATTTATCCATGCTTGCCAAACCTCAAGATTATAATTTTGAACACACTCTTAGAGTGCCCTTCTTCCCTCAAGTGCCCTCAAAAGAGTCACTTCATCAATATATTCCAAATCCCCTCCTACAGGGACTCCGCTTGCTATCCTACTCACCTCTATACCTGTGGGTTTTATAAGTTTCGCTATATACATTGCTGTAGTCTCTCCCTCAAGCGTAGAATTTGTGGCAATAATGACTTCATTCACATCGCCCTCAAGTCTTTTTATAAGTTCTTTTAACTTTATATCTGCCGGACCTATTCCAAGCATCGGTGATATCGCGCCGTGCAGAACATGATACACACCGTTATATTTTCCCGTCTTTTCATATGCCGCCAAATCTCTTGTGTTTTCCACGACCATTATGGTCTTATGATCTCTTCTCTCATTGGCACATATCGGACATATATCCCCGTCAGTTAGGGTACAACATTCCTTGCAATAATGAACATTGCCCTTTGCATCCCTTATCGCATCGGACAGTGAGTTCACCTGTTCACTTGACATTCCTATTATGTGAAAAGCAAGCCTTTGTGCGGACTTTGCTCCTACACCCGGTAGCTTGGAAAGTTCCTCTATAAGCTTGCTGATATGACTGCTATAATAATCCATTAGAACGGCAGCTTCCCTGCTCCGCCTGCGATGCCGCCCATAAGTGTAGCATGTTCTTCTTCCATCTTTCTGAGAGCCTCATTTGTAGCCGCCATTATCAAATCTTCCAACATCTCCACATCGTCAGGGTCTACAACCTCTTTGTCGATAGAAACCTTGGTAACTTCTTTCTTACCTGAAATAGTGATGCTTACAGCACCGCCTCCGGCACTTGCACTAAACTCCTTGCTCTCAAAAGCCGCACTTTGCTCTTCCATCTGCTTTTTGCATCTTCTGAGCCTGCTTCATCAACTGATTTATATTTCCCGGCATCATACCTCCGCCGAAACCTCCACGCTTTGCCATAAAATTCTCCTTACTGTTCTATGATAATATCTGTATTGATAACAGATTTTTATCTCATCTATTGAAACATATCTTGTATTTCTTACAACCTTATTTTTCCCTTAAAGAGACCTCGATTGCAATATCTTTTCCATATTTTTTTCACTCAAATATGTGTGTAAATCCGATACGGTCCTCTCGGAATTTCCCATATCATAGTACATCTTATTATAAAATACCACATTGATGCCGCCTGTCTTAATCGGCTCCACATCAGCTTCCTTATACACACTGCCCGCCTTGCCGCCTATATGCTCCACTATGCTGTTCCAGTCCTTTTTTACAGTCATAAAATCATCATAAGTGGCTTTTGGAAGTTCTATTACTTCTTCCTCTTTAGGTTTAGGGACTTCTTTAGGGGTATCGCTGTTTTGTATTACCGCCCCCACTCTTATGCCCGATTCAAGCTTTGACAATCTCTCCAGCACACTCTCAAGGTTTTCTTCCATCTGCGGTGTCATAAGTCTTATAAACTCAAGTTCGGCAACAACTCTTTTTTGAGTGGCACTCTTTAACTTGTTTGACAGCTCCGACAGGTTTCTAATATAACGCATAAGAGTCTCTTTGGAAACAGCACCGGCCTTTTCTTTTAAATTTTGTAAGTTTTGCTGTGACATATCCACAAGCGTACTGTCATTTTGAGTGGACTTAAGTATCAATATATTTCTGAGATACCATAAAAAATCCGTTACAAACTGTCCTATCTCCTTACCGTCCGTTACGGCATCGTTTAGTATATTCAAAACATCTATGGTATTGCCTGCCAAAATACCGTCCAAAAGACTGTTAAAGATACTTATATCCGAAGCTCCCAGTATATCAAGTACCGCATCAAAGGTTATCTTCTCATTTTGTAAGAATGAAATACACTCATCCAAAAGACTGAGTGCATCTCTCATCGCTCCGTCGGCAGCTTTGCGATATAGTCAACCGCTCTGTCTTCTATATCGACTCCCTCGGCCTTACAAAGCTCCTTAAGCCTCTGTGATATTGTATCCATACTTATTCGCTTGAAGTCATATCTTTGACATCTTGACAGCACCGTTATAGGTATCTTGTGTACCTCTGTGGTTGCCAGAATAAATATAACATATTGCGGCGGTTCTTCAAGAGTTTTCAAAAGCGCATTGAACGCTCCGCTTGAGAGCATATGTACCTCATCTATAATGAAGACCTTATACTTACCGAAAGTCGGCGGATACTGCACCTGCTCTTTGATATCTCTTATATTGTCCACACCGTTGTTGGATGCCGCATCTATCTCCACAACATTGATAGAGGTCTCATTAAGTATTGATTTACAGGTAGGACATTCATTGCAGGGACCCGCCTCTGTCGGATGTTCACAATTCAGCGCTCTTGCCATTATCTTTGCGATACTGGTTTTTCCGGTACCTCTTGTACCGCAAAAAAGGTACGCATGAGATATCCTTCCCGTTTTCAATTGGTTTTTTAATGTCTTTGTTATCGCTTCCTGACCTACTACCTCATCAAAATTTGAAGGTCGAAACTTCCTATATAATGCTGTATAAGCCATTTGCTTCCTTTCTACTTGTCACCGAAGCTTATTCCGACAAACCTTGCTTCATTTACAAGCGAAGACTCGGGATCCACATATTTTAGCTTACCTGCCGACTCGCTCAGTGATATATCCGTGACCTCCGTACCTTTCAGTACCACAAGTCTGCCGTACTGCCTGTTTAATATAAGCTCTGCACCATGTGCTCCGAGTCTGGTAGCCAATGCCCTGTCATAAGGGTTCGGAGCTCCGCCTCTTTGCGTATGTCCCGGAACGGTCACTCTGACCTCCACACCTGTCTCCTGACTTAGGATATCACCTATTTCGTAGCTGATAGACGGGTATCTGTCCGCATTCTTTAATCTTTTCTTTTTAAGTTCCTTCTTTGAAAGAGCCGCATCTTCTTTTGAGATTGCTCCCTCGGCTACCGCAAGTATTGTAAATCTCTTGCCCTCAGCCTCTCTAAGCTTTATGGCATCCGCAATCTTTTTGATATCATAAGGTATCTCAGGTATCAGTATAATATCTGCACCGCCTGCAAGTCCTGCATAAAGTGTCAGCCAACCTACCTTATGTCCCATCACTTCCACAATAAACACTCTGCTGTGTGAAGCCGCTGTGGTATGTATACAGTCGATAGCATTGGTAGCTATATCCACCGCACTTTGAAAACCGAAGGTCATATCCGTACCGTACAGATCATTGTCTATGGTCTTTGGCAGTCCGATAACATTCAGTCCCTCTTCACTTAAAAGATTGGCCGTCTTTTGTGAACCGTTACCTCCGAGTACTACAAGACAATCAAGCTTCAGCTTCTTATAAGTAGACTTCATTGCCTCCACCTTATCCATGCCGTTTTCATCAGGCTCTCTCATGAGTTTGAAAGGCTGACGGCTGGTTCCAAGCATAGTACCTCCTGTGGTCAATATACCTGAAAAATCCGAGGGCTTCATCACCCTGTACTCTTCATACATCAGTCCTCTGTATCCGTTCAGAAAACCTGTTATCTCCACTTCTTTATCAGATTTGTATAGACTCTTTGCCACACCGCGCATTGTTGCGTTCAGTGCCTGACAATCTCCTCCACTGGTTAGCATACCAACTCTTAGCATATATAACTCCTTTTGCACAAAGTCGAAACAAAATTACTGCCTCAAAATTTAAGCATTGTCTTTAATTATAACCTAATTTTATTCATTATACAACAAAAAAAGCCCTTCCCAATAGCTCACTGTCTATCAAGTAGGACCTTCACTGCGCCTTCAGGGACTCGAACCCTGGACAAATAGATTAAGAGTCTACTGCTCTACCAACTGAGCTAAAGGCGCTTGTTTTAAGTTTTTGTGTTTGCTGTTCGCTGAACACTCCGATATAATACAATACATACAAACATATGTCAACACTTTTTCATAAAAAAATTTAAAATTTTTAAAAAAGTCTTTCAGCCCTGTTTTTAAAGCTTTAAACGGCTTACAATGTTCTATATGGTGGCAAGTTTTATTACTTTACTATATAATAGATGAGAGAAAATCTTATCTAAGGAGATCGTCATGGAATTTAGACAATTGGAAGCCTTTGTGGCTACGGCAGAACTGAAAAGTTTCTCGCAGGCTGCAAAGTATTTATATTTATCACAATCAACCGTAAGTTCACATATACAAAATCTTGAGGACGACCTGGGCAAGAAATTGCTTCTTCGTACCACCAAGTCAATTACTCTGACCTCCGAGGGGGAAGCCTTCCTTGCATATGCCAGAAAGATAGTGGAGACCAAGGATCAGGCAATACTCTCTTTGCAACAGACAACGAAAAAATTGATACACCTCGGAGCTTCCTCCATTCCGTCAACATACCTTTTGCCGCAGATAATATCCGAATTCAGGCAAAAACATCCTGAGGTACATTTCAGTATTTGGCAGGGCGGAAGCGATGAAATAGGTGAACTTTTACAAAACGGCAGTGTGGACATAGCATTTACAGGCAAGGAAGTAAATTCACCTATGTGTGAAAGTATAAGGGTGTGCAGCGATCACCTTATGCTTGTCACACCTGCTACGGATGAATACCGACAGCTCAAGGAAAGCAATGCAAAAATATCCGATATATTGAAACACCCTATGATACTTAGGGCGAACGGTTCAGGTACACAGTTTATTGCAAGCAAGCTGCTTGAAAGCCTCGGAATAAAGAAGACCGAACTCAATGTGGTTATACAGACAAACGACCTTGAATCTATAAAGCATATGATAGTGGGCGGTGTAGGTATCAGTATATGTTCAAGATTTTCCGTTCAAAATCTTTTGGGAAGTAATCAGATAATTACCTATCCTCTTGAAAGTGCCAAAACCAGATATTTTTCACTGCACTGCATGAACTCAAAAAAGATAGTCCCTGAAATCAAGCTGTTTATAGATTATATACAGGAAATGATATCCGAGAAAAAATTTGAAAACAGTTGATAATATTAAAGACCGGCATATACCGGTCTTTATGCTTATTAGAATGTAAGTCTCATCTTATACCAGATAGTATCGCCGTGATTTGACTGTGATATACCCTCATCCTTATATCCGAATTCCTCATAAAATGATCTGAGTCCGTCTTTACAGGTAAGTACGATTCCCTTTCTTCCCCTTGCCCTACAATCCTCTATCACCTTATTCATCACCTGTTTTGCAAGACCCTGTCCTCTGTAAGATTTTTCAGTAACTACCGAAAATATCATCTGCCACTCTCCGTCTTTTTTGTGCATTGACGCGTCGTCGTACATAATATCTGTCAAATCCTCTTCATCCGTGGCCATACCGTTTATAAAACTCTTTATAACGCCGTCCTCTTCCAAAATCCAAAAGCACTCCGGGAAGCTCTCTATTCTCTTTTTTATACTTTCCTTGCTTGCCGCCTCAGCCTTCGGATAAGATGCCGCCTCTATCGTTGCCAGTCTATCCAAATCATCAGCCTTTACATGTCTTATCATAAACCCTCCTTTAATTCATACAAAATCCTTGGACTTTTATCTTCCAAATATATTATACCAAGTCTTTTAAAATTTTGCCTCTCTATGGCCCTTTGCATGGTTTTATTGTCTTCATGTGTATCTATCCTAAGGAAATTCACTTTCTCCTTTGCAAAATCCACTATCAGCTCTACAATTCCTCTTTTACTTTTGTCACTTGCGACTCTGTGTATCACGCCGTACTCGCTCTTTGCAGGAAAACGAACCTCGTATTCTTTTTCAAATCCTATTGTAAATACAAAGCAGGCAAATATATGACCGTCATCCTCCATTACATAACATCTTTGATTTTTTATATCGTCTTTTGTAATGGATTTTTCGGGCCTGTCATCTCCCCATTGATGAGGATTGCCGTGGGCTTTCATATATGCTCTTGCATACTCGTATATCTCAAATATTCTGTCAGCATCCAAGGCAGTCGCCAATCTGATATTCATTTATTCCTCCAGATTTTGTTATAAAAACAGGCATATCATAGCCCTGCTACAATATGCCTAATATCTTTACGGTCCTACCGAAACCTTGATTCCAAGCTGTCCGTACGGCCACAGAATATCCATTACATTATCACTTACAGCAACACATCCTGCTGTCGGTATACCCTTTTGATAATTGCCGTGAATCATTATCGCTCCGCCAAGTGCGATAAGTATTGATAAAATAAGCAATGCCACAAAACTTTTCTCTTTTTCATAAAATTCCTTTCCTAAAAATTACTTTATAAACATCGCATCCCCGAAGCTGAAGAATCTGTATTTCTCCTTCACCGCCTCTTCGTATGCATTCAAAATATTTTCTCTGCCTGCCAATGCGCTAACAAGCATCACCAAAGTGGACTCAGGTAAATGGAAGTTTGTAATAAGCGCATCCAGCACCTTAAACTTATATCCCGGATATATAAAGATTTCAGTCCATCCCGATTTCTCCTCAAGATGTCCGTTCTCATCCGCCGCACTCTCTACAGTTCTGGTGCTTGTAGTCCCCACACATATGACTCTTTTCCCGTTTGCCTTTGTGCTGTTGATTATATCCGCAGCCTCTTTTGAAATCTGAAAAAACTCCGAATGCATATGGTGATCGTTTACATCGCTCACCTTCACAGGTCTGAATGTGCCGAGTCCGACATGAAGTGTTACCTTGGCAAGTCTGATTCCTTTTTCCTCTATTCTCTTAAGCAATTCCTTCGTAAAATGCAGTCCTGCCGTAGGAGCCGCCGCCGAACCCTCATTCTTTGCGTATACGGTCTGATACCTGTTCTTATCCTTAAGAGCATGTGTAATATAAGGCGGCAGCGGCATGGTTCCAAGCTTGTCAAGTATCTCCTCAAAGATACCGTCAAACTCAAACTCTATGATTCTGTTTCCCTCTTCCACGATATCGCTTATAGTTCCTATAAGCAAACCGTCACCGAATTCAATTACTGCACCAACCTTGCACTTTTCCCCGGTTTTACAAGACATTCCCAAGCGGTCTTTGACTTTCTCTTAAGCAGCAATATCTCTATCGCCGCACCTGTATCTTTTTTTACTCCCATAAGCCTTGCAGGTATTACCTTGGTCTCATTAAGAACCAGACAATCTCCCTCGTCCAAGTAGTCTATAATATCATAGAAGTGCTTATGTGTAATCTCACCTGTATCCTTATCAAGTACCAAAAGCCTTGAAGATGCTCTGTCCTCAAGCGGGTCCTGTGCTATAAGTTCCTCAGGCAAATCATACCAAAAATCCTTTACATCCATCCTAGTTACCGCTCTTTGTCTCTGCTATGGATATATTAGCCTCGTTCTTGGTTGTTTCAGTGATACTCTCTACAGTGCTTTCTTCCTCACTTGACTCGGCACTTGAAGTTTCGGCTGCAGTTGTCTCGGCAGCTGCCGCAGACTCATTTGTTGAAGCGTTCTTGACCCATATAGAGTAAAGTGTACCAAGCTGAATATCGCTTGTTACGGCTGCTGCAAGGTCCTTTCTCATCTGTGCATCAAGTGCAATGATATCCTCGGACTTTGAAACCTCATCCACATACTTCTTTTCGTCCTCGGTCATCTTGTCATTTTCCACCATATAGAAAGCGTCCTTAGGATTTTCCATCACATATGCCCAAGTAAGCATAGGCGCCTTTGTATCAATGTCACGGAACTTTACATTTGAACTGATAAATACCACATATGAGTTCGGCTCATATCCCTTTGTCACATAGGTAACTGTATCATCGAACGACTCATAAACCTTGGCTTCATCGTTAAGCTTTGTTTGTAAATCTGCAAGTCCGTCCTCATCACTTCTTCCGAATACATTGTACATTCTTCTTGCATCCGCATTGACCTTTGAGTACTGATAGTTCTTTACAAGCTCCACAATGCCCGGAATCGGGTCCTTTTGCATACCGTAGGTCTTATAATCCGATAACTTCTTTTCCTCTTCAGACATTGTAGACTCAGGTACCGTAGTTGTCGCCTCACTGCTTTGAGTTGTTGTAGCGACATTCTTGCTGCATCCTGTAGCTACCGCCATCATTACCGCCATCATACCCAGCCCTGTGATTATTTTTCTATTCTTCATAACTTCCTCTTTATACTAATAATACTGTTTAAACTGCTTTTATACACAGACCTGCCTTTGCAAAATCCATATAGACTTAAAAACATACTTTTATAATTTTATCAAATTTCGAAATAAAAATCACCTATCAATTTATTATAAAAAATGATATAATTTTCTAATATTTGTGATACCGATGTTTATTTGCATCAGGCATCCTAATATCAATTTTGTATCAATAGCGTATCGGATAACGCATCAGACTCCGACTCTGAAGATGGTGGGTTCGATTCCCACTTGATACATTTTAAGGAGTAATATGTTAAAGGACGAAGTTTTAAAAATATTGCTTTCAAGCGGCAGCCATGTATCAGGTCAAGATATCTCCAATAAGCTTGGGGTATCAAGAACCGCTGTATGGAAAGCCGTCACCGCACTGAAAAACGACGGCTATGATATCGAGTCGGTCAATAATAAGGGATATCTGCTTACCAAGAACAAAAGTATTCTAAATGGAGCTGAGATAGAAACCTGTATGCGTCTATATGACTGCAAGGTTTTTCCTAAGGTTTTATACTTTAACAGTATAGACTCCACCAATACCTATGCCAAAAAGGCGGCGGACTTAATCCCTTCGGATTTTCTTGTCGTAGCCGATACTCAGACCCTTGGCAGAGGCAGGCTTGGCAGAAGTTGGAGTTCGCCAAGCTCTACAGGTATCTATATGAGTCTTTGTATAAAGCCGAATATTTCACTTGAAAAGGCTTCTATGATCACCCTTATCACGGCTATGGCAATCTGTGATGCGATAGAGGAACTTTACCATATATCTCCTCTTATAAAGTGGCCGAACGACATCGTTATCAACTCAAAGAAAATCTGCGGCATACTTACCGAAATGAGCTGTGATATGGACGGTATAAAATATATTATATCGGGAGTCGGAATAAATGTATATGATACCACATTTCCCGATGATATAAAGGATACCGCTTCTTCACTCTTACTTGAAACCGGTACAAAAGCGGACAGAGCCAAAATAATTTCAAGTGCCATATATCATTTCTATGAAGACCTTGATACTTTTATGCAGACTGAGGATATGAGCGCTCTCAAATCAAAGTATGAGAGCTGTTTGGCCAATATAGGAAGAGAGGTCATGATACTTGATCCTAAGGGCGAGTACCCTGCCACGGCACTTGGAATTGATGAAACAGGAGCTTTACTTGTAAATGCAAACGGGAAAATAAAAAGAATAATAAGCGGTGAAGTAAGCGTTCGAGGAATCTACGGATATACATAAGCTTTTAACACGAAATATCACACAAAAAATAACCCTTGTAAAATCAAGGGTTAAACCAAAGCTGCTGACGGGACTCGGACCCGTGACCTCCTCACTACCAATGAGGTGCGCTACCACCTGTGCCACAGCAGCATCTACATCATATTAGCACAAAGATAAATAGCTGTCAATATGTGTACTGCAACTTCACTAGCCTTGACTTTTATCTTAAAGATGCTACTCTTATAAAAAAGGAGGTACTATGTTTAATATAACGGACAATAGAATTTATATGAATGATGATGTGGGCAAGATGATTGCCGAGGTCACATTCCCTAACTTAGATGACAATACAATAATTATAGACCACACATTTGTGGACGACAGCCTAAGAGGGCAGGGTATAGCCGCCAAGCTTATGCTTGAGGTAATAAACTATGCAAAAACTCACAATAAAAAGATAAAAGCAAGCTGTTCATATGCCGTAAAGTGGTTTGATAAGAACAAGGATGAGTATAAGGACATCTATTTAGGATAGTATAAAGCATATTTTTTTCATATGTTTTATTATTTACTTGATTTACCTATTACCTACCTGTATAATAGGATTATAAATAAAGGTAGGTAATAATATGAAGATTTCAACAAAGGGACGATACTCGCTGCTTGTAATGATTGACTTGACTGAGAATCAGTCGGATGATTTTATACCGCTTCGTGATATCGCCAAGAGACAGGATATATCGGAAAAGTACCTTGAAAGCATTATAAAACTACTTGTAAAAAACAAGCTGCTTGTAGGCTTAAGAGGCAAGGGCGGCGGCTATAAACTGACCAAGAGACCAAGCGACATCACAGTAGGTGAGGTACTTAGAATTGCAGAAGAAAATATAATGATTGATGAAGAAGATACCGACAGTATGTATCGCACCAGCGAATATCGTACTATAGATATGTGGAGCAGACTCTCAAAGATGATCAACAACTTCTTTGACAGTATATCCATTGCTGATTTGATAGTGGAAGATCCGGGAAACGACTTTATCATCTAAAAAAAAGGTTTTACCCTATACATTGTATCCGGTAAAACCTTTTTAATAAATTATTTCTCTGCCGCTATCTTTGCTATCTCAACAATCACATCAATAGCCTTCTTTATGGACTCCACACTGACAAATTCAAACCTGCCGTGGAAGTTTTCACCGCCTGCAAATATATTCGGAGTCGGCAGTCCCATAAATGAAATCTTGGAACCGTCAGTTCCGCCTCTTATAGGCGCCTTATTCACCTCTATTCCTAAGACTTCCATAGCCTTTGTTGCAATATCCACGCTTCTTGTGTCCTTCTTTATGATGTCCGCCATATTGTGGTACTCGTCATGCATTGAAAGCTTCACTCTTTCTATATCATATCTTTCATTGATATCCTCACAGACCTTTTTCACAATATACTTTTTATTCTCAAAAAGAGTCTTGTCATGGTCTCTGATAATATATGTCAGACTTGCATTCTCCACATTTCCGTGAGCCTCTATCAAATGTATAAAGCCCTCTCTGTCTTCAGTCTTTTCAGGCACACATACAAGAGGCATTGCATTTTGTATCTCTCTTGAAATGGTGAGTGCATTTATCATCTTATTCTTTGCATCTCCCGGATGTACACTCTTACCCAGTATATCAATCTTGGCTTCTGCAGCATTGAAACACTCAAATTGAAGCTCACCTACCACACTGCCGTCCATTGTATAGGCAAAGTCACAGCCGAAATCTTTTACATCGAAGTGGTCCGCACCTACACCTATCTCCTCATCACAGCCGAAAGCCACACGAATCTTACCGTGCTTTATCTGCGGATTGTTTATCAGATACTCCATAGCCGACACAATCTCACATACACCCGCCTTATCGTCGGCACCGAGCAGTGTAGTGCCGTCAGTAGTGATAAGAGTCTGTCCTATATAGTTTCTTAAATTCACGAACTCCTTTGGTGAGAGTACAAATCCGCTCTCTCCAAGTACAATATCCTTGCCGTCATAATTTCGTGAATCTGCGGTGAAATATTATCCGCATTAAAGTCTGCGGTATCCACATGTGCAATAAATCCTATTACAGGAGCATCTTCCACATTGGCAGGAAGAGTTGCAGTAAGGAATGCGTTCTTCTCATTTATCTTCACGTCTACAAGTCCTATCTCCTTTAACTCCTCGCTAAGATCTTTTAAAAACTCCATCTGTGAAGCTGTGGACGGAATCACTACACCCGCCTTGGTATCATCCGATCTTGTATTCTTCTTAACATAACCTAAAAATCTATCTAAAAATTTCTCCATATTTTCCTTTCTATAATCTCACTTCAAATATATTCTGATCTTTACATACAGATTCCAATATACTCTTTATATAGACTGAAGTAAAGCTCTCAGGCTGCTCTTCCCAAAGCTTTATTCCTTCTTCAAATTCGTCGACATCAAAAATCTCACCTGCAAAATATTTCTCATTCATCTTTACAAAGGCCTTACCCATTTTGTCAATATCAGACTCACTGATATCCTCAAACCCGTGTGTCTTAAACAACCTTACAAGCTGCCTTTCTCCCACACCGTCAAACTCATGCCTGCTGATACTTTTAAAACTGTCTACCGCTTCAACTTCCAAAGACTGTGTCAAATATTTAAAGCACTTCCCGTCGTATAAAATATTTGCAAAGTGATTCGGCGCGACCGCCAGTGAAGATGTAACTATCTCAGCCACACCTCTGTCTTCAATATGTTGTATATGCATATGACCGCTTAAGTTCAACTTTACATTGTACTTCTTATAAAGCTCTTCTATCCTTTGCGCATTCTTTATCATAAAACCTTCCGTAAACATAAAATTATGCTCCAAAAGATTTTGGTGGCTGACTCCCAAGTATATGCACATCAGGCTTTGATATCTCCTTTAATACATTCTCAAGCCAAATAAGCGCTTCTTCACCTAAATAATTTTGACTGTATGAGTTTGTATCAAGCATTATAACATAGAGACTCTCAGACAGCTTTGCCACATAGCTTGCAGAAGACTTATCAAAATACTCCGCCCTATCGTATCCGCAGTGACGATAAATCTCTTGAAACTCTTTTTGAGATACGCTCTCCACCTTATAGACCTCACTGCAGTGAAATCCCATACATCTTTCATGATTTATATCGTGATTGCCGGGTATCAGATACACAGGTACTCCTGCAGAAACTACCCTCTCAAGCTTTACAGCCAGTTCTATATGACTTATCCTTTCACTGTTGAATGTCAGATCTCCAAGCAAAAGCAGCGCATCAGGCTTTCTTTTTATAACTTCAAGCACAAATGCATCCACAATCTCTTCTATATATGTCATCACCTTGCCGTCGCCCTTAGACATCACATTGCAAAAGGCCTCTCCACCGTCATTGATACTCTTTGAAAGGTAGTGAAGATCTGTAGCCACCATAATATTCAAAGTTTCTTCACTCATACAAAATTCCTCTTAATCATAGCTTTCCAAGAATGAATGCTTAATTCCGTTCTTCTTATAAGCTATCACCGTATCCAGGCTGACATTCTCCACACTTCTGAAAATATTCTTCTCAATATACGGATTCTTTGCAGCCAACTCCCTTATAAGTTTCTTTACTTCGGCTCTCATAGAGCCCTTGTCTCCGGTCTCAGATATCGAGCAGTTATCTGTAAGCCTGCAGGCACATCTGATAAAATTCAGTTCATTATACTTTGCCCAATGTATTATATCGTCTTCCCTTATCAGATAGAGCGGTCTGATAAGTTCCATACCCTCAAAGTTTGTGGAATGGAGCTTGGGCATCATTGTCTGTATCTGAGCCCCGTATAACATACCCATCACAATAGTCTCTATAACATCGTCAAAATGATGTCCCAGCGCAATCTTGTTGCAACCAAGTTCCTTAGCCTTTGCATAGAGATGTCCTCTTCTCATCCTCGCACACAGATAACATGGAGACTTCTCATCCTCCGCCACAATATCATATATGGAAGACTCAAACACCGTTATAGGCACATCCAAAAGCTTTGCATTGTCAAGTATTGTCCGGTAATTGATATCGTCATATCCCGGATTCATTACCAAAAATACAAGCTCGAAGTTTTTCTTGCCGTGACGAAGCAACTCCTGAAAAAGCTTTGCCATAAGCATGGAGTCCTTGCCGCCCGATATACAAACCGCAATCTTGTCGCCGTCTTTTATCAGCTCATACTCATTGATTGCCGCAGTGAACTTTCTCCAGATACTCTTTCTAAACTTCTTTATTATGCTTCTTTCAATATCCTTAGCTTTATTATCTTCCTTACAGCTTTCACTCTCGTTTTTTAAAAACTCGTTCAGCTTAAGCTTCATATAGGCTTCATAGCCGCCTTTTAGATTGTATACATTCTCATAGCCCGAACTCTCAAGTTCTTCAGTCAGATACTCGGTCTTATTACCTGTAGCACAGACCAGACATATCTCATCGCTTTTATCAAACTCCACAATCCTTTAGCAATTCATCTTCGGCTATATTGACAGAGTTCGGTATATTGCCTCTTACAAACTCATGCTCAGGTCTTATGTCAATCACTGTCACATCCGGCTTTTCAATCAGCTTCTCTATAACAATTTCCATCAAATCTGTTTCCTTACTATCAAGTAGTCGTCATTATTCCTATAATACGGGCAGGTGGTGTATTCGCTGCTCCTCATCCTGATGTAGTCGTCCTCATCCATATCCACATCACATATATAACCTTCCTCATCTTCGTCATATATATAATTTATGCAAAAATCGCAAATCATAGTATTACCTGTTCTTTTTCACTTCTCTTTGGTAGTCCTCAGGAGCATACTCCCTAAGCCAAATCTCCTCTGCCATCTCCAAAAGCTTGCTGCCGCTAAGCACCGCCTCAAATGCCAGATACTGTGCGGCTCTCTCACTCCTTGACAGCGGCACCTTAAGAGTCGGTGGAGACTTAAAGATTATATCATCATAATTGCTTTCCATCATCATCCTCTTTGCTTTACCTGCTTGATTTTAAGTATAGCATATATAGTTAACGCACACAAATATAATAAAAAGAGCCCCTCAGGGCTCTTAAAAATCTTTATATCAATCAGCCTTCCTTAGAAAACTCATCCTTACCTACTCCGCAGAGAGGGCAAACAAAATCATCAGGGAGATCTTCCCACTTTGTTCCCGGAGCTATTCCGTTATCAGGATCTCCTACTGTCTCGTCATATTCCCATCCGCAAACGTCACATACATACTTCATAATTACACCTCTGCCTTCCATAAACCATGTAAATTGCAATACTCATAAGCTGCTACCAACTTCTCACCTTCCTGTAAAACAAACTCAGCATGTGGCTTATCCTCAGGTGTAAGTCCCTTATACTGCTTACCAAGATTTGTCTCAATCATGATAAACTGAATATAATGCTCAGGTGTCATAGGGTGATCAACACTACCTACATTAACAACAACCTTATTTCCTTCAACAGTAACTGCCGGCACGTGCTTCTCCTTAGCCGCATCAGTTGTATTGGCCTTTAAAAGCTGCATCTCATCACCGCAGCAAGTAAGTGTACCGCCACCGTTAACTACTACTGAAACAATCTTTCCACAGTGTGCACAACGATAAAACATATTTCCTCCTTATTTCTTTGCCTTTAATAAATCTCTTATTTCCTCAAGAAGAACAACATCATCTGCCTTTGCAGGTGCTTCCTCTACCTTAGCATCCTCTTTCTTCTTAAACTTCTCTATAAGCCTTACGAAGATGAATATACAGAATGCGATGATGAGGAAATTAACTACATTTTGGATAAATGAGCCGTATGCTACAGCATTCTCAGCCACATCTCCATGTGCAGGAGTGATAACTAACTTCAAATCTGTGAAGTTGATACCGCCTGTCAAAATAGATATGATAGGCATAATCAAATCATTTACCAACGATGTAACTATCTTACCGAAAGCCGTACCTATGATAACACCTATCGCCATGTCCAAAACATTGCCCTTAAAAGCAAACTCTTTAAAATCCTTTAACATTTGTCCTCCTATATTCTTCGGCCATGCATGAGCTTAATATAAATCAAACAACTAATTTAATTTTGCACAACCTCAATGTGCTATTATTATGTACCATATCAAAGAAAATGTCAAGTACTAATAATAAGAATTATTCTTGTTTTTGAAAATATACATAATCAAAAAACGCTTACAAACTAAAAAGTGGGCTGAAAAATCAACCCACCCCAACACTTGACATATAACCCACAAAAAAGAGAGACACCCTCCCTTAGGAAAGTATCCCTCTCGCATTAGATTTATCAGATGCCATGAGGCTTCGCCACGCTCCACCTCAAGCCTATAAAACCTTTTTATCCTTCAGATTAGTTGTCTAACTGAACATAATCAATTGTGTAGTTAGATGTCTTAACCTTGTAGTCATCTCCATCTTTCTTTACACCGGCCTTAACCATAACACCTGAAGTGTTTACAAGATAAGCCTTATATGTACGTGTTGCAGAAGCCATACCGGTAAGGTCAATCTTCCACTCTGTAAGCTTATCGTTCTGCTTTGTAACAACACCGTAAGCTGCAAGTGCGTCTTCAACACTCATCTTGTTAACGAAGTTATTATCATTATCAAGTATAACAACCTCTACCTTGTTATCGTTATCAGCCTTTGTAAGCTTACCTGCTCTGTAAAGCTTGTGATCAGTGCTCATACCAACCTTACCGGCACCCTTCTTTGAGCCGTTCTTCTCAAACTCGAATGTAAGCTTCTCACCGTCAAGTTCAACAGTCTGCTTACCTGTCTTCATAGAACCGTCATCGCTGCCACCGAAGTAGTATGACTTAAGCTGACCGCTCTTGAATGCATCTTCCATAGTACCTGTACCATAGCTTCTGTCAAACATCTTATCGAAGTTGTCCTCTGTATCATATACGCCGTCATCATCAAGCTTAGATACAATCTTGCTTGTGCTGTAGCCGCTACCTGCAGACTCCATCTGAAGTATTACGAAACCGTTCATCATTCTACCATAGTTATCGAATGCATACTTCTTACCGTTGATAGTTTTGATCTGATTTGTAACAAGCTTACCGTTGTTATCTGCATAGTACCAGTAGTCTGATCCGTCCTCATAAGCATTCTTCTGCAGATAGTATCCAGGAGTTACCTTGAACCAACCCTTTGTAAATCTTGCACCGTCCTCAGGTGTTGAGTAGTTCATGAATGTATTTGAGTAAGTTGCAATACCCTGTGTACCATGGATTGGATCATCCTTTGGTGTAGCGTTAGATGTTGTAGCATCTGTTACCCAGCCTGCATCCATACGTCCATAAGAGTCAAAGCCGTACTTTCTGCCGTTGATTGTCTTACCCTTCTGATCCTTCTCCTTCTTACCTGAAGCCTTGAAGTAGAACCATCTTGTCTGATCCTCATCCCAGTAGTTGTCACCAGGCTGAGCATCTGCTGCCTGATCATCCTTTATAGAGATCTCTCTCCATCCTTCAGCCATAGCACCGTCGTTCTCATCACCGAAGTAGTACTGAGAATCCTGCCAAGCGTTGTCATCGTACTGAGTCTCGCCTTCTTTTACCCAACCGTACTGCATCTTACCGTCAACATTGAATGTATACTTCTTACCGTTGATAGTCTTAAGAGAAACATCTCCTGAAGCAGATTCACTTCTCTTGTAAGCCTTACCGTTAGCTCCGAAGTAATACCACCACTGATTCGGCTCGTTCTCTTCGCCTGCGTTCTCGTTATCAACTGCTACCCAACGATTTGTAACCATAACACCGTTTACATCAACGTAGTATGTATCGTTGTTGTCGTCGATAAGTGAATCAACAGCCATCTCGCCGTTGTCATCAAGATAGTACCAGTAATCACCTGACTTCTGCCACTGCTCTGTTACCTTCTCTTCGTTTCTGTTATAATATACCCATGTACCGTTCTCCTGTTGCCAGCCTGTAGCAGCAAATGCTGTCATAGCTCCACCAACTGAAAGAACAGCTGCTGCTGAAATTAATGCAGCAATCTTTGTTTGCTTTCTCATAATGAATGCATCTCCTTTTTGAAATCCTTTAAAAATCTAATGCGTCCCTTCGGTAAAGGTTCTTTGTTAAGTCCTTTCCTTTAAGACACTCGTAGTATATAACTTTATCTTATATGTTACAATATATTTTCTTTTTCTGATTTCTTACGAAAATATTACAAAAGTTCATTTCTACTACGAATCTGTGTACTTATCCTATCTATTGTGCTAATATGTTCAATAAGGTTGATATTTTATTATTTTTGAACTTGCATAAGGAGTACTTATGAATAAATACGCTTATTTACTTAGAGAAATATTTGAATGTAATACAATCACTCAAAGAGAACTGGCAGAAAAGATGTCGCTCTCACTTGGCAGTGTCAACACTCTTATAAAAGAAGCGCTCACACTCGGCTATATAAAAAAGTGTGACAATATGACTGTTTTAACCTCATCGGGACTTGACTACTTGGATACATTTAAGGTGGACAGAGCAATTATCATGGCGGCAGGCTTCGGTTCGAGATTTGTTCCTCTTACATTTGAGACTCCCAAAGGTCTGCTTGAGGTCTTTGGCGAAAGGATGATTGAACGCCAGCTAAAGCAGCTTCATGATGTAGGCATATATGATATCGTTATTGTGGTGGGTTATCTTAAGGAGCATTTTGACTATCTTATAGATAAGTACAATGTAAAGCTTGTATACAATCCCGACTATTCCTGCAAGAATAATATTTCCACTTTGCACTATGCCGCAGAGTATATAAAAGGCTCTAATGTCTACATATTGTCTTCAGACAACTGGATGCGCGAGAATATGTACCACCGCTATGAGCCTTACTCATGGTATTCTTCTATATATATGGAAGGAAATACAAATGAGTGGGTTCTTAAGTTTAACAAAAAGCGTGAAATTACAGATATAAAGGTAGGTGGCAAAGATGCCTATGTTATGTACGGCCCGGTTTATTTCAGTAAGGACTTTTCAAATATCTTTATGCCTATACTTGAAAAGGCGTTTTTTACTCCCGGAAGTGATGACTGGTACTGGGAAAATGTTTTGATGAATGAGATACAGGCTGAAAACAAAAATTTACCTGCAATGCATATCAATCCGCAGCCTGACAATCAGGTCTATGAGTTTGAAAATCTTGAAGAACTTCGTGCATTTGATGACAGGTATAAGGAAAACAGCGGCAATGTCGCACTTGAGCTTATTGCAAAGGTCTTTGATATTCCGCAGAGTCATATAAAAGGTCTGCGTACACTTAAGGCCGGGATGACCAACAAGTCCTTCTTATTTGAGGTGGACAATCAAAGCTATATTTGCAGAATCCCCGGCAAGGGTACAGATGTGCTTATCGACAGGAAGCATGAGTACGACTCATATATGGCGGTAAAGGACCTACATATTACAGAAAGAATAATCTACTTTGATAGAGAAAGCGGCTACAAGATTTCAAAGTTCTATGACGGCTCAAGAAATGCCGACCCTAAGAATGAGAAGGAAATGGGCAGATGTATGGAACTTTTAAAGAGTCTGCATGATAAGAATATACATGTAGACCACAGCTTTGATATTGCGGAAAGAATAGAGTATTATACCAAGCTTTGCAATGAAAGCGGCGGAATATCTTTTGAGGACGTGTCTTTTGTCCAAAAGAATATGCAGGTATTACTTGATGTGCTTGATCAGATGAAATCACATAAATGTCTGTGCCATATTGACAGTGTTGCAGACAACTTTATCATCACGGCTGATAGCAGAATAAAGCTTATTGACTGGGAATATGCCGGCATGGCTGAGCCTATAATAGATGTGGCTATGTGTTCCATCTATTCATACTATGATAAAGAGGAAGCTAACGAACTTCTGGAAAGTTACCTTCAAAGAAAGCCTAACGCCTTAGAGTATAAAAAGCTCTATTCATATATGGCTCTGAGCGGTTATCTTTGGGCATTGTGGACTGTATATAAGTCAAATATCGGTGAGGAATTCGGTGAGTACTCTCTGAAAATGTACAGATACGCCAAAGACTTCTTTGTGGAGGCAATGAGAGATTAATTGTATATATTGTAAAACTTTGTTATAATTTATGTATTGTCATTCTCTAAACCGACAAGGGGAGGAGGTGAATGCATTGGAAACTCACCTAATAAGCTTCTTGGTGTCTGTTTTGGCAAATATATCTAGCTATTATATTTGCAAGTGGTTAGACAGGCGCTTAAGCAATGACAATTAGCCCAAAATGAAGAGGCAAGGAGTTAGGGCTCCTTGCCTCTTCTCTTGCGTGCCTACATCGGCAACACCTAATATGCTTCTTAGCTGCCTTTATTATAGGATACCTATCTATATTTAGTCAAGTGTTTTTCTTAATCCATGCTTACGCTTATTCCGCCTCTTCTTTCACTTGGCTGAATAAGCACAGTTACCTGATCGTTTCCGAGCCACTCGAAAGTATAGGACTCACCTGATGCCTGTCCTATAAAGGTCTTCCACGATATATCGGCTCTTATCTGAGGATCTCCCATACCGTTTTTACTGAACCAGCATATTACGGCGTCAGGGTCTACCGCAATGCTGTCCATAGATTTTACATTGGATAAAACCAAAGGATTGCCGTCTGAGAGCAGTGCAACATAGGCATCATTACCTCTTCCGACAAGTGTTGTAGTGGCAAGACCCTTTGTGAAAGCACACCGATGCCCAAAAATCTTACCGAGTAGTCACAGTCGTTGGTAAATGCCAAAATATTTTCAGACTCTACAGATACGGTCTCACCTATAGCCAGCTTATATACCACTACATGCTGTCCGTAGTTTGCATAGTATGTTGTGGAATTGCCGTGCATATTCACCTTCATAAGAGGTATGTTCTCACCTGTAACTCTTCTTACCAGCTGTCCGAATATAGCCTGTCCTATACTGCCTCCGGGGCCAAGTATCATCTTCTCAAAAGAATAGTTCTTCGCTCCGGCATTTTCACCTGCTATGAAGGCGCCCGCCTTTGCAATCAATGTGTCATTACCTTCACAGGTAACCTTAAGTGTCAACTCGTTAATAACTTCAAATGTCAGCATACTTCCTCCTTATTCGACTGCTACTCCATAAAATTCACAAAGACCTGCCAGATCTTGTTCACTCCGTTTCCTATTGCATTAAACTTCCATGCACCGTTATGCAAATATATCTCGCCCATCATCATGGAATTGATATTGTTATAATATTCCTCCACCAAAAACGACGCCAACTCCGTATTGTTTAGCGGGTCCGCTATCTGAATATAAGCATCCTTTAACATACTGAAATTCAGCGAGTTTTCAAGTGCATCATTGATGGTCATTACAAAGACTATCTTGGCTACCGCCGGATTCAAGATGTCTGTGTCTATATCAAATACTTCCAATACATTTGCAGTCTCCACATTCTTAAACAATACACTTTTTTCAGGGCTGCTTTCCTGACCGTAGAATACAAAATAGTCATCACCGACCACTTTTCCGTTTCCTGACAGCAAAAATGCCGATACATCCACATCACAGGCGGGATTTTTCACATTCCATCCGAAGTTTACCTTTATCTTCTTTGAACTTAAGTTAAGAGGCACCTTCTGCCCCTTTGAAACCCTCTTTGTAAGGCTTGGCAATGTAATATGTTTTGAAATATTACTTTGTCCGCTACCTGCCGCCTGTACACCGCCTTGACCTGCCGCAGTCGGCTGCACAACATTTTTAGCTGCAGTACCTGACTGCACATTACTTCTTGTGTCACCGGTATTTTGTGAAGATGAGGCATCTTTTTTCTTATAATATGAAGTATTCAAGATTTCTACATTTTCACTTGTAAGTACTATGCCCTTTTTTTGATTCAAGTTTTCCAAATCACTTGCATCGATAGGCTTTGTAACATTCATTACAAAAGTACTCATGTTCACCTCTCTTTCTTAACCTACATCAAGACCTGAGTGATACGAATAATTTCCGATACCGGCAAGTAATCTGTGAAAATCCGTGTCCTCCAGCCTTTCAGGCATTATTTCTATATTTAAAAGTTTAAATATTTCCTCACATCTCTCAATACATCTGTCAAACAGCTCAGGGAAGCTTTCTCTCGAATATATACCCTTATCCCAAGGATTTATCCAAATCTCATGATTCAGATTGAAAGTCTTCTTCGCATCGGGTATCTCATCGGAGAGTATCTTTTGTGATACTATAGGTGCTTTCAAAAAAACTGACTCTATTGCATTTATCCTGTTCTTTTTTCTGCCCGTAGGATCCGCCAATGTCCTCACGCCGAATCTCATCGCAAGCACCGACCTGTGTACCATTGCAGGCGTTACTCTGAAGTTGTTCTTATATGTTATAGGATAATAGGTCTTATTGATCACTCTTGCAAGAAAGTCAGAGACAAACTGTATCTCAAATCCGTTCAGTGCAAGTGTCGCAGCCTGATTGAACTCCGACGTCTTCTTTTTCTTATATTTTAATAAAAGCAATGTATCTATATCGTTCTCAAGTGCCGCATGCATACCGTATACATAGGCACTGTTTTTGCCGCTCTCATGTCCGATTCTGGCATAGACATAAGGATGACAGATATAGTCTCCCACATAGTGGCAAAGAAATCCCGCAATATAGCTGATTGCCTGTTGCCTCTTTTGTGCCGACTCCATACTCTGTATATCATACATTGCATTTGCAAAGAAATCGTTTACATGGCTTTCATGCATATATGAGCCAACATTTCTGTAGTCTCTGTGTCTTAATATCGGTATATTATAAAAGAACATATCCGGACCTTGCAGTCCAAGCTGATACAACCATCTGTATTTGGAGATGATATGCTTTAACCCTGAGTTTTCAAGCTGTCCGTATGCCTTTACTCCCAAGATATAATGTGTTGTAAATCCCGGCATCTTCACTCCTTAGTATATTCATAGACCTTCGTCAAATAGTAATCTGAAAAAAGTCCCTCATATTCATTAAAAGTATTTTTCATATTTAATTTCTTATGTGCAAAGCCTATATCTGCAAGCTCTATCATACCTTTATCAAATTCAGTGTCGCCTGCCGCAAATATTCTTTTACCCTTATATTCATTTATAAAGCGTCTTACCGTATCGGCCTTGTTTAATTTCTTCGGCATTATATAAAGCTTTTCTTTATTATATAAAACCTCCACCAAATCAAGGTTCAACTCAGACTTAAGGTCTTTTACCACAGCCTTCATATCATCACATTTTGTAAAGATAAAAAGGTCGTCTATATTTCTGCATTCAAATATTCTTCTTTTATCTTTTTCAAGCATTTTGAATGCTTTTTGTCTTTCGGCGGCTGAACCCTCTATGATTTCAAGGCTCTTTAAATACCATTCATTATCCGACTCACCGTTCTTTAAAAGCTGGCCGCCGTTTGCACATAGTACATACTTCGGAACTATACTTAGGTTTATCCTTTCATACTGAATAGATGTCCTTGTCGTAACAGGGACTATCAACAGCTTTTCATGGAGTTTTTTCAAAAGTTCATAGGAGTACTTTGACATAAAGCTGTTATCTTCTCCTTTATAAACTTCCACGCTTATCCTTTTCTTTATATCCGTTTTCTTTGAATAAATCAAAGTATTGTCCAAATCTGTAAATAAAATATCCATAAAGACAGTTTAACACTTTTTTATAAAATAGTCATTTTAAAAAATTTTGAAGTATGCAGCAAATAAAAAAGGCCCCGGGATTTCTCCCGAGGTCTTAATTTTATTTTTCTTTTCTTCTAAGTAATACGATTGATCCGCATGATACTATCAAAAGTATGAAGTAGCCGAAAGTATTTCTTCTGTCTGAAGTCTTCGGTACCGATAAAGCTCTTCTTGTGGATTTTGTATTGTCTACAACATCAGCCTTAGGCTTATCAATAATGATCAAAGGTATTTCAGGGTTGTTTAACTCAGGCTTGTCAATCTGTGACTTAACATCATTATTATTCACTACAGTAGCCTTCGCAGGTCTGACGGTTGAGTCGCCGCCACTTCCTCCTCTGCTGCTGTTTGAGCGTGTCGCAATAGATGATGTAGCTATAGGTCTGATAATGAGGTCGATGTTTCTATCTCCCGGCCTTAACATATTACTTGATGTGGCAAGCTTTATTGGTCCCGGGATAATAATTGCACTTGGATCTCTTTCATAAACGTAATATATCTCAAGCAATCTATTGGTAAACATACCACTTTGCTGACCCTCGACTCTCAACAATTTATAACCCGGAATGTACTTTTCACTTGTCTCATATGGCAGTCCAAGTTTTTTGCTACCGTCATACAACTCATCACTTTCTAAACGAAGTCTTGCTTCATTGACATAATAAGCAATTACATTTCCGGCATCCTTCCTACGATAGATATATGTAACCTTTTGTGTTCCCGGATCAAATACTCCGTTTGCATTGTTAGGCATACTTACAAGGTCGTAGTAGTCAAATGACTTAACCTCTGAAGTATAAGGCATTCCGATCTGCTCGCTACCGTTCAAAACTACATTAGCTGTTATAGGGACATTACCGTCTTCATCAAGATAACTGACAATAACATTTCCGGCATCCTGACGCTTATAGATATAATCAACTGTGATATCAGATGTTCCATATACACCGTTTGCATTGTTAGGAACGGCTACAAGGTCATAGTAGCGAATGTTCTTTTGTGGAGTAGTATATGGAAGACCCAGCTTATTGGCTCCCGGTAATACTTCGGTAGTCTCTATTCTGTTTCCGTGAGTATCATAGTAGTTGGCTGTGATATCACCTGCATCATCTCTCTTGTACTCATAAGTGATGACATAGTTCACACCCGGAGTAAATGTTCCCGCATTGTTTGCAGGTGTAGGATTTACCACCGTAAAGTTTGTTATGCTTAAAGGATTTGTAGTATACGGCAATCCCGACTTACTTGTTCCCGAGAAGAATTCATCAGGTGCCAATGTATTACCTGTACCTGCTTCTACATGATGAACTAATACATCTCCGGCATCGTCTCTTCTGTAGTAGTATGTAACTTCTCTGTTTCCGTTTGTAGGATAGATATCCGCATATCCGTTCGGATGAACGTCTATTACGGAATAGTACTGTACGCTTCCCGGATTTGTACTGTATGAAAGTCCGGCCTTTCCTGCTCCGGAAGATACTCATCAGGCAGTAATGAATTGGTTGTTCCTGTTTCATAGTGATGTACGGTTACATTTCCCGCATCGTCTCTTCTATAGTAGTAAGTAATCTCTCTAAGTCCGCTTGACGGATATGTTCCCGTGTAATCTGTAGGTTGGGCATTTACTACAGTGTAGAACGGTATACTCTTGGCACTTGTACTATATGTAAGTCCCGACTTTTCAGCTCCTGATAAGAACTCATCAGGTGAAAGAGTCGCATTGGTTCCGTCTTCAAGGTGATGTACCTTCACATCTCCGGCATCATCTCTTCTGTATCTGTAATAAACTTCAACAGGTGTGCTGCCGAATGTAACTACAGGGTTTACAGGTGAACTTACCAAGTGGAAATGTGGGAAGGTCTTACTCTGTGTTGTATAGGTAAGTCCCAGCTTGTTGGTTCCGTCAAGTACTACGGCTGACGGTGTTCCGCCCGGAACGGCTGAGTATAACTCATTTCCCGTACCGTCATCTATATAGTGAATAGTTATAGACGATCCGTTATCTCTCTCATAGTAGTAGCTTATCTCCTGCGGTGCAGTGGTGAATGTAAGCAATGTAGGGCTTGGTGCCTGATACAGATGATAATTCATTATCTGTGCCGATCTGTCCTGTGACTGATAGGTAAGTCCAAGCTTTCTTGTACCGTCTATAACCTCAGGTCCTTCGGCCGCTCCCACTGTAGGTGAATAGAGTTCCGTGGTGGTACCTCTTTCATAGTGGTGTACCGTTATATTGCCTGCATTCTTTCTTCTATATGAGTATGTTACAGTAGTTGTACCGTCACCGAATACTCCGGATGTAGGTGTACTGCTGCTTATAAAGTCATAATTGTCTACAGGAAGCTGACTGCTGTTCCAAGCCAGACCTTCTTTATTCGCACCTGACAATACTGTAGGAGTATTTACCATAGTGCTGCTTCCAAGACTCTCAGGTCTTGTCAAGTTATCTCCTGTATCAATATCTATATACTTTATAGTGACATCAGGTGAAGTATTTCTCTCATAGTAGTAGGTAACGGTCTTTGGTGTAGCATCAAATGTTCCGCTTGTAGGGCCTTGCGGTGTACCTACCAAATGATAATGAGGTATTGCATAACTTCCGGGCCGTACTTATATCTCTTCTGTATGTCTGATACGGCTTACCCATCTGTCTTGCACCCGAAAGCACTTCTGCTGCCGGTGTGGCTGTGGACGATGTGGCATACAGCTCTGTGGTTGTTCCCGTCTCGTAGTGATGAACGGTTACATCACCCGCATTTCTTCTTACATAGTGATAGGTTACTGTAGTATCTGCCGTATAACTTCCGCTTGCGTTTGCCGGAAAATTTGCAGTATCCACTTCAAAGTCAGGATCTGTTGTTATAGGAGCTGTGGTATATCTTGTATCTCTAGGCTCTCTTGTAGTCACATCAGCTACAAGATTGCTTCCGTCCTCATCCTTGATATGCTTAACTGTAAGATTATAAAAATCTGTCTTTAAGCCGAGGTTTTTTATGGCTGTAGGATTATCTCTTGTAAGATTTATCGCTACACTTGACCAAGGTGTATTAGGTATCGGTGTCTGATCCGCATTAAGTACCGATGCTCTTGTGACAAATGAGGTGAAATCATTTCCGATCACTGCGGCACTGCTTGGCACATTAGGTGTGGCAAAGCTGTCGCTTGTAAGATTCTCTACATAGAGTTTATAGTTTCCTTCATTGCTGAGCTTATTTGTAAAGCTTATATTTCCGTTTGAATCGGTTCTTCCGGCCTCAACCACACTCTCGGTACCTGCCGCGTCAAGCTTTACAAGTACATAAGGTCTGTTTGCTATATTAAGGTCGGTAGTGTCATATGTTCCGTTACCGTTTAAGTCATAGAATGCATGAGTTGAGATATTGTACTTATGTGTACCTACCTGTGAATCTGTGAACTCATTTGCACCGTCAAGGTTATTGCCTCTCCATGAAGCCACAGAGTTGTTGGCTGTATCTGTAGCCGCATTATCCTTTGTATCAGGCATCTCAACTTTATAGTTGAATGTAACTTCCTCGTTTGCAACAACACTCTGGCCGCTCTTAGATCCGCCTTAAACATTGTTACGGCCGACCAGTCACTGATACTTGAAGCCGGTACCCATGTGGCATTTACATTACCGTTTATATTGTCACTTGGAGTATCTGTAGAATAATAAACGTCAAATTTACTGTTGTTTACAGTCACTCCCGATATAGCCTTAGGATATATCTTTGAACCTCTGTCATGGTAAATTCCGCTTCCGTCTTTGACAATGAACTTGTCGTTGGCATACGGGAAAACATCTATTACATGGAGATCCTGTACAGGGTCGTTTGTGTTGTTCCAAACTCTTACCTGATAATCTAGGATATCTCCCTTGTCGGCCTTCAATTTTGTCTGATAAACGCTCTCTGTAGAAAGTTTTACTTTCTTTCCGAGTACCATCGCCTGTGGCGGTACAAAGGTATAGTTATATGTTATTGTAGAAAGTCTGTCTGTTGTATTGCCGTTGTTATTTGCATCATACGGGTCAAGGTAGTTTGTAGTGTCTGATGAATATATAACTCCCGGAGCCGCACTTGATGCAGCTGTAGTGTTATTATCCCAGCTGAGTATTACCTTTATTTCATGTGGACCTCCGTCCATACCCGCTGTAGGCTTGAACGAAATATTCAAATGGTCGATTTTGTTTTGTGTATAGTTTCCGTAACCCGTATATATAGAACCCGGGAATGTCAGTCCTGTAAGTTCAAACTCGTACGCTGTCTTTCCTATATTCCCTTTATAATTAGGTATAACCGTAGGAGTAGGATTAACAGTAAATAAATTGGCAGTCATCTGCGGCTGCACACTGTCAAAGGCAAGGTCCGAATCAACTACAACTACCATCTTAGGATTTACGGCAGCTCTCGGGTCCCAAAGTATACTGTTATACCAAATACGAGGTGTTATCTTTATAACTCCTCCGACACTTACCGTACTTGTAGCGGAGGTACCGTTTATACTCATTCCGATATTTTGAAGGTGCATACTTGCAAACGGATTTCTTATATATGCATCGGCAATTGAATATCCAAGTTCCTGACCTGCTGCATCTCTTACTCTACCGAAGTTTCTTACAAGCTTCCAATACACATCGTTGACATGGCGCATTCAAATCATTGATATACGCCGTATGTGTGGCAGGTGTAAGCTGTGTCTGAACAATAAGACCTACCGCATCCTCTTCAAACTGTGAGATGGTTATATCATCATCAAAGACAAGTCTGAAATATCTGTACTCAGGCGGTGTTGTCAATGTGGTAGATACGGAGTTTGCTCTGTAGTCTGTAGAATTGCTCACCTGAACAGGTGTAATATTTGTCGCGATAGTGGTCCATGTGGTTCCGTTGTCGGAGCCGACCAGCTTATTATGTGAGAGTTTTGCAAGTTCCGTCGCAGTGAATCTTTCAGGTCTGACTCTAAGTTCATATCCTGTAAGAAGACTTCTTGCCTGCGGCTCGTCCTCTATCATTCTGAACTTAACACTGCTTGCCGTCTGCGGCCTTGTTCCACCGAACTGATCCACACTTACCAAGTAGTTGTATTTATAGTCCGCATCCCTCGGTACAAGATTTCCCTTATCTCCGAGTAATGTCTTTCTTATACGTATTCTTCTGACATAGGAAACGTGGTAATATATCTCGCCGCTTCTTCTTGTGGAAGCATCCAAGGTGCCGTCATCATTTACCAGTGTGGTTACCTGTTGCATTGTTATCTTAGTCCATGTATTAGCTAAAGTAACAGGCTGATTTCCGTCCCACTTAAGTGAGAAAGGCGGCTGCATTATAGTTGCAAGTCCTCTGTCAACTGTCTGTGTGATAGTTCTGTCCGTACTGTTATATGTCCAGTCGGAGTTGTTAGGAAGTGAAGGGTCCCACACTGCTGTAGTAGGAAGAGTGATCTTAAACTGAACCTTTCTCTTATCCATACCTGCACCTGTTCCTGCAGGTACCAGTGATACACCGCCATTTGCGGTGTTTGCCGGACCGCTGTAACCGAAACCGCTTAAAGTTGATACAAAGTCTGTAGAGAGTCTGTCATGAGTGGCATTGGTCGCTCATCCGATACATACTCACTTTTTCTGTTGTTATTTGCAACTGCAGATGTGTCAGGTGATGTAATTCCTACAGGATATGCTTTTGCAACAAACTGATCGTTTGAGCTTGCAAGCGGTGCATCTGTAGCAGGATTTTTACCCGCTTCAAAAAGCTTTACCGGAATATGGAATGTCTCACCGTTTTGCACTGCCGAATTCTTTAGAGTCGCCTTCACAGGTACTGCAGCGTATCCTGTATCAAGTCTTGAATAGTTTATCTTTATAATATAGTAATTCGGATCACTGTTTATAATATTTACACTGCTTGCTCCCGATGCCAAAGTAACATCATTTACGGCAGGCGCTGCAAATATATTCTTATCCAGATATACATATGAAAAAGGATTGTACAGTGTTGAAACCGCTCCGGACAGCGTATTTGTCACATAGTATGACTCTTTTTGCGCTACCAAAGATGAAGTCTGCCCGGATAAACCGTACCTCACATCTGTAGTGACTGCACTACCTGCACCTGTCGCATGTATTTCGCCGGGCGGCGGCATCGCTGATAATATCAGTACAAAAAATAGTAATAAAAAATATTTTAATCTGTTTTTAAACATAATACCCCCTGTAATAAATTTATATTTTGTCTCATTCTATTGTATTCAATATTTTTTGCCTTTCCTCTAAACATAGGGTGTTCATTATATCATTTTATAGGAATAATTACTATATTTATTATTTAATAAATCTTTACTAATATATAACAGTAGTTGTAAGAACTATAATAATTTTTTTACGTTCATTGAGCTCTAAATACTCGTATTATTGCAAACTAAAACCCCCGGCATAAAACCGAGGGTAAAAGTTATTTATTTTCTTTTTTCTTCAATACAAGTGATATTGCAGCCGTCAGTGAACTGATAAGAATAAAGAAATATCCTCTTATGTCTCGGCTGTCGGCAGTCTTCGGAACCGACAAACCTTTGTATCCGGTAATAATGTATCCCTTTGCGGTGCTGCCTTATTCATATCATCTAAAGGCTTTTCTATCCATGGAGCTGCATTATCCATAGAATCCTTACCCTGTCTATTATTATCACCTATGACCTTAACAGGTCTGACAATGGAGTTATCTTCCCCGCCTCCTCTATTTCCGTTAGAAGCAGTTGCAACAGATGATGTGGCAACCTTTACACCCGGTCTAATAATTAAATCTTGATTTCTGTCAGCAGGATTTACTATTTGACTAGGTGTAGCAATTATTGAAGGATTTACCTGACCCGGTATAATAGCCGGACTTATCTGCCTTGGTGGCAAAGGACCAGGTATAATTACAGGACTTGGATTCATATCATAGAAATAATATATCTCCGTTATCTTTTTCCTAAATACTCCACTTTCTCTTCCAGCAACTGAAACTAAATGGTATCCCGGAACATCCTTAGCACTTGTAGTATATGGAAGACCAAGACTTCGGGTACCGTCGAGTATCACATCGGTATCTACTCTAAGTCTTGCCCAATCAACATAATAGGCGATCACCATTCCGGCATCTTTTCTTTTGTATACATAGGTTACTGTCTGTTCTCCCGGTGTGAACACTCCGTTCGCATTATCCGGTACAGATACCAAATCGAAGAACTCAAATTCTTTCGGCGAGGATGTATACGGTAAGCCTACCTTCTCCGAACCGTTAAGTACATCATCAGGTGTATCCGGCATTTGATTTCCGCGTTCATCCACATACTTTATTGTAACCTTTCCTGCATCCTGTCTTCTATATATATAGTCCACTGTTATAGGTGCTACACTATAGTTTCCGTTTGCATTTTCGGGATTTACAATTAAATCATAGTACAGGATATTCTTCGGTGTAGTAGTATATGGTAAGCCTACATTATCACTGCCTGATATTGTGTCTGTAGTTTCAATCTTTTTTCCATGATTGTCCATATAATTGATTGTTACTCCACCTGACATCTTTCTCTTATAGAGATACGTAATTGACTGGGCCCAACTTGTATATATACCTCTCGCATTGCTTGGCAATGAATATATCTCCCAGTCATCATAATTTTGTTCACTTGTTGTATATGGCAATCCAAGCTTTTCCATGCCACTCATTACTATAGGCTGTGTCAAATCACAACTGTCATATACCGACTTGTTATATACCGTTACATCTGCGGCATCTGACCTCTTATAGACGTAAGTTACTGTATGCGGACCTGTAGTAAATATACCGTTTGCGTTTGCAGGTACGTCAGTCAAAGTAAAGTTTGTCACAGTCTTAGGCCATGTAGTATACGGTAATCCCAGCATACCGATTCCTGAAATTGTATCTTGAATTGCAAGCTCATTTCCTGCAGTATCTACATAGACTACTTCAATATTTCCGGCAGATTTTCTCTTATACGCATAGGTTACCAATTGCGGATAATTCATAAAAGTACCGATTTTATTGACAGGCTGTGCCGTCAAATCAAAGTTTTGAATATCCTTTTCACTTGTTATATATGGTAGGCCAAGCATCCTTACTCCTGACAATGTATCTGTAGTGGCAAGCTGTATTCCTGTTCCCTGCTCTATATGTCTTACAGTAATATCTGCCGCACTATCTCTCACATACTCGTAGGTTACTACCTTTGTCACTCCTGCCGTATAAGTTCCAACATAATCTGTCGGATTTATACTTACTACCGTGAAATTTGTTACAGGGACAGGAGCTGTGCTATATGGTAGACCCGACTTGCCCGCTCCTGAAAGTATCATATCAGGAGATAACGAATTAGACGTACCTGCTTCCACATAATGCACTAAGACATCTCCCGCATCAGCTCTTTTATATAAATATGTCACACTCTGTGGCGTATTACTATAAATACCGCTTTTGTTGCCTGGCTGTGCTACCAATGCAAAGTTAGGTATAGAAAGATCATTGGTTATATAAGGTAATCCAAGATTTCTTATTCCACTTAATGTAACATCCGGCATCAACTGAGTAGATGTACCTTGTTCAAGATGATGTACTGTTACATCACCGGGCATTATCTCGCACATATTCATAGGTTACTACTGTCAATCCGCCTATATGGTAAACTCCTGTGTGATTTGGCGGGGTTGCATTTACTACTGAGAAGTTTGGTATATTTGCCGGATTTGTTGTATAGGTAAGTCCAAGTTTTCCGGCTCCATAAAGCACTTCGTCCGGTACCAACGACGTAGATGTTCCTGCCTCGTAATGATGTACCAGGACATTACCTGCATTACCTCTTACATAATAGTAATTTATAGTCTGAGGTGTCGCGGTATATATTCCGGTTGCAGAAGGACTTACAGATGAAAACTCATAATTGGTGACAGCCTTTTGTACAGTAGTGAAAGGAAGTCCAAGTTTCTGTGTACCGTTTAGTATCTCCTGCGTAGCCAGTACCGTATTCGTACCATATTCAATATAGTTCACCGTTACATTTCCCGCATTCTTTCTTGTGTAATAATAGTTTACAGTTTGATCCGCAGCGATATATGTTCCGGTTGTTGCTCCAACCACTGATACAAAGTCAAAATTTGTCACATTCTTTTGTACAGTAGTGAACGGAAGTCCAAGTTTACTTGTTCCATCCAAAACTTCCCTTGTATCAATCACTGTATTTGTACCATTCTCAAGATAGTTGACGGTTACATTTCCTGCATTCTTCCTCTTATATCTATATATCACACTCTGAGGTACAGACTGATATTTTACAGTTGTAGCACCTGCTGCAACTGTTGATACAGTACCCCGGTGCTGACGATGTATCAACACTTACATACTCATAATTAGCAATATTTGCTTCTCTATTTGTAAGATTTTCCGGCAAACCTCTCTTTCCTGCACCGTCAAAAATCTCAGGTGCAACAGTTAATGATGCTCCAGGTTTATAAAGTTCCGTACTTTGTCCCACCTCATAATGATGTACAGTGATATTTCCTGCATTCTTCCTCTTATAATAATAGATTACACTCTGTGGCAAAGTCCTATACGTAAGATTGGTTTCTCCTGCACCACCCGGCGTTGTCGGGTTGATTGCTCCACTTACATCCACATTGTCAAAGTCCAGATCAGGTATATCTGCACTACGATTTGTAATATTCACAGTTAAGCCTTGCTTTTCTACACCCTGCAATATCTCAGCAGAAGGTCCTGCTAAACCTGAAGGCGTATAAAGTTCATCTGTATGACCTAATTCATAGTGATGTACGGTAATATTTCCTGCAGCCTTTCTCTTATATCTCAGCTTAACAGTAATTTCTCCCGGCTCCAAATTACCTGAGAGCGGATACCCACCGTTGCTTGTATCCACAGAGTCATAAATGAAATTATCTGCACCTGTAGGTGAAGTTGCCGGTGTAATATTGTATGGCGCCTTAAACCTATATGAATGATCCACCATATCCGGTACATTTCCACTATTATCATCAAGGGGAACAGGATTTCCCGCAGTATCAAAATACTTTATCACCAAACCTGAGTTATCTGCAAACAAAGCCGCATTAGCCGTCTTTGTATCTGCACTTGGTGTTACCGAAACATTTGCATTAAATGCAGGCTCTCCTCCTGCCTGAGTAGCATCTGTAAAATCGTTACCTATAAGAGTTGCTGTAGAAGGCACACTTATTGAACTTATTTTGATTGTCGGTCCCGGTTTAACTACAATCTTATATGTATCTGTTTTAATAAGATTTTCAAAGCTGTAATCACCATTTGTATCCGTTGTAGTGGTTACCGGATTATTTGTAGCATCCAGTACAGGTAAACCGTCTGAATAATAGATTTCAACTGTCTTTCCAGGCGCAGGTATATCCAAATCTCCTGACAGGTTCTTACCGTTTCCGGTTAAATCGCCTATTGCAGGAACATCATAATATACTTTACCGCTTATCTTGTACTTCTTCGGTACTACAATATTGTTTAGTGCCTCAACACCTCCGTTATAATTGTTGCCTGCAAATCCTGCAAAAGTATTGACAGCCTTGTCATTTGCGGCCAAGGCTGTAGTATTAGGCATCTTTACCTTAAAACTTATAAGGTCTGTAGCACCTCTACCCAGTGAATACCCGGGATTCATCACTGCCTTAATCATTGTTACCTGTGAATAGTCCGCTACAGATGTGGCCCAAGAAGCTCCTATGACATTAGCATTTATATTACCCTCTGTAACAGGGTCGGTACTATAATAAAAAGTATAGCCCGGTACCGGAACTACAGGCCCCGCCAGCTTTACCCCATATGTGGAACCTCTGTCTGTATACTGACCCAAGCTATTCGGCAATACAGACTTATCACCTACATGTGGCAGAATATCAAAGAATGTAAGACCTGAGGTTGTTCCGTTCGAATTGTTAAAGATATTCAACTGATAATCTACCATCTGCTCACTATCTGCAGTTGTCACAGTCGAATACTGTGTAGCTGCCGCATCAGCTCTCTTTGAGTCTTTTGTAAGTATCAACTCCAAAGGTGGACTGAAGAGATATTTTACCTGCTTATGTGAAAATTTTTCAGTAGTATTCCCATCATTGTCTAAATCCATATCGTCAGGGTACAGTCCCGTTACCTCATTTCCGGTAGTATCCTGCTCATTATTCTCCCAATACATATATGAATCTATAGTACCCGGTCCCAGTCTAACATTACTTTTAAACTTAAACGTAGGATTAAGATATATAGCCCTTGAACTGTTTATACTATATGCGGCTGCATTTGGAAAATGTATATCAGGAAGTTGATCCCAAATATACGCAGTTTTTCCTGTACCTTTATAATTGTATTCCACTCTATAATTGGCTAAATCCGTTGCGCTAAACTCCGGTGTCCATGTCGAGTTTGAGTCAGCTCCTGTAAATTCAAGCCCGGAATCTACTAAAAACAGGAACTTCGGTTTCTTAATATCTCTTTGTCCTGATAAATTATAGCTGAAGTTTACATTATCATCCAACGTAATAGTATTATCTACATATTGAGTTCCATAGTCATAATTTTGTGTACTGTGTGCACTTTCAATAACACTTGACTTAGTCCAACGAGTCCAACCGTTATAGTCACTAGTCATATTTAAAGGTGTTGCTTGTCCGTCTCCATACAAAGCCGAAGTATTTTTGTAGCAATAGACCAATCTGTTGGACTTGGTAATGCCTCAACTAAAGGCTTAATACGATTATATGTACTTTCTGCTAAACGAAATTTATATTGTACCGCTATTACATTCCACGCAGGTACTTGTAGCTGTATCGGATTATCAAATTTAAGTTCTATCTTTGTATATATTTTAGGATTAGACAATGTTACCTCAGTAGCTGTAGCCCCAATAGCTATATCGGTGGCTATTACTTCTGTGCTTCCATCCAATTTTGTACCTATAAGTTTATTATGTTGCATAGCCGCTATCTGAGCAGGATTCCACACGAGCACATCCTCATAGGAACTTGGACCTGAGGTACCTCTCCTCCTTCCATACGAATTATTGAAATTAATCTTATAACTTACAAGCTCAATTTCATCTCCCATCGCCGGAGTATCTACAATTGATGATATTGTATGCGAAACAGTTCCGTCATAATACTGTACAGGAACTCCGTCATCACGTAACCATGTAACCAACAGGTTATATGTATGTAGTGAATTTTCTCTTGTACCTAGTGCCTTTGCCCATTCGGATGATTTTGTGATTCTAGGTCCTCCTTCAATCGGAGCATGCCCTACATATGTGTAATAGTTAGCGTTTACAACCGTTTTTTCTAATGATTCCGGATCTAATGTACCGTCATCATTAACATATTGCCAACTTGTAGGAAAACTTACTGTAGTAGGTGATGACCAACTTGAACCTACCGGTTGATTATTATATGTTACCACAAATGAATTGGTAAACTGTGGGATAGTCCAATACACATTACCATACAGCTCATCTCTCGTTATAGTACGACTTGCGACATTATATGTCCATCCGGCGTTACCGTTATCCGAAGGATCAAAATTTGCATTTGCCGGTAACTCTACCGTAACTCTTGTCTTTCTTCTGTCTGCACCTGCTGTCCATCCGTTCACACTTATTACACCTGTAGTTGTTCCTATAGTTGTACCCGGCGCAGGCCATGTTGTTCTGGTTGAATTTACCTTTATTGTACTTTTGTAACTATTTGACAGAGTTGTCGAATTTTGCAAATCTGTCGAACCCAAAAGCAGTTGAAATACACCTCCGGATTCTGTACTTACATTTACTCCCACAGGATATGTATGCGCAACAAATGTATTATTCTTACTTGCAATTAATGTATCATTTGAGTCATACACCTGTAACGGTATAGTGTAACTTTCACCGTCTTTTAACGTATTTGACTGTATTGTCGCTCTAAAAGGTACAGACTGTGTTATACCTCCAATCAAATTTCTGTACTTCATTGTGATGACTACGTAGTCGGCATTGCCCGTATTATCAATACTCAGATAATTTGTTGCAGGCTTATTCTCCCAGGAAGATACATTGGCCGGAATTATTCCACCTCCGAATATCGCCTTTGGCAAATATACTTTTGAATACGCTCCCGGTATACTTCTGGTAGCTGATGAAACCAAAATATTAACATAGTATGGCACCGTTTCACCAACATAGAAATTAGAGTTTCCACGACCGGTAACTGCAACATCATCATAAGTAACAGACATTGTCACATCCGGATCTGTTACTTGTGCTATCGGTAGATATGATGGAGGACCTGCATATACATTGAAACCTAACATAATATTCAAAAGTAACATTGAAAACGACAAAAACACAGCAATTAATCTCTTTCTTAATTGCCTCATTAATCTATATCCCTCCTTTTTATTATTCGGCAATCAGGACTATAATACTTTTGATTTTATCTAAACATAACACCTGATTACTTTTACTATATTTATATCACATTCTTACTTAATTTTAAATATAATTTTAATGCTTTATTAAGCACTTTGCTTATATATAGCTATTTTTAACATGAAAAACCCCCGGCATAAAACCGAGGGTAAAAGTTATTTATTTTCTTTTTTCTTCAATACAAGTGATATTGCAGCCGTCAGTGAACTGATAAGAATAAAGAAATATCCTCTTATGTCTCGGCTGTCGGCAGTCTTTGGAACTGACAATGCTTTTCTTGTATCAGGGATTAAGGTCGCCTTCTGTGGTGTAGGCAACTTATCCTCAACTGTCGGCTTGTCAATTACCGGTACTACTGTATCAATTGCATTCTTAGCCTGTCCGTTATTTGTTGTAACGGTCTTTGTAGGTCTTACAACGGAGTTACCTCCTGTACTTCCTCCGACGCTTCCGCCTCTGCTTCCGTTAGACGCTGTCGCTATAGACGGTGTTACTATACTGTCCTTAGGCCTGATAATCAAATCCTGATTTCTATCACCGGGAACGATAATCTGGCTTGGTGTAGCAATCTTCGGGCTTATCGAACTCGGGGTTATCGGCGTCTGTGGGCTAATCGGTGTTACAGGGCTTATAGGGCTTGGTGTTAACGGTAACTGTGGGCTAATCGGTGTTATAGGATTTATCGGACTTGGATTTATCGGTATCTGCGTATTAACCTGTGGTGTTAACGGTGCCGGCACTATTATTGCACTCGGGTCTTTCTCATAGATATACATAACCTCTGTTATTCCGGTTGTAAATACTCCATTCTCATTTCCACGCACTGACTGCAAATGATATCCTGCAATACTCTTTGCGCTTGTTGAATATGGTAAACCGAGGCTTCTGCTACCGTCAAGTAGCTCATCTCCGGCTATTCTCTGTCTTGTCCAATCAACATAATAAGCTATTACATTTCCTGCATCTTTTCTTCTATATACATATGTGACTGTCTGATCTGTACTTGTAAATGTTCCGTTTGCATTTGCAGGCACACCTATCAAGTCAAAGTTATCAAAGTTCTTTGCACTTGTAGTGTATGGAAGTCCAAGCTTCTCACTACCGTCCATTACCTCAGGAGCCTCAATAGGCACATTTCCGTTCTCATCTATATGCTCTACAGTTACGCTTCCTGCATCTTTACGCTTATAGATATAATTTACCGTAATCGGTGCCACTGTAAATGTTCCGTTTGCGTTTGGCGGTACACTTATCAAGTCATAATTTGCGATAGTCTTAGGTGTTGTAGTATAAGGCAATCCTACATTATCACTTCCTGTAATTGTATCCGGATTATCAATCCTGTTACCGTGATTGTCAAGATAATTTACCGTTACTCCGCCTGACTGTTTTCTCTTATAAAGATATGTTACAGTCTGAGCTCCGCTTGCAAATGTACCGTTTGCGTTTGCCGGCACGCTGCTTATCTCAAAGTCCGCATAACTTTCAGGACTTGTTGTATATGGCAATCCGAGCTTTCTTGTTCCGTCAAGTACATTAGGTGCGGTAAGGTCGCTGTTGTCATATACCGACTTATGATAAACTGTCACATTTCCGGCATCACTTCTTCTGTAAACATAAGTTACAGTCTGTGGTCCCGATGTGAATACACCGTTTGCGTTAAGAGGTGTGCTCACCAATGTGAAGTTCGGTATTGTTCTTGCCGATGTAGTATAAGGAAGTCCAAGTTTTCCGACTCCTGACTGAACATCAGGTGTTGAAATAACATTGCCGTCATCATCTACATAAACTGTTGTTACATCTCCTGCCGGTTTTCTTCTATATTCGTATATTACAGTCTGAGAACCTGTAGTAAATGTACCGTTCTTATTAGCCGGCTGGGCAACCAACTCATAATCTGTGATGTTCTCTTCATTTGTAGTATATGGAAGTCCGAGTTTTCCGGCTCCGCTTAAAACGGTATCGCTGTGAAGTGGTGTTCCGGTTCCCTGCTCAAGATGTTTTACTGTAACATCTCCCGCATCATTTCTGGTGTAGTAGTATGTTACCACCGTTGTTCCGCTTGCAGGATAATTTCCGCTATGATCTGTAGGTGTAGCATTTACTACAGTGTAGTTTGCCACAGCTGCAGGACTTGTAGTGTATGTAAGTCCGGACTTGCCTACTCCACTTAAGTTCTCATCAGGTGATACCTGTGTAGTACTTCCCGCTTCATAGTGATGTACCAGTACATTTCCTGCATCATTTCTTCTGTACTCGTAGATTACAGTCTGAGGTCCTGTAGTAAATGTACCGTTCTTATTGGTCGGCTGAGCTACAAGTGTGAAATGTGGAATACTCTGTTCATTTGTCGTATAAGGAAGACCGAGTCTGCCTGTACCGCTTAAGTTATCATCAGATGCTAACTGTGTGGTAGTTCCCTGCTCATAGTGATGTACTGTAACATCTCCTGCGTTGTTTCTTGTGTAGTAGTATGTTACTACTGTGGTTCCGGTGTTCGGATATGTTCCGGTGTGGTCTGCAGGTGTTGCGTTTACTACCGTGTAGTTTGCTACGGTTGCCGGACTTGTATTATATGTAAGTCCCATCTTACCTACACCGCTTAAGTTCTCGTCAGACGCTACCGATGTGGTAGTTCCCTGCTCATAGTGATGTACCAAAACATTTCCTGCATCTTTTCTTCTGTACTTGTAGATCAAAGTCTGTGGGCTTGTACCATGTGTAAGGTTTGTTGTACCTGTTGCACTTGGCGTTGTAGCACTTGGTGCTCCGCTTGTATCTACTCCTACATACTCAAAGTTGGCTATATTTGCTTCCTTATTTGTAAAGCTTTCAGTCACTCCGAGTTTTCCGCTTCCTGAAACTACCACTGCACTTGGTGTACCTCCTGTAGGAGAGTAAAGCTCTGTTGTAGTTCCGTCCTCATAGTGATGTACCGTAATATTGGCAGCATCTTTTCTTCTGTAATAATAGTTTACTACCTGATTGCCTGCCACATATGTAACTGTGGTTGCTCCTGTAGTTGTATTTGGAGTGTTGGCTCCGGTTGCTCCTGTCACATCCACTCTTACAAACTCATAGTTATCAATATCGGCTTCCTTATTTGTAAGGTCTTCACTAAGTCCGAGCTTTCCGGTACCGTTAAATACCTCCGCACTTGGAGTTGTGGATCCGCCGTGCTTATAAAGTTGTGTTGTTGTTCCGTCTATATAGTGGTTGACTGTGATATTTCCGGCGTTCTTACGTCTGTACTCATAAGTTACGGTAATATCACTGCCTGCCGCCGGATAGTTACCTGTATGACCTGTAGGTGTAGCACTTACCAAGTCGTAGTTTGTAAAGGTATCCGGTGTTGTTGTATACGGCAGTCCGAGTTTTCCGGCTCCGCTCATTGTATTAGGTGAACGAAGAGGTGTATTTGTTCCCTGCTCTACATATTTACTATAACATTTCCGGCATCTTTTCGTCTGTACTTGTAGATAACTGTCTGTGCATTTGTTCCATGTGTAAGGGTTGTTGCTCCTGTGCCGCTTGGGCTTGTAGCTGAAGGGGCTCCGCTTACATCTACACTTACATATTCAAAGTTTGCAATATTTGCAGCCTGATTTGTAAGGTTCTCAGGTAATCCCAGTTTTCCTGTTCCTGAGATTGTAACCGCACCCGGTGTACCTCCTGTAGGAGAGTAAAGTTCGGTTGTTGTTCCGTCCTCATAGTGGTGTACTGTGATATTTGCCGCATTCTTTCTTCTGTATCTGTAGATTACAGTCTGTGCTCCGGTCTGATATGTGACATTTGTCTGACCTGAGCCTCCGGTTGCTGTAAGTCCCGGTGATCCGCTTGTATCTACGCTGACATATTCATAGTTGTCTATGTCCGCTTCTCTGTTTACAAATGTTTCGCTCAGTCCAAGCTTTCCTGTACCGTCAAATACCTCCGCACTTGGCGCTGCGGCTCCTGTAGGCTTATACAGCTCAGTTGACTGTCCCACTTCGTAGTGATGTACGGTAATATTACCTGCGTTATTTCTCTTATAGTAATAAGTTACCGTCTGGTTACCGCTCTGATATGTACCGTTTTGGTTGCTTGGTACTGTCACCACTGTGAAGTTCGGAATAGTCTGTGTGGTTGTTGTATAAGGTAGACCGAGCTTTCCGGCTCCCGGTAATGTCATATCAGGTACCAGCTGAGTTGTAGTTCCCTGTTCATAATGATGTACTATAACATCTCTGGCATCTTTTCGTTTGTACTTATAAATAACTGTCTGTGCTGTATTTCTAGTGTAAGTGTTGTCTCTCCTGTGCTGCTTGGGCTTGTAGCAGAAGGCGCTCCGCTTACATCTATTCCTACATAATCGTAGTTGTCTATATCGGCAGCTTTATTTGTAAGATCTTCAGTCAATCCAAGTTTTCCTGTTCCCGAAATGGTCACTGCACTTGGTGTTCCTCCGGCCGTCTGTGAATAAAGCTCTGTGGTAGTTCCGTCCTCATAGTGATGTACTGTTATGTTTGCCGCATTCTTTCTCTTATAATAATAAGTTACGGTCTGCGGTGTACTAATGTAAGTAACAGTTGTTGCACCTGTTGCACTCGGCGATGTCGCACTGCCTGCTCCTGTTCTGTCCACACTTACATACTCAAAGTTGTCTATATCGGCAGCTTTGTTTGTAAGGTTTTCGCTCAGTCCAAGTTTCTGCGTACCGTCAAATACCTCGGCACTTGGAGCCATAGCTCCTGTCGGCTTATAAAGTTCGGTAGTCTGACCCACCTCATAGTGGTGTACCGTAATGTCTCCCGCCTGTTTTCTCTTGTACTTAAGTATAACGACATTCTGACCCGGATTCAGTGTACCTGCAAGAGGTCTGCCGTTTGTAAGATCAGGCTCAACATAGTCGAAGTTTGTTACACCTGTAAGAGTTGTAGGCGGTGTAACATTGTATGTTGCTCTAAATGCATGTGTAGAATCTGTATCCGGAACATTTCCGCTGCCGTCATCAAGAGGTATCGGATTGCCCGACATATCTACATATTTTACTTTAAGTGTGGAATTGCTTGCTTCAAGTGCCGCATTGGCAGTCTTTTTATCCGCACTCGGTGTTACGGTAACATTGGCCTCAAATACCGCATTACCTCCAAGTGTACCGTTACTGAAGTCGTTACCGATTATAAGTGATGTTGAAGTAACATGTATTCCGCTTAATGTATCTCCCGTACCCGGAGTAACCACTACCTTGTATGTACCCTGAGTTGAGATATTGTCAAATGAATAATCACCGTTGGCATCAGCAGTAGTAGTAACAGGGTTACCGCTTGCATCACGCACAGGTGTACCGTCCGACTTATAAAGTGCCACGCTTCTTCCTGCTGCAGGTGCATCATCATCTGTTGTAAGATATGTACCGTTTGCAGTTCCGCCTGTAGGAGGTACATCATAGTAAATCTTACCGCTTATTTTATACTTTTTCGGAACAACAGTATTATTCAGTGCCTCAAAAGCACCTGCATAGTTATTACCTGAAAATCCTGCAAATGTGTTTACCGCCTTATCTGTAGTATCAAGCGGTACGGTATCAGGCATCTTAGCCTTAAATGTAAGTACATCTGTAGTATGGCTTGCAAGTGAATATCCCGGCTTCATCTTAGCCCTGAACATAGTTACCTGCGACCAATCGGATACTGAAGATACCCATGTCGCTCCTGCATAGTTTGCAGCTATATTACCCTCTGTAACAGGAGTGGTACTGTATTCAAATGTATAATTTGCATTTGCATCTATCGGTCCTGCAAGTGTTACCTTATATGTGGAACCTCTATCTGTATAGACACCCTGTTGATTAGGTACTATGGATTTATCTCCCACATGTGGCAATATATCATAGAATGTAAATCCGGTTACCGCCGCAATAGAGTTATTAAAGATATTCAGCTGATAATCTACTATCTGCTCACTGTCCGGAGTAGTAATAGATGAGTACTGTGTATTACCCGCATCGGCTCTCTTTGATCTCTTGGTCAAGATAAGCTCAAGCGGTGGACTGTATACATAGCTGGCTTTCTTACTTGAGAACTTCTCAGTTGTATTACCGTCGTTGTCAAGATCCAGTGTATCAGGATAAAGTCCCGGTACTTCAGTACCTGCCGCTGCTTCCTCATTGTTATCCCAGTACATATATGAATCTATAGTACCCGGTCCTGCCGTAACATTTCTTGTAAACTTAAATTTAGGTGTAAAATATATATATCTACGGCTGCTATTTCCCTCCGGAAGATTTAAATTAGGTAAATGATCCCAAATATACGCTGTCTTCCGGTATTCTTATAATTGTACTCTATTCTGTAATTGTCCATTACAGCCTGTGTAAACTCCTGAGTGTAACTTGTATATGGATATCCGTTTGCATTAATTCCTTTAAACTCAAAACCCGGATCTGCCAAAGCAATAAACTTAGGATTCTTTATATCTCTACCACCTGCAGGTAAGTTATAATAGAACTGCACATAATCATTTAACTCAACTTCATTATCTATATACTGAGTTCCCAAATTCTGATTCTGAGTATAATGCGCATCCTCATATGCATATGGTTTACTCCATCCAACATAACCGGATGCATTCCTTGTAATCGGAGCGGTAGTATTTGTATCACCTGTAAGTTTTACATCATTATATGTCCATACCACTCCCGTATTAGCCATTGAAGCCAGCTGTGTCTTTACTCTATTATATGAGCTTTGTGCCAAACGGAATTTATACTGTATATTAACAATATATCCGCCTGTTGATTGCACTTCTATAGGATTATCAAACTTAAGTTCTATCTTCTTATACTGCGTAGGATTTGGCAATGTAACTTCTGTAGAAGACGGTGTAATAGATACATTCGTTGCTATTATTTCTGTGCTTCCATCCATCTTTGTTCCGATAAGCTTATTATGCGAAAGTGCTGCCTGCTGTGTAGCATCCAATGTCGGAATGGACTCATAAGATGTACCTCCTGAAGCACCTTGCACATATCCGTTACCATTTGGATATGTTATCTTATAGGACGTAAGTTCCAGCTCTTCATTAGTTCTTGGAGTATCTTCAATAGAAGATATTGTATGATGGTATGCACCTCTTGCCGGATATTGGCTTGGATTTCCTGTACTCCAACTCCAGTATACAGACATATTATAGGTATGTTCCGTATTATTTCTTTCTCCAAGTAACTTTGTACCTGAACCGCCTTTGATATGTATAATCCGTTATCTGTAGGTGGTGTTCCCGGATATGAATAAAAAGTCATAAATACCTTCGACTTCTCAAGAGACGCAGCATCTAAAGAACCGTCATCATTTACATACTGCCAAGTTACCGGAAATTCAACTCTGGTTGCCGAAGCGGAACTTGTACCTACCGGCTGATTATTAAATTTGATATAAGTATAATTACTGCTCGATCCACTTGAAGAATACAGTATATCCTTCCATATCGTACTGTTTACCGCATCATACTGCCAGCCCGCATTGTTACTGTTTGAAGTATCCAAACTTGCATTTGCAGGTATCTTTATAGTCACTCTTGTCTTTCTTCTATCGGCACCATAGTACTTACGTGTTGTACCGTGAAAAGTTCCTGCCGCCGGGCCAATCTGTTCTATAAGAATAGAAATCTATGTTTGCCGAGAAATCATTTGACAAAGTAGTATTGTTCTGAAGATTACTGCTACCCTGTAAAAAACTATAACCTACTGTATAGTTATAATTCTCATTCGTATATCCTATCGGATATGTCTTAGCGGTAAAGGTATTATTTGAACTCTCTACCAGTGTTCCGTTACCGTCATATACCTGCCACGGTATTGTGTAGGTCTCATTGTTAGCCAGTGAATTCGGCTGTATCGTTGCCTTAAACGGCACTGTCTGAGTTGTACCGCTACCCAAACTTGTGTATTTCATTGTAACAATGATGTATTCATTATCACTGCTGTTATCAATACTTAGGTAGTTTGTTGCCGGTCTGTTTATCCATGTTGAAATATTGGAAGTACTTATATAACTTCCAAATACCTTCTTCGGCAAATACAACTTGGAATAAGCACCGGGAAGACTTCGTCCTCCTGACTGCATTGTTATATTTGCGTAGAACGATACTTCTTCTCCTACATAGAAGTCAGAATTTCCTCTTGACGCTACAGCAACCTGGTCATAAGTTACATCTGCGACAACATCAGGATCATCCACTACCGCAGGCAGAGCCGCGTGAGCAGTGAACATGTCGCTCATGGATAAGAAAACCATAACAAATGACAAAAGAGCCGCTAAAAAGCGTTTTCTGAATTGCTTCATTAAACCTCCTTATTTAATTGTTTTTACTATCTTGCCTAAATACTCAAGTTTAATATTTTTTAGTGAGATTTGATTGAATTATCTTGATATAAAATGCGTTTTCAATGTTTGCGTTTTAATATTGCGTTTTTAATGTTAACCACTTGTTATACTCTGTACAATAAATCCTATAAAACTAATAATAAACTGTATAGTAATTTGACTTTTTAAACACATATAGGAGTCATCATACGATCACTCCGACATTAACTCTTACTTATTCTTCTAATCATATACACTCCTCCTTCTTAACTCTCACTACGTTTATACTTATAGCATATTTTTAGATAATAATGGAATATTTTTTTAACTTTGTCTTAAATACAAGTATTATCTGATAAAAGTTTTTAAACCAATTTGTGCAATACTTACATATACTTTATAAATTTTCATTTATTCTCTTTCTTTTATGTGTTGATTAAGATACTAAAATCTAATTACAGTCTATTATCTTTAAGGTTTTATTTAAAATTTTTTAACACTGTTATTGCAATAAAAAAGCCCCCCGACAATGTCGAGGGACAAAAGAATGCTTAGCCTTTATTTTGTTTCTTTTTTCTTCCAAAAGATTACAGCTGCTGCGAGTGAACTTATGAATATGAACATATATCCTCTCACATCTTTTCTGTCTGAAGTCTTCGGAACCGACATAGCTCTTCTTGTAGCCGATATTGAGCTCTTAATATCTTTCTTAAGCTCATTTTTATCAGGCTGCGGATTTCTGTTAGAAATCTTCGGCTCGTCAATAACGATTTCAGGCTTTTGTATTGCATCCTTAGAATTTGTATCCTGAACGGTAACGGTCTTTGTCGGTCTTATCGTTGAGTGACCGTCTGAACTGCTACCACTTGCATTGGATCCTGTAGCAATTGAAGGTGTTGCTATAGGTCTGTTAGGTCTTATAATTACATCCTCATACCTGCCGGGAACTATTATCTGACTTGGGGTAGCCAAATTTCCCGGAGTTATAGGACTTGGGGTAATAGGTGTTACAGGGTTTATTTGGCTTGGGCTTATAGGGCTAATCGGTATTATAGGGCTTGGTGTGACCGGCGTTAACGGCGAAGGTATTATTATCGCACTTGGGTCCTTAACATAGATATATGTTACCTCTTTTATTCCTGTTGTAAATATACCTGTCTCATTTCCCTGTACTGATTGTAAATGATATCCTAAGATATCCTTTGCAGCTGTCGTATACGGTAATCCAAGTTTGCCTCTACCATCCTGTATTTCATCTGTATCCAATCGTCTCCTGTATGAGTCAACATAATAAGCTATTACGTTTCCTGCATCTCTTCTGCGATATACATATGTCACTGTCTGAGTTCCGCTTGTAAATGTTCCGTTGGCATTACTTGGTACACTTACAAGATCATAGTTGTCAAATGATTTTGAACTTGATGTATAACTCTCACCTAATCTCTCGGTACCGTCAAGTACTTCAGGAGTATCAAGAGGTACGTTTCCGTCTTCATCCACATGCTCTATTACAACATTTCCGGCATCCTGACGCTTATAGATATAGTTCACTGTTATTGGGCTTACAGTGAATGTTCCGTTTGCGTTACTCGGCACTGTTATAAGAGTGTAGTTAGGAATGTTCTTAGGTGTTGTAGTATAAGGTAATCCTACATTGTCCGTTCCCGTAATATTATCAGGTGTCTCAATCCTGTTTCCATGATTGTCAAGATAATTTACTGTTACTCCGCCTGACTGCTTTCTCTTATAGAGATATGTTACGCTTTGGCTTCCGCTGACAAATGTTCCTGTAGCGTTAGAAGGCACTGTAGCTATCTCAAAGTCAGAGTAAGTCTCAGGGTTTGTGGTATAAGGCAATCCGAGCTTTCTTGTTCCGTCAAGCACTGTAGGCGTACTTAAGTCGCTGTTGTCATATACCGACTTGTGGTAAACCGTCACATCTCCGGCATCGTTTCTTCTGTAAACATAAGTTACAGTCTGCGGTCCCGGTACGAAGGTACCGTTTTCATTGCCCGGTACGCTTACCAATGTGTAGTTAGGTATCGTCTTTCTTGTAGTTGTATAAGGAAGTCCAAGCTTACCTGTACCGCTTTGTGTCTCAGGTATATCTATCTGATTTCCGTCTTCATCTACATAGACGCTTGTAACATCTCCGGCAGGTTTTCTTCTGTACTCGTAGATTACTGTCTGCGGTGTACTTAAGAATGTACCGTTTTTGTTACTTGGCTGTGCAACCAATTCATAATCGGTGATGTTCTTCTCGGTTGTAGTATAAGGAAGTCCGAGCTTGTTGGTTCCTCCAAGTACATCGTCACTTGAAAGAGGAGTTCCTGTTCCCTGTTCTACATACTTAACTGTTACATCTGCCGCATTATCTCTTGTGTAGTAGTAGTATACATCTCTTTGTCCCGAGTTAGGATATGTTCCTGTATGGTCAATAGGTGTTGCATTTACTACCGTATAGTTTGTTATACTTGCCGGGCTTGTTGTATATGTCATTCCCGACTTTCCTGCACCGTTTAGAGTCTCGTTAGGAACAAGTGATGTTGTTGTTCCGGCCTCCAAATGGTGAACAACTACATTTCCGGGCATCATTTCTTCTGTAATAGTATGTTACAGTCTGATTTCCGGTTGTGAATGTTCCGTTTGCATTGCTCGGTACGCTTACCAATGTGTAGTTCGGAATATTGTGGTCTGTAGTTGTATACGGAAGTCCAAGCTTGCCTGTTCCGTTAAGAACGGTATCAGGTACAAGCGGAGTTGTTGTTCCGTCTATATAGTGATGTACCGTAACATTGCCTGCATCATTTCTTCTGTACTCGTATGTTACAACTGTTGTTCCTGTTGCAGGATATGTTCCTGTATGGCCTGTAGGTGTAGCATTTACTACTGTATAGTTAGGTATGCTTGCAGGATTTGTAGTATATGTAAGTCCCGACTTTCCGACACCGCTAAGATTCTCATCATTAGCTAAAGATGTTGTTGTGCCTGCTTCATAGTGGTGAACCAATACATCTCCCACATTCTTTCTTCTATACTTATAGATTACTGTCTGCGGTGATGTCGTATGTGTAAGTGTTGTAGCACCTGTAGAACTTGGTGTTGTTGCGGTATTTGCTCCCGTTACATCCACACTTACATACTCATAGTTAGGTATATCACCGACTCTGTTTGTCAGGTTCTCATTTGTTCCAAGTCTTCCGTTACCTGAGATAATTTCAGGACTTGGGCCTAAGGCGCCTGTCGGTGTATAGAGTTCGGTATTTGTTCCGTCCTCTATGTGGTGTACTGTGATACTTGAAGCATTCTTTCTTCTGTAGTAATAATTTACCACCTGATTTCCTGCATTGTATGTCACTGTAGTATCACCGTTTGCATTAGGTGTATTAGCTCCGGTTGCTCCGGTTACATCTACACTTACATACTCGTAGTTATCAATATCTGCAGCCTTGTTTGTAAGACTCTCGGATAATCCCATCTTTCCTGTTCCGTTAAAGGTTTCGGCAGCAGGTGTTGTGCTTCCGGTAGGCTTATAAAGCTGGGTTGTTGTTCCTACTTCGTAGTGATTTACCGTAATATTTCCTGCATTCTTTCTTCTATAAACATAGGTTACCGTAATATCGCTTCCTGCCGGAGGATAGTTACCTGTATGATTTGCAGGTGTTGCACTTACAAGCTCATAGTTTGTAAAGTTCTCAGGTGTTGTTGTATACGGTAATCCGAGTTTTCCTGTACCGTTCATTGTATCAGGTGACTTAAGCGGAATATTTGTACCGTCTTCTATATATTTTACAATAACATTTCCTGCATCTTTTCTTCTATATTTATAGATTACAGTCTGCGCCGTTGTGCTGTGGGTAAGTGTTGTATTACCTGTAGCACTTGGTGTTGTTGCAGTATTTGCTCCGCTTACATCTATTCCTACATACTCATAGTTGTCAATATCTGCAGCCTTGTTTGTAAGATTTTCTGTAGTTCCGAGCTTTCCGCTTCCGTCTATTACAACCGCACTCGGTGTTGTACTTCCTGCAGGTGTATATAGCTCTGTTGTTGTTCCGTCAATGTAGTGATGTACTGTGATATTTGCTGCGTTCTTTCTTCTATAGTAGTAATTTACCACCTGATTTCCCGCCTTGTATGTCACTGTAGTATCACCGTTTGCATTCGGTGTGCTTACACCGCTTGCTCCTGAAACATTTACATTCACAAACTCATAGTTATCAATATCTGCAGCCTTGTTTGTAAGACTCTCTGAAAGTCCAAGCTTTCCTGTTCCGTTAAAGTTTTCGGCAGCAGGTGTTGCACTTCCGGCCGGCTTATAAAGCTGGGTTGTTGTTCCTACTTCGTAGTGATTTACTGTAATGTTTCCTGCATTCTTTCTTCTGTATCTGTAAGTGATTGTCTGAGTTCCGGTCTGATATGTAACGGTTGTAGCTCCGGTTGTACTTGGAGAAGTTGCACCGTTAGCTCCGGTTACATCCACACTTACATATTCGTAGTTATCAATATCTGCAGCCTTATTCGTAATATTCTCGGTCAGTCCAAGCTTTCCTGTTCCGTCATAGTTTCTGCAGCAACCGTAGCAGATCCTGTCGGCTTGTAAAGCTGTGTACTTCCTCCCACTTCATAGTGGTTTACGACAATATTTCCTGCATTGTTTCTCTTATAGTAGTAGTAAACATGCTGTGTTCCGGCGGCAAATGTACCGTTTTGATTACTCGGCATTGCTACCAAAGTATAGTTAGGGATACTCAGATTGTTTGTATTATACGGCAATCCAAGTTTGTTTGTACCGTTTAAAGTAATATCTGTTACCAACGGTCTGTTTGTACCCTGCTCATAGTGATGTACTATTACATCTCCGGCATTCTTTCTTCTATATCTGTAGATTACAGTCTGTGGAGTAGCCTTATGTGTAAGTGTTGTATCACCTGTGGCAGTCGGTGTTGTTGCGCTGTCCGCTCCCGTTACATCTGTACTTACATATTCGAAGTTGGCGATGTCCGCTTCTTTATTTGTAAGGTTTACAGTTGTTCCGAGTTTTCCGGCACCGGATATTGTCTGTGCACTTGGTGTTGTGCTTCCGGTTGGAGTATATAACTCTGTACTTCCTCCCACCTCATAGTGGTGTACCGTTATATCTGCAGCGTCTTTTCTCTTGTATCTGTAGGTTACTGTCTGTGGAGCGCTCTGATATGTAACTGTTGTGTCACCTGTAGCACTTGGCGATGTTGCTGAAGGAGCTCCTGTTACATCTGTACTTACATATTCGAAGTTGGCGATGTCCGCTTCTCTATTTGTAAGATTCTCAGATAGTCCGAGTTTTTCCGTTCCTACATATGTTTCCGCACTTGGCGATGTTGCTCCTGAAGGAGTATAAAGCTGTGTACTTCCACCTACTTCGAAGTGGTTTACAGTTATATTTCCTGCAGTTTTTCTCTTGTACTTTAATATTACGACATTCTGTCCCGGATTTAATGTTCCGCTAAGAGGTCTGCCGTTTGTAAGGTCAGGCTCGGCATATTCATAATTAGCCACTCCTGTAAGCGTTGCAGGAGGTGTTACCGTATACGGATCTCTGAAGCCGTGAACGCTGTCGGTATCGGCCACATTTCCGCTACCGTCATCAAGAGGTATAGGATTGCCTGCCATATCTACATATTTACTTTCAATGTAGAGTTGCTTGCTTCAAGTGCCGCATTGGTTGTCTTCTTATCGTCACTCGGAGTCAAAGTAACACTTGATTCAAATACAGGGTTTGCACCTGAAGTGTTATTTGTAAAATCGTTTCCTATTATAAGTGATGTGGATGTTACACTTATCGGGCTTAGAGTATCTCCGAATCCCGGTGTTACCACAACCTTATATGTACCTGCCTTTGATATATTGTCAAAAGCGAAGTTACCGTTTGAATCCGCAGTTGTAACTACCGGATTGCCTGATGCGTCAAGTACAGGATTTCCGCTTGCATCAAATAATGATACAGTTCTTCCTGCTGCCGGTACGTCGTCGTCTGTAGTAAGGAATTTACCGTTTCCGCTGCCGCCTGCCGGTGGAACGTCATAGTAAATCTTACCGCTTATCTTGTATTTCTTAGGGATTACGACATTGCTGAGTGCCTCAAACGCACCTGTATAGCTGTCGCCTGAAAATCCTGCAAAGGTATTTACCGCCTTATCTGTAGTATCAAGCGGTATTGTATCAGGCATCTTTGCTCTGAATGTAATATCATCCGCCGCTCCGCTTGCCAGCGTGTATCCCGATTTCATCTTCATTCTGAACATTGTAACGGCTGACCAATCCGATACCGATGAGCTCCAAGTTGCACCTGCATAGTTGGCTGCGATGTTTCCTTCCGTAACAGGTGTTGTACTGTACTCATATGTATAATTAGGATTAGGATCAAGCGGTCCTGTAAGTTCAAGTCTGTATGTTGAACCTCTGTCCGCATAATTACCCTGCTGATCAGGTGCTATTGACTTATCACCAACATGCGGCAGGATATCAAAGAATGTAAATCCGCTAACTCCGTTTATAGAGTTATTAAAGATGTTCAGCTTATAGTCTACTATCTGTTCGCTGTCAGGTGTTGTAAGCGATGAATACTGAGCAGTATCCGAATCCGCTCTCTTTGATCTCTTTGTAAGAATCAACTCAAGCGGAGGTGAATAAAGATATGTAGCCTTTTTGCTACTAAACTTCTCTGTAGTGTTTCCGTCATTATCAAGATCAAGTACATCGTCGTACTTACCGAGTACTTCGTTAGAAGCAGCTTCTTCATTGTTGTCCCATGACAAATATGTGTCTATGCTGTTCTGACCGCCTGCCATATTTCTTGTAGTCTTAAATTTCGGACTAAAATATACATACTGATAACGGTCATTTCCCTCAGGAATATTCAAATCCGGAAGATCCCAGATATAAGCTGTCTTTCCTGTATTCTTAAAGTTGTATTCAACTCTGTAATTACTCATAACAGCCGGTGTAAGTTCAGGATTCTGTCCTATACTTGTCTGAATACCCTTAAACTCAAGACCCGGATCTGCAAGTAAGAAGAACTTAGGATTCTTTATTTTTCTGCCGCCCGGCGGTAAGAAGTAATGGAATCTTATATTGTCGGTCATACTGAACTCTTCGTTCAGATACTTCGTTCCGAGATTTTGATTCTGTGTGTCATGCTCATACTCCGCAGCAAATGCCTTTGTCCAGGTAACGTAGTCACTTCCGCTGCCTGTCCATGTTCCTCCGGCACCGTTATCTCCGTTTACCGTAACAACATTTCTTGTCTGAACATTACTGCTTGCATTGTTCGGCTTTGATGCCAACTGTGCTTTTGCAGTATTATATGCATTTTCTTCAAAACGGAATCTATATCTTACATCTATTATTCTTCCTGTAGGCGCCTGAATCTCTATAGGATTTGTAAACCTAAGTTCTATTCTTATAGAATTTAGGAGTCGGAAGTCTTACCTCATCCGCATTACTTGTAATTTGAACATTTGTAGCAATTACTTCCTCACTACCGTCATCCTTTACACCTACAAGCTTGTTGTTTGAAAGAGCTGCAAGCTGTGTGTTATCAAGAGCCGGTATGTTCTGTATATTTCCCGATGCGTCTTGAACCTTACCTGTAGGGTTAAGAGATCTTATTTGATATCCCACAAGTTCCATATCCGTAGTCGGTGTATCCACCAAAGAGCTTACTCTTGTATGATATGTTCCTATGGTCGGATACTCTTCAGGATTACCCGCATACCAATACCAGCTGAATCCCATGTTGTAAACATGCTCTGTTTTATCTCTGTCTGTAAATGTAAATCTCCAAGGGCTTGCAGTCTTACTTGCTGTCAAACCTCTGTCGGCTGCAGGAACTCTCGGGAAGGACCAGTATCTTACAGAACTCTTTGACTTCTCAAGCGATGAAGTATCAAGTGATCCGTCATCGTTTACATACTGCCATGTAATAGGAAATTCCACAGTTACAGGAGATGCCTGTGTACCTACAGTCTGATTGTTATATCTGATATTGAAACTGTCATAGGTATAGTTTAAGTTACTCTGGTACTCTATATCCTTACTTATAGTATGGTTTGCCGCATTGTATGTCCAAGAAGCATTTAAGGAATCTGTAGTGTCAAAGTTTTCGTTTGCCGGAAGCTGTACTGTGACTCTTGTCTTTCTTCTGTCACCACCTACAATCTTTGTCTCGGTACCGTGATATGTACCTGCTGCCGGCCAGTTGGTTCTTCTTGTATTGTACTGAACAGTGGTAGCCAAATCATTTGCCAGAGTTGTGTTGTTTTGTAAACTGCTTGTACCATGTGCATAATAGCGATCTATTCTGACATTGTTGTTCTCATCCGTATAACCTACAGGGTAGGTCTTTGCTGTAAATGTGTTGTTTGAACTCTCAAGCAAAGTATTATTGGCATCATATACCTGATATGGGATTACATAGGTCTCATTGTTTGCCAATGAACGATCCCTAAGTGTTCCCTTAAAAGGTACCGTCTGTGTAGTACCTCCACCCAAACTTATGAATTTGAGTGTCACTATATGAAACTCACTGTTTGATGAACTGTCTATAGACAGATAGTTGCTTGCCGGTCTGTTAATCCAAGTAGAGATATTACTTGCACTGACATATGGGAAAACATTCTTCGGCAAATAAAGTTTTCCGTATGCACCGGGAATACTTCTCGTGGTTGACGATATCGTTATATTTGCATAAAACGGTACTTCCTCACCTACGTAGAAATCGCTGTTTCCCCTTGCATTTACCGCATTTCTGTCATATGTAACTTCCGCCAATATATCAGGATCGTCCACTACTGCAGGCGGACCTGCGTAAGCCGGAAAAACATCCGCCATCGACAAAAATATCATCACAAATGATAAAATTGCAGCCAATAAGCGCTTCTTTAATTGTTTCATTAAACCTCCTTAGTCTAAAATTTAGTAAAGTATGAATAAAAATCACTTTTAGGAGTCATCTAAACGATCACTCCGAATTTAACCTATATTTAATACTTTACCATTCATGTGCAGTATTGTACACGAACTTAATCTTCATGCTCCCCTCCTTATCACTCTTTGTCTGCACGATAATATCATAAAGATTCTTTTTATAAAACAGTCTATTTGATTTTGTAAAATTATTTTAAGAAAAATTTAATTTCACTTACATCCATAAGACCGTTAAAAAATCTCTTTATTAACATATGATTATTATCTTGCAAAGTCACCCGCAGAACATATCACATTTCTTTAAAAAAGTCAGTAACTTTTGCGCCATGTATTTAAAAAATACAAAAAAGTCGGGATATCATCCCGACTCCGTTTTTACAGTATACTTACTACTACTGCTCTCTTTTACTACTCTCACGCCTTTTGTATTTTTTATTATTTTTACACCGACTTCTCTCTCGTTTCATCCCGATTTTTGACCTGATTTTAACCACTCTCACGAAGTCGTCGATTTGTGTATTTTTACTTCAAACCACTCTCACACATCCTCATGCACAGCTCTAAAACTACTCTCACGTCGGCAATAATGTATAAATTTATAATACTTTATAATTATAACCTTTTCAGTTTGTCGGTCATCAATGTGTAGACGTCTATATTCTTGTCAAATGTATTCTTTATAATACCTGCTATCTCATCCGTATATCCCGGTGCTACTATCACTATAGCCTCAAGTTTTCTCTTTCTTGCATCGTCAGGTGAAATGATCTCAATATGCGATGCCGGCGCAAATCTTCCCTGCTTAAAAGGTGCCGAATCTATAATGCAGTCCACATACTTTGCAATACCTGTAGTGGAGCAAAGTGTAAATCCTTGGTGTGACGCTCCCCATATTGCTATCTTTGAATAGCCCTTTACCGTATCAAGTACTTCTTTTGCGATATCCGTCTTCTTTGAAATAATACCGCTTATATCAGGGAACTTTCTCTTTTTCACTATCACTTCAATAGTATCTCTGTTGACCGTCCTTGACTCAAGCACCTCAAATCCGCTTATATTTAAAAGATGTGTAAGACTGTCAAAATTGTAGTAAGCGATATGGTCCGGGATTATCTCATAGAAACTGTTCTGCTCCAAGATATACTCAAAACTCGGTACCGTAATAAGTCCGTAACCCTCTTCCACTAAATTGTTATAGATTGCCTTTAAGTATGTCCTCGGATGAGGCTGATGCTCCAAAAAATTAAATGACATAAAGGCGTCAAAAGGTCCGTTCTTAAATACATGGTCTTCGCTCTCCGGGAAATCCTCATCCACTCTCAGTCCCGCACCTTTTGCAATTTCTACAAGTTCCTTTTTATGCTCCGTACCGTAACCTTCCACAGGAAAACCTTTAAGCATACCTAAGAATTCTCCTCTGCCGCAGCCGACTTCTATTATCTTCTTACCTTCAAGTGAAGCGAACTCGATGAAATGTTTGTATTCGCTCTTTCTTAAGTCTTCCATCGTAGTGGAATATCCGCCCGCTCTTATAACATCTCTGTAATAATACACCGCATCATTTTTAACTGCACCAGATTACAGTCTTCACAAACACAGAGCGATACCTCTATGCCCTTATCTTTATCAAGCTCACCTTCACTTGGAATATCCTGTGCACTTGCAGGCATATTTTCAATTTTCATAAGTTCATGTAATGAACCTTTACAACTGATACATCTTTTCAAAATCGTCTCCTAAACTTTATATACAATCTTTTATTCCTTTTTCAAATCCGTAGCTTTCAACAAAGCCTATTCTCTTTAGACGTTCAATATTTGGATTTAGAAAAGGCAGTCCCTCACTTGCCGCTTCCTTTTTCTCCACTACTATGTCGCCGCTGCTGTCTAACAGTCTCTTTATATCTTTTACATAGTCCATCAGTATACGGTTATTCTCTCCGGCTACATTGAATACAAACTCACCTTGCAGGTCTTTTTTGGAAAGCAAGTATACCGCTTCACATAGGTCTTTAATATATATATAATTCCAAGACTGTATACACTCTCCTATATGTACATCTTTATTCTCTTTGAAATTCCTTATACAAGTGGATATAAGCGATGTCTCATGATCACCGCTTCCGAACACCGAAAAGATACGCATATGTACATACTCTATTCCAAGGCTATCTCCAAGATTTTTTAGTTTACTCTTAAGCTCCAATTTGGCTTTGCCGTATTCGGACTTTGGGTTTGTAGGGGAATCTTCGCTTTGCTTAGGTATGTTGTTTATATCAAAGTCTTTTCCGTACTTTACTTCTATATCTGCAAGTGTCTGTCCGTATTCCGCCTGTGAACCTGCAAACAGAAATCTTTTTGCACCTCTCTCTTTGCAGACTCTCATAAGCTTTATGGCGGCATCTATATTCTCTCTTTGGATATTTTCATCCATTCTTCCTTCTTTGCCGATACCGCCCCACGCAAGATGTATACATACGTCAAATTCCGTATCCAGTCTTTCTATATCTTTCATATCAAGGACTATAAGCTTGAATTTATTATTTGCTTTATACCCTAAAAGCTCATCCGCTCCTCTTGCATTTTCTCTGACCAAAGCAAGCACTTCTTCCTCCTTTGATAGAAAGTATTCCACCAGATGTCTGCCTAAGAATGATGCGGCCCCTGTGATAAGTATTCTCATATTATTCAACAATCCTCGGTATTATCATATTCTCTTCCATCTCCTCATCTGACAGGAAAGGAGTCAAATCCTCAAGCGGAGGGCTTACCATTCTGCCGTCTGCAAGCTGCTTTCCTGATGACTTAGGCTCAAAGTTTTGCTCCTTTGTCACAAACGCCTCACATATAACGGGACTGCAGACCTCAAAAGTCTTTGATACCGCATCTTCAAGCTCGCTGTTGGTCTTTGCACAAAAATATGTAATACCGTACGCACCTGCAAGCTTACCCATATCCGGGAATGAGAGATCACCGCTGTCAGGTCCTATACCTACAAGAGGTTCATCTTCAAAGTACTTTGACTGTGTCTGTCTGATACTGTGGTAGCCGTCATTGTTTATAAGGAATATCTTTATGTCCATCTTATGGTGGACTATGGTCTGAAGCTCCTGAAGATTCATCTGTATACTTCCGTCACCTGTGATAAGTATCAATTCTCTTTCATATGCCTTACCGTCAAGGTTTGCCATATACGCACCTATTGCGGCAGGTAAATCATATCCCATAGATGCAACTGCGGAGTTTGATATAAATCTCTGACCTTTTTTGATGATATAGGAATGTCCTCCTACAACACAGGCGGAACCGTTACCTACTACCGTGATCTGATTTTCTTTCGCACTGTCACCGATATCTTTTATAAAGGCGTAGACATTGGCTTTTTTACTGTCATCGTTTTCAAGGAATTCAGGTCTGCATACAGGGTATTTTTTCAGCCAATACTTAACAGTCTCATTCCAGCTCATATCAAAAAGACCTTTTCCGCCTTCAAATACAGGAGCCTTTTCTTTCTTTAAAAGCTCGATGAGCTGTCTCATGAATACCTTACAATCCGCATGAACGGGAATATCTATATGAACGGTTGGCTTTTTCAACTCTTCCTTGTCTATATCGTTTACTATTGTAAAGGCTTCTCTTGCCCATCCCTTGCAGTTAAATCCCACCTGCCTGAGGCTGAGTCTTGAACCAACCGACAGTACAAGGTCGGAGTTTTGCACTGTGAAGTTTCCCGGTCTGTCTCCGAAATTCCCCGGTCTGCCTGCATACAGCGGATGGTCTACCCACAGGCAGTCCTCAGAGTTCCAACCTACCACCACAGGAATATTTAAGAGTTCTATAAGTTCCAAATTCCTTATGTGCATTTCCTATTCTGATACCGTTACCGGCGTTAAATACAGGTCTTTTTGCACTTTTAATCTTTTCGATTATTTCTTTTAACACTTTATCCGGTATAACTTCAGGCATATCCGACAAATCAAGCTTTGTTCTTTCATCTATATCAGTCTTGTACGGCGAGTCTGCCGCCCAGCCGTCTTTACCCGCCTCATAACTTTCTTTATCAAAACCTATAAGTTCATCCTCTTCAATATATGCACCTTGAACATCCAGAGGAATATCCAGCCATACAGGTCCCGGTCTGCCGTTTTTAGCAAGGTACATACATTTTTCTATAAGGTATCTGATTCTCATAGGTTCTATAACCATTTCACTGTACTTAGTCATACATTCTATAGACTTGCAGATATCAAACTCCTGATCTCCCATAGCTCTGATACCTACATTTGAATATCTGGCAGTCCAGTCATATCTGACCTGTCCTGAGAGTATGAACATCGGTATGGAATCAAGCCATCCTCCAAGTACTCCGGTGATTGCATTTGTTCCTCCGGGTCCTGTAGTCACACAGACCACCGCGATCTGATTGTTGATTCTTGCATAGGCTTCCGCCGCCATTGCACACGCCTGCTCGTGGTGATTATAAGTCATTGTAAGCCCAGCTTGGTGACCGAGTCCGTTGTTTAAATGCATTGCACCTCCACCCGTTACGCTGAAGCCGTGTCTTATACCAAGCTCCACAAGTTTCTTTGCAATATATTTGCTCAATTTTATTTTCATAAATTTCTCCCTGATTAAGTACGTAAGTTTTATATTAAGCCGGTAATCCGACCGAAATTTCAAAAAATATCAACACTTTGATTATACCATAAGATTAAGAAGTATAATACTTCTTTTATCTTGACCATCCATCTCTTTCTTTTTCTTACAGTTTCTTACCATTATATATATTCCCTTTTCAAGGAAAAAAAAGTTGCTATAATGTAGTTACAGACTATAAGTTTAGTTTGAATTTTTTGATGGAAAATGAGGTCAGTTATGTTTATTAAAAAATTTATGTCTATGCTATTGCTTACTGCCACTATTTCCATGACTGTTGCTGTACCCGGCCATGCTGCCATGCAGATTACAGATGCAAACTCCTACAAATGGAGTAAGACAGGCAGTGAGTGGAAAGTTGTTGACGGTTCAGGCAATCCTGCTTCAGGCTTTATAAGCTACAATGATCAGACTTACTATGTTGACAAAAACGGCATCATGAAGACCGGTTGGATCAAGTCATCGGGTTCTTGGTATTACCTCAATAACAACGGAACATTGGCTCAAGACCAGTGGATTGACAATTATTATGTCGATAGCACCGGTAAAATGACCAAAATACAGTAGGATAACTATAAAGTGGGGCATTGATTATTCAATGCCCCTAGTGGTTTTTATAGACCTTTTTATATTTTTATTACGCTTATTTCTCCTTTTTCATTCTCCAAAGAACTTACCAGCGCTTTTGCCGTGTCTGTTGAGGTCAGCACATTCACACCGGTTTCTATCGCATTTCTTCTTATTATAAATCCGTCTTTGCTTCCGGCTATTCCTCTCATAGGAACATCAATTACAATATCTATCTCATGACTTAGTATCAGGTCAAGAATATTCGGTCCCTCTTCTTCAAGTTTTCTTATTACAATCGCATTTACTCCGTTGTCATTTAATACTTTTGCAGTTCCCTTTGTAGAGTATATAGTATACCCCAAAGTGCGAAATCTCTTTGCAATATCTATGACCTTTTCCTTTTCACTGTCTCTGACTGTTATTATCATCTTTTTATGCTTAGGCAACCTTATACCGGCACCCACAAACGCCTTATATAATGCCTCTTTGAAGTTTTTACCGATTCCAAGGCACTCACCGGTTGACTTCATCTCAGGTCCGAGCGAAATATCAGCTCCCTTTATCTTTTCAAATGAGAATACCGGCATCTTAACAGCCACAAAATCCGGTTCTTTTAAAATCCCTGTTCCATATCCCATATCTTTTATGCTCTCCCCACAGATTGCTCTTGTTGCAAGTGATATTATAGGAACACCTGTCACCTTACTGATATACGGAACCGTCCTTGACGACCTCGGATTTACTTCTATTACATATACATCCTCTCCGTCCGCTATGAACTGTATGTTTATCATTCCCTTTATATGTAGAGCCTTTGCAAGCCTTTTTGTATATTCTACAATCTTAGACTTTACCGTATCACTTAAAGACTGAACAGGATATACACTTATAGAATCTCCGGAATGTACACCCGCTCTTTCTATATGCTCCATAATACCGGGAATAAGTATATCTTTACCGTCACATACCGCATCCACCTCTATTTCCTTACCGAGTATATACTTGTCTACCAGTATAGGGTGTTCCTGTGCAATCCTGTTTATTATCTCCATAAAGCCGTCTATATCATTATCATTTGTCGCAATCTGCATTCCCTGACCTCCAAGTACATAGGAAGGTCTTACAAGTACGGGATATCCGAGCCTGTTTGCCGCTTCTTTTGCCTCCTTTGCCTTGTATACGGTCTCTCCCCTAGGTCTTGGAATCTCACATTCTTCAAGGATTTTATCAAAAAGTTCTCTGTCCTCCGCCGCATCAACATCTTTTGCATCTGTACCGAGTATAGGAACTCCCATCTTCATAAGGCTCTGTGTCAACTTGATTGCTGTCTGTCCGCCAAACTGTACTACGGCTCCGTCAGGTTTTTCTATATCTACAATACTTTCCACATCTTCAGGGGTAAGCGGTTCAAAATACAGCTTATCCGCTATATCAAAATCTGTACTGACAGTTTCCGGATTGTTATTGATTATAACGGTTTCATATCCAAGTCTTTTAAATTCCCAAGTTGAATGTACGCTGCAAAAGTCAAATTCAATACCTTGTCCGATTCTTATCGGTCCCGAACCGAGTACCAAAACTTTCTTTCTATAAGACCTTTTTGCTTCATTACTTCCTCCATAGCATGAATAAAAGTACGGTGTCTGTGCTTTGAATTCTCCGGCGCAGGTATCTACCATCTTATATACCGCCCTTATATCGAGTCTGTGTCTTAATGTCTTTATCTCTTCTTCACTTTTATTTGACAGCTTTGCTATCAGACTGTCGGGGAATTCAAGTCTCTTTGCTTCTTTTAAGAGTTCTTCGTCCAATATCTCACTTGAAAGCCTGTTTTCCATTTTTACAATATTTGCAATCTTAGAGATAAACCAAATATCAATCTTCGTTATCTTATGTATCTCTTCAAATGAAATGCCTTTTCTGATTGCCTCAGCAATTACCCATATCCTTCTGTCATCAACTCTTTGAAGCTCTCTCTTTAAGCTCTCTGTATCAAGCTTACTGTAATCATAGTCAAGCAGGCTGTTTACATGCTGTTCAAGTGAGCGTATCGCCTTCATAAGTCCGCCTTCAAAGTTGTTACAAATACTCATCACCTCGCCTGTAGCCTTCATCTGAGTACCGAGTTCTCTCTTTGCGCTGATAAATTTATCAAAAGGAAGCCTCGGCATCTTTATTACCACATAGTCAAGCATAGGTTCAAATGCCGCATAAGTTTCTTTGTTACGGCATTTTTTATCTCATCCAATGTGTATCCCAGTGCAATCTTTGCAGCCACCTTGGCAATCGGGTAACCTGTAGCCTTGCTTGCAAGTGCCGACGACCTTGATACCCTCGGATTTACCTCTATTACACAGTATTCAAAGCTGTCGGGATTTAGTGCATACTGTACATTGCAACCTCCTGTGATATTAAGCTCTGTGATAATGTTAAGTGCCGAGCTTCTAAGCATCTGATATTCCTTATCCCCCAAAGTCTGACTTGGTGCGACCACTATGGAATCACCTGTATGTACGCCCACCGGGTCAATGTTTTCCATATTGCAGACTGTAATCACATTGCCGATGCCGTCACGCATCACCTCATACTCTATTTCCTTCCAACCTGCAATACATCTCTCCACCAAGACCTGACCTACCCTTGAAAGCCTGAGTCCGTTCTCAAGTGTCTCAATAAGTTCTACTTCATTGTATACAATACCGCCTCCTGAACCTCCCAGAGTATATGCGGGACGAAGTACTACCGGATAGCCTAGAGTTTTGGCGTACTCTACACCGTCTTTTACGTTCTCAACCACTTTGGATGCTGCAATCGGCTCTCCTATTTTTTCCATAGTCTGCTTGAATGTATCTCTGTCCTCGGCTTTCTTTATAGTAAGCGGCGTAGTTCCTATCAGCCTTACATTCTCTTTTTTAAGGAATCCCTCTTCAAAAAGTTCCATAGCCAGATTAAGTCCCGCCTGTCCTCCAAGTGTCGGCAACAAAGAATCAGGTCTTTCTTTTTTTATTACCTTTTTGACAAATTCGGCTGTCAAAGGCTCTATATACACTTCATCCGCAATATCTTTATCAGTCATTATTGTAGCCGGGTTTGAATTGATAAGTACTACCTCCACTCCTTCTTCTCTGAGAGCAAGGCAACCCTGTGTACCTGCATAGTCAAACTCCGCCGCCTGCCCGATAACTATCGGTCCCGAACCTATTACCAATACTTTCTTTATATCATTATTCCTTGGCATTTAGTCCTCCATCATCTTTATAAACTTATCAAACAAATATGAACTGTCACGTGGTCCCGGGCAGGCTTCCCGGATGATACTGCACCGTAAAAATCTTTTTATTTATATATCTTAACCCCTCATTTGTACCGTCATTTACATTTACAAAGGCAGGCACACATATATTCTTATCCAATGTACTTTCATCTACAGCATATCCGTGATTTTGTGATGAAATATATGTTCTGCCGGTTTCAAGGTCCTTTACCGGATGGTTACCTCCTCTGTGACCGTACCTTAACTTATAAGTGTTCGCGCCTGTAGCCAATGCCATAAGCTGATGCCCGAGACATATCGCAAATATCGGAATATCTGTATCGTAAAGCTTTTTCATTTCCTCTATTATATCCACATTCTCCTTAGGATCTCCGGGTCCGTTGCTTAACATAATGCCGTCAGGCTTAAGCTTTAAAATTTCTTTTGCCTTTGTATCACATGGCACCACTATCACCTCACAGCCTCTTTTTTGCAGCTGCCTTGCAATATTTTTCTTAGCTCCGAAGTCAATCAGCACCACTCTTTTACCTTTTCCCGGTAAACTGTAAGCCTCTTTTGTGCTTGTTCTTTTTACTACACCTTTTACACTATACTCCTTTATCCTTTGCAATATTTTTTCTACAACAAAAGAACTGTCAACAGTTATAAAACCGTTCATAGTACCGTGTTCTCTCAATCTTTTTGTTAAATCGCGGGTATCAATACCGCAAATACAGGGAATATTATTTTTTATCAAGAAATTTTGTATACTGTCTTCATTTCGAAAATTAGATGCGACTTCAGATAATTCACGCACAATCAAGCCGTCTATCCACGGCCTGTAAGACTCCATATCCTCATGGCAAATTCCGTAATTTCCTATCAGAGGATATGTCATCACAACCGCCTGCCCCGCATAAGACGGGTCGGTCATCACTTCAAGATAACCTGTCATTGAAGTGTTAAAAACAATTTCACTTACCGCTTCCCTACAAGCTCCTACATTTTCACCCTCATAAACGCTGCCGTCTTCCAAAATCAGATATGCTTTCATCTTAATCCCTTTCTATAAATATTTGGGGTCAAGTCATTGCCCCAAAGTTACAATCTGTTATTTATTCAAATAACCTCTGATTCTTTCCTGTAACATAGGAACAACTTCTTCCTCAAACCAAGGATTTTTCTTTAACCATATCAAATTTCTCGGTGACGGATGTACAAGCGGCAAAAGCTTCGGCAAATACTCCTTATAAGCCTTGACCGTTTCAGTCAGATTCTTCTTCTCTTTATCACCTAAATAATACTTTTGTGCATACTGACCTATCAGAATAATAAGCTCAATATTAGGCAACTCTTTTAACAGTCTCGGATGCCACTTAGGAGCAAAATCTTTTCTCGGAGGAAGATCACCGCTCTTACCTTTTCCCGGATAATAAAAATCCATAGGAATGATGGCAAAAATATCTGAATTGTAGAATGTATCCGCATCAACACCAAGCCACTCTCTAAGTCTGTCACCGCTCTTATCAAACCAGTACTTTCCGGCTTCCTGCGCCTTAATGCCCGGTGCCTGACCTACAATCATCACTTTGGCATTTTGCGGAGCTGAAAACAAAGGCTTAATCCCTGCATCGGTAAACTCCTTATTCTCCTTGTCCGCCATGATTTCATCAAAAATCTTTTGAACATTTTCTGAAAACATAAAAACTTACACTTCTTTCCTGTGGAGAAACCACAAACTTTTCTCTCTATGATAAACCAAAGCAAAAAAGTTTTCAAACTGAAAAACTTTTCGGTATACTCAAAAAATTATAGCATATTTATTTTTTCCTTGACAATTATCTGCCTTAAGAGTATACTTCTACAGGTATGCGGGTGTGGTGAAATTGGCAGACACGCAAGATTTAGGTTCTTGTGGGAGACCGTGCAGGTTCGATTCCTGTCACCCGCATTTAACTGTCACAATTGGTGACAGTTTTTTTATTTCTTATAATTTTCTTTATATATATCAAAGTATTTGACTAAACTCTCTATTATTCATTATAATTAAATAAAAATATGATGAGGTTTGAGCCTCAAACGGGAGTTTCTTATGGCATTTTTTAGGGATTACAAAGCCACCGGAACATTAACTTATAAGCAGAGATTTTTATTGATCTCTACGGTCCCCATTTATTTTATGATATTTGCACTGATATTTTCACCTATCAAGGAAATATTGCCCGGACTTTGGCAAATAATCATACAGCCCGACCTTCTTATTACCGACTATATAGTAGTCGGCGGTATCGGTGCAGCCTTTTTCAATGCAGGAATACTTACACTCATCCTGCTGTTTTTGCTGTATCACTTTAAGGTGGAGTTTGACAGACATATAGTGGTAAGCTCATATCTTATATTCGGATTTTCACTTTTCGGAAAGAATGTAGTTAATATATGGCTTATACTTCTCGGCTTCTTTGTCTACGCCAGATTGCACGGATATTCACTGAAGAAATATATCTACTACGGTCTGTACGGCACCAGCCTGTCACCTGCCATTACCCTTGTAATGCAAATAGGGCATAAAAGTACCGTTTGGCAGCTGTTACTTGCAACAGTCACGGGACTTATCATAGGATATGTGCTTCTTCCTATATCACTTCATGTAAAATCCGCACACAAGGGCTATTCTCTTTACAATGTAGGGTTTTCGTCAGGTATTATAGCTACAGTACTTGTATCCATATTCAAATCATTCGGTGTAGATATAGAGACCAGACTTATTTGGGACAGTTCACATACCGCATTATTTGCCGTTGCACTGTTTGTGCTGTTCGGCTATATGGTTGTGCTTGCTCTTATACTGGACGGTAAAGATCTTTTTCCGGAATATATGAGGCTGCTTCGTGAAACCGGAGTACACGGTACATACAAACATAATTATTCGGATGCAGTATATATCTTTAATATGTCAATAAACGGTATAATAGCTACAGCTTTTGTACTGGCTGCAAAAGGTGACTTAAACGGACCTACTATAGGATCGATATTTACAATAGTAGGCTTTTCTCCTGCCGGCAAGCATATGAGAAATATACTTCCCGTAATGGTCGGAGTATGTATCTCCGCCTTTATGAAGCAATGGCATCTGAATGATCCTGCACCTATACTTACTCTTCTATTATCTACCACTTTGGCGCCTATTGCAGGTGAGTTCGGCGTACTGGCAGGACTTATAGCCGGGTTCTTACATTCATCCGTAGCACTTAATGTAGGTATTGTATACAAAGGTCTGAACCTTTACAATAACGGGTTTGCAGGCGGTATAGTCGCTATATTTATGGTTCCCGTGATAGAGGCAATCGTAGAAAAAAGAAATAAAATAAAGAACACGAGGATATTTATGGAAAATATTACAGATAATATGATAAAGAATGAAACTCCTTGGAATGACAGTTTCCAAAACGGAGATACTGTGAAAAAAGTAAGTGATTCAAGATGTGAGCAGACCTATCAGGTCAGCGCCAGATACTTAAACGCTTCAGGCAGACTTTTCGGCGGCGACCTGCTTTCATGGATTGATCTTATAGGCGGTATTGCAGCCAAGAGACATTGCAATATGCCTGTCTCCACTGTGGCAATTGACAATATACATTTTTCAAGCCTATGTATATCGGTGATATTGCAGTTTTGGTTGCCAATCTGACTCATGTAGGCAACTCAACTATGGAAGTAAGAGTAAACAGCTATGTGGAAGATTTGACTACCGGACAGAGATTCCTTGTAAATACCGCATATCTGGTATATGTCGCACTAAAGGATGACAAGCCGCACAGAGTGCCGAGACTTATCCCTGAGACTGACAGTGAGAAGCGTGAATGGTTTGCCGGTGAGACTCGCAACGAAATACGCAAATCTCGTAGGAAAGAGGGAATATAAATTGCAAAATTATATTAGAAGCATCGGCTTTTCAATGTACAAGAAGAAAAATGAAGTAAAAGAATTGCTTGATAAAATTCAAAGAGAAAATATCGCCTCAGCAAGAATAAGTGTGACTACAGAAAAGGAAAGGCTTTGGGAGATACGTAAAAGTCTCTCGGAGTCTGTAGGGCTATGTATATACGGATATCTTGAAAATCTCGGTGTATTTGTAAGAGAAGGTTATTTCCCCTATATCAAAAACACTTCTGTAAGCTCCGTCTCAAAATGCAGTATTGAAAAACATATAGACGACTCGGTATTTTCAGGTATGCTTGATGACAACAGGCTTGGAATGTCTTTGATATTCAGGCTTTCAAACCCACTTGACTATATTGATAACACAAGCAGGAAGATATCATCCGTCAATCTGTTCGGCTTTTGCTCTGACGGCAGGGTTCTATTACCTATAAAAAAGACCTTGGTGGAGATTGAAAGTTCAAAGCAGAGATCACAGGATCGAACTTTGCTTATAGAAGCCGCCAAGCGAGGTGATGAAAATGCTATAGACACTCTGACTACAGATGAAGCATTGCTGTATTCCACTCTCAATGACAGGATACAGACCGAGGATGTATACAGTATCGTTGATACACTGTTTATGCCTTACGGTATGGAAAATGATATATACAGTATTGTAGGAAATATCTTGGATATTAAAGAAGAAGAAAATATACTCACTAATGAAAAAATTTTGATACTTAAGATAGAATGCAGCGATATAGAACTTAGTATAGCCATAAAGAAAGAGGATTTGCAGGGTGAGCCTATGGTCGGCAGAAGGTTCAAAGGCAATATTTGGCTTCACGGTAAAATAAATCAGGAATAAAACAAGACTCCCAATTTTGGGAGTCCGTTTTTTTATACGAAAGTATTATAGATTACCTAGCATCAAAAGACACATCACTGTATAACCGATATAATACCCTTTATTGTTATAATCAAAGATTACTCGATGATAGATGCAACTCTACCTGAACCTACAGTTCTACCACCCTCACGGATAGCGAATCTAAGACCCTGCTCACAAGCAACAGGATGGATAAGCTCGATAGTCATCTCTACGTTATCACCAGGCATACACATCTCTGTTCCTGCAGGAAGGTTGCAAACACCTGTGATATCTGTTGTTCTGAAGTAGAACTGTGGACGATAGTTGTTGAAGAAAGGTGTATGACGTCCACCCTCGTCCTTTGTAAGAACGTAAACCTGAGCTGTAAACTTCTTATGGCATGTTACTGAACCCGGCTTAGCAAGAACCTGTCCTCTTTCGATCTCTGTTCTCTGAACACCTCTAAGAAGAGCACCGATGTTATCACCTGCCTGAGCCTGATCAAGAAGCTTTCTGAACATCTCGATACCTGTAACAACAGTTGACTTCTTATCCTCATGGATACCAAGAATCTCTACTGTATCGTTAAGGTTAAGTGTACCTCTCTCTACTCTACCTGTAGCAACTGTACCACGACCTGTGATTGTAAATACGTCCTCGATAGGCATAAGGAAAGGCTTATCTGTATCTCTCTCAGGATCAGGAATGTAGCTGTCAACAGCATCCATAAGATCCATGATCTTGTCACCCCAAGGTCCCATCGGATCCTCAAGAGCCTTAAGAGCTGAACCCTGAATAATAGGTGTATCATCGCCAGGGAACTCATACTCGTTAAGAAGGTCTCTGATCTCCATCTCTACAAGCTCAAGAAGCTCCTCATCGTCAACCATATCACACTTGTTCATGAATACAACGATATATGGAACACCTACCTGTCTTGAAAGAAGGATATGCTCTCTTGTCTGAGCCATAACACCGTCAGTAGCAGCAACAACAAGGATAGCACCATCCATCTGTGCAGCACCTGTGATCATGTTCTTTACATAATCGGCATGTCCGGGACAGTCAACGTGTGCATAGTGTCTCTTAGCTGTCTCATACTCGATATGAGCTGTTGAGATTGTGATACCTCTTTCCTTCTCCTCAGGAGCCTTATCGATCTTATCGAAGTCTACGATCTTGTTTGTCTCTGAAGGGGAATCTTGTTGCAAGAACCTTAGAGATAGCTGCTGTAAGAGTTGTCTTACCGTGATCTACGTGTCCGATTGTACCAATGTTAGCATGAGGCTTTGTTCTATCAAATTTTGCTTTTGCCATTGTTAATTCCTCCTTGAATTAAACCCTAAATTAATAGTAAATTTTGTTATATTATATAGTATTAGCCGAGATTTATCAAGTTAATAAACTATCTCAAGCCGTTTTTTTAAGTTTTAGATTTAAAAACTTTTATAATTAAGCTTTCTTATCGTTAAGAACTTTTTCCTGAACAGACTTCGGAACCTGCTCATATTTTTCAAAGAACATTGAGTAGTTTCCACGACCCTGTGTTCTTGAACGAAGGTCTGTTGAGTAACCGAACATCTCTGAAAGCGGAACGAATGCATTTACCTGCTTACCGCTAGGGATATCCTCCATACCCTCTATACGACCTCTTCTTGAGTTGATATCACCGATAACATCACCCATATATTCCTCAGGCATTGTAACTTCTACCTTCATGATAGGCTCAAGAAGTACAGGGCCCGCCTTGCTCATAGCATCCTTGAATGCCATAGAACCTGCGATATGGAATGCCATCTCTGATGAATCGACTTCATGGTATGAACCGTCATATACATTTGCATGTACACCGAGTACCGGGAATCCGCCAAGAATACCTGACTTTGTAGCTTCCTCGATACCCTCGCCGACAGCAGGTATATATTCCTTAGGAATAGCACCGCCGACAACGGTAGATTCGAACTTGAATGTCTCTTCTCCGTTCGGATCCATCGGTTCGAACTTAACTTTACAGTGACCGTACTGACCACGACCACCTGACTGTCTTGCATACTTGGAATCAACGTCAACAGCCTTAGTAAATGTTTCTTTGTAAGCAACCTGTGGTGCACCTACATTTGCTTCTACATTGAACTCTCTAAGAAGTCTGTCTACGATAATCTCAAGGTGAAGCTCACCCATACCTGATATAATGGTCTGTCCTGTTTCCGTATCTGTCTTAACTCTGAATGTAGGATCCTCTTCAGCAAGTTTTGCAAGAGCATCTATCATCTTTGTCTGACCTGCCTTGGTCTTAGGCTCGATAGCGATATCGATAACCGGCTCAGGGAATTCCATTGACTCTAAGATAACAGGATGCTGCTCGTCACAGATTGTATCACCGGTTGTTGTAACCTTAAATCCAACTGCGGCTGCGATATCTCCTGAGTAAACCTGTCAATCTCGGTTCTCTTATTTGCGTGCATCTGAAGGATACGACCGACTCTCTCCTTCTTACCCTTTGTAGCGTTAAGCACATATGAACCGCCGTTAAGTGTTCCTGAGTAAACTCTGAAATATGCAAGCTTTCCTACAAAAGGATCTGTCATGATCTTAAATGCCAAAGCTGAGAAAGGCTCTTCATCTGAAGCATGTCTCTCAACTTCATTTCCGTCAAGATCAACACCCTTTATTGAAGGGATATCAAGCGGTGAAGGCATGAACTCAACGATAGCATCGATAAGCTTCTGCACACCCTTGTTACGATAAGCTGTACCGCAGCAAACAGGAATAGCCCTGTTCTCACAAGTTCCCTTTCTAAGTGCTGCCTTAAGCTGCTCAACTGAAGGCTCCTCACCCTCAAGATACATCATTGTAAGGTCATCATCAAGCTCACAAATCTTCTCAACAAGCTCGCCATGATATAATTCAGCCTCGTCTTTTACCTCGTCAGGTATATCAACGATTGAAATATCATCACCCTTGTCATCATTGTAGATATAAGCTTTCATCTCAAAGAGATCTACGATTCCCTTGAAATCATCTTCTTTTCCGATCGGGATCTGAAGCATGATTGTATTTTTTCCAAGTCTTGTATGAATCTGCTCAACAGCTGCATAGTAGTCTGCACCCATAACGTCCATCTTGTTGATGAATGCCATTCTCGGTACATGATATGTATCAGCCTGTCTCCATACGTTCTCAGACTGCGGCTCAACACCTTCTTTTGCAGAGAACACACCTACGGCACCGTCAAGTACACGAAGTGATCTCTCTACCTCTACTGTAAAGTCAACGTGTCCCGGAGTATCGATAATATTTATACGATTTTCCTTCTCACCCGGCTTTACTTTGTTAAATTCCTGTAATGTCCAGTGGCAAGTTGTAGCGGCTGAAGTAATTGTAATACCTCTTTCTGCTTCCTGCTCCATCCAGTCCATTGTAGCGGTACCCTCATGGGTATCACCGATCTTATAATTTACACCAGTATAATATAGGATACGCTCAGTAAGTGTGGTTTTACCGGCATCTATATGAGCCATGATACCAATATTTCTGGTTCTCTCTAAAGGATATTCTCTTCCAGCCAATTGGTTTCCTCCTATTAGAATCTATAATGAGCAAATGCCTTGTTAGCCTCTGCCATCTTATGCATATCTTCTTTTCTCTTCACTGCGGCACCTGTGTTGTTTGCCGCATCCATTATCTCGTTTGCAAGACGGTCAACCTGTGTCTTCTCGCCTCTTTTTCTTGAAAAGAATGTAAGCCATCTAAGAGCAAGAGCTTGTCTTCTCTCAGGTCTTACCTCGATAGGAACCTGGTATGTAGCTCCACCGATTCTTCTCGCTTTTACCTCAAGTACAGGCATGATATTGTTCATAGCTTCCTCGAAAACCTCTACAGGATCCTTTCCTGTCTTATCGGAAACCTTGTCAAATGCTCCGTACACAATCTTCTGTGCAACACCCTTTTTACCGTCTAACATGATGGTATTTACAAGCTTTGTAACTACCTTGTTATTGTATAAAGGATCTGCTAATACATCTCTTTTTAGTGTATGTCCTTTACGTGGCACGTTTCTTCCCTCCTTAATATTCACTTAGATCTTAGGTACTCGCTTTTTGCGTCCTCGTGCCTATATTTTTTGCAACCAACAAAAAATCGGCACTATCTAATTATGAAAGCTTTGCTTTCGCTAAAGAATTATATTTTGTATCTTTAGTTATTATTTCTTATCTTTTGGTCTCTTAGCTCCGTACTTTGAACGGGCCTGTTTTCTGTTAGCGACACCTGCTGTATCTAATGTACCACGAATAATATGGTATCTTGTACCAGGTAAGTCCTTTACTCTACCTCCACGGATAAGCACAACGCTATGCTCCTGAAGGTTATGTCCCTCTCCCGGGATATAGCTTGTTACTTCGATTCCGTTAGAAAGACGAACTCTGGCAATCTTACGAAGCGCTGAGTTAGGCTTCTTAGGTGTTGCAGTCTTAACAGCTGTACATACTCCTCTTTTCTGTGGTGAAGAGATATCTGTTGACTTCTTGTGAAGTGAGTTGAATCCCTTCTGAAGAGCAGGAGCTGTTGACTTTTTAACTGAAGTCTGTCTGCCTTTTCTAACTAACTGGTTAAATGTTGGCATTCCTTTTTCCTCCTTTTTTATTGGTTGCTTTACATTTTTGTTATTTGTGAATACCATCGCATATTCACTGTGTGTAAATACCATCGCCTACTTACACAGTATTTAATGTTACTAAAAGAACCGCACATTGTCAATACTATTAACCCCTGTAATTCTGACGGTTTTCTTACAAAGCGGCCGATTTGCTTGGTTTTTAGATGATATAATAAAAACCCCGACCTAAGCGGCCGGGGTGAAAAATTTACTTTATTTTCTTTTTCAGTTTTATCAAAGCCGCTAAGGATATTATAAGCATCATCACATAGATATATGTCTTATTCTCATCCGCAGTCTTCGGCACAGGCAGCTTTTTAGCTTTGTTTTCATCCTGCGGTACTACCATATTTGCCTTCTTTACAGGCTCCGGCGTTACAGGGTTTAGATTTGTAGGGTTTTCATCCCTCTTATCAATGGTTGCATTATCTATAAGCTTTATAGCCTTTGCAGGTCTAACCGTTGAATCCGATGATGATCCTCCTCTACTTGTATTTGACCTTGTAGCTATTGATGATGTCGCTATTCCCCGGTCTTATTATTAAATCTTTGTTTCTATCACCCGGCATAATTATATTACTTGGTGTCGCTTCTGTCAGCTTTCCCGGTATAATGATTGCACTCGGATCCTTCACATATACATAGTATATCTCCTGTAACCCCTCTCTATAAACTCCCTCAGCAGCTCCTATAACTCTTTCATAGCGGTATCCTGCTATATCTGCCGGTACAGTACTAAACGACAATCCGAGCTTTCTGCTTCCGTCAAGTATGTCTTCTGACCTTACTCTCAAACGAGCTTCATTTACATAGTATACTATCACATTTCCCGCGTTCTTTCTTCTGTATACATAAGTAACCGTCTGCTCTTCATCGGTAAATACTCCGTCCTTATTGGCAGGCATACTTATAAGGTCATGGAACTCCACATTCTCAGGCTCTGTAGTATATGTAAGTCCGAGCTTTTTATTTCCGTCAAGGATCTTAGGCTCTGCAAGGTTATTTCCACTGTCCACATCTATATAGAATACTGTTACACTTCCTGCATTCTTTCTTCTGTATACATATGTAACAGTCTGCTCATTCTCACTAAATACTCCACTTGCATTACCCGGCATACTTACAAGCTCATAGTGAGTTATACTCTTTGCTACCGTATTATATGGTAATCCCGCATTCTCTACTCCGGATAATACTTCACTGTTTGCAAGCTCACTTCCTTCTTCATCAACATATACCGCCTTTACACTTCCTGCATTCTTTCTTCTGTAGATATAGTCTACAATCTGTGTCGAGGTGGTATATACTCCGTCTTTATTTGAAGGTATGGTATCTAACTCAAAGTAATCAATATCCGCTGCATTTGTAGTATAGTTAAGTCCAAGCTTTCTGCTTCCGTCAAGTACTTCTCTTTGTATAAGCTCACTTCCGTCATACTTTGAAAGATGGCGTACCACTACATCTCCGGCATTCTTTCTTGTGTACTCATAGTTTACTACCTGTTCTCCTACCGTAAAGATTCCGTTTGCATTGGCAGGCACACCGACCAAATCGTAGAAGTTTATATTCTCACTGTTTGTAGTATAAGCAAGTCCGAGTTTTCTGCTTCCGTCAAGTACGCTTGGGCTGTGCAGTACCTCTCCGGTTCCTACTTCTATATGATTTACTTTTACCGCTCCTGCATCCTTTCTTCTGTATACATACTCTACAAGTACATTACTGTGTGAGAATGTTCCCGACTTATTTGCAGGGATACTTATCAGGTCGTAGTTATCAAAACTCTTTGCTTCAGTATCATAGGCAAGTCCCAGCATTCCCGCTCCGCTTTGTCCTACAAGAGGATGAAGCTCATGTCCGTCAGCCTCATCTTTATAAGTGGCTATTACATTTCCTGCATTCTCTCTTTGATAAAGATATGTGACTATGATATCACTTCCTGCAGTGTATACTCCGTTTGCATTGGCAGGTATGCCTCCAAAAAGCTCATAGTGTGGAAGGTCGGTAGAACTCTTTGCCTGTGTGGTGTAGTTTAGTCCAAGCTTTCTGCTTCCGTCCAAGAATTCTTCAGATACAAGAGGTGCATTGGTTATTGCATCCAGATGTCTTACTCTTACATTTCCTGCATCTTTTCTTCTGTACTTATACTCTACAAGTACTGAAGTGGTTCCGAAGCTTCCGCTCTTATTACTTGGTACCGATATCAAATCATAGTTATTAAAACTCTTTTGGTCCGTATCATAAGGCAGTCCAAGCTTTCTTGCTCCGCTTTGCACTTCAGGAGCATTAAGTGCGGTATTTGTATCAACATCTACATAGGTTGCAGTTACGTCTCCGGCATTCTGTCTTCTGTACTTATATTCTACAAGTATATCTCCTACAGCAAAGTTTCCTGCTTTGTTTGTAGGAACAGCAATCAAATCATAGTTTACAAAACTCTTTTGATCAGTATCATAAGGTAGTCCCAGTTTTCTGCTTCCGTCCTGTTCTATCGCCGCATGAAGAGTCGCTCCCGTATCGGCATCCACATAGGTTGCAGTTACCTTTCCTGCATCATTTCTTCTGTACTTGTACTCTACAAGTATATTTCCTACAGCAAAGTTTCCTGACTTGTTTGCAGGTACCGCCACAAGTGTATAATTCGTAAAACTCTTTACATCCGTATCGTAGGCAAGTCCAAGTTTTCCTGCACCGTTTTGTACTTCAGGAGTATGCAATGCGGTATTTGTATCGACATCCACATAGGTTGCAGTTACGTCACCTGCATTCTGTCTCTTGTAGTAATAAGTGATTATAATCTGTGATGCAGTATACACTCCGCTGTCATTTGTAGGCAGGTTTGTTGTATCAAGATCGTAGTATGTAATATTCTCAGGACTTTCAGCGTAGTTAAGTCCGAGCTTTTTCGTTCCGTCCAATACCTTTTGGGCGTGAACAGGATTGTTTGTTCCCGTTTCGAGGTACTTGACCGTTATATTTCCCGCATTCTTTCTTCTGTAGAAGTAATCCACTGTCTGCGGCTGCAAAGTATATGTTCCGTTTTTATTTGTCGGCTGTGCTACCAATTCATAGTTTGTAATACTTTCTTCATTGGTAGTATAGTTTAATCCGAACTTATTGGCTCCCGGAAGTACCACCGTTGTGGCAAGCTCTGTTGTAGTATTCTCTTCATAGTGATGTACAGTCACATCGTCTGCATTCTTTCTTACATAGTAATAGGTTACCGTGGTGTCGTTATCTCCGTACTCTCCGTCCTTATTTGTAGGCAGCGGTGTCTCAGCCTCATAATAAGTATCCGTTACAGGAGAGGTTGTATAAGGTGTCCACCTTGGCATCCTTACGGTTGTTGTAGTGGAGAACTCCGTGTTGTCCTCTCTTTTTATATGCTTTACTATAAGGTTTGAATAAACTGTCTTTAATCCTAAGTTTTCTATCTTGGTATTGTCAGTCCTTGTAAGTGACACGTCCACCACAGCCCAGTGCATGTTCGGGACAGGGTTTCGTTTTCCTTAAGTTTTGAAGGCAATACCTCATAGCTTGAAAACTCATTTCCTATCTTTGTTACAGTACTTGGATTTAAAGGTCTTATAGTGTCTCCCGGGAAGGTCTCTATATACACCTTATAATCTCCGGCATTACTTATCTTATTCTTAAAGGTATAATTACCGTTTGCATCCGTAAATACCGTATCCACCACTGTAGGTGTTCCGTTTTCCATCTTTACAAGTCTTACAGGCTTATTTGCTCCTACAAAATCTCCTGTATTGAACTCATTGTTCTCATCCACATCGTAATAAACTTTACCTGATATAAGATATTTATTTATACCCACCTTTGATACGGTTGACTCGGAGGCGCCTGTTAAGTTGCTTCCGTACCATGACGCTACAGAGTTGTTGGCACTTGCATCAGCATCAAGTTCCTTAGTCTCAGGTATCTTTACGGTATATGTAAAATCATCCGTACTTCCCGGTGTCAGCCTGTAGCTTGTATTCATCACCGCCTTAAACATGGTAACAGTTGACCAGTCGGTAACAGCAGATGCCGGCACCCAGTTTGCGCCTACATTTCCTTCGATTGTACCTGCAGGTGTATCGGTAGAATAATAAACACTATATCCGCTCGGTGCGCTTACAGGTCCCTGCAAAACAGGGTACATCTTTGAACCTCGGCTTACATAGTTTCCGCTGTCATCCTTTACTATAGCCTTATCATTGGCGTACGGGAAGATGTCCATGATACTCAGTGCAGTAGCATCACCTGTCAGAAGATTGTTCCACGCCGATAATTTATATTCTACTATATCCCCCTTTTCCGCCTTTATAACACTCTTATATGTACTGTCGGTAGACAGCTTTTGCCTCTTTGTAAGTACCACGGCCCTTGGAGGTACGAAGTTAAACTTAAAAGAAAGGTATGAGAGTCTGTCATTTGTATTTCCGTTATTATTGGCGTCATAAACATCCAAGTAGCTTGAACCTGTAGAAGCATTTACCTGCGCACTTGAATATACCGTATTGGGATCGTTTCCGTTAGCGGCTGTTGAGTTGTTATCCCAACTAAGTATTGATTCCACTGTATGCTCGCCTTCACTAAGAGCGGTTGTAGGCTTGAAGAAGGCAAGTACTCTGTCAAGAGCCCAACTGTCCACATTGGTCTCAGGCAATACAAAGTTTTCAAGCTTAAATACATATGCGGTCTTACCTGTTCCCTTATAATCATATATCACGTCCGGAGTAGTGTTCAAGTAAACCTGTAACCTGACTGATACGGATTATGTTCTACATGATCAAATGTAAGCTCAGGATCTGCCAAAAAAATCAACTTACCGTTGTCCACATTTCTTGGTGCACCTAGGAAGGTAACATATCTTGGCACCACATGGTATGTTATGGTATCACCCAGCTGAACATTGGTCATAGTTTGATTACCGTTTACCTGCTGTGAATGCTTCTCCAAATACATATTTGCATAATCAGGCTTATAATAATTTCTTACCACTGCGCTTCCTATTTCAGTACCGGCACTTGAATATGCATTACCGTAGTTGACTGTCACATCGTTATTTCCAAGTGTAAGCTTACCTTCTATTCTGGAGATCAACGCAGGCGTATGTTTGGTCTCGGCAAAAAGTCCGACGGCATTTTCACCATATCCTGATATAGTTATCTCATCATCAAAGTCAAGTCTGATAGATTTATAATGCTTTTCAGTCATACTGTGGTCCGTATCCCACTTATAGAATGCATTCACCGTATTGGCAGGAGTATACGCTATATTTGTAGCAATCACCTCTTCAGTATTGTCATCATTTACACCTATCAGTTTATTATGAGAAAGCTTTGCAAGATTGGCGGCATCAAACATTGACTCCCACACTCTGATTCCGTATCCCTTAAAAATTACCGCGTCATTCGGTATATCCGCAATGGATTTAAACTTTACTACCGAACCTGCGGCCGGAGTCACTCCGTTACCCCAAAACTGTGATAAACCGATAATATATTTATTTACACCGCCGTTGGCATTCAGATGTACATATTTATCATTGGTATAATAAGCCGATCCGTTTTGCTCAGGCATTACAATATGCTTATATATATTTAATTTCTTTTTGTATCTATAGCTTTTATAAACCTTTGACTTTCTTTCAGTACTCATATCTAAAGTACCGCTATCATTTATAAGGTAGTTCGTCTGCGGAAAATCAAGTCTTGTCCATGTAGTATCATTAACACTCTGTGTAGAGTTGAACTTTACAGTAAAGTCCAAAAAGAAGTTTCCTCTGTTATTCCTCGGTACATCCTGTGTGATTGTGTGATCTGTGGCATTATAAGTCCAACTTGAGTTGTTTGGAAGACTTGGATCCCAGTCAACGCTTGCAGGCAATTTTATTATCGTTCTTACATTCCTTCTGTCCATACCGAAACCGGCACTTGTTACTTCGGTATCTGTAGTATTCTTCGTACCGTTATATATAATTGCACGTACCGGGTCGGTCACACCGGACTTTATATGTGTATGACTTGCATCCGTCTCATCATCAGATACCAATACACTGCCTGTATTTCCGTTGTTCCATCCGTCAATAACTCCGTTATCCGCTCCCGGGAACTCCGACCACATTTGTGCTTGACGTGAAGGTCTTTGTCAATGAAGCAAGCTCCGTACCGTCTTTTGTAAAAAGCTTTGTGACCATATTGTAGGTTTCACCGTCGGCAAAAACCTGTAATGTAGTCACTCTAAACGGGTTTGCTATAGGAGGTGCTCCGGCTGTCAGTGAATTGTATGTTATCTTTATCATCCAATTTGTAGAATCCCATGTCACCGATACGGACTTTATCGTTGAAGAACCTGAGACATTACCCGCAATGGGCTGTGCAAACTTATTTCTATCCAAATATATTATAGAATACGGCTCTGTATATGTTCCTACAGTTCCTGATATTCCTGCATGTAAATAATACTGTGTCTGCTGTCCCGAAAGTGTCGTGGTCTGATGTGCATCGGCATATGTTATATCCGTTATCGCAGAACTTCCCGCACCTGTAGCTCTTACCTCATATGGCCGGAAAGCAAAAACCGCAAACATTACCAAAAATAATACATATAAAAACAACTTCTTTTTTTTTCTTACATTCATCTCTTTCTCCTACACTTTTATGTTCGCCCACGCTGTAAAATATTTTTATGATTCCACGATCATTCTTTAGAGTTATGTTAAACATAACTTCACACGTGTATAATAACATTTTCAAATGTTAAATACCAGTAAAAATATAACAAGAAATAAACTTTCATTAAAAAAGCCGAGACTTTCGTCCCGACCTAATATTCCACCGTTAAAAAACTATTTATCGTCGTAGTGTCCGCCACATTGTGCTATTTCTATTGCATCATCCGCTACTCTGAATATAAGCCTGTTCTTTTTATCTATTCTTATACTGTAAAATCCTGCCTGGTTTCCTCTCAAAGCTTCGGGCTTACCGATACTGCTATAACCGTTTCTGTCAATACTCTCTATCAAAGTATTGATCTTTTTAAGTATCTTCTTATCTTTGCTTTGCCACTCTTTATATTCTTCCCATGCTTCGTCATGCCAAATCTTTCGCACTACTGCACCTCGATAAGCTCATGCTCTGAAATATTTTTACCTGCTTTTATATCAGCTATCCTTTTATCCAGTACTTCTATATTTTTGGAGGAATAAAACGGGTCTGCAACCAAATCAAACGGTATTCTTCTCTCTTTTCCAAGCCTTTTGAGATAAATCGTAATCGCTGCGGACATTGATATTCCGATATCATCACACACCTGCTCGGCATCTCTTTTTATTTTATCATCAATTCTGAAACTAACCTGTGCCATAGTAATATCTCCTTTTTGATTTTATTGTATTGCAAATACTTGTATTTGTAAAGCATAACTGTGAATATATGTATTAATATTAAAAAAGAGGCCACATCTGTGACCTCTTTTCTTTACATTTTCTTTCTAAACCTTATCAAAGCCGCTAAAGATATTATAAGCATCATCACATAGATATATGTCTTATTCTCATCCGCAGTCTTCGGAACAGGCAGCTTTTTAGCTCTGTTCTCATCCTGCGGTACTACCATATTTGCCTTCTTACAGGTTCCGGTGTTACAGGGTTTAGATTTGTAGGGTTTTCATCCCTCTTATCAATGGTTGCATTGTCTATAAGCTTTATAGCCTTTGCAGGTCTAACCGTTGAATCTGATGATGATCCTCCTCTACTTGTATTTGACCTTGTAGCTATTGATGATGTTGCTATTCCCGGTCTTATTATTAAATCTTTGTTTCTATCACCCGGCATAATTATATTACTTGGTGTCGCTTCTGCCGTCTTTCCCGGTATAATTATTGCACTTGGATCCTTTACATATACATAGTATATCTCCTGTAACCCCTCTCTATAGACTCCTTCAGCAGCTCCTATAATTCTTTCATAGCGGTATCCTGCTATATCCTCCGGTGCAGTGGTAAACGGCAATCCCAGCTTTCTGCTTCCGTCAAGTATGTCTTCTGACTTTACTCTTAAACGAGCTTCATTTACATAGTATACTATCACATTTCCAGCATTCTTCCTTCTATATACATAAGTAACAGTCTGCTCTTCATCGGTAAATACTCCGTCTTTATTGGCAGGCATACTTATAAGGTCATGGAACTCTATATTCTCAGGCTCTGTAGTATATGCAAGTCCGAGCTTTTTATTTCCGTCAAGAATTTTAGGTTCTGCAAGGTTGATTCCGCTGTCACCGTCTATATAGAATACTTTTACACTTCCTGCATTCTTTCTTCTGTATACATAGGTAACCGTCTGCTCATTCTCACTAAATACTCCGCTTGCATTATTAGGCATACTTACAAGCTCATAGTGGGTTATACTCTTTGCTACCGTATTATAAGGCAATCCCGCATTCTCTACTCCCGATAATACTTCACTTCCTGCAAGCTCGTTTCCTTCTTCATCCACATATACCGCCTTTACACTTCCGGCATTCTTTCTTCTGTAGATATAGTCTACAATCTGTGTCGAGGTGGTATATACTCCGTCTTTATTTGAAGGTATGGTATCTAACTCAAAGTAATCAATATCCGCTGCATTTGTAGTATAGTTAAGTCCAAGCTTTCTGCTTCCGTCAAGTACTTCTCTTTGTATAAGCTCACTTCCGTCATACTTTGAAAGATGGCGTACCACTACATCTCCGGCATTCTTTCTTGTGTACTCATAGTTTACTACCTGTTCTCCTACCGTAAAGATTCCGTTTGCATTGGCAGGCACACCGACCAAATCGTAGAAGTTTATATTCTCACTGTTTGTAGTATAAGCAAGTCCCAGTTTCTGCTTCCGTCAAGTACGCTTGGGCTGTGCAGTACCTCTCCGGTTCCTACTTCTATATGATTTACTTTTACCGCTCCTGCATCCTTTCTTCTGTATACATACTCTACAAGTACATTACTGTGTGAGAATGTTCCCGACTTATTGGCAGGGATACTTATCAGGTCGTAGTTGTCAAATGTCTTTGCTTCGGTGTCATAGGCAAGTCCCAGCATTCCGGCTCCGCTTTGTCCTACAAGCGGATGAAGCTCATGTCCGTCAGCCTCATCTTTATAAGTGGCTATTACATTTCCTGCATTCTCTCTTTGATAAAGATATGTGACTATGATATCACTTCCTGCAGTGTATACTCCGTTTGCATTGGCAGGTATGCCTCCAAAAAGCTCATAGTGTGGAAGGTCTGTAGAGTTCTTTGCCTGTGTGGTGTAGGCAAGTCCAAGCTTTCTGCTTCCGTCCAAGAATTCTTCAGGTGCAAGAGGGGCATTGGTTATTGCATCCAGATGTCTTACTCTTACATTTCCCGCATCCTTTCTTCTGTACTTATACTCTACAAGTATACTTCCTGGCTCAAAGTTTCCTGATTTGTTTGTAGGCACAGTTATGAGGTCATAGTAATTAAATACTTTTTGGTCCGTATCATAAGGCAGTCCAAGCTTTCTTGCTCCGCTTTGCACTTCAGGAGCGTGAAGTATATCTCCCGTGTCCTCATCCTTGTAGGTTGCAGTTACGTCTCCGGCATTCTGTCTTCTGTACTTATACTCTACAAGTATATCTCCTACCAGCAAAGTTTCCTGCTTTGTTTGTAGGAACAGCAATAAGGTCATAGTTTACAAAACTCTTTTGATCCGTATCATAAGGCAGTCCGAGCTTTCTGCTTCCGTCCTGTTCTATGGCCGCATGAAGAGTCGCTCCCGTATCGGCATCCACATAGGTTGCAGTTACCTTTCCTGCATCATTTCTTCTGTACTTGTACTCTACAAGTATATTTCCTGAAGCAAAGTTTCCTGACTTGTTTGCAGGTACCGCCACAAGTGTATAATTCGTAAAACTCTTTTGATCCGTATCGTAGGCAAGTCCAAGCTTTCCCGCACCGTTTTGTACTTCAGGAGTATGCAATGCGGTATTTGTATCGGCATCCACATAGGTTGCAGTTACGTCACCGGCATTCTGTCTCTTATAGTAATAAGTAATTGTAATCGGTGATACAGTATACACTCCGCTGTCATTTGTAGGCAGGTTTGTTGTATCAAGATCATAGTATGTAATGTTCTCAGGACTTTCAGCGTAGTTAAGTCCCAGCTTTTTCGTTCCGTCCAATACCTTTTGGGCGTGAACAGGATTGTTTGTTCCCGTTTCAAGGTACTTGACAGTTATATTTCCTGCATTCTTCCTTCTATAGAAGTAATCAACTGTCTGCGGCTGCAAAGTATATGTTCCGTTTATTTGTCGGCTGTGCTACCAACTCATAGTTTGTGATACTTTCTTCATTGGTAGTATAGTTTAATCCGAACTTGTTTGCTCCCGGCAGTACCAACGTTGTGGCAAGCTCTGTTGTGGTGTTCTCTTCATAGTGATGTACAGTAACATTGCCTGCATTCTTTCTTACATAGTAATAGGTTACCGTGGTGTCGTTGTCTCCGTACTCTCCGTCCTTATTTGTAGGAAGCGGTGTCTCAGCCTCATAATAGGTATCCGTTACAGGATTTGTTGTATATGGTGTCCACCTCGGCATCCTTACAGTTGTTGTAGGCGAAAGCTCAGTGTTGTCCTCTCTTTTTATATGCTTTACTATAAGATTTGAATAGACTGTCTTTAATCCTAAGTTTTCTATCTTGGTGTTGTCAGTCCTTGTAAGTGACACATCCACCACCGCCCAGTGCATGTTCGGAACAGGATTTTCGTTTTCTTTAAGCTTTGAAGGCAATACCTCATAGCTTGAAAACTCATTTCCTATCTTTGTTACGGTACTCGGGTTTAACGGTCTTATTGTGTCTCCCGGGAAGGTCTCTATATACACCTTATAATCTCCGGCATTACTTATCTTATTCTTAAATGTATAGTTACCGTTTGAATCTGTAAATACCATATCCACCACTGTAGGTGTTCCGTTTTCCATCTTTACAAGTCTTACAGGCTTATTTGCTCCTACAAAATCTCCGGTATTGAACTCATTGTTCTCATCCACATCGTAATAGACTTTACCTGATATCAGATATTTATTTATGCCCACCTTTGATACGGTTGACTCTGATGCGCCTGTTAAGTTGTTTCCATACCATGACGCTACAGAGTTGTTGGCACTTGCATCCGCATCAAGTTCTTTAGTCTCAGGTATCTTTACGGAGTATGTAAAATCATCCGTATTTCCCGGTGTAAGCCTGTAGCTTGTATTCATCACAGCCTTAAACATGGTGACACTTGACCAGTCTGTAACAGCCGATGCAGGTACCCAGTTTGCACCCACATTTCCTTCAATCGTTCCTGCCGGTTCATCTGTAGAATAATAAACACTATATCCGATCGGTGCGCTTACAGGTCCCTGCAAAACAGGGTACATCTTTGAACCTCGGCTTACATAGTTTCCGCTGTCATCCTTTACTATCGCCTTATCATTGGCGTACGGGAGGATGTCCATGATATTAACCGCCGTTGCATTGTCAATGGAATTATTCCATGCAGATAATTTGTACTCTACAATATCTCCCTTTCCGCTTTTATAATACTCTTATATGCAGTATCTGTGGCAAGCTTTTGTTTCTTTGTGAGTATAACCGCTCTTGGCGGTACGAAGTTGAACTTAAAAGAAAGGTATGAGAGCCTGTCAGTTGTACTTCCGTTATTATTCGCATCGTATTTATCAAGGAAGCTTATACCCCTTTGTGCGTTAACAACGGTAGAAGAGTAAACCGTATTCGGATCGGTTGAGTTGTTATCCCAACTTAGGAACGACTCCACTGTATGCTCACCTTCACTAAGCGCGGTTGTCGGCTTGAAAGTATAATACATTCTGTCCACACCGCCGAATATACCCGGAGCCTTAGGCAATGTAAAGTTATTCAAATTAAAGACATAGGCTGTCTTACCTGTGCCCTTATAATCATCTATTCTCTGAGGTGTGGTATCTAAAGTAAATCTGTACTGCGCCTGATAAGTATGGTGTAGTGCACTACTGAACTCAAGCTCAGGGTCCACCAGGAATATAAGCTTGGCATTGTCTACAGTTCTGTCAGCATTCAGATATGAATTATAGTTTGTGTATACATGATACAGTACATTATCCCCTAACTGAACATTTGTAACATTAGGGTTACCGTTGACATTTTGAGAATGCGGAAGCAGTTCAATTCTCGCATAATTCTTTCCATAATGTCTTCTTACCAGCTGTGACCTCAAGCTTGTACCGCTGCTTGAGAGAGCCTCTCCGGTATTGTATGCGGTATATATGTTGTTGGTGGTGTTTATTCTGTTTTGGATAGCTGCCACCACCGGAGCTGTAAGCTTACTTTCTACAAACAATCCTACTGCATACTCGCCATATCCTGAAATAGTTATATCATCGTTAAAATCAAGTCTGATTGACTTATAGTGCTTAGGCGTAATGGTATTTTCGGTATTCCATTTATAATACTCATCATAATTGTTCACTGCGGTATAAGGTATATTTGCAGCAATCAATTCCTCTGTATTGTCATCATTTATACCTATAAGCTTATTGTGAGAAAGCTTTGCAAGGTTTGCAGCATCAAACATCGACTCAAACACTCTAAGTCCGTATCCTTGGAAATCCACATTCTCATGCGGAGTGTCCTTTATGGACCTGAAACTTGTAGTGGAGCCTGTTACATTACCTGCCCCCCAATACTGTGATACATTTATAAGCCATTTATCCTTACCGTCATTATCACCAAGATTTGTATATAAATCTCCTGATGCATATGCTTTTAATTGACCGTTTACATTGGTTTCAGGAAATACGTTTCTCTTAGTAAGATACAGCTTTTGTGTGTACTTATATTCCTTATAAACTTTAGATTTTCTCTCAGTGCTGAGATCCACAGTGCCGTCATCATTTACAAGATAATTGGTCTGCGGTATAAAAACATAAGTATAACTGTTTTCATTTACAGTTTGAGTACCGTCATGCTTTATTGTAAACTTGAACATATAGCTTGGCGCACCTGCTATTGTGTCTTTTGTAATAGTGTGATTCACCGGATCATAGGTCCAATCACTATTGTCAGGCAGACTCGGATCCCATATCATACCCGGAAGCAATGACAAAACGGTTCTTTTTTTCCTTCTGTCCACACCATAACTATAACCGTTCACCTCAGTATCGTTCACATGCTTTTTTCCGTTTTGAGCATAACTGTACCAAGTATCTGTAAATCCGTTCTTTAGATGTGTATGAGTGGCATCTGTTTGGTCATCGGTTACCTGAACATAAGTGTCACTGCCGCCCTTAGTCCAACATCTTATTGTTCCGTCATCATTACTGTTAATACCCATTACATAAGTCTGTGCGGTAAGCTGTTTGCTTGAATTTGCAAGCTCCACGCCGTCTTTTGTAAAAAGTCTTGTTTCAATAGTGGCTGTCTCACCGTTTGCAAATTTACCGTTTATCATGGAAATTCTAAACGGATTTCCTATTCTCGGTCCCGGTGAGAGCACATTGTAAACTATTTTGACCTTCCAATATGTAGCATCATTTGTTAATGTGGCACTTTTTATAGTATTGGATCTGAACTGATTGACATCAGGTCTGTCAAATTCATCTCTTTTCAAATACAGTATCGAATACGGTTCCGAATAAGTTCCACCTGATACGCTTACATTAAGCCAAAAAGATTCCAATCTTCCGGGCTCCGATACGGTTTGACCTGTATCGTTGTATACAATCTCCGTTGCAGTAGCTCCAGTACCTGTCGCTTTTGCTTCATTCGGATAAAAAGCAAAGGATGCCAACAGCATCAAAAACAGTACATATAAAAATAAATTAGTCTTTCTTCTCCTTACACTCATCTCTTTCTCCTAATTTTTTATTACACCCAAGCTGTAATATGTCATCATATTACCAATAGTTATACTTTGCATAACTTCACCTGTATATAGTAACATTTTTAAATGTTAAATACCAGTAAAAATGTACTAAAGAATAAACTTTCATCAAAAAAGTCAAGGTTTTCATCTTGACTGAATTTAAGCTCTATTTTTAATATACACATTTTTTTATATTTGTATTTTTAATATATCTTATACACTATATACGTCGTATTATTTTTCAAGTATAGTTTTAATATTATATGAGTATACTGCATTGTATTTGAAAGTTCATTCATTTTAGCGGCAATATAATATCTTTGTTCTTAATGTTAACCTATAAGTATTTTTTTGTTGACATTATTATATATTTATAATATCATTTTCTTATGCTTGTTAAATACAAATATTTATAAGTATCAAATTTTATTTTTATAGGAGATTATTATGTCAGAGACTTTTTCTGTTAGAAAAATGGCGATAATAGCACTTATGACAGCCGTATTATGTATATTGGCACCGATTTCCATACCGGTATTTATCAGTCCTGTGCCTGTATCACTTGGTGTACTTGCGGTATACCTTACAGCATATGTTCTTTCACCTGTAGACGCACTGATTTCGGTAATAATATTTATATTGCTTGGTACATTCGGGCTTCCTGTGTTCTCAGGATATTCAGGCGGACTCTCCAAGCTTGTCGGTCCGACAGGAGGTTATATAATAGGCTTTTTATTTACAGTTTATATAAGTTCACTTTTTATACATATGAAAAAAGGTATTATTTTTGATGTAATAGGAATGATAAGCGGCTTGGCTCTTTGCTACATCCTCGGCACAATATGGTTTTCATATCAGCAGGGAAAAGGCTTCATTGCATCACTGCTTTTATGTGTTGTACCTTTCTTGATAGGAGATGCTATAAAGATTATAGTGGCTGTTATACTTGGAACACAAATAAATAAAAGATTAGCTCACCTCGACCTATAAGAAAAAATCCGTACAAAAAAGTACGGATTTTTTTATCTCTCCCTATATCCCAGAGCCTGTTCCAAAACAATTTTCTCTTCATCTGAAAGTACCTGATCTGTCTGGCCGTTCTCAACTATTCTTATATAATTAAAAGTAGTCTCTCTTGAGTGTATACTGTTTATTATATATCCTGAGTTTCTGTAGTTTAACATACAGAAAGCAAAGCTTAACTTTCCTCCCATTCCTTCAAATGCATCATACTTAAGTATACCTATTTTTTGATAACATTCTCTTTGTACCTTGTTCAGTTCTCTTATAGCTTCCCTATTCAGTCTGTTCTCATTCTTCAAGCTGCGAATATCTTTTCTCAAAAGGATTATAATATCCTCAAGATTCTTGGCGGTCTTTCCGGTCATAAAATTGTCATATGATTTAAAAAGTCTTCTGTATTTTATTCTATGCTTGACCATAGATATAAACAGTATAAAGTTAAAAATAGCCACTACCAGGATAAAGCCAAACAAAATCCTATTATCTATTGTAAAATTCATCATCATTATCCTAATGTCTTAAAAATATCCATTATTCTGTCAAGTTCAACCTGAGAATAATATTCTATTTCTATTCTTCCTTTATTTTTGTCTTTTTGATTTATATGTACCTTGGTACCCAGTACTCCTTGAATACTGTCTTCATATTCTTTATAAAAAAGCGATAAGTCTCTGACTGTATCTTCCTTACTTGTCTCTGTTATATCCGAAAGCTCCACATTTTTCTTTTTTGAAAGTGCCTTGGCAGCCTTTTCGGTATCTCTTACGCTTAAACTTCTCTTCATTATATCAAGTGCAAGCAACTCTCTTTTTCCCTCGTCCTCAAGGCTTAAAAGCGCTCTGGCATGACCTGATGAAATCTGTCCGTCTATCATATACTGCTGTATATTCTTACTGAGCTTCAAAAGTCTGAGTGAATTGGTGATAGTAGAACGATTCTTTGAAACCTTATCAGAGAGCTCCTCCTGTGTAAGATTATATTCCTCTATAAGACTCTTATATGCAAGTGCTTCTTCAATAGGGTTCAAATCTGTCCTCTGTATATTCTCTATAATAGCAATTTCCTTAGCCTTTTGGTCATCATAATCCCTTACAACTACAGGAACTTCAGATAATCCTGCCGCCTGTGCCGCTCTCCAACGCCTTTCACCTGCAACTATTTCATATCTGTTTCCGATTTTCTTTACTATAATAGGCTGCAACACTCCATACTGTTTTACCGATTTTGTCAATTCATCAAGGCTGTCCTTATCAAACATCTTTCTTGGCTGATTTCTGTTTGGCTCTACTAATGAAATCTTTACCATCAATTCGCCGGCTTTTTTGTTTGCATTATCGTCTATATTCTTATCCACTGCCTCGTCAATAGCTGTATTGGTTCCATTTATATTTCTAAGAAGAGCATCTGCGCCCTTTCCAAGTGCCATTCTCTTTGCCATTTTTACCTCCCGCTCTTACTTAGTACTTCAGATGCCAACATTCTATATGCCTGTGCTCCTGTTGAAGTAGTATCATATTCCGTTATCGGCATTCCGAAGCTTGGAGCCTCTGCCAATTTTACATTCCTCGGTATTATAGTTTCAAATATATTTTCGTTAGAGATAACGCTCTTTACGCCCTCTATAACCTGCCCGCTCAGATTATTTCTGGCATCATACATTGTAAAGACTATTCCCTCTATCTCAAGCGTAGGATTCAGTCTCTCTCTGATCAAATTTACAGTTCTAAGCATCTGATTAAGTCCCTCAAGGGCATAGTATTCACATTGAATAGGTATCACTACACTGTCCGATGCCATAAATGCATTGATGGTAAGCAGACTGAGACTGGGAGGGCAGTCAATTATTATATAATCGTATTCCTTATATATCTCACTTATCTTTCTTCTAAGTGTTCTCTCTCTGTCCTCAAGCTCCAAAAGTTCTATCTCTGCACCTGACAGATCCACATTACTCGGTATTATATCGAGGTTTTCCACCTCGGTACTCAGTATCGCATCATTTATATTTTCATCACCTATAATGACTTCATATATAGTCTTTTCAGTGTTCAATTTATCAATTCCAAGTCCGCTTGATAGGTTTCCCTGCGGATCGAAGTCTATAGCCAACACACTTTGACCTGCTTCAGCCAAAGCGGCTGAAAGATTTACAGCAGTAGTAGTCTTACCTACACCACCTTTTTGGTTTGCAAATGAAATAATTTTTGTCATAATATTATTCAAGCATTCAGCTTGTTCCTTTCTATTTGTATTTTACAGATATATACTGAGAGCATTTAAAAACTCCTTGTCATTTTCAATATGTGGGTACTTGTTGGAGTCATCAATAATAACAGACTCTATTGCCGGATTGATTCTCATATATTCCTTGATTACAGTCGACGCGTCCTTGTTGTACCTACCTTCAAATATAACAATACTGTTGTCTATTTGAGACAGCTCAAACTTTATATTCTTTTTGGTATAGAAGCATACGATACTTGAGTACAATGACTTTGGAGACAGTCCTCTATGTGCAGCTTCATAACATTTATCAAGCATATCCTTTGTGAATCTGTCTTTTCTGTAAAAATCAGATCTTACATTGTATTTTATATTCCACCTGAACGTGGCTATATTATATAGAAGATTCCCAAGTACCGACATACTCAAAATAGCCTTATAAGTTCTCGCTCTTTTTCCCGGTATAAGCTGACCTTTTGAGAGCTTCTCAGGTGAAATAAGTATTATTTTTTCAAATAATGTAGCGTCATTATCGCAAGCGGAGATAACAAAAGCCGAGCTGTTACCACTTGAAATTACAGTAGTTCTTTTTCCTATTATTGCCTTTATGAAGTCACATATCAGCTGTGCAAATATATGATTTGTATATGTCATAAACGGTTTCTCAGATAATCCGCATCCCAGTAAGTCTATACTGTATACTGTATGTGACTCTGCCAATACATCTGTTATCTTGAACCATTCTTCTGATGACGACGCTACATCTGGCGAATGTACCAGCAGAATAGGGGTACCATGTCCCTTTTTCCTGTACTTTATATTACCGAATCTCCATTCAAACTCTTTAGTTTCTTCTTTTCCAAGGAGATTCTTTGATATAGCATGCATACTTGTAATTTTATTTATCAGCGATACACCTATCAGTGTAGAAGACGATATCACCATTGCGGTTAAAATCTTTAAGTATTTTTTCACTGTGAAAACCTCTTATTTTATAGGATAATACAAATTCTACACCCGTAAAATCCTCAAATATTTATTTACTTTTATATTCTATCATACTAATATTTGCTAATCAATGAAATAAAAGGAAATATTTTAATGTTTCACATGAAACATATACCTATGTTTTCATGTGAAACATCAGAACATAATATAATGGTTTTGTCATCGATTTCTAAATATATACTTGATTAAAGCAGATTACCGGTATCCTCTTTATAATAATAAACCTGCAAAGTCTATATACTAACCATAGCAATGTAAAAATGTGACGGCGAGTACTGTATATACTGTGAAGTCTTACCGGATGTGTACTGTAGATACTTCAATTTGATATCAATCACAGTAAGATAATAGCCTGTAGACCTCTTTTTCGATAATATGATTTTATATTCTTTTGTTATCTTATTAATTATGATACAGCTATCATATTTCCATAATGCAAGCAAATTTAAGAAGTAAATAAAAAAATATTATCAGCTATAAAATAAAGTGAAACGACAAATAAAAATCTCACCCCTCATATAATAAATAATATCTATACATATACTAAATCAAGCTGCAAATAAAACTCCAACTATCAACTGTAAATAATATCTATATGTATATAAATAAAATCAAACAGCCCCCTCATTATCTGTCAATAAAAAAACTTATCTATGTATCTAACCTTTACTTTTTATATCCTTGCCTCACTACATATAACAGATATTTTTAGGTATATAATTATACTATACTTAAAAATCAGATTAAATCTTCAAAAATATAACTACTTACTTTACAAATATAAGATACGATTTTTTTAAGTATATTCATATAAAAGCATTTTTTTATAATGACAGATAACTTAAAAATATATAGTTTCAAATCAACCTAATATGATCGATAGATTCTTCTAAGTAGATATAAAAAGCCTTTTATGATTTATTTCCATATTATTTTTTTATCTGACAGACAGTATTCATAATATTTACTTATTATGCTTTTATATAATATATACTGTTTTAACAACCAAATTCTTTATATGTTCTCTGCCCCTAAAAACCCCTGTTTCCGCAAACTTATCAGACTTCAATTATCCTTATCCTAATAACTATACATCTAAGAGCTTTAATAATTTAATTTCATACAGCTATACGGTACATCTACTTATATTTTTTTAATATCTAATCAATATTTAATGTTGGCAAGCAGCTTTATTATTATTTGATTTATTATCTATAAATAGTAAAAAGCAATGTACAATGCTTACTTATAATGTACATATTCAGGCTTTAGAGATAATATCTACAACATACAGTAAATCAAAATATTACTAACATATCTTTTTTTGTTTCATATTATAAGAGTTCTTATATAATATATTATTCCAATATTTTTATATAACAATAATTTCAAACTCAAAAGCACTTTCAATTCTATATACAAACAATACGAATAATATCCATTTAAAATGATTTAACATCTATCATAATATTTATATAAAAGTATCTATAACTATAAGGCATATTAGAGTTTCATTACTGCAACAGTTTATTGAAGAATAAACACTAAAAATACAGCATATCTGATTTACCTGTATTTGAACTTTTATAATTTTTTTATTAAGTCCATCAATATACACGCACATCTAAGAACCGTCTCTTTATCCTAGAGCAGCTATTGGCGTCTTTGTTCATCAACATACAAACGTATCTAATTACTATCGGTATTATAATATTTTTGGTATGCAATCCGCATCATACACATTTACATTGTGATTTGGAAACTATAATCAACTATAATATTTTCAAGAAATCCGGTATTATTAAAATTCTTCAATTCAACATATCTAATAGCCCTGATATCGATGCATTTAATATGTATCCATTTACGACTAACTCTTATACTTATAAAACAATATACTTATAATCAGTAGTAGAGTAATACTTATAATTAAATCCGTCATCTGCCTACATCACCACATATAAAAAGCTCTACAGTACGTTTCATGTGAAACATCACTGTAGAGCCTTATTCTCATTGTTCCATGTGAAACATGAGTTTTATATTTCTTGTATTTTATATAAAAGATAAAGGATGAAGCCTTTATTCTTATGTTTCATGTGAAACATTGTTTGTGTTTTATGATGTTTCACATGAAACATCTACTTTATAGGTTCCTTAGTAGGTAATCCGGCTTTTCTTGGATATTTACCTGAGGTAGACTTTACCTTCTTTATATCCAACAATATTCTTTCTCCATATTCCTCAAGTTCAAACTTTACAGATTCACCTGTTTCGCCACCAAGTATCTGTATCGCCTTTTTTGCATCATTTACTTCTACATCGTACCCCTTTGACTTATATGATACAAAACTGCCGCCAACCTTTACCAAAGGAAGACAGTACTCACTTAATGAAGCTAAATTTGCAACTGCTCTGGATACGCATATATCAAAGCTTTCTCTGTACTTTTTATCTCTTGCTATATCCTCAGCTCTTGAGTGTATTGCAGTCACATTTTTTATATTCAATGTTTCACAAACTTCCTGTATGAATTTTATTCTCTTATTAAGACTGTCTATCAAAGTCAGTTTAAGATTTGGAAATGCAATAGCTAAAGGTATACCAGGAAATCCTGCACCTGTACCGAGGTCTGCTATACTGTACTCCCTTTCATCAATATCTTTTATCAGCTTTTCCAATGCAATACTGTCTATAAGATGTTTGAATGTAAATTCTCTTATCTCTGTTATGGATGTGAGATTCATAACCTTATTCTTTTCTATTAAAATCTCATAAAATTTATACAGCTTTCCTTTTTGCTCATCTGAAAGTACAATATCCAATATATTATTTTCAGACAAGTATCTGTCCATATCGTTATACATCTTTTTTCTCCTTATAGGTCTCCAGATATACAAGTAATACCGTTATATCTGCCGGTGAAACACCTGATATTCTTGAAGCCTGTCCTATAGAACTTGGTCTTACTTTGCCAAGCTTTTGTACAGCCTCAATTCTCAGACTGTTCACCTTGGTGTAGTCTATATCAAGCGGAATCTTTTTATTTTCAAGCTTTTTAAACTGTTTTACCTGAGACTCCTGACGCTTTATGTATCCCTCATATTTTATATTTATGTTTACCTGATCTCTGACATCTTTCTTTAATTCTTTTCTGTCAGGATCCAACTCTCCGGTAAGATCATAATTTAATTCCGGTCTCCTTATAAGCTCCGCCAGATTTGCCGATGTTTGAAGTGGAGTGGAGCCGTTTCTGACAAGGAAATCCTGTACTGTAGCAGTAGCACCTATATGTATATTTTTTAGCCTTTCAACTTCACAAGAAATCTGTCTTTCTTTTTCTAAAAGTCTTTCATACCTTTCCTCCGATATAAGCCCTACCTCATGTCCTATTTTTGAAAGTCTCAGATCCGCATTGTCCTGCCTTAGAAGCAATCTGTATTCAGATCTGGATGTCATCATCCTGTAAGGCTCATGACTTTCTTTGGTAACCAGATCATCTATCAGCACACCTATATATCCCTGATCTCTGCCTATTACTACAGGTTCTCGTCCAAGTACCTTCATAGCGGCATTTATTCCGGCCATAAGTCCTTGCACTGCAGCTTCCTCATAACCTGAACTTCCGTTGAACTGCCCTGCGGCAAACAGTCCTTCCAAGTTTCTGAATTCCAAGCTGTCCTTAAGCTGTCTGGCATCAATACAGTCATATTCTATGGCATATCCGTTTCTGACAATGTTTGCATTTTCAAATCCCTGATACTTCTTATCATTTCTTCCTGTACATCCTCAGGAAGAGAACTTGACAAGCCCGAAAGATACATCTCATTGGTATATAGTCCCTCAGGCTCCACAAATATCTGATGTCTGTCCTTATCCGGAAACTTTACAACCTTATCCTCTATAGACGGACAGTATCTCGGACCCGTACCCTTTATAGCACCTGAAAACAGCGGTGACCTGTCTATATTCTCCCGTATTATTTCATGAGTATGTTCGTTGGTATAGGCAAGATAGCATTTCACCTGTTCTTTCTGTACACTTTCAGGATCGGTTTCAAAAGAAAAAGGTACAACCGGATTGTCACCATATTGTTCCTGCATTCCGGAATAATCTATACTTCTGCCGTCCACTCTGGCAGGTGTACCTGTTTTGAATCTGTTTAGAGATATTCCTGCATCCAAAAGCGATTCCGAGAGATGATTTGCAGACTTTAATCCGTTAGGACCTGTATATTCAGCTACCTCACCGTATATACATCTTGCCTTCAAATATGTACCTGTTGCAAGTACCACAGCCTTTGCATAATACTTACTTCCTGATACACTCTCAACACCCTTACATTCATTGTCGTTGGTAATCAGTTTTGTAATCTCTTTCTGACAGACAGTCAAATTCGGGAGTGTTCTCAAGAGTCCTTCTCATCTGCTTTGAGTATTCCTGCTTATCCGCCTGTGCTCTAAGCGAATGCACTGCAGGCCCCTTTGAAGCGTTGAGCATTTTTGACTGTATAAATGTCTTATCTATACATTTGCCCATTTCACCGCCAAGTGCGTCAAGTTCCTTTACCAGATGTCCTTTTGAACTTCCTCCTATATTCGGGTTACACGGCATCATCGCTATAGAATCCACACTTACCGTAAAAATGATTGTCTTAAGACCCAGCCTTGCACTTGCAAGAGCCGCCTCGCACCCTGCATGACCTGCACCTACTATAACAACATCATATGTCTTTTCTATTATCATATATTTTCCTTCTGTCTATTTACCCATGCAAAACTTTGAGAATATCTCATTTACAACATCGTCATCCACAGTCTCTCCGATAATTTCTCCAAGTGCCTCATATGCATTTAATAAGTCTATCGTAAAGAAATCTTCCTCATATCCTTCATCAATACTTGAAAGACACATCTCAAGCGACTCCATCGCCTCATTTATGATTTCCTGATGCCTGATATTGGTTATAATAATCTGATCGTTAAAGTTTATCTCATTTGAAATAAACTTAGCCTTTATCATATCTTCAAGCTCATCCACACCTATATTATCCTTAGCCGAAAAGATTATTACATCTTTATCGCTGTATTTTCTTATATCATCTACGCTTACTTTAAGTTCTTTATCAGACTTATTGATAAGTATTATAGCCTGCTTGTCTTTAACACTTTCAAGCAAACTTATATCTTCACCGTCAAGAGGTAGCAGTCCGTCTATTACCACCAAATTCAAATCGGCATTATTACTTGCCTCTATAGCCTTTTTACACCGATACTTTCCACAACATCATCCGTCTCTCTGATACCTGCAGTATCTGTAATATTCAGGCTGATACCTGAGAGCTTGATGTTCTCAGTCAAAGTATCTCTGGTAGTACCTGCAATATCCGTGACTATAGCTCTGTCACTTCTTGACAAGAGATTTAAGATAGAAGATTTTCCTGCATTCGGCTTACCGATAATAACGGTATTTATACCTTCTCTTATAATGCTTCCGTCCTTAAACGATTTTTGCAAGTATTCTATTCTTGTAATAAGCTTTTTTACAATCTTTCTCAACTTCACACTGTAACCGTCAAGTGAATAATGCTCCGGGTCGTCAAGTGCCGCCTCTATAAAAGCTATTTGCTCCAAAATCTTTGCTCTGATTGTCTTTATATTCTCAGTCAAAGCACCGCTTAGCTGCCTTATACCGGCTTTAAGCGCCAAATCATTCTTTGCCTCTATTATATCTATTACAGCTTCCGCTTGACTTAAGTCCATCTTACCGTTTAAAAAGGCTCTCTTTGTGAACTCACCCGGAAGTGCCGACCTCGCGCCTGATTTAAGCACTGCATGAAGTACCTTCTCCAAAATAAGTATACCTCCATGGCAGTTTATTTCCACGGTATCCTCGCCTGTAAAAGTTCTCGGCGCCTTCATAAGCATTACAAGCACCTCATCTATTATCTCATCGCCAAAGTATACATGACCGTAGTTTATGGTATGTGAGTCAACCTCTCTCAGGCTTTTGCTTCCGCTAAATATCTTATCCGCTATTCCTATAGCATCCTCACCGCTGATTCTTATTATACCTATTCCACTTTCACCAAGTGCAGTTGCAATCGCGGCAATAGTATCTGTTTTCTTCATATTCCTCCATAATATATGAAAAGAGGACCATCAATAACTATGTTATCAATAGCCCTCTTTCACAAGACTAGTTTTTATTGCATTTCCCTTTTAGGGCTTCTTTTATTTTGTTTAAAGCTTTTCTTCGGATAGATTGTAATATGTCTGAAAGGCTCCTCACCCACACTCTTTGTTGACACCATATTGTCACCCTGCAATACTGCATGAATAATTCTTCTTTCATAAGCATTCATAGGCTCAAGCTCTGTAAATCTGCCTGTTTTCTTTACCTTGGATGCTATATTCTTTGCAAGCAATTCAAGCTTTTCTTTTCTCTTTTTTCTGTAGTTCTCCGTATCAAGCTTGATTCTTATATAGCTTTCACTGCTTTTGTTCACTACAAGACTGAGAATATACTGCAATGAGTCAAGTGTTTGACCTCTTTTACCGATCAACACACCCAAGTCTTCCTCACCCTCTATTACTATAGAAAGCTCATTAGTCTTAAATGAAAAATTATAATTTGCATGCGCCCGGCAAATCCATAGCCTTGAACAAATCATTCAAAAAGCCGTCCACTACACCTCTGACAGCTTCAAGCTCATCATTGGTAAGTATCTTCTTATTAGAGCTCTCATAGTTGTCTTCGCCATAGAATTTGGTGTACTCATCTACAGCTTCCGTAAAGGTCTCTTTTCCTTCTTCTTTGGCTTTAGAAGTCTCTACAGGTTCTACCTTAACTTCTTCCTTTTGTGCTACAGGCTCATCCTTTTTTTCTATGTCCTTCTTTTCAATAGGAGATTTTTGTTCTCTTACTTTCGGGGCCGCCTTAGTAGCCTCACTTGCCGATACATTCTTGGTTGCATTTGTATTCTTTTTCTTTGCAACCTCGATATCGCCGGATTTCTTCACAGTGACCTTAAGTGTCCACGGCTTTACACCGATGATTCCCAAAAATCCGTTTGTGCCTCTTTCAATAATCTCTACATCCACATTGTCACTGGTGGTCCCAAGCTCAATCAATGCCTTTGTCAAAGCTTCATCATAATTTCTCGCTGAAACTCTAGCACTATCCATCTCATTCCTCCTATTTATTTTTCTTAGAATTCTGCTTCTCGTTGTACTTTGCTACCATATTGGCCTTAGAAGCAAGTGATCCCGGCTTTGCATCTTTATTGTAATACTCGGTAGAATCTTTTATATTTTTTGCATTCACCTCATATTTCTTTGCTTTATTTTCTTTTTCCTGCTTTTCAATCTCATCCATATGCTTTGCATTCTCAATTACCTTTTTATTGGCACTAAGTGCAGGAAGACCCTGTTTTGCTCTCTTTGCATTTTGCTTTGCAAGATTGTTTTCTACCAATTTATCGATATCCATATCCTTTAACTGATAATTAACAAGCAACTGAATAATTGTTCTTGCAAGTGCTGAAGCAATCCAGTATATACCGATACCTGCAGGAAGAGTGAAGCAGAAGAATACGGACATAAGCGGCATTACAGTGTTCATGCTCTGCATCTGCTTTGCCATATCGCTTTCATTGCCTGAATTCTGAGGCTGATTTACCGTCATTACCTTAGTTGATAAAAACTGTGTAAGACCGGCAAGTATCGGAATGATCCAAGCGATATTTATATGATTCATTCCCTGCCAAGGTGCTACAGATAAATCAATTCCCAAAAATGAGTTCATCTGCTTAATAAGCGGAACGCTTGTATTCAACACATCGCTCATACTTGGGAATGTCTCACCAAGTTTAGTCCACTTCTCAGGTGTGAACTTATATAATAAATCTATAACCTTATTTGTAATCGTATAGTCGTTGTTCTCTACGGGAAGTCTGACCGCTTTTGCCAAATCACTGATTTTATTGATATAATCAGGCTGTTGCATAAGAGAATTTGCTACATTCTCAAACTCCTCGAACACTTGTAACATACGCCGGAATTCTATATATAACCTGATACAGACCGAACAATATAGGCATCTGTATAAGAAGCGGAAGACAACCGCCGGTCATACTTGTACCATACTTACTGTATACGGCTCTGGTCTCGGCATTCATCTTCATTGCCGACTCATTATCTGTTTTGCCTTTGTACTTATCCTGTATAACCTTTATTTCAGGCTGAATTACAGCCATAAGCTTCTGAGATTTTTGCTGCTTTATAGTAAGTGGAATCATTATAACATTTATCACTATTGTAAATACAATAATTGCGATACCGATATTTGTTATTCCTATATCAAATATCAGATTCATTATAAATCCCAGAATTTCAGCAAACCAACCTATAATAGGCGTACTTGACTTTGTTAATAGTACAATGTCCAAGCTAATACCTCCAATATTTATTAGATTTTCTAAAATAAACTTATCATTTTCTATGGTACAGGGTCATAGCCTCCCTTTGCTAAAGGATTGCACCTTAAAATTCTCCAAATACTAAGCAGTGTGCCCTTTATTATGCCGTGTTTTTTCAAAGCTTCTATGGCATACTGCGAGCAGGTAGGAGTATAAATACAATGCGTTCTGACCTTCAGCGGTGACAGAAATATCTGATAGAACCTAATAAGCTTAATCATTCCTGTTTTTATTAAGCTATTTAATTTTTTCAACATCTTCTTTGTCCAGTCTATGTGATTTTAGCAAATGTAAATAGGCACTTTCAAGTTTATGATAATCCTTCACATCTGCACCTACTCGAACTACTACTATTATATCTAATCCCTTTTTCTCTATCTTATTCAGTCTAAAAATCTCTCTAAGCTTTCTTACAAATGTATGCCTGACCACACTGTTGCCATTTTTCTTTGAAACCGATATACCTATTCTGTTATAGGTAAGTTCATTCTTATATACATACATAACAAGAGCTTTATTGGCATATGACTTTCCATTCTTATACACCTTTTGAAAATCAGTATTACTTCTTAAAGACGGAAAATTCTTCACACAAACTCCTTGATGCCTCTTGCATCATAACTGAAAACCGATGTCGAGCAACATATCATACCCGACAATAGTCGTAAACTAAAGGGATAGTCATAAGACTATCCCTAAGTAATCTTCGACAGATAATTTCTTTGCTATAATTAGCACTCATCTGTTTTGGCCTTTGCCTTATTTTTTTAAGCTGATAATCTGGCTCTTCCCTTTGCTCTTCTGGCAGCTAAAACTTTTCTACCGCCGGCAGAACTCATTCTTGCTCTAAAACCGTGAACCTTAGATCTTTGTCTCTTCTTAGGTTGGAATGTCATTTTCATGGTCTGGCACCTCCTTACTTCTTTTCGTTTGTCTAGTCTTTCTCAAGTCTATGTTCTTCACTTTCTAAAGAACGCACCCTAGTATTATAGTAAAAGAAGCCTTGCAAGTCAATAGTTTTATCGTTCTTCACTGATTTTTAATAATGTTCCGGCTATTGCCAAAGTTAAGATTGCAGATACTATCGCCTCTGCCACTCCCTGTGTACCTATAATACCCACTATTACATATGGGAGCTGTGATACCTCTCTGCCTGTTGCTGAAGCATAATGCTGTCCGAACAAAAAGTAGATTCCGCTCATTACCAAAATAGTATTGGTGACAGCCGCCATAGCCCCTGATACCAATAGTGCAATCTTTATCTTTCCTGTTTTTCTGATTGCATTGAATACAAGTGCAGCCACTATACCTACAAGTATTCTTGGAACAAAGCATACTATGATTGATCTTATTCCACCTGTATATCCTGCTATTGCAGGTGCGAACGGTGAAAAGCAAAATGATGTAGGGTTAGGCATAAATGTATTCTTCCACATACTTCCAAGTGCGAATACAAAACCAAGTCCTGCTCCTTCTTTTACACCAAGTAAAATGGCACCTATGGCTACTGTCACATGAATGATTGTCGCATTCATAATTCCAAGCGGTATGAATCCTAAAATAGGTACCAGTGTCTGGATAATAATGATTGCTATAAAGATAGCCATTATAACCATCTTCTTTGTCTTTTGATAAGAATCTCTCTTCATCTTTTTCTCCTCTCGCTACTATTCCTATTGGATATAATGCACTTAATATTATAACTTTAAACCCCTTTGTTATCAATAATTTTATTATACTTTAGTAATTTTCTTCATACTTATGCCGAACAAAAAAGCATAGCTTTATTTTGTACATTACCGGATCAATATACATACCTCTGCGGTATCCGAATATTTCACTATATAACGCTATAATAATAGGTAGAAAAACATTCAAAAAATATCCACATCAAAAAACTTTTCAACATAATTATCCACATTTATAGCTTTCGAAACCCTTTTTCACAGTTAACTGTTAGCAATTCACTTATCCACATTTTGTTGATAAGTTGTGGATAACTTTATGTACTATCATGTGGATATCCTATGAAAAGCCTTATTTTAAGCCATTTGTGTTGTCAACATCGTTTTCCACACTCTGTGTATAACTGCACTTATCCACGCTTTTTAGCCACAAAACAGTATGGATAATTTGGGAATATCTTTTTATTCACTGAGTTATCCATATCTTTGTGAACATTTATGTGGATAACTTTGTTTCGCGTCCGTTATTTTCATTGATATGACCACATTTTTTTGCTATACTTTAATCAGTTAGAAGTATCCCAAAGGAGTAAAAAGAATGATAGACAAGATCAAATCAAATTGGGAAAACATAATCACTTTTTTAAGAGACGATTGCGAACTTTCCCCTGTATCATTCAATACGTGGATAAAGCCCATGATTCCGACATCAATTGAGAAGGACTCAAGGGGAAATTTCACACTTATTATTACGGTTCCTTCTATGCCTTTTAAAACTTATGTTACAAAAAAATATTCCTTATATTTAGCAGTAGCTATAGAGGAAATTACCTTCATTAAGTGTAATGTTGTTTTTAAGGAAAAAAACGAACAGGAATCACAAAAAATCCCTAAAAAGTTAATAGACAACAAGAGACATCCGGTAAACAACCTTAAACTCTTAAGTGCCAACCTAAATCCCGCTTATACCTTTGACACCTTTGTTGTAGGAAAAAGCAACGATCTGGCACATGCAACAGCTGTGGCCGTAGCCGAGTCTCCCGGAAGCCAAAATCCCGGCGAGCACTACAATCCCTTCTTTATATACGGAGGTGTAGGACTCGGTAAAACTCACTTGATGCACTCCATTGCACACTACATTTTAGAGCACAACCCCGATGCCAATATTTTATATGTCAGCAGCGAAAAATTCTTAAACGAATACATCGATGCATTAAAAAACAGCAATCTGGCGGAGTACCGTGCAAAATATCGCAATGTAGACGTACTTTTAATAGACGATATTCAGTTTATCGGAGGAAAGGACGCTATACAGGAGGAGCTTTTCCATACCTTTAACGCGTTGTACGAACAAAAAAAGCAGATCATACTTTCTTCAGATAAGCCTCCTATGGAGCTTAAAAACCTCGAAGAAAGACTACGTTCCAGATTCGCCTGGGGTGTTGCGGTAGAGATTTTTTCTCCCGACTTTGAGACCAGAATGGCGATACTTCGAAGCAAAGAAGAACGAGACGGCAAAAACATAGATAATGAAGTAATCCAATTTATCGCTACCAATATAAAGAGCAATATCAGAATGCTTGAGGGAGCTCTCAATAAGCTTTATGCAATGAGCAGGCTCAATAAAAATCAGGAAATAGATATAGATCTGGCAAAGTCGGTGCTTAAAGACATGATAACGCCTGATGCGCCTACCAAAATCACTTCAGAATATATCGCTACAGTAGTTGCCGATCACTTCAATATCACTGTAGCCGAATTAAAGGCTAAAGGGCGAAAAGAACCGGTAGCCACTGCCAGACATATTACAGTGTACCTTTGCAGGAAGATGACCAATGATACACAAACAAAGATAGGCCAATTTTTAGGAGACAGAGATCACTCCACGATAGTCAATTCCGAGGACGTAATCACTAAGAGAATCACCTCGGACAGTGAGCTGAATCAAACGATTGAAACTATCAAAAAAAAGATTTCTCCACAATAATCCAAATTATATGGGTAATTGTCAAACATAGCTATGTTTACAAAAAATCGCAAAAAAGCAAGTGTTTACAAGGCTTTTAAGACTTTTACACTTATCCACACCCTATAATAATACTAATACTAAAATATATTTAAATATTTGACATGGCAAAGCGTCGCTTGTTTTTGCCAAAGCCGGAGGAAAAATGAATTTAAAATTTCAAAAAGCACAATTGGTAAATGCACTCAGTATAGTTATGAAAGCTGTATCTACCAAGACATCAAGCGTTATTTTAGAATCAATACTTATAAGTGCATCAGATAACAGAGTTGTTTTAGATGCTACAGACACGGAGCTTTCAATTCAAACAGAGGTTGACGCTGTAATAGTAAAAGCAGGAGGTGTTGTACTTAATGCCAAGCTTTTTTCTGAAATTGTGAGAAAGTTCGACAGTACCGAATCATTGATAGAGTTGGAAGTTGACAATGACTTCAAAACTACAATCAGATGTGAACAGGCTGTGTTTAATATTATGGGCATAGATCCGGTAGAATTTATACCGATGCCTAAGATTGACAGAGATGCTTTTATTAGTTTGTCTCAGTTTAGCCTAAAGGAGGTCATCCGTCAGACCGAATTCTCAACCGCAATAAGTGATATTAACAGAATGATGGGCGGTGAGCTTATAGACGTAAAGAACAATGTTGCAAAGTTTGTCACTCTTGACGGACACAGAATGTCTATCAGAAATATTGAGCTTATGGGCGAATATGAAGATCAAAAATGTGTGGTTCCGATAAAATCCTTACAGGAAGTCATGAGGATAATAGACAGTGATACTCAAAAAAATGTTAATATATATTTTTCAAAGGATCATATACTTTTTGAGTTTGACAGAACGTTGGTGCTTTCAAGGATTCTTGACGGAGAGTTTTTCAGAATCGAGAGTATGTTGTCAAATGACTATGACACAAAGGTAAATGTCAGCAGGCTTAAGTTACAGAGTGCTATTGAACAGTCTATGATACTTATCAGAGAGAATGAGCATAAGCCTATGATACTTGATATTGAAAACGGTATGCTAAAGCTGTCTGTGAATTCATCACTTGGATTTATGGATGCCAAGGTGAATATTGAAAAGAGCGGAAGTGATCTTAAGATTGCTTTTAACCCTAAGTTTTTGGTGGATGCACTTAAAGTTATTGATGACGATTTTGTAAATATATATTTTACAAATGCAAAGTCTCCGTGCTTTATAAGAGATGATAAGAATACATACACATATCTTATATTGCCGGTTAATTTTATCGGATAGGAGTAATATGCAGGAAGTAAGAATCAGAGATGAATATATAAAGCTTGAGCAGGCTATGAAGCTTGCAGGTGCCGTATCTATGGGCTCTGAAGCCAAGATGGTGATACAGGCCGGTGAAGTTTTGGTAAACTCCGAAGTGGAGCTTAGAAGAGGTAAAAAGCTCAGAGACGGAGATATTTTCACATACGAAAACAATGATTATAGAATCGTTGGAGCTTAAGGACTACAGAAATTATGAGAATTTGGATATAAAGCTTTCAAGCGGAGTAAATATATTCTACGGTGACAATGCACAGGGAAAGACCAATATTTTGGAGTCCATATACCTTGCCACCACTTCAAAATCTCATAGAGGAAGTAAGGATAAAGATATCGTAAGATTTGGTGCAGGTGAGTCACATATAAAGCTTATGATAAAGAAAATGGATGCATCTGTCAGGCTTGATATGCATATAAAGAAATAAGGCTAAGGGAGTAGCCATCAACGGCATTCCGATAAGGAAGCTGAGTGAGCTTTTCGGTACCTGCAATGTTGTATTTTTCTCACCTGAGGATTTGAACATCATAAAGAGAAGTCCCAAGGAGAGAAGAAATTTTGTAGATATGGAGCTTTGTCAGCTGAATAAAGTCTATGTGTCAACTTTGGTTACTTACAATAAGGTGCTTGATCAAAGAAACAAGCTTCTTAAGGAAATAGGCTTTAAATCAGGCTTGGAGGACACTTTGGATATCTGGGATATGCAGCTTGTAAAGTACGGAGCGGATTTGATTGCGTACAGAGAAGAGTTTATAAAAAAGCTCAATGAAGTTATCTTAGGTATACATTCACTGCTTACAGGCGGTGAGAAAATAAAAGTGGTATATGAAAAAAACATAGAAAAAGATGCTTTTGAAGTCGAGTTGAGAAAATCAAGGGCAAACGACATAAAGTATAAGACTACCAATGTCGGACCTCACAGAGACGACTTTTCATTTTACTTAAACGGTGATATGGATTTAAAGAAGTTCGGATCACAAGGGCAGCAAAGAAGTCTGGCACTTTCACTTAAGCTTTCAGAGATAGAACTTATCAAGGAGAAATACGGCGAGTTTCCGGTATTATTGCTTGACGATGTGTTATCGGAGCTTGACGGAAAGCGTCAAAGTCATCTGCTTGAGTCTATAAAACATATACAGACGCTTATTACCTGTACAGGTGTTGAAGATTTTTTGAACAAGTCTTTGGATATAGGCAAGGTATTTAAGGTGACAAAAGGCAGTGTAAAAGAATCCGGATATAAATAATATTGTATACAAGGATTTTGTATATAGAATCGTATTAGTCATAAATGTATTTTTACATTATTTGTTGTTGTGCAGTTATAAAATAAGTGATAAAACATATTGATTGTTTAATTTTAATATATTTATCACATTTTTTTAAGGAATAAATATATAGAAAAATAATGTTAAAATCTCTGTAAAACTTAGTTAAAATTTGCACAGTTAAAATTTATGTGATATAGTATTGCTCATAAATTTACGTATGTCGATTTATAAATCTATTTTGGAGGTAATATTTAATGAGCAAAAAGAAGATTAATACATTTATAGGATCAATCGGAGCATTTATCGGAGTTTTAGTATTTTTTTATCTTATATACCACAGATTATAGCAAATATTGGCGGTGCGAAGTCTCAACCTCTGCAGCCACTTGTAGCAGCAGTTTCTTGTTTGTTATGGGTAATTTACGGATTAACCAATGAACATAAGATAGATTATATTCTTATAATACCTAACGCTGCAGGTGTCATTTTTCGGATTCCTTACCTTTATAACAGCTTTATAAATATTTATTTTTAGAGGGTGCTTTTGCACCTCTTTTTTCTTATTATATAGTGGTTTCATATTTCAAAAAAAAATGTTATAATATAATGGCGAAATTTTATTGTAGATGAGGAGCAATCCTAAAGATAAATTAAAGGAGTGTGGTATGAATACAGAGTATGGAGCATCCCAAATACAAATACTTGAAGGATTAGAGGCAGTGAGAGTAAGACCCGGAATGTATATCGGTTCAATATCATCAAGAGGTCTTCATCATCTTGTTTATGAGATAGTAGACAACTCTGTAGATGAGGCTCTTGCAGGATTCTGTACCGAGATAGAGGTCAGTATAAACGAAGACAACTCTATAACGGTAAAAGATAACGGTAGAGGTATACCTGTAGATATTCAAAAGAAAGCCGGATTGCCGGCCTTGGAGGTGGTATTTACCATATTGCACGCCGGAGGAAAATTCGGCGGTGGAGGGTATAAGACTTCAGGAGGTCTGCACGGTGTAGGTGCTTCGGTAGTAAATGCGCTTTCCACATGGCTGGATGTAAAGGTATACAGAGACGGCAAAATCTATCATATGAGATTTGAAAGAGGAAAAGTCGTAGAGAAGATGGAAGTCATAGGTGAGTGCGATCCTCAAAAGACAGGTACAGAGGTGAGCTTTTTACCTGATGATACGATATTTGAAGAGACCGTGTATGACTTTGATATATTGAAAGTACGACTTCGTGAGACCGCATTCCTTACAAAAGCATTAAAGATTACCTTGATTGATAACAGAGAAGAAAAGAAAAAAATGTCTTTCCACTATGAAGGAGGTATCAAGGAGTTTGTGACCTATCTCAATAAGGGAAAGGTGCCTATATATGAGGATGTAATATACTGTGAGGGTACAAAAGAAAAGGTAATGGTCGAAGTTGCAATGCAGCACAATGACAATTACTCTGAAAGCATATATACCTTCGTCAACAATATAAATACTCCTGAAGGAGGAACACATCTTTCAGGCTTTAAGAATGCACTTACAAAGACATTCAACGAATATGCAAGAAGCAACAAGCTTTTAAAAGACAGTGACGAGAATCTCTCAGGTGAGGATATCAGAGAGGGTCTTGTAGCCATTATATCCGTTAAGATAGAGGACCCGCAGTTTGAAGGTCAGACTAAGCAAAAGCTTGGAAACTCGGAGGCACAGACAGCTGTAAACTCCATAGTAAGTGAACAGCTCACCTACTTCCTTGAGCAAAATCCGGCTGTTGCAAAGATTATCAGTGAGAAGGCTATTACGGCACAAAGAGCCAGAGCGGCGGCCAGAAAGGCAAGAGATCTTACAAGAAGAAAGTCTGCACTTGACAGTATGAGTTTACCGGGAAAGCTTGCGGACTGTTCAAGTAAGAATCCTGAAGAATGTGAAATCTTTATAGTCGAGGGAGACTCTGCAGGCGGTTCAGCCAAAGGTGCAAGAAGAAGAGATACACAGGCCATATTGCCGCTTAGAGGAAAGATACTTAATGTAGAGAAGGCAAGGCTTGACAAGATATATTCAAATGCCGAGATAAAGGGAATGATTACCGCATTCGGTACAGGAATACATGATGATTTTGATATAACAAAGCTTCGTTACAACAAGATAATAATAATGACCGATGCGGATGTGGACGGAGCACATATTGATACGCTTATGCTTACATTCATATACAGGTTTATGCCGGATCTTATAAAAGAAGGTCATGTTTATCTGGCACAGCCGCCACTTTATAAGCTTGAGAAGAACAAGAAAGTCTGGTATGCGTATTCAGATGAGGAGTTAAACAATATCCTTAAGGAAGTCGGCAGAGATCAGAATAATAAGATACAAAGATACAAAGGTTTGGGTGAGATGGATGCCGAGCAACTTTGGGAGACCACTATGGATCCTGAGCGCAGAATATTAAAGAAAGTAGTACTTGACGAGTCAATGCTTTCAGAGACTGATGTTGTATTCAGTACGCTTATGGGAGATCAGGTGGCTCCGAGAAGAGAGTTTATAGAAGCAAATGCAAGTATGTATCGAATTTGGATATTTAAAAAGGTAGGTTAAAATATGGAACCAAATGTTTTCGACAAGTTTAATGAGATCGACTTAAAGAAAACCATGGAAAAGTCATATATTGACTATGCAATGAGTGTTATTGCAGCCAGAGCACTTCCGGATGTAAGAGACGGATTAAAGCCGGTTCAAAGAAGAGTGCTCTTTTCTATGATAGAACTGAATAACGGGCCTGATAAACCACATAGAAAATGTGCTCGTATTGTCGGAGATACAATGGGTAAATATCACCCACATGGAGATTCGTCAATATACGGCGCGCTTGTAAATATGGCACAGGACTGGTCCATGAGATATACTCTTGTGGACGGACACGGAAACTTCGGCTCTGTGGACGGAGACGGTGCGGCGGCTATGAGATATACGGAGGCAAGACTCTCAAAGATCGCTATGGAGATGCTTGCAGATATCAATAAGGATACTGTAGACTTTGCTCCTAACTTTGATGAGACTGAAAAAGAGCCTACAGTATTACCTGCAAGATTTCCTAACCTCTTGGTGAACGGTACAACAGGTATTGCGGTAGGTATGGCGACCAATATTCCGCCTCATAATATCAAAGAAGTTATAGATGCGGTAGTAAGGCTTATAGATAATAAAATCGAAGATAAGGATACCACTATTGAGGAGATACTCGGTATTATAAAGGGACCCGACTTCCCTACAGGTGCCAATATCTTAGGTCTTAGAGGTATCAAAGAAGCCTATACCACAGGTAGGGGAAAGATAAAGGTAAGAGCGGTCACTGAAATCGAATCGATGTCAAACGGCAAGAACAGGATTGTGGTCAGTGAACTTCCATACCTTGTAAATAAAGCAAAGCTTATTGAAAAGATTGCGGAGCTTGTAAAGGACAAAAGAATAGACGGTATCACAGATCTTAGAGATGAATCAAACCGTGAGGGAATGAGAGTTGTTATAGAGCTTAGAAAAGATGTGAATGCCAATATCATCTTGAACAGACTTTATAAGCATACACAGCTGCAGGATACTTTCGGTGTAAATATGCTGGCTTTGGTTGACAATCAGCCTAAGGTATTAAATATCTTACAGATGCTTCAGTATTACCTGTCTCATCAGGAAGATGTGGTTACAAGAAGAACAAGGTATGAGCTTAACAAAGCAAAAGAAAGAGCTCATATATTGGAAGGCTTGCTGATTGCTCTTGACAACATTGATGAAATCATAAAGATTATCAGAGGCAGTGAGAATGTAAATATTGCAAAGGAAGAGCTTATAAAGAGATTCGGACTTTCAGATGCACAGGCACAGGCTATAGTGGATATGCGTCTGAGGGCTCTCACAGGTTTGGAAAGAGAGAGACTTGAATCCGAGTACAATGAGCTGCTTGCAAAGATAGAATATTTTGAAGGAATACTTGCAGACGAGAAAAAATTGCTTGCACTTATAAAAGAAGAAATCCTTGTAGTTGAAGATAAGTATAAGGATGACAGAAGAACCGGCTTTATGCAGGATGACGATATGGAGGATGAGGACCTTATCCAAAGAGAAGATATTATCATCGCAATGACAAAGCTCGGATATATAAAGAGGATGAGTCCCGACAATTTCAATGTACAAAACAGAGGCGGTAAGGGCATCAAGGGAATGCAGACAATTGATGACGACTTCATTGAGGACATTGTTATGTCAACCACTCACAATGATATATATTTCTTTACCAATAAGGGTAGAGTGTATACAATCAAGGGATATAAGATTCCTGAGGCTTCAAGGACTGCAAGAGGAGTTGCAATAGTAAACTTACTGCAGTTGCAGCCTGATGAGAAGATTTCCGCGATTATACCAAGTGAGGCAAGGTCAAGAGACGGATATCTCTTTATGGTTACCAAAAAGGGTACCATAAAGAAATGTCAGATAAACTTATTTGACAACATCAGAAAGAACGGACTTGCAGCAATCAATCTCACAGAAGATGATGAGCTGATAGAAGTAAAGGTAACTCATGGTGATGATGATCTGATCATTGTTTCAAAAGACGGTATGTGCATCAGAATCAATGACAAGGATATAAGAGCTATGGGCAGAGGTGCTACCGGCGTTAGAGGAATGAGACTGAATACAGGTGATGAAGTCATAGGAATGCAGCTGGCATCTCAAGGGGAATATTTGCTTCTTGTTTCTGAGTATGGATATGGAAAGAGAACAAAGATATCTGAGTTCAAAGTCCAAACAGAGGCGGTAAAGGTATCATATGTTATAAAGACAATGAAAAGACAGGTAAGCTTGTAGGTGCGAAGCTTGTAAATGAAGACAGAGAGATTCTTTTGATAACTACTGAGGGAATTGTAATCAGAATAGAAGTCAGCGGAATATCGATACTGGGCAGAGCGGCAAGCGGAGTGAAGCTTATGAACATAGACAGAGAAAGTGATACCAGGATTGCAAGCATTGCAAAGATCAGAGAAGAGAAAAATACGGAATCTGATGAAGAGAGCAATGAATAGAAAGGAAATAAAATGCAAAAGATACCATTTTTGACATTGGAACAGGTAAAGGAGATTGTAAAGACATATCCTACACCATGGCATATATATGATGAGAAGGGAATCAGAGAAAATGCCAAGAGATTAAAAGAGGCATTTGGCTGGAATAAGGGATTTAAAGAATACTTTGCAGTAAAGGCGACTCCGAATCCTTTTATACTCAACATATTAAAGGAATACGACTGCGGTGTGGATTGCTCTTCAATGATTGAGCTTGAGATGTCCGATGCCTGCGGATTCCATGGAAAAGATATAATGTTTTCATCAAACGAAACACCTGTTGAGGAGTTTAAGTTTGCAAACGACCTTGGAGCAATAATAAACCTTGACGACATCACACATATTAAGTATGTGGAAGAAGTATGCGGTAAGTTGCCTGAGACTATGAGTGCAAGATATAATCCGGGCGGAGTCTTTACCATGTCAAACGGTATAATGGACAATCCGGGAGATGCCAAGTACGGAATGACTCCGGGAGCAGCTTATAGAGGCATTTAAGATAATGCAGTCAAAGGGAGTAAAGCATTTCGGTATCCATGCATTCCTTGCAAGCAATACCGTAACAAACGAGTACTATCCTAAGCTTGCCGGAGAGTTATTTGAGTTTGCGGTAAGAATAAAGAATGAGACAGGTATAAGCGTAGAGTTTATCAATCTGTCAGGCGGTATCGGTATACCTTATACTCCTGATAAGGAGCCTAATGATATTTTTGAAATATCAAAGGGTGTAAAGAAAGTATATGAAGAGGTGCTTGAGGCAAACGGTATTATGGATGTGGCTATATTTACCGAGCTTGGAAGATATATGCTTGCACCTTACGGCGCTTTGGTAACAGAGGCTATACATGAGAAGAATACTTATAAGCACTATATCGGTGTAGACGCCTGTGCAAGCAATCTGATGCGTCCTGCTATGTACGGTGCGTACCATCATCTTACAGTACTCGGTAAAGAAAATGAAGAGGCAAGTGAAGTATATGATGTGGTAGGTTCACTCTGTGAGAACAATGACAAGTTTGCAATAGACAGAAAATTGCCGAAGATAGAAAGAGGCGATTATATCTATATTCACGATACCGGAGCACATGGATTTGCAATGGGTTACAATTATAACGGTAAGTTAAGATCTGCGGAACTTTTATTAAAAGAAGACGGAAGTGTCAAGATGATAAGAAGAGCAGAAACTGCTAAGGACTATTTTGCAACCTTTGATTTTTGTGATATATTGGACAAATACTTAAAATAACTTAAATTTCATCACATTAAGAAATAATTCATAATAAGTTTAAAAGTATTTCAATTATTTTACGGTGATATGTGATATTATTACATCATCATAAAGAAGCACTTACAATGAATCCTATATATAGAAATCCTTAAGAAGGCACCCCCTAAAAAGGGTGCTTTTTTAGTATATACTTTTCAGATAAAATCCCATCTTCAACAGTTGGATAGTAGAAAAGTGGCTCAAAACCCTGTATTTACAAGGCTTTAGCCACTTTTTTCTTCTTTGCAAAAAATGTTGTATGGAACATCTAGGTTGAAATTTTTTTTATCTTTTTATTTAAATCTTTTGGCTTGTAGTATTTTTTGTCTAACCCAAGGTCCATTATAGCATTTAATGCCGTTAGAACTTGGGAATTATTATATGTCGACATATAGCATACATCCTCCAAGTTAGCTACCTGTATGTTGTTTAAAGTTTTTATAACACTGTATACAGTGAAGTGTGTCCCATACATGTCAAGTTTCTTTTCCAGAAGTCTATATATAAGGAGTGCTGTGTAACAGATCATAAAGTGTGCGACTATACGTTCTCTTTTTTGATGAAATACAGGTCTGGCTGAGAAATTGGTTTTCATTACTCTGAAGCAGTCTTCTATTTTATATCTGTTTGAGCTGATCTCTAAGATATACTTAGCCGAATCGTTAAGGTTCGTTGCCACTGCATAGAATCCGTCATACTTCTCTTCCTCATTGATAACATCAAGATTAAGCTCATAGGTATCTACAGTTTCTTCGCCTGAACGTGTAGTTGTAGTTCGCTTTATAAAACGTGTTATGTCATTTGCTCCTTTTTTGTAGGCTTCAGGGTCTATGTTTGTAAGGAGCTTTTTTGCTCTTTCAATCTGACGATTACGTACGAATCTTTGGTATTCCATCATCTTTCTTGAGAATGAGACAATAATCTTTTGAGGAATTATAGCCTTTGATTTAATCTTCCTAACAGTGCCGTTCTTGCACATCTTCTCTTCATATAGTCCTAGGTCGAAAGCTTTATCAGCGGTATAATCTTATATATTCTATCTTCATAAAGTGATGCGTTAGACTTGTCAAATCTGTCAAAATCTTTCATTTGCTTTATAGTTGCGGTTTATCATTAGATAATAAGCGATAATCAATATCACTAAACACAGCTTCTTTTTAATGTGTTGGAAAGCATCTTTATAGATTGTGTGACAATAAAAGCTCTACCGCCCATTGAATTAAAGTTCCTTATGTTAAAAAGATCCTAAGCCTGCATCAGCACAATAAATAAACTTTTTTTCCCTTTAAACATAGTTATAAGCTTTTTGCTCTAAAAGGAATAGCAGTGGTTTGCTCATTATCAGAACCTGATGTAATACACATAGACAGCGGTATTCCGTCTTTATCCATAAATAATCCCATTTGTGCAATAGGATTTGGTCTATGTTCTTTACTCACACCATATTTTTCTTAAACCTTTAGTTACCTCACCGGTTACTGCGTCTACATAGTCGTCATCATTTGATTCTATTTCAAAGTAATAGTTTGAACAGTCATAAAAAGCATACAGAGGTATCTCTTTTTACTATCTTATTACTGGCATCATATAGATGAGAGATATATTCATCGTAATGATTGTACATTATATCAAGCGTACGAAGTATATGTTCATAACCAAAGTCAGGCTGTTCATAATAGTCGGAAATACTTTGATGAGTACCAAGCTTAGAGTCAGGGCTAAGGATTCGCGAATAGGTAAGGAATCTATTTACCTGATTAGGATCAAACTGTATCTTGGCATCTTTTTGTGATACTTTTTAAAGAATGATCCGATCTTAAGGTCATGATAAATCTGTTGAAGAAAAAAATATCCGATATTTAAAAGTTTTGACTTTGATACTATATCATCTTGATATGTTATTTTCTCATTAAAGTCAAACTTAAAATCTAAAGCTACCGTTTGATTATTTTTCAGCTCCTCGTTATATCTTTGGACCTCCTTTTTAGCATACTCCAGAGGGTCGGTGGTAGTCTTTAAAAAGTTCGGAATGTTTTTCCTATACGAACTACATTTTTTTAGTAGTGGTCTTTTTTCCATTACGGATTCCTCTTTGAATAAAATAAGTGGGATCCTTTGATTTTTTTGTCATACCAAAGCTTCATACTTTATTATATCATATAATACAACAAAATACAACAATAAAATAAAGAAAATTTGACATCAAGAATCCTTTATTTACAAGGCTTTAGAGGACTTTTATACATGACTAAGTGTTGAAGACCCGTATATAGAAATCCTTAAGAAGGCACCCCCTAAAAAGGGTGCTTTTTTAGTATATACTTTTCAGATAAAATCTTGTATTGCTTAAATTTTTATAAATTGGTAGAATGTACAGGATGTATCAGTTGGAGTTTTGCTCCGGCAGAGGTTATATCAGTAGGTATATTTTAAGAGGAGAATGGAAATGATTGATAATGTATCATATCTCTTTGGATTCTTAGGCGGTCTTGGACTTTTCCTGTACGGAATGCATATCATGGCGGACGGTATGCAAAAGACTGCCGGAGGAAAGATGCAGCAGTTTCTCAGTAAGATAACAGACAACAGGTTTACAGCCATCTTACTGGGTGCGGTAATAACAGCCATAATACAAAGCTCAGGTGCTACCACTGTAATGGTAGTAGGTTTTGTTAGTGCCGGAATGTTAAGCCTTGTCCAGGCTGTAGGTGTAATTATGGGTGCCAATATCGGTACTACAATTACAGCGTGGATAGTATCACTTGGAACAATAGGCGATTCGCTGAAGCTCTTTCAGCCGGGATTCTACGCACCTTTAATGATTGGCATAGGTGCGATATTTATACTGTTTTCAAATCCGACAAGAAAAAGACCATAGGTGAAATAGTTCTCGGACTTGGAATGCTGTTTTTAGGACTTGACCTTATGGCAGGCAATATAAAGCCTTTCACAGGTGCTCCTATATTCTCGGAAGCGTTCAGATTACTTGGAGGTAATCCGATACTTGGTATCATAGTAGGTATTGTAGTAACGGCTCTGATGCAAAGCTCATCGGCATCGGTAGGTATTTTGCAGACACTTGCATTCAACGGAGTGGTAAACACGGCGGCGGCTATATATATCACACTCGGACAAAATATCGGTTCCTGTGTTACAGCGATTATTTCAAGTGTGGGAAGCTCAAGAACCGCAAAGAGAGCCGCAGCAATACACCTTTTATTCAATACAATGGGTGCTATAGTATTCGGTATACTTGGATTTGTCGTATTTACAGTGAATACAAAGCTTGCAAATCACACTATCAATGCGGTAGAGATTTCAATATTCCATACATTCTTCAATCTTACAATGACTACACTTCTTTATCCTTTTGCCGGACTGCTTGTAAAGCTTTCAGGAATGATTGTAAGAGGTAAGGATGAAGAGGTTGTAGAGGCTAAAAAAGAGCCTATCTTACAGCTTGATGAAAGAGTGCTCCTTACACCTGCATTTGCGGTACAGTCGGGAAGTGTAGAAGTGGCCCGTATGGGCAGTATCGCTCTTAAGAGTTTGAATGCCGCAATGGGTGCCATCAATACCAAGAGTTTGGACGATTTAAAAACAGTTGCACAGTGTGAGCAGACACTTGACGATATGCAGGAAGCATTGACTGAGTATCTTATAAAGGTGGACAATCTTTCACTAAGTGAAAGTCAGAAAAAGCATGTAAACAATCTGTTCAACATGGTAACCGATATAGAAAGAGTCGGAGACCATGCGGACAACCTGTCTGAAAATGCCAAGTATATGATCGACAACAACCTTGAGTTCAGCGACCTTGCAAAGGAAGACTTGGCCGAGATATCAAAGGATGCCATAGATGCATTTGAAACAGCTATAAATGCAAGCGGAGCGAACGCACTCGGTGCAGTCAGAAAGGTAAATAAGCTTGAAGATAAAGTGGATATGCTTGAGGATGAATTAAGAGAAAAGCATATCGACAGACTTACAAAGGGAGAATGTAAGCCGCAGTCAGGTATCGCATTCCTTGATATTATCAGCAATTTGGAGCGTATATCCGACCACGCTACAAATATTGCAGGATATGTTAAAAATGAAATATAAATATAATAAGAAGTTTCAAATATATACTTGCAATTAAGTTTATAATTTTGTACAATTAGGAATGATTGATGAATAATTATCAAATGAGATAACATCACACAAGTACTAATTTTAGGAGGAACTAAAATGTCAGTAAAAGTAGCAATTAACGGTTTTGGTCGTATTGGTCGTCTTGCTTTCAGACAGATGTTTGAGGCTGACGGATATGAAGTAGTAGCAATAAATGATCTTACAGATCCTAAGATGTTGGCACATCTTTTAAAGTATGATACAGCACAGGGCGGTTTTGCCGGACGTATCGGTGAAGGAAAGCATTCTGTTGAGGCAGGTGAGGATTCTATCACAGTTGACGGAAAGAAAATCACAATCTACAAAGAGGCAGACGCATCAAAGCTTCCTTGGGGACAGATCGGAGTAGATGTTGTACTTGAGTGTACAGGTTTCTACACATCAAAGGAGAAGGCTTCAGCTCACTTGACAGCAGGTGCTAAGAAGGTTGTTATTTCAGCTCCTGCAGGAAATGATCTTCCTACAATCGTTTACAGCGTAAACGAGAAGACACTTAAGGCAGATGACACAGTTATTTCAGCTGCATCATGTACAACAAACTGTCTTGCACCTATGGCTGATACACTTAACAAGCTTGCTCCTATCCAGAGCGGTATCATGAGCACAATCCATGCTTATACAGGTGACCAGATGATACTTGACGGACCTCACAGAAAGGGTGACCTTAGAAGAGCAAGAGCAGGTGCTGCAAACATCGTACCTAACTCAACAGGTGCTGCTAAGGCTATCGGTCTTGTTATCCCTGAGCTTAATGGAAAGCTTATCGGATCTGCACAGAGAGTTCCTGTTCCTACAGGTTCTACAACAATTCTTACAGCTGTTGTTAAGAAGGCAGGACTTACAAAGGAAGATATCAATGCTGCAATGAAGGCTGCCGCATCTGAGTCATTCGGATATACAGAGGATCAGATCGTTTCTTCAGACGTTATCGGTATGAAGTTCGGTTCATTGTTCGATGCTACACAGACAATGGTAGCTCAGATAGCTGACGATGTATATCAGGTACAGGTTGTATCATGGTATGACAATGAGAATTCTTACACATCACAGATGGTTAGAACAATCAAGTACTTTGCAGAGTTAAAGTAATATAAAAGATAAAGAGACCAAAGAGGTCCGCTCATATTGGGCCGGACCTCTTTTTTTACAATAAGGAGATACTTATGCTTAATAAGAAAACTGTAGATGATTTAAAGAACCTAAAAGGACAAAAAGTATTAGTTCGTTGTGATTTCAATGTTCCGCTAAAGGACGGTGTTATCCAGAATTATAACCGTATAGACGGTGCAATCCCTACAATCAAAAAGCTTTTGGACGGCGGTGCAAAGGTTATACTTTGCTCACACCTCGGAAAGCCGAAGGGCGAGCCGCTTCCTGAAATGAGCCTTGCACCTGTAGCTCCTGCACTTTCAGAGAGACTTGGCGTACAGGTAAAGTTTGTTTCAGATCCTAAGGTAACAGGTGAAGAGACAAGAAAGCTTGCAGCAGAGCTTAAAGACGGAGAGGTTTTATTACTTGAGAATACACGTTACAGAGCTGAAGAGACAAAGTACGGCAAGGATGATTCCGCTGTAGAGTATGCTAAGGAGCTTGCAGCACTTTGTGACGACAACATCTTTGTAAACGATGCATTCGGTACAGCACACAGAGCACATTGCTCAAATGTAGGTGTAACCAAGTTCTGTAAGGAGAATGTAGTAGGATACCTTATGGAGAAGGAAATCAAGTTCCTCGGGAGAGGCTGTAGAGAACCCTGTTCGTCCGTTCGTGGCAATTCTTGGCGGAGCTAAGGTTTCAGATAAGATCAACGTTATAAACAATCTCCTTGATAAGGTAGATACACTTATCATCGGTGGAGGTATGGCATATACATTCCTTAAGGCAAAGGGCGAGGAAATCGGAAACTCACTTTGCGAGGAGGATAAGCTTGACTATGCACTTGAGATGATCAACAAGGCAAAGGAAAAGGGTGTAAATCTGTTACTTCCTGTAGACCATGTAGAGGGTAAGGAATTCTCAAATGATACAGAGTCTAAGGTTGTAGATACTATAGAAGCAGGATGGTCAGGATTTGATATCGGACTAAGACAATAGAGAACTATAAGAAGGCACTTGAGGGTGCAAAGACTGTAGTATGGAACGGACCTATGGGTGTATTCGAGTTTGAGAAGTTTGCAGAGGGAACACTTGAAATCTGTAGAGCTGTAGCAGACCTTAAGGATGCAACAACAGTTATCGGTGGCGGTGATTCTGTAAATGCTGTTAAGAGACTTGGATTTGCAGACAAGATGACACATATTTCAACAGGTGGCGGTGCTTCACTTGAATTCCTTGAGGGTAAGGAACTTCCGGGTGTTGCAGCTGCAGACAATAGATAAACAGATTGGAGAGCTTTATGTCAAGAAGAAAAATTATTGCAGGAAACTGGAAGATGAACAAAACTCCTTCAGAGACAACTGCACTTATAAATGAGTTAAAGCCGTTAGTTGCAAATAATGATGTTGACGTTGTTTTCTGTGTACCTGCAATTGATATTATTCCTGCCATTGAGGCGGCTAAGGGAAGCAATATCGAGATAGGTGCCGAGAATATGTACTTTGAAGAGAGCGGTGCATACACAGGAGAAATCGCCCCGAATATGCTTACAGATGTAGGTGTTAAGTATGTTATCATCGGACATTCAGAGAGAAGAGAATACTTTGCGGAGACAGATGAGACTGTAAACAAGAAAGTACTTAAGGCATTTGAGCACGGCATCACACCAATCATCTGCTGCGGTGAGACTCTTACACAGAGAGAACAGGGCATTGCAATAGACTTTATCAGAACACAGATAAAGATTGCATTCCAGAATGTAAGTGCTGAGAACGCTGCTGAGGCCGTTATAGCTTATGAGCCTATCTGGGCTATCGGTACAGGTAAGACCGCTACAACAGCACAGGCTGAGGAAGTATGCAAGGCTATCAGAGAGTGCATCAAAGAAGTTTACGGCGGCGATGTAGCTGAGAAGATCAGAATTCAGTACGGCGGTTCTGTAAATGCAGGCAATGCGGCAGAGCTTTTTGCAGAGGCTGATATTGACGGAGGACTTGTAGGCGGAGCAAGTCTTAAGCCTGATTTCGGAAAGATTGTAAACTACAAATAAATTTTGTAGTAATAGTATAGAACTTAAGTGCCAGATTACATAATAATATTTGTAGTTTGGTACTTTTGTTTATAATAAAATAGATTAAATTAGAAATGAGATATGTTGGCTGTTATGGGAAATATTAATATAAAATATAGTGATAATTTTACAGATGATAGTTTAATATATGATTTAATTGAAATTGAGAAAGATGTTTATAAAAAAAGAGTATTGTGGGAAATATGAGATGATTCGTGATAGATTTCATAGATATAAAGATATGTTTATATTAGCCTATGATAATGACAAAGTTATAGGATATCTATGTTTTTTCCAATTTCAAAATCTCTTGAATATGAGATAATTTATACAGAGAATTTTCATGATGATGATATAGAACCAAAAGATATAGTAGAAATTGAAAAAAATAATAATATTTATTTAATTTCTATAGCATTATATAAAAAGGTATCATAGAAAAGGTATAGGAAAATTGATGATATCCTCATTTTTTTGATAAAATGAGGATAGAAAAAAAGTTGGACATAATATTAATAAAATTATTGCATCGGTAGTTACAGTTGAAGGAGAAACTTTATTAAATAAATATGGATTTAAATTAGTTAATGACTTAATGGAAAAAGAAGAATTATAAATTATATATAAAGGAAGGGGAAGAAATTTGAAAAAAATTCTGATATTTTTTTATTTTTTTATACCAGTATCTGAAAAAAAGAATAGATGTAATTGAGTCTAATAATATATTAATATTAAATTATATAAACACTTTAAAGGAAATATCAGAATATGAATGTAATTTTAATTTTGCTAATACAATTAAAAAGGTTAATAATTGGAAATATGCAGATTGCATATATGTCTGATGAATATAATAATGTAGAAGGAATGGAGTGGATTGAAGCATATTGTTGTTATACACATCAGGAAATATCAAGCTTTAGGAATTTTACAAATATTTATACCAGGGTGTCAGAAAGAGGATTCACAGATAGCTGATATAGTTTCATCTGGACAATTAGGATAAAGTTTAATTCTAGAGAATTTAAAGTTGAAGAGTATATTAATAGTATTGGGTTATCATTATCCGGAAAAAAATAAGAGTTTTATATTGTAATAGTATTGAAAAAGAGAGATACTGATACAGGTTATTTATTAGCTGGTGAGACATCATGTAGTGAGCATATAGAATATAGAATAAGAGAAGAAAAATATAAAAAGTATAATTAATAAAAAAATATCAAAATATGATTTTTATGAATTATATGCTTCTCAGAATGGATTAGTATTTTTTTCTTAAAAAAATTTTTCAAATGATTTTTTTCTAATATAAAAATGGAGGCATTAATTATATATATTTGTGAAGTTGCTATACTACAAAAATACAGCTATAAGTAGGATTAATAAACAAATAGTTGATGAATTGATGCAAAATAGTAATATTTCATCTTTTAAAAAAACATTAAAATTACAAGTAGAATTTGGAAAAACTATATTATTATGGGATAATAATATATATAATTATTATATGGCACAGGAATTATCAAATGATATTGTTAAAATATTTGGTATAGATAGATTATTAGAGGAATATAATAGAAACAGCAAACATGTAAAGGAAATTGCTACATTAAAAAAATGGCATATCATCAGAAATAGAAGGGAAAATACTTAATATACTAGCTTTCATATTAAGTATAACCCAATTGATGCCAATTGTAAAAAAAATATAATTTATTATATTAATGGATATCCTATACATTTTGGAGTTTCTGGAACTGTTATTTTTTTATTTATAATAATAGTAATTACATATAAAAAACGAAAGAATAGATGAATAAAGTGCCCCCAAAAGCTAGACCTAAAAATCTAACTATTGGGAGATGGACACATAGCATAGAAATAGCGAAGTGGTAAAATACTACTTCGCTAAAAGTCTAAATTATTTGGGTCACATCACTTATATCGGTCCTGTTTTTATAAAATATTATTGTACCTGTACGGTACTTTCAATCTTAGTCATTGACCACCTTTCATAGAAAAGACTTCTGTGAAGTGCGGCTTTTATTGTAGTTAAAAGTAAGAATAAGAAATAAATGAGTGCAACCAAAAGCTCTATTGTAGCATATCCCATATCCTTTGAAGCGTCGGTATTTATAAGCATAAAATTCTCCAATGCCTGACGTATATACATCGGCAAGTAAAGGTATATACCGAAAAATAAGAAGTAGCGCAAAAAGTAAGCAAAGAACTTAGGATGTCCGCCTTTATTTGAAACTATGGCTGTACTTGTAATAAAGTTTCCAAGAGTGGAGCCCTTAGTAAGCATCGGTAAAACTGAAAAATATGATAATGTAACTATCTCAAATACTTTGACGATATGAAACGGTTTCATAAGCGGTCTGATAAGTATGGTTATTATAGTTACAAATGCCATATCAAAAAGAAAGATACAACTCGTCTGAACAGTGATATTTCCATACCTCTTTTATAGCTGACTTCATCAAGTTCATCTCTTGACGGCAGTATTATCATAAGCGGTCCGACAATGGCATAACCGAGTATTCCTCCCAGTGTATTTACTATCAAATCATCCACATCAAAGAGTCTGTAGCTTCCGGAGTATATAAAGTACAGTCCGGTAAGCTGAGTTATCTCAAAGAAAAGTGACAGTAAAAGTGAAAGTATAAATGTCTGCGAAAATGACTTTTTGAAATAGTAGCGAAGGTACATTCCGAAAGGTACCGCCAAAAACAGATTCAATATATTTACCAAAAACGCTTTGTTCAGTACTATTGTAAGCCATGTTCTCGGCTCGCTTGGGATAACATGAGCTTTTTTTATTATGTCTTTAATAAATAAAAAAGGCTCAAGTTGCATCTTGTGGCTGTGTAGCGTAGCGGCTTTTTCAGGGCTTGGCAGCGGAAGTATGACAAGGCAGTACATACACAGCAGATAAAATATAAAAGAGTAAACTATTAAAACTTTCAAGCTTAGTATGGACCCGTATTTGTGGTAGTTATAAGCAATATACGGCAATGTAAAAACAGCCACCACTATCGGAAACAGTACAACAGCCTGAAAGGAAACTATTAAATATTGATTCATATATCCTCCGAATAAAACACCTAAGTTTTATCATAAATCCGTACGTTACGTCAATAGAGGCGACAAACTTATATCAGTAGAATGACAGCGTAGTGAATAAAAGCATATAGTGGCAGAATGTTCCAAGCATTATAAATACATGAAAAATCTCATGTGAACCGAAGTAAATATGTTTTTTATTAAACGACTTCAGCTTGAAAACATATATTACCGCTCCAAGTGTGTATGCGACACCTCCAAACAAAAGCCACAGGAAGCCTGAAAGAGGTAATGTCTTATAGATAGGTTTCAGTGCAAAGACACATAACCATCCCATTATCAAATATATAGCGGACGAGAGCCACTTTGGGCAGTTTACAAAGAAAATTTTCAGTATAATTCCGCCTATAGCGAATGTCCATATAGCAGTCAGTAATATAAATCCGACTTTTCCTTTAAGAGCGGTAAGGCATACAGGTGTATATGTTCCGGCAATCAATACAGAAATCATTATATGGTCTATTTTACGGAAAATCATTGTCTTTTTAAGTTCTAAAACTACGGAATGATATATTGTACTTGCCGCATACAATAATGTAGTTGATACAATAAAGACAAACATAGATATTGAAGTTAAAGGGCTTCCATGTTCTATAGTTCTTTGAATAAGCGGGCCGGATCCTATCTATAAAAGAATAAGTCCCAAAAAGTGAGTAAGTGCTGAGCCGAGTTCCCTTATTTGTATTGATATAGTGCACGGAAGTACTCGAATCTTGTCTTTTCTTTATATTTTTGAGTTCATATTCATCCCTCCTTAATTCTTTCATTGTCATTTCCTCCTTGTAAATATAAAAAAAGGTAGCTAAAACAATAGCTACCCTTAAGTTTGATATTTGGTTTGAAATGTAATTCTAATTCTTATGGTATATTTTTCTGCCCACTATAATCATCAAAAGAATAATAAGACTATACACAAAAAACTTAAGCACTCCTCTTAGTTTCAAAACATAAAATACATAAGAAAGAGCAAACCCTACTACTACGACTACAATGGGATATACGATTTTAAGTATCTTAAGCATTTCACTGGAATCCAAATCCACGAATTCCTACAAATCCTGGATCTAATAAATTCGGTAATTTCAAACCAACATCAACATAAATTGCTCGTGAAATATGCTGAGTACCAAACTCAGTAATCAAATACGCAGATATTGCTGATGCAATTGCTATTCCAACTCCTGGGAACTGTATTCCTATATATGCTGCTCCAGCAGCAACACCAGCATTTAGGATATGATTTACCACCGATTTAGAAAGATACACCCTTATTCCAAACCAGCGCCACTCTATCTTGTTTACACCTTCTTTTCCTCTTGTTGCCATTAACACATCTTCTGTATCTTTGGCATAAATTGTTAATAGCTTAGAACTTTCATCAACTGAAATATTTTCAATATCTGATGCATTTATGGAGTTTCTTAATTCAATATTGATATTGCTTATCTGCTCCTCAACAAGTTCAATTTCCGTTACAGTTAAAACTTTAGATAAATCATCGTAATTTGATATTTCAAACAACCCATTTTGACCTAAATCAATATATGGATCTGCTTTACTTATTATTTCTTCAGTTATTTCTCCTCCAAGTATTACTGGCTGAAACGAATATTGGTCATCTGTACTGGCAAATGCTCCAGTCATTCCTAGATTAAAAACCATAGTCGCAGTCAATAATGTAGCTACTATTTTTTTGATTTTCTTCATATCAAAACCTCATGTTCTGCGAAATAAAAATTTAATCATATGAAATACTGTTTTGTGTGGATGTTGTTCATGACCAACAAACATCACACACTTTACTCAATCACCATTTTCATACCTCTGAGGATTCATATAATTACTCATAACTTAAATCTCCTTTTACCTTAAGTTTTTAATATAAATTAGCAATAAATATGCTTTGATATTCCAACCCTCTTTCCTAACCTATGTTGAGATAAGCCTAAAGGTTTTTCTATATTACTGAATACTATTTTTCAAAAATTCTTCCCTCTCGTCTTGGTTAGTGTAAGTTTAGCGTAATTATTTTTTTGTTTGTAAACAATTTTTTTATTACATACAACCAAATTTTTCTTTTTGTTGGTTACACCTGATATATTTCCTACCCCTGAATCTCACAGCGACGTTTTGTTCTACTTGGCAAGCTCTTTTCCCGTCTTCCGTCGAAGTACTATGAAAGTTCCGACGTTTTAAATTTCTAATAACCTATTTAACTTTACGCAATCCTTTTGAGCCCTTTTATTTTTAAAGACTTTTCTTGCATAAAAATATTTCAAAAAAATTTGATTAAATTTTTTTAAAGTATGTTATAATAATAGTACTTCATAGTACTTTAGATTTAGAGGTGTTTATGGCTTATTTTTTGAGAAAAGAAAAGAAGAAAAAAGGTACTTATCTTCAGATGTATGAATCATTTTGGGATAAGGATAAAAAGCAACCAAGGACAAGAAATGTAAAATCTTTTGGTTACGTTGAAGATCTGATTTCAGGTGAGATTCCGGATCCGATTAAATTTTATAGCGATTATGTAAAAGAGCAAAATGAGAATAGAACAAAAGCTCTTTCTGAAGAATCACGTCCTCGTGCATTTTCCAATCCTGTTGAACTTAATATAGGACACTTCTTGCTGTCATCGATAATTGATGAGCTTGATGTTAAGGAAACTATTGATATACTTGCCTCTCAAATGCGTTTTCAGTTCTCTGTATTTGATTTAATTACGCAACTTATTTATGCAAGGGTTATATCTCCATGCTCTAAGTCAAAGACGGCCTCTCATGTATTTCCATACCTTTATGGCAGTTCAATCATCTCTGAAGACCAAGTATATGACGGATGTTCTTTCATAGGAGAGTCCTATAAAAAGTACATTGATTTGTTTAATCACTCTTATGAAAAGTATTTTAAAAGAGATTTAAGCAATGTATTTTTCGATTGTACTAATTATTACTTTGAAATTGATATCCCTAGTGATGACAAGCAAAAGGAACCTTCAAAAGAGAACAGGCACTCTCCAATAATAGGTCAAGCTTTACTTTTAGATGCTGATCTTGTGCCTGTCTCCATGCAAATGTATCCCGGAAACGAATCAGAAAAGCCGTATATTAGAAAAGTTATTGAAGAAATGAAGCAACGACATAACGTATCAGGTAAAACTATTCAGGTGGCTGATAAAGGCCTTAATTGTGCAAGAAATATTTATGCTGCCGTTAAAGAAGCTAATGACGGCTATATATTTTCAAAATCAATACATGGTAAGAATCTAAGTGAAAAGGAAAAGAAATGGGTTCTACTTGAGAATGATACAAATGTCTTTTCTAATTACACTGATGAAAGAGGTAATATATCTTTTCGTCTTAAATCCTGTATTGACAGCTTTGATTACAGCTTTAAAGAGATTGATCCGGAAACAGGAAAAGAGAGTGTTACAAGGTTCTCTGTAAAAGAAAAGCGTATCGTTTCTTACAATCCTAACCTTGCAAAGAAACAAAGGCTTGAAATAATGAAAATGGTCGATAAAGCTTCAAAGTTTTCTACATACAAAAATATCGCTAAAGATGAACTTGGAGATTGTGCTAAATATTTAGACATCATAACTAAAGATAGTACAGGCAAGAAAGTAAAGCCTATAATAGATTTAAATAAATCTAAGATTGATGAAGATCTTAAATATGCAGGATATAATCTTTTAGTGACATCCGAAATAGACATGGAGCCATTACAGGTATATAAGACATACCATAGCCTATGGAAAATCGAGGAATCTTTTAGACTTACAAAATCATACCTGGATGCAAGGCCTGTTTATTTACAGAAAAAAGAAACAATCTATGGGCATTTTTTGATATGCTACCTTAGCTTGTTTCTTTTAAGGGTATTAGAAATCAAGTGTTTCAAGAATAAAATAAACTCTTATGACTTGATCAACTTTATGCGTGATTTTAGGGTGGTAAATAAAGGTGATGATACATATATCAATATATCAAGAAACCAATCTGTTAACGAAAAGGTTAAAAACTGGTTGGCTTTAGTAACCTTGATGCCCTCTATTTAACCAAAGCTGAAGTCGACAATTTCTTTCAAAACTGCATGCTACTGGATACCTAGAGTACCAGGTTTTGAGAGAAACGACGGAAGTCAGGTAAAATAAAGACAGTAGTCAAGAATAGAGGTTTTACTGTAGTGATGAGTATTTTTCTCTATATGAGGATGGGGATATGATAATGGGTATTATTCAAGAAGCTTATAGAGTATTTGTAAAATCACACTACATTTGAATGTTATAAGTTCCTTATTGAAAATGCAGGTTTATTTAGTAAAATGGGAAATATAGAAAAACAGATTATGGCAGGTGGAGTTAAATCATAGTTAATATTTGGAGGAAAATTTATGTATGATTTATATGGAAGTTTAGGAAATTTAGCTGTTTTGAAGAATAGAAAAAGCAGAGCAATAAATGCAGAAAATCCTACAGGAGAAAAAGGAAAAGGCGGGATGGCGGCAAGTAATCTTGGACCTTCAAGAAAAGGTAGCCCATGTTTGAAGGATATACCAAGCGGTGCAACTGTAACACTCGCAGATATAGAGGGACCGGGTATCATAAATCACATATGGATTACAGTTACAAATAAGACTACAGAAGCGGATTGCTTTGTTTTAAGTGACTTGGTAATAAGGATATATTGGGATGATGAGGTAGTACCTTCTGTAGAGAGTCCATTGGGAGATTTGTTTTGTTGCGGGTTTGCAAGAGAATGTACAGTTAATTCTATTCCTATAGCAGTTATTCCGAACCGCGGAATGAACAGTTATTTCCAGATGCCGTTTAGAAAGAGAGCCAGAATTACCTTGGAAAATCAGCATGCGAATCCGATACCTGCTTTTTTCTATCAGATAGATTATTGTATTGTAGATGAACTCAATGATGATGTAGCATATTTTCATGCACAGTGGAGAAGAGAGAGATTGACTACGATAGGTAAGGACTATGTGATACTTGATAATGTCAAAGGGAGAGGTCATTATGTAGGTACATATTTGGCATTGACAACATTGGAAAGATACTGGTGGGGTGAAGGTGAAGTAAAGTTTTATATAGACGGAGATATAGAATATCCTACAATATGCGGTACAGGGACTGAAGATTATTTTGGAGGATCTTGGAGCTTTGCGAAGCAAGTTAACGGAAAGACTGTGGAACAAAATTACAATACTGCATATATGGGCTATCCATACTATTCTTCACATGATGAATTGATTCACAATGATTATCATAACGATGACTGTTTGCCGATGAGAGGATTTTATAGATGGCATATACAAGATCCGATATGTTTTGATGAAGATTTAAAGGTTACTATACAACAAATCGGTGTTGGACACGGAGGCTTATTTGAGAGACAAGATGATGTTGCGAGCGTTGCTTATTGGTATCAGAGTGAACCTCATAATCCATTCTCACCACTTTTAAGTAAGGAGTACAGGCGTCCGAGATAGATATAAAAATAAGCATAGTTTCCGGTCCTGAAAATGAAAATAATAGATATGAGATAACTTTAGATGAATTTTGTTATAAGGCACAAAAAATAGTAGATAGAGATTATAGTAGATAAAGTAAAAGGGTACTGTTGAATAAGCAGTACCCGTTGTTTTTTATCAGTAGAATGACAGCGTAGTAAATAAAAGCATATAGTGGCAGAATGTTCCAAGCATTATAAATACGTGAAAAATCTCATGTGAACCGAAGTAAATATGTTTTTCATTAAACGACTTCAGTTTAAATGCATATATGACAGCACCTAGTGTATATGCAATACCTCCAAACAAAAGCCACAGGAATCCTGAAAGAGGTAAGGTCTTGTAGAGCGGTTTCAGGGCAAAGACGCATAGCCATCCCATTATCAAATATAAAGTAGATGACAGCCACTTCGGGCAGCTGACAAAGAAAATTTTTAAAAATATACCTCCGATGGCAAGTGCCCATATGGCTGCAAGTAATATGTATCCTGTAAATCCTTTAAGTGCAGTAAGACATACAGGTGTATAGGTTCCGGCTATTAATACGGAAATCATAGTGTGGTCTATTTTTCTGAATATCATTGTTCTTTTCAAGTCCAGTACTACAGAGTGATACAGTGTACTGGCTGTATATAATAGCGTAGTGGATACAATAAATACAAGCATAGACATAGATGTTATAAAGCTTCCATGTTCTATGCTCCTTTGCATCAGCGGTAATGCACCTATCCAAACAAGTATAAGTCCGATAAAGTGAGTGATTGCCGAGCCCGGTTCTCTTATTTGTATTGATATAGTGCCGGGAAGTACGCCAAATCTTGTCTTTTCTCTATTTTTCGTTTTCATAAATCCCTCCTTAACATAGTTTTAAAAACTACATACAGCATATATTGATACTACATCAATTTTCGGAAAATTGCAAGTCAAAAATAATTAAAAGTGTTGAGTAATTATTGTATAACGTTATAAGTGTTTTTTAAAATGAATTGAAATAATATATTTTCACCTCTAAGTCCAATAAAATGATATTTAGAGGTGAAAAATATATTAAGAATCTATCACTTTTTTTACCCTAGGCATAAATATTCTTTTAATGCATAACATAGAATTCTTTTATTAAATATGCTATAATATTTTACATTTGATTTAACAAGTTATTGGGGTAAAGCGTTTTCTATAGTGCCGATTGTTTCGCACTGATTGTTATCGCAGTCCTCAAAAATATCAAGTGTTTATTAGGAGGATATTTTGGAAAGAGAAAGGTTAAAGTCCAGGCTCGGGTTTATACTCATTTCAGCCGGATGTGCGATAGGTATCGGTAATGTATGGAAGTTTCCGTACATGACAGGAAAAGGCGGAGGCGGTGCATTTGTACTGCTGTATTTGATATTTTTGGTAATGCTCGGTCTGCCGATAATGACAATGGAGTTTTCTATAGGAAGAGCCGCAAGAAAGAGTCCGGTATTGGCATACCAAAAGTTGGAGCCTGCCGGAAGCAAATGGCATGTACACGGAATAGTGGCATTTATAGGTAATTATCTTTTGATGATGTTTTATACCACTGTAACAGGATGGATGCTTCATTATTTACCTGACTGTAACGGGAAGATTTGAAGGACTTGATTCCGACGGTGTTTTGGATGTATTCAATACCATGCTTACACAGCCCGGAATAATGATATTTTGGATGGTCGTTGTAGTCGTAGTGGGAATGTTTATAGTATCAAGAGGACTTGAAGCGGGGCTTGAGAATATCACAAAGATAGTTATGGTTACACTTCTTGTGGTCATGATTATACTTGCAGTAAATTCATTCTTTTTAAAGGGAGCTGCAGAAGGATTTAAATATTATCTTGTACCGAACATAAGCAGAATAGAAGAAACAGGTATAGGTAATGTTATAACCGGTGCTATGAATCAGGCATTCTTTACACTTAGCCTTGGAATTGGTGCAATGCTTATATTTGGAAGCTATATAAGCAATGACAGAAGTATGCTTGGAGAGTCGGTGACAATAGTTATACTGGATACATTCGTAGCTATAGTATCGGGACTTATTATTTTCCCGGCTACATTTACATATGGTGTGGATCAGACATCAGGTCCTGCCCTTATATTTATCACATTGCCGAACATCTTCAATAAGATGCCGCTTGGAAGACTTTGGGGGAAGTTTCTTCTTTATATTTATGTCATTTGCAGCATTCTCCACAGTGCTTGCAGTATTTGAAAATATAGTTTCCTGCGGTATGGACCTTACAAAGAAGTCAAGAAAACAGGTGAGCCTTTTCAATATGATCCTTATAATATTACTTTCACTTCCATGTGTATTCGGATTCAATATCTGGAGTTTCGGATGGTTAAAGCCTTTTGGAGGAAGCATACTTGATTTGGAAGATTTCCTTGTAAGTAATATAATATTGCCGCTCGGATCTTTGGTATATCTTTTGTTTTGTGTAAGCAGATACGGATGGGGATGGGACAATTATATGAAGGAGTGCAATAAGGGTGAAGGTCTTAAGATGAAGAATTGGATGAGATTTTACCTTACATATATACTGCCGATAATTGTTTTATTCATATTTGTATTTGGAATATATGATAAGTTTTTTAAATAATAATCGGTATAAATCAGCCATTAACTGTTAAAGTTGTGGCTGTTTTTTAAATTATTTAGAAAATTAGCACTCAAGCCTTGACACTGCTAATAAAAAGTGGTATAAACTTACATAGTTGATTATATAACTATTAGGAGGAATACAAAATGAAGTTGGTACCTTTATTTGATAGAGTAGTTTTAAAGCAATTGGTTGCTGAAGAGACAACCGCATCCGGTATAGTACTTCCGGGACAGGCAAAGGAAAAGCCTTCACAGGCAGAGGTTGTTGCTGTAGGTCCGGGCGGAGTTGTAGACGGAAAAGAAATAAAGATGCAGGTTAAAGTCGGAGATAAGGTAATTTATTCCAAGTATGCCGGCACAGAGGTGGAGCTTGACAAGGAAGAATATATCGTTGTTAAGCAGAATGATATTTTGGCGGTAATAGAATAATACATAATATATAAAATTAAAGGAGAAATACTATGGCTAAGGATATTAAATATGGCGTAGAAGCCAGAAAAGCATTGGAAGCCGGTGTAAATAAGCTGGCTGATACAGTAAGAGTTACATTGGGACCTAAGGGAAGAAATGTTGTACTTGATAAATCATTCGGTACACCGCTTATTACAAATGACGGTGTTACAATTGCAAAGGAAATAGAGCTTGAAGATGCATTTGAGAATATGGGTGCACAGCTTGTAAAGGAAGTTGCCACAAAGACAAATGATGTGGCAGGTGACGGTACAACTACAGCTACAGTTCTTGCACAGGCAATGATAAATGAGGGAATGAAACCTTGCAGCAGGTGCAAATCCTATAGTTTTGCGTAAGGGAATGAAGAAGGCTACAGATGCAGCTGTAGAGGCTATTGCAAAGATGAGCGAGCCTATAAAGGGCAAAGAGCAGATTGCAAGAGTTGCAGCTATTTCTGCAAGTGATGATGAGGTTGGAAGCCTTGTAGCGGATGCTATGGAGAAGGTAACCAATGAGGGTGTTATCACTATCGAAGAGTCAAAGACAATGAAGACTGAGCTTGACCTTGTAGAAGGTATGCAGTTTGACAGAGGTTATGTTTCTGCATACATGTGTACAGATATGGAGAAGATGGAAGCAAATCTTGACGATCCGTATATTCTTATTACAGATAAGAAGATTTCAAATATTCAGGATATTTTACCTCTTCTTGAGGAGCTTGTTAAATCAGGACAGAAGCTTCTTATTATAGCTGAGGATGTAGAGGGCGAGGCTCTTACAACTCTTATAGTAAATAAGCTCAGAGGTACATTCAATGTCGTAGCTGTAAAGGCTCCGGGATATGGTGACAGAAGAAAAGATATGCTTAAGGATATCGCTGTTCTTACAGGCGGTACTGTAATCAGTGAGGAACTTGGACTTGAGCTTAAGGATGCTACACTTGCAAGCCTTGGTAGGGCAAAGAGTGTTAAGGTTCAAAAAGAGAACACCGTAATCGTTGACGGACAGGGTGCAAAGGCCGATATCGAAAAGAGAGTTGCTCAGATTAAAGCACAGCTGTCAGAGACTACATCTGATTTTGATAAGGAGAAACTGCAGGAGAGACTTGCAAAGCTTTCCGGCGGTGTTGCGGTTATCAGAGTCGGTGCTGCTACAGAGACTGAGATGAAGGAAGCAAAGCTTCGTATGGAAGACGCACTCAACGCTACAAGAGCTGCAGTTGAGGAAGGTATCATCTCAGGAGGCGGTTCAGCTTATATCCACGCAAGCAAGGAAGTTGCAAAGCTTGTAGCTACTCTTGAAGGTGATGAGAGAACAGGTGCAAAGATTATACTTAAGGCACTTGAGGCACCGCTTTTCAGAATAGTTGAGAATGCGGGACTTGAAGGAAGCGTTGTTGTAAACAAGGTAAGAGAGTCAAGCGTAGGTGTAGGTTTCGATGCTTACAGAGAAGAGTATGTGGACATGGTTAAGTCAGGTATCTTGGACCCTGCAAAGGTTACAAGATCAGCACTTCAGAATGCAAACTCGGTAGCATCCACACTCCTTACAACAGAGTCGGCAGTGGCTAATATTAAGGAAGATGCACCTGCAATGCCTGCAGGCGGCGGAATGGGAATGATGTAATAAAACTTTATAATAAAGCTTATAGGCACACTTTGGAAACAGAGTGTGCCTTTTTTTGTGTTTTAAAAATCAAATTTTTTTATAATAAGCTGTGCTTAAAATAATGCTATAGTAATATCTTATAAAAAAACAATAATGTATTTTTCGTTACTATGCATAATATTTTTTTGTGTTAATGAAGATTATAATTTTTAGTAAAATGTATTTGAGCAATAGAGAACTTTTGTTGGAGTTTGTATTTTGCACATAAGGAGGAAAAATGAAAAAGAATATTTAAAATTTCTGTTATTGGCTTGATGGCTGTATCTATGTTATCTATGAATGCCTGCGGTAAGAAAAAAACAGTGAAGATTTTTGAACAAAAAGTAGAAGCTACAAAAAAAGTTGAATCAAATTATGTTGTAGATTCAGATACTTATAAAGAATTCTCTGTTGGAAAAAGTAGAGAACGGCATATATACAAATAAGATGTTCAATATAAAGGTTAACGGAATAGAAAACAATTATAATTTTTGAGAGTGATGATTCAATTAAAAAAAGCAGTTCGGATATAATGATTCGGACAGAACAAATATTGATTCAATAAAAAGCAGTTTTTAGATAAAGGTGATACATTTGTAGATATGTATGCAACTACAAGAAAAAATAAAAGAGCTGTTGCAATGATGCTTTTTAAGTCTGATTCCGACCTTGATACTTTTTTGGAGAAACAATTGACAAAATTGGATTCGGATTTGGGTGCAAGTAAAACAACCATAAATGTGCTTGGAAAAGAAGTTAAAGGTATAAGATACACAATAAATGGAAAAGATTCAAAAGTATATCAGAAACTGGCTTTTATAAGAAGGGGAGAATATATAATGGTTATTCTTTCAGGCGGGACTTATGCAGCTGCTCCACAAACAGGTTTTTGATTCAATTGAAATATTGGACGATAAGGAAGAAATAGAAAGTGCAGAGACAAAGGCTAATTCAAGTGAAACAAAAATCACCGCTGAAAGTGTGGAAACTTCCGGTGAAGATGCTGAACTCCAAATAGGTGAGATAGACAGTGATGTATATACAAATAAGATGTTCGGATTAAAGTTTGACGCAAAGTCAAATAATATGACATTTGTAAGTAAAGAAGAGGCAAATAAAAACTTTTTATGATACAGGAAAAGAAGAATCGGATATTACAGCAGTAAAAGAATATCTTGATACGGGTAAAAAAATTTTTCTGATATGTATGCTAAAAGGTGAAAAAGGATCTGTAAGTGTAATGATAAAGAAGGAAGAAAATATAAAAGATACCGATACTTATGCAAATAGAGCTGTTGTAGGAATAAAAGAGGGTATACAGCGTATGGGTATGGAAGTTGAAACACAAAAAGGTAGCGGAGAGTTTTTGGGTGAAACTATGCCTTATGTAACAGTCAGTGCAACTGAAAACGGAGAGACTATGTATCAAAAGATAGTATTTTTTTAAAAAGTCGGAAATTATGTAGCAGAGATAACATCATATGCAGAAAGTGAAGAAAAAGGCAAGTGAATGCATAGATATGTTTACAAAGCTTGAGGAATAATGAAATATAAAAAGGGGAAATATGGGAAGAAATTTAAATGGAATCATAAGCGGTATATTACTTGTATCTATGCTGTCCGTGGCAGGATGTAATAAAGGTGAGCGTAATGAAGGTAAAAGTAATGAGAGTGTGTCTGTTGAAGATGCAAAGAAAGAAAAAAAGAAAGATAAATTTGAACTTTCATTAGGTGAGATAAGTAACGATGTGTATCTTAGCAAGATGCTTGATTTGAAGTTTGACGCGAAGTCCCACGATATGGATATATATTATGAGGAAGGCCTTATCGGAGAAAATGACGACGCAGTATATGACAGAACCGACATGGATGAGGTAAAAGAAAAGATAGCTGACGGTGCCGTAATCAGCGATATGGGAGCAAGTGATACAGACGGTCTCAGAAGTGTCAGTATCACGATACGAAAGGCTCCGGACTCTAAGACTTTAAACAATTATATATTTGACGAAATACGTGAATATGAGGATATGTTTAAAGAGGATGAGGAAGAATTTGATATGATGGAAAAGTCATATGTTAATCTTACAGACGGAAAGGTTGCAGGTAAGAAAATACCGGGTATTGAAATAAAGTCGGTATGGGAACATGACGGAGTCAGAGATACGATGTTTTATGAAAAGCAGCTGTTTCTAAAATACGGAGATTATATAGTGACTATAGATGTATCCGCATACGATGCAGATGATGCACAGAGTTTGCTGGATATATTTGAAAAGCCTGACGAGTCGGATTTTGAAAAAGCAAAGAACTCACCTAAAGAAGATGAAACAAGAGAAAGTAAGTCTGAAAGAAGAGACAGAAGAAAAAGACAGGAAGAAAGTAAAAAAGAAACTGAAGGAAGCATTGAAGAAACGACAGAAGAAATCAGTAATAAAGAAAGCAGTACCGCAGAAAGCAGTGTTGAAGAAAGTAGAGAAGATAAAGTATCAACAGGAGATTTTTGTGCAGGCGTAACAGATGGAAATGTGTATACAAACAGTGCGCTTAATATAAAAATTGATATTACAGGTAAACATATGGTCTTTGCATCTGATTATGAAATGGAGCTGCTCGGAAGGCCGTCAGGTATAGTGTCGGAAGAAGATAAAAAATATTATGTAGATAAAGGTAAGCCTGTGCTTGATATGGTTGCACATGATGTAACATTTGACAATACAATTCTTGTTTTGCTGGACGGTGATGTGGATTTATCAAAAGTGGATGCCGGTGAGGATTCATATTTTGATAAGGGCGAAAATGCACATGTAGAACGAAAAAAGGAAAAGATTAACTTTAACGGTAAGGAACTGTTATGTTTAAGTAAGGTGGAGACTAAAGATAACGGCAGCAAGTATTATGAAAAATACCTTATCATACCTTATGGAAAATACACGGCTACCATCGGTGCAATGGGAAGCGATGAAAACTTTGTAAAAAATGCATTTAAGATGTTTACAATTGCAGAATAATATTTTTTTGTGTTAATGAATATTATAATCTTAATAAGATATATTTGAGCAATAGATAACTTGTATTTTTTTCAAATAGGGAGAAGATTATGAAAAAGAATTTTTAAAATTAATAATTATATGGCTTATTACGGTAATCATATTGCTTGTTTCAGGGTGTGAAATAAATCGAAAAAAAGTAGAAAACACAGATTTAGAAAAACACAGATTTAGAAAAATACAGATTTAGAATATTCAAATCTTTATTTGGGAGAAGTTAATAAAGATATATATGTAAATAAAATGTTTCAATTGAAACTTAACGGAAAAAGCATATGATATGTATGTGATTAGTAGAGAAGAATTAGGAGATATGAAAGAATACTCGGATACGGACTCTATACAGACCGGTAAAGATAAGAAAAATCATGTAAATGATATGGAAGCCTTTGATAAGTCAGGTGCACACAGATATGTCAGTATAAAGATATATAGAGAAATCGAAGAAAAAGGCATGGAAAAAAATATTGAAACTGAACTCCAAAAACAAAAAAAAGAATATGAAGGAGAATATGATAATGCTGAAGTGAAATTGTCAACGCAAACATTGACGGATAAAGAAGTACAGAGTATAGATATTCGCTTAAACGGAGAAAAAAATAGAATATGCTGAAAGTATTTTTATATGAAGGTGGATGATTATTTTATTGAGATAAAAGTTGAAGGCAAAAAAACAGTAAAGATATTCAAGAAGTTTTTAAGTATGCTTGTAAAGCCTGATTATGAAGAGCATATAGAACAAAAAAATATTTTTGATGTAGATGCAAATGTAAAATTATCTGTCGGTAAAGTTGAAAACGGTATATATACAAATAAGATGCTGAACTTAAAGGTTGATGGTATAGCTAATGATTTAAGGTTTAGAAATGATGAGGAAATTAAAGATAAGTTCGGATATAATGATTCGAACAGAGCAGATATAGAATCTGTAAAAGAAGTTTTAAATAAAGGTAACTATTTTGTAGATATGCATGCGACTACACCTGATAATAAATTAGCTATTGCGGTATTTGTCTATAAGTCCGAGTATGATTTGAATACATTTCTTGAAAAAGAACTTAATAAACTAAAAAAAGGACTTCAATACAAGTAAAAAAACAATAGAGTTATTTGGAGAAGAGATTCCGGGTATAGAATTTAAAAAGGTTTATTATGACGGAACGGCAACCGTAGATTTAGCATTTATAAAAAGAGGAAAATATATAACCGTTATTTCTTCAGGGGGAGAATATTCATCGGCACCAAAAGACGGATTTAAATTATTTGAAGTATTAGATAAACAAGTTGAGATTGATGGTGATGAAAAAACAGATTCATCAGAGAGTATAAATGAGGGGGAGGAAGTTGATAATAATTTTGAGTTTTTCTATCGGTGAGATAAATAACGGTATCTATACAAACAAGATGTTCGGAATCAGATTTGATGAAAAAACACTTGGAATGAAGATAAAAAGTAGGGAAGAAGCAAATATAAAATATGATAATACCGGTGAAAAAAATGGGATATTAATGAGGTATCTGAAATTCTAGACAATGGTGATAAGTTTGTGGATATGTACGCAGATATAGAAAATAAAAAGTATATTAAGTGTTAGTATAAAAAAAGGAGGATACACTAAAGGATCTTGACAGTTATATAAACAGGCAAATAGCAGGATTAAAGGATATATATAACATGAAGGGTGACTACGTAGAAATCAAAAAAGACAAAGATGAATTTTTGGGAGAAACCCGAACATATATAAGTCTACACGCAAATATATATGGACATGACTTATATGAAAGAGCTGTATATTTAAAAGTTGGAAATTATATTGCAGAGATATATGCATTTGCCGGTGATGAATTATCAGCAAAACAGATGATAGATACAATAAGTAAAATTGAAGAATAAATATATTTGGAGAAGACTATGAAGAGAGTTTTAAAATTAGGCATGATAGCGGTTGCTTTATCAATTTGTTTTTCAGGATGTGCTTCAAAATCCGATAGGAAATCCACTGAGACTGTAAGTGAGTTCAAAGATGACGACATTGTATTGGGTGAAGTGGTTGACGGAGTATATACAAGCAAAATGCTTGACTTAAAGTTTGACGGAAATGCAAATGATATGGATGTAACTGCTGAAGAGGAATTTACAAACAGGCTTGACGGCAAGGCGGTAAAAAGGTCGGATATGGAAGCCGTACATGACAGACTTGATAAGGGCTATTATATAGGTGATATGGAAGCTCATGATAATAAAAACAAGGGAAATCATGTAGAGGTGGAGATATATAAGGATATACACCATGAGATGAAAAACGGCTTGGAAAATTATATTGATAAAGAGGTAAAAAAGCAAAGAAGTGAGCAAAAAGAGAGATTTAAAAACCCTAAAGTAGAAAAGACAACAAGAGATTTTCTGGGAGACAAGTTACTTAGTGTAGATGTTATCATAGATGAGGACGGTATAGAATCTGCCGACACCACATTATATAAGAAACTGGGTGAATACTTTATAGAAATTCGTGTAAGAGGTGATAATGCCGAGGATATTGACAGGTATTTGGGAATGTTTGAAAAGTATTCGGACTCAGGTAACAATGCAAAGCAGTAAATTGGATGAGTCAAATACAACAGATACAAAATCAGAAACAGATACAAAAGCCGATACAGATATAAAATCAGATACGGATACAAAAGCCGTTGAAGAGACAACCGAGGTTAACGACTCTGAAGATACGCTTGTGCTTGGTAGTGTAAGTGATAAAGTTTATTCAAATAAGATGCTTAATATAAAGTTTGATATAAGCAAAACAGGTCTGGATTTTGTAAGCGAAGAAGGACTTAAAAATTTGGGAAATGACGGTATAGATAAATCGGATTTAGATGCTGTAAAGAAGCATATCGAAGACGGTAAATCATTTACAGATATGTTTGCGGTTGATAATAACGACACTACAAAGAAAATCAGCGTTTCATTTGCAAAAAACGATATGTTGATGCCTATGGATGAATATTTGGATGCACATAAAGCGGTAATGGAAAGTCAACTTAGTAAAGTCCCAAAAGATCAGCTAAAAAGTTCAAGGGTAAAGAAATCGGATGCATATTTTCTCGGTCAGGAATTATCATGTTTGGATATTTACGTGGATACAACGGTTGGAAAACAGTGTCAGAAATATCTCTTTGTAGTAAAGGATCATTACATGATGATTATAGTATCAAGCGGTAAGGACGAAAAAGAGGCACAGAAAGGACTTGATTTATTTCAGCAATATCAGTAAATAAAATGAAAATTATGTGGTATACTAAGACAAAAGTATATTCCGGATATAGGAGGAAAAATGAAGAAGAATTTTAAATTTATAATTATGGGTGTTGCAGTGTTGTCTGTACTTTATATAACGGCTTGCGCCCGTAAAGATAAAGCAAAAGAGAGTGCACAGGCGGATAAGGATATAGTGGTAAAGTCTTTTGCAAATGACAAAAAGAATACGGAGCTTGACGGTAAACTCGACGGGGATGTGTATACCAACAGCGTATTTAATATTAAGTTTGATGCAAAAGCTGCAAATATGGAGATGACAAGTGCCGCCGAGCTTAACGCTATGAGTATCAGCCACAATGATTACTCATTAAAGATGGAGGCAAAAAGCAGTGATTCGGGAAGCAGGGTAGATTTTACAGTCTTGGATGACGGTACCGATGTAGGGGCATACATAGATGAAGATAGTGCTACAATAAAAGAGGAAAATAAGGGTCTTGGTGATGAAAATGTAAAAGTGGAAAGCTCCACTATAAACTTCCTCGGTGAGGATGTGGAGTCTCTTCATGCGGAGCTGACTTCAGGAAGTGTGACATATTATCGTACAAAAGTATTTACAGTCGGACAATCATGTGGCTGTAATAGAAGTAAATTCAAAAGATGCACAGAGTATTGATAATTGCCTTGGCGCATTTACAAAGGCTGAGTAAATTATTATATAAAGGAGAAAGATGAAGAAGAATATTAAACTTATAATGGCAGGTATTGTGGTTTTGTCGGCACTTTCCATAACTGCTTGTAAAGATAACAAGACCGAGAGTAAAGCTGAAAGTAAGACGGAGAGTCCTGTTGCAAGTACTGTAGAAAGCACTGCTGAGCGTGCAAACAATGAAGATATGAACGGTACATATGACGGCAGTGTATATACCAATAAAGTATTTAATATAAAGTTTGATGCTAAAACTGTAAATATGGAGATGGTAAGTACTGAGGATCTTAGCGATATGCAAAAAAAAAGACTCATGATGATACATTAAAGATGTATGCACATGACACTGCAAACAGCAGCTCGGTACTGTTCGGACTTGTAAATATAACCTCAGATTTAAAGGCCTATATTGACGGAAATATAGCAAGAATCAATAAGGATAATGAGGGTGCAGGAGATATTAAGGCGGAAAGTACCACTATAAAATTTTTGGGTCAGGATGCTCCTTGTATAAATGCAAATTTGACTGCAAACGGTGTAACACAGTATCATACAGAGGTATTTTTAGAGTCCGGAAAGGATGTATCCGTTATAGTTATAAATGCTAAAGACGAAAAAGTTGTTAAAGACTGTTTGAACGCCTTTACAAAAGCGAAGTAACTTTGGAGTATATATGTTTTGGGATAAGATAAAAGATGCTTTTTCATCTGAAAAAAGTGTTGATGATAATAAAGAAAACAAAGTAGTTAAGGGCAGATTTACCATGTTGGTAAAGGGCAGTAAAGACGAGGGAAGTATACTGCTTGAAGGTGATGTTTACGGTACTGTAAAAAAAGAGGATGTTACCGTACTGTTTAAAGACGGAAAAGTATCTCATCTAAAGATAGCAAGGCTTATAGACAGTGCAGGCAATGATTGCGAATCTGTTACGGATGCATATGCAAATATAGGGTTTGAAAGTATAGATAAGGGTGATGATTTTAAATACGCCTTGATTACAAATATAGACTTTCAAATAGAATCCGATGTGAACAAGGCTGTAGAAAATCCTTATATACTCGGTCTTTTATACGAATATGATAATAACTACAATGATGAAGACTTTATAAATCTGTTTTTCCGAGAGATGGTAATGTCACATTATCTGTTGCCTGTGAGAATGTCCGAAGATTTTAAAGGCAGCGGCAGCACGGTTTTGAAAAAAGATACAAAGATAGATATCTACGGTATTGAACTTCAAGGCGGAATAAATGCACTTCCCGTATTTACAGACTGGGTCGCCTTGAAAAAATGGTCGGATATGGGAGTTGCAAATTGGAAAATGGAAACAATTATTGAAAGCTTTCCCGATATTGTAGGATTTTTAAAAGGTGAAGGCGGATTTATTATCAATCCTTACGGTCCGCAGTCGTTCTATATGAATTCGGAAAATATCAATAATATAGTGAATTCATCCGGATATCAAAGTCAGTTCGGTGATGCCAAAATAGAAACAAAGGTCGCAAAGGGCGGAGAGAAAAATTTTTTGGGGTATCCGCCTGATAATGAAGAAGTGGCGGCTATAAAAAGGAGATTGGTCGCATTCGGAAATACTCACAGCGAGATAAATTTAATAGATATGATGCTTAGAGTGGATGAGACAGGTACAAAGTCATATCTTATAATAACGGATATAGATGACAGCGATGTAAGAAAGTATTATAAAGATATTTATAACAGTTGCAGAGACCTTTTAAGAGAAGTGGTATATCTGGATTTTGCCACCTTAAAGCAGGCGGATTTTGCTAAAGATAAGATGAATCCGACGCCACTGTATAAAAAGATTTAAAGTAGATTCAGGAGGAAAAATGAGAAAAAATTTTAAACTTATAATGATCGGTATTTTGACAGTGTCCGCACTGTCAGTTACAGCTTGCGGCGGTAAAGCAAACAAGGCGGAGACTACAGCTGAAAGTACTGTAGAGAGTCAGACGGCAACTACTGAAGAAAGCAGTGAGACTGCTGCCGAGAGTACTACGGAAAGTGCCGGTGAGACTTCAAGTGCAGCCGCCGCGGATATAAAGGGTTCACTTAACGGCGATGTGTATACAAATGATGAATTCAATATAAAATTTGATGCCAAGGCTGGCGGTATGGTAATGGCAGGCTCTGAAGAGTTCAATGCTATGAGATCAATGTCAAGTGATGATACATTGGAGATGTATGCATATGACGACAGTTATACAAAAATCGCGATGTTCGGTGTTTTGAAGGATAACACGGATATTAAATCTTATATAGATGAGAATATAGCTACAATAAAGAAGGACAATGAGGGAATAGGCGAGAACAATATCAAGGTGGAAAGTTCTACTCTAAAGTTCTTGGGAGAAGATGCTCCATGTCTTAATGCACAGTTGACTTCAGGCGGTGTAACACAGTACCATACACAGGTATTTATAAAGTCCGGAGATCATGTAGCGGTAATAGCCGTAAACGGTTTGGATGAGCAGAGTATAAAGGACTGCTTAGCTATGTTTACGAAGGCAAAATAAAGTTTTAAAGGATAAATTTTAAGTTTTTGCATTAGTATCTTAACAATTAAACAAAGACAGGTTAAAAAAATATTTACATTTTAATCACATTGTTGTAATATTTTATCATAAAAGCAATCACACAAAAATTTTTACTATATGTAAAAAAAGTATATTAGATGGAGTATTGATATGAAAAAAAATATTTTTATACCTTTATTGTTTTTAACAGTGGTGATGACTGCCTGCAGTAACGGTGCCAAAAGTGAGACTACGGCAAGTACCACTGCGGCGGCAGAGACTACCACAGTTGCAACTACGACTACTGAAGCTCCTACTACAGCCGAGACTACAACTCAGGCGGCGGTAATTGAAGAAGAGAGTCATGCGGAGGACGATATACAGTTTTACAGAGGGAAAAAAGAAAACAATGTATATACCAACAGCGTCTTCAATATCAAGTTTGATGCACCTGCCAACGGCTACAAGATGCAAAGCAGAGACAATATCGCACAGATGAGAGATATTTTTATCAAGCAGGCAGGTATGTCGCAGGAAGAGGCGGACAGCAGTATATATATGGATGTATATGCTACAAGTGAGAACGGTAAGGGTGTCAGCAGTGTGAATGTAGTCATAGAGAAGATGGGTACACCTTTTGAAAATGAGACCGAGCTTGCAAAGGTAGTGGACAAGCTGCAAAGTCAATACAAGGCTGCAGGTATGGTAAATGTCAGCGTCGAGAGCGATAAGGCAAGGTTCAACGGTAAGGAGACCATTGCACTGAACGCTACCGATACAAGCGGAGATTATACCGTATACAGAAAGCAGATTTATATCAAGTCCGGAAACTTTATGGCTATCATTACAGCGAGCAGTACCTCCGAGGAGAAGGCACAGAAAGCGCTTGACGGATTTACAAGTTTGAACTAAACAAAGAAAGTATAGTCTTTTGCGGCTATACTTTTTTATTGCTTTTATTTATTTGAAATTTGTTCTAAAATAAAGTGACATTTATAAAGAGGTAAAGAAACTATGAAGAACCGGCAGATTTCAGAGTCCATAGAGGTCGGCATATTTTTGGCACTTTCAGGCGGATTTATGGATGCATATTCATATATAAACCGTGGAAAGGTTTTTGCAAATGCCGAGACGGGAAATATTATATTGATGGCACTTAAAGTATGTGAGGGCAAGTTTTTTGAAGCTGTCAATTATCTGATACCTATAGTATCATTTGCTGTAGGTGTGGCCATATGTGAGATAATAAAATATAGAAAAGAAAGAATAAATATGATACATTGGAGGCAGATACTGGTACTGTTTGAGATATTTGCATTTATAGTAGTGGGATTTTTGCCGCAGGAAATGAACAGGGTTGCCAATTCCATAATATCTATGATATCGGGAATACAGTTTGCCACATTTCCTAAGATAAGAGGTACAGCCATGGCTACCACCATGTGTACAGGTAATCTAAAGACAGGAACCCAGAATATGTATCGCGGAATAAAGACAGGGGACAAATCCGCCATAGAAAAGGGACTTTATTACTATGTATGTATACTGGTATTTATATTGGGAACCACGGTAGGATATTTTGCAGTGAAGCTTATGGCTGAAAAGGCAATTTTTTTAGCAGCGCTTGCGATGATAAATATTTTTATAATGATGTTCAAAGAATTTGAAGATTGATTTGAAAGGAGATCTTTATGTATTATGCAAATGAAGACAGATATGAGAAGATGAGATACGCGTACTGCGGAAACAGCGGACTGAAGTTGCCGCTTGTATCTTTGGGACTTTGGCACAATTTCGGTGATCACTCAAATCTTGAAAATATGAAGAAAATCATATTTACGGCGTTTGACAACGGTATCACACATTTTGACCTTGCCAACAACTACGGTCCGGCTCCGGGAAGTGCCGAAAAAAATTTCGGAATTATCCTGAAAGAAGACATGGGAAAGTACAGGGATGAGCTGCTTATCAGTACAAAGGCGGGCTACACTATGTGGGACGGCCCTTACGGAGATTTCGGCAGCAGAAAGTATCTTATTGCAAGTATTGACCAAAGCTTAAAGAGAATGGGACTGGAGTATGTGGACATATTCTATCACCACAGAATGGATAAGAACACACCGCTTGAAGAGACCTGTGGAGCATTGGCACAGATAGTAAACAGCGGTAAGGCACTGTATGTCGGACTTTCAAACTATGACGGTGAGACCTTGGAGCAGGCTACAAAGATTCTTAGCGAGCTTCATGTACCTTTCATTATCAATCAAAACAGATATTCAATCTTTGACAGAACTGTTGAGAAACGGTCTGAAAGATATGTCGGAAAAGCTTAATAAGGGAATTATTTCATTCAGTCCGCTTGCACAGGGACTTCTGACAGACAGATACTTAAACGGCGTACCGGGTGACAGCAGAATAGCAAAAGACGGAAGATTTTTAAAGACTGAAAATCTTACAGAAAAGAAATTAAACGCCATAAGAGAGCTTAACGAGATGGCAAAGAAAAGAGAGCAAAGCCTTGCACAGATGGCTCTGGCTTGGGTATTAAAAGACGGTATTGTGACATCCGTACTGATAGGTGCATCAAAGGCCGAGCAGGTGCTTGACAATATAGCGGCTATAAAGAATACAAAGTTTAGTGATGAGGAATTAAAAAAGATAGATAAGATAGTTAAGGACAATGAATAAAAAAGTTCTTATCAAGCTTTTTTTGTCAACGCTGTATCTAAGTGCATTCACATTCGGAGGCGGATATGTGATAGTCACTTTGATGAAAAACAAATTCGTAGATGAATGTCATTGGATTGAAGAAGATGAGATGCTTGATTTGGTGGCAATTGCACAGTCCGCTCCGGGAGCTATTGCAGTCAACGGTGCAATAGTGGTGGGATATAAACTTGCAGGAATAATCGGAGTGTTGGTGGCTACTGTTGCCACTGTTATTCCGCCCTTTCTTATAATATCATTTATCTCGGTGTTCTATACATTGTTTAGAGAAAACAGATTTATAGCGTATCTTCTTGACGGTATGCAGGCAGGTGTGGGAGCCGTGATAGCTTCAGTCAGCCTTCAGATGGGATTTGATATTGTAAAGGAAAACAAAATAAATTTTTTTGTAATGGCGGCGGTTTTTGTGCTGAGTATGTATTTTAAAATAAATATAATATACATTATATTGCTGTGCATTGTTGTAGGCGTTATAAAGACTTTATTACAAGCCGGAAAGAAGGCCGTATGATTTATCTGAAACTTTTTATAAGCTTTCTTAAGATAGGTGCGTTCAGTTTCGGCGGAGGTTATGCCGCAATGCCGCTTATAGAGAGCGAAGTGGTGAATACAAATCACTGGCTCAGTGCGGCCGAGTTTGGAGACCTTATTACAATATCACAGATGACACCGGGACCTATTGCGATAAATTCCGCTACCTTTGTGGGTATAAGGATTGCAGGAGTGTTCGGTGCAATGGCGGCGACTTTAGGCTGTATATTACCGGCTTTGATACTTGTGACTGTGATAGCATGGCTTTATATGAAGTACAAAAAAATGTCAATGCTGCAGTCGGTACTGGCTGTACTACGACCGGCTGTAGTTGCGATGATTGCAATATCAGGTGTGAAGATACTTATGCAGGCATTCGGTCTTGATATGATGACAATAAAGAGTATCAGATTGCATATGATTGTGATATTTTGTGTATGTATGGTACTTTTGATAAAATATAATAAAAATCCGATATTGGTAATGGTTTTTGCAGGGGTGTTGAACCTGCTTTACAATGTTTTAACAGACTAAAAATATATGAGGAGCGTTTTAGAAACAAGATGATAAACAGACTTATAAATGAGCTTATGCACTATGCCGTAGGTGAGCATTTGGTGGATGAAGACGACAGAGTATTTGTGACAAACAGTTTGCTTGATTTGTTTAATCAGGTAGAGTTTCGTGAAGAAGAAATCAAGGAAGAAAGAGCACTTGCGGATATTCTAAAGGATATGTGCGACTTTGCGTTAAAAGAGGGGCTTATAGATGATGACAGTGTGACCGTGACAGACCTCTTTGATACAAAAATCATGGGACTTTTGACACCTATGCCGTCCACAGTAAGGAGAGTATTTAAGGAAATATACGGTGTGGACAGTAAGCTTGCAACAGATTATTTTTATAAGCTTAGTAAGAGGTCAAACTATATAAGAGTTGACCGTATAGCAAAGGATGAAAAGTGGGTGACAGATACAGCCTACGGACCTATTGATATCACTATCAATCTTTCAAAGCCTGAAAAGGATCCCAGAGATATTGCAAAAGCGGGAGCGGCAAAAAAGTCAGGTTATCCAAGCTGCTTACTCTGCATGGAGAATGAGGGCTATGCCGGAACATTCTCACATCCTGCAAGGCAAAATCTCAGACTGATTCCTATAGCATTGGACGGCGAGGATTACTTTTTACAGTATTCACCATATGTGTACTACAATGAACACTGTATTATCTTCAATAAAGAGCATAAGCCGATGAGAATTGACAGAGCGGTATTTAAGAAGCTGCTTGAGTTTGTAAAGCTTTTTCCACATTATACTGCAGGTTCAAATGCGGACCTTCCGATAGTAGGAGGTTCCATATTAAGTCATGACCATTTCCAGGGAGGCGGATATGTGTTTGCAATGGCAAAGGCGCCTTATGACAGGAAATTTGTACTAAAAGGTTATGAGGATTTGAATGCAGGTATTGTAAAATGGCCTATGTCCGTTATCAGACTTCAGGGTAAGGATATTGACAGGATAGTACAGGCGGCCGACCACATTTTATCAAGTTGGAGAGCATACAGTGATGAGGCGGCTTTTATATTCAGTGAGACTGAAGGCACACCTCACAATACCATAACACCTATTGCAAGGATGCATAAAGATTTGTATGAACTTGACCTTGTACTTAGAAATAATATCACTACAGAGAAGAGCCCTTGGGGTGTATATCATCCTTCTGCAGACCTTCACCATATAAAGAAAGAAAACATAGGTCTGATTGAGGTTATGGGACTTGCGGTACTTCCTGCCAGACTGAAAAGAGAGATGGAAGAACTTGAGGAGTATATACTTGAAAATAAGGATATCCGCAGCAATGAAGTGTTAAAAAAGCATGCAGACTGGGTGGATGAGTGGATAAGCAACTACAATATTGAAAAAGAAAACATTCACAGCATTGTTCAGGCGGAAATCAGTAAGGTATTTGTAAAAGTACTTGAATGTGCCGGAGTCTATAAAAGGGACGAAGAAGGACAGGAAGCATTTGACAGGTTTATAAAGTCATTGTAAATCGTGAATAATAAAATATTAAGTTTATATTTATAAATCGTGATTGTAAGTCAATACTCTAATCATATATAATTAGAGTGTTGGCTTGTTTTTTATAAAAAATATGATAAGCCGTTAAGAAGCGGAGCAATTATGAAGGAAAACAGAAATTATTACAAGAAAAAGATTTATCTTGCCTTACTGATTATTACATTTATTTTAGGTTTTGTAAGCCTGTATGAATATTACAGGATGACGATTCACAATCCGTTCAGGTTACTTTCCACCGTTTTATACGGGGTGATAAAGCTGTTTTTATTTACACCTCCTATATCTACAGATGATAAAACAAGCCTTTTATATGAGATTGCAAAGTGGCTTGCACCGATACTTACATCCACTTTCATATTTACCAAGATTTCAAATACTTTGCTTCATATAAAAAATATATGGTTTAACAAGATAAGTGCAAATCATATCCTTGTCTTTGAAAACAGCGTTATGGGAGAGACATTGATTAACAATCTTATAGATGATAAAAATTCTTATAAGATATCACTTATCTCAAAACATTTCATAGATGACAATCTTAAGAGTAAGTATGAGAAAAAGGGAGTGGCGACTTATCAGATAGACTTTGAAAAAAGTGATAAGAATGAGATAAGAGAGTTTTTGAATACTGTAAATATCAATAATGTAAAATATATGTTTTTCTGTTCGGATACGGATTTGGAAAACTATGCCCTTTATATAAATGTGATAAAAAGAATAAAACCGCAAAAGACATATAGGCTGCTATATAAAGTGTGAGTCAAATACGGTGTCATCATATATTGAAGATATGATTGTCTATGAAAGAGAGAAAAAAGAAAATCTCAAAAAAATAGATACTACACATTTCAATCAGACAGATTTGACTGTAAGAAAGATCATGTGTGAAAGCCTTGTAAATGAGAGTATCTCAAAGAGTATGGACTTATTATCTTCTATGGGAGATATAATCTCGGCAGAGAGAATAGATGAAAATATCAAAAGAATGCATATAGTATTGATAGGTATAAACGAACTTACAGGTACATTATTAAAGTTCATTGCAAATGATATGACTACAAAGCTTACTGAGGATACACTTATAAGTATAATGGATTATGATGCCGATACCAAGACAGAAAAGCTGTTTGCAGAAAATATAGGGTTAAAAAAGACTTTGGATTTTCATATAACGGACTTTAATAAAGTGCCTTTATATGAGAGTTTAAGAAGTATGAAGGAAAGCCCTTCACTGATATTTTTGATGAATGAGGATGTGGTAAAAAGTCTTAAATATTTGAATATAATAAATAAGCAGTTTACTGATGTTGCAAAGATAATAAGAAATGTATCAAATATTGATTTGACCTATGCACTGCCTAAGGATGAAAATATAAAACTCTTCGGAGATGTTTCTCAGATTATGACAAGCGACATTCTTATAAGAGAGGCTCTTGATAATCATGCCAAGAAATTTAATAACAGCTATAACGAGTATTCAAAGTTGCTTTTAATGGGCGGAGGCAGCAGCTGGAACGAGCTTTCTTATGTAAAGAAGACATCTTCAAGACTGTCTGCAATGCACGCACGAGTGAAGGAAGATATATTAAGAAATATTCTTTGATAAGTCACAGGATTTTATAAAGAACTATTTGAATAAAAAATTTGAAGAGTTTAAAAAATTGGAAGAAATCATGAAAACGGATAATGAGAAGTTCAAGACAGAGTTTCGTAAATTTTTGAAGGCTAATCCTGTGCTTGATTTTCTTTCAAGTCTTGAGCATAAAAGATGGTGTAACAGCTATTATACAATGAACTTTGTATACGGAGAAAAAAAGGATGAGAATCTGAAGACACATCCGTGTCTGATAGATGATTGGAACAGAGTGCTGGGTGATAAGTTTGATATATGTCATCCGGAGTATGATTTGTTATCGGTATTTACTTTGTTTTTGGGAGAGGATAATAATGGAAAAAGAAAAGAAGCATAGAACATCGTCTGATGAAATGCTGAATGCATCGTATGAGTACAATGAAGTCAGCTATAAGTATGACGCTTTTATAAGTTACAGACATGTGGAGCCGGATCAGACCGTAGCAAAATATGTTCATCAGATGATAGAGACATTTAAGGCTCCGAAGGAGTTTTATAAAGACGGTAAAAGACCTGTTTTCAGGGTATTTCGTGACAGGGAAGAACTTGCAGCAAGGGACCTTGGCGCATCTATAGAAGAAGCGCTTGCACAAAGCAGATATTTGATCGTCATATGTTCAAGGAGAACTCCGCTGTCCGAGTGGTGTCAAAAAGAAATAGAGATATTCAAAAGTTTACACTCTGAAGAAAGGATAATACCTGTACTTATAGAGGGAGAACCGGATGAGGCCTTTCCAAGTCCTTTAAAGAAATAAAAGATCAGGGTGACGGACATGAGATACTGGCGGCGGATATAAGACCTGATGAGATATTCGGTGATGAATTTACGGGCTATGAAAATTTGCAAGATAAGCATAAATTAAGTGAGCTTACGAAACAGTCTATAAACCTTTTGAAGACTGAAAAGTACAGAATAATGGCGACTATACTGGGTTGCAGTTTCGGAGATTTGAAGCAAAGAGATAAGGAAAGAAAGAATAAAAGAATTTTGAACCTTTCTTTATCTGCAGGTGCGGTATTTTTGATATTCGGAATATTTATGGCGAATGCATATCACAAGGCGGAAGTTGCAAGACAGGAGGCGGTGCAGTCAAATGCAAGTATTTTGATGAAGACCTCAAAGGACTACGCAGGTGACGGCGACTATTTAAAAGCCGCTCTTGTCGCAAAAGAGGCTATGAATCCTATAAGCAAAAATATGAAGCATTACAATACTTTAAAGGCTGAAGAGTTCTCCATATTCAACAGTGTCATATACCACGGCGGGGCTTCCACACTGACAGTGATTCCCACAAAAAACAATATGACCTATATGGCATTAAGCAATGACGAGAAATATGTTGCATACGGTCTGGATAACAATAACACCGCTATAGCAAGTGTGGAAAACGGAGAAATAATAAAGGAATTTGAAGGGCACAGTCAGCAGGTAAAAGTATTGAGTTTTTCTGCGGATGATAAGTATCTGGCATCGGCTTCATTTGACAATACCTGTATCATCTACGATATCGCGACAGGTGAACAAAAGGCTGTACTTGATATAGTAGGTGTTCCTATGATGATGCGGTTCTCAACAGACGGTACAAAACTGTTCTATGCCGTATTATATAATGACAATACAGTATTTTATGTATATGATACCGACAAATGGGAAAAGCAATCTGAATTCACGGTTGAAGGTCAGGTGAAATCTGCGGATATAAAAAAAGACGGTAGTGAGATACTTATAACATTGAATACAAATACTGACGACCAGGTTACAAGAAGAAGCCTAAAAGACGGAAGTATAATAGATGTTATACCGAAGATATCCGAAAAAAATATTATTACACAGGAAGATTCTTATAAGCCGTATAGTCCGCAGCATATTCCGCCGACGGCCAAAATATACTGTTGCTTACAGATGCCGAGATAATAAAGATGTCTTTTGACAAGCAGGAAGTTTTCAGAAAAGATATGTATATAAATCCTGATGATAACAAGGTTATATATGAAAGTGACGACGGAGGAAAGATTGCCGTAAAGTCAAATACCAAAATATATATATTGGACGGAAACAGCGGAGAAATAGCGGATGAGATATATTTTGAAAAACTTAACCTGAAATATTATGTTTACAATCCCGATACAAATACCGTAGTAGGTTTTGGAGAAAACGGAAATTATTCGATATGGAAGGACAATGCGGTTGTAGAGGATAATCTGAAATACGGAAGCGGTACACCTGTCGAATTCAAGTTCTTAAAAGACGGAAGTAAGATATTGGCAAACTCACATGAGAGTCAGGCAATAAAGATAATTGATTTAAAATCCAGAGTCTCATCCGAATCCATATATGCAAGGATAATGGCAAATTCAAACGATTCTTCAAAGATGCTTTTGTCTGACGGAAAAGATGTTTTACTTTCAGGCGATGACGGAAAGACAAGCAGCAAGATAAATGTGGACGAGTCTACAATAGACGGTGTCGCACCTGACAGTAAGTACTATAAGATATCAAATAACGGCAGGTACTATGCGACTGTTGTTACTGTATTAGACAGTGATAAACCTGTACTGAAAGTATATGATTTACAGGAAAATGACAGTAAACAACTTGAGATGGACTCACTTTCATCTGTATTTAACTTTTCAAATGACAGTGAGCAAATATTGTTGGCTGACGGTAAGAACGGACTTAGAGTATTTGATTCAAACAGTATGGAACAGGTGAAAAGCTACAGTGATATAAAGACGATTCGGGAAAGATGATATTATCACCGAACTCGAAGATACTTGTTTTCAATAACATATCAGGCACGGCATCAATATACGATATGGAAAACGGAGAGCATATTGATGATGTGGCGGGAGAAGTACTGGATGTTCAAAATACCGGCGATGAGATAAAGCTTAAGGGAATAAAGAACAACACCGCATTCACATGGAGCAATAAGAGCGGTCTTGTCACATGGGATATGGATGATGCCTGCAGGCAGACTCCTCTAAGTTTTAACGATGTGAATATGTATAATGCGAATACAGATTTGCTGATGATGATCAGAAATAATGAAAATGACAGAAAGTGTTATATAGTAGATTTTTCAACCGGCAAGGTCAGAATGACTTTAAATTCAGCAGTAAAAAAGTATACCGTCAACGGTCATATCTCACCTGACGGTAAGCTTATAGCTATAGACCAGAACTACTATTCAAATTATGACAGTAAAAGTGCAAAGACCTCGTATTATACGGAGGCCAAGGTATATAAAATGTTGAGTGAAGACGAAGTCTCAAAGGAAGTAGACAATATACTTGCAGGAAGAACACTCACACAGGATGAAAAAATTCAAATCGGTATAAGTACAAAGTAAAGAGCGGCTGTCGGGAAACGACAGCCGCCTTTTTTTGGTTCTTTGTCAAGTGTTGGGGTGGGTTTGATTTTACCATATGTGAAGTATATGTTGCATTATAAGGCTTACTGCGGTAATTCCTATCCAACAGATACCGCCAAGTATAATAGGTTTGCCACCTGATTTGATAAGCTTTATCAGATTACTGTTCAGTCCGATTGCAGCCATTGCCATAATGATACAGAACTTGCTGAAATCCTTTAAAGGAGCAAATGAATGTGAAGGTATACCTGCACTTAAAGCAATAGTAGTGATAACGGATGCAATAATAAAGAATACTATAAACATCGGAAATGATCTTTTAAGGCTGAAACCGTTATTATTATCATTTGACTTCCTTGCATTGATTATTGCAAGCACCAAAGTAATGGGAATGATTGCCAGAGTTCTGGTAAGCTTTACAGTAACCGCCTTATCAAGAGTCTGAGTGCCAAGCTTCCACATACTGTCCCAAGTGGAAGCGGCGGCTGTAACGGATGAAGTATCATTTATCGCAGTGCCTGAAAAATATTCCGAAAGCCTCTCCGCTTAGAGTATCAAATCCTATCATCTTACCGAAAACAGGAAAGAGCAGTGCGGCCAGTACATTGAAAAAAAGAAAATAACGGATATAGCCTGTGCAACCTCGTCATCATCCGCATTTATTACAGGTGCGGTAGCCGCTATGGCGGAACCTCCGCATATTGAAGAACCTACGCCCACAAGAGTTGAGATATTGCCGGGGATATTCATCAGCTTATGCAAAATAAAGGCAATTATAAGTGCGGTGGATATCGTGCATATGATTATAGGGAGCGACTGTCTGCCTGTTTGAAGTACAACACTCAGGTTAAGGCCGAACCCAAGAAAAACCACAGCCGCCTGCAAAACATATTTTGAAGTTAACTTTATTCCGGCACCTGCCCTGCCCTTATCATTCCAAAAAAGTGTAATGATCATACCGGCAATAATCGCAATCACCGGACCGCCGATTATAGGAAATCTCTTCCCCAGAAACCACGCCGGCAGAGCAATGAGAAAGCATATAAGCATACCGAATAAGTTTTTTGATAAGAAAGATTTTATTGAATTCATCTTAATGTCCTTTCTGAATTTTATAGTATGATTATAGTACAATGGGGGGAGAAAATCTAATGGAGAGAAGAAATTGAAAAATCTTTTTAGTTAGCTATTTACATTTTAAAAACGGTAGGCTATAATCAAAATAAATTAACTCCCGTTTTCAAGTTTATTGTTGTATGGAGTAATGTAAAGTTTTCAAGTTTATTGTATCTTTACATAATTAACATAGAATTGTTCCAGACTGGAATTATTTTGCAAGAAGGAGGAGTATGAAATATATTGTAAAATTGGAACTGAAAAACCCTGTAATAAAAAGTGATTACAGGAGGATAATTATCAGCTTTTTTAAAAAGGCAATATCATCGTATATGGACGGATACTTCTATGATGAACTGTATCAAAGCGGTGCTAAGAAGAAGTCTTTTGTGTGGTCAATAGCTTTTAATAAGCCAGTATTCAAAGGTGAAAAAATGGAACTTGAAGGTAGTGAAGTAAATATGACCTTGAAGTTTGAAGAACAACAGACAGCGCTGATTTATTATTCAAGCTTGCTTATGATGAAAAATAAGGCTTTTCCGATAGGAGATAATAATGAGATGAGCCTTAAAAGTATTAAGATGATAAGTGAAAAGGATATAGCGGAGGACTATGCAGTATTCAAAGTTTTGTCTCCTATATGTTTGAAATGCCACAGCAGAGAAAATAAGAAGGACAGATATTTGACAGTTGAAGACGATGATTTTGCAGTAGAATTGGAAAAAAAATTAAAAGAAGATATTCAGTATATGGATGAAGAAATTGACAATCTGAAGTTTGACTTAAGCGGATTAAAAAAGATTATAGTACCTGTATACGGGATTAAAATACCTGTAACAATAGGGAATTTTATAGTCTCAGGTGATAAAAGAATTCTTAATCATATACTTAAAACCGGACTGGGATCAAAGAGAAATTCAGGTTTCGGACTGGTAGAACAGGTTGTCTAAGGGGGGATTATGATTAGCATATTAGAATTTGAAGAAAATTCCGTCAATTACAACCGTAGAATTGAACCTTCGGACTGGAGATACTCTGCTGCCATTGTCGGTATGGTAAGATTTTTTAAAGAAAGAAATATACCATATACTATAAAGGGGAGATACCTTTATTACAATTTTGAGGATGTATGTAATGATGGAAAAGATTTCGATGGGGATAGGGAATATCTTTTATTTGCTGAAAAATGGTTCTCCGATAAGATGCATCATAATGTGGTTTGTAAAAAATTATGTAGAGAGCAGTTTACAGAAGAGGCAATAAAAGAAGTAAATGAGAAACTCTCAGCAAATGTTGTGATGAAGAAAGTTTTTAAAGGTATCAAATTTGATGGTACAAATGCTGAACTTATTAAAAAGTTGGTTGAAGAAAACAGACTTGAACTTATAAGTAATACATTTTGTAATGCTAATAGCGGATATAAAAAGTTTATCAATACTTCAAAATACAGGAGTGAAAGTGCAGATGTATGTCGTTTGCTTGGATTTTGTGTAGATACAGGAAGAAAGACAAAATCAATAGGATTTTGTTTTGATAAGGATTCAAGAACATTTAACGATGAAGTTGAATTTGATTTTATTCCTTTTGCTTTTTCGAGAAGCGGAAGTTCCGTATTTATAAATAATAATACATCCATAGACTATCTTTTAAAAGCCAATGATGAGATGGAGTATTTTTCTTTCAGAGAAATTTGAAGAACAAAAAAACATGGAATTCGGTATTTTACAGCTACTCTGAAGGTGCCGGCTTTATAGATTACGATGTTGAAGTAATAATAAAAAAATGAGGAAACAAATTATTATGAGAGTATGTTTGTAAGACAGAATGCAATCACAATTTTTTTGAAACAATATCAAAGGACAGTGAGTTTTCAGAATCTTTGAAGAATGTTTTTAATAGACAGGTTAAGATAAGTGAAAATTATAAAATTAATGTAATGGAGGAAGTAACGAACAGTATACTGAATGAACTCAGTCTGGATGATTTGATAGAAAGACTGATGAAGGTGGAGTATAACAATAATTCAAATACTTATGGTACTTACTGTCTAAGCCGTCTTATTTACATCAATAAAATTATATATGAAACAAGGGAGGGAAATATGGAAAAAACACCGGAGTTTAAGGGCTCAAGTGCAGCCGCATCACAGGTAGTACAATATTTTATTACAAACAGGCAGGAAAATAAAATCAAAGGTTATCAGCAGAGACTTGCAAACACATTGATTTCAAAAGATTATGGTCGCTTTATTGAAATAATGTTACAGTTGTCATCATATACAGAGGTACCTTTCGTATTTATGCATAAGCTGATACAGGACTTTGAGGCAAACAAAAATTTGGCATATAATTTTATAAATTCGCTTATTGTAAGCAGTAAAAGAAAAGATGATACTCAAGAGGGAGGAAAGAGTAATGAAAAATAAGGCTTTAACTTTAACAGTGGTAGCAAGTATGACTTCAAACTATGGAGAGGGACTTGGAAATGTAGGAAGTGTTCAGAAGGTATATAAGAACGGCAAGGCTTATGCTATTCGTTCAAGAGAAAGTATGAAAAATGCCATAATGGTACAGAGCGGTCTTTATGATGATTTAAAAGTGGAGCAGGATGGAAAAGTAGATCAAAAGGCTGTGTCAAAGGATATAAATGTGGCAAATAACAGAGCCTTGGAGGGCGGTTATATGAGTACCATAGGTGACAGAAAGATTAGAAGAAGTTCTTTTTATCTTACAGATGCCATTTCATTTTATCCGTTTGTAAATGAGACAAGATTCCATAATAATTTGTATCTTGCACAGACATTTGCTAAGGAAAACGGTATAAATATTCAGGAAAAAGCTGCAAATGCAGGGCTTATGCCTTATCAATATGAATATGACAAGTCTTTAAAAAGATACAGTATAACCATTGATTTGGACAAGGTCGGAATTGATGAAAACTATGATACCAAGGCTGAAAAGTCGGAAAGGGCATATAGGGTAAAGGCTCTTCTTAATGCAATAAAAAATCTGTCTATGGTTGTTAGAGGAAATATGGACAATGCGGAGCCGATATTTGTAGTAGGCGGTATAGGAGATAAAAAGACTCACTATTTTGAAAATGTGGTTCATATAGAAGCAAACAAACTGAAGATAGAAGAAGATTTAAAGGCTAAGCTTAAAGAGGGTTACAGGGCCGCTTTGTTACAGGGCTACAACTTCGAAAATGAGAATGAAATAGAAGCCGAACTTAATGCAGGTTCTGTAGATGAATTCTTTGCAAACTTGAGCAAAGAGGTGGACGAGTATTATGAAAGCATTGAGAATTAAACTTAGGCAAAATCAAGCTTCATATACCAGAGAGGAAACGGTCAAAAATCGTATGACCTATCCGCTGCCTTCTTTTTCAACAATCATAGGTGCCTTGCATAATGCCTGCGGTTATACTTCCTACCATGAGATGAAAGTTAGCGTGCAGGGAAAGTACAGAAATATGCAAAGGGAGCTGTATGTAAATCATGCTCTTCTTAATAATCTGGAAGATGATAGAAGCATACTCATATATAATCAGAATCCCGATGCATTAAATACAGGATTTATTAAAGTCGCAGAAGCTTTAAAATCTCAGGGCAACAGCTTTAAAGACAAAAAGACCATACAGATATTTGATGAAGATAAGCTGGAAGAGTATATAAGTATAAAAAATATTGCAGTTGAACTGAAAACTGAGGCCAAAAAGCAAATTGATGATAAAGAGAAGGCATGGAAGGAAGAAAAAAAGCTTATAAAGGATAGGCTAAGTAAACTTGAAGCAAAATCTGATGAAGCCTTGGAAATTAAAAAAGCAATGGATGAAAAAGACTCAGAAATAAAGACGCTGAAAGCTGATTATAAGAAAGAGTTTTTTCAAAAAGTAGATGAGCCTTTAAGCCATTTTAAGACCTTGACCAAAAGCGTGCAGACTCAGGAAGTGCTATATGATGTTGAACTGGTTATTCATATAAGTTCTAGTGAAGAGGTATTAAAGGATATACTGGAAAATCAAAACAATTTAGTTTCGCTTGGTAGAAGTGAGGACTTTATAGAACTTTTAGAGATAAAGGAAGTTGAACTTAGCCAAGGTATAGATGGCGAGCATGAATTATCTGACGGCTATTCCATGTATGTAAATATTGACTCTATAAACATAGAAAATCCTGAAGAAGGGGATTACTTCCTTGCAAGAGAAGGTACAAAAAAGCCTGCAAAGGGTACTATATACTATGTGTCAAAGGACTATAAAATAGAAGGAAAAAAACGAGTATTTAATAAAATACCCTGTCTCTTTTCTTCAATTATAGGAATAGGGGGAGAGACAAAAAATTATATATATGATCCTGACGGAAAGTATATAGTAAATTTAAATTAAAATGTGAGGGTTATGAAATATAAAAAAAGTCATAGGTAATACACCGTCAGGAGGAGATTATTCGAAATATATTATTTTGATTCTAATTTGAATAATGTTGATGAAAAAAATTGCGTCAAAGTGTATTATTCGAGAATGCAAATCTGACGGGACATTAGTTAAAAGAAATTTTTTTGGGTTTTTGTAATAAAGATAATAAATTATTATAAGTGGATTTGATTCATTTATTCTGATATTTGGACTTAAGCTTAAATGAATATAATAAGCTTTAGGTCCATTTTTTAAGCATGAAAAGGGAGGTATGAGATGGAAATAAAGGATGAACTGGCTGAGATTTATAAAAAATATAAAGCAAAAGAAAATGAGACAATTTATGAGCATACAAACAATCTGCTTTTTAAAACTTGAAGAATTAAAAGATATAGTTGATATAGAGGATATTGATTTAATTACAGAGGCTTGTATATTCCATGATTTTTGCAAAAAGTAAATCCGTTATTTCAGCGAAGACTTGAGTCAGGGGAAAAAAAGATGGATGAGAACAAAGAGATAGGACATAATATTCTTTCTTTTTATATGGCAAAGAACTACCTTGAAGAATATAGCAAAGAAGATAGGAATATAATTCTATACGCTATATTAAATCATCATAATTATGTTGATAATTTTGAGACTGTAGATAAAAAAACAGGATTTGATAAGTGCTAATTTAAAATCCATATCCGGTGAAGTATTTAAAGACGATGAGATAGATTTTTTTAAAAATATAGGCTTGAGGGAATTGGCTGTAATTAGAAAACTTAGAACTAATCCTTCAAAAAAATCAATACTTGTAAAAGGTTTTTTACATAAATGTGATTATGCGGCAAGTGCACATAGCAAAATAGATATTCCGAATATACATTTGGAAAGCAGATTGGAAAAGCTGAAAGATGAATTTGTCGGTAAGGGATTTTCAGACGGTTGGAATGAGATGCAGAGATTTGCAAAAGAGAATACAGACGGTAATTTAATACTGATAGGTTCTACCGGACTTGGAAAAACAGAGGCTTCTCTTTTGTGGATAGGGAATAATAAAGGTTTTTATGTGCTTCCGTTAAAAACTGCAATAAATGCAATGTATAGAAGAATTAGGAATACTTTATATAAAGATGATTATGCAGAAAATCTTGGGTTGCTTCATGGTGAGCTTGAAAATATATATTTAGAAGATGAAAGTTCTGCTACAGTAAGCAGTGAAACTGAAGAAAGCATGAAGTTTTGGGAGTATTATGGACTTACCCGTGCTATGTCACTGCCGGTAACAATAACTACTCCGGATCAGGTATTCAGATTTGCTTTTAAATATTGTTCCTATGAATTACAGCTTGCCACTTACAGCTATTCAAAAATGGTTATAGATGAGATACAGGCATATTCACCAGATATATTGGCGACCCTTATATATTCTTTACAACTTATAGATATGGTGGGAGGTAAGTTTGCAATCACTACAGCGACATTGCCGCCTTTTATAAAAGATTTGTTACAAGAGGGTATAGATAAAAAAATAGAATATAAAGAAGATACTTTTTTGAATAATAAGATAAGACATAGAGTAAGCCTAAGACATAGTGCTATAAATATAGACGATATTAAAGCCTTTATAGAGGATAAATACCATCAGGAAAGTATGAAGCTTTTGGTTGTGGTAAATACGGTAAGAAAAGCACAAAGTATTTACAGAGAACTTAAGTCATGGCTTGAAGAAAATGATATTGAGATAGAAATGAATTTGCTACATTCAAAGTTCACAGTACAGCATCGAAGTGAAAAAGAGGATGCCATATTGAAGGACGGTGAAAGCAAATGTAAAAAAAGAGTTATTTGGATTTCTACACAGGTAGTTGAAGCGAGTCTTGATATCGACTTTGACTATTTATTTACAGAATTATCTGACTTGAGCTCTCTATTACAAAGACTTGGAAGATGTAACAGAAAAGGCTTAAAGTCTGTAGATGAATTTAACTCCTATGTATATCTTGATATAGATGAAAATTTACTTATAAAGTACAGTGACAATAATGCCTATGCCTCAGGTGGGATTATATATAAATCTTTGTATGAACTCAGCAAGGCGGCATTGCTTGAATGGGAAACTGAAAATAATACCGGGCTATTTTCCGAAGCGGATAAAAACAAGCTGATTGAGAATTATTTTACTAAGAAAAAGATAGAGGAATATGACAAGATGTATAGCAGTATTTTTACCGAATATCTTAGCGAATACAAAAGAATGTATAAGCATCTTGTGGATATAACGCCTGATTCAAAGAAACCTAATGAAGCAATAAAGGAATTTAGAAATATAATCAGCAGAAGAGTTATTCCACAGTCAATATATGAAGATAAACAGGAGAATATTATTGGAATAATTGATGAAATTGAAGAAAAAAGAAAGCTTATAGGAAGGACAAAAAGTACACAGGAAAAACAGAAACTAAGGGTAGATATACTTCGCTTGAAAAATGAGTTTAGAAAGTTCACTTTAAACATAAGTTTAATGGAACTGGACAAGGATAAAGACTATTGTGTGGTGGATAATGAGAAAATTATGATTTCCACACGAGTTTATAATAAAGAGTATGGGATAATAAAAAGAAAAAGAGGGCAGTGGCAGTATATTTTTTTATGATGTATGAAAAAAATCACAGGAGTAATGATATATTATTATTTTTGTATGCAGAAGAAAGCTTTGGCTGTTTCATAATGATATATCTATGGAAGATGAGAATGAGCTTGTACAGATAGGAAAATTTATAGATAGTAATTCATACTCATCTGAACGAAAACATATAATGATAAATGAGGAGATAAATATAGATTTTGCAGAGAATTCAGGGGTAATTCATGAAATCAAGAAAAGTAGGAAAATCGAAGATGCCTCTGTTTGGCAGCTTAAATATTACTTGTATTATTTAAAGCAATATGGTGTGGAAAATATTGAGGCAAAGCTTGATTATCCGCTGCTAAAAAAGACTGTAGATGTGAGCCTTACAGAACAGGATGAAGAAAAGCTTGAGCAGATAATCGAGAATATCAAGGTGATAATTAAATCGGACTATATACCTGAATGCTTAAACAATAATATATGTAAAAAATGTGCATACTTTGATTTGTGCATGATATAGGAAAGAGGGGGAAATGAAAAACAGTCTATATATTTATCAAAACGGTGAGTTAAGTCGAAAAGACAACACCTTGAGGTTTACCGGTGAGGAAGGCGGTAAAAAGGATATACCTGTTAACAGTATTTCAGAGATTTATTTTTTCGGAGAAGATACAGTCAATACCAAGCTTATCACTTTTTTGGCACAGAATAATATAATAGTGCATTTCTTTAATTATTATGATTTTTATGTGTCAAGTCTTGTACCGAGAGAAATGAAAGTCTCCAGAAAGCTGTTGGTAAAACAGGTTGAACATTATACGGATAAAGAAAAAAGAATTGAACTTGCAAAAGAGTTTGTAAAATCAGCAGGTAATAATATCTATAGAAATCTTCGCTACTATAACGGCCGCGGTAAAGATGTAAAGGATGCAATGAATGAGATAACATATTTGCTGAAAGAAGTAGATGGTTGCGACAACATACAGCAACTGATGGGAGTTGAAGGTAATATTCATAAAATATATTACAGTAAATGGAATGTAATCATAGATCAGGAAACGGATTTTACTACCAGGGTTAAGCGACCGCCTGATAATATGGTAAATACTCTGATTTCATATATAAACATTCTGGTGTACACGACAGTGCTGGGAGAAATATATAAGACACAGTTAAATCCTACAATAAGCTATTTACACGAGCCGGGAGTGAGTAGATTTTCACTAAGCCTTGACATTGCTGAAATATTTAAACCGCTTATTGCAGACAGACTGATTTTTTCTTTATTAAATAAAAATCAAATAAAAGAAAAACATTTCTCGAAAGGACTTGATTACCTGCATTTATCAGAACAGGGTTCTAAAATAATATTGGCGGAGTACGATAAAAGACTGAAACAGACCATAATGCATAAGGAACTTGGTAGAGAAGTCAGTTACAGATACTTAATAAGACTTGAATGTTATAAGATGATAAAACATCTGTATGATGAGAAAAAATACGATGCTTTTGTAATGTGGTGGTAATTATGTATGTAATACTTGTATACGATATATGTAAAGATGGAAACGGACAAAAAAGATGGAACAGGGTGTTTAAACTTTGTAAGCAAAACCTTTTACATATTCAAAAATCTGTTTTTGAAGGAGAAATATCTGATGCAGACTTATTTAAGCTTGAAGGATCAATTGAAAAGGAAATAGATAAAAGTACAGACTCTGTAATCATATTTAAAAGCAGAAATGAAAGATGGCTTGATAAAAACGTAATTGGATTGCAGCAGGATGATCCGTTTATGATTTAACATTATCTTTGCAGTCTTGAAATAACTATATAAAATACGTTGTCGACCTAATATAGCTATAAGATATGGGTAGGTCGACAAATGGTATAGATAAAGGCTTGGATGGACTAAAAAGGGATAAATTATAAAAATGTCTGCATTGCAGGAATCATTTATTTATCGGTCGACAAAAAAGTGCTTTTCAAGCGGCATAAATAGGTGGTATGATATGGACGGATTTGAATATAACCAGATTGGAATGTAAAGTTAAAATGCGATACAGAGCAAAATAGACGCCTTCTCCATTTGAATATAACCAGATTGGAATGTAAAGAGGATTTAACCCCAGTATGGTCGCAAATCTTGTACCATTTGAATATAACCAGATTGGAATGTAAAGTTGCGTGATTTTGGAAAAGCTTTCGGACTTGATAGTTATTTGAATATAACCAGATTGGAATGTAAAGTATAACCAAAATGCTAACAACGCAAACCCACATATATTTGAATATAACCAGATTGGAATGTAAAGTGGGCTTGACAACTGATATAAGGCTTTCGCTTTTATTTGAATATAACCAGATTGGAATGTAAAGAATATAAAATTACCAAAGTGGACAGCTAATATATTAATTTGAATATAACCAGATTGGAATGTAAAGTGCATTTCTCTTCAATTTCTTTTATCCATGTATTCATTTGAATATAACCAGATTGGAATGTAAAGACAAAAAAATAATAATAACAGGAACGCCTATAAACTTATTTGAATATAACCAGATTGGAATGTAAAGAAATTTTTCTTTCTTCCTCTGCTAAGTACTCTATATCATTTGAATATAACCAGATTGGAATGTAAAGATAAAACGGACATTTATTCCAGGTGGGAACAGCCAATTTGAATATAACCAGATTGGAATGTAAAGTTTATTTCAAAGTTGTTAGTAATATCACGTAAATGTATTTGAATATAACCAGATTGGAATGTAAAAGTATAAGTGGTGGTATGTCGTCATTGTTAAAATTGCTATTTGAATATAACCAGATTGGAATGTAAAGCAAAATTCTATAAGCGTGTTGAGTAACATAATATTATTTGAATATAACCAGATTGGAATGTAAAGATTTGTGGGCATCTGATACCGAGGGAGCAGACCCCAAATTTGAATATAACCAGATTGGAATGTAAAGGAGTTTACTAATCATATAGGTACAATTATATCAAACTATTTGAATAGAACCAGATTGGAATGTAAAGTTAAGCTGATCTGTTGGAATATTATAAGTTGTAAGAATTTGAATAGAACCAGATTGGAATGTAAAGAGTAGTAAAAGCTGCAACCTGTTCTCTCTCATAATCATTTGAATAGAACCAGATTGGAATGTAAAGTTATCGCATATCATACTTGAGATATTGACACCTGTATTTGAATAGAACCAGATTGGAATGTAAAGTATGATGCTTGGGAGCGTTTGGGATACTTGACACTGAATTTGAATAGAACCAGATTGGAATGTAAAGAAGGATGTTTTAACCGCAATCGAAGAGATGCCAAAATTTGAATAGAACCAGATTGGAATGTAAAGTTGACAATGTGGATAAAAGGTGGGCGAACGGCTGGAATTTGAATAGAACCAGATTGGAATGTAAAGATAAGACGCGAGAGCTCAACTTGAAGGCAGAAGACATTTGAATAGAACCAGATTGGAATGTAAAGGTGGTATTACTGGTCCTATTACAACACCAGTAAAACATTTGAATAGAACCAGATTGGAATGTAAAGGTAATATCCATACTCGGATAAGCTGAAAATATTAAGATTTGAATAGAACCAGATTGGAATGTAAAGAATCAAAGAGGCGAAAGCTGACAGGGCGAAGCTGAATTTGAATAGAACCAGATTGGAATGTAAAGGGAGGGTTTGGCGTTATATTTGGGTATCAGTAAGCATTTGAATAGAACCAGATTGGAATGTAAAGCTGACCTGAGAGCATAGCACCGTCGTCGGGGTTCATATTTGAATAGAACCAGATTGGAATGTAAAGTTAAATATGCACCCTGTAAATATGCATTGATTGTATTTGAATAGAACCAGATTGGAATGTAAAGTTTATATTACGCCCTAATTTTAGAATGTGATAATTGAATTTGAATAGAACCAGATTGGAATGTAAAGCTCATCAATATCGCATCAGCCATGTCAACCTCCTTATTTGAATAGAACCAGATTGGAATGTAAAGCTTGTCAATTGTGTGCTCTTTTCCGTCCTGTGTCTTAATTTGAATAGAACCAGATTGGAATGTAAAGCGGATATTGCCATTGCTAATATTTGAACCTGTATCAGATTTGAATAGAACCAGATTGGAATGTAAAGACTCTCCTTTATATCAAAGCAAAAGGGCATCATACATTTGAATAGAACCAGATTGGAATGTAAAGTCAATATGTTTGATTTAATTGTAAAAAAGGGTATTATTTGAATAGAACCAGATTGGAATGTAAAGTCAATATGTTTGATTTAATTGTAAAAAAGGGTATTATTTGAATAGAACCAGATTGGAATGTAAAGATGATTGACGTAGTGGCCGACTTGATAAGAAAAAGATTTGAATATAACCAGATTGGAATGTAAAGATCTTAGCATCTACCGACAAGCCGTTATTGGTTTCCATTTGAATAGAACCAGATTGGAATGTAAAGCATCTGACAGATATTTTACTAAGAGTTTTGCATTTTATTTGAATAGAACCAGATTGGAATGTAAAGAATATAAAATTACCAAAGTGGACAAGCGATATATTAAAATTTGAATAGAACCAGATTGGAATGTAAAGATAAATCGGACAGTAATTCCGGGGGAACATGGGAAATTTGAATATAACCAGATTGGAATGTAAAGGCTTAGTAGCTTCACAATCAGAAAAAGCTTTCAAGAATTTGAATATAACCAGATTGGAATGTAAAGAAGTAAATAACTTCGTCTTGTCCCATGTCGCTAATCTATTTGAATATAACCAGATTGGAATGTAAAGTCTTCATACAGATCAGTCAGAGCAATGTGGCCATATAATTTGAATATAACCAGAATGGAATGTAAAGTCCGGATCTATTGCAATAATCTTATAGTGCATCGCGATTAGAATATAACCAGAATGGAATGTAAAGGAATGAAGTTGAGGCTTGGTACCTGACGAATCCGTATTAGAATATAAACAGATTGGAATATAAAGGTAACAGGGTTTTCTCCTTGTATAGTTTTAGTTTTTTAAGGTATCGAGATTGATTTTGTAAAATCATGATATAATAGAGTATATGAATATACTGGAAATTTGAGTAATAGTAAAAGGATAATGAAATGGACAAAAAAAATGAAATGATGATTGTAAATCATGAATTCCTTGTAAAAAAGATTTATATTATTAGGGGACAGAAAGTTATGCTTGATTTTGAACTGGCAGAGATTTATGGGTATGAAACAAAAGCTTTTAATCAGCAAGTAAAAAGGAATATTGAAAAATTTGATGAAGATTTTATGTTCCGATTAACTGACGAGGAAGTATCTGAACTTTCAAGGTCACAAAATGTGACCTTGAATAAGAGTGCAGGAAGAGGTAGTAATATTAAGTACAATCCCCATGCTTTTACGGAGCAGGGAATCTATATGCTGATGACAGTTCTCAAAGGAGAGCTTGCTGTTAAGCAGAGTAAAGCTCTGATTCGTACATTTAAGAAGATGAAAGACTACATTGTAGAAAATCAAGGGTTGATTGGGAAAAGAGAGTTTTTGCAGCTTTCGATGCAGATTACGAGTAATGTTGTGGAAATGCAGGATTTAAGACGAGATTTAAAAGATGTGGAAGATCAGGTGGCGGAGGTAGTGTATACCTTAAATAATTTGGTGCATAAATCCGAACTGTCTGACCTAATTATTGAGCTCAGCAATCCACAGCTCAAATACGGATTTTTACTTTTGAACGGACAGCCGATTGAAGCAAATCTTGCTTATAAGGACATTTACAGTATAGCGAAAAAGAGCATTTATATCGTAGATAACTACATCGGAGTGAAAACGTTGGTCTTGTTAAAAGATGTTCCGTCATCGGTAGATGTCATTATATTCAGTGATAACATCGGCAAGGGACTTCATACCCTTGAATATGAGGATTTTTGTAAGGAATATCCACTTAGAAAAATAACATTCCAAAAATCCGGCGGAGAGTTTCATGACAGGTACATTATTATCGACTGGAACACTGAACATCAGAGAATCTATCATTGTGGAGCGTCTTCCAAAGATGCAGGACAAAGAGTCACAAGCATAACGGAAGTAGTTGATCAGATGATTTACACTGAACTTATAAGTAACCTCTTGAAAAATCCGGTGTTGAAGTTAAGATAGAAGTAAAGTACATTGTAAAACTGAAAAAATGTATCTAATACTTGATACAAGTGTGGAATGTAAAGAAGTCAGATATTCAGACAAAACAAGCTATTGACGCCATTTGAATATAACCAGATTGGAACGTAAAGTTAACTACATAACATCTATCGTCAATGTGAAGCTACATTTAAATAGAACCGAAAATAGAATATAAGACTTAACACAGTGCATGATAGTAAATATACTACTTGACTTAAATATAGGAGGACAAATATTAAAGTGGATAAAAAACCTTGAATCTATTATTGACAAAAATACTCCGGGCAATTGTCCTTTTTGCAATAGTATAAATATGGATTATTCAATGCATGTAATAGATGACAAGACAAATATGGGATATGGTGTGATATGGTGTAATGATTGTAAAAATGCATTTCATATATCGAGGATGAAAGTATCTCCCAATATGATAAATACTTTGGTTCCGGAAGGATTAAAGTATTAAGTAACATCAGTAGTTTATGTCTAGTTTTACCGGAATTAAACATGTAATTAATAAAAAGATAGTATAAGAATCTATGTGTTATTGTTAGGAATAATTTTTTATGAAAACATATTATATATGGATTGCTACATTCGAAGAGAATGACTTTGAACAATATTGGGATAATGAGTCTTATGAAAATGAATTAAAACTTTTCAAAGAGGGGCGTGGAGCTAAACCTGATAGTAGAATAAAATGTGGATTTTGCAGGGAAATGGGATTGGAAGAACTGGATGAAAAGGACTTTTGGTTTTGTTTTAGGGCTTCTTTATGTAATGTACGTGAGCTTGCAAAAGATTATATCTCTGATTTAGATGAATTTGAGATGAGGTGTAATGAAAAAGGTATTTTAGAAGGAAATGTTATCTGGGGAGTAGCTGTTAAAGATTTCCCGGATTTAGATCCGAAAGTTTGCAGTATGCATTATATTGATAAATTTGAAGTGTAAAGCTTTATTAAGTCCTTTTGTTTTGACCCTTTTAATGTGTTAATATATCAAAAAACTAAATCAGGTATATGGGAGATATTTATGTACAAAATATTTGTATATGGGACTTTGAAATCTGAATATCTGCAAAATAAGCTTTTTGGGCATACATTAGAGTCATATGATGCTAAGCTTGAGGGTTATTCTATAAATACAGGTGAGAAGTATTTTAATGTAATTCCAAATGATGGAGGATGTGTTAAGGGTAAGGTATTGCTTGTAAGTGAAAAGGATATACTTTATATAGACCAATGGGAATCTGTTCCTATGTATGTAAAGGACAAAGTGAAGGTACATTCAAAATATGGTTATGAGGATGTTTATATCTATATAAAGAAAGATAAAGAAGACAAGATAAAATTGCAGGATGATGTCTTGAATATGAGCAACAATGAAAATCTTGAAGCCACCATTGATGAGTTTGCAGGTGCCAGAGATATTGAGTTTCCGGTATGTGACATATATCTGAATTATCATATAGATTTAAGTGCAGGTGCTTTGAGTGATTCTAAGAAAGTTAAGGATGTGTTTACTGAGCAGGTAAAAGACAAAGAGGTTTCATTCATAGGATATGAGTATTTGTATTATGAAAATTTTGGGCAGCAGGTTTCACTTTATTATACGGAGGAGAATGAAAAGGCTAATTTGACTGTGGTGATTCCTGTTTCCACCTGTAATCCTGTAAGGCTTTGTGAAAAGGCTTTTTTTGGAAAACTTGAAATAGAAGGCAAAGATTTTGCAGATTACATTTATTCAAAATATAATATCAAAGTATTGAAAAAATCGAAGGTGACAATCTATTCGTCAGGTGAAATTGATAAGTCAAAAATTGTTGAGATTTTATCTGCCGGGGAAAGTAATGAGATTATAGAAGCGGCAGATATGGATATATCAAGGAGTGAGGATATTAAAGTATATGCCTTTAATAATGTGAGAATATGTATACCGAAGAGCTTTGCGCCTTCATATATTGACAGGTTGAAGTCTTTGTTGTCATTGTAAAAAAGAACTGCCACATTTGATGTGACAGTCCTTTAATAGAAACTATTTTTTGAACAGTTTTGCGAAGAAGCCTTTTTTCTTAGGCTCAGGCTTTATAAGTTTTCCGCCTTTGACACTCTAAGTGTTGGGTAAATTTTTCATTCCAAGTTAATTCTACCACAAAAATAGGACCTTTCGCATGAACGAATGGTCCTATTTCTTGCGTATGAGAATATTGTTATTGCAAAATATATGTATTCATCATAAAATAAAGTCATATACACGGTTTTATTTTTTCTATGTTCAGTTTAAAGTTTATATCTTATTAAAGTAATTTTTACCGAAGCAAATAAGTATTATTAAAGGGAGGTCGTATGAGAGGAAGCAAGGAAAAAGATATTACACAAAAGGCACTTGAGATGTATAATGATGTGTTTGCAGATATTATAAATGTACTACTGTTTAATGGGGAGAGTGTAGTAACGGAAGACAGTTTGACAGATGTATTGCAGGAAAGTATTCTAAAGATAGATGGTAGAATAAGAGCACAGTATAGGGATATCGCAAAATACTGGTACAACAGTAAGATAAAATTATCAATGTTCGGTCTGGAGAACCAAACAAAACCTGAGAAACTGATGCCACTTAGGATCTTTGGATATGACGGAGCGGAGTATACGAGGCAAGCTAAAAATGAGAACAGTAAAGAAGCAAGATATCCCGTTATTACATTAGTATTGTACTTCGGATATAACGGCAGATGGTGTCATCCAACGAATTTGCTTGAACTTTTGGATATAGATAAAAGAATCAAACCATATGTGAATGATTTCAAGATGAATCTATTTGAAATAGCATACCTTGACAGGGAAAAGATAGATATGTTCAAGAGTGACTTTTGGATACTTGCCGATTATCTGTATCAGATGCGTGTAAATAAGGATTATGTAGCAAGTGACACAGTAATTGAACATGTGGATGAACTTTTGATGTTGATGTCGGCAATGACAAAGGACTACAGATTTGAAGAGACCATAAATGAAGTTAAAGGAAAGGAGCATGTGACTATGTGTGAGGTACTTGATAGAGTAGAGGCAAGAGGAAGAGAAGAAGGAATTAAAGAAGGAATTAAAAAAGGAATTAAAGAAGGTACTGTAAATATCCTTATTTCTCTGGTAAATGATGGGATTCTAAGCATTGCGGATGCAGCAAAAAGAGCCGGCATTAGCGAAGAAAGCTTTAGAGGATATTTAGAGCGAGGTTAATGCAAATTAGCGTATAGTTTTGAATATATTTAAATAAAATCAGTGGGGTGTAAAAAACTCAATAAAGTTTTTTCACACCCCGCCTTTTTATAGAAACTATTTTTTAAACAGTTTTGCAAAGAAGCCTTTTTTCTTAGGCTCAGGCTTTATAAGTTTTCCGCCTTTGACACTCTTTATATCCGAGATATAGATACCGCTTACTACAGCTTTTACTTCTGTCTTTAGAGGTATCATTGCAAATACTTTTTCATCTGCCATGAGTGTCATTATTCTTGGCCCTACCTTGGCCTTTACTATGGGGACTTTCGTCCATTTCAGATACCAAGGCGTCTGCTCATATACAATCTTAGGCAGACCTGATTCTTTTATTTTCAGTTTCTTTTTATCTATAATAAGCATCGAAACCGTTTGTTTGGCAGCTTCCATAGCCGCCTGTGACTCTACCTGCTTTGTCTCCATCTTTCTTCCGAAAAAATAGAGGGCAACTAAGGCAGCGAGTAATATAACGAGTATGACAATAAGAATTGTCAAAAATGTTCTCACTTTTAATTCCTCCAAAAATAAAAATTGTGAAGTATCACTGACGACAATTATATCAAAATCTTAACAATTTATCAACAAATTCTCAATATGATACCGATAAGTCTAATTTAAGTTTGAAGATATTGTGATATAATAGCTTCATAATGTTTTTTAGGAGGTTATATGAGAAAGATACTTATTGTTATAGATATGCAAAACGATTTTATTGACGGGAGTCTCGGTACTAAGGAAGCTGTAGGCATAGTAGAAGCTGTTAAGAAAAAAATCCTTACATATGATAAGAGAGATGTGTTTGCAACTATGGATACGCATAAAGAAAACTACCTTGATACTCAGGAGGGTAAAAATCTTCCGGTATCACATTGTATAGAAAATACTGAGGGTTGGGAGCTGAATAATGAGATAGCAGGGCTTATATATCCTGAGAATGTATTTAAGAAGCCGACTTTTGGAAGTATGGAGCTTGCGAAAAAGATAAGTGAGATAGCTAAAGAGGGAGAGATTGAAATAGAGTTGGTCGGACTTTGTACAGATATATGTGTGGTTTCCAATGCTCTGCTTTTGAAGGCGTTTTTACCTGAGACAAAGATAAGTGTAGATTCCGCATGCTGTGCCCGGTGTGACTTTAGAAAAGCATAATGCCGCACTTGAGACTTTAAGAAGTTGCCAAGTGAATATAGAATAATATTTCAGATTGATTAAAAGTCTTACATACAAGTTTTGCTTGTTTGTAGGACTTTTTTTGATTTCACAAATTGTTCACAGAATAACAGATTTTTTTAAGTTTCATTTCAGCTTGAGATTGTATCCTTAATGCATCAAAGGAAAACAAACCTTTAAAAAATAAAAAAGAGGTATACATATGAAGAAGAATATAAATAAAAAAAATAAGACAATAGCTTTATCGCTGGCAGGAATGGGACTTATGTTAAGCCTTGGTGCTTGCAGTAATGTAGGAGCCAATGCGGCTACAGTAAGTGCAAATGTAAGCAACAAGGACACTAAGGGAAGTACCACAAATATAAGTGTGGACAATAACACTGTAAGTATAAACGGAGACGGTGCAAGCAGTGAAGGCAATGTTATAACTGTAAGCAAAGCAGGCAATTATAATTTTACCGGTACTTTGGATGAGGGACAGATAATTGTAGATGCTGACGGTGATGTAAACTTTACATTCAACAATTTCAGTATTTCATATTCCAAGGATGCTCCGATAGTGGCAAAGAAAGGAAACTTAAATATCGTATCGGCTGACGGTACGGAAAATAAGGTCAGTGATAAGAGAGCTGCCAACACAGAGGATGAAAACAGTTCAAGTGAAAGCTCAAAGGAGGCATATGACGCGGCCATCTATGGTGAAGCCGATATAAATCTTAGCGGAAGCGGCAAGCTTACAGTAGAAGGAGGCTATGAGGACGGAATACACAGTAAGTCAAACTTGAGTGTTGAGAGCGGAAATTATTCAGTTACGGCTTCACACCACGGACTGAACGGAAAGACAACTTTGGTTGTTAAGAACGGTACTTTTGATATTACTACTGTAGAGGATGCATTCCACTCAAAGGGCGATGTTACCGTAGAAAACGGTGAAATAAATATAAACGCAGGTGATGATGCGGTACATGCCGACAATACGCTTACCGTCAAGGACGGAAAGATAAATGTTGCAGCCTCCAATGAGGGACTTGAAGGTATCACTGTAAATATTGAAGGCGGAGACATTACTGTCAATTCAAGCGATGACGGAGTGAATGCGGCAGGTGATACCGAGGACGGATCGCAGGCAACAAGCTACGCTATAAATATTTCAGGCGGCAACTTAAAGGTGGTACCGGGCGGTGACGGTATAGATTCAAACGGTGATCTGAATATTTCAGGAGGAAATATATTTATAGACGGTCCGTCTGACGGTGGTAATGCACCTGTTGACTATGACGGAACCGCCACTATAACAGGCGGAAGCATACTTGCTACAGGAAACTCAGGTATGTTTGAGGGCTTTAACGGCAACGGCTCAACTCAGTCAAGTATTATATATTATCTTGACAGCAATGTTACACCGGGAAGTGCCATTAAGCTTACTGATGAATCGGGTAATGAGATATTCTCGTCGGCAGATCAGACTCAGAGCTACAATGCGGTACTTTATAGCAGTGATAAGCTTGAGAGCGGAAAGAAATATGAGATAAGTGTCGGTGACAGTAAGGAGTCTGTAACATTGGAGAGCGGATCCAATACTGTCGGAAACCGTCAGGGCGGAATGGGCCAGCCGCCGCAAGGAGGAAACTTCGGAGGTCCGCAGGGCGGAGGTAACGGAGGCCGCCAGGGTCAGCCACCGCAGGGAGGCCCATAAGGAGGAAACCAAAATCAGCCGCCGCAAGGAGGAAACTTCGGAGGTCCGCAGGGCGGAGGTAACGGAGACCGTCAGGGTCAGCCGCCACAGATGAACGGAAACGGTAGAGAGCAGGGCGGAATGGGTCAGCCGCCGCAAGGAGGAAACTTCGGAGGTCCACGAGGCGGAAATAACGGAGACCGACAGGGCCAGCCACCGCAGATGAACGGAAACGGTAGAGAGCAGGGCGGAATGGGTCAGCCGCCACAGGGAGGAAACTTCGGAGGTCCACAGGGCGGAGGTAACGGAGACCGTCAGGGTCAGCCGCCACAGGGAGGTCAGAAGCCGGATCAGGCACATATTGATGACAGCCAAAACAGTAAAAATAAAGGTGACTCAAAGAAGAAAAAGAACAAACAAAAGAATAATAAAAACACTGAGAACAAATCGGGGAAGGAGCAATAATGAGAAGATTCGCCCTAATACCGGCGTATAAGCCAAATGAAAATTTGATATATTTTGTGCAGTCCTTGGAAAAAAGAGGAATAGAGGTAGTAGTGGTGGATGACGGCTCAGGGGGAGAATATCTTCCCCTCTTTTCACAACTTGGAAAAAACAGCAATGTAAAGATTATAAGATTTTATATAAATCAGGGAAAAGGTGCGGCACTGAAAGAAGGGCTTTCATATCTGAATAATATAGAAGGCGATTTTACAGTGATCACATTAGATGCAGACGGCCAACATTCACTAAAGGATGCGATATATTTGCTTGAAAAAGCCGCTAAGAGTGAAGATGTTTTGATACTGGGCTCAAGGGAGCAGTCAAAGGATTCACCTCTTCGCTCAAGGATAGGAAATTATATTACAAAAAAGGTATTCTGTTTTTCTACAGGAGTGGATATAGAGGATACTCAAACAGGTATGAGAGCATTCAAAAAAAGTCTTATACCGAAACTTTTGGAGATAAAAGGTGAGAGATATGAGTACGAGATGAATATGTTGCTTGAATTTGCCAAGGAGGGTATCAAGATGAAAGAATATCCTATCGAAACAATTTATATCAATGACAATGAAGAGAGTCACTTTGATACGGTGAAGGACTCTATAAGGATATACAGTCAGATTATAAAGTTTTGCACAAGTTCGTTGCTGTCATTTGGCATAGATTTTTTGATATACAGTATAAGCTTGATAATGTCGGGGAGTATATTATTTTCAAATGCTTTTGCCAGAATTATATCACTGCACTTTAATTTCTTTATGAATAAGAAGTTCGTATTTGAAGAGGGCAAAAGCGGCAAAACAAGCAGTAAGGAATACTTAAGCTATTTGGGATTGGCGGCATTTATATTTGTTATGAATACATTGATACTTCGCGGAATAGTGGAAACATTTCATATAAATGCAATTATTGCAAAGATACTTACAGAGGTGATTTTATTTACATTATCATATTTGGTGCAGAAAAAACTTGTATTCTCAAGAGAGAACAAAAAGATAGCACAGATTGTTTAAAAGAATGGAGTAAGATATGAAAAAATTCGGTAAAAAAGGACTTGGAGTGCTGTACGGTGTACTTTTATTTTCATTCAGTACATATGCGCTTTTAGATACTTTTGTGATACCGCACCCTATGCAGAGTGTGGAGATAAATGCAATAGCGGAAACTACAAGCACTTCAGGCATAAAAGAAAGCGTTGAGGCTGCAATACAGTCAAAGCTTGGTAATAATACGGATACTTCGGTACAAACCGACAGCTCTACAACCGCATCCGAAAATGCGGATACTACGGTGGAAACTGCTGCAAGTGTTGTTGAGGGTGGAACAGTTATAGGTCAGTACTCGGACAGTAAAACAAGTATTACATTAAAGCAGTACAGAGAGTATGACAGCAATATTTATGTGGCGGATGTGACCGTATCGGACGCTTCCGATTTAAAGACCGCACTTGCCGATAATACCTACGGAAGAAATATCACAGATACAACTTCCGATATGGCGGCAAACAATAATGCGGTTTTGGCAATCAACGGTGACTACTACGGTGCAAGACAGAGCGGATATGTTATAAGAAACGGTAAGCTTTACCGTGATACTTCAGGAAACAGGGACGCTTTGGTAATACAAAAAAACGGTGAGTTTAAGTTTGTTTCAGAAAGTGAGACAAGTGCAAGCGAGCTTTTACAAGACGGAGCGTTACAGGCATTTTCATTCGGTCCGGTGCTTTTAAATAACAGTGAGATTTCAGTAGGCGAAAATGACGAGGTGGGTATGGCAATGGCAAGCAATCCGAGAACAGCTATAGGATACCTTGGAAACAATCACTATGTATTTGTAGTATCTGACGGAAGAACAAGTGAGAGTGCAGGATTAAGTCTTTATGAACTTGCAAGCTTTATGAAAGAACTGGGTGTAAAGGATGCCTACAACTTGGACGGCGGCGGTTCTTCCACTATGGTATTTAAGGGAGAGATTATAAACAATCCTACCACAAGCGGACGCTCCGGTGAGGAAAGAGCTGTAAGCGATATAGTATATATAGGAGGTGAAAGCTGATGAAGAAATCATTTATATATCTTGGAATCTCGGCATTTGTATTTATATTTTCACAAGTGTATGAGCATTTCTCACACGGAGTCTATTCAGGCTTTATGATATATGCGTTTTTGATACCTTTATTAGGGCTTTTTGTACCAAGTATTTTAAACAGATTTATACTAAAAAGAGAGATTCCGGACATGGCCAAGCTGTCATTAAAATGCGGTATAGCAACACTTACGGTAGGTTCAATATATAAGGGAGTCCTTGAAATATACGGTACAAGTACAAACTTTGAGATAATTTATCTTATAGTCGGATTGGCGTTTTGTATACTTGCAGGTATACTGATGACAATAAAGGTGAATATAAAAGGGGGTGTGAAAAAACTCGATTGAGTTTTTTCGCATCTCCCTTTTTGCAATTATTGTGTATAAATGACTAAAATCATACGCAAAAAAAGCACACTTCCCCTACCCCATAGAAATTCTTTTTTTGAATCTATGCGGCAGTTCTGCTTCTTGTCTTTTTTTTCTGATATTTATATAAATTATGGCCTATCGCCACGAGTAAAACTTCCAGTTTGACTGAATGAATACCTCTTCGGACAATTCTCTGGTACCAACGGTTGCTTTTCATAATTCCGAAAGTACCTTCTGCTTGTATCGAACGGTTCATTCTCAATAACGCACCGTGGATACTTTCCAGGTTTTCGATTACTTCCTGATGCATGGAAGTTAGTTCCTGATTGATCCGAACGGTTCGATTCTTATCTGTCTTCTTACATTTCTTTGCATATGGACATCCGCTACAGTCTTCGCATTCATACACTTCTTCCTTGCGCCCGTACTGATTTCCCCTCACATTTTTTCTGTATAAAAAATGGAATGCTTTATCGTTAGGACATCTCATGACTCCTTGCTCATCAATTCTGAAGTTAACTGCACGAAATGGGTCTTCATGATATTTTCGATCCTTAGTTTCCTTTTTAAACATTGGAAATTTCATATACTTCTCAATTCCGTTCTGTTCACAGAAAATATAATTGTTGTATGAGCCATATCCGGCATCTGCCACAGGATATTTGGGATAGAATCCATAAGTTTGTTTGAAGTGCTCCATCAAAGGAACAAAGCAATCCATATCCGAACGATAATGGTTCACATCAACAACTGCAATATATTCATCTGCTACACCAATCTGTACATTATATGCCGGCAGAATCTGATCATTGCCCATGTAATCCGTTTTGATACGCATAAAGGTAGCGGAGTTATCTGTTTTAGAGTAACTGTTTCGGTTAGGACCACAGATTTCAATTTTTTGTATGTATTCTTGAAGTTTCTGACAGAAAGTAGTCAAGTGTTCATAATGACGCTGTTCTTTGGATTTTCGCTTTCCACTTCCGTAAACAAATGTACTGGTATCCAGTTCCCATAAATGTACTAGCTGCTCAACGATTTCATTCAGATAATCCGGTACATACTCCGAGTTTATTGTGATCTGTACCCCGCTCCATGCGATTTCTGCATTAATTTCCTCAATCTCCGCAGTGATTTTTTCGTAAAGCTTGTAACGGAACTTTTCGGTAGCCTTCTTCCATACCCAGGTATACTTGTTTGCGTTTGCTTCAAACTTGGAGCCGTCGATGTAGAGATGTTGCAGATCTACATGCTCCTCGTTAAAGATAGCATGATTGATATCGTTAAAAATGTTTTCAATCTTATCTTTAAGTATTTTATTGATGAAATATCCAAAGGTTCTGTATGACGGAGTCCGGTAATCCATGAGATAAATGAACCTGATATTAACTTTGCAGTTGTCTTCAAGTTTTCTCAGAGAGCAGTAACCGCTAGTCATAAATCCGAAAAGTACTGTCTTTAACATGTTGACCGGATTATATCTGCGTCGTCCGGTTGTGTACTCCGGAATATCCGTCAGATACTTGTTTAAATCGATTCCTCCTATCAATCTGTCAAATGTTAAAACAGGATCCAGCAGATCCAAACAATCTGAAAGAAACAGTGGAAAAATATTCTTGTTTTGAATTACAATAGGTATTGGGTAAATTTTTCATTCCAAGTTAATTTTACCACAAAAATAGGACCTTTCGCATGAGCGAATGGTCCTATTTCTTTTGGGGACTTATTTCACAGCCCCTTTTATATTGGTTATTCAGTTATAAAATTATTGAGTTAATACTATAAAAAGTCACAGCTTAAAAAAATTAAAAAAATTTAAAAAAATTGATATTGTTTTTTTCACAATGTTATAATTATACTCAGTTATTTAGTTTTTTTATAAATTTTAAATTAAAAAAACGGGAGAAAAAGTTTTATGAAACGAAGTATATATGGGAGCTTAATAGGGTTATCAATAGCAGTAACTACATTGTTTATAGCGGGTTGTGGTTCTGACACTACAGTAGCTTCTAAAAATGAAGCTAAAACAGAGACTAGTAGTTTATCTAAGTCAAGTAATGATAGTACTACTGAAAGTACAGAAGCAGCTAAAAAAAAGGTTGATAATTCTGCTTTTGAGTTTTATGACGCAATACAAGATAATGACTTATCAAAGTATACATTAAATAGTGCTGCAAGTGAATTTTTAAAAGGCCATTCAGATCTTTTTCCGTCTGAAGATATCCATAGTATACCTGATAATTTGATAGATTATACAAGTAAGTCTGAGCATATATCAAAATCACCTGATAAGTATGGTGATAAGCTGATATATCTTCAAGGTGTAGGTATAACACAAATTAGAGAAGAAGATTATCCGGGAGGAAAACTTACATGGTTTAATGCTGTAGATGATAATAATAATTTTTATACTGTAATATATAGAGGTGAATTACCGGGTATAATTGAAGGTAATGTGGTTAATATAATAGGTCTACCGGTTGGATCGTCTTATTATGATAATACAAGTGGTGGACAAACATTAACAATAGTTCTTGCAGGATGCAATGTGACACTATATGAAAGTAGTAATAACAGTGTACCACAGAACAGTTTATCAAATAATTCACAACAACAGACTGAACAACCTATTCAAAGCACAGATTTATCTGAATATGTATTACCATATAGTGATTCAACATATTATACTATGAAGGATGTGGTACATTTGACACCTGAAGATATTAGAATTGCCATAAATGAGATATATGCAAGGCATGGAAGGATGTTTACATCAAAGGATTTACAGGACTATTTTAATTCTAAATCTTGGTATCATCCTACAGTACCTGCTGATCAGTTTGATGAATCTACATTAAATGATTTTGAGAAAAAAAATATTGAATTATTAAAACCACTGAGATAAATAAAATAAATATTGAGTAGTGTGTTTTATGTATAACAAGTTAGTAGGCTGTAAAAGGAGAAACAAAGATGAGTTTAGAGAATATTTCAAATCAAAGTAGTAATGATATGCAGATATCAAGTAGTAACAAGGATTCGGTAATAGGAAAAGTATACAATTTTTCAACGGTAAGATATGCTACATTGAAAAAAATTTGGTTAATGGAAAGATAAGGAGTGAAGTTACATTTTCAAACGATAGATTATTTATTGATACAAAACCTAGAAGTTTTTAATAAAGTACCGGTTGTTTTTATATGATGAAATTATAGGTGTCACAATAACTGTTAAACTACATCTTTGGCATTGTATTTTTATGTTGTTATCTATTGCATTTGCTATTGTAATGCCATTAACGTTAATTTTAGCAGCACTTCTTTTCTGGGTTGGAAGAGATAGAAAGATAACTATTACACAGAAAAGTGGTGTAAGTGTTGTAATATATTCAACGACTAAGGAACAAGCTGAAGAATTTAAGAATGATATTAGAAAAAGTTGCTAATATACAGTAAAATATAGCTTAAATATTTGTAGATAGGAGTATAATCTTAAGAGATTGATGCTCCTATCTACTTTGTCTTATATATGAAAATACACATTAAAGCATATCTTTTTATTCTCACTCTTTACCTTGATTTCACCTTTGTGCATTGCGACTATCTCCTTTGCAATGGGAAGTCCCAGACCGTAGCCGGCGCTTGAGTGGGATTCATCAAGTCTGTAAAATCTTTTGAATATGTTTTGAGTATCTTCTTTTGAAAGCTCTTTTGAGATGTCATTTTCCACAGAGAGAATGACATTATTTTTTTGCTTGCAGAGTGTAAGGCTTGTATGAGATAAGGAGTACTTTAGGGCATTTTCCAAAAGTATTGATATAAGGTCCTTTATCTTTTTGGCATCTCCGAGTATGGAGATATTATCAGCTATATTGTAATCGAGAGATTTTGAATCCTCGAAAAATAAAGGTTCAAAATACATACATTCATTATCTGTAAGCTTTGAAAGTTCTACAGGCTGCATCTGCTCTTTTCTGTCCTGCCAGTTTTCAAGCCTGCCGAGGTTTAAAAGGTCCTCGGTCAGATGCTTCATTCTGGTGCTCATCTCATCAATGCCGTAAATATTTTTCTTAATCATATCAATACTTTGAGTACCGAAATTCTCTTTTGACAGAAGATTTTTGAGATTGCCGATATTATTTATAATAACTGTCAGCGGAGTCTTAAGCTCATGTGACGCATCCGAGATAAACTGACGCTGTGAGATAATAGCATCACTCACCGGACGAATACTCTTTTTCACAAAATATCTTGAAAAAAGTATTATGATTGCAGACAGTATAAAGAACAAAGCTGTAAGTAAAACAGAAAGTCTTTGTAAGCTTTTTATCTCGTTGCTAAAGTCTGTGACTGCAATACGATACAATGTATTATCTTTAAAGTTTGGATCATTAGAGTCACTGTGTTTATCCTTATCAAAATGACCGGATTTATCCTCAAAATTATCGGAAGGAGTATCCTTTTTACAAAGATAAGCAATCTTACCGCCGTTTATTGAAGAAAAAAGTTTTTCATCCTCATTTATCTTAGATATTGCGTCTTTTGCTATTTTTGACTTGGTATCGGCATCCAAGAAAAAATCAGGTCCGTTGCTGTCAATCACTTCAGAGTCGGAGTTTACAAGCATCATAAAAACAGGGTATGAACCTGATGAATTGTAATCATGCATAGGTGAATTGACGGCGGTAGAAGGGCGGTTTTGAGGCTGCTGTATAAAGTGTATCTGTTGAATAGGAAAGGGAAGATAAGTAAAAACAGCAGCAAAAATATACTGACGGATGACAAAAGCAAGGTAAGTCTTCTTTGTAATTTTTTAATCATCTCTACATTTCTCCAAGTGGTATCCGAGTCCTCTGCTTGCTACTATTAAAATATCCGAGGAGAGGCTTTTTAATTTTTTCCTGAGAAAACCTATGTAAACTTCAACATTGTTTTCCGTGGCGTCACTGTCATAGCCCCAAATCTTTTCCAAGAAAAAGTTCTTTGAGATATTGTTCTTGCCTTCCTTTAAAAGAAGCCTCATCATCTGAAACTCTTTAGATGAAAGTCTGATAGAGTTTTCACCTGAGATAAGTTCACCCGAGTCAAGGTCAAGTACGGTATCACCGAAACTTATCTGGTTGACTTCTTTTCCCTGTCTGCGAAGCAGTGCATTGACACAGGCCAAGAGTTCCCTTCTGTCAAAAGGCTTTGTAAGATAGTAGTCGGCACCTGAATCAAGCCCTTCCACTCTGTCAAGGATATCCGATTTTGCCGTCAGCATAAGGATAGGTACGCCGTTTTTTTGTGACCTAAGGGTTTTGGCTACCTGAAAGCCGTTCAGTTTCGGCAGCATTATATCAAGTATGAGCAGGTCAAAATGTGAGCTTTTTGCAAGTTCCAGTCCTTCCAAGCCGTCATAGGCACAGACCACATCATGTCCTTCCAGGATTTCTTTAACAGATGAGGCAAGCAAGACCTCATCTTCAACAACTAAAATATTCATACACACTCCAAAAACAAGTATTAACCTGATTGTATAAACCTTATATCACTGTGTCAAGAAAATAGATTTTACCGAGTAATTGATTTTAAATATATATGTATAATGCTGTAAATTATGACATTCTTAATTGATAACTATAAAAATATGTGGGATAATAAGGGAAGACTAAGAATAGGAGACAGGGTATGCAGGATAATAAAGAGTGGAATAATATCAGAGATAATGTTGTAGATGTTTTTGATGAAAATAATACCTTTAATCAGGCCAAGGAGTTTTCAAATAAGGCTTTGGATATATTAAGGCGAGTCGGTAATCCGATACAATACAATAAGAATGTAAATGTAAATACGGTTCCGAAAAAAGTAAAAGAAAAAAAGAAGACATACTTAAAGGCGAGCAGAGGAGATTTGCTGATAAGGATTTTTTTCGGCATACCGATAATGATAATTTTTGCTATACCGATGTTTGTCACGGCTTTGACGGTACTTCCGTTTTCTCTTAAGATATGGCTTATTATAATGGTTGCATTGGCCCCGTTTTTTGCAGTAGGAGCGGTCCTTGCAATACCGGCACTCTCAAATCTGAAGCTTGTAGACGAGGCTGAAAAAAATATTATCGTATAATGAATGATAAGCTTTTATATGAATATAGACGATATCGCGATGTTTGCAAACGAGAGCAGAGATAATGTAGAGAAGAATTTACGAAAGCTGATTGAGAGAAGGAATTTTTCCGCAGGGACATATAGATGCAAGCGGTCAGTGCTTTATGTTAAGTAATGAGGTATATAAAGAGTATTTGGCGCTTGAAGATCAGAGAAAGAAGTCAGCAGGTAATAGAGGATAAAAGAAATGTATCCGAGGGAAGTATTATACCTGAGGGCAGACAGTATGTACTTTCTATCAAAGAGATGCACCTTGGAATCAAATCGGAGCCGATGTCATCCAAGCTTACAAAGCTTGAGACTGTGCTTGTTGCAATATTTGACAGGGTTGAAAAGGAGCCTGACGAGTTAAAGAAACTTGATAAGCTGATGAGATATTATCTGCCTACCACGATAAAGCTTATAAAGACTTATTCCGATTTTGACAATGTGATTTCACCGAATGAGGAAATATTAAGTACTAAAAAAGAGATTGAATTGACAATTGACTCCATAAATGAAGCCTGCATGGAATTCCAGAACAGACTTTATAAGGATACTGCATTTGATGCCGATACCGATGCCGCATTACTTAAGACAATGTTGGCAAAGGAAGGTCTTATAGATGAAATGAAATAATGAGGTGTGAATATGAATGAGAATGATTTGAAAAAAGACGATATGAACTCACTTGATGATATGTTAAAAGAGGCTCCAAGCTTAAGCTTTGATATGCCTGAGGTAAAGCCTGAAGTTGTTGAGATAAAAGAAGAGAAGAAAAATGAAACACCTGAAGTCAAGCTCTCACCTGAGGAAGAAAAGATGGTGGATGAGTTTGCGTCAAAGATAGATATATCCAATTCACAGGCGATACTTGCATATGGTGTTGGAAGTCAAAAAAAGATTGCGGACTTTTCTGAAAACGCACTTGAGAGAGTAAAGACAAAAGACCTCGGTGAGATAGGCGATATGCTTGCAGGGGTGGTCGGTGAAATCCGTTCACTTGAAACTGAGGAAGATGAAAAGGGGCTTTTCGGTTTCTTTAAGAAAACAAGCAATAAGTTGGCAAATCTTAAGGCAAAGTATGACAAGGTGGAGACCAATGTCAACAATATTGCCAAAGGCGCTTGAGGACCATCAGGTGACTCTTATGAAGGATGTGCTGATGCTTGATAAGATGTATGAGTTAAATATGAACTACTACAAGGAATTGTCTATGTACATTTCTGGCAGGCAAGAAAAGACTTGAAAGAGCCAACAATGTGGAGCTGCCTGAGCTTATAAAAAAGGCCGACGAGAGCGGTCTGCCTGAGGATACACAAAAGGCAAAGGATTTCTCACAGATGATAAACCGCTTTGAAAAGAAGATATACGACCTTGAGCTTACAAAGACCGTATCACTTCAGATGGCACCGCAAATAAGACTTATCCAAAACAACGACTCTATGATGTCGGATAAGATACAGTCAACTATTGTAAACACCATTCCGCTTTGGAAAAATCAGATGGTGATTGCTATCGGATTAAAGCATTCAAACGATGCCGCCAAGGCACAAAAGGCTGTATCCGATATGACTAACGAGCTTTTAAAGAGGAATGCGGATGCATTAAAGACTGCCACTATAGAGACTGCAAAGGAATCGGAGCGCGGTATAATAGATATTGAAACACTTAAAAATACCAATAAGACTTTGATATCTACCTTTGATGAAGTTATAAAGATACAGGATGAGGGCAGACAAAAGAGAAAAGAAGCGGAAGCCGAGCTTAGAAACATAGAAAACGAGATGAGAACAAAGCTTCTTGAAATCAGTAACAGACAGGCAAACAGTAACAGATAGGAATAAAAATGAACAATTGGAGACAAAGATATCATATTGAACCGAAGAGCGGATGGTTGAACGATCCTAACGGGCTTTGCTTTTTTAAGGGATACTACCATGTGTTTTATCAGTACGCTTATGAACCTGTAGGCGGAAATAAGTACTGGGCACATCTTAAATCAAAGGATTTGATAAATTGGGAAGAGGCGCCTTTGTTTTTATCTCCGGATAAGGAGTTTGATAAAAACGGAGCCTACTCGGGTTCCGCATTGGTAAAGGATGATATGATGCATATCTTCTATACCGGCAATGTAAAGCATAAGGGAGACTTTGACTATATAAATACTGGCAGAGAAAATAACACGGTCCATGCGGTGAGTAAAGACGGCGAGTGTGTGGATTCAAAGAATGTGATAATGTTTAATAAGGATTATCCTGACGGACTTACTTTGCATGTGAGAGACCCTAAGGTGTTTGAGTATGAAGGCAAATATTACATGGTACTCGGCGCAAGGACAAAAGAGGACAAGGGTGAGGTGCTTGTATATGAGTCTGAGGATTTGGACAGCTGGAATCATATCAGAACTTTTGAGACTATGGCAAAGTTCGGGTATATGTGGGAATGTCCGGATCTGTTTGAGATAAACGGGCAGTGGATTTTGATGGCTTGTCCGCAGGGGCTTGAGGGCGGAAAGTATGAATTCCAAATATCTACTCATGCGGATATTTCATTATAGACGGTGATTTCAGAAAAAACGGCTATATTGTGGAGTATAAGGAAGCGGATTTGGGATTTGATTTTTATGCACCGCAGACCTTTACACATGAGGGAAGAAGACTTCTACTCGGATGGATGGGTATGCCTGATGCAAAGTATACAAACCCGACTGTCGAGTACGGATATCAGCACTGTATGAGCACATTCAGAGAGTTGGATTTTGACAATGATACTCTTATTATGAAGCCTGCAAAGGAATACAAATCTCTCAGAAAGCATTGCTTTGATTTTGATGAGGAGAATAAGTCTTACAGTGTAGGTGATGACAGAGCCTTTGACCTTGAGACCCAAAATTTCGGCGATAAGTTTGATATTGAAATTTTTGATACTCTAAAGCTTGACTTTGATTCCGGTAGAGGTGACTTTGAGCTGTCTTTTATTGCAAACGGATACGGCAGAGATGCAAGATATATAAGAGTAAAAAAGATAGAAAATCTCAGACTTATGATTGATGCAAGTTCCGTAGAGGTATTTGTAAATGACGGCAAGCATGTGATGTCAAGCAGAATGTATCCAAGTGAGTATAAAGGTATTAAAGTAAACGGCAATATCACAGGAAAGCTTTATAAGTTGGATGTTTAGTTTTTTTAAAAATAGAAAAGATAGTAATATGAAGTTGATAGTTGGATTGGGGAATCCGGGAAGAGAGTATGTAAACACCAGACATAATGCAGGCTTTTATGTAGTTGAGAAGCTTGCATATGAGCTTGGTGAGGATATAACCGAGAGAAAATATAAGGGGCTGTTTGCAAAGGCAAGGATTGGAGATGAAAAAGCCATACTGCTTGAGCCGCAGACATATATGAACAACAGCGGTGAGTCCGTCAGAGCCTTATGGACTATTTTAAGATAGAGGCAAAGGATGTGATAGTGGTGTATGACGATATAAATCTTGAACCCGGAAATTTGCGTATCAGGTTAAAGGGAAGTGCCGGAGGACACAACGGCATCAAGTCTTTGATTGCACATATGGGCACATCGGATTTCCCGAGAGTAAAGATGGGAGTAGGTGAAAAGCCGGCAAGAATGGATCTTGCAGACCATGTGCTCGGGCATTTTAATGATGAGGATAAAAAGAAGCTTGATGAAGCCGCATCACATGCGATAGAGGCTATAAAGCTGATTGTGGACGGTCAGTATGATACGGCGATGAACAGGTATAATGTAAAAAAGACTAAGTAAGGAAGTATATGAGTTTATTTGAAAATCCCTTAAAGAAACTTGCGGATTTCGAGTCTTTGGAAGAAAGCATAAAAAAAGAGAAGTTTCCTTTACAGGTTACAGATATGTCGGAGCCCGGAAAGGCACATTTGATTTCAGAGCTTATGAAGGATGAAAGACCTTGGAAACTTGTAATAACATATGATGAGGACAATGCGAGCAGGCTATATGAAGATATAGGCTGCTTTTTGGGCGAGGTCTATCTCTACCCTGCCAGAGACTTGCTTTTTTTCAATGCGGATATAAGATCTTTGCAGATAACTTCAAAAAGAGTTGAGGTGTGGAAGCATCTTAGAGAAGATAAATGCGGTGTGGTGGTTACCACAATAGATGCGCTTATGGACAAGCTTGAGGACTATAATAAGTTTTGTAAGGCCACACTTGAGATAAAAAAAGAAGACAAAATTGACTTGGAGGAGATGTCAAAAAAGCTTACGGATATAGGATATGAGAGAAGCTTTGAGACCGACAATCCTGGACAGTTTTCAATAAGAGGCGGAATACTGGATATTTTTCCTCTGACCGAGGAAAATCCTGTAAGAATAGAGTTGTGGGATGATGAGATAGATGCTATGAAGAGCTTCGACCCTGCAAGTCAGAGGTCTATAGAGGAACTTGAGTGTGTGAATATCTATCCGGCAAAGGAGAGAGAAATCGGAGGAGAAGAATCTTTTCTCAGATATTTGATTATAAGAATACTTTGATATATATTGACGAGCCTGCAAGGACGATGGACAAGGCAATAAGGACTGAGGAAGAATATAATCAGAGTGCGGCAGGCAGAATAGAATCGGGTCAGTATAACAAGGAGGATATCCCCGATATATTCGGTGCAAAGGAGGTATTCCACTATTTGAATAAGTCTCCTGCCATCGCGCTTACAGGGCTTGATAACAGGATAAAAGAACTTGAAGTGAAGTCTGTTTATTCCGTTTTTTCAAGAATGAGCGGTGTATATCATGAGGACTTTACAAATCTTGTGGACGACCTTAAAAGATACAAGTCCGACAAGACAAAGGTTGCACTTATCTGTGCATCGAAGACCAGAGCGAAGAGGCTTTGTGACAGTTTTGTAAACGACTATTCGCTTGATGCTTTTTTTGCTGAGGAAAACTTTGACGTGAATATTGCTCCGGGGCAGATAGCGATATTTGTCGGAAATATACATTCAGGTTTTGAGTACCCTGCACTTAACTTTGCGGTGATTTCAGAAAGCGATATCTTTAAGGACAAAAAGAAGAAAAAAAGAAGAAACAAAGAGTATGAGGGAGACAGAGTAACTTCTCTAAGCGAGCTTTATATAGGAGATTATGTCGTACATGAGGACCATGGACTTGGAGTCTACAAAGGTATAGAAAAGATAGAAAGAGACGGCATTATAAAGGACTATGTAAAGATAGAGTATCAGGGCGGCGACAACTGCTTTGTGCCGGTTTCAAAGCTTAACAGAATACAAAAGTACGGCGGTGCCGAGATAAAAAAACCTAAGTTAAATAAGCTTGGCGGAGTTGAGTGGTCAAAAACCAAAAACAAGGTAAAGACTGAAGTCGAGGAAATGGCAAAGGAACTTGTGACTTTGTATGCAAGCAGATTAAACGGCAAGGGAGTGGTATACGGCGAGGACACACTTTGGCAAAGAGAGTTTGAGGAGATGTTTGAGTATGAGGAGACATATGACCAGTTAAAGGCTATTGAAGATGCAAAGAGAGATCTTGAGACCGGAAAGATAATGGACAGACTTGTATGCGGTGATGTGGGCTACGGTAAGACCGAGATTGCACTGAGAACCGCTTTTAAGGTAATACAGGAGGGATATCAGGTATTATACCTTGTGCCTACCACTATTTTGGCAAGGCAGCATTACAATACTTTTGTACAGAGAATGAAGGATTTCCCTGTAAAGATTGCACTCCTATCAAGGTTTAATACCAAAAAGGAACAGACAAAGACTATAGATGATCTTAACAAGGGGCTTGTGGATATAGTTATAGGTACTCACAGACTTTTATCAAAGGATGTGGTACCGAAAAAACTCGGACTTGTGATAGTGGATGAGGAGCAGCGATTCGGAGTAAAGCATAAGGAGAAGCTCAAGCAACTTTGTGAGAATGTAAATGTGTTGACACTTACGGCTACACCTATACCGAGAACTTTGCATATGTCTCTTTCAGGTATCAGGGACTTGTCCGTGCTTGAGGAGCCGCCTGTAGACAGAAAGCCCATCCAGACATATGTAATGGAGTACCATGATGAGACTGTTAAGGAGGCTATCAGAAGAGAGGTGGCCAGAGGCGGTCAGGTTTATTATCTTTATAACAGAGTCAACAATATAGAGGAAGTGGCGGCACATGTGAGGGCTTTATTGCCTGATATTGATGTTGAGTATGTGCACGGCAGAATGAATGAGAGAGAACTTGAAGCCAAGATGGTTGACTTTATAAACGGTGACGTGGACGTGCTTGTCACCACCACCATAGTGGAGACAGGCCTTGATGTACCCAATGCCAATACTATAATAGTCCACGATGCTGACAGGCTCGGCCTTTCACAGCTTTACCAGCTTAGAGGTAGAGTGGGCAGGAGCAAAAGAAGTGCCTATGCTTTCCTTATGTATACAAGAAACAAGCTTTTATCCGAGGAAGCGTCAAAGAGACTTAAGGCAATCAGAGAATTTACGGAACTGGGTTCCGGAATAAAGATTGCTATGAGAGATCTTGAGATAAGAGGTGCAGGCAATGTACTTGGAGTGACTCAACACGGGCATATGGAAGAGGTCGGATATGATTTGTATGTGAAGCTTTTAAATACGGCAGTCACCGCCTTAAAGACCGGAAAGCCTGTGGAAGAGGAAGTGGAGGCAAGTGTTGAGATTGATGACAGCGCCTATATTCCAAGTGATTATATTGACAATGAAGAGACCAAGCTTGAGATATATAAAAAGATTGCTCTTGTAAAAACCGAAGAGGATTTTTCGGATATGCAGGACGAGCTGATAGACAGATTCGGCGAGATGCCGAAACCTGTAGGCAATCTTTTGTATGTCGCAAGGATAAAGGCATTGGCAAGTTCTATGTTTATCACCGATGTAATTGTGAACAAGTTGCAGATAAAGTGGACAATGCGAGAAAATAAGCAGATGAATATGGATAACTTGGACAATTTCCTAAAGTCATTCGGCAAAAGCCTCACGGTAAAGTACGACAAAGTACTGAACTGGGAGTACAGAGACAGAGAAAAAATCTCTACGGAAGACAGAATGGAGTTTGCGGTGGAGATGTTTGAGAGGATGAAGGAGGAGCTGTTTTAGGCAGTTTTAGGCAGTTTTTAAAAATCATTTGACAAATATAGATAAATACAAGTATACTTAAAGACGCACAGCCGGGGAGATAGCGGTGTCCTGTACCTACAATCCGCTTTAGTAGGGGTGATGCCTTGCCTAGGGTGTACATTTGCTTAGCAGTCTAAAGCAAGTGGTGTTGAAGTGGGGGTCCCCACGCAATGGAAACTTTCGAACCGTGTCAGGACAGGAATGTAGCAGCACTAAGGAAGACCTTTCATGTGCCGTGAGATAGCCGCCGCGGAGCCGGCTACTTTGGCAACGTTTGTGAATGGCATTCGAAGCAAGGCGTGCATAAAAAGAGCATTATCAAAGGAATCAAAGGGGATTTTTTTGATAATGCTCTTTTGCGTTTAGTGTTTGTTGATTTTATAACAATACTATTGAAAAAAATTTTTTTCATTAATATAAAATAATGTAGATATTTGGAGGCAAGTTATTTGTTACTGAATCAAATAAGTAGCCGGAAGCATAGAGTTTGTCCGTTTTGATAGGAGGAAATATATGGCAATAAAGACTATAGGTGTATTAACAAGTGGTGGAGACGCGCCGGGAATGAATGCGGCTATTAGAGCAGTTGTTAGAACAGCAATTCACAATGGAATAAATGTAAAAAGGAATCATGAGAGGTTATGCAGGTCTTTTACAGGAAGAGATAGTGGATATGGAAAGTACAAGTGTATCTGAGATAATCCACAGAGGAGGTACAATCCTTTATACTGCAAGATGCCAGGAGTTCACAACAGCTGAAGGACAAAAGAAAGGTGCTGAAATCTGTAAAAAGCACGGTATTGACGGTGTAGTGGTTATCGGCGGTGACGGTTCATTCAAAGGTGCAGGTAAGCTTTCCGCACTTGGAATCAACACAATAGGTATTCCGGGAACTATCGACCTTGATATAGCTTGTACAGACTATACAATAGGATTTGATACGGCGGTAAATACCGCTATGGATGCCATTGACAAGGTAAGAGATACATCTACATCACATGAGAGATGTTCTATAATAGAGGTAATGGGAAGAAATGCAGGATATATCGCACTTTGGTGCGGATTTGCAAACGGTGCCGAGGATGTATTGCTGCCTGAGAGATATGACGGTAATGAGCAGGCACTTATAGACAGGATTATTGAGAACAGAAAGCGCGGTAAAAAGCATCATATCATAATCAATGCCGAGGGAATCGGACATTCAGTTTCTATGGCAAAGAGAATTGAGGCCGCTACAGGAATAGAGACAAGAGCTACAATACTTGGATATATGCAAAGAGGTGGAGCTCCTACATGTATGGACAGAGTATACGCTTCAATAATGGGAGCCAAGGCTGTAGAGCTTTTGTTGGCAGGAAAGTCAAACAGACTTGTAGCTTACAAAAACGGTGAGTTTGTAGATTTTGATATTCAGGAAGCATTGGCAATGAAGAAGGATATATCTGAAGACCAGTTCAGAATATGCAAGCTTTTGGTAAGATAATATGCCTGAAATGATAAACGGATATGACTTCGATTTAACAAAGAGTGATTCAATCGTTCTTTGCGGAGCAAGTTCATATGTTCAGAAGTATTATTTCAACGAAAAATTCAAACGATTACCGGATGAGATAAAAGATGAACTGAAGATAATGTGTGTGTCTTTTGCCGAAGAGGCGGGAGGCATACTCACTTTGGAGTTTGACAAATCCGGTAATTTGAATTTTTGTGTGAGAGTTGACGACGGAGATTTCTACTTTGACGATATTGAAAGCGGACTGAGGATAAGTTCTTATCAAAGAAAAAAAGAAGAGCTTTTGTCACAGCTTGAGCTTTTTTATAAAGTGGTGTTTTTAGGAGAAAATGTGGACGGCAATGATTGACAGGCTGATATTTTATATAAAAAAATATGAAGGCGTCCTGCTCTATCTTATATTCGGTGTGCTGACCACAGCAGTAAATTTTGCAGTATATTATATTTGTTTATACAAAATTTCATTGGATAAACCTTGCAAGTAATACAGTTGCATGGATATTGTCGGTTATGTTTGCTTTTATAACCAATAAAATATGGGTATTTAAAAAGCAAAAAGCTTTCAGAATGAACTTGTACTGAGGGAGCTGATAACATTTGTTGTGTCGAGATTATCCACATGGCTTTTGGAAACGGTTATTATGTTTGTAGGAGTAGATATATTAAAGGGATATTGGCTGATTGCAAAGGTTATTGCAAGTGTGCTTGTAGTCATACTCAACTATGTTTTTTCAAAATTATTTATTTTTAGAAAGAATAATGAAAATGCTTAAGAACTTTAAAATCGGAAACATAAATATAGAGGGCGGATTGTGCCTTGGACCAATGGCAGGTGTAAGCGACTTGCCATTTCGTCATTTATGTAAGGAAATGGGCGCTTCACTGCTTGTTACAGAGATGGTAAGCGCAAAGGCGATATATTTTAAAAATAAAAATACAGAGCCGCTTATGAAAATAGATAAGGCTGAACATCCTATAGCATTGCAACTTTTCGGTTCGGACCCTGATATAGTAGCCGAGATGGCGGCAAGTATAGAAGACAGAGATTTTGATATATTCGATTTCAATATGGGCTGTCCCGTACCGAAGATAGTCAATAACGGTGAAGGCTCCGCGCTGATGAAAAATCCTAAGCTTGTAGAAGAGATATTGTCAAAGCTGGTAAAGAGTGTAAAAAAGCCTGTGACATTGAAGATAAGAAGAGGCTTCAATGAAGATAATATCAATGCGGTTGAGATTGCAAAGATAGCGGAAGGTGCAGGAGTAAGCGCCGTTGCAGTACACGGAAGAACCAGAGAGCAATATTACTCAGGTAAGGCTGACTGGAATATTATAAGAGATGTAAAGTCGGCACTGAGTATACCTGTAATAGGTAACGGTGATGTGGTGGACGGCGAAAGTGCAAAGAGAATGTATGAGTATACAGGCTGTGACGGGATAATGATTGCAAGAGCGGCGAGAGGAAACCCTTGGATTTTCAGAGAGATAAGAGCGTATTTAAGCGGAGAAACGCCGGTAAAACCTACTGCAAAAGAGATAGTTGATATGATTTTAAAACATTGTAAGATTCAGATGGAATACGACGATGAAATTATGGCTGTCAGAAAGATGAGAAAGCATGTAGCGTGGTATACACATGGTATGAAGGGTTCTTCAGCACTCAGAGATAAGGTGAATCACGTTGAAAAGTATGATGAGCTGGAGTCACTGCTTAAGTCGACAGTGTGATATTATGTAAATTTTAATACATAAATATAAAAAATATGTTACAATGGTGGCAGAGTATGTGAATATAAGTTTTAGTCGGACATAGGGCTTTACCATATAAATTTACATATCTATTTTACATCCCAATCGGAGGATATATGAATAGAAAAGAACAGTATAAGCGTATTTTAAAATTCGGCTCGGCTGCCGTTATATTGCTTATTGAAGTGGGACTTTATTGGCTGCTTTGGCAACTGTATCTCAACAATATAATAGAAGAAAGATTCTGGAGAAGAGGAATCTGGCTGCTTTCCGCACTGTACGGTGTGCTTTGGTATTCTTTTTGCAGACCTACGGAGGACTCAAAATAGGTTACCTGAAAAGAGGAAATATAATTTATTCACATATACTTTCGCTGTTTATAGTGAATACGATAGGATACTTTATATTGGCCCTGATTGATAAGCGGTTTCATTCACCGGTTTCTTTTATACTGTTGACCGTTGTAGACGGGATAATAGTTTGTATTTGGGTTTTTTTATTTCAATGGATATACGGTGTACTCTTTCCGCCGAGAAGATTACTGGTAGTATACGGAGTGAGGCCGGTATTTTCCATAATGGAAAAGATAGGTGCCAGAGACGACAAGTATGTTATCGGTGGGTCTATAAGCATTGATGAAGGCATTGATAAGATAATGGCAAAGGCCAAAGAATTTGAAGGAATTGTCGTAGGTGATGTACCATCACATGACAGAAACCTCATCCTAAAAAAGTGCTATGACTCAAGCATCAGAGTATATATGATACCGAAGATAAGTGATATTTTGGTAAGATCATCTACCAATCTGAATTTGTTTGATACACCGATACTTCTCTCAAAGAATGAGGGATTGCAGATAGATCAGATGGCGGTAAAGAGATTTATAGACATTGTAGTAAGTTTGATCGGAATAATGCTTACATCTCCGTTATTTGTGATGTTCGGAGCTGCAATACATCTGGCAGACAGAGGACCGATTTTTTACACGCAGACAAGACTCACAATAGACGGTAAACTTTTTAAGATATATAAGTTCAGAACTATGAGAGTGGATGCGGAAAAAGACGGAGTGGCAAGGCTTGCAGGTGAAGCTGACGACAGGATAACAGATGTAGGTAAGATACTTAGAGCTACAAGGCTTGATGAGTTGCCGCAGTTATTTAATATAATAAAGGGCGAGATGAGTCTGGTCGGTCCAAGACCTGAGAGACCTGAAATCGCCGCAGAGTATATGGAGGATTTACCTGAGTTTGCTATGAGACTGAAGATGAAGGCGGGACTTACAGGATATGCACAGGTGCATGGAAAGTACAATACCACTCCATACGATAAGTTAAAACTTGACTTACACTATATAAGGAACTACAGTCTTTGGATGGATCTTATTTTGATTGTTTTGACTCCTAAGGTTTTATTTATGAAGGAGTCCACAGAAGGTGTAGGAGAAGGCGAGATAAATGCCAATAATAAGGATAAGTAAAAGCAGGGTGCAAACCTGCTTTTTTTGTGATAAGATGGTGTTACACGTCAAAGATTTCTATTTTTTCATATGTTGACAAAAATCATATAAGCGTATACAATAAAAGAGAACATACATTCGATGGAGGCTGTTATGAAAAAGGATAAAAATTCCAAAGCAACACAACAGGTAAAACAGGTAACGGAACATAGTGAGAAGCAGGCGGCGCTTGAGTCCGCTCTGACACAGATAGAGAAAGCATACGGTAAGGGTTCGGTGATGAAGCTTGGAGACGGTAATATTCACATGAATGTGGAGACTATTCCTACAGGTTCACTCGGACTTGATATAGCACTTGGAGTAGGCGGTATTCCGAAGGGCAGAATAATAGAAGTATACGGTCCCGAGTCATCAGGTAAGACTACGGTAGCTCTTCATATGGTTGCGGAAGCGCAGAAACTTGGCGGTATTGCGGCGTTTATAGATGCCGAGCATGCACTTGATCCTGCATATGCCGAGAGAATAGGTGTCAATATAAATGAGTTATATGTATCACAGCCTGACAACGGTGAACAGGCGCTTGAGATTACGGAGACAATGGTAAGATCCGGAGCCATTGATATTATAATAGTTGACTCCGTAGCGGCCCTTGTACCTAAGGGAGAGATAGAAGGTGATATGGGTGACTCACATATGGGCTTGCAGGCAAGACTTATGAGTCAGGGACTTAGAAAGCTTACAGGTATAGTAAGTAAGAGTAACTGTATAGTTATCTTTATCAACCAGCTTAGAGATAAGATAGGCGTTATGTTCGGAAGTCCTGAGACCACTACAGGCGGTAGAGCATTGAAGTTCTATGCTTCAGTAAGACTTGATGTAAGAAAAGTTGAGCAGATAAAGCAGGGCGGAGAGCTTATAGGTACAAAGACCAGAATAAAGGTAGTAAAGAATAAGGTGGCACCTCCTTTTAAAGAGGCGGAGTTTGATATCATGTACGGACTGGGTATATCCAAGGCCGGAGAGATACTTGACCTTGGAGTTGCAAGCGATGTTATAGAAAAGGGCGGTGCATGGTATTCTTATGAGGGTAACAAGATCGGCCAAGGCAGAGAGAATGCAAAGAAATTTCTCTTGGACAATTCTGATATATGTGAGAAGGTGGAAGCACAGATAAGAGAGAAGTTCAAGCTTGCATCTGAAAACGGTGAAAAACTTATAGAGTACGATCCGATAGACGGAGAGGAAGATGAAGAGTTTGACGGCTCACCTATAGAAGAAGAGAATGCAAACGGTGTTGTACTAGAGGAAGAAGATTGATTGTAAGAGAGATTATTCCGATAAATACTAAAAAGAGCAGGATTATCTTTGATGACAATGAAAGTTTTGCCCTGTATAAGGGTGAGATGAGAAGATTGGATATTGAAGTCGGTAGGGAGATAGATGAGGAAGAATATTATATAACTATCTACCCTACCCTAAAAAAGAGAGCCTTTGCGAGACTTCTACATATACTGGAAAGGTCGTTCAAGTCGGAGAATGACCTTATAAAGAAGCTGAGGCTCTCGTTTTATCCTGAAGAAGCCGTCAAGGAAGCTATAGAAAAGGCTAAGAAATTCGGATATATAAATGATGAAAGATATGCAGAGCGCTATGTGTCCACATATAAAGACAAATACAGCAAGCTGAATTTGAAATATAAATTGATGGAAAAAGGCATCAATAAAGAAATTATAGATAATGCCCTTGAGGAAGCGGACATAGATGAATCACCTATGATCATAAAACTCTTGGAGAAAAAGCATTACTTTGAGATGGATGAGCCGGAAAAAAAGCAAAAGATAATAGCTTCAATAATGAGAAAAGGTTATAAATATACTAAGATTAAGGATGTAATAAAGGACATTGCTGCAGATGAATAGGATTGCAGCAATGTCCTTTTTGTGCAATTATTGGTATGAAAGAAGTAGTTAAATAACAAACATACTTGTTAAATAAAAGACTTTTTCAGAAAAGTATTACAAAATTTGTTAAAAAAAGTATATAATGAGGGATAAAGAGTTCGTATCAAAAAAATTAACAAAAGATATGTGCTGTTATTATTTCATGAAATAAAATAATAATATATGTAAGACAAACATATATATACCGTGAGGTAAATAATTCCAGGAGTAAGAGGATATGAGTAGATTAGAGATAGTCTCTCCAAGTAGAGCAAGAATTGTAATGGAGGAGCTATACAAACTTGGAAAGAAGAATTGAGGCATCACCTCCGGGACTTTGTCCGGTGGATATGTCAAGAGCTTTCCTTGAGCTGGCTCACGCTCAAACATGTGGCAAATGTGTTCCATGTAGAATTGGCTTAGGACAACTTGAGAAGTTGATTGAGAATGTGCTTGACGGCAAGGGCAGCATGGCTTCCCTTAAGTTAATGGAAAAGACCGCCCTAAGCATTATGGAATCGGCAGATTGCGCCATCGGCTATGAGGCGGCCAATATGGTGTATAAGGGTATTATAGGGTACAGAGACGACTATATAGAACATATAGCACACGGCAGATGTACATGCTCATACAATCAGCCTGTACCTTGTGTAAACTTGTGTCCTGCACAGGTAGATATACCGGGATATATTGCCCTTATAAAAGAAGGCAGATATGCAGACTCTGTAAGATTGATAAGGAAAGATAATCCTTTCCCTACTACTTGCGGATTTATTTGCGAGCATCCTTGTGAGGCAAGATGTAGAAGAAACATGGTGGACGACTCCATAAATATTCGAGGACTTAAGAGAGTTGCGGCAGATTTTGCAGGTGAGGTGGATCCTCCGAAATGTGCTCCGTCTACAGGCAAAAAAGTTGCGATACTCGGTGGTGGACCGGGTGGACTTAGTGCGGCATACTTTTTGCAGCTTATGGGACATCAGACAACTGTATATGAGATGCTGCCTGAGCTTGGAGGTATGTTAAGATACGGTATACCGAACTACAGATTGCCTAAGGACAGGTTGGATGAGGATATAAGAGCAATATTAAAGACAGGTGTAAAAATAAAACACGGTCTTAAAATAGGTGAAGATATTTCCATCAATGATTTAAGAAATGCCTATGATGCGGTACTTATAACTATAGGTGCAAGTACAGATAAGAAGCTTGGACTTGAGCATGAGGATGCCGTCGGAGTTGTTTCGGCTGTAGAGTTTTTGCGTGATGTAGGTAAGAACATCATAAAAGATTTGACAGGCAAGAATGTATGTGTAATAGGCGGCGGAAATGTATCTATGGATGCGGTAAGAACCGCAAAGAGAATGGGTGCAAAAAAGGTAAGCATTGCCTATAGAAGAAGGGTTGCAGATATGACCGCACTACCTACAGAGGTGGAAGCTGCGGTTGCAGAGGGTATTGAACTTAGAACCCTTATGGCACCGTCTTCAATAGATGTGGATGAGAACAACCATATAAAGGGTATATATGTTAAGCCTCAGATGATTTCAGCTATAAAGGATGGCAGAGCAAGCGTTAAGGCTACAGGTGAAGAGGATGTATATATTCCGTGTGATATTTTGGTAGTTGCAATAGGACAAAATATAGAGACGAAGCATTTTGAAGATGCGGGAATCCCTGTATCTAACGGAAAAATTATCACAGATTCTACAGGTGCGTTCAAGGATATGCCGGGAGTATTTGCCGGAGGAGATTGTGCCAGCGGACCTGCAACAGTTATCAAGGCTATAGGTGCGGCTAAGGTGGTAGCTGCAAACATCGACGAGTACTTAGGTTATCACCACCAGATAAGTGTGGATGTGGAAATTCCTGAGGCAAGTCTTGAAGACAAGAGCCCTTGTGGTAGAGTGGAACTTACAGAAAGAGAAGCTTGTGAAAGAGTTCTTGATTTTGAAGGTGTTGAAAATTGCATGACTGAAAAAGAGGCGAAGCAAGAGGCAGGCAGATGCTTAAGATGTGACCACTTCGGCTTCGGTATTTTCAAAGGAGGTAGGGAGAGTATATGGTAAACTTAACTATTGATAATATACCTGTTTCCGTAAAAGAAAATACTACAATTATGGAAGCAGCGGCAGGAATAAATATAGAGATTCCGAAATTGTGTTTCTTAAAAGGTTTGAATGAGATAGCGGCGTGCAGAGTATGTGTTGTTGAATTAAAGGGTAAGGATAAGCTTATAACTTCTTGCAATAATGTATGTGAAGAAGGTATGGAGATCTTTACAAACAGCAAGAAAGTAATCAGAGACAGAAGAAAGACTGTAGAGCTTATACTTTCACAACATGATAACAGATGTGTAATATGCGCTAAGAGCGGCAACTGTTCACTTCAAAAAGTTGCCAATGACCTAAATATACTTGAGATACCGTTTGCTGTTGAACTTGAAAAACAGCCGTGGAATAAAAATTTCCCTCTTATCAGAGATTCATCTAAATGTATTAAATGTATGAGATGTATACAGGTTTGTGACAAGATGCAGACGCTAAGTGTATGGGATTTACACGGAACGGGTGCCAGAACTACCGTCAATGTAACAGGATATAAGAAGATTGAGGAAGCCGACTGCTCACTTTGCGGTCAGTGTATTACTCATTGTCCTGTAGGTGCATTGAGCGAAAGAGATGATACTTCCAAGTTCTGGGATGCAATTGCAGACCCTGAAAAAACTGTTGTAGTTCAGATTGCACCGGCTGTCAGAACGGCTTGGGGTGAAGTATTCGGTCTGAAAGACAAGGACGCTACAGTTGGCAAGATTGTAGATGCATTGAAAAAAATGGGTGCAGACTATGTATTTGATACATCATTCTCGGCAGACCTTACTATTATGGAAGAGGCGAATGAGTTTGTACACAGATATACCAACGGTTTGATTGGCGACAGACCTATGTTTACTTCCTGCTGTCCGGGTTGGGTAAGATTTGCAAAATCACAGTTCCCGAGAATGGCAAAGTCACTTTCTACGGCAAAGTCTCCGCAGCAGATGTTCGGCGCGGTAATGAAGTCTTATTTTGCAGAGAAGATCGGAGTGAATCCTGAAAATATGGTATCCGTTTCCATCATGCCTTGTGTAGCCAAGAAAGGTGAAAGAGAGATGGAACTTTTCCATGGAGAGTATGCAGGTCACGATGTTGATATAGCACTTACTACAAGAGAACTTACTCGTATGATAAGAGCCTCTCATATAGATCCGAAGAGTCTTGAGGATGTAGTAGCCGACAGACCGATGGGCGACTATTCGGGAGCAGGAGTAATATTCGGTGCTACAGGAGGAGTAATGGAGGCGGCACTAAGAACCGCTTACAGCATTATAAAGAAGGAGAATCCGCCTGCGGACGCATTCAAGCCTGTAAGAAGTAAGGCATTCCAAGAGAATGACGGAACAGTGGAAGCTAAATTTAAGATAGATGATATAGAACTTAATATTGCTGTGGTGAGCGGACTCGGTAACACCAGAAAATTGATTAACAAGATTGAACGCGGCGAAGCAAAGTATGACTTTGTCGAAGTAATGGCATGTCCGGGAGGCTGCGTAGGCGGTGGCGGACAACCTGTAAAGGATGGCTATGAGCTTGCATTTAACAGAGGAAAGAAGCTTTACTTCCTGGATGAGAACTCCGAGATAAGATACTCGCATGAGAATAAAGATATTATTGCACTGTATGATGAGTATTTCCATAAACCTCTTTCACATAAGGCACATGAGCTTTTACATGTACACGAGTAATGTTATATTTTTGAAATTGTGAGTTACATATAAGTACAGGTGTATCAGATAATTTATTTTCTAAGGAAGTGTTTTTACATTTCCTTAGAATTTTTGTATACAGTATAATTAATATGGAGATTAGAGTATGTTGTTTAATATCTTTAATAAAAGAAAGCCTGATTGGAAGCTTGATATTGACGGAGAAGAAAAAGGCGGATGTACAGCGCAAGAAGTTGAAAGTCTGTTGGATTCCATAAGAAACGGAAAGATATATTTTATTGTTCTGACACCGGCGAAGAATATGGATGTAAATAACAGAAGATTGAATTTCGTACAGATATGTAGGGATGAGGGAGATGAGAATTATCATTTTGAAGTAAGTACATCGGATGTTAATAACAGCGATAATATTATCATCTATGGAAAGGAGGGATTCGCCAAAGACAAGGTACAAGATATGGTTCAACTTCTGATGAAGGATGGTATAGTTCCGGATTGTTCCGGTTGGAAAGTTGTATTTGACAGTTCAGATGTCAAGATAGGTAATCTTGAAGTCTATAAAGAGCTTGTAAAGACTATATCAGATGATAAAGATTTTTTACAAAATATGGACAGGTGTTTTTGTCATCCGAGAGAGTACTTTAAAGATAATGCGGACAGATATGAAGAGAGAGGTATTACAAACAGAGATGCTATAGATACCTTTGTTTGGATTGCCTTAACAGATGAGCTGCTTGAGAGCGGGGCAGCTATAGAACTTGATTGGAAAGAGGAGAAAGAGGAGTTCTTATCAAGTATAGAAGGACTGGCAAATGAGAATGATCTTGTTGTAGATGACGTTCTGCTTGATGATGAAGAGGACATTCCGTCTTGGTGTAAAGAGTTGGATGATAGATGGATGAAAGACGGATACTGTATAGCAGGTATTGATATAGACAGCGACAGTTATGTATTATTTATATGTAAAACAGATAGTTTGAGAAAATTGACGGAACTTGCCAAGAGTATAAATCACAGGATTGATTTTGCCCAAAATATGTAGTTTCCTGATTTGTCAAAAATGTGTTAAAAAACTTTGAAAAAGTTATTGACAAGATTAGAGTTGTTCTTGTATAATGTGTAGGCATTGCGAAAGCAATCAAGGAGAAATACTCAAGAGGCCGAAGAGGCGCCCCTGCTAAGGGTGTAGGTCAGGGCAACCGGCGCGAGGGTTCAAATCCCTCTTTCTCCGTTTCTTGCAAAATAACTTTAAAAAAAGTTGTTGACAAGAAAAAAACAGATATGATAAGATATCTGAGTTGCTCGAAGAGAGCAAGAGTTCAAAAAGGTTTGAAAAAGAATAAAAAAACTTCTTGACAAGCTGAAATTGAAACTTGATATAATAGCAAAGCTGTTTGAGACAGCGAAGCAATGAACCATGATAATTTAAGATTAAACAGTACACACAACCCTGAAAATTCACATATTTTTTTCTTAGCGAGAACGAGCGAAGCGAAGTTCGAGCTTTAGAAAAATAGTGTACCTCGTCGAGCGTAGCGAGACAATGGTGCTACATATGATTATGTAATGAAGTTTCAGAAAAACAACGTTTAGATTCGAACAGAATTTAAAACCTAAACAAAACAGTAGATCTGTGAAAACAGATGCAAGCTAGCGACAGGCTAGATTAAACTTTTATATGAGAGTTTGATCCTGGCTCAGGATGAACGCTGGCGGCGTGCTTAACACATGCAAGTCGAACGAAGCTGCTAAAAGGAAGTCTTCGGATGGAATTTTAGTAGACTTAGTGGCGGACGGGTGAGTAACGCGTGGATAACCTGCCTTATACAGGGGGATAACGGAGAGAAATTTCCGCTAAGACCGCATAAGACCACAGCACCGCATGGTGCAGGGGTAAAATATTTATAGGTATAAGATGGATCCGCGTCCGATTAGCTAGTTGGTGAGGTAGAGGCTCACCAAGGCGACGATCGGTAGCCGGCCTGAGAGGGTGAACGGCCACATTGGGACTGAGACACGGCCCAAACTCCTACGGGAGGCAGCAGTGGGGAATATTGGACAATGGGGGAAACCCTGATCCAGCGACGCCGCGTGAGTGAAGAAGTATTTCGGTATGTAAAGCTCTATCAGCAGGGAAGAAAATGACGGTACCTGACTAAGAAGCCCCGGCTAACTACGTGCCAGCAGCCGCGGTAATACGTAGGGGGCAAGCGTTATCCGGATTTACTGGGTGTAAAGGGAGCGCAGACGGCGAAGCAAGTCTGAAGTGAAATGCATGGGCTCAACCCATGAATTGCTTTGGAAACTGTTTGGCTTGAGTGTCGGAGGGGTAAGCGGAATTCCTAGTGTAGCGGTGAAATGCGTAGATATTAGGAGGAACACCGGAGGCGAAGGCGGCTTACTGGACGACAACTGACGTTGAGGCTCGAAGGCGTGGGGAGCAAACAGGATTAGATACCCTGGTAGTCCACGCAGTAAACGATGAATACTTGGTGTCGGGGAGGTAAACTCTTCGGTGCCGCAAGCAAACGCATTAAGTATTCCACCTGGGGAGTACGTTCGCAAGAATGAAACTCAAAGGAATTGACGGGGACCCGCACAAGCGGTGGAGCATGTGGTTTAATTCGAAGCAACGCGAAGAACCTTACCAAATCTTGACATACTCTTGAATAGCTTTGTAATGAAGCTAGACCTTCGGGACAAGGGATACAGGTGGTGCATGGTTGTCGTCAGCTCGTGTCGTGAGATGTTGGGTTAAGTCCCGCAACGAGCGCAACCCTTGTCGTCAGTAGCCAGCAGTAAGATGGGCACTCTGACGAGACAGCCGGAGATAATCCGGAGGAAGGTGGGGATGACGTCAAATCATCATGCCCCTTATGATTTGGGCTACACACGTGCTACAATGGCGTAAACAAAGTGAAGCGAAGCCGCGAGGTCAAGCAAATCACAAAAATAACGTCTCAGTTCGGATTGTAGTCTGCAACTCGACTATATGAAGCTGGAATCGCTAGTAATCGCAGATCAGAATGCTGCGGTGAATACGTTCCCGGGTCTTGTACACACCGCCCGTCACACCATGGGAGTCATCAATGCCCGAAGTCAGTGACCTAACCGTAAGGAAGGAGCTGCCGAAGGCAGGGAGGATAACTGGGGTGAAGTCGTAACAAGGTAGCCGTATCGGAAGGTGCGGCTGGATCACCTCCTTTCTATACATTTTTCACTTAATGAAAACGAGCCGAAGGCGAAGTTTGAATTCTAGTGAAAAAGTAGTTCTTCATACGAACGAAGTGAGTATGATAGAACATCATTAAAGGCTTTAGTAAGGGTTGTGAGTACTGTTTAGTACTAAATTATAAGGGTACTAAAAATCAAACATTATTGGTGTCGATGCGTCTAGGGGACACACCCGTTCCCATTCCGAACACGATGGTTAAGACCTAGTCGGCCGATGGTACTATACTGGAGACGGTATGGGAGAGTAGGTGGATGCCAGTTTATGGGGGTGTAGCTCAGTTGGGAGAGCACCTGCCTTGCAAGCAGGGGGTCAAGAGTTCGAATCTCTCCATCTCCATCGCCAGAGAACTTGACGAAAGCGAGTGTAAACGAAGCTTGAGTTTAGTCGTAGGCATGTCGATGCTGTTAGTGAAAACGAGCGTAAGCGAAGTTTGAACTTACAAATCGACTTGTTAAAGGACTTTGGCAATAATGTACCTTGAAAACTGCATACCAAACGAGAAATTATATAAATATTTTATAATTAGACATCCGAGGATATTAATCGAAAGGTTAATATTTTAAATAACAAAAATAAATTTTTAAACATAGTGTATGATACACGCTAGTGTCATACATAAAACACTAAATCTAAAAAGATTTAAGAGGTTAAACATAAAGAGCGTAGGGTGGATGCCTAGGGCACTGACAGCCGAAGAAAGACGTGACAAGCTGCGAAAAGCTGCGGGGAGAAGCACATATTCAGTGATCCGCAGATGTCTGAATGGGGAAACCCACTTGGATAAACTCCAAGTATCTGTACGCCAATACATAACGTACAGAGGGAACCCGTGAACTGAAAACATCTAAGTGAGCGGAGGAAAAGAAAACAACAGTGATTGCGAAAGTAGCGGCGAGCGAAATCGTAAGAGCCCAAAACCGTGGTGCGTGCACTGCGGGGTAGAGGACTGCAATACGAGTAAGATATATTACCTGAACCGTTTTTGGAAAAAGCGGGCCAAAGAGCGTGAGAGCCGTGTGAGGGAAAAATGTATCGAATCCAGCAGTATCCGAGTACCACGAGACACGAGAAACCTTGTGGGAAGCAGGGGGACCACCCCCAAGGCTAAATACTAGTCAGTGACCGATAGCGTATAGTACTGTGAAGGAAAGGTGAAAAAGAACCCCGGGAGGGAGTGAAAAAGAACCTGAAACCCTATGTTTACAAACTGTGGAACACCGAAAGGTGAACCGCGTACTTTTTGTAGAACGGTCCGGCGAGTTACATGTACAGGCGAGGTTAAGTATTAAAGATACGGAGCCGAAGGGAAACCAAGTCTTAATAGGGCGATTAAGTCTGTATGTGTAGACCCGAAACCGGGTGATCTATCCATGTCCAGGTTGAAGTTCGCGTAAAAGTGAATGGAGGACCGAACGCACATCCGTTGAAAAGGGTGGCGATGAGGTGTGGATAGGGGAGAAATTCCAATCGAACCCGGAGATAGCTGGTTCTCCTCGAAATAGTTTTAGGACTAGCCTCGTTATTAGTCTACCGGAGGTAGAGCACTGAATTTTTGCGGGGGCGTCAAAGCCTACCAAGAGATATCAAACTCCGAATGCCGGCTAGATGATTGACGGGAGTCAGACTACACGAGATAAGTTGGGTAGTCAAAAGGGAAAGAGCCCAGACCTACGGCTAAGGTCCCAAAGTGTGTGTTAAGTGGAAAAGGATGTGGGATTTCGAAGACAGCTAGGATGTTGGCTTAGAAGCAGCCATACATTAAAAGAGTGCGTAACAGCTCACTAGTCGAGAGGTCCTGCGCCGAAAATGTCCGGGGCTAAACACAACACCGAAGCCTAGGAATGTATTTTATACATTGGTAGAGGAGCATTCTTAGAGGCGTAGAAGCCATACCGGAAGGAATGGTGGAGTAATAAGAAGAGAGAATGCCGGAATGAGTAGCGAGAAAGAGGTGAGAATCCTCTTGGCCGAATATCTAAGGTTTCCTGAGTAAAGCTGATCTACTCAGGGTAAGTCAGGGGCCCTAAGGCAAGGTCGAAAGACGTAGTCGATGGATAACAGGTACAGATTCCTGTACTACATATAATCAGAACTGTGGGGACACGGAGACTAAAAACCGAACCCGGGAGGACAAAAACCGGGGCAAGCGAAGTACCTGTATGGGAGGAAAACCCACCATACAAGGGGAAATCGTTAAGCGTACCGAAAATTAGTAGGGAAGTCGGTTAGGGAGCCGTCAAGAAAAGCCGCTATTGTGTTATATGTACCCGTACCGCAAACCGACACAGGTAGATGAGGAGAGAATCCTAAGGCCGGCGGGAGAAGCATTGTTAAGGAACTCGGCAAAATGACCCCGTAACTTCGGGAGAAGGGGTGCCACTTTAATAGAGTGGTCGCAGAAAAAAGGCTCAAGCAACTGTTTAGCAAAAACACAGGTCTATGCGAAACCGCAAGGTGAAGTATATGGGCTGACGCCTGCCCGTGCCGGAAGGTTAAGAGGAGAAGTCAGGAAACGAAGCTTTGAATTGAAGCCCCGGTAAACGGCGGCCGTAACTATAACGGTCCTAAGGTAGCGAAATTCCTTGTCGGGTAAGTTCCGACCCGCACGAAAGGCGTAATGATTTGAGCGCTGTCTCAACAATGCACCCGTGAAATTGAAGTACCAGTGAAGATGCTGGTTACCTGCGCCAGGACGGAAAGACCCCGATGGAGCTTTTACTCCAGTTTGGTACTGGGATTCGGTAATACTCGTACAGGATAGGTGGGAGACATTGAAGCATGGACGCCAGTTTATGCAGAGTCGCCGTTGGGATACCACCCCTGTATTGCTGGATTTCTAACCTGCAGTCCGTTATCCGGCCGGGGACAATGCCAGACGGGGAGTTTGACTGAGGGCGGTCGCCTCCGAAAGAGTATCGGAGGCGCTCGAAGGTTCCCTCAGAATGGTCGGAAACCATTCAAAGAGTGCAAAGGCAGAAGGGAGCTTGACTGCGACACCGACGGGTGGAGCAGGTACGAAAAGTAGGACTGAGTGATCCGGTGGCATAAAAGTGGGATTGCCATCGCTCAACGGATAAAAAGCTACCCTGGGGATAACAGGCTTATCACTCCCAAGAGTTCACATCGACGGAGTGGTTTGGCACCTCGATGTCGGCTCATCGCATCCTGGGGCTGTAGCAGGTCCCAAGGGTTGGGCTGTTCGCCCATTAAAGCGGTACGCGAGCTGGGTTCAGAACGTCGTGAGACAGTTCGGTCCCTATCCGGCGTGGGCGTAAGATATTTGAGAGGAGCCGTCCTTAGTACGAGAGGACCGGGACGGACTGACCGCTGGTGTACCTGTTGGAGAGTAACTCCATGGCAGGGTAGCTATGTCGGGAAGGGATAAACGCTGAAGGCATCTAAGCGTGAAGCCCCCCTCAAGATGGGATATCTCATGTGAAAACAGTAAGACCCCTTGAAGACTACGAGGTAGATAGGGCCAAGATGTAAGTACAGCAATGTACTGAGTTGATGGTTACTAATAGGTCGAGGGTTTAACCAAAAGATAGGAAAAATTTATAATAGCTCGGAACTTGGTAGGCAGTTTTGAAGATACATTTTCTTCTTAATTTAAATATGGCCCGATGGCTCAGTTGGTTAGAGCGCCGCCCTGTCACGGCGGAGGTCGTCGGTTCGAGTCCGATTCGGGTCGTTACTTAAAGAATTCCAGCCTTTAAGTTTAAATATGGGATCTTAGCTCAGCTGGGAGAGCATCTGCCTTACAAGCAGAGGGTCACAGGTTCGAGCCCTGTAGGTCCCATTTATCTTTCTTTGAAAGATGGTATTGACAATATATTACTTTTGTGATAATATATTGCACATGCCGATATGGCTCAATTGGCAGAGCAGCTGATTTGTAATCAGCAGGTTATCGGTTCGAGTCCGATTATCGGCTTTTACTCTTAGGAGTAAAGGTAAAGAACTTAATAAAGTTATGGGGGAATTCCCGAGAGGCCAAAGGGGACAGACTGTAAATCTGCTAGCACTGCTTTCGGTGGTTCGAATCCACCTTCCCCCCATTATTCAGTCACTCTTTTTAAGAGTGAGTTTTATTCTGAATATTGTTGTCGCGGGGTAGAGCAGTCTGGAAGCTCGTCGGGCTCATAACCCGGAGGTCGCAGGTTCAAATCCTGTCCCCGCAATTATGCCTTGATAGCTCAGTTGGTAGAGCAGAGGACTGAAAATCCTCGTGTCACTGGTTCGATTCCGGTTCAAGGCATTTATTCTTTTATGGGATACTAGCTCAGGTGGTAGAGCACTTGACTTTTAATCAAGTTGTCCCGGGTTCGAGTCCCGGGTGTCTCATCAGTGTGAAAAGGCTCAAAGCTTTGATTTACAAGGCTTTGAGCCGTTTTTTTTAATTTCTGTGATGGCTGAAAGTGAGCCGTTTTAACATAAAATAGATGTCTAAAAATGTCTAAAATCGCTTGTCTAAAAGTAAGATGTCTAATAAATGTCTAAGAGATTTTTGATTTATTGTAGTACATTGATTTGACTAAAATTTGCGTCATTTTGATGTCGCAAATGTGTCACAAATTTCATAATGTCGCAATTTTGTCGCACAGATTAAGCGTATTTAAATGTCTTTTCTTTGTCTTGTATTATTTCTTTTTCCATATTTCATCACATGATAAATCCAAATAATCATTCCAAGAGATACCATATCCACCGATATCTACTTTTTAATCAATTCCTGTTTATGTTGATTAGCCCACTCCTGAACCATTTTTAAAGCTCTTTTTGGTAAGTCACCTTCAAGCATATCACCTGTTTGGATATCAATGGCTCCTATACGCTCACCGTATATTGCATGAATATGTGGCGGGTTATGTTCACTTTGCCGAAAATACATTTTTATTACTATACCATAAAATCTCGCTCTATTACAGGCATATAATATTTCCTTTATTTTATGTTAATTTAAAAAAATCTGTTTAAGATCTATAACTCTCTAATCTCCGGAACGCCTTTTTATATTAAGATAGTGTAATTATATAACTTTATTTGTAAATATGAAACATTAAAAAGAATTATAAGAGGAAGTGTGCGTTTTTCATATATATTAGGAATTGACAATTTCTGAGAATATGAGATAATACAACTGGAAGGTAATCGTATAGGAGGTATACAGCCCTACGGGGAAAAAGGCCAGTGCAACTCCGACTTACTTTCTTAAAAAAATGGAAGTTCAGAGACACTTAATATAGGTGTCTTTTTTGTTATGTAAAGTTTTAATTACTTATAGGAGTGGATTATTACCATTATAGATATATAGACTACTTACTGTAGTAATATATATTTTTATTAAATGCAACTAAAGTAAGAAGTGAGCTATATGTCAATAAAAAGAAAACATTAGTTGAAATGCTATTAATAGGTGATAAAATGAAGGTAAGTTGATAGAATGAATTTATGTTTATGATATATTTTATGTATAAGTCCGGTATAGATAGAAATTGATTGAAGGAGCTGTGTTATGAGTTTGAAAGAAGAATTTATGAAAATAACTACATATGAGGAGTGGGATAGGCGAAGAAATGAATTCAGATGGCTTGATGCCGGAGATATGGAGATAAGAAAGCATTTGAATGAATTATATCCCAGGCTACAGCACAGTATATATGATAGTAAAGGAATTCTTACAGAAGTATACCCTAAGCCTAAAGAGGGAGAAGACCCGAAAAAGAGTAGATGGAGATAAGTTATATGCTTGATTGTGAGCTTTGTAAATAAAGGGTGATTTGAATAAAGAAATGAAGGTTAAATGGTTTGGTAAAACAGATTATTTGGTATTAACATGTAATAAGATTTATGAGGTAGTATCTATAGAACGTGGTTGGTATAGAATCATAGATGACTCAGGTGACGATTATTTGTATCCTCCTGATATGTTTGAAATCGTTGAGAAATAATATGATGGTAAAGTAATTCTTACGGAGGTTTGTATACCATAATGAAAACTTTTTTACTTAAAAACGATAAAAACAGGATTTATTTTAAGAATCATGAGAGAATTTCGGCGGAAGAAGAGCTGATAAAATTACAAAGCATTTTAAAAAAGGAAAATATCAGTATCGGTAAAAAGCACGAAACACCATTGGATGATTTATATGATTGCGAAATAGATGGAAATCCTTTTACTATTGTAAGAACTGAAGAGGAAACTTTTCTCTATGCAGAATGTACGTACACTATTGAGAAGCTGTTAAAGATATTTGAGTGAGGTGAATATGGCAGATAAGGTCAGTATTGAAGGAATAGCTTATATTGTGGAAAGAATAGTAGAAAGAGCGAGAGAAGCAGTCAAAGAATCAAAAGATGATAAAAAAGACAGTTTTAAGGACGGAAGAGCATTGGCATACTATGAAGTATTGGATATTTTAAGGACAGAACTTAGTGTCAGAGAAATAAGTTTAGAGGAAATTGGGTTGGACTTTGATTTAGAAAGGGAACTGATATAATGAGAAATAAAAGTGAAGAAGAAATGCAAAAAGAGTCATATCAAGATTATTTAGACAGGTTATCCATGCCGGGATGCCCGGTTAAATTAACAGCTGAAGAAGTTGAAAAACTGATAAAAGAGGGGCTTATAAAACCACTTTACGAAGTATAAAAGAGATTTGAACCGTGTATTGGTTTAAATCCCTTTATATTTAAGTATTTCGATTATTCTTACCCCAAGGCAGTCCGGTTGTTTCGTGTGCTAAAAGTAGATTTTATTAAATGAGTTTAATAAGTGCATATCCTGCATATAGATGATAACCAAATATATAGAATGTGAATGATAATGTGGGGTGCGAGACCTGTAGAAATATCGGATGAGGCACAAGCAAAGAATATAAAAATTTTTAATTTTATATTAAGATGGATAATGCAATATTGACAATATATATATATATATATAATCGTTGCATAAAGTTTTTGAGAAGAGAGATATTGTACGGAGTCCTTTATATGTGAAAAGTTGGTATTGTGTAAGTAAGGACAAAATAAAAGTTCAAAGTGTATAATTGTATTCTATAGTTTTATAAACTATTAGAAAATATTTTTTTAGTTATATCCCTTTCTTTTTCGTAGATATCTCGTCAGCGGTTCATTACTGTTACCGGGTGAGATATAAGTATGGTTAAAGTAAGACGGGTAGGGCTGAAAGGAGTATTTATGAAGAAACTATTTTTTTATTGACAGCAGCTTTTTTTCTGCGCTTATGTGTTTTAATGCATTTGCTTTTTACATCAAGCAATCCTGATGTCACAATAAAAAGCGGAGATACAGGAAGGACTTACACTTGGGTTTCACCGCTTGGAACAGAGATAACTATGCCTGTTATCAAAAAAGATGCTGTTCTAAGTATAAATGAAGGTGATTCGAAATATGTGGACACATATTTTTATGATCCTTCAGGAGCAATTAATAAGCAAAACAACGTTGGTATGTTTAACTACAAAGATTCGGCTTTTGCAGCTCCTACATTGAATTTGGAAAGGTCAACGGAGTATACACCACTTACAATAAGCAGTTATAATGTTGGTGATCCGGTGTTAAGTGGAAGAACACATAAAGCGTATACCGGGCAGGATGTTATAATATCTTTTTCTAAGAATACAGGTAGTAACTTTGCACTCCCATATGATTTTTGAGGAAGCTACTTCAATGAAAAAAATGCAAATAGAGTAGGTTACTTTTTATGTAGATATGGGCTCATCTGCAAATACATCATCTCAGGGTTGGGAAAACACTGATAGAGGATGGAAGTATAAAGAGTCTAACGGAAGTTATGTAACCAATACATGGAAGCAGGTTGACGGCATATGGTATTTCTTTGATGGAGAGGGATATATAGCTACAAGCTGGAGACAAATAAACGGAGTATGGTACTTCTTTAATGCAAGCGGAGCAATGGTTACAGGATGGGTACAGTCAGGAAATGACTGGTATTATATGAATCAGTCAGGTGCTATGGCTACAGGATGGGTACAGTCGGGAAATGATTGGTACTACATGAGTCCGTCAGGAGCAATGTTAAGCAATACAACTACTGCAGACGGCTACAGACTGGACGCTTCAGGAAGATGGGTAAAATAATTCGATATTGTATATATTGAGGCATAATATAAATTTATTAGGAGCAGAGGAATGAAAGTTACCTCTGCTCCTTCTATATTTAAGTATTACGATTATTCTTCCCCCAAGGTAGCCTTGTCGTGCCTGCATCTATTATCTTGTCAAAGAAGCTGTTCACATACTCCTTGCGTTTTCCCAAGTCGGTGTTTTCCAGAATCCTGTCTACAAAACTGTTGAATTTATCCGCATTCTTATTTACATCAGTGGCATACTCAAAACTTGTTCCGATACAGTTCCAGTTGAGTATATCATGCTGTAAGAAAGCAATATTATCGGCTTTTACCACCTTTATATTCTTTGTATTGTTAAAAATCATTCCAACCACACAAAAGTCCGGAACTATCTTGATTATTTTATCTTTGATAGAATTCATTACATCGGTGTTTATCACCTCATCACAGAGGTCGGGGCCGTCGTTATTATAGATTGCAGTAATTCTGTCTTTGAAAATTTCATCACACATTGCACAGGAATATATTGCAAGATTGCCTCCCTTACTGTGTCCTCCCACTATGAAGTCGGTATTCGGGTGATGTGAAATAACCTTTTTTAAAAAATCAAGTGCAAATTTCTGAGCCGGAATAACTGAGAAACTCATCATAAAGTCCTCTTTCCAGGCTACAACACTGTCATCGGTGCCTCTGAATGCAATATACATCAGGCCGTCGTTATACATAAATCCGGTTGAAGAAAATTGATATTTTTTCTCATGGTAGAGATCTATATAATCAAGGATCATAACCTTACTAAATCTTTGTGAAACGACAATCGAGTTTAAAAAGTCGGTAGTCAGGTCACTCATATAACCGCAATGATAGCCGTGAGAAATCAAATATTTGCAGGCATCTGAAATAGTAATACCTGTTGAATTTATCTCACTCTGCAAGTCTTTTAAGTCAAGATAGGAGAATAAAGAGAAAACCGCATTATCAAGTTCATTAAAAGGAGAGATATCAAAAGACAAATCCCCGCGCCATTTAATATAGTCAATTATATTTGCCATTATAACCTCCTGTGTCTTCATGCAATGGAAATCATATATAAGGATACAATAATATAAAAATACATGATTGTAAACACATATAGTATAAGTGTTAAAGAAAGATAACCATTTTCATAAAATTGTGGTATACTGGTTTTATGGACACATTGATTACATATTTGGGTAAAAGCTATTATATATCCAAAATAAAAAAATTAAGTTAAAAGTTATTGTATAGATAAATAATAATAAAGTTAGAATATTATAACCTGAGATTATGGTTAAGTTATAAATAATTTTTTTAGAGTATAATAGAAAGACTATTTAACTATCTGAAAAACTTTTTATGCTTGGAAATAAGGATTATATGACTGATGACAGAGAGTTCCACCTATATAAATATAAATGTACTGTTGAGAGTGGTCTCATTTGTAGTATCTACGGTATTTTACATTTTAGTATCAATCTACAACGGGGAGGATATAAACAGATATATCTTTTTAGGTATGTCCATATCCTGTGCGCTTAGCTGTTGGCTGTACAAAAGAGTCTGTGAAAATATAGTACATTTCAGAGTGATGTTCGGCTTGGAGGTATTCGCATACGGTATCTTCATATTCTTAAGCGGCGGGTTCAACAGCCCGTACCTTTGGTATGAGGTAAACTGCATACTTTTGCTTGTAGCCTTTGACAAAAACTTGGTTATAACATTTATAGCCTGTATATGGTGTTGGATTTGTGCTTTTGGAGGAAAGAGCATAGAAAATTCTGCATATCAGGAGATCAACATTGTTGTGGGAGTGATGATGTTGATGTGTGAGTTTTATATTGTGCGAATTTATATAAAATGTATTGACGAGCAGAAGGAAAAGTCGGAAAGGCTCAATATAGAGCTGCAAAAAGAAAAAGAACTAAGTAACTATGCATTTACCATGTTGTCTGAGTTAAGTGAGAGCTTCGGACTTTTTGCAATGACGGATCCTAAAAAGATTATGGAAAAGCTTTCTCTGACATTAAAAAAGAATAAGATGTATTCGGAATTTATGCTCATAAAGTTTGAGCGTGACGATGTGCCTGAAATTATAGAAAGCAACGGTATGGATGAAAGGACATATGATGACATTTTAGTTAAGATAAGAGATTGGAATAAAAAAGTAAGTAAGCCGGTAAGTGAAGACAGCAAAGATATATTCTATATGGATTCGGGAGGAGACAGCTATGAGGTGACTGTCTTCGGCGAGAGTGCATATATAAGCGGTGTACTGGTGAGAAGAGTGGCGGATACGTCAGGGGAAGTAAAAGACTTTTATTTACATCTTATAAAGACCGTTTTCAACAACTTGGATATGTATTCTCAGATAGAGAGATTCGTTTCTGTTGAGGAACAGAATCGTATTGCAAATGAGATTCATGATACCGTAATACAGAAGCTCTTCGGAATTGCCTGCAGAATGCTTTTATTGGAAGGTAAGATAAAAAACAGAGAAAATTATGTAGAAGAAATAAACATACTCAGGACTTCCATAGAGAGTACTATGACTGAGTTGCGTGAGAGTATCTACGGCAAAAGGTTCAAAGACAATCTGAATACTTTCATTCACACCACATATGCATATATGGAGGAAGTGGAGAGATTAAATGAAGTAAATATAGATATTGATTTGGATGAGCAGGCCGATTACATAGCTATTGCGCAGAAGATAGCACTTTACAGAGTGATATGTGAGGCGGTCAATAATGCTATAAAACATGGGCAGGCAAAGAATATAGATGTCAGATTAAAGTTAACCGACAATTCCGTTGAACTGACGGTTGAAGACGACGGATCGGGCTTTTCCAAGGATGATAAAGATTTCCATGAAGGCAACGGATTGAGAAATATGAGAAGTATAGCGGTTTTGCTTAAAGGATTTTTGAGTATAGTACAGCGTGACAAAAGCGGGGTTAGAGTAAGACTTAGTTTACCGAGATAAGGAGGCATATATGGTACTTGTTTTGGATGACCATCCCATTGCAAGACAGGGATTGGAATCTGTAATAAAACTGCATAGACCGGATGAAGAGACTGTGCAAGCAGGCACGGTGAAAGAGGCTATTGATTTGACTAAGGAAAAATCAATAGACAGTGTGTTTGTGGATTTGAATTTACACAATGAAAGCGGATTTGACTTTTTGGAGTGGATACAGAGTCAGAACAAAAATATAAAAACATTTGTGATAACATCATCCTCAAGTGAGAGTGATTTTGTAAAAGCCAAGAATATGGGCATAGATGCATATATACTTAAGGACGCTTTTATAGATGATATCATCTTTACAGCTTAAGAGTGGTGGACAGAGGAGGAAAGTTCTATTCATCAGATTTGATGGCAAATGTCGGAAACACTTCTGAAGATGATAAAAAGAATTGATACATTGACAAGAAGAGAACTTGAAGTGGCATTGCTTTTTGCGAGAGGGATATTCCAATGCAAAAGATTGCAAATAATTTGTCGATATCGGAAGGTACGGTAAAGAAGCATATTTCAAATATATTCAGCAAGTTGGAGATATATAACAGAACTGAAGTTTTGGTATTTGTTGAAAAACATATGGAAAGATTTCAAACGATATTAAATTCTTAAGTGATAAACTTGAGATTTTAAAATATATTTTAGGAGAAGAGTGGATATGCATAAGAAATTTTTGGGGGTAAAGTCCTGTATTTTCGGGGCTTTATTTATCGGATTGGTTGTGGCAGGTACAGGCTATGCAAGCTGGAATTCAAGTATCAGTGCGCAGGTTAATCTTACAAGCGGTACTATGGATGTGGAGTTTAGTAAGAGTAATGAGAAGTACTCTGCCAGCATTGCAGATGCAAACGGCAATGTGGAAACACCCGTTTCAGCACAGTTTAGTCCTACAAATAAGGAACTTGAAATATCTTTTGATGAAGGGTTGCCTGTCAATGCATTACTTGAGGGCAAGCTTTTGAGACTGGATTTTCAAATAACACCTGCACAGGGCAGCAGTGTAAACAAATTAAATTATACAAAGCTTGATTTATCAAAGGCCGGAGATAATGTGGAGTTACAGGCGGACAGTGCCGCTTTATATATAACGGAGTCAGCTATGCACTTGGAGAAAATGAATCACTATATACACAGCCGCTTAAGTTTGAGGTTTATAAGACTTTGAGTAAGGAAGATAAGGATGAGAGTATAGGTCAGATTTATTTAAAGCTTAGTGATGAAAGTGCAAATATGATCAAAGATTTGCCGAGAAAGCTTGATATAGATGCTGCTAATCTTGAAGAGCTTGGGGATGATACATTAGGTGTACAAAACGGTGTGGTGGTTAAGTACTCACTTGAAATTCCTTATGATGTATTTCAGGCAGGTTCAAAAGTAAATAAGAGTGTAAAATAGGAGGCAATATGAAAAAAACGGTATTAGCCGTCTTGATAGCGGTTATGGCAATGTCATCAGTAATAACAGCGTTTGCATACTGGAAATCAGAGCTTAAGGTAAAGGCAAATATTCCGGTTGTATACGATGTGGATATAGAGATGAGCGATGATGTGAAGGGTCAGGAAAAGGTTGATCCGGCTGATAAGGGAGATATCACTATAAGACCCGATCAGGGCAAAAAATCATCTTCTGAAAGTGTACAGGAAGAATCGACTGCAAATACTGAGGAGCAGACTACCAAAGAAAACATACAAAATAAGCCAAGTATTGAAGAAACAAAAGAAAGTATAACAAAGACAGAGAATAATACTGAAAGCAAGGTGGAAGCGGACACAAACAATGAGGAAATTAAGCGCTGAAAACAGATATGCAATATATGCAAGTCTGCTTTTAATATGTGTTATAATACCGGCTTTGCCATATATTAAAGGAAGACTTGGCTCTGTGCCTTTAGCCTTGTCACTGTATTGGTGTGTACTTACAGGTATCATATTTTTTATATTGCCGCGTCTTTATATTATACATAAAGGAGATAAGGACCTGACAGGGTACGGAATTTCAGGCGGTATAATATTTATAGCCATACAATTTGTGCCTGCGGTATTTATGAAAGCTTGCTTCAAGTCCGTATGATATATCGGTATTTGGAATACTTTTTAATATGATTACAGTATTACCGCAGATTGCGGCAAGAGAGATGATAAGGCAATATTCATTTGCCGCGGCATATAAGACCTGCAAATACAAAAGGGCGGCAGCAGTTGTTATAACGGTTATATTTTGTCTGACAGAGATAAACTTTGGCGGTTTAACGGCTGCAAAGAGTACAAAAGATATTTTTATATACGGTGTACAGACAATATTTCCGATAATAACAAAGAATGTCTTGGTATCTTTACTTGTATTTTACGGAGGAGTATTACCGGGTTTAATATATTTGAGCATAATACAGATTTTTCAGAGGTGTTTTCCGGTGTTACCTGAACTTCCTTGGCTTTTGGAAGGGTCTATCGGTATTGCATTTCCGATAATATATTCAATGTTTGTAGTGGACCATGTATTTTCCGGAGACAGGTATGAGAGTAAGGACAGGAAAGCGGATATAAAAGGTTTGGTATCACTTTTGTTTGCCACATTATTTGTATGGTTTTGTGTGGGCGTATTCCCTGTCTATCCCAAAGCTATACTTACAGGAAGTATGGAGCCGCTTATAATGCCCGGGGATATGGTACTGATAAAAAAGATAGACAAAGAAGAAGAGATAAATGCGCTTAGTGAAGGTGAGATTATATGCTTTAAAAGAGATGATATAACTATAGTTCACAGGATAGAAAAAGTTTTACAGGATAAGGCGGGTAATATAAGCTTTCAGACTAAAGGAGACAATAATAATGCAGTTGATGAGAGAAAGGTGGAGCCTAACGATGTCAGAGGTATCGTTATAAAGGTGATTCCGAAGGTGGGCTTACCTGGGCTGCTTTTAAGAGTACAGAATAAAATTCCTGAAGGAGTTGTAGACAAATAATGAAGGTTGTAAAGGGCAAAGAAGCCGACACTGAAAATAAACAATGTATTAAACTGACAAAAGAGGCAAGAATATTTTTGTATGCGACAGGTTTGATACTTTTGCTGGCAAGTATAGCGGCACTGTTTATAAAGCTCAGACCGCATACACAGACAAAAGAGACGAGTGTAAACAGTTATAACATTACAACTCAGGCATCCTACAAGGTGCATCTGCAAAAGAATGATATCTTTGACGGAGATTTTTTGGAAGAGGGCAGAGTTTATCCGAGTGCGATTACAGATACTGTAAGTATTGATTTTAATTCTGAAATTATCTTGACAAATGCCGTCAATTTAGCCGGAGACTACACTATAAGTGCGGTATTACAGGGCTATCAGGCAGGTGAGGGCGATGAAAAGAGCATAATATATGAAAAGGTATATCCTCTTTTAGACGGTAAGATAGATGAGAATGTGACCGACGATGTTAAGATAGACAAGAGCCTTGATATAGACAGAATGACTTACAAAAATTATGCACAGGAGATAGAGGGCAAGCTTGGAGGTGAAACCGACAAGGACTTTTATGTACTCTTTAGCGGTAAGTACAGTATAGACGGTGAGGAAAAGGAATTTTCTTATAAGGTGGATATTCCTATTTCAAATGATAAGTTCTATCAGATAAAAAAGGATGATGTAAGTACTGATAAAGGCGATATAACGGAAACGACTACGGTAAGTTCAAAGGCAGGATTTAAAGAGTATGCACTATATCTATTCTTGCTTATCATATCGGCTTTGATATTGGTATTTGTGAGGTTTTTCAGTGCCGAGGCTGTAGGAGAAGAATTAAAGCTTAAAAAACTTATGCAGTTTATGAGAAAATACGGCAGCAGGATGATATGTATTGATACCTTACCGGCATTTGAAGAAAGACCGTTTATAAAAATAAAGAGTATGGCAGATATATTGGAGCTTTCAGATGAGATAAAAGAGCCGATATTTTATGTTGATGGAGAGAATAATCTGCCTAAGGACGGAAAAATATATATATTTGCAAAGAGGTATGTATATATTTTTTTGAAATGAAGGTCAACAGTAGTAATCCTCCTACTACTTTAGTGGTAGTCGGATTATGACCCGGGTATGTTTTAATTATTTATTAAATAAGATAGAATAATCTCATGAGGAAAACTAAGATTAGTTTTAAAGTTGAATATCATGATTAACAACATAATTTTATAATTCAGGAGGAAGATATGAAGCGTTCAAGAAGAAATACTTTAGTTGGTGGTATAATGGCATTAGGATTGGTGTTGGCAGGTACAGGATATGCTTATTGGACCGATTCACTTAATGTAACAACTAAGGCAACAACGGGTGATTTTGGAGTTAAATTCGTAGATTTAGGATTATATGGACAGTACGCAGATGAGACTATGAAGGGTGCAGGCTGGTCTATAGTAGACGGTGTAGGTGATTTAGGTTATGTAGGCGACCAGTTCTTCATCAGAGCGGACCAGGATCACAACGCTATAGCAAGAAAGGGCAGTGTTGAGCAGTATAAGGAAAGAGCAAAGGGCTACAACAATGTTGATTTCAATGCAGAGTTAAAGGATAAGGAGCAGCTTTCTAAGGATATCGGTAAATCTTACGGAAAGATTGTTACAGATGCAAGCGGTAAGATTCAGATAACAGTTGACAATATGTATCCGGGATATGCACAGGTATTCCGTTCAGATATCGTTAATGTAGGTGATATAGCAGCTAAGCTCAGCGATATTAAGTTTGAGGCTAAGGGTCTTGATATGAAGGAGAAGGACCTCGGCAATCTTAAGGATATGATCGGTGTTGCAGTATATATTCAGAGAGAGCAGTATCAGCCTACAAAGTCAGGTAATGAGGATGTATTCAAGCTTGCAAAGGCCGTTGCAGCAAATGTACCTAATGATGACAGATTCTTTACAGTCGGAGGGGTTGACTTTGTAAGATTGTCAGGACTTGAGGATCAGGATATTAAGGCTGCACTTGAGAACAATGTTATCAAATGTGCTCCTTCTACAGATCAGAGACTTGATATCTTCGTAGGTTTGGCTATGGACCCTGACGCAGAGGGTAGATTCACAACAGGTACAGCAGAGAAGAGAACAAACAATGATGATAAGTTAAGCCAGGGCAAGGGCGTTCAGCTTTCAATGGATCTTCTTTGGGATCAGTTCAACGCAGGTAAGGACGCAGGAACAACAAATATTTTGACAAAGCAGAACAAGGCTGCAAACTAATAATACAGACAGTAAAACAAGTAGAGGCGGGTCATCTGACCCGCCTCTTTTTTATTCATCTTTTATTTATTGGAAATTAAAATATTATGCATTATAATACATTCATATAAAAAAATTAAATAAAAAAATTAAATTGAAGATTTCATATAAGGTGATAAAATAATACTAAAGTAATCGTGAAAGCGAACATAATAGAGAGGAGATATAACAATGAGTAGAAAAAAACGATTTTTTTATTTATTCTTCTGGGGTGGCCTTATCATGATGGTAGTAGGTTTGTTCTTCTTATCGCAGAAGGTGACTGTAACAAGTACCTTTTTGGGGCAGCGGCTTTCGTATGATGGAGCATGAATGTTAACTCAGGGCTTGTTATAGTGCCGCTTATATTTTTCTTTGATATGGCTGTTTATCAAGCCGAACTTGGGATCCAAGATAGCAATGGTACTAAGCGTTATCTTCATAATAGCAAGTCTTATTCAGTCAACGAGATTTTATATTCAGTACTTGTCACTGTTTGATTGGGTAGTGATGCTTGTACTTATATTTGGAGGTATGGCATTTATTGCAAAGAGCCTGTTAATGAAATGATATAGTGTTTAATATTATGTTTGAAATATAAAAGGGCAGCCACCGCACAGTGACTGCTCTTTTTTTTGAAATTATTCTTCAACAATTTCCGCTGCCTTATGTCCTGCCACCATAGCATGACCTGTAATAAAACACATAACGAGTCCTACTACAGCTACAGCTGCCCAAAATAAATGCTTCTTTAACATATTTACTCCTTACTGAACCCAAACGCCGTCTGCGTTTATATTGTATCCGTCAACGGTTGTATTTGTAACCATTTCACCGTTGGCATCAAGATAGTACCAAAGTCCTTTATACTCTATCCAGCCCTTCTTGTAAAGTCCGGATTCTTCAAAGTAGTACCACTTGTTATTGATAAGTGCCCAGCTACAGGCATATCTCCGTTTGGCTGATTTAAGTAATATCTGAATCCCTTTGAATCTGTAATCCATCCTGTCTGCATAACACCGTTTGCATCAAAATAATACCAATGACCGTTTACCATAAACCAGTTTGTAGCATGTGTACCGTCAGGTTTTCTGTAGTACCATGAGTTGTTTGATTGATACCAACCGCCGTTGTTTGTAGTATTTGTAGAGTTATTACGGTTGTTATTTGTTGATGTATTGTTGTTGTTCTTCTTAAATTCGGCTATAGTTTCTGCGTCAAAAACCATAGAATCAGATTCAATTGCCAAATCAGGGCCACCTTTTAGTGGATATACCTTAAATTTGTAGCTTCCGGCACCGTTATTGATAATAAGTTTTGTGAAATCATACTTTGCAGCACTTGTGCTGTTACTTCCACCAAGCCTTTTATTTCCTTTAAAAAGTTGTACTTTGTATTTGGTTGAATCCGCAGCCTCGTCCCATGTTGCAAGTGCCTTGTCTCCGTCGTCCCATGATGCACCACCTATAGAATAGTCGCCTGCCGCAAAAACAGACATACTCATAAAGAGTGAAAAAACCATGGATAACATTAAAATCAGTTTCTTCATAAATATCCTTTCTTTTATAAGTTCTATTTGTCTTAAAAGACACACTCATAAGTCTATTCTAGCATATAAAGGCAATACTTTATATTAAATTTAATTAAATATAGTTTACTCTTTCTTAAACTTTATTCTGATTCTTTACTATACAAAGATATCTGTACATACTTGCCGGAGAACAGGAGAGTCTGTGCCCTACAGTCTTTATAGCTCCCTTCATGGAAAAGATCCCCTTTTGATAAAGTTGCTTTATTATATCAAGTTTTTCGATATGGCTAAGCTTATTAAATGGGAGTTTACTGTCGATACGAAGCAGTATCTCATCAATAGCATTTGAAATACTGTCTGAGAAGATTTCCTGTTCACAGTTTCCCTTTATCTCAATAGATATATTTTTGCTCACATAGTTGTCCGGATGACAGAGTGAGAACACCAGATTTGAAAGCTCCTTGTACCTGTTGTCGTCAAAACTTATATTCAATGCACCTATAAGATTGTTATCGGTATCCTTTATATAAAAAGTGGAACATCTTAAAATCTTACCGTTACCTGACAGTGCACGGTAGTTTGAAAGCCACTTTTCAGTAGATGAAGTACTTTTATTAAGTATGGTTTTCATAGCCGGACTTATAGTATCACCTGATTTTCTCCCGCTTATCTCTCCGTTTACTATGTGTAATATATGCTTCAGATCATATACTATAATCTCATAGTCGGGACCGAGCAGCGTACTTAAAAAGTTTGAAATATCAATGTACCTGCCTATATTAAATTCATTCATATTTACCCCCAATATATTTGTTTAGTCAGCAAAATATAAATTGCAAACAAAAACGCTCTATATTTATTATATCAAAACTTGAAAAGAATATAATAGAAAAAAATGAAAATTATACAAATTAACTAAAATAAGAAAGAAAAAGAGAAATGGAGGGGAAAATCGATGTCTCAAAAATTCTCATAAAAATTCTCAAAGAGAGTTTGAAAGCAAAAATATGTCGCTTTTTACTGCAAAGATACAGATAATAATATTTCAAAAAAATTATCAGCAGGAAGTTTTTTTGCTTTTGTTGAGAAAAATTTAGAAAATCATATTTTAATGCATATTGCACAGAAATATATGAAAAATACTTTTACAAAGACTTTTTATTAAACAATATTGACAATAATTAAAATTAGTGATAAATTATTCTTATAAGGATATTTAGATAATAAACCTTTAAAAATACAAATAAATTGTAGAAAAATGTGTACACACTACGAAAAAAATATAATGTGAAGGAATAAGTGTTATCTACTATATTATATAAACTGTAATACCGTCCGCCAGTCGTTTGTTACGATGACCGGGGTATCAAATAATTATATTTGGAGGTATTAAAATGGAGTATGAGAAAATGTTAGGTGTGGAGGCACCGAAGTCATGGACACATGTAGTAAGAGAGGTTCCTACAGTTACACAGGAGCAAAGAAAAAAGGCGCTTGAGATGACTCATTACAATGAGTTTGCATTCCCGGCAGGTCTTTTATATATTGACTGCCTTTCAGACTCAGGTACTACATCAATGACGGATACACAGTGGTCAGCTATGTTCCTTGCCGATGAATCATATGGTAGAAACAAGGGATACTATGTTTTACTGGATGCATTCAGAGACGTTTGGGAGAGAGGCGACGATCAGAAGAGACTCATCAACTACATCAAAGAGGGCGTTGACAAAGATGATGTAGAGAAGATGATGAACGAGGTGTATCTGGTTGACTACGAGGGTGGATTTATCAACGGCGGTAAATACCAGCTTTCCAGACCGAATACATTTATTGTTCCGCAGGGACGTTGTGCGGAGGCGCTTTTATTTGACGTATTAAAGCCTTTATTTGCAAGAAGATGGCCGGGTAAGGTATTTACCATTCCGTCAAATGCACACTTTGATACAACAGAGGGCAATATCAAGCAGATGGGAAATATTCCAAGAAATCTTTTCCATAAGGAAGTTTTGTTTGAAGTACCTGAGAGCGGAAAGTATGAAAAGAATCCTTTCAAGGGAGATATGGATATTGATAAACTGAATCAGCTTATAGAGGCTGTAGGCGTTGAGAATGTTCCGCTTATATATTCAACAGTAACCAACAACTCCGTATGCGGACAGGCCGTATCTATGGGCAATATCAGAGAGGTTTCAAAGATTGCTCATAAGTACAATATACCATTTGTTATGGACGGCGCAAGATGGGCTGAAAACTGCTACTTCATAAAGATGAATGAAGAGGGCTATAGAGATAAGTCAATCTGTGAGATAGCAAAAGAGATGTTCTCTTACTTTGATGTTGTTTCGGCTTCACTTAAGAAAAACGGACATGCAAATATGGGCGGAGTTTTGGCTTTCCGTGACAAGGGTCTGTTCTGGCAGAAGTTTTCGGAGTTCAATGAGGACGGCAGTGTAAAGACTGATATCGGACATCTTTTGAAGGTTCGTCAGATATCGGCTTACGGTAATGATTCTTACGGCGGTATGTCAGGACATGATATCATGGCGCTTTGCCAGGGAATGTATGAAGAGGCAAGATTTGATTATCAGGATGAGAGAGTAAGACAGTGCCAGTATTTGGCGGATGGACTTACAGTTAACGGTGTACCTGTAGTACAGCCGGCCGGCGGACATGGAGTATATATTGATGTTGATAAGTTCTTTGGCTATAAGAGAGGACATGAAAGCTTTGCAGGTCAGGCACTCTCACTTGAGATGATTCATCGTTACGGTATACGTTGTTCAGAGCTTGGAGATTTTTCAATGGAGTATGATTTAAAGTCTCCTGAGCAGCAAAAAGAGGTATGTAATGTTGTTCGTTTGGCTATTAACAGAAGCCAGTTCAGCAAACAGCATATGGACTATATAATTGCAGCATTGACACAGCTTTACAAGGATAGAGACACTATCCCGAATCTTAAGATTACATTCGGTCACACATTGCCGATGAGACATTTCCACGCTTGGGCAGAGCCTTATGCTCCGACTAAGGAAGAGATGTGTGACGAGGAAAACTACAAATATTGGGAAAATAAATAAGATATAAAGCGGTCCGGCCGATGCGGTCGGGCTGCTATCCAATAAGGGGGACTTGTTTTTTTAACAAGATGGAGGAAGTTTATGGGTTTGGATAATACACCTGCAAAGCAGGATGGTTTTAACTCACAAATAGGGTTTATTATAGCATGTGTAGGCTCGGCCGTAGGTATGGGAAATCTGTGGAGATTTCCGGTGCTGGTGTCAGCCTGGGGGGGGATGACTTTTCTGATTCCTTACTTCATATTTGTTATACTTATAGGAAGTACAGGTGTTGTTGAGGAAATCGCACTAGGAAGGAGCACAGGTAAAGGTCCTATAGGAGCCTTCGGTGCAGCTATGGCACATGCAGGTAAGAGTAGAAAAGTAGGTGAGAGCATCGGTATCATACCTACTATAGGTTCTTTGGCACTTGCTATCGGATATTCATGTGTAGTCGGATGGATATTCAAATATGTTGTAATGGCATTTACAGGTAAGGTATTTGCAATGGGTACAAATATGGACCTTATAGGCACTACCTTCGGTACAACAGCAAGTGCCTTCGGCAATAATATATGGATAGTAATTGCGCTTATTGTCAATTTTGCAATCATGGCTTTTGGAGTTGCGGACGGTATTGAGAAAGCAAACAAGCTTATGATGCCGCTTCTTTTTGTAATGATGATAGGTCTGGCTGTTTATATAGGTATACAGCCGGGAGCGGTTAACGGATATAAGTATATATTTACTGTAAATCCGGAAGGATTAAAGGATATCAGACTTTGGATATTTGCATTCGGACAGGCATTCTTCTCGCTGTCTATAGCCGGCAACGGTACCGTTATTTACGGTTCTTACTTAAGTAAGAAAGAGGATGTACCTTTCTCGGCAATGAATATAGCTATATTTGATACCTGTGCGGCTCTTTTGGCAGCGCTTGTTATTATACCGGCTATGGCTACATCAGGTGCGGAGCTTAGCGAAGGCGGTCCGGGACTTATGTTTATCTACCTTGTAAATATAATGAATCAGATGCCGGGCGGAATGATAGTCGGAATAGTATTCTTTGTATGTGTTACATTTGCAGGACTCAGTTCTTTGGTCAACTTATATGAGGCGCCTGTAGCTACTTTGCAGCAGCAGTTTAAGCTTGGCAGATTACAGTCTGTAGGTATTATAGGAGTAATCGGAGTGGTTGTTGCAATACTTATACAGGGAATCGTTTCAAACTGGATGGATGCGGTATCAATATATATCTGCCCGATAGGTGCGGTACTTGCTTCAGTTATGTTGTTCTTCATATTCGGAAAGAAGTATACAATGGAAGCTGTAAATACCGGTGCAAGAAGCCGAAGGGAGAGATATGGTTCTTCCTTGGAAAGTATGTATATACAGGACTTGCATTACTGGCACTTATAGCCGGCGCATTCTACGGCGGAATCGGTTGATTTTATTACATATTTTATAAAACTCTCAACTCAAAAAAGTTGGGAGTTTTTTTGTTCAATTTTTTTGAAAAAAGTTGTTGACAAATTCTTATATATAGAATATAGTAGCTAATAGAGATTAGCACTCTACATAAGTGAGTGCTAACAAATAAAGAAGGGAGGAGCGAATGGATTCAGATGACAGGAAAGCGATTATTTTAAAAGCTATCATAAAGAACTATATGGAAACCGGGGAGCCGGTCGGTTCGAGAACTATTTCAAAGCTCCCTGAATTAAACTTAAGTTCCGCTACTATAAGAAATGAGATGAGTGACCTTGAAGAGATGGGCTACATCTTACAGCCGCATACTTCGGCAGGACGAATTCCTTCAGATAAGGGATACAGATTTTATGTAGATGAGATCTTGAGAGAAAAGGAGATAGAGACTGAGGAGTTCAAGGATCTGATGTTCAAAAAGGTGGACAGATTGGAAAACGTCTTAAAGCAGTTGGCAAAGATAATTGCAAGAGATACCAATTATGCCGCAATGATTTCAGGACCTGCTATCCACTCAAATAAGGTAAAGTTTTTGCAGCTCTCAAAGATGGACAGATTTAAGCTTCTGCTGGTTACTGTAGCTGAAGGAAATATTATCAATAATAAGATAATAGATATCGACAGTGAAATATCGGACAGTGAGATTTTAAATTTGAATCTTCTTATAAATACTTCTCTAAACGGACTCACTGTAGAAGAGATAAGCTTAAGCATTATGAACAAGTTACGAACTGATGCCGGAGTTTACGGAGATATAGTTGATAAGGTTTTACGAGAGGTTGCGGCGGTATTTGAAAGTGCTACCGATAATCTGGAGATATATACAAGCGGTACGACAAATATTTTCAAGTATCCTGAAATATCGGACAGAGAAAAGGCAAGTCAGCTTGTGGATGCTTTTGAGGAAAAGGATAAGCTGAAGGAGATGCTTGCAAAGGTTTGTGACGATGACAAGGACGGTATCAAAGTTTATATAGGAAACGAGGTACCTGTTTCAGATATGAGAGATCTTTCAGTAGTTACAGCCAATTATGAAATAGGCGAAGGACTTAGAGGTACTATCGGTATAGTAGGACCGAAGAGAATGGACTATGAAAAGGTACTGAAGACTGTAAAGACTGTAATGGCATCTTTGGATGAGCAGTTTAAAAATGATGAATAAGGAGAGGGCTGTGGAAGAAAAAGATTTTAAAAGAGAACAGGAAGAAAATAAGGAAGTTTTTAGAAGGCGAAGAAGCAAGTAAAAGCTGCTGAAGCCGAAGAAACTCCTGAGGAAGCGGCGGCAAAGGCGGCAGCTATGGAAGCTGAAGCCCGTGAGGCTTTCAGTGATGAAAATCTTGAAGAAAAGCAAGATAAAAAAGATATTGCCATTGCGGATTTGACGGACAGACTCAAAAGAAGCATGGCGGAGTTTGATAATTTCAGAAAGCGAAGCGAGAAGGAAAAAGCGACCATGTTTGATATGGGTGCAAGAAGTATTGCAGAAAAGATTTTGCCTATAGTTGACAATTTCGAACGTGCGATGGTTGCGGCACCTAAGGAAGGAGACGGTAAGGCATTCGCTGACGGAATTACAATGATATACAATCAGTTAAAAAGACTCTTGAGGATTTGGGGGTAAAGCCTATTGATTGTGTAGGGCAGGCATTTGACCCGAACTTTCACAATGCGGTGATGCATATTGAAGATGAAAGTCTTGGTGAGAATGTGGTTGCAGAGGAACTTTTAAAGGGATATATGTATAAGGACTCTGTTCTTAGACATAGTATGGTAAAGGTTGCCAACTAAGTTGACAATATATTTTTACACTGTAAAAAGGTGTTAAATATTTTATATAGATTAAATATTTGATTATTGGAGGAAATTATAATGAGCAAGATTATTGGTATAGATTTAGGTACAACAAACAGCTGTGTAGCAGTTATGGAGGGTGGAAAGCCTGTAGTTATTCCTAACTCCGAAGGTTCAAGAACAACACCTTCAGTTGTAGCATTTACAAAGACAGGTGAGAGACTTATAGGTGAGCCTGCAAAGCGTCAGGCGGTTACAAATGCCGACAGAACAATCTCTTCAATCAAGAGACATATGGGTACAGATTATAAGGTAACTATCGACGGTAAGTCATATACACCACAGGAGATTTCAGCAATGATTCTTCAAAAGCTTAAGGCTGATGCTGAAAGCTACTTGGGTGAGAAGGTTACAGAGGCCGTTATCACAGTTCCGGCATACTTTAACGATGCACAGCGTCAGGCAACAAAGGATGCAGGTAAGATTGCAGGTCTTGATGTAAAGAGAATTATCAACGAGCCTACAGCTGCAGCACTTGCATACGGTCTTGACAACGATGCCGAGCAAAAGATTATGGTATACGACCTTGGTGGCGGTACATTCGATGTTTCAATCATTGAGATCGGTGACGGTGTTATAGAAGTTTTGGCTACAAACGGTGATACACATCTTGGTGGTGACGACTTTGATAACAAGATTACAGATTGGCTTGTAAGCGAGTTTAAGAAGGCTGAGGGTGTAGACCTTTCAACAGATAAGATGGCACTTCAGAGATTGAAAGAAGCTGCAGAGAAGGCTAAAAAAGAGCTTTCAACATCAACAACTACAAATATCAACCTGCCTTTCATTACAGCAACAGCTGAGGGACCTAAGCACCTTGATATAACTCTTACAAGAGCAAAGTTTGATGAACTTACACTTGACCTTATCGAAAGAACTGCAGTTCCTGTACAGAACGCACTTAAGGATGCGGGAATCACAGCAAGCGAGCTTGGTAAAGTATTGCTTGTAGGCGGTTCTACAAGAATGATCAATGCACAGGAGAAGGTGAAATCTCTTACAGGCAAGGAGCCTTCAAAGAGCATCAACCCTGATGAGGGTGTTGCAATCGGTGCAGGTATCCAGGGCGGTAAGCTTGGAGGAGACGACAGTACAGGAGATGTATTGCTTCTTGATGTTACTCCGCTTTCACTTTCAATTGAGACAATGGGCGGTGTAGCTACAAAGCTTATCGAGAGAAATACTACAATACCTACAAAGAAGAGCCAGATATTCTCTACAGCTGCAGATAATCAGGAAGCTGTTGACATCCATGTAGTACAGGGTGAGAGACAGTTTGCAAGAGACAACAAGACTCTCGGTCAGTTCAGACTTGACGGAATCCTTCCTGCAAAGAGAGGTGTTCCGCAGATAGAGGTTACATTTGATATTGATGCAAACGGTATCGTTAATGTATCTGCAAAAGACCTTGGAACAGGTAAGGAGCAGCATATCACAATTACAGCAGGTTCAAATATGTCTGAGAGCGATATAGATAAGGCTGTAAAGGAAGCTGCAGAGTTTGAGGCTCAGGATAAGAAGAGAAAAGAAGGTATCGATGCAAGAAACGAAGCTGACTCAATGGTATTCCAGACAGAGAATGCACTTAAGGAAGTGGGAGACAGCTTGGATGCCGGTGATAAGGCTGCAGTTGAGGCCGACCTTAACACACTTAAGGAAGCTATAAACAGAGCACCGATCGATGCAATGACTGAAGATCAGGTAAATGATATCAAGGCAGGCAAGGAAAAGCTTATGGAAAGCGCTCAGAAGTTGTTTGCAAAGGTATATGAGAAGTCGGGAGCACAGGGAGCAACAGGTGCCGAGGGTGCTACACAGGCAGGCGGCGAGGCAACAGGCTCATCAAGTGATGACGACGTTATAGATGCTGATTACAAAGAGGTATAATAAGGAGAGCAAAGGATGGCAGAGAGTAAAAGAGATTACTATGAAGTACTTGGCGTTGACAAAAACGCTGATGACTCTGCAATAAAAAAGGCATATAGAGCGCTGGCAAAGAAGTATCATCCGGATGCAAACCCGGACAATCCCGAAGCTGAGAAAAAGTTCAAGGAAGCCGGTGAAGCGTATGCTGTACTAAGCGATCCTGAAAAGAGAAGACAGTATGACCAATTCGGTCATGCTGCCTTTGATGGTGGAGCAGGTGCGGGAGCCGGCGGCTTTGGCGGATTCGGAGGCTTCTCAGGCTTTGACTTCAGCGGTGACGATATCTTTGGAGACATCTTTGGAGGAATGTTCGGTGGCGGCGGTGCAGGCAGGGCCACAAGAAACGGACCTATGAAGGGTGCCAATGTCAAGGTTGCGGTAAGGCTTACATTTGAAGAGGCTGTTTTCGGATGTAAGAGAGATGTTACCGTCAACTACAAGGACGAATGCGCTACCTGTCACGGAAGCGGTGCCAAGGCAGGTACTTCACCTACCACATGTCCGAAGTGTAACGGTAAGGGACAGATAAGATATTCGCAGCAGACAATATTCGGAACTATGCAGAATGTAAAGACCTGTCCGGACTGTGGCGGAAGCGGAAAGATTATAAAGGATAAATGTCCTGATTGTCACGGAAACGGATATATTCAGACCAAGAAGAAATTTGAGGTGAATATACCGGCAGGTGTCGACAACGGTATGTCTGTAAGAGTTGCAGGCGGAGGTGAGCCGGGAGTAAACGGCGGACCTAGAGGAGATTTGCTTGTAGAGGTCATTGTAAGCCCTCATCCTATATTCAAGCGTCAGGATACAAATATATATTCCACAGTGCCGATAAGCTTTGCAAAGGCTGCACTTGGCGGCAGTATCAGAGTAAAGACTGTTGACGGTGATGTGGATGTATCTATTAAAGCAGGTACACAGACAGACAGCAGAGTCAGATTAAAGGGCAAGGGTGTTCCTTCTCTCAGAAATAAGAATGTACGAGGTGACCACTATATTACATTGGTGGTATCCGTACCTACAAAGCTTACAAAAGAGCAGAAGGCCGCACTTGAGGCTTTTGATGCTACAATGAATAAATAATATTTTATAAAACATTTATTGTTTTGACGATTCGGAAGTCACGGGATTATAACTCGTGGCTTCTTTTACGTTCGTATTTGACGTATATACAGCTGTGAAGTATAATCAAGGTCAGAATAAAGCTAATAACGAGGTGTATTTATGGGAAAGATCAAAGTTGAAAGATGTGATATAGAAGGACTCTGCGTGATAACTCCTACAGTGTTTAAGGATGACAGAGGTTACTTTGTAGAGACATATAATAAAAATGATTTTACAGAGGCCGGTCTTGACATGGAGTTTGTACAGGACAATCAGTCAAAGTCATCAAAGGGAGTACTCAGAGGGTTGCATTTCCAAAAGGAACATCCGCAGGGTAAGCTTGTAAGAGTTCTAAGCGGTGAAGTATATGATGTGGCTGTGGACTTAAGAAAAGACTCAAAGACATACGGCAAATATTTCGGAGTGGTACTTTCAGACGAGAACAAGAAGCAGTTTTATATACCGAAGGGATTTGCACACGGATTTGTAGTACTTTCAGATGAGGCGGTATTTGCATATAAGTGTACCGACTTCTACCATCCTAATGATGAGGGCGGACTTAAGTATGACGACCCTGATATAGGTATAGATTGGCCGATAGAAGGACTGGGTCTGACTCATGTCTGAGAAGGATACAAAGTGGAAGGGACTGAAGGAGACATTCAAGTTCTAATAAAATAACGAATGGAAACGGATATGAATATAATATCGCTTATACGAGAAATATTAAAATCAAGAAATATCATATGGGATTTGGCAAAGGCTGATTTTAGGAAGCGCTTTGTCGGGTCCTATTTTGGCGTGGCATGGATGTTTGTGCAGCCGGTGGTAACTGTACTTATATACTTTTTGATTTTCCAGATGGGATTTAAAAGTGTACCGCCTGTGCCGGGAGTGCCTTATGTAGTATGGCTTGTACCGGGAATCGTACCTTGGTTTTTCTTTGCGGAGTCGCTTAATTTGGGTACTTCTGTACTTTCGGAATATAATTATCTGGTAAAAAAGGTAGTATTTAATGTGTCCATACTTCCTGTTATCAAGGTGATTTCATGTCTGATAGTACATGGAATCTTCGTGGTAATAATGCTTGTAATGACATTGGCATTCGGCAGACTGCCTATGGTAAGCTGGATAGGAATAATATACTACAGCTTCTGCCTTTCGGTATTTGCACTTGCAATTATATATATAACCTGTGCAATCAATGTATTCTTTAAGGATATGGCGCAGATAGTGGGTATTGCATTGCAGTTCGGGATGTGGATGACACCGATTATGTGGGACCCTACAATGTTCAGTTATTTTCCTTCAAAAGTGGAGATGATAATGAAGCTGAATCCTGTGTACTATGTGGTGGTGGGTTACAGAGACAGTATCCTAAGAGGAAACTACTTTTTTGAAAGACCCGGACTTACACTATATTTTTGGGTGGTCACAATAGTACTTTTATTTATCGGACTTAGACTTTTCAATAAGTTAAGACCGCATTTTTCAGATGTATTATAAGGAGAAGTATGCAGAGCAACTTAGCAATAAATGTCTGTGATGTAACAAAGATTTACAGACTGTATGATAAGCCTATAGACAGGTTAAAGGAAAGTATTTCCCTTACACATAAAAAATATCATAAGGAATTTTTTGCCCTGGATAAAATATCCTTTTGCGTGGAGAAGGGTTCTACGGTGGGCATTATCGGGACAAACGGTTCGGGAAAGTCCACCATACTGAAGATAATAACGGGTGTATTAAATCCCACCACAGGAAGCGTGGAAGTGGACGGAAATATATCAGCACTTCTTGAGCTCGGTGCAGGTTTTAACATGGACTACACGGGTATTGAAAATATCTACATGAACGGAACTATGATGGGATTTCAAAGGCGCAGATGGATGAAAAGCTTGATGAGATACTCGAGTTTGCGGATATAGGCGATTTTGTATATCAGCCTGTAAAGACCTATTCATCAGGTATGTTTGTGCGACTGGCCTTTGCACTTGCAATCAATGTGGAACCTGAAATATTGATAGTGGATGAGGCGCTTTCCGTAGGAGACGTTTTCTTCCAGGCCAAGTGTTACAGGAGAATGGAAGAGATAAGAAAGACAGGTACAACCATACTTATGGTAACCCATGATATGGGAAGTGTAATAAAATACTGTGACAAGGTAATACTTCTTAATAAGGGAAAATTCCTTGCAGAGGGACCTGCCGGAGAGATGGTGGATTTGTACAAAAAGATACTGGCAGGAAGAATGGATGACCTTGAAGCGGACCTTGCAAAGAGACTTGACAGTAATTTTGCGGATATGATGGAACTGAACAATGACATCAACAAGACACATGTAAAAGAACATGACGGACTTATGAAGGAAAAGATGTCAATCAATCCGAATAAGACAGAGTACGGCGACGGCAGGGCGGAAATTTATGACCTTGGAATATTGGACTCAAAGGGTGAGCTGACCAACCTTTTACTAAAGGGCGAGGAGTTTACAATCAGAGAGAAGATAAAATTCAATGCAAATATCGAGTCGCCTATATTCACATTTACCATCAAGGATAAAAAGGGTACCGAACTTACAGGAACCAATACCATGTTTGAAGGTGTGGAGGTAAAGCCTGTAAAGCCCGGCGATGATGCGGTGGTGGAGTTTAAGCAGAAGATGACCTTACAGGGAGGTGAATATCTTCTAAGTATGAGCTGCACCGGATTTGAGAATGGTACACATGTGGTTTATCACAGATTATATGATGTGACATTTATTACAGTTATCTCAAACAAGAACACTGTAGGTGTATATGATATGGAGTCGAAAGTAAAGCTTACTCAAAATAGCAAATAACGGGAGAGAAAATGGGTCTTTTAGAACTTGCAAAAAAGTATGGAAAAGATGAATACGGGCTTTTGAAGGAAAATCCCGGTCTTTGTAACTTGTCGTTTTTCTCATCTTTGGCACTTGGGAATACCGAGTGGCTTAATATAAAGGGAAGAACATTGTTTCTGGGAAGTCAGGTAGCCGTACTGGATGATTTGATAAAAAAATCAAAAGTATATGTCTATGAAGAAGAGCTTGAGAAACTTGAAAGTATAAAAGCTGTTTTTGAAAGCAATATAGAGTATATAAAAGCTTTTGAAAACATAGATTTTAATGAGTTTGATACTGTAATTGCCTACGGCAGTGATATGGTATCCAAGCTTATTAGCGTGAAAAAACCTGATAAAAAGATTGTGCTGGTATTTGATAACAGGTACGGACTTAATTACTTTGAAGACGAGTTTGGCGATAAGAATGCATTGAGTGTAAAAGATGTAAGAAATTGGATAGGTAAGAGCGATACATATTATCCGTATCCTAATTACAGATATGTATACAAGCTCTTTTCAGATAAGGAAATGCCGGGTGCAGGAGAACTCTCACAGATAAAGGCATATGATTATCCTAAGTTTGCACTTAAGGATATCGGAGACAGATTTTGTGAAGCGGCAGAGTCAAATGATTTTGACAGCTTTGCAAACTCATATGTCATAGTATCAGGCGGGGATGAAGAGAGCATCTATATAAAATACAATAGAACCAGACTTTTAAAATATCAGATAAAGACTGAAATAAGGCGCAAAGATAACAAGAAGTATGTTGTAAAATCCGCGCTGAAAAAGGACGGCATTCCGCATATCTTAGGTATGTATGACAAGTCAAAGCTTATCAAAAATGACAATGTAAATGTACTTAAGGGAGTATTTAAAAATGCCGGGGAGATAAACTTTGAGTTTGTTGAGGGGAAGTCTTTAAGTACCGTATGTGAAGAGTGCATTGAATACAGCCTTGATAAATTCATTGATAAGCTTTGTGAGTATATTGATAAGATAATAGATAAGGATGCGCTGAACCTTGATGCGATATTTGACAACTTTATCTTTGAAGGTGACAAACTGACCGCTATTGACTGTGAGTGGGTATATGACAGCTCGATGGATTTTATAAATGACAGAAAGACCTTTATAAAATATCGTGCATTGCATAACTTCTATCAGAATAACGCAGGAAAGATTAAGGATAAGTTTGGCTTAAGTGAAGAACAATTCCTCTTAAAGTTTGATATAGATGATATGGACGGGCTTGACTTTGTCGAAAGGCAGTTCCAAGAGTATATACATGGAGATTATCAGGAAGTTTACCTTGACAACTACTTTGTAGAGACTGTAAGCCGTGATACCTTGAATGAAGGACTTGAAGCTTTAAAAGAATTGCCTCATGCAAAGAATAAGATAAGAGAGCTTGATGCGATAAATCAGGACAGAGAACTGGCCATAAAAGAAATGACAAGGCTTAGAACGCTGACAGATAATCATGTCAATAATCTTGGTATAATCATAGACAATTTAAGGCATGAGAATGAAGAACTTGCGAAGACTCTGAATGTATATAACGGCAATCTGTCAATACCGTTCAGAATCAGAAGAAAGCTCAGTACCATCTACAACAAAAAGTATCCTAAGGGAAGTGTTGAGAGAAAGAAGTTAAATTACAGGATAATGAGTATCACTCATCCTATAAAATATTTTAAGTTGACACATTCCGCTGAAGGCAAGAATCTTATTGAGGGCGAATTTAAGATAGGTGATATATACAGAGAAAAGGGCAAGCTTAATTTCCCATATGTGGAAAACCCGAAGGTAAGTATTATCATTCCTGTATACAATCAGATACATTATACCTATGCCTGTCTGGTATCACTGCTTGAAAATACCGATGAATACAGCTATGAAGTGATAATTGCGGATGATGTTTCAACCGATGCGACAAGTGAAATAGACAAGTTTGTATCGGGACTTGTGATTGCAAGAAATGAAACCAATCAGGGCTTTTTGAAAAATTGCAACAATGCCGCAAAAAAGGCAAGGGGAGAGTACATCTTTTTCTTAAACAATGATACTACAGTGGAAAAGAACTGGCTTCCTCCTCTTATAAAGTTGCTTGAGTCTGATAAGAGCATAGGTATGGTAGGCTCCAAGCTTGTATACCCTGACGGCAGACTTCAGGAAGCGGGAGGCATCATATGGAGTGACGGCAGCGGATGGAACTACGGCAGATGTGACGACCCGAACAAGCCTGAGTACAACTATGTAAGAGACGTGGACTATATCTCAGGTGCCGCGATAATGCTTAGCAGAAAACTTTGGGAAGAGATAGGCGGATTTGATACAAGATATGCGCCTGCCTACTGTGAGGATTCGGATCTTGCCTTTGAGGTAAGAAAGAGGAACTTAAGAGTGGTATATCAGCCGCTCAGTGTAGTGGTTCACTTTGAGGGTGTATCAAACGGTACCGACGTCAACGGCACAGGACTTAAGAGATATCAGGTGGAGAACAACAAAAAGCTTCAGGAAATGGAGTGATGAGTTTAAAAATCAGTATGATAATGTTGGTGTACCGAATGCCTTCAGAGCCAGAGAAAGAAGCAGGGGTAAAAAGGTTATTCTGTTTGTAGATCACTATGTGCCTACATTTGATAAGGATGCAGGCTCAAAGACTACATTCCAGTATATAAAGATGTTTATCGAAAGAGGATATGTAGTGAAGTTCTTACCTGACAATTTTGCAAAGTCGGAGCCGTACACCACCATATTGGAGCAGATGGGAGTGGAGGTACTCTACGGCAATGAGATTAGGACAAATATATTTGAGTGGATTGAAAATAATCAGTCAAATATTGACATTGCTTACCTCAACAGACCTCATATCGCTACAAAGTATATTGACTTTATAAGGGAAAAGACAAATATCAAGGTCATATACTATGGACATGATTTGCATTTCCTTCGTGAGAGACGTGAGTATGAGCTTACCGGAGACGTGGAGAAGAAGAATGCAAGTGCATACTGGAAGAGTATGGAGCTTGATCTTATGAGAAAGGCAAGCATAAGCTACTATCCGTCAAATGTTGAGGTTGACTACATACATACCTTTGACAAGAAGATAAATGCCAAGGCAATCACTGCTTACGTCTTTGATAAGTTTATGGATATAGATTACAATCCGGATATCAGAGAGGGTGTACTGTTTGTCGGAGGATTTTCACATCCGCCTAATGCCGATGCGCTGAAGTACTTCCTTGAAAATATGTGGGATGAAATATACGCACAGATAAAAGCACCGTTTTATATAGTCGGCTCCAATGCTACAGATGAGATCAAAGCAATGCACAATGAGTCAAAGGGTATCATCTTCAAAGGCTTTGTCAGTGAAGAGGAGTTAAAGGAGCTGTACACCAATGTAAGACTTGTGGTGGTACCTCTCAGGTACGGAGCGGGAGTCAAGGGTAAGGTAATAGAGGCGCTCTACTACGGCGACCCGGTGATCACAACAAGTGTAGGCGCGGAGGGCATAGATAACTCATATAATCAGATGCTTATAGCGGATGAGCCTGACGAGTTTATAACAAAATGTGTCGCGCTCTATACCGATAAGGAAGCTCTAAAGAATATGCACCTTGAGGCGACAGAGTATGTAAAGAACAGACACAGCATAGATGCGGTATGGAAGATAATTAAAGAGGATTTTTAGGGAAACAAGATTTGGGCTGTTGTATACAACGGCCCTTTTTTAATCCACTTTTGAATATACAGGTTAGAAGATTTATATAAAGTATTTTTTGAATTGCACATAATATTCAGATAATTAAAACAATATACACAATTAAGACAGATATAAATATGAAATTAAGAAAATAAATAAAATAAAGTGCTATTTTTAATATAAAAAAATTTAAAAAAATACTATTGACAAGAAGAAAAAAATCTGATATACTGTAGACATAAACAAAAAGAGAATATATTCTTAGAAAGTTTGATGAACGCATCCACGAGGAGAAAGCAAGCAGCAGATTTGCTAAGTGGAAATTAAAAATATAAAAAGGAGGTACGGTCCAAAGAAAAACATAAGTAATGATTAGACTTTGATCTAATCCGGAACCTATAAGAAGATTAATTAGATAATATATTATTGAAAACTTTAAAAAGTTACTATCTGAAGAATCGGTTAGGATAGTATTCGTATAAGTCTTATGACGAGAAAGTGGGATTCGTACGAGAGATAGACCGTGTAGATAGATTGATAACAACCATGTATTAGAAGTGAAAGGAAGCTTATAGGAGGATAAATTAAAAACTGAATAGCAATAACTATACAGGATGTCTATAATTTTTAAAAGGCATCAGATATAGAAATCCCGGTTTATTTAGAAAGAGAGGATTAATCCGTTGGAGCCAGGAATATGTTGAAGAGAGCATTGATGTGAAAGGTCGGTGCTCTCTTCTTAATGCGTATAAAATAAAAAGGGGGCTTACACAAAGCGTGTAGCCCTTTTTATTATGCTCCCATTATTTCTTTGGTCTCTATTTCAAAGTTGCCGTCATCGTCTACATTCATCACCATGTATGTAGGTATATGGCCTGCCTGCCTCGGATAGCCGAGTGAACCCGGATTCAGTACGGTCACTCCGTCAATAGTCTTCAGGTAAGGCCTGTGTGTGTGTCCGTACATTGCAAAGTCACAACCTCTGGCGATGGCCTCGTCTTTTAGTATTGAGATATCCATGCTTACACCGTACTGGTGTCCGTGCACAAGGAGTGCCTTGTGATTTTTTATATTGATTTCTTTTTCTGCAGGAAGCTGTGAAAAGAAATCATTGTTTCCCTGTACCATAAGACATGCACATGTAGGGTCAAGCATAAGGCTTATCTTGGTCTCGCTGCCTTCGCCGTCGCCGAGATGGATGAACATGTCGAAAGGTTTTTCTATTGATATTACTTTTTTTAAAATGTCGTCAACTCTGTGTGTGTCACTAACAATCAATATTTTCATAAATTTCCCCCAGCTTTTGTTTCATTGCTGTAAGCGCCTTACCTCTGTGGCTTATCTTGTTCTTTTCCTCAGGGCTTATCTCGGCACTTGTTTTTTGATATTCAGGTAGGTAAAGTATAGGGTCATAGCCGAAGCCGTTAGATCCGGAAGTTTGTGTGGCAATCAGACCTTCCATACTGCCTTCGCAAAATAATGTGGTACCGTCTTCAAGTATAGCACAAATACAGGCTTTAAACCTTGCACTTCTTTCATTTCCCGAGGCATTTTTTAATCTGTCTATTATATTTTGATTTTTTATAGTGTAGGAGGTATCCTCGCCCATATATCTGGATGAGTATACTCCGGGCTCGCCGCCGATATAATCCACTTCAAGTCCGGAGTCGTCAGACATTACGATACCGCCTGTAATGTCCCAAATAGCTTTTGCCTTTATATAAGCGTTTTCCTTAAATGTCGTTCCGGTCTCTTCAATATCAAGCGATACTCCGGCTTCTTTGGCTGAAATTATATCAAAGCCGGATAAAATAGCTCTGATTTCTTCAAGTTTATGCTGATTTCCGGTTGCAAAAATAATCTTTTTCATATGTATTAAAACCTTTATTTTGTCTTCTTAGGCGGTCTCGGTCCCATATATTGATAAAATCTGGTCTGCAACATACCGTTGTAAATCTTGCGATTTTTATCAGGTTCTCTGCCGATATATTTACAAGCATCGTCATATGAGGTTATAAGGTAAAGTGACCAGGAGTCAAGGTTTGCATACCTCTCTCCAAGTGCCTTGTATATAGCAGGCAGATTTTCCTTTTCTTCAAGTCTTTCACCGTAAGGAGGATTTGTAATGATAAAACCGTATTTTTTCGGGTGTGAGAGATTTGCAACATCTCTGCACTGAAGGTGAAGCATATCTATAACTCCGGCTCTTGTGGCATTGCTTCTTGCCGCCTCTACAATGCTTTTATCAATATCATAGCCTTGAATATCAACATTTGTGTCGATATCCACCATTTCACGGGCTTCCTCATAAGTATTATCCCAAACTTCCTTTGAAATAAGGTTTGACCACTTACAACTTAAGAATCCTCTTTTTAGCCCCGGGGCAATATTTGCGGCCATCATAGCTGCTTCAATGACAAATGTACCGCTTCCGCAGAACGGGTCTATTAGTATTCTGTCTTTTTTCCACGGTGTCAGCATAATGAGCGCGGCTGCAAGAGTCTCTGTAATAGGAGCTTTTGCAGTCATAGTTCTGTAGCCTCTTTTGTGAAGTGATACTCCTGTGGTGTCAAGTCCCACAGTAACAATATCTTTGTTTATAGAAACACGGAGCGGATATTCGGCGCCTGTCTCTTCAAACCAATCTTTTTTGTAGATACGTTTCAGTCTTTCGACAATAGCTTTCTTTACGATGGACTGAATATCCGAAGGTGAGAAGAGTTTGCTTTTGACTGAGGTGGCTTTGCTGACCCAAAATTTTCCGTCGACAGGAATATATTCTTCCCAAGGGATATCTGCGACCGAGTCGAACAGTTCGCTAAAAGAGGTCGCCCTAAACTGTGCAACATTTATCATTACTCTTTCGGTAGTTCTAAGCCACATATTGGCTCTTGCAACAGCTTCGTCATCTCCTTCAAAGTACACCCTTCCGTCCTCGACCTTTGTGATGTCATAGCCTATATCTATGATTTCCTTTTTCAGTACGGCTTCAAGTCCGAAGTGGCAGGGCGCGTACAACTCAAATATTTTTCTCAAGCTTTATCTCCTTTAATACATTGCCGTCAAAGTCATATATGGTAAAAATATCATCATCAAGTATTGCATAGGAGTTGGGATTTTGTTCCTTAGGCAGTGACGCGGATCCGGGATTTAATATATAAATATCTCCGGATTTTTTTGCTATCGGAAGATGTACATGTCCGTATATGAATGCGCTTCCTTTGGCAAGCTTCGGCAGATGATCCTCACCGTATATATGTCCGTGTGTTATGAAGAAATAGATATCATTAAATACACCTATACAGTAGTCGGATTGCATTGGAAAATCCAAGACCATCTGGTCAACTTCAGAATCACAGTTTCCTCTGACTGCGATGATATTATCCTTATATTCATTCAGCATTGCAAAGACTTCCTTAGGACAGTAATCTTTAGGCAAGTCATTTCTCGGGCCGTGGTACAATAAGTCTCCAAGCAGTACCAGTTTTGAGGCGTTGCTTTCTTTATATTTCTCAATAATTTTCTTTGTGTAGAATGATGAGCCGTGAATATCTGATGCAAAAAAATATTTCATATTAGGATTCCTGTGCTCTGAACTCTATACTTTGTGTAGCGGCATCCATTGAATCTATTATTGCAAGTGATTCCAAATGGAAACCTAAGTTTCTGATGGCACGACCGCCGCTTTGGAAACCTTTTTCAATGGCAATACCGATGCCTTCCACATTTGCACCTGATTCATTGACAATTGAAATAAGTCCCTGCAGTGCACAGCCGTTTGCAAGGAAATCGTCAATGATAAGTACCCTGTCTTCTGGACCTAAAAACTTCTTTGAAACGATAACCTGATTCTTGCACTTATGTGTAAAGCTTTCTACCTCTGCCGTATACATATCTCCGTCAATATTTATGGACTTTGACTTTTTGGCAAATACTACCGGTACACCGAATTCAAGCGCGACTATGGCTGCGATGCCTATACCTGAGGACTCTATTGTCAAAATTTTGTTTATATTGTGTGACGCAAACTTTGACTTGAATTCCTTTGCCATCTCTAAAAAGAGTTGTACATCCATCTGATGGTTTAAAAAAGAATCCACTTTTACAACATTACCTTCCTTGATAACACCATCTTTTTTGATACGCTCTTCTAACAGTTTCATGAAAAATCCTCTCCTTTTGAAAACACATAAGTGTTTATCGTGTAAGCATCAGCATCTCAAGTGCCAGCTTATCATTAATATTACCTTGTTTTATAGCTTCTTCCAACTCGATTGCATTTTTTACATAGGACAAAAGTATAGCCATATCAAAACCTCTTGCTTGACGCATCAGATTTTTGACCACATATGGATTTAATTTCATATTTGAGATTATATCCTTTTCATTAAAACCGGCTGCTATCAATTCCTTGATTTGCAAGAGTTGGTTAAACTGTCTTGTGATGAGAATCATTATTTTCAGCGGAGGTTCCTTTAAAGCTACCAAATCTTCATATATATCCAATGCATCCTGTATCTTATTATTGGTAATGGATTTTACCAATTCAAAGATTCTGTTTGTCAGACTTATGCTTGTTATAGCTTTTATATCTTCCTCTTCTATAATATCTTTGTCAAGAGTAAAGGATATAAGCTTGTCCAACTCGCTTTTCAGTCTTTCCATATCATTTCCCACTCTGGCAATGAACAGGTTCATATTTGAAACTGTGATTTTTTTGCCGGATTTATTTATGATATTTCCTGCCCAGTTTATCAGTTCATCATTGGTAGGGTGATTCAGTTCTGCAATGTATCCAAGCTCTTTTATTTTTTTGTAAAGCTTGGAACGTTTATCTAAGTCATTCTCCACAAAAATGATTTTCGTGCTATCGGGCTTATCTGATATGTAGTTTAAAAACTTATCGTTTCCGGATTTGAACCACTGACTTCCTTCTATAAGGATACATCTGTATTCTGAAAAGAAGGGAAGAGTATTTGCAAATTCGATAACGGCATCTGCATCTGCTCCTTTTCCTTCAAAATAAGCAAAGTTCATTTGGTCTTCACCTACGATAGCTGCTTTAAGTCTTTTTTTGTAGCTGTTCTTTAAAAATTCATCATCACCTGATAGTACATAAATGCCTTTGAATGTGGAAGTTTTCAAATCATTATTTAATACTTTCATGTGCAAGATTATAACATGAAAGGGTGAAAGCCTCCAGTGTAAATAGAGAGTATTTCGGGAAAAAATACAGTTTGGAATCTGTTTGAAAAAATATTAAAAAAGGTGTTGACAGAGTGTGAGATAAAGTGTATATTACCTGACTTCCGTCGTTTCTCTCAAAACCTAGTACTCTAGGTATCCAAGAGCATGCAGTTTTGAAAGAAATTGTCGACTTCAGCTTTGGTTAAATAGAGGGCATCAAGATTACTAAAACCAACCAGTTTTTTAATCTTTTCGTTAACAGATTGGTTTCTTGATATATTGATATATGTATCATCACCTTTATTTACCACCCTAAAATCACGCATAAAGTTAATCAAGTCATAAGAGTTTATTTTATTCTTGAAGCATTTGATTTCTAATACTCTTAAAAGAAACAAGCTAAGGTAGCATATCAAAAAATGCCCGTAGATTGTTTCTTTTTTCTGTAAATAAACAGGCCTTGCATCCAGGTATGATTTTGTAAGTCTAAAAGATTCCTCGATTTTCCATAGGCTATGGTATGTCTTATATACCTGTAATGGCTCCATGTCTATTTCGGATGTCACTAAAAGATTATATCCTGCATATTTAAGATCTTCATCAATCTTAGATTTATTTAAATCTATTATAGGCTTTACTTTCTTGCCTGTACTATCTTTAGTTATGATGTCTAAATATTTAGCACAATCTCCAAGTTCATCTTTAGCGATATTTTTGTATGTAGAAAACTTTGAAGCTTTATCGACCATTTTCATTATTTCAAGCCTTTGTTTCTTTGCAAGGTTAGGATTATAAGAGACGATACGCTTTTTCTTTTTACAGAGAACCTTGTAACACTCTCTTTTCCTGTTTCGGATCAATCTCTTTAAAGCTGTAATCAAAGCTGTCAATACATGATTTAAGACGAAAAGATATATACCTCTTTCATCAGTGTAATTGAAAAAAATACATTTGTATCATTCTCAAGTAGAACCCATTTCTTTTTCCTTTTTCGCTTAGATTCTTACCATCTATTGATTTTTGAAAAATATATAGCCGTCATTAGCTTCTTTGACTGCAACATAAATATTTCTTGCACAATTAAGTCCTTTATCAGCCACCTGAATCGTCTTGCCTGATACGCTGTGTCGTTGCTTCATTTCTTCAATAACTTTTCTAATATATGGCTTTTCCGATTCATTTCCGGGATACATTTGCATGGAGACAGGTACGAGATCAGCATCTAAAAGTAAAGCTTGCCCTATTATCGGGGAGTGCCTATTCTCTTTTGAAGGTCCCTTTTGCTTATCATCACTAGGGATATCAATTTCAAAGTAATAATTAGTACAATCAAAAAATACATTGCTTAGATCCCTTTTATAATACCTTTCATAAGAGTGATTAAATAAATCAATATACTTTTTATAAGACTCTCCTATGAAAGAACACCCGTCATATACTTGGTCTTCAGAGATTGTAGAGCTGCCATAAAAGGTATGGAAAGACATGAGAGGCTGTCTTTGACTTAGAGCATGGAGATATAACCCTTGCATAAATAAGTTGTGTAATTAAGTCAAATACAGAGAACTGAAAACGCATTTGAGAAGCAAGTATATCAATAGTTTCTTTAACATCAAGCTCATCAATTAATGAGTAGAGTAAGAAGTGCCCTATATTAAGTTCAACAGGGGTGGAAAATGCACGAGGACGGGATTCTTCAGAAAGAATCTTTGTTCTGTTCTCGTTTTGCTCTTTTACATAGTCACTGTAAAATTTAACAGGATCAGGAATCTCATCTGAAATCAAATCCTCAACATAACCAAAAGATTTTACATTTTTTGTTCTTGGTTGCTTTTTATCCTTGTCCCAAAATGATTCATACATCTGAAGATAAGTACCTTTTTTCTTCTTTTCTTTTCTCAAAAAATAAGTCATAAACACCTCTAAAAAGCAAAAGTACTATGAAGTACTATGATTATAACATACTCAAAAAAATTTTTTTCAAATTTTTTTAAATATTTTTATGGCAGAAAAGCCTTTAAAATAAAAAGGTTTAAAAAGAATTGTATAAAAATTAAATGGTTTGCTAAAAAAATTTGAAACGTCGGAAATTTCATAGTACTTCGACGGAAGACGGGACGATAGCTGCTTTAAGTCTTTTTTTGTAGCTGTTCTTTAAAAATTCATCATCACCTGATAGTACATAAATGCCTTTGAATGTGGAAGTTTTCAAATCATTATTTAATACTTTCATGTGCAAGATTATAACATGAAAGGGTGAAAGCCTCCAGTGTAAATAGAGAGTATTTCGGGAAAAAATACAGTTTGGAATCTGTTTGAAAAAATATTAAAAAAGGTGTTGACAGAGTGTGAGATAAAGTGTATATTATACCCACTGTCTCTGAGACAGACAAATTTTTAAAACAAAAGCAAGACTTTTGAAATAGATAATTAAAAAGTTATTGACAAAGTTTTAAGAATTTGGTAACATATAAAAGTTGCTTATGAAAAGCAAAACTTGAGCAGCTTGAGTCGATGCCAAGGACAGCGCTTAAGTGAAATAAGTTTACGCTTTGCAACAATGAACCATGATAATTTAAGATTAAACAGTACACACAACCCTGAAAATTCACATATTTTTCTTAGCGAGAACGAGCGAAGCGAAGTTCGAGCTAGAAAAATAGTGCACCTCGTCGAGCGTAGCGAGACGATGGTGCTACATATGATTATGTAATGAAGTTTCAGAAAAACGACGTTTAGATTCGAACAGAATTTAAAACCTTTAAAAAAACAGTAGATCTGTGAAAACAGATGCAAGCTAGCGACAGGCTAGATTAAACTTTTATATGAGAGTTTGATCCTGGCTCAGGATGAACGCTGGCGGCGTGCTTAACACATGCAAGTCGAACGAAGCTGCTAAAAGGAAGTCTTCGGACGGAATTTTGGTAGACTTAGTGGCGGACGGGTGAGTAACGCGTGGATAACCTGCCTTATACAGGGGGATAACGGAGAGAAATTTCCGCTAAGACCGCATAAGACCACAGCACCGCATGGTGCAGGGGTAAAATATTTATAGGTATAAGATGGATCCGCGTCCGATTAGCTAGTTGGTGAGGTAGAGGCTCACCAAGGCGACGATCGGTAGCCGGCCTGAGAGGGTGAACGGCCACATTGGGACTGAGACACGGCCCAAACTCCTACGGGAGGCAGCAGTGGGGAATATTGGACAATGGGGGAAACCCTGATCCAGCGACGCCGCGTGAGTGAAGAAGTATTTCGGTATGTAAAGCTCTATCAGCAGGGAAGAAAATGACGGTACCTGACTAAGAAGTCCCGGCTAACTACGTGCCAGCAGCCGCGGTAATACGTAGGGGGCAAGCGTTATCCGGATTTACTGGGTGTAAAGGGAGCGCAGACGGCGAAGCAAGTCTGAAGTGAAATGCATGGGCTCAACCCATGAATTGCTTTGGAAACTGTTTGGCTTGAGTGTCGGAGGGGTAAGCGGAATTCCTAGTGTAGCGGTGAAATGCGTAGATATTAGGAGGAACACCGGAGGCGAAGGCGGCTTACTGGACGACAACTGACGTTGAGGCTCGAAGGCGTGGGGAGCAAACAGGATTAGATACCCTGGTAGTCCACGCAGTAAACGATGAATACTTGGTGTCGGGGAGGTAAACTCTTCGGTGCCGCAAGCAAACGCATTAAGTATTCCACCTGGGGAGTACGTTCGCAAGAATGAAACTCAAAGGAATTGACGGGGACCCGCACAAGCGGTGGAGCATGTGGTTTAATTCGAAGCAACGCGAAGAACCTTACCAAATCTTGACATACTCTTGAATAGTTTTGTAATGAGGCTAGTCCTTCGGGACAAGGGATACAGGTGGTGCATGGTTGTCGTCAGCTCGTGTCGTGAGATGTTGGGTTAAGTCCCGCAACGAGCGCAACCCTTGTCGTCAGTAGCCAGCAGTAAGATGGGCACTCTGACGAGACAGCCGGAGATAATCCGGAGGAAGGTGGGGATGACGTCAAATCATCATGCCCCTTATGATTTGGGCTACACACGTGCTACAATGGCGTAAACAAAGTGAAGCAAAACCGCGAGGTCAAGCAAATCACAAAAATAACGTCTCAGTTCGGATTGTAGTCTGCAACTCGACTATATGAAGCTGGAATCGCTAGTAATCGCAGATCAGAATGCTGCGGTGAATACGTTCCCGGGTCTTGTACACACCGCCCGTCACACCATGGGAGTCATCAATGCCCGAAGTCAGTGACCTAACCCACACTGGTAAACATAAAGCTGGGATTGCTTTTTTACTTAACGAAAGCGAGCCGAAGGCGAAGCTTAAGTCCTAGTAAAAAAGTAGTTCTTCATACGAGAGAAACGAGTATGAATAACATCCTTTAAAGAATAGCAGTAGTTATGTTTAGCAGTGTGGGAAGGAGCTGCCGAAGGCAGGGAGGATAACTGGGGTGAAGTCGTAACAAGGTAGCCGTATCGGAAGGTGCGGCTGGATCACCTCCTTTCTATATATTTTTCTTAATGAGAACGAGCGAAGCGAAGTTCGAATTTAGAAAAATAATACACCTAAAACGAACGAAGTGAGTTTTATGGTGTTACCTATCATCGAATAAGATGATGGTGTTACCTAATGAAGGTTTCAAGTAAGGGTTGTGAGTACTGTTTAGTACTAAATTAGATTGGTACTGCTAAAACTTAGCGGTGTCGATGCGACCGGGGGACACACCCGTTCCCATTCCGAACACGATGGTTAAGACCCGGTCGGCCGATGGTACTATACTGGAGACGGTATGGGAGAGTAGGTGGATGCCGCTGCATTTTTCACTTGATGAAAGCGAGCGAAGCGAAGCTTGAATCTTAGTGAAAAAGTACACCTTGCGTAGCAAAGCGGAGCAATGGTGTTACCATAAGGAGAGATTACATCAGTATTCCTTTGGAAAGGATGAAAGATGTTGGAGTTCGAATCTTCAAATCTCACTGTTAAGGTAAAAAGCTTTAACAACGATGTACCTTGAAAACTGCATACCAAACGAGAAATTATATAAATATTTTATAATTAGACATCCGAGGTATCAATTACTTTAAAGTGATTGATATTTAATAACAAAAATAAAATTTTAAACATAGTGTATGATACACGCTAGTGTCATACAAAACACTAAATCTAAAAAGATTTAAGAGGTTAAACATAAAGAGCGTAGGGTGGATGCCTAGGCACTGACAGCCGAAGAAAGACGTGACAAGCTGCGAAAAGCTGCGGGGAGAAGCACATATTCAGTGATCCGCAGATGTCTGAATGGGGAAACCCACTTGGAAGAACTCCAAGTATCTGTACGCCAATACATAACGTACAGAGGGGAACCCGTGAACTGAAACATCTAAGTAGCGGAGGAAAAAGAAAACAACAGTGATTGCGAAAGTAGCGGCGAGCGAAATCGTAAGAGCCCAAACCGTGGTGCGTGCACTGCGGGTAGAGGACTGCAATACGAGTAAGATATATTACCTGAACCGTTTTTGGAAAAAGCGGGCCAAAGAGCGTGAGAGCCGTGTAAGGGAAAAATATATTGAATCCAGCAGTATCCGAGTACCACGAGACACGAGAAACCTTAGGGGAAGCAGGGGGACCACCCCAAGGCTAAATACTAGTCAGTGACCGATAGCGTATAGTACTGTGAAGGAAAGGTGAAAAAGAACCCCGGGAGGGAGTGAAAAAGAACCTGAAACCCTATGTTTACAAACTGTGGAACACCGAAAGGTGAACTGCGTACTTTTTTTGTAGAACGGTCCGGCGAGTTACATGTACAGGCGAGGTTAAGTATTAAAGATACGGAGCCGAAGGGAAACCAAGTCTTAATAGGGCGATTAAGTCTGTATGTGTAGACCCGAAACCGGGTGATCTATCCATGTCCAGGTTGAAGTTCGCGTAAAAGTGAATGGAGGACCGAACGCACATCCGTTGAAAAGGGTGGCGATGAGGTGTGGATAGGGGAGAAATTCCAATCGAACCCGGAGATAGCTGGTTCTCCTCGAAATAGTTTTAGGACTAGCCTCGTTATAGTCTCACCGGAGGTAGAGCACTGAATTTTTTGCGGGGGCGTCAAAGCCTACCAAGAGATATCAAACTCCGAATGCCGGCTAGATGATTGACGGGAGTCAGACTACACGAGATAAGTTGGGTAGTCAAAAGGGAAAGAGCCCAGACCTACGGCTAAGGTCCCAAAGTGTGTGTTAAGTGGAAAAGGATGTGGGATTTCGAAGACAGCTAGGATGTTGGCTTAGAAGCAGCCATACATTAAAAGAGTGCGTAACAGCTCACTAGTCGAGAGGTCCTGCGCCGAAAATGTCCGGGGCTAAACACAACACCGAAGCCTGGGAATGTAGTAATACATTGGTAGAGGAGCATTCTTAGAGGCGTAGAAGCCATACCGGAAGGAATGGTGGAGTAATAAGAAGAGAGAATGCCGGAATGAGTAGCGAGAAAGAGGTGAGAATCCTCTTGGCCGAATATCTAAGGTTTCCTGAGTAAAGCTGATCTACTCAGGGTAAGTCGGGGCCTAAGGCAAGGTCGAAAGACGTAGTCGATGGATAACAGGTACAGATTCCTGTACTACATATAATCAGAACTGTGGGGACACGGAGACTGAAACCGAACCCGGGAGGACAAAAACCGGGGCAAGCGAAGTACCTGTATGGGAGGAAAATCCACCATACAAGGGGAAAACGTGATGCGTACCGAAAATTAGTAGGGAAGTCGGTTAGGGAGCCGTCAAGAAAAGCCGCTATTGTGTTATATGTACCCGTACCGCAAACCGACACAGGTAGATGAGGAGAGAATCCTAAGGCCGGCGGGAGAAGCATTGTTAAGGAACTCGGCAAAATGACCCCGTAACTTCGGGAGAAGGGGTGCCACTTTAATAGAGTGGTCGCAGAAAAAAGGCTCAAGCAACTGTTTAGCAAAAACACAGGTCTATGCGAAACCGCAAGGTGAAGTATATGGGCTGACGCCTGCCCGGTGCCGGAAGGTTAAGAGGAGAAGTCAGGAAACGAAGCTTTGAATTGAAGCCCCGGTAAACGGCGGCCGTAACTATAACGGTCCTAAGGTAGCGAAATTCCTTGTCGGGTAAGTTCCGACCCGCACGAAAGGCGTAATGATTTGAGCGCTGTCTCAACAATGCACCCGGTGAAATTGAAGTACCAGTGAAGATGCTGGTTACCTGCGCCAGGACGGAAAGACCCCATGGAGCTTTACTCCAGTTTGGTACTGGGATTCGGTAATACTCGTACAGGATAGGTGGGAGACATTGAAGCATGGACGCCAGTTTATGCAGAGTCGCCGTTGGGATACCACCCCTGTATTGCTGGATTTCTAACCTGCATCCGTGATCCGGATGGGGGACAATGCCAGACGGGGAGTTTGACTGGGGCGGTCGCCTCCGAAAGAGTATCGGAGGCGCTCGAAGGTTCCCTCAGAATGGTCGGAAACCATTCAAAGAGTGCAAAGGCAGAAGGGAGCTTGACTGCGACACCGACGGGTGGAGCAGGTACGAAAGTAGGACTTAGTGATCCGGTGGCATAAAGTGGGATTGCCATCGCTCAACGGATAAAAGCTACCCTGGGGATAACAGGCTTATCACTCCCAAGAGTTCACATCGACGGAGTGGTTTGGCACCTCGATGTCGGCTCATCGCATCCTGGGGCTGTAGCAGGTCCCAAGGGTTGGGCTGTTCGCCCATTAAAGCGGTACGCGAGCTGGGTTCAGAACGTCGTGAGACAGTTCGGTCCCTATCCGGCGTGGGCGTAAGATATTTGAGAGGAGCCGTCCTTAGTACGAGAGGACCGGGACGGACTGACCGCTGGTGTACCTGTTGGAGAGTGACTCCATGGCAGGGTAGCTATGTCGGGAAGGGATAAACGCTGAAGGCATCTAAGCGTGAAGCCCCCCTCAAGATGGGATATCTCATGTGAAAACAGTAAGACCCCTTGAAGACTACGAGGTAGATAGGGCCAAGATGTAAGTACAGCAATGTACTGAGTTGATGGTTACTAATAGGTCGAGGGTTTAACCAAAAGATAGGAAAAATTTATAATAGCTCGGAACTTGGTAGGCAGTTTTGAAGATACATCTTTACAAGTATTTGTTGTGTTGATATAATAGATGTATGCGCGAGTGGCTCAGTTGGTGGAGTACGACCTTGCCAAGGTCGGGGTCGCGGGTTCGAGTCCCGTCTCGCGCTCTTTTTTATTTTAGAAGTCTTGTTTTTGCAAGGCTTTTTGTTTTTTCAAGGCACTTCTTCTCCAAGGATGATTCATTGGTGGAATATAAGGTTTTCTAGGTTTTGGCTTTTTGTAATCAGCGTCCAGGTCTTTAGACTTACGCTCATGTGTTGGTATTTCCTCCAGCATATGAATATCTTTGTCATTAACGCACGCAAACAAAGACCTATCAAATGCCTTGATAAGCATAACTTTTGTTCCTTTTCGATAATGGATCTGCACTCCCTTATGATCTGATCTATCATCTTATAAAACTTTTTCTCAAATTGAATCGCATGTCCGGCATCAACAGTTCGTTCTGTCAGAACCGCTAAAGTAAGATTTATTTTTTCCTTAGACGGTTGCGTTTCAAATACAGATTTGATACCATAAAGTGGAAGTGCAAACTTCTCATTGAATTCTTTTATGTAGGAGTGAAGGAATTCATTGGCTTTATTGATATCGGTTACGCCTGCGATTCTGAATTCAACCGGCAGGCGTGACTGTAAGGTTTGATTCAAACGTTCTATGCGTCCTTTAGCTTGAGGTACACTACTTGATTCAAGTTCTACACCAAGCTGCTTGCAGGCATAAGCGAACTGTGTATAGGTGTCTTTATCATCAGATAAGGCGCCTTTTTCTTGTACGTAAATACAGTTCTTCTATCGGTAAGAAACTTATAAGGAATACCGTAATCAGTAAGTATCTGATTGAATACATGGTAGTAGCCGTTAAGAGTTTCCTGAGTGTCAAACCAGGCACCTGTAACAACGCCTGAGGCATCATCAATAGCCAAATGTAGATGCCATATTTGTCCCGGTACCCATTCATATGGGGTTGCATCCATTTGTTGTAGTTCACCGAAATAAGCACATCTTGGACGACGGCTGTGGGCATCATCGATTGCTACCAGGTTGGCCTGTATAGATGCCAGCTCCTTCTTTGTCTTTGCGGTTTCTTTTTTAGCTTTCAGCTTTTGCTTAATACGTCTACGTTTAGCTTTGGTGGCCTTTGGAGAGAGAATATATTCAGACTCCAAGATATTCATTACAGATGAATGTGAGATACATATACCCTCATTCTTTTTCAGAAGCTCTGTATAGTGCTCAAAGTTTGCATCATAGTATTTAGTTCTGTAAAGGTCTATGACTTGTCTACGAATATCATGGGAGATTGTAGTGGCCGGCTTTTTGCCTTTGTTACCGTGTAGAAAGAACTTCTTTGCCACTTTTTATATATCCCTGTAACATACGATTTATATGCCTCCTGGTGCATCCCAGTACCATAGCGGCTCTGTTCTTGTTAGCGGTATCAGGGTGGTCAGCCAACCCTTTGATAACTTCGTATTTCTTTTTGCTCATTCATTGATAAAACTACCTTTCTGATAAGTCTGTTCCTCCTGTTTAATAAAATGTATAAAGTATTATTCTATCATAAACAGGACATTTTAGTTTGGGGTATATTAGGACTTTATCATATACGGCTTATAAGTAATTCAAAAAAATAAAAAAAGTTATTGACAATAGTGGTTAGATGCTGTATTATTATACCACTGTCTCCGAGACAGACAAATTTTTAAAAACAAAAACAAGACTTTTGAAATGGATAATTAAAAAGTTGTTGACAAAGTTTTAAAAGTTTGGTAATATATAAAAGTTGCTTATGAAGAGCGAAACTTGAATAGCTAATCAAATAAGTTTTACGCTTTGCAACAATGAACCATGATAATTTAAGATTAAACAGTACACACAACCCTGAAAATTTGCATATTTCGCATATTTTTCTTAATGAAAGTGAGCGAAGCGAAACTTGAATTTAGAAAAATAGTGCACCTTGCCGAACGAAGTGAGGCAATGGTGTTACCTTTGAAATATGATGAGATTTCAGATGCATTTTTCACTTGATGAAAACGAGCGAAAGCGAAATTTGAATCTTAGTGAAAAAGTAGTTCTTCGTACGAGTGAAACGAGTACGATAGAACAACCTTAAATAAAACAGTAGATCTGTGAAAACAGATGCAAGCTAGCGACAGGCTAGATTAAACTTTTATATGAGAGTTTGATCCTGGCTCAGGATGAACGCTGGCGGCGTGCTTAACACATGCAAGTCGAACGAAGCTGCTAAAAGGAAGTCTTCGGATGGAATTTTAGTAGACTTAGTGGCGGACGGGTGAGTAACGCGTGGATAACCTGCCTTATACAGGGGGATAACGGAGAGAAATTTCCGCTAAGACCGCATAAGACCACAGCACCGCATGGTGCAGGGGTAAAATATTTATAGGTATAAGATGGATCCGCGTCCGATTAGCTAGTTGGTGAGGTAGAGGCTCACCAAGGCGACGATCGGTAGCCGGCCTGAGAGGGTGAACGGCCACATTGGGACTGAGACACGGCCCAAACTCCTACGGGAGGCAGCAGTGGGGAATATTGGACAATGGGGGAAACCCTGATCCAGCGACGCCGCGTGAGTGAAGAAGTATTTCGGTATGTAAAGCTCTATCAGCAGGGAAGAAAATGACGGTACCTGACTAGAAGCCCCGGCTAACTACGTGCCAGCAGCCGCGGTAATACGTAGGGGGCAAGCGTTATCCGGATTTACTGGGTGTAAAGGGAGCGCAGACGGCGAAGCAAGTCTGAAGTGAAATGCATGGGCTCAACCCATGAATTGCTTTTGGAAACTGTTTGGCTTGAGTGTCGGAGGGTAAGCGGAATTCCTAGTGTAGCGGTGAAATGCGTAGATATTAGGGAGGAACACCGGAGGCGAAGGCGGCTTACTGGACGACAACTGACGTTGAGGCTCGAAGGCGTGGGGAGCAAACAGGATTAGATACCCTGGTAGTCCACGCAGTAAACGATGAATACTTGGTGTCGGGGAGGTAAACTCTTCGGTGCCGCAAGCAAACGCATTAAGTATTCCACCTGGGGAGTACGTTCGCAAGAATGAAACTCAAAAGGAATTGACGGGGACCCGCACAAGCGGTGGAGCATGTGGTTTAATTCGAAGCAACGCGAAGAACCTTACCAAATCTTGACATACTCTTGAATAGTTTTTGTAATGAGGCTAGTCCTTCGGGACAAGGGATACAGGTGGTGCATGGTTGTCGTCAGCTCGTGTCGTGAGATGTTGGGTTAAGTCCCGCAACGAGCGCAACCCTTGTCGTCAGTAGCCAGCAGTAAGATGGGCACTCTGACGAGACAGCCGGAGATAATCCGGAGGAAGGTGGGGATGACGTCAAATCATCATGCCCCTTATGATTTGGGCTACACACGTGCTACAATGGCGTAAACAAAGTGAAGCAAAGCCGCGAGGCCAAGCAAATCACAAAAATAACGTCTCAGTTCGGATTGTAGTCTGCAACTCGACTATATGAAGCTGGAATCGCTAGTAATCGCAGATCAGAATGCTGCGGTGAATACGTTCCCGGGTCTTGTACACACCGCCCGTCACACCATGGGAGTCATCAATGCCCGAAGTCAGTGACCTAACCGTAAGGAAGGAGCTGCCGAAGGCAGGGAGGATAACTGGGGTGAAGTCGTAACAAGGTAGCCGTATCGGAAGGTGCGGCTGGATCACCTCCTTTCTATACATTTTTCACTTAATGAAATCGAGCCGAAGGCGAAGTTTGAATTCTAGTGAAAAAGCAGTTCTTCATACGAACGAAGTGAGTATGATAGAACTTCCTATCATCTAAGAAGATGGTGTTACCACTCATCGAATAAGATGATGGTGTTACCTAATGAAGGTTTCAAGTAAGGGTTGTGAGTACTGTTTAGTACTAAATTAGATTGGTACTGCTAAAACTTAGCGGTGTCGATGCGGCCGGGGGACACACCCGTTCCCATTCCGAACACGATGGTTAAGACCCGGTCGGCCGATGGTACTATACTGGAGACGGTATGGGAGAGTAGGTGGATGCCGCTGCATATTTTTCTTAATGAGAACGAGCAAAGCGAAGTTCAAATTTAGAAAAATAGCGCACCTCATCGAGCAAAGCGAGATGATGGTGTTACCAAAACTTAATAATAAGGGCTTATAGCTCAGCCGGTTAGAGCGCACGCCTGATAAGCGTGAGGTCGGTGGTTCGAGTCCACTTAAGCCCATACATATTTTTCTTAATGAGAACGAGCAAAGCGAAGTTCGAATTTAGAAAAATAGCACACCTCATCGAGCAAAGCGAGATGATGGTGTTACCAAGTTATTTCTTAGCGAAGACGAGCGAAAGCGAAGTCTGAGGTTAGAAAATAAGCACACCTTGCGGAGCAATGGTGTTACCACAAGAGATTTCACATCAGTATTCCTTTGGAAAGGATGAAAGATGTTGAAGTTCGAATCTTCAAATCTCACTGTTAAGGCAAAAAGCTTTAACAATGATGTACCTTGAAAACTGCATACCAAACTAGAAATTATATAAATATTTTATAATTAGACATCCGAGGATATTAATTGCTATAAGTGATTGATATTTTAATAACAAAAATAAATTTTTAAACATAGTGTATGATACACGCTAGTGTCATACAAAAAAACACTAAATCTAAAAAGATTTAAGAGGTTAAACATAAAGAGCGTAGGGTGGATGCCTAGGCACTGACAGCCGAAGAAAGACGTGACAAGCTGCGAAAAGCTGCGGGGAGAAGCACATATTCAGTGATCCGCAGATGTCTGAATGGGGAAACCCACTTGGAAAAAAACTCCAAGTATCTGTACGCCAATACATAACGTACAGAGGGGAACCCGTGAACTGAAAACATCTAAGTAGCGGAGGAAAAGAAAACAACAGTGATTGCGAAAGTAGCGGCGAGCGAAATCGTAAGAGCCCAAACCGTGGTGCGTGCACTGCGGGTAGAGGACTGCAATACGAGTAAGATATATTACCTGAACCGTTTTGGAAAAGCGGGCCAAAGAGCGTGAGAGCCGTGTAAGGGAAAATATATTGAATCCAGCAGTATCCGGAGTACCACGAGACACGAGAAACCTTGTGGGAAGCAGGGGGGACCACCCCCCAAGGCTAAATACTAGTCAGTGACCGATAGCGTATAGTACTGTGAAGGAAAGGTGAAAAGAACCCCGGGAGGGGAGTGAAAAAGAACCTGAAACCCTATGTTTACAAACTGTGGAACACCGAAAGGTGAACTGCGTACTTTTTGTAGAACGGTCCGGCGAGTTACATGTACAGGCGAGGTTAAGTATTAAAGATACGGAGCCGAAGGGAAACCAAGTCTTAATAGGGCGATTAAGTCTGTATGTGTAGACCCGAAACCGGGTGATCTATCCATGTCCAGGTTGAAGTTCGCGTAAAAGTGAATGGAGGACCGAACGCACATCCGTTGAAAAGGGTGGCGATGAGGTGTGGATAGGGGAGAAATTCCAATCGAACCCGGAGATAGCTGGTTCTCCTCGAAATAGTTTTTAGGACTAGCCTCGTTATTAGTCTCACCGGAGGTAGAGCACTGAATTTTTGCGGGGGCGTCAAAGCCTACCAAGAGATATCAAACTCCGAATGCCGGCTAGATGATTGACGGGAGTCAGACTACACGAGATAAGTTGGGTAGTCAAAAGGGAAAGAGCCCAGACCTACGGCTAAGGTCCCAAAGTGTGTGTTAAGTGGAAAAGGATGTGGGATTTCGAAGACAGCTAGGATGTTGGCTTAGAAGCAGCCATACATTAAAAGAGTGCGTAACAGCTCACTAGTCGAGAGGTCCTGCGCCGAAAATGTCCGGGGCTAAACACAACACCGAAGCCTGGGAATGTAGTAATACATTGGTAGAGGAGCATTCTTAGAGGCGTAGAAGCCATACCGTAAGGAATGGTGGAGTAATAAGAAGAGAGAATGCCGGAATGAGTAGCGAGAAAGAGGTGAGAATCCTCTTGGCCGAATATCTAAGGTTTCCTGAGTAAAGCTGATCTACTCAGGGTAAGTCGGGGCCTAAGGCAAGGTCGAAAGACGTAGTCGATGGATAACAGGTACAGATTCCTGTACTACATATAATCAGAACTGTGGGGACACGGAGACTGAAACCGAACCCGGGAGGACAAAAACCGGGGCAAGCGAAGTACCTGTATGGGAGGAAAATCCACCATACAAGGGGAAAACGTGATGCGTACCGAAAATTAGTAGGGAAGTCGGTTAGGGAGCCGTCAAGAAAAGCCGCTATTGTGTTATATGTACCCGTACCGCAAACCGACACAGGTAGATGAGGAGAGAATCCTAAGGCCGGCGGGAGAAGCATTGTTAAGGAACTCGGCAAAATGACCCCGTAACTTCGGGAGAAGGGGTGCCACTTTAATAGAGTGGTCGCAGAAAAAAGGCTCAAGCAACTGTTTAGCAAAAACACAGGTCTATGCGAAACCGCAAGGTGAAGTATATGGGCTGACGCCTGCCCGGTGCCGGAAGGTTAAGAGGAGAAGTCAGGAAACGAAGCTTTGAATTGAAGCCCCGGTAAACGGCGGCCGTAACTATAACGGTCCTAAGGTAGCGAAATTCCTTGTCGGGTAAGTTCCGACCCGCACGAAAAGGCGTAATGATTTGAGCGCTGTCTCAACAATGCACCCGGTGAAATTGAAGTACCAGTGAAGATGCTGGTTACCTGCGCCAGGACGGAAAGACCCCGATGGAGCTTTACTCCAGTTTGGTACTGGGATTCGGTAATACTCGTACAGGATAGGTGGGAGACATTGAAGCATGGACGCCAGTTTATGCAGAGTCGCCGTTGGGATACCACCCCTGTATTGCTGGATTTCTAACCTGCATCCGTGATCCGGATGGGGACAATGCCAGACGGGGAGTTTGACTGGGGCGGTCGCCTCCGAAAGAGTATCGGAGGCGCTCGAAGGTTCCCTCAGAATGGTCGGAAACCATTCAAAGAGTGCAAAGGCAGAAGGGAGCTTGACTGCGACACCGACGGGTGGAGCAGGTACGAAAGTAGGACTTAGTGATCCGGTGGCATAAAGTGGGATTGCCATCGCTCAACGGATAAAAGCTACCCTGGGGATAACAGGCTTATCACTCCCAAGAGTTCACATCGACGGAGTGGTTTGGCACCTCGATGTCGGCTCATCGCATCCTGGGGCTGTAGCAGGTCCCAAGGGTTGGGCTGTTCGCCCATTAAAGCGGTACGCGAGCTGGGTTCAGAACGTCGTGAGACAGTTCGGTCCCTATCCGGCGTGGGCGTAAGATATTTGAGAGGAGCCGTCCTTAGTACGAGAGGACCGGGACGGACTGACCGCTGGTGTACCTGTTGGAGAGTAACTCCATGGCAGGGTAGCTATGTCGGGAAGGGATAAACGCTGAAGGCATCTAAGCGTGAAGCCCCCCTCAAGATGGGATATCTCATGTGAAAACAGTAAGACCCCTTGAAGACTACGAGGTAGATAGGGCCAAGATGTAAGTACAGTAATGTACTGAGTTGATGGTTACTAATAGGTCGAGGGTTTAACCAAAAGATAGGAAAAAGTTTATGTATATAATCGGAAACACCATCAAATCCGCAAGCGAATTTGAGGTGTACTTTCTCACTAAAGCTCAAACAAAGTTTTCGCTAAGTGAGAAATGCAGTTTGGTAGGCAGTTTTGAAGACACATATTTTTCTTAGTGAGTACGAGCGTAGCGAAGTACGAACTTAGAAAAATAGCGTACTTGAACTTACGTAGTAAGTTCATAGTATTTCCTTTACAAATGTTTATTGTATTGATATAATAAGCGTATGCGCGAGTGGCTCAGTTGGTGGAGTACGACCTTGCCAAGGTCGGGGTCGCGGGTTCGAGTCCCGTCTCGCGCTCTTTTTTATTTTAAAGGTCTTGTTTTTACAAGGCTTTTTTTAGTGAATGAATATTATAATCCTGAAAATAAAAGATGTCGGCCTATTTTACAAGCCGACATCTTTGTTTTAATAACCTCTAAGCACCGTATAATCCAGATTGTATTTTTGAGCTATTTTTTTCATAATCTAGTGTATTTGGGAAATATATATAGCCTGAATTTCTAAATGTGTTATATGTATAGAAAAAAATTCCTCTCTGTTTTCATAATCGTCCTTACTTTCAAGATTATTCATATATGGAATTATAACGGTGGAATAGCTGTCACAATGTGAAAATTCATCAAGAACCAAGTCCTTATCATAAAAACCGACCATCTTGCCGTTAAATCTTTTTCCTAAATATCTTATAGGAATTGTATCACCGATATTATAATATTCTTTAAAGCCGTAGCCAAGCACCATGGGAAACTCACCGTTATATATAAAAATCCTGATCCGATAAATAATCCAGTCCCAGTTTTTGCATTGTTTTTTGATTTAGAATAAATGCATCTACCGGAGTTATATACTCAAGCTTTTTTATTGACAAGCATCTTCTTATCTATTAAATCCGGTTTTTTTCTTTTATAACCATATTTCAAATCTTACGGCTTATTCCACTTATCTATAAAATCTACATAAGCATGTTTCATATTATAAAAATCCACAGTATCCGTTGAATTCAGTTCCGCATTAAACTTTTGTAAATTATCAATAAATAAAGGGTTTTTTCTACGTTCTGCAAGTTCATCCAAAGTATATTTACCTGTAGAATAAGAAGCATCTGAAACCTGATAAAAAACTTTTCCCCCTGCATATCTGAAGCAGTAACTTTACTTCCTGAACATCCTTGTATGGGTGAAAATAATAAAAAAATTCAAAGAATTTAACGGGTTAAAGATGTAAAGTAAAAGGCGGATTGGCAAATTATAAGGATGTAATTCTTTACAATTCTTATAAATTTATTGAGTTTTCTATAAAATAGAAGTATGATATAACCTAAGTTAGTAAGAACTAACATAATCAGATTATATATATTTTTATACCGCAGATATAGCGGTAAATGGAGACTTTTATGAAGATAAAACTTGAAGGTGTTATGGAGACTATGCTTATAACTTTGGATGCAAGGGCAAGGGATTACAGATCTGAAAAATCTATATTGAAGGATAAAAAGTCGGCTGAAATGGTGGATATGATTGACTATGATTTTGGCTCTTTCAGTAATGAAAAAGTGAATCTTTTAGGTATTATTGCGAGAGCCAAGGTTATGGATGATGAGGTGAAAAAGTTTATAGACAAATACCCTGATTGTCATATAGTTTCACTTGGTTCAGGGCTGGATACAAGATTTTTCCGTGTAGATAACGGTAGAATACATTGGTATGATATAGATTTTCCGGAGATAATAAGTTTAAGAAAAAAATTCTTTGAGGAAAACGACAGAGTAAAAAATATTGAAAAATCAGCCCTTGATAAGTCATGGACAAAGGAGATAGATACAAATGGAGAGAAGCTTTTGATTATTTCAGAGGGGATGATTATGTATTTTTATCCTAAGCAGGTGAAGGAGTTTTTAAATATACTTACAGATAATTTTGAACATTTTGTACTTCATCTGGACTGTCTTTCCAAAAGACTTGTGAATAAGGCAAAAACGAACAAGGCTGTAAAACGAACCAAGTCCGAGTATCATTTTGGAGTTACAAACGGCAAAGAGATTATAGAACTTAATCCTAAAATGAAGCAAATCGGATTTATAAACTTTACAAAACAAATAGCAAAGCAGATGAAATGGTATGGCAAAATCTTTCTTCCAATCATATACCTTATGAATGACAGGCTTGTAATATGCAAATATGATGCAAAATAACAACTGTTTGTAATGATTTATTGTGGTATGATGAGATTATTGTTAGAATATACTGTAATGAAGTACTAACAATATAAATAATAACAGGAGGATAAAATGGGTAGACCGACAAGTCATGACAGAGATGTCAGAGGACCGGGGAACAGCGTATTCAGAAGGGAAGTCGCAGGTACAGGTTCTGTAGGAGACAGCAGCAGATTTTTCAGGGCCGAGGAGATCGGGAGGTGGCGGAGGAAGATCGCCGCTCAGCTTTTTGGTTGTTATAATAATAGCTGTTATAAGCTTGGTATCAGGCAACAAAACAGGATTATTGAATACGATACTCGGAACATTTACAGGAGGTTCATATTCATCAGGCGGTGCAAATTCACCGCAAATCAATTTACCTTCATTAAGTTCCACACTTGGGAATACGGTAGCTTCAAGTATAAGCGGTGTAAGTGCCGGCTGGAGCGGAGTGGCCGACAACAGAGGAAGCTGAATAAGGCGGTAAATGAGAATGCAAGGGAAAAGTTTTACAGACCTACAGGCGGAGACAGCGTAACCGTGATGGTATATATGTGCGGTACGGACCTTGAGTCAAAATATGGAATGGCTACCAATGATCTTATAGAGATGACCAAGGCTAAGCTGTCGGACAATGTGAACTTAATAGTATATACAGGAGGTGCCAAAGCTTGGAAAAATTCTATAGTATCAGCATCCACCAATCAGATATATCAGATAAAAGACGGTAAGTTAAGAAAACTTGCAGATGACAACGGGCAGCCTTCTATGACGGATCCGAACACATTGGTAAGATTTATAGAATACTGTAAGCAAAACTTTCCGGCAAACAGAAATCAGCTTATATTCTGGGATCACGGCGGCGGTTCTGTAACAGGCTACGGATACGATGAGAATAATCCAAATGCAGGTTCAATGAACCTCTCAAAGATAAAATCGGCAATAGCCGCAACAAATATAAAGTATGATTTTATAGGCTTTGACGCTTGTCTGATGGCAACCACAGAGAACGCACTGGCACTTTCAGACTATGCGGATTATCTGATAGCCTCAGAAGAAACAGAGCCCGGAACAGGCTGGTATTATACAAACTGGCTTACGGATTTGAGTAATAATACGGCAATATCGACTTTGGATTTGGGAAAGAGGATAGTGGACGACTTTATTGATGAGAGCAATAGAAGTGCAAGAGGACAGTCCATCACACTTTCTTTAGTGGATTTGGCGGAACTTAAAGCTACTATGCCTGCAGGTTTATCAAGCTTTGCAAAGGATACGGCAAGCTATATAAAAAATAAGGAATATAATAAGGTATCAACCGCCAGAACAGCAAGCAGAGAATTTGCAAAGTCCTCCAATATCGACCAGGTAGATTTGGTAAATCTTGTATATAATCTCGAGCAGAGTGAGTCAAACAATACAATACAATACAATCGGTGCTTGGTGCGGTAAAGTACAACAGAACATCATCGAATATGGCAAATTCATATGGACTTTCAATATATTTTCCATATAAGAAGCTTTCAAAGGTGGACAGAATGGTTCAGACCTATGGTGATATAGGTATGGACAGCGATTATACCAAGGTAATACAGCAGTTTGCTTCGCTACAGGCGAGCGGACAGATAGCAGGCGGCGGAGAGAGTTCACCGATGTCTACACTTAGCGGTAATAATTCAAATACAACAGGTTCACTTTCAAGCGGAGATTTAAGTGCAATGATACAGAGTCTGTTATCGGGAAGTATTTCATCAGACAGTTTGGCAGCCATCGGTCTTGACCTTTCAAGTATAAACTTCTTACAAAACAGAGATATGTCTGATGATGATATAAAGGACTATGTGCTTTCAAACAGACTTGATTCATCAAAACTTCAGTGGAATGACAGTGACTCCACACCTAAGATTCATCTGTCTAAAGATGAGTGGAATATGGTATCGGGCATATATGAAAATATGCTTATTGACGACGGACAAGGTTATATCGATATGGGACTTAACAATTTCTTTGAGTTTGATGAGAACGGAGATATGCTTGCAGACAAAGAAAGAGCATGGATATCAATAGACGGTAATCCTGTAGCTTACTATCATTTGGCCACTACAAAGGATGATAAAGGAAGTACCGATATCGGTTATGTACCTGTACTTTTAAACGGAGAGAGGGCAAACTTAATTATAGTATTCGACTCCGATCATCCTAAGGGATATCTTGCAGGTGCAAACTTTGACTATACAGATACAGATGTGGACATTGTTGCAAGAATATAACAGAGATAAAGAACGGTGATAAGATAGACTTTTTGGCAAATTATTATAGCTATGACGGAACTCTTGAAAATGATTATAAGATAGGCTATCAATATACTGTAAGCAAGCAGCCGGAAGTATACTATGTAAATGTTCAGGATGACAATGAGATCACATATAAGTTTACAGATATTTACAATAACAGCTACTGGACGCCGGTTCTAAAGAGCAAATAAAAAATTTATGTAATTAGACTATAATTTGTAAAAACTATGTAAGACATAAAATTAAAATATAGTTTATAATGTAATCAAACAGTGAATCTGTTATGACATGAGTGAGTGGGAGAAAAGGAGGAATGATGAAAAAAGGTTTAATCAAATCAGTGGCAGTCTTATTTGCGGCGTTCAGTCTAGGTGGTGTTGTAGTTCCCCCGTTGACAGCACATGCAGAAGTTTTGGAGCGTATGCAAGGTGACAGAGGAGAATGGCGTAGAGACGAGCATGGTTGGTACTTTATGTTGACAGGAACTACAAAATATGTAGCGGATAACTGGTTATATGACAATCAGAAGTGGTATTATTTTGATCACTGGGGTTATATGTACAGAAACGCTTGGATTAACTATAAAGGCGATTCATACTATGTAGGCGCTGACGGAAAAATGTGGACCAATGCCAAAACTCCTGACGGATACTGGGTAGATGGTAACGGTAAGTGGGTAAGATAACCCATATTTATAAAGTAAGACCTCAAGGTATACCTTGGGGTTTTATTAGCATATAGATATATTTTATGATATACTATAGGTGTTACTTGTAGTATTGTCTTTCTAAGAATCATTAGCGTAGAGGGTTAATGTTAAAAGAGGAGGAAATATGTTATATTGGGGAATTTTATTTGCTATATTTGCTATAGGTGAGATTATCATCCCCGGTTTGGTTTCGATATGGCTGGCGCTTGCTGCACTTATTATGGTTGTGCTGTCTCCGTTTATAGATTCGATACAGATACAGCTGGCTATATTCTGCATACTTTCGCTTATCTTTATCATATTCTTCAGAAAAATATTCAAGAGATATATGAAGGTTAAGGATAAGCTTGATGTGGAGAGGGTAAAGATAGTAAGACTTACAGCACAAGAAGGCGGTAAATATGTCTATGATGCAAGATTTAAGGGCGGCATATGGACAGCTGTTTCAAATGTCAAGCTGAACGAAGGTGATATTGCCGATATCGGCAGATTTGAGGAAATAAGATAATAATCGGGGAGAAATAAAAGGAGATATAACTATGAACGTGATAGGTTATGTTATTGCAATTGTAATTCTGGCAATTATAGTTGTGTTTACAGTCCAAGGGAATAAAGATAGTACCTGAGTCCAGAGTATATGTGATTGAGAGACTTGGAAAGTATTCACAGGGGACTTCAGTCAGGTTTGAACTTTTATCAATCCGTTTTTTTGACAGAGTGGCTAAAGTGATTTCACTTAAGGAGCAGGTGGTAGATTTTTCCGCCACAGCCTGTAATCACTAAAGGATAATGCAACAATGCAGATAGATACTATAGTATACTTTCAGATAACGGATCCTAAGCTTTATACTTACGGTGTTGAAAGACCGCTGGCGGCTATAGAGAATCTTACAGCCACCACACTTAGAAATATTATAGGTGATATGACCGTAGACCAGACTCTTACATCAAGAGACACTATCAATACGGCGATGAGAGCAGAACTTGATGAAGCTACAGATCCTTGGGGTATCAAGGTAAACCGTGTGGAGCTTAAGAGTATTTTGCCTCCTGAAGATATCAGAGTTGCGATGGAGAAGGAGATGAAGGCCGAGCGTGAAAAGAGAGCCAACATACTTGAGGCACAGGCAAAGAAAGAAAGTGCTATCCTTGTAGCTGAGGGTAATAAGCAGGCGGCAATACTTAATGCGGAAGCCGAGAAAGAGACTGCAATAAAGAGAGCTGAAGGACAGGCACAGGCTATACTTGCAATACAAAAAGCACAGGCCGAGTCTTTAAGAGTGCTATCAGAAGCGGATCCGAGCCAGAAGGTACTTACACTCAAAGGCCTTGAGGCGTTCCAGAAGGTGGCTGACGGTAAGGCTACAAAGATTATTATTCCTACCGAGTTAAGCGGTCTGGCTTCACTTGTTACAAGCTTTGCGGAGCTGAATCAAAAAGTAGAAATAAAAAAAGAATAGAATAAAAGAACAAAACAAAAAGGGTACTCCCAAAAACGGAGTACCTTTTTTAAAAACTTATATTTCCTTACTTATAGGTAGTGAGAAGATAAATTCGGTTCCTATTCCCACAGTACTTATAACATCTATATTTTCACCATGTGTTTGAAGTATCTCTTTTACAATGGCAAGTCCGAGCCCTGTACCCTTTTTATCCTTACCTCTTGAAAGGTCTGATTTATAAAATCTGTCAAAGACTTTGGACTGTTCGTTCTTTGCAATACCTATGCCGGTGTCCTTTACAGAGACAAATAACTTTTCCTTTTTGATGCTTGTCTGTATTATGATGGAAGAGTTCTGTGAGGAGAACTTTATGGCGTTGTCAATAAGATTGTAAAGTACCTGCTCTATCTTGCCGAAATCCGCAAATACATACTGTGATACATTTATAAATATCAGTTCAATAGTGATATTCTTGCTGGTACACTGTACTTCAAAGCTGCTTGCCGTATTTCTTATCATCTCGTTTATATCAAAGTTTGTCTTATTGAGCTTTACACTTTCTATAGAATCAAGTGAAAGTATGCTCTCTGTGAGCTTGTAAGTCTTTTTGTCTCGTCAATCACTCTGTTAAGATACTTTTCAAGCATCTCAGGCGGTATTGTACCGTCCAAAATAGCCTCAAGGTATCCCTTTATAGAAGTAAGGGGAGAGCGAAAATCATGTGAGACATTGGATATAAACTTCTTTTGATAGTTTTCCGTATCATCAAGCTTATCGGACATATAATTCAGTGTGGCAGCCAGATATCCCATCTCATCGTTTGAATTTACCTTTATTTCATACTTCAAATCACCTTCAGCATACGCCTTGGCTCCATCGGTTATCTTCTTTAGAGGTGAGTACACAATACGTTGGAATACTATCAATATAATCATGGACAATAGGAATACTATCAGTGATGTTATATAGACAATATTCAGTATATGATATTGGCTCTGAGTAACATTCTTCATAGGAAGGTGGATGACTACATAGCCGTAGGTACGGAAGTTGCCTGTGATAGGTGCGGAGACACTTAAGTAATCCTCATCAAAGGAGTTGAAATACCTTCCCACCGTATAAGATTTGTTGCCTGTAGCGGTAGGGTCAAAGTCGGAGATAACATCAGAGACTCTTTTATTCTCGGCATCCACTATTATCTTGCCGTTTTTGTTCATTACCCATATCTTAGCATTAAGAAAGGTGGCAACAGCTCTAAGCTGCGGATAACTTTCCTCAAGTGAGATATTCTGCCCCTCATACACTGTGGAGTAGGTGGAAGCTATCAGATTTGCCTCGTCATAGAGGGTCTGACTTCTCGACTCCACAAGATATGAGTAGGTAAGTTGGCTTGATATGGTGGCAATGGCCACAAATCCGGCTACTCCGAATATGATATAAGCCAGTATAAATTTCAGATAGAGAGAGAGTCTCATTTTTTTGACCTCAAACTTATAGCCTATGCCCCAGACGGTGGATATGGCCCAAAACTGGTTGTCATGTATTTTCTCACGCAGTCTTTTGATATGTACGTCTACAGTCCTTGTATCACCGATATATTCATATCCCCAGATATTGTCAAGCAGCTGTTCTCTGGTAAAGACCTGATTCGGGTGTGAAGATAAAAAGTACAAAAGCTCAAGCTCCTTTGGAGGCATCTCTATATTTTTACCGAGATAAGTGACGGCATAGTTTGTCATATTTACAATAAGGTCGGGATATTCGACATATTCACCGCCGCTGTGTAATTCAGGTAATGTTATTGTGCTGCTGTTATATCTTCTTATTACCGCTTTGACTCTGGCGATAAGTTCCTTTGAGTCAAAGGGTTTTATCATGTAGTCGTCTGCACCGAGCTCAAGCCCCAGTACCTTGTCAAAGACTTCGCCCTTTGCGGACAACATTATTATAGGTGTGCCTGACTTTGCCCTTATTTCCCTGCATACCTGATAGCCGTCAATTCCCGGCAGCATAAGGTCAAGCAGTATGAGATTCGGCTTGAATTCGTCAAAGTCGGCCAGTGCGGACTCGCCGTCACCTACTATTTTTGTTTCATAACATTCTCTCATCAAATATAATGAAATAAGTTCAGCAATATTTTCATCATCATCTACAATTAAAATTCTTTGCTTTTCTGCCATGTTTCCCCTTTAAATATTTATTTGAAATGAACTATAGTTACAGCATTGCCACCCTCGTTGAAATCGGCTAAAGAGTAGCTTTTTATAAATGATTGTCTCTTCAGGTAGGCGTGTATTCCCTTTTGTAGGGCACCTGTACCTCTACCATGTATGATACGCACTCCCGGAAGATGTGCAAGCAGAGCGTCGTCCAGATATTTGTCAAGCTCGGAGCAGGCTTCATCCACATTCTTGCCTATAAGATTGATTTCGGTAGATATTGTAGCGGACTTTACCATAGAAGAGCCGCGACTTCTTGTCTTGTTTTCAGTCTTTTTGGAAGGTTCTTCCACCAAGGCGATATCTGATATATTGACCTGTGACCTTAGGATACCCATCTGTACAAACAGATTTCCGCTCTGATTCGGAAGAGAAGATACTATACCGTCAAGGTTTAAACTGATAACATGTACACTGTCTCCAAGCTTAAGTTCTTTAGGTTTTTTAAGTTTATTTGTAGGCTTTTTGACTTCAACAGACTTTGTATTCTTATTTATGGACTCACGAAGTCTGGTACGCTGCTCTTCAAGAGCGGAGCCGAGACCTGCACCTGAAGCTATCTTATTGATATTTTTGATAGTGTCATCTGCGGTTTCCTTGGCTTCCTCCAATATCTTTCTGGCAGACTCTCTGGCCTCTTCAAGAATTTTTTCTTTCTTGGCTGTCAGGTTTTCTTCCTGCTTGTCATAATGCCTCTTGAGACTCTCAATCTCTCTTTTATACTTTTGTATGGATAATTTATCCTTTTCTATGATTTGTCTGTCATTTTCAAGTCTGGTAAGCAAGTCTTCAAAATCCTTGGCATCTTTTTCAAGATGTGTACCGGCCTCAGAAATAATATAGTCGGGAAGCCCAAGCTTGCCGGCTATTGCAAAGGCATTTGATTTTCCTGGAACTCCTATCAGTATTCTGTAAGTAGGAGAGAGAGTTGCCACATCAAATTCACACGAGGCGTTTTCAACTCCCGGCTCATTAAGTGCAAACACCTTAAGTTCACTGTAGTGAGTGGTGGCGATACATCTGCTCTGCATTCTGTGAAGGAATGAGAGTATGGATATTGCAAGTGCTGCTCCCTCTGTAGGGTCGGTACCGGCACAAAGCTCATCAAACAGGCAGAGTGAGTTTGCATCCGCATGGTTTAAAATGTAGACAATGTTTTTCATATGACCTGAAAATGTGGATAATGATTGCTCAATACTCTGTTCATCACCTATATCTGCAAATACATCGCCAAATACGGACAGCTCACTTCCTTCAAAAGCGGGGATATGCAGTCCTGACTGTCCCATAATTGTGAATAAGCCTACAGTTTTTAAAGAAACAGTCTTACCGCCGGTATTAGGACCTGTAATAATCAACAAATCGTAAGTATCTCCAAGTGAAATGTTGATAGGTACCACCTTTTTGGCATCGAGAAGCGGATGTCTGCCTTCTTTTATATTGATATAATGCTTTGAGTTAAACTTAGGCTCACTGCCGTTCATCTTCTTTGAAAGGTTCGCTTTGGCATATACAAAATCAAGATAAATCAGATTTTTTGCGTTGTTGTCAAGTACATCTGTGTACTCGGCAGCCAGTAAGCTAAGTCTTTCGAGTATTTTTTCAATCTCTTTTTTCTCATCCATGGCAAGAGACTTAAGCTCATTGTTCATTCTGATAACGGCAAGAGGTTCGATAAATACAGTAGAGCCTGTAGAGGACTGGTCATGTACAACACCGGATACTTTGTTCTTGTACTCACTCTTTATTGGAAGGCAGTATGCGCCGTCTCTTTGTGTGATTACGGCGTCCATCAGATACTCTCTGTGTGCATTCAAAATATTGTTAAGTTCTGTATGCATCTTTGAGTTGATTTGATTTATCTTCCTTCTGATATGGCTAAGTTCCGGGGACGCATTGTCCGCTATGATTTCCTCTGAGATAATACATCTTGAAAGCTCTTTTTTTAAAGGTTTACACTCATCAAGTGTGATAAAGTACTCTTCCAATACGTCATATTCAGGGTCTTCTTCATGAAGTCCGTAGGAGATTGCTTTAGCTGCCGCATTCAATATGGACAGGATTTTCATAAGCTCTACCTGTGAAAGAGAAGAGCCTATTTCAAGTCTTTTTAAGGAGTCTTTTATATCCTTTACTTCAGACAGTGAGAGATTGCCTTTCAGTCGGATTCTGTCAAGTGCTGCAGTTGTATGACTTTGGTTTTTTTGTATTTCGGTAATGTCTGTAGACGGCTTTAACTTGCTGCAGAGCCTTTTTGCAGGCTCGCTGCCGGCCATATCTACCAGACTGTTTATTATCTTTTCAAATTCCAGTATTTTTAATGTTTTTTTATTCATAAGTTGTCCTTTTATATATCTAACAATAACAAAAATATTATATCAAAAAAAAGCCTTAAAATCATAAGTTTTCTTATGATTTTAAGACCGGTTTATTATTTGTGTGAACGTTTAAACTCTCTGTATGCAGCCTGTGTTTCAGGGTTGAAGCCGACCAATGCATTCGGATAATTCATACCTACATACTCCACCAAAGCTTCCATATTTCCCTCAGCCTTTTTATTGTGGGTTACCGTGACATTGCATTCACGAATTCTGCCGTTCTCATATAGATTTATCTGCAATGAGTAGCTACACTCACAGTTATAAGTGCATACATCTTCTGTCTTGGTTATACTGATGGAACATCCAAACGAGGTCACTTTAAGATTGTACATATCAAGACCGAACTTTGTATTAAGTATCAAATGGTCTTTGTATACATATGCTCCTATAGTTTTATCCACATAATCTGAGATATTGTCAAGTTCACTTAGATTACCTCTCAGCCTTTCATCCAAAGCACAGAGTCTTTCATAGTTGTCATTGTTTGTGGATTTTCTTGTAAAGGCTAAAATGATAAATCCGATACCCATTACAAACAGAATTATTGTACCTCCGAGGGCAACTACTATCTCCTTTGTAAGAGAAGTGTTCTTAAGGTATATATCGGTATTCAGTGTACCGTTATTTCTGTAGGTATTATCAGGGTCAATCTCATTCGCCACATCTGAAAGCTGATTGTAGGTATCATCTTTTACCGCTACAATAAGATACTCAACAGGTGCATCTTTAGAGTCTTTATTCTCATCCTTGGCATAATTATCAAATGTCTCAAGCATCGAGTTAATTTTTTTATTACCCGGATGTGCCTCCAAAAAGTATACTCCGTCATCAGCCATTATAGTGTAAATCTCGGACTTGTTATCACTTGAACCGTAGCCTGTATCGATTATATCGTGTACGGCTACGGCATATATACTGTCTATATCGGTTTTTGAAGCATTTGTAAAGTAATATCCGTCGTTATAAAGTTTCTGTGGAGAGTTGAAGCTAAGTATTATATCAAGCTTGGTACGGGCAAAAAATATGCCGCCTGCTATAAGTAATATACCTACTATAATATGTGATATAAAACTTAATTTATTGTTTCGCATTCCCATAAATTATAATGTCATACCCTTTCTGCCATGGCATTGTTTATATTTCTTTCCGCTTCCGCAAGGACATGGATCGTTCGGATAAACCTTAGCCTCTATACGAATAGGCTTCTTTACCGTGCTGTCGTCCTTATTGGTTCCTGTAACTTTGGCTGCAGGTTCTCTTTCAACCTTCTGCTCAACCTTTACATGATAGAGGATACGTACAGTATCTTCAGAGATACCTCTTGTCATCTCGTCAAACATATCATAGGCTGCCATCTTGTACTCTACAAGAGGGTCTCTTTGACCGAGTGCCTGTAAGCCGATACCCTGACGAAGCTGTTCCATATCATCTATATGGTTCATCCACTTTGTTGTCGATAGCCTTTAAGAAGTACTACACGCTCAAGCTCACGGATTTTTTCAGCATCCGGGAACTCGGCTTCCTTAGCTTCATAAAGCTTAATGGCTTCTTCCTTTAACTTGTGGATAAGCTCATCCTTTTTCATATCCTGTGTATTGTCATAGTCTGCAGGAGTAAGAGGGATGATCGGAAGTAAAAGCTCATGAAGCTCTGTCATATTCCACTCTGAAGAAGGTACTTCATCTGAAATAGCCATATTTACAGAATGTTCTATTACATCATTTACCATACGAAGGATGGTATCGCGCATATTGTCGCCTTCAAGTACCTTATTTCTCTCTTCGTAGATAACTTCTCTCTGCTCGTTGTTTACCTCATCGTATTTGAGAAGGTTCTCTCTGATACCGTAGTTGTTGCTCTCTATCTTCATCTGAGCTTTTTCAATAGCTCTTGTAAGCATCTTATGTTCAATCTGCTCATTCTCAGGAACTCCAAGTGCATTGAAGATATTTATAAGTCTCTCGGAAGCGAAGAGTCTCATAAGATCATCTTCAAGTGAGATATAAAATCTTGATTCACCCGGGTCACCCTGACGACCTGAACGACCTCTAAGCTGGTTGTCGATACGTCTGCTCTCATGTCTTTCAGTACCGATTATCTTCAGACCGCCTGTTTTAACGGATTCTTCGATCAAGCTTTGATATCGGTACCACGACCTGCCATGTTGGTGGCGATGGTAACGGCACCGTGGATACCTGCCTTTGCAACTATCTCAGCCTCTTTCTCATGGAATTTCGCATTGAGGACTGTATGAGGTATTCCCTCTTTCTTGAGCATCTTTGAGAGCATCTCAGATGTCTCAATGGTGATTGTACCTACAAGTACAGGCTGTCCCTTGGCGTGAGTTTCCTTGATATCCTCCACAACAGCATGGAACTTCTCTTTTTTGGACTTATATACCGCATCCTCGTGGTCGATTCTTGCAATCGGCTTGTTGGTAGGGATGGCGATAACGTCCATACCGTAAGTATTTCTGAACTCCTTCTCCTCAGTAAGAGCGGTACCGGTCATACCTGCTTTCTTTTTGAACTTGTTGAAGAAGTTCTGGAATGTAATGGTAGCCAGAGTTCTTGACTCTCGTTGAACGTTTACATGCTCCTTAGCCTCGATAGCCTGATGCAAACCGTCCGAGTATCTTCTTCCCGGCATTATACGACCTGTGAACTCGTCTACGATAAGTACCTCGTCGTCCTTTACAACATAGTCCTTATCTCTGAACATAAGGTTGTTGGCTCTCAGCGCAAGGATAATACAATGCTGTATTTCAAGGTTTTCAGGGTCTGCAAGGTTCTCTATATTGAAGTATTTTTCTACCTTTTTGATACCTTCTTCTGTAAGGTTTACGACCTTATCCTTTTCATTTACGATAAAAGTCTCCGGTCTCTTCGATTTCGTCTCCCATAAGAGCGCCCATCTTTGTAAACTCCGCACTTGCCTCACCTCTTTCAAGCTGCTTTTGCAAGCATATCACAGATCTCATAGAGCTTTTGTGGACTTGCCTGACTGACCTGAAATAATAAGCGGTGTTCTTGCTTCATCTATAAGGATTGAGTCCACCTCATCGATGATTGCATAATCAAGTGAACGAAGTACCTGATCTTTTTTGTATATTGCCATGTTATCACGCAGGTAGTCAAAATCCAAGCTCATTGTTGGTGACATATGTGATATCACAGGCATACTGTTCCTGTCTCTGTGTTGAATCCATAGAGTTTCAGAACACAACCTACGCTGAGTCCCAAGAATCTGTGGATTTGTCCCCATCTCGTCAGCATCACGCTGTGCAAGATAGTCGTTAACTGTTACTATAAGTACACCTTTACCTGCAAGAGCATTCAAATAAGCCGGACAGGTTGATACAAGAGTTTTACCTTCACCTGTTCTCATCTCTGCAATACGACCTTGATGGAGGACCATACCACCCATAAGCTGTACTCTAAAAGTGCTCCATACCTGTAACTCTTACGGAAGCCTCTCTTACAGCTGCAAATGCTTCAGGCAGGATGTCATCAAGTGTTTCTCCATCTGCCAGTCTTTGTTTGAACTTTCGGGTGTAAGTTCTCTTAATTCCTCATCACTCATGGCCTGCATAGTAGGGCGAAGACTCTCTATCTTATCAACAGTAGGTTCTATCAGTCTAAGCTCTCTTTCACTATGTGTACCGAATATTTTTCTCAATAAAAATTCATTATGGTTTCTCCAAAAAAATAAATTAGACTTAACAATATCTATATATATAGATTATTGCAAAAAGTGTCCACTAATCAAGCTATTTTTAGCACTTAGAAAGCACTTTATCAACTTTTTAGAAGAAATATTCATATTATGTTCACATTATAGACTGTGTTATGTAAAAGTAAAAAGTCAAAAAAATGTAAGTAATGAAGTAAAAATTCCATATAGAAAATAGGTGTAGGAAGTTGTAGAATAGAAAAGGATAAACTTTTTAGGAGAGAATATGATAGAGAAAAAAAGAAAAATCGTATGGGAGTAATGCCCGGTAGGTAAAGCTGCTCTTTTTCTATGAGTGCGCCTATGGTAATTTCGTTTTTGGTACAATCACTTTATAACATAGTGGACAGTATATTTGTGGCAAGATACAGTCCCGATGCACTGGCGGCGGTATCTTTGGCATATCCTATACAGATACTTATGATAGCGGTATCTGTAGGTACGGGAGTCGGTGTAAATGCACTTCTTTCAAGATTGCTTGGAGAAGGGAAAAAAAGACAGGGCAAAAGTGACTGCCGATAATGCCGTATTGCTTGCAATAGCAGCGTCTATAGCATTTGCAATATTCGGGGCAATCGGTACAAAGGCATTTTTTGATGCGCAGACAAACAATGAGAGTATAAGAAGCCTTGGATACTCATATCTTTCAATTGTAAGTATTTTTTCATTCGGACTTATTTTGGAAGTTACATATGAGAGAATCTTGCAGTCTACAGGAAAGACTATCTACAACATGATTACTCAAGGTGTGGGAGCAATTATAAATATAATTTTGGATCCTATACTTATTTTCGGACTTTTGGGAGCTCCTAAGCTTGGAATAGCAGGTGCCGCAATAGCCACTGTTACGGGTCAGATAATTGCAATGATTTTATCATTTATCTTCAATATGAAATATAATGAAGAGGTAAATATAAGTTTCGGAAAGCATATATTTAAGCCGGATTTTACTATAATAAAGGATATTTATAAGGTCGGAATACCTTCAATAGCGATGCAGTCAATGTCGACTCTTATGATGCTGGGACTTAATAAAATTTTGGTGACATATTCGGATATGGCGGTCAATGTACTGGGAATATACTATAAGCTTCAAAGTTTTGTGTTTATGCCGATATTCGGTCTAAATAACGGAATGACACCGATTGTTGCATACAATTACGGAGCAAGAAATAAAGACAGAATAATAAAAGCACTGAAATATTCATTTATGACTTCAATTGTTATAATGGTGATAGGTACCGCAATATTTTGGATTTTCCCGAAAGAGCTTATGATGCTTTTCAGCCCTAATGAAGAAATGCTTAGACTCGGAATACCGGCACTTAGAATATGCAGCCTTTGTTTTATTTTGGCGGCATTTGACGTAATAGCTATTGCCACCTTCCAATCCCTTGGCAACGGTATGTATGCACTCTATGCCTCATTTTTAAGACAGTTGGTGCTTATACTTCCTTTTGCCTATGTACTTTCAAAGATGTTCGGACTTGAATTTGTATGGTATTCCATTCCGCTTGCGGAACTTGGATGTGCATTTTTTGATATCTATTTGATGAAGAAGATATATAAGCAGAAAATTGCAAATTTATAGTATAAGTTTATAGGGTTTTTTATATTTTTGCCATCGGATTTGCCGGTGGCTTTTTGTGTCTGTAAATACGATTTAAAGCAAGGAAAATTATACAAATATCTTGGATTTTTGCAAAATACTTTCCGATAAAAATTCGGATATAGTAAAAGGATATCTGAAGGAATTCGTAAATAACAAATAGTAGTAAATATAAAGATATATACTATTTATAAGAACTGATAGTAGGAGGTAAAATGGAATCTTACTTATTGGAAATGAAAGATATCAGCAAGTCATTCGGTGCCGTAAAGGCACTAAAGAAGGCTTCTTTGAACTCTAAGGAGCGGAGAAGTGCTGGCTTTTAATGGGAGAAAACGGAGCCGGAAAGTCTACTTTGATGAATGTACTTAGCGGTTCTTTACACCCGGATGAGGGTGAGATTTTACTTGAAGGTGTACAAAGAGAGATAAAAAACCCTATTCAGGCGAGAAGCCTTGGAATAGTAAAGATTCATCAGGAATTGCAGATTGTACCTGAACTTGATATTGCTGAAAATATTTTTCTGGGAAGATGGCAGACAGCAGGAATAGGATTTGTGCAAAAGAAAAAGATGCACGATATGGCTAAAGAATGCTTAAAGATGCTTGAGTGGGAGATAGATACAAAAACCAAGCTTAAGGATTTGCGTATCGGAGAGCAACAACTTGTAGAGATTGCCAAGGCTATTTCCTGTGAGGCAAAGATAATAGTAATGGATGAGCCGACATCAGCACTTAGTGAACCTGAGGCAGACAAGCTCTTCCATGTGATTGAAAAATTAAAGAAAAAAGGATGCGGTATTATCTATATTACACATCGTATGGAAGAAGTATTTAAAATTTCAGACAGACTAAGTGTAATGAGAGACGGAGAGTATATAGGTACCAAGGAAGCCGGGGAAACCAATAATGAGAAATTATTGCCATGATGGTAGGTCGCTCGGTGGAGGATCAGTATCCGAAAAGAAATGTGAAAATAGGAGATGTAGTTCTTGAAGTAAAAAATTTAAGCTTCACTCCTCCTAAGGGAAGCTTTAAGCGTTCTCTAAAGGATATTTCATTTAATGTAAGATCAGGTGAGGTGCTTGGAATTGCAGGTCTTGCAGGTGCAGGGCGTTCAGAAGTTTTTGAGAGTATCGTAGGAAAGTATGCGACTTGTACCACCGGAGAGATTTTGATGGATGGAAAGACAATGCAGATACGTTCACCTAAAGACGCTATCGCTGCAGGAATTTCTTTTGCAACAGAGGACAGAAAAGGAACAGGACTTATTCTTGGCAGAAGCATAGGAGATAATATTTCTCTGCCTTTGTATGATCGCTATGCAAGCTTCGGATTTATGAGAGACGGTAAACAGAAAAAAGACTGGCTGGAATATATGAAAAAACTTCGTGTTAAGGCCAAATCTCCGGCGGTACCTGTGGGTTCACTCTCCGGAGGAAATCAGCAAAAAGTAATTCTTGCAAGATGGCTTTTGACAAAACCTAAGGTGCTTTTACTGGATGAGCCTACCAGAGGTATAGATGTAGGAGCAAAAGAGAGATTTATCTTTTTGATCAATGAGCTGGCGGCATCGGGACTTGCTGTAGTGGTAATATCTTCGGAACTTCCTGAAGTAATAGGAATTTGTGACCGTATCATTACTCTTTGTGAAGGCAGACTTACAGGAGAGATTTCAAAAGAAGAGGCTACTCAGGAAATATTACTGGCGGCAGCCACCAATAGAAAGGAAGTAGTGGAGGCTTAATCATGGATGCTGATAAATTAAAGATTCAAAAAAATAGAAAGCTTTTTTTAAAAACAATTTCAAAGCTATATTGCGCTGATAATTATAGTAGTGGTGGCTACACTTATAAATATTAAGGATGGAGAAAATGTATTCTTAAGTGTCCCAAACCTTATGAATGTACTTCGTGCAGTTTCTGAAACGGGTATTATTGCCATAGGTATGACAATGATACTTATCTTAGGAGACATCGATCTGTCTGTAGGTTCAATCGTGGGATTGGTTTCCACAGGCTGTGCCTCACTTATGGTAAGAAACGGACTTGGAATGTTTCCGGCAGTGCTTTTAAGTTTACTTATAGGTGCTCTATACGGTTTATTTAACGGATTATGTGTTACAAAGCTTAAACTTCAGGCTTTTATAGTTACGCTTGCAAGTATGAATATTGCAAGAGGTTTGGCAAGATTTTGGTCAAACGGAGTCGGAATTCCTTTGGCATATGGTGAAGGAGAGGGATTTGCACCTCCTGCATTCGGATTATTGCAGGAAAAGGCTTTCGGAGTGATACCGGCACCTGTAATTATATTTATAAGCTTACTTTTGATCTTTCAATGTGTGCTTTCAAAGACATCTTTCGGAAGAAAGGTTTATGCAATCGGTGGAAACAAAAATGCATCCTATCTTGCAGGTATACCTGTAGACAGAATAAAGATAATAGCATTTATGCTTTGCAGTATGTTATCTGCGGTAGCGGCTATGATACATGCGGCACAGATAAGTCAGGGCGGACCTAATGAAGGTATAGGATATGAGCTCAATGCTGTAGCGGCCTGTGCTATAGGCGGAACTTCACTTGCCGGCGGAAAAGGAACAATGATAGGCACCTTGGTAGGTGCGATAATCCTCGGATTACTTGACAATGTGCTTGGACTTAAAGGGAGTCAATTCAAATTTACAGTTGATGGTAAAGGGACTTATTATAATTGTTGCAGTATTTATGCAATCTGAAAGAAAAAGCTGATTAGAACTCTTTATACCGGAAAATCGGTATTAAAAAAAAATACAGTCTGATAAAGGACAGACATAATAGGAAGGAGAATCGTATGATGAAAAAAAGGGTTTTAAGAGAATGTTAGGGACTCGGTTTGGCGGCAGTTTGTGCATTCGGATTGAGTGCTTGTGCAGGTGGAGGTCAGAGTGCTTCTACAACAGCGGCTCAGAGCAGGAGGCAAAAAGAGTGAGGCCGGAGAGAGCAAGAGCGAGGGGGCAACAGACACGAAGAAGGAATTTGTAATCGGTATGTCACAGTGTAATCTTGGTGAGCCATGGCGTGTGGCAATGAATGACCAGATTAAGATGGCAGCTGAAAAGCATCCTGAATTCAAGGTTATCTATGCCGATGCGGCTCAGGATAACTCAAAGCAGATAGCAGATATTCAAAACTTTATACAGCAGAAAGTGGATCTTATCATTACCTCACCAAATGAGGCAACACCGCTTACAAATGTAGTTAAGGAAGCTTATGAAGCCGGAATTCCTGTAATACTTTTGGATCGTAAGATTGACGGAGATACATATACTCAGTTTATAGGTGCCGACAATGTGGATATGGGTAGAGTTGCAGGAGAATATGTAGCTAATACTCTCTTAAAAGACGGCGGAAAAGTTTGTGAGATCAAAGGGACTTGAGGGTACTTCAGGAGGAATCGACAGAGATAAAGGGATTTAGAGAAGGTATTGCATCAAATCCTAAGGTTGAGATCGTTGCAGTAAACAATGCAGACTGGTTGAGAGAAAAAGCTATAACAGTAGCTGAAGAAATGTTACAGACAAATAAGGAAATCGATCTTTTCATAGCATTAAACGATCCCGATGGCTGAGGGTGCTTACATTGCCGCAAAGCAGGCAGGAAGAGAAAGGATATCATGTTTGTAGGTTTTGACGGTTTGCCGACTCCTGACGGTGGAATCAAGAGTGTTATCGATAAGAGAATCAGCATGACACAGGTATATCCTACAGGTGGTGCAGAGGCTATCCAAAGTGCATATGAGTTACTCGTTGAAGGCAAGGAACTTGAGAAAAATATCACATTAAAAGTCAGAGGTGGTAGTTCCTGAAAATGCTGAAGAACTTTTGACAAAAATACGGCGGGAAAATAAGCAAAAGTGTGACGGTTTAAAAGTAAATAATGAATCCGAAAAAGGGGAGCAGACTTATGCTCCTCTTTTTATGTATCCTCGGTTTTGCTGTCATATTCAGTACTTAAAAACTGATATAAATTTACGGTTTATATGATACAATTAATAAGAGGTGGTAGTATGAAAAGAGATCTTCTGATATTTCAGGGTGCCATGATTTTATTTGTGGCGGTAATGCTGACTTTGGCAGGAAACTATATTTACAAAAAAGAGATGCTCCGTTCAAGGATGGGGCTATATTACAGAATTACAAAAGGCAACTTGCGCATTCTTTTTGAGGTGAAAGATACAATCTGTGGATGATACATTACAGATTCTGTCGGAAACATCAGAGATTAAAAGAAATTGTCTTTACACAAAGAGATAAAAGAAACCAAAATCTATCGTGAGCAGGCTGTACGTGATATTTTTTTGATGCTTATGAAAAAGATTCATGGTGATTATTTAAATATGATCCTTGTATATGGGGACGGAGAAGATTATATCTCAAATGATATGTACAGACCGGTACATGAAAGTTTCTATGGAGAGGACTGGTTTTTACAAGCTATACAGGATGGAGGCTCTTATCGCTTTGACAGTGGACTTAGAAATCTCCAAAGCTGGAAGCATTATGACAGTGACAGCTATATTTCAATTGCAAGATCGGTACAGGAGGGTGACAGGACTCTTGGAGTGCTGATGGTGGATGTTTCTGTGGGAGAATTCAAAGAGGCCTATCAGAATCTGGAAGCCGATACTGAAAACTTTTTCTTTTTAATGGATGATAGCGGAGAAATCATTTTAAGTCCTGTAAACAGGATAGTATACAGAGTTGATCCGAAATGGTTTAAAGGTAATGAAGGCGTTGTGGTTTCTTCAATCGGTGATAAAAACTATAAATTTGTGTTTAATCGTTTTCGTGATAACAAACTTTTGATAGTAGGGGCATATGATATGGAGGAGGAAAGTAAAATTCCTCTTCGTATGACCAGGATTTCAATATTTATGGCGGGAGTCTGCTTTGTGGCTGCTATGATATGGTCGGTGTGTTATCTTTTGGAAATAACTAATCCCTTAACGGAGCTTTCGGATTTGATGCAGTCGGCTTCGACGGAAATCTTGATGTCAGATTTAGAGAGAATCAAAAGAGGATATAAGAATTCTGGGAGATGCTTTCAATAAGATGGTGGAGAAGCTTAAAAACTCTGATGGAAATGATGAAGCTTGAACAAAAGCAAAAGCGTGAAGCGGAACTTTTGGTAATGCAGGAACAGATAAAACCTCATTTTTTATATAATACCTTGGATATGATAGCCTGGATGGCAAGGAAACATGGAGCAGGGGATATAGTGCATCTGATTGAAACCATGTCCGAGTTTTTTTCCGCATAAGTCTTAGCAAGGGTAAGGAGATGATTCCTTTTAAAAAGAGGAGCTTAAAATGATACAGGCTTATTTGGAGATTCAAAGTATGAGATATCAGGATCTTTTTTTCCTATGAGATTTTTCTGCTCACCGGATATCAGAGATGAGCTTATACTCAGGATGTGTCTTCAGCCATTGGTTGAGAACTGTTTGTATCACGGTATTAAAGAATCGGACAATCCACATGCAAAAAAATAATGATATCTGCAGAGGCGGTTAGAGGAGGAATGCGTATACAGATAAGAGATAACGGATGTGAGATGGGAGAGACAGTCATGGAGCAGCTAAACTCTTGTTTAAAGGCAAATGACTGGGAAAACTGGAAGGGCGGATTCGGTGTAAAAAATGTAGGAAGAAGGCTGTGGCACAGCTTTGCAAAGGGTAGCGGATTGCATTACTCAAAAGATGAAAACGGTTATACAGTGGCAACTTTACTGATTTTAAAAGAAGATGAGTAAAAAAGCCCGGAGGTGAGAATGAAAAAAGTATTGATTGCGGATGATGAACCTATGATCAGAGAAGGATTGGCAGAAATGCTGATGTCCTTTGATCTTGGATTAAATATTGTAGGTCAAAGCAAAGAACGGAGTGGAAGCCCTCAGTATGGCCAAAACTTTAGGACCGGATATTATACTGGCGGATATTTGTATGCCGAGGCTTTCAGGACTGGATTTTATAAGCAAGCTTCGTGAAGTCGAACAGACCAAAACAGATATTATTATTATCTCAGGGATTTCATGAATTTGAATATGCCAGACAGGCTATTTCTCTGGGTGTAAGGGAGTATCTTTTAAAAGCCTATCAAAGAAGAGGAGTTAAAATCCGTTCTTGAAAGATTGCAAGTACCTTTTAAGGAGATAAAAAAGCAGAAGAAAGGTTTTGTGTCGGACTGTTTGGAACTTTTAAAAGAGCAATATACAAACAGAGATATGGACTTAAAATATGCGGCGGAAAAGCTTTTTGTAAGTCCCGATTATCTTTCACATAAGTTGAAGGAAGAAACAGGGACTGCCTTTTTCACAGTGGCTGGTAAAGCTTAGGATTCAAAGAGCTGCTGAACTTTTTAGAGACCGGAGAGTATTCCGTAAATGCGGTTGCCGATATGGTGGGATTTGCAAAACCAGCATTATTTCTCAACAGTATTTAAACAGTATATGGGGAAATCACCGAAGCAATATGGAGGAGGAGTATGAGAAAGATTCTTGCCCGTCCAAAAGAGCTGATACTTTTAGCTTTTATACTTGTTTGCATTTTAGGATTGTTTTTATCGGAAAAATTATACGGTGAAACTTATGAAAAGGTGGAATCATACTCCTGCCTGATAGGACTTAGCTTGCCTGAGGTGGAGAATCCTTCACATGGAGCTTTGATGGAAGAATTACATTCTGAAATGAAGAATCGTGATCTTAATATGATAATGAAAGAAGCGGGAGGAGATTTCCTGCAACAATGTAAGGATATTAAGCAGCTGGCTGCCTACGGTGTGGATGTGATGGTCATTTCACCGATAGATTCGGAAGCGGTAAGAGAGGCTATAAAGGAACTAAATATGCCGGTGATTATCTTGGAAAATCCGAAATTTTTTGATGTATGCAGTGTTTATATGGAGTATGACGGCATTTGGGGCGGAAGAGCTCTGAGTCATATGATTTTTAATGAACATTCTGATGGAATTTTACTGCTTAGATGTCCTGATTATGATCCTGTAAGCAGACAAAGGAGGTAGCATTTTTAGACGGTCTTACTAAGGAGCAGAAAGAAAAGCTTTGACGATACTTGAAGTCGGACAAAAACAGAGACGAGGCGGAGAGAGCCATGAAATATTTTCTTATTTCAAATACAGGTATAAAAAGCGGTAGCGGGGACTGAGTGCACAGACATTATACGGTGCATATCTGGCGGCTGTAAAATTCAGAAATTTTGATATGGAATTTTACGGCATAGATAATGAGATGAGTATAAATAAGATTAGTGACGGAGACTTTCATTGGGATAGTATATAACAGCATGGCTAAGAAAATACTTGATGTGGGAGAAGAGCTGTATCTTGGAAAAACAAGTTGAAAAAAAGATTGAAATAGGGGGATGTAAGCTGATAATACCTGTATTCAATCAAAATGTAAATTTAGAATAAATAACGGTTTATTTATAATTCATTTTTCTGTTACAGATATAGTGAAAATAAAATTTAAATACAAAGCAACAAAATAAATTAATAAAAACATGAAAATAATATACAAAAACAGCAAGTTGTATATGTGGTCATTGTGTAAGATTGCGTTACGGATTTATTTAATTTATAATATACAAAGAAATTTAAGAAAAATGATAGTTTAGAATATGGAGGATATCTATGGATTATCGCAAATCCGCCACAGAAGTACTGGCGGCGATAGGAGGAAGTTCAAATATTGCTTCTGCCGCACATTGTGCTACAAGATTACGTCTTTGTAATAGTTGATAACGGTAAGGTTGATAAAAAGACCATTGAAAACATTGACGGTGTAAAAAGGCGTGTTTGAAGCTTCCGGACAGTTACAAATCATCTACGGTACAGGTACTGTAGATAAGGTTTATGATGAGTTTCATACATGTAGCAGGAATATCCGGAGCTACAAAAGGAAGAGGCTAAGGCAGCGGCTGCAGCCAATACAAATATATTTCAGAGATTTATAAAGACTCTTGGAGATATTTTTCGTTCCGATAATACCTGCAATCGTTGCTTCAGGATTTTTGATGGGAATCATGAATGCATTGGACTTCATGGTGGCTAACGGATTTTTAAATATTGATACATCATCATCAATATATGTGTTTGCAAATCTGTTTTCTAATATTGCCTACATATTCCTGCCTATACTTATAGGATATTCGGCAGCGGGAGTATTTGGTGGAAATCAGTACCTTGGTGCGGTTATCGGTATGATAATGATTCATCCGAATCTTACAAACGCATGGAATGTGGCTACAGCTACAGATATACCAACTCAAAGTGTATTTTTCGGTCTTTGGAAAAATCAAGATGGTAGGATACCAGGGACATGTTATTCCGATTATGATATCGGTGTGGGTAATGTGTCAGATAGAGAAGAGACTTCACAAAGTTGTACCTGCAATGTTTGATTTGTTTGTTACACCTCTTGTTTCGGTATTTGCAACAGGGTTATCTTGCACTTGCAGCTATCGGACCGGTATTTGTGTTTGTTGAGAACGGATTTTCTTTAAATGCGGTACAGCTTCTTATAGCAATACCTCTTGGAATCGGTTCATTTATAATGGGTGCTTTGTATGCTCCTACAGTTGTTATGGGTATTCATCATATGTATACCATTATAGACCTCGGACAGATTGCAAAATATGGTGTAACTTACTGGTTACCTCTTGCATCTGCAGCCAATATAGCACAGGGCGGTGCTTGCCTTGCAATAGCTGTTAAGTCAAAGGATCCTAAGATAAAGAGCCTTTGTTTCCCTTCATCACTTTCAGCATTTATGGGTATAACGGAGCCGGCAATATTCGGTGTTAACCTCAGATTCTTCAGACCTTTCCTTGCAGGATGTCTCGGAGGTGCTGTAGGCGCCATGTTTGTTTCCATTATTAAGCTTGGAGCAACAGGAACAGGTGTTACAGGTATATTCGGAATTTTACTTACACTTTCAAATCCTGTGGGATATATACTGATGTTTATTATATCAATGGCGGTTGCATTTGCGGCAAGCTGGGTACTTACACCGTCAAGTCTGATAGATGCAAATCTTGCTACTGAACCTGTGGAAGAAAATAAGAATGCCAAAGCTCTTGGAACTGTAAATTCTGCAGAAGTGGATACAGGAGTAAGAGTAGAGATTAAGAAGGATGAGAATGCACCTGTAGAAGTTGAATCACCGCTTAGCGGAAAGATAGTTTCTATGGAAGAGACCAAGGATGAGACTTTTATAGCAGGAATACTTGGAAAGGGTATATGTATTATACCTGACGGTGATACAGTATATGCACCTGATGACGGTACTGTAATCGCTCTTATGGGACATGCTGTAGGTATGAAGCTTGACAACGGTGTGGAGCTTATAGTGCATGTAGGTGTAAATACGGTGGAACTTGGCGGAAAGCATTTTGAAGCATTGGTTGCAAACGGAGATAAGATAAAGAAAGGGTCAGGCACTTATGAAGTTTGACTCCAAGGCAATTTCAGAGGCCGGATATCTTATGACCACACCTGTACTTGTAACAAACAGTTTTGAATACAGTGATGTAACTTGCGCTCCTTTTGGGGATGTGTCAGTGGGTGATAAAGTGTTGACTGCAGTAAAATAGTATTATTATAATAAAAGGGGCTGTCGGAAATGGCAGCTATAGAAGAGGGAGGAGTAACTCAAAACGAGTCACTCCTCCTAAGTTTTTGCATAAAAAGATGCATAACGACAACCATCTTTCTCCGTTACATGTTATAATGTAACTATGCTCACAGTTAATTATTATAACGACTTTGAAATAGGTCAACAGAAAATCAACTTTTTGGTTTCTATGAATTGAGTTTACCCGATGACGATCTGGTCTATACCCTAAAAAAGTTATGGAGGATTTAAATTTTCCGGACTGTTAGCCAATTGTTCGGATAAGGGAAGAACAGGGTACAACCCCTGATCATGATGTATGCAGTTATACTTATGCAATATGCGAGGAATACGTTCTATTGATCGTCATGGGATTTATGCGAAAAGAGATATTGCTTTTATCTGACTTACTCAAGGGAGGAAGCCTAAAAGAGATGCCTTTATGATTTTTAAAGGTCAAGAAACTTTACTTCAGATATCCTAGATAACTTAAACTATCAGTTTATGAGACGATTAGAAGGGTTTGTAACATTAAAAAAGGTATTTATCGATGGAACGAAAATAGAAGCTAATGCTAATCGTTATACTTTTGTATGGCGTGGAAGCATTAATTATCATCTTGCAGGTCTTCTGGATTCTATAGATAAGCTTTATTCAGACTATAACTCTTTACAAGATAACGTTTTGGGGAGAAGTCAGGCTTGAAATGCACAAATGTTTGTGATTGACGGAATTGATAAAGTCAGAGATGTTATTGAAAAAGAACAGAAAAGAAAGATTACAAAACATAAAAAGTTATCTAATAACCGTAATATAGAGATTGATAACTGTTCGCCTATTGAAATACTTAAGCTCAGAAAAATCTTATGGCTATTGCGCTGACGGAGAAGCATTGTATTTGTTAACGGAAAAGGGTAAGAGAAAGCAAAACTTCAACAACTCTATGAAGAGCTTGAACATTGTGGACAGCGATTAATGAACTATAAAGAATGCTTTGCTCATGCAGTAGGAAGCCTCGTCTATCTGAGAGAAAATCCCATGCTATCTACACAGGATCGCGAGCAGAAAGAAACAAGAGCGTGGTACAGATAGTGCAAAGTCAGAATACTACAGCATAGAGACCAACGGTATTTGAGGATTGGGCAGAGTCTATATATGTCATGACGGCCCGTGAACTAGAGACATATCTTCACAGAAAGAGAAAGGACAGAATGGTTATACACGACATATGAAGTATATGGATGTTCAGGCTGTAGTGGATGTGAGACATAAGTCTAAATGTTTGCTTCACCAGGCTCGTCCCTAGTCAAAGATATTGAGTAAGATACAAATGTAATGAAGATCAATGAAGTATGGGAAGAACTCGAGAAGTCACATGCTAGCAGCCACAGGTAGAGGTATTCTAGAGACGACAGATACGCTCTATTCAAACAGAAGGTCATTTTGGAGATATTAAAGAGAATGAAGATTTTTCGACGCTTTAACTATCGTACTTCAGATAAGGTTTATAAAGAATTTATGCTTTTTGCAATAGGGAAGAAATATAAATAAATATCATCGTTTTCTCATATGCCAAACTAAAGAAATTTGAAGGAAAACTACAGGAGAAAACAGCATAGTAAAAATGCAAAAAGCAAAATTTCAGCCAAGGGGTTTTTATGCCCCAAAATAGACAGTATTATAGAAAAGTAAAAATATCCGACAAAGTCGCAAAGCTCAAAAAGCCTTGTATTTGTCGAGATATTTCTATTTTGTTCTGCGGAAGTAAAATTACTTATTTCCGACAGTCCCTTTTACATAAATGTCTTGGAGCTACACGCTTTATCATATCGAGCATATGATCATCAGTGTGACAAACAGCAAAATATTCTCACCGTTATTCGGGAAGATAAGACAATAAGAAGATGTCATATCTCCTGTGGAGCAGTCTGTTTTCTTGCCGTTTCTTTTGGCCGTTCATCTTAGGTGATGAAGTAGGGGAAAGCTGTTTCCAATGTCTTTAAATCGACATTAAGTACATTCTTTCGCTTTGTCTTATTGTATATAGCATCAATAGTCAGATCGGCATTTCAATAAAGAATATTCATACTCTACGAGATATTCTCGGATAAACCATATAATAAAAATACAAAAACCGAGTCCTACGGCAAGAATTATAGCAAACTGTATATAGAGTGAGAGTATAAGCGTAGAACACTATTGCTACAATATTGATTGCAGACAGATATAACTGCATGTCGTATCAGGTTTATTCTTTTTATAAGTAATTCATAAAATGTATCATTCATTGTTTTTCACCTTCAAAAATTTGTAATAAGTATGGCGGTATTAAATATATTTGACCTTCAAAAGTCTTTATATCAATACCGTATTTTTTTCTATTTGCTCTATTCTGTAAACAAGAGTATTTCTATGCATATGCATATATCTCTGCAGTTTCGGCAATACTCAGATTGTGACGGATAAAAAGTATTCACAAGCTGCATGGTATCATCATCTATTGACTTCACCGATATGATTTTTTCAGAAACTTTTCACATACAGATTTCGGAATATTATAAATCAGCTCACCGGATCCAAGATCACCCGGACCTATTATTTTTATCAGAATAAAAGATCAAAGCTTATAGTCGAGGGCCCCGACTGAGCTCTGAATATTCCTTTGTCAAAAGAGATAAATCGGTAAATATATCGCTGTATGCAATATATGCTCGGTCATTCCTTCCGTCTCTATAACATCTATAAGAGGGTGTGCAATATTGTCTTCTCCAAGATATAAAAAGCATATATGAGTGGAATCCGTTATACAAAAGATATTCGAGCTCTTTCCGGGATAGAGTGAGGTGATTATCTTTGTAATATTATCATCTACTTTTGTCGGCACTATATAAGATACAGTCGCATTTTGGTCTCAGGGCTTTTATACCCAAGTGCCTTGATTGCATTTACCTGTTCCTTGTAAGGATAAAATCGCTAAGTATATTCAAAAGAAGATTTGCGCTTGAATATTTTTCCTTGTATGCAGCGGAAAGTTTTTTTAAATCTATAAGATCTATTTCATCTTCATTCTCAATACGAAGCTTTTATTCCCGTCAGTTTATATATTTTATTTAATTCATTTTTAAAGTCATTATTCATGACTATATTATAGCTTTAAATAATGCCTTGGTCAAAAGCATTTTACCATAATAAAATAAAGGGTAATAAATTACCCCTTATCATAAAAACAAATTAGTTTGTAATTGTAAGCTCTGTTTCCTTATCAAAGATATGAACCTTTTCCATATCAAGAGCGAACTTGGCGTGATCGCCTGTTCTAAGATTTGTTCTTGGATTTACTCTTGCTGTCATCTGGAATCCTTCACATCAAAGTATAAGAATACTTCTGCACCTAAGAGCTCATAAACCTTTGATATCTGACTCGATAACGCTGTCGGGTGAGCTGTTGATAAAGAGCTCTGAATCATGCATATCCTCAGGACGAATACCAAGCACTACAGTCTTACCGTTGTAAGAACCGTCTTTGAACTTGGCAATCTTTGAGATAGGAAGCTTAAGTGTATTTGCTCCAACCTTTAAGAATACATCCTCACCCTTGTTCTCAACTACAGCATCCATGAAGTTCATCTGTGGTGAACTGATGAATCCTGCAACAAAGAGATTGCAAGGAGCATTGTAAAGATTTTGCAGGAGAATCAACCTGCTGAACAATACTGTCCTTCATAACTACGATTCTTGTACCGAGTGTCATAGCCTCTGTCTGGTCATGAGTAACGTAGATGATAGTAGCACCGAGTCTCTGATGAAGCTTTTGAAATCTCGATACGCATCTGTACTCTAAGTTTTGCATCAAGGTTTGAAAGAGGCTCATCCATAAGGAATACCTTAGGATTACGAACGATAGCACGTCCCATCGCAACTCTCTGTCTCTGACCTCCTGAAAGAGCCTTAGGCTTTCTGTCAAGGAGCTTCTCAAGGTCAAGTATTCTTGCAGCTTCACGAACAAGTCTGTCTATTTCATCTTTAGGTCTCTTACAAGTTTAAGACCGAATGCCATATTGTCATATACAGACATATGTGGATAAAGAGCATAGTTCTGGAAAACCATGGCGATATCTCTGTCCTTAGGCTCAACATCGTTAACGACCTTGCCGTCAATTTCAAGTGTACCGCCTGAGATATCCTCAAGTCCTGCAATCATACGAAGTGTTGTAGACTTACCGCAACCTGAAGGTCCTACAAAGATGATGAACTCTTTGTCTGCGATTTCAAGGTTGAAATCCTGAACAGCCTTAAAACCGTTAGGATAAACTTTTTCAATATTCTTTAATGATAAACTAGCCATATTGCCTCCTAAAATTTATACGAATTTTATGTTTCAAGTATATAAAATAAAAGTGTAGGCTTTCAATCGCATGCATGACCAAAAATACATACCTTCTTTCGTCAAAAATAACGAAGTGAGAAAGTGCCGATATGATTTACATAAAATAGGCATTGTGCTATGCTAAGGAAAATATATCGACCGTAAAAAACTTAATATGATAAAGGAAGTATACGATAGATGTAAATAATATAGCGAGGTAAGAAAATGAAGAAGGCATGGTGGAAGGAAGCGGTAGTATATCAAATATATCCCAGAAGCTTTTGCGACAGCAATGGAGACGGAATAGGTGATTTAAACGGTATTACAAGTAAACTGGACTATTTAAAAGAGCTTGGAATAGATGTGATATGGCTCTCACCTGTTTATAAGTCACCAAATGATGACAACGGATATGATATCAGTGATTATGAAGATATCATGACTGAGTTCGGTACTATGGATGACTTTGATAAGATGCTTGCAGCTGCGCATGAGAGAGGAATCAAGATAGTGATGGACCTTGTGGTAAATCATACATCGGATGAGCATCCTTGGTTTGTTGAGAGTCGCAGTTCAAAGGATAATGAAAAGAGAGATTATTATATCTGGAAGGAAGGTAAGGACGGTAAGGAGCCTACCAACTGGGGTTCAGCATTCTCAGGTCCGGCATGGAAGTACGACGAGAAAACAGATATGTATTATCTTCATCTCTTCTCTGTAAAACAACCTGATCTTAACTGGGAAAAATCTAAGGTCAGAAAAGAAGTCTTTGATATGATGACAAGATGGTGTGAAAAGGGCATCGACGGTTTCAGAATGGATGTTATAAGCCTTATATCAAAGCCTGAAGGATATCCTGATGCAAAGGTGGTAGGACTTTACGGAGATATGGGAATATGTGCCAACGGACCTAAGGTGCATGATTACCTTAAAGAGATGAATGAGAAGGTACTTTCAAAGTTTGATATTATGACTGTAGGTGAGACTGCGGGAGTTACTCTTGAAGAGGCAAAAAAATATGCAAATACTGACGGCAGCGAGCTTAATATGGTATTCCAGTTTGAGCATATGGATCTTGACGGCGGTGAGAAGTTTAAATGGTCTACAAAGCCGATGCCGCTTGTTCCTTTAAAAGAGAATTTGAGCAAATGGCAGAAAGGGCTTGACGGTGTGGCATGGAACAGTTTGTATTTTTGCAATCATGACCAGCCGAGAATCGTATCAAGACTTGGTGATGAGAGCGATGCTTACAGAGAGCTTTCAGCAAAATGTATTGCAACCTGTTTACATATGATGCAGGGTACACCTTATATATATCAGGGTGAAGAGCTTGGGATGACCAATACGGTATTTAATTCTGTGGACGATTTCAGAGACCTTGAGTCTATCAATGCTTACAGAGAACTTGTTGAGAGCGGACTTTATACTGATGAAGATATGTTCCCTAAGATTGCACACAAGAGTAGGGACAATGCAAGAACTCCTATGCAGTGGGATGCAAGTGAGAATGCAGGCTTTACTACAGGAACACCTTGGATAGCCGTTAATCCCTAACTATAAAAAGATCAATGTGGCGGATCAGTTAAAGAGAGAAGATTCCGTATTCCATTACTATCAAAAGCTTATCAGACTTAGAAAAGAAAATGAGATAATAGTATACGGAAATTATGAACTTTTACTTCCGGAAGATGAAAATATTTTTTGCATATACAAGAACTTTGGACAATCAAAAAGCTTTTTAGTGGTATGTAACTTCAGTAAGAGCGAGCAAAAAGTTTGACTTCAAAGGCTATGAAAATGCTAAAGGTTCTGATATCAAATTATAACAGAGATGCCGGAGAAGACGGCATATTAAAAGCCATATGAAGCGACTGTTTTTATTACTTGAAAATGCATGAAAAACGTGATAAAAATGTTGACAAATATAATAAAGATACTCATTGGAGGAGAATAAAATGAAAAAAGATTCTTGAGTGTTGCAGCAGGTGTGCTAGCTGTATCTGCTATTTTGGCAGGTTGCGGTTCAGGCGCTGCAAAGAGCGACGGTGGTGCGGATAATCAGAGCAGTGCTGCAGAGACTAAGGCAGGCGAGAGCAAGGCCGACAGTGCTGCAAGCGGAGATGCCCTCAGACTTATCAACGGTAAGATTGAGATCGATGCAGCAGTTAAAGAAAGCTGCTGAGAAGTTCAAAGAGAAGACCGGACAGGGAAGTTGTTATCGAGTCACTTGGTGGCGGTGTTGATATCCAAGGCCAGATAAAGAGCTACAAGGCTGCAGACAATATGCCTGATTTATTCGTTATCGGTGGTGACGGAGATTACGCTAACTGGACAGATATGGTTGCGGATCTTAGTGATACAGAGTTTGCAAAGAATACAGACTTTGCTTACAAGGATAAGGCAACAGGTAAGGTTGTAGGTTTCCCATATGCGGTAGAGGGATATGGAATCACATACAATGCCGATATCTTGGAGAAGGCAGGTATCGATCCGGCAACACTTACAAATTATGATGCTTTCAAGGCTGCTTTTTGAGAAGCTTGACGGCATGAAGGATGAGCTTGGTATTCAGGGCTGTAGCATCAGTTGCTGCAGAGGCAGGGACAGATGTATTGGTCAACAGGTAACCACTTATTCGGTTATTACTATACAGGCGGTCTTGAGAGAGGCGACAACAAGTATTTTGATATGGCAATGAAGGGTGAACTTGATGATAAGAGACTTGGTGAGTTTGCCGATATGACAGAGCTTCTTTTCAAGTATGCAGATCCACAGGTACTTGTTTCGGGAACATATGATGATCAGCTTGCACTTTGGGCACAGGGAAAGACAGCATTTATTACACAGGGTAACTGGATTGATCCTTCACTCCCAACATACAATGTAACATTTAAGGCAGGTCTTTTACCACTTGCTTTCACAAAGTCAGATATGACAAGAATCCTTGCAGACTGCCCATCATGGTGGTGTGTATATAAGGACGGTAAGAATGTAGAAGGTGCTAAGGCTTTCCTTGACTTCCTTGCTACAGATCCTGATGCACAGGAGATTCTTGTAAAAGAAGCAGGTATGATTTCACCATATAAGACAAGTACAATAGAGCCTGAGACTCCACTTGCGGTTAGCCTTAAGAAGTATGTAGATGCAGGTGAGACATCTTCATGGGCATGGTCAAATATGCCTGAGGGACTTGCACAGAATGCACTTGGACTTGTATTTGATTCATTTGCAAAGGGAAGCATTACAAGAGATGATTTTGTAACTTTGATGAAGTCAACAATGGCTGACTACATAGCAAACAATAAGAAATAATATTTTTAAAATGCTTCGCAAAATTATAGAACAGCCGAGTCTTTGAAAGTTTTGATGGCGACTTTTTAAAGTCGCCATTTTTTATAGAAAGATTTTTTTAAACTAAGTTTATTGAAAGGAGTGAAAATTGAATACAGATAGAAAAATAATTCCTTTGGCAATGCTGGCTCTTGGAGCAATACTTACAATTTATGCATTGATTTTTAGACTTGACCAGGGGCTACAGGAGCTTAGAGGATATATACTTATTTTGGGTGTTGTTTTACTCATATTAGGCGTATTTAAAATGCCGCATAAGAAGCACACAAAGATAGTAAATATGGTATTCTTGTTTCCAATGGTATTTACATTTTGCAGTGACGGTTATAATTCCGTTTATTTTTGGGTATTATATATTCATTTTACAGATTGGAACGGAATCCAAGTTACAAGATTTGTCGGATTTGAAAATTACATTACAATGTTTTAAACAGTCGGACTATGTATATTCATTTGTAATTACACTTATATATACAGTTATAAATATGGTTTTGGTTAATGTTGTCGGATTTGTGCTTGCACTTGTTTGCTCATCAAAGATAAAGGGTACATCGTTTTTCCGTTCAGCTTACTTTTTACCGAACCTGATTGGTGGTCTTGTACTAGGTTATGTATGGCAGTTTATCTTCAATAAGGTATTTACAACCATATTTGCAGGTTCATTGTCAATGCTTACAGATGCAAACCTTGCACTGCTTGCTATTTTGATAGTAAATACATGGCAGTATGCCGGATATATAATGCTTATTTATCTTACAGGTCTTCAGACTGTACCCAAGGATGTACTTGAGGCATCGGGAGTTGACGGAGCTTCAGCACTTACAACACTGTTTAAAATAAAAGATACCGATGATTGCAAATACATTTACAGTATGTATATTCCTTACATTGGTAAACTCATTTAAACAGTTTGACTTAAACCTTGCGATAACAAACGGTGCACCGAGCCGTATTATGGGACCGAAGATTATTCAGGCTACAGAGCTTTTGGCTCTTAATATTTATAATACAGCTATCAGAAAGAACAATTATGCTCTTGGTCAGACCAAGGCGGTTGTATTCTTTATAATACTTGCAGCAGTATCTTTGACACAGGTTGCAATCAGTAAGAAGAGGGAGGTAGAGCTATAATGAAGGCACAGAAAACAAGAAATTTAATCGGCAGTATTATAGGCTTTATTATCGCATTCTTTATATTATGCCCTTTCTTCCTGGTAATTATAAACTCTGCAAAAACCAGTGCGGATATAGTAATAAGTCCCTATATCTTTACCCTAAGAACTGGGGACAGATGCTTTACAAAACTTTAAGGGTGTTATAAACAATGACAACTTCAGTTATTGGAGCTCTTTCAAGCTCTTTTGATAATTACAGTGGTTTCACTTGTGCTTTTGACATTGTTCTCATCAATGGCTGCATGGGTACTCAGTCGTCATCATAAAGAGGGTTGGTCAAACTTCATCTTTATGATGTTTGTAGCTGCTATGGTTATTCCTTTCCAGGTAGTTATGCTTCCTATACTTACAGTTTTCAAGAATATAGGAAACTTTACAGGAATACAGATGCTTTCAAGCTATAAGGGTGTAGTATTTGCTTACCTCGGCTTTGGAGGTTCCATGTCAATATTTGTATTGCACGGATTTATAAAGGGTATTCCAAAGGAGCTTGAGGAGGCTGCATGGATTGACGGTTGCTCTCCTGAAGGCACATTCTTCAGAATAATAATGCCTCTGCTTCGTCCGGTACAGATGACGGTTCTTATACTGAACGGTTTGTGGATATGGAATGACTATTTGCTTCCGTCCATTATGCTTGGACTTAACGGTAAGATTAAAACACTGCCTATCGCGGTAAAGCAGCTTTTGTAGGCTCTTATGTAAAGCAGTGGGATTTGATTCTTAGCGCCGCATTCCTCGCTATGATTCCTATAGTATTATTATTCCTGATTGCTCAAAAGCAGATTATTCAGGGAATGGTAGACGGAGCTATTAAATAAGATGTTAAAGGGTAAACCCTAAATATAAGCCATGCGAATCCGATTTTGCATGGCTTAAAAAATAAGGAGGAGAAAATGAGAAAAAGTGGAATATTACTTCATATAAGCAGCCTTCCCGGTAAATATGGAATAGGAAGTTTTGGAAAAGCTGCATATCACTTTGTTGACAAGTTAAAAGAGGCAAAGCAATCATTCTGGCAGATACTGCCTCTTGGAGCCACAGGATACGGAGATTCGCCATACCAGTCATTTTCTACATTTGCAGGAAATCCGTACTTTATAGATCTTGAACAGCTTATAGAAGAAGGACTTTTGACCAAAAAGGAATGTGACAGTGTAGATTTCGGCACAGATTTAAAGAGAGTTGACTATAAAAAGCTCTATGACGGTAGATTTGATCTTTTACATAAGGCATATGAGAGAGCTAAAAGTTTATGAAGATGATAAATTTGCAGATTTTGTTTATGAGAATTCCAAATGGCTCTGGGATTATGCACTCTTTATGGCGATTAAAGACTATTTTTAACGGAGAGCCTTTTAATACCTGGCCGAAAGGATATAAGAGAAAGATATGATTATGCCATCAATTATTATAGGAGAAGCTTTTACTTTTGATATAGAATTTTTATCAGTTCCTACAATATAAGTTTGATGAACAGTGGAAGAAATTAAAAGGCATATGCCAATGAAAAACGGTATAGAGATTATCGGCGATATTCTGATTTATGTGGCTATGGACAGTGCGGACACATGGGCACAGAGAAACTGTTCCAGATGGATGAAGAGGGTAGAGGCTGTGCGGTGGCAGGTTGTCCGCCCGACGGTTTTAGCTCTGACGGACAGCTTTGGGGAAATCCGCTTTTATAATTGGGGATATCACAGAGATACAGGATATAAAATGGTGGATAAAGAGACTTGGAAAGAATTTTGAAAACTATGATGTTATCAGAATAGATCATTTCAGAGGATTTGATGAATACTATTCCATCCCTGCAGAGAATGAGACTGCGGCAGGCGGTCACTGGGAGAAGGGTCCGGGTATTGAACTCTTCAATAAGATAAGGGAAAGACTTGGTGACTGTAAGCTTATAGCGGAGGATCTTGGATATGTGACGGACAGTGTAAGAAGACTTGTAAACGACAGCGGCTATCCCGGAATGAAAGTCCTTGAATTTGCTTTCGATTCCAGAGATACGGGAAGCGCAAATGACTACTTACCTCACAATTATACAAGAAACAGCGTGGTATATACCGGAACTCATGACAATGAGACTGTGATGGGATGGCTTGATGATATTACGGAAAAAGAGTATGATATGGTGCTTGCATACTTTAATTTAAAGAAGTCCGACAAGAAGACCGAAGTCTGTGACGCACTTATCAGAGCGGCAATGGGAAGTGTCTCGGATACCTGTATTATACCTATACAGGACTATCTTCACTATGACCACAGGTACAGAATGAACACACCTTCCACAATAGGTAAGAACTGGATGTTCAGACTTACAGAGAATGAAATAGATGAGAATACCTGGAAGAATATCAAGTATCTGACAGAGTTGTATGGTAGAGGGTAAGAGATTGGTTTAGTAATTCTAATTTGATACTACTAATTATCACATAATTATGGTATAATATACCTCATAATATTTAAAAAAGGTGAAGATTATGCCACAAATTATTCCTATTAAAGATTTGAAAAACACTTCAGAGATTTCAGATTTATGCCATAGTACATCAGAACCTGTTTTTATAACAAAAACGGATATGGTGATATGGTAATTATGAGTATTGATACCTTTGAAGGAATATCCAATAAGATGAATATGTATCAAAGTCTTATAAACTCAGAACAGCAAATCAAAAGAGGAAAAGTGCGTGATGCAAAGAGGCTCTTAATACAGTGAGGAATAAGTATGATTTATAATATTATTTCTACTGAAGAGATGGAAATATGTTGATGAATGTATTAAATATCTTATTTTTAAGCTAAGAATAAGGGGATGCGCCCAACATTTACTTGAAGGAGTTTCTCAAATATATGATATGTTGGAGACAAAATCCATATGTAACTATAAAAATAAGTCAAGATTATTTTATGAAATCGTTCGAGTATCATGAAAGCCAAGGTTACGGGAATGGATTATGTAATCATATATAAGATCGTTGATAAAAATGTCTATATATTAGAAATTTTTCATACTTTAGAAAATTATGAAAATAAAATAAGACTCTTTTTGAAAAAGATATTTTTAGTATTAAAAAGAAACCTGTCGGAGGTGTTTGTTCCGACAGGTTCTTTTTAATGTTTTTAAATCTCTATAACCAGCCTGGTATCCTTCAAGCTGATCTCTGTATCTGATACGAAATCAACATTTTTCCACATTGTTTAAAAACAACCTTTTTACATTTTGAAGGAAGTTTTACAGTCTGCGGCTTGGTCCCGAGAAGTTGCCGAGTACAAGCAATGTTTGATTGTCTGCCCAAACTCTCTTAAATGCCATCAATCTCTCTACCTCAGTGAGATACGGTACGGTCTTACCATATACTACAGTCTCCGAATACTCCGGATCTTTTCTGAGAGCGGTAAAGTTTTTTTATAGTAAGAGAGCAGTGAGATTAGGATCGTTTATCTGTGATGCCGCATTGATTCTCTTATAGTCGGAGCTTACCATAAACCATGGGTGTTCCTGTAGTAAATCCTGCATTTTTGCTGTCATCCCACTGGAAAAGGAGTACGGCTGTTGTCACGGCTGTAATGCTTTCACGGCTGCAAATGCCTCTTCGAGGAAAAGTCCGGCTTCTATTGCTGACTTTATACTGGTCACGGGTTGATATATCATCTATCTGGTCCATAGAGGTGAAGTTTACATTCTCCATACCTATTTCCTGGCCTTGATATATAAACGGAAGTCCACGAAGCATAAACTGCATTGTACCGAGGAATTTTTTTGCGGTTTTCGCTAAAGCTCGTCTGCGAGGGATATAGTGGCTCACACCTCTGGCTCATCATGGTTTTCGATAATGGTGGAAATCATTCCGATATCACCGATTTTTTCCTGAGTCTCAAAGCAGCATCTCTTATAGTCGTCGGGAGTAATAGGCTTGCAGTCATGCCAACCGTTTCTGCTCTTTTCCGAATATTGTCTCATTGAAGTCAAACATACTTGAAAAATAGCCGTCATCGCCGATGAAAAGCGGGATATCCTCTTCACGCTCGTCAAATACTTCGCCAACTGTGAAAGCATCATGCTTGGCAAATGTCTCATTTTTAAGTTCTGTAAGGAAGTCACCTACACCTATAGCATCCTCAAGCATTCTATGGCTCTACAAAAACCGTCTTCTCTATCCGGTGAGTAGCAATAGTCAATTATAGGGAGAGCCTTCTTTATATTTATAATGGCATCAATTCTAAAACCTGCAAAGTCCTCTTCAAGCCACCAGTTGATCATTGTATATATTTTCTTCGCGAACTTTTTTTGTTTTTCCCAGTTGAGGTCGGGCTGCTTTTTTATGGAAGAGGTGAAGATAGTACTTGTTTGTGCCGAGGGATCTTTTCCCATGCACTTCGCCATAAGTAAGAACGCCAGTTATTGGGCTCCTTGCCGTCCTTACCTTCTTCGATATAGAAATACTTTCCATATTCTCCGTCAGGATCTTCCATAGCTTTTTAAACCACTCATGCTCATCCGAGCAGTGATTTACTACAAGGTCCATAAGTATGTACATATCCCCTTTTTAGCTTCCGCCAAAAGCTCATCCATATCGTCCATATTTCCGAATACGGGATCTATATTGTAATAGTCTGAAATATCATAGCCCCTGATCCGCAAAAGGAGAGCAGTAACAAGGAGACAACCATATTATGTCAACTCCGAGATCTTTTTAAATAGTCAAGTTTTTCTATAATACCTCTCAGGTCACCTATACCGCTTCCTGTGGTATCATTAAAACTTTTTGGATATATTTGATAAGCAACTTTACCATGCCACCATTTTTTTCTTCATAAATAACCTCCTAAGAAAAAACATTTTTTTCTAAAGTCATAATTTATCATAATATCAAACTATATGCAAATATAAAAAAATAAAGTGTGTAGCTACATACACTTATTTTTCATTATTTAAAAATTTTCTTTAAAACCACACCGCTACCTATCATAGACAGGATAAAAGCGGAAAAATACTATCATAATTCTTTTAGACATATCCATAAAGAAGCCTTGTGGCACAATATTTATCAAATTGTCGGTAGCCGGGTCAAGCATCCACAAATCATTGTTAAAAAGATATGGTGGAAGATTATAAAAATATTTTTCAAAATCTCGGCAATCAGAAATACCAAAACGGCTGTTATAACCAGAGTAAATTAAAGTGCCGAATGTAAAGTACATTTGACAGAAAGCAAAATATTTTACCCTTTAATAATTTTTACCGCTATAATGCAAAGAATACTGATTGCTATAAGTATATATCTAAGATAAACAGCTCCCACAAAAAGACCTCTGCACATCCTCCATATGTGCAACTTCTCTTTCATTAAAGAAAGCAGTGTCAGGGATTCCTGCAATATTTGCCTTTTATATCGGAGAGTTTTTCTCTGTCACCTTTAGATAGCTCATCATATCCTTTGTAACATTCATAAGATCGGACATTGAAATATCCACGTAGTTTGTTACAGCATATTTCTCATATTCTTTTTCATAAAATGAAAAAAATCTGAATATGCCGCAATTTCGATGGATGTAACCAGCACGATAAACATCAGTGAAAAAGCTTAAAATAATTCCCTAAAAAGAATCTAAGTATTTTCATTATGCATCCTTCCAAGACTTTATAACCTTCAACCTGGTGAATTCCTCACGATCCTTTTCTTCCAAAGCATTCGTGATATTCTTTGTGAGATTTTCATAGGTTGGAATAGTGATATTCTTTAAGGCATTGGCTCTTTTTTGAGTCTTTTTAATATTTCTTGCCAGACGATAAGCGGAATTTTCTATCATGGAAAGTCTTACAGTAAGTCTTTTTACTTCATTGAAGCATTCTCTGGCTTTTATCAAGTGACTCTCTTGTAGCGTAATAAGCATATGTAGGCTCCATGGGAGAATCATCAAATCTTACAAGAGGGATTTCAGTACCCATTACCGACCTGGTCTTTATCTGTATACTGTCTTCAACAGGTACCGAACCTGCGACATCCGATACGAAGTCGATACCCAATTCGATATTTGCATACATCAGTGCCTTGTAAGCGGCACTGAAGGTTGTATCTATTTGTTTTTGGATTTCCTTAGCCTCATCAATCAATCCCATGAGCTCGCGGATAAGAATATTTCTCTTCTTATCCATCAAGCTCATAGCCTGTCTTGCCAGTGCCAGAGAGTTTTTGAAGCTATCAAATTACCCTTTGTCGAGAATGTTAATATTCATAATTAATCCTCTACTGCAGCAGGAACTATATCACCGTTTGCATCAAGTACTGTCGGCTTATAATACTGATCAAGTACCTTTGTATCTATTCTGTCAAGCTCGCCTCTAGGCATAAGGCCGAGAAGTTTCCAGCCGATTTCCAAGGTATCAAATATTGTTCTGTTATCATTAACAGACTGACCGATAAACATCTGCTCAAAGGCTCTACCGAATATAAGATATTGTTTATCCGTATCGGACAATTCATCCTCACCGATAACTGATGCAAGTGCTCTGGCATCACCAACTTTAGAGTAGGAAGAAGAGCTGATTTGCCACATCCTCGATGGTCCGTCTTGTAAAAAGCCTTCACCGATACCGTCCTTCATAAGTCTTGAAAGAGAGGAAGTACTGAGATAGGAGGATAGATTGACTGACCGTTTAAGTCTCTGTCAAGAACTATCTGGCCTTCGGTTATATATCCTGTAAGGTCGGGGATCGGGTGAGTGATATCATCATTCGGCATGGTAAGTATCGGAATCTGTGTAACGGAACCGTTCACACCGTTACAATACCCGCTCTCTCATATATGGTGGCAAGCTCTGAATAAAGATATCCCGGAAAACCTTTTCTTGAAGGAATCTCACCCTTTGAAGATGAAACCTCACGCATTGCCTCCGCAAAAGAAGTCATATCCGTAAGTATTACAAGTATATGCATGCCCTTTTTCAAAAGCAAGATACTCGGCAACAGTAAGAGCCACCTTCAGAGTAATAAGTCTTTCTACAACAGGATCGTTTGCGAGATTGATGAATGTGATAACATGGTCACTAACACCGCTCTCTGCAAATGTTCTCTGGAAGAAATCAGCCACATCATGCTTTACACCCATGGCTGCAAATACAACCGCAAACTTCTCATCATCATTGTTGCTGTCACCCAAAGAAGATTGACGAACAAGCTGTGCCGCAAGTTCATCATGTGGAAGTCCGTTTCCTGAGAATATAGGTAACTTCTGACCTCTGATAAATGTCATAAGTCCGTCGATAGCGAAATACCGGTTCTGATATAGTTTCTCGGATATTCCCTTGTCACAGGATTTTAAAGGTTTTCCGTTTACATCCAGGGTCTTTTTCCGCCTCTACACTTCCAAGTCCGTCGATAGGGTTCTCCGATACCGTTGAAAGTTCTTCCGAACATTGCCTCGAAACGCCTATTTCCATAGGCTTTCCTGTAAAGCTTAGTATGTGTATTTCTAAGTGCCATACCGTCAGTTCCTTCAAAAACCTGTATTACCGCTTTGTCACCGTTTATTTCAATGATTTTGCCAGACGTCTTTCTTTACCGTTTACGGTCATTTCTAATCTCATCATAGGCAGCACCCTTGACACCCTCAAGAACTACCAGTGGTCCGTTTATGGAACTAAGTCCAAGGTATTCTATTGACATGTTTTACCTCCCTATGCATTCTTTTTCAAGTACTTTTTTTCGTAGAATGTGTCAATATCTTTTTGTATTGATCCAACATCTCGAGCTTATCATTAGAACATCATACTTTTATGGAAGAAACTTTTGTCCCAGATACTGTCCCGATGCAAAACACTCATAGGCATCCCTGATGAACAAGTGCTTTTTGATTTCTGATAGAGATAGAGTATAACGTCCATCATTTTGTACTGTTTTATCAGCGGAACACAAGTATCATCCTTTGTGGAAGGCGTTTTGCTGAAGAAACCTACTCTTATAACCTTCGCTATATCAAGTACAAGTTTTTGATCGTCAGGGCAAAACATCCGCACCTATAAGTTTTTACTATTTCCATCAGAGATGCTTCCTGATTGAGTATATACAAAGCCTGTTTCTATATTCTACAAAGTTCTTATCCACATGCTCCGCATACCAAGGCGCAAGATCTAGTCAGGTATTCGAATAGCTGTCAAGCCACTGTATAGCAGGGAAATGTCTTGCATATGCAAGTCTCTTATCAAGTCCCCAGAAACAGCGTACAAATCTCTTGGTATTTTGTGTTACAGGCTCGGAGAAATCACCACCCTGTGGAGATACCGCACCGATAATTGATACCGATCCTTCACTTCCGTTTTAGGTTTTGCATCATGCCGGCTCTCTCATAGAATGCTGAAAGTCTTGATGCCAGATATGCCAGGGAAACCTTCCTCGGCAGGCATTTCCTCAAGTCGTCACTGAGATCTCACGAAGGCCTCAGCCCATCTTGATGTTGAGTCCGCCATGATTGCAACATCATAACCCATATCACGGTAATATTCTGCAAGTGTCAGTCCTGAATAAAGAGATGCCTCTCTGGCGGCAACCGGCATATTTGAAGTGTTTGCGATAAGAGTTGTTCTATCCATCAAAGGATTTCCGGTCTTAGGATCTGATAAGCTCGGAGAACTCCTCAAGAACCTGAGTCATCTCATTTCCACGCTCACCGCAACCGATATAAATAATAATATTTGCATCGGACCATTTTGCAATCTGGTGCTGTGTCATAGTCTTACCTGTACCGAATCCGCCGGGAACAGCTGCAGTACCTCCCTTTGCAAGAGGGAAGAGAGTATCAAGAATTCTCTGACCGGTAATAAGCGGAACGCTTGCCGGGAATCTCTTCTTTATAGGTCTCGGAACACGAATAGGCCAGTGCTGTGTCATGGTGATCGGAATCTCACTTCCGTCTTCAAGCTGCAAAGTGAGAATCTTGTCATTTATCGTATACTCACCGTCTTCAACCACATCCAAAACATAACCCTTAAGGTTTGGAGAGAGCATTACTCTATGTAATATTGCCAGGTGTTTCAGGCACCTCGGCAATTATGGTTCCTCCGTCTATAGCCTGTCCCGGTTTTACGGTTATATGTGTTTTCCAAAGTTTCTTTGTATCAAGTGAATCCACACTTACACCTCTGGAAATATAGGTTCCGTCAACCTTTGCTATCTCACTTAAAGGTCTTTCTATACCGTCAAATATATTGTTAAGGATACCCGGCGCAAGAGTTACGGAAACGGGAGCGCCTGTACCTGTTACAATTTCACCGGGCTTAATTCCGCCGGTTTCCTCATAAACTTCTATGACGGTTGCATCGGAAGTAAGTCCGATTACCTCACCTACAAGATTTTCTTCTCCTACATATACCATCTCATGCATTTCAAAACCGGAATCATTTGATGTCTTTCACTATAGGTCCGTTTATTGCAAATATAATACCTGTAGTTGCCATTATAGTACCTCCATATCTACATCAAATTTTTCCTTTGCTTCTGAAATCTTTTTTTCAAAAGAATTGTCAATCAGAATATTTTTTGCCGGTATAACGGCTCTCATACCGCCATGAAAAGGATATTTACTGATGGCTATATCAATATCATGCCTTACGGAAAGATCATGTGCAGAGATTCATCATTAGGGTCTATATATTTTCACCTCATCATTTCCCGCAAATTTCAATGCTCTTTCAATTTGTGAATCTATCAAAAGCTACATATTCAGGGGTTTCACGATACTCTGCGAGTCTTTCCTCAAGCTGTGCAAAAATCTTTTCCTTGAGCTCGGCAGCCTTTTTGCCAAGCTCCATTCATAGTTTTATCTGTTCAAGAGCAGAGCTCTTTGTTCATCTCTTTGTCAATCCTTGTGGTTTCAGTTTTGACTTCCATATCAGCAAGTCTCGTCTCACTGTTTTGGTAGTCTAAAAAGTCCTTCTCTAAAAGCATTTTTATAATCTGAAAGTATTTTTTCAGCGGCGGCAATGGCATCAGCAGTGCAAGCCTCTTTAAAATGCTGTAGTTTTTCTTCTATTGTCAAGATAATACCTACCTTTTTAATCTTAATCTAAAGTTCATTTTGCAAGATTATAATCATGCAAACTGTTACAGTTTCAAAGCCGATAGCCTCATTTACATAGTCTGTAATGAAGTTTTCGGATCTTCCGGTACCATGTCGATCCGGTATATCAATAAAGAGTGGTATATGTGATTCCATCTTATATTTATTTACAAGCTCGGGATAATCCTTTGAAAACTTTTCCGTGAGAAGCACAATGCCGATATCTTTGCTCTTTATAACAAAATCAAGGGCATTTGCAAGTTCATGCTTTTTCATGAACCACCACTCCTTCCACCCTGCAAGTCTCATACCTGTAAGGTATCCACATTATCACTTATAAGATACATTTTTCATAAAATCGCCTTTATAAACGACCAAGAATCATAGAATGCAACTACAAGTCCGTAAAGGCAAACACCTTCTGCAAGACCTACGAAGATAAAGTGACTTACCAAGAGTTGAGACCGTCCTCACTGATAGCTCAAGTGCTGCTGAAGCTGCCGCAGATACAGCGATACCGCCACCGATACATGCAAGACCTACTGGAAAGAGCTGCTGAGAGGTATCCCTAAACCTGTAGCTGATGAAGCTGCTGTTTCCAGAAGCTGCGTAAGCATTTCACGATAAGAAAAATACGCATGTAATCGCCATAACACCGAAGAACATAACAACATTTCCTGCAAAGGGCTTTTTATAACGACCCTTTGTCTTTTTCGCCTATCATAAATGCGATATAGGAACTGCGATACTTAAAAATAAGGGCTGCTGCAAGTGTTACTTTTACTAATGTATTCATTTTTCTCCTAACTAAAACATAAAAATTATTTACTATGAATAAGGTTTAAATTCTCTACCGTCACCTGTATAAAATCTTGAGAACAACTCATAATACTCAAGACGTAATACCTGTATACCTACAATTAAACCTTCCATACCCATTACAAAAATATTTCCGAGGGACAACAACTATCCAGTTGATATTGCCGCTTTCAGCACACGAAAAGCATAAGCACTACTTCCATCATTGCCGCATGGCTGACTGCAAACGCACCCAACCCGACAAAGGAAAGAGAGTTTGAAAAAAGTAGCTTAAAAAGCACTTCAAAAAGCTCAAAAGAATCCTGCAGAATAAACGCATACACCTCCCTCGAGATGTATCTTTTTCTTTTCCAATACAGCCGATAAAAGGCTCTTTTTAAGAAAAATTAAAAATCAAAGGAAGTACAAACATTATAAACAGAATAATTGTCATCGGCATATGATTACCTGTCATAAACAGCATTATGGTAATAAGTGCCGATGCATAAAATACAAGTCCTGCCACACCGTTTGCATCAAACAATGCTTCACCGGCTCATTAAACCTAAAGCTTTTGTCAAAATACTTAAGATCATCATAAGTATTATATGAACATACCAAGAGTTATAGTTACCACAAATACCGTATTTAAATTTCCGATAACGGGAAGTGCAGTCATTGCTTTTGCAGGTCTTACCCAAAGTGGCTGTATTATATCTTCAAATCCGAATATAGAACCGAATAAAAATCCGAATATTGTAGAGAAGAATCCGCATCTGGCGATAATTGCCGCAAGCCTTGATTTCTTCTTATAGGCTATAATACTTCCGAGTATTAAAAGCACAAGACCCTGTCCGACATCTCCGAACATAAAACCGAACAAAACGGAATATGTCAGAGCTATAAGTATTGTGGATCAAATTCCTTATAATTCAGCAAAGCCGTACATTTCAACAAACATTTCATAAGGTTTGAAAAGAGCATTGTTCTTTAACTTTATAGGCGGAGTGCTGCTTATTTTTGATAAATTTCTTTCCGCAAGACAGAAAGTGCTCGGCTCATTTTCAAGTTCTTTTGCCAGTTTTTCGGCATCATCTTTTGTAAGCCATCCGCATATGATATAGAAGACTTTTTTATCTTTTCTGTTATCTCTGGTGGCTGCCGCAGCTTTTCTGACTTCAAAGACCTTGTTGAATCTGAAAAGTACTGATTTGCCAAAGAAAATCTTCACGAGCTGTTTTCAAGCACACTTATTATCTTATTGTCGATATTAAGTATATTGTCCTGTAACTCTTTAATTTTTCACTGAGCTTGGCACTTGAATATTCAGGTGTACCATGGTACTCATCAGACAGGGAAAAATCTTTCAAAATACATTGAAGCATATATAGCGTCTATTTGCTCCGAAATGGCATCCGGTACAAAATATACACCCCATACCTTATCATCTATTTCTCTGCCTTGTAAAAATAGTGTCAATACCTTCATACTAAAAGTCATAAACTTTTCATAATATTCCGTCGGCATGGAACCGAATCTGAAGTTTACATACTTAAAAGTGCAGAATCTTTTTCGATGTCATAATCCAGTCCTATAAAATAGTGGACATTTTTAAGTTTTTCCTCGTATCCCAGCAGTTCCGAGTTCAGAGTTCACTCTTTTTGTGATAAAGAATAGACCTTGTCTGAAATATTCCGGGTTATTTTGTCGGCCTCCTCGATACTCATGTGACGATTCGTGTGTAAGCGGTATCTTTAAAGTATTCTTTCAGTTCACGAGATCTTGCCAAGATGTCTTTATAAAGGATTGCTTTCATTGAAGGCATGCAATTCTTTGACATTTTTCAGTTCTGAAAGAGCATTTTTCCAACTGAAAATCATACTTACTGATATAGGTTTCTATGATTCTGTCAATATCGTCTTTCAGGGCCTGTGATATTCAAGAATTCCATTCTCTCAATCATGCGAAAGACCTCCTTGTTTCAAGTTTTTAAAATATTAGAGACAATATCTTCGAGGAAAGCAATATCTTATGGATTCTATTATCTCTATAACTCTGCTTATCTCAAGTTCCCTGGAATACAGATAGTAGCTGAGGCTTGCCAAAAAGAATACGGATTATCCTTCTTATGTTTTGCTATACAGATATTCCAATGTCCTCATAGAAAATTCTTCTATGCGGGTTTGTAGTAAAAAGCTTTGCAGACAACTTTTCCATAGTATGAGTTATCAAATATTACAAAAACTCATCAAGATTTTTCAGCCTCAACCATTTTAGCTTTATTTCATCTGCGCTTATCTTGTAATAATGCGGGATGAGAGTGGCATATACCCTTTGTATTACTTACTTTATAATACTTCTTGGTTCTGTATATCCATTGCATATTAAGAAATCACATCTTGTTCCAAGGATTAGAGTACTTCTTTGCTTTCATCACCTTTAAGCTCTTTTTGTGCAAATTTGAAACAAATCTCAAAATAATAAGAGTCAAAACAAGCATAGTCAAATATATTGGTACTTCCGGTAGACAATACATGATTTGTACAATCATAATATTCTGTATTTTTCAGAGAATCAACGAATTGTGATACATCTCTTGCAGACATGGCTCATCGATGTTCAGATTTGTTTTTGTACCCATATACTTGGAATATGATTTTTAAATCCAAAGATGTCGGTCTATGACTGAGAATGTCTCGCAGTATACGCTTTAAGACATAGATTGTATTGTACATAGACACTAAATTCAGATATTTTCTTGAGTACCCGAGTTGAAACTTGTAGAGTCTTGAAAAACTCTTCCAGATTACTTAACAATAATATTTGCTCGATATCCTCACGATGTAATGTAGTGATGTCGACTTTTTAAATGCATCACGGTAGTATTTATAATGCATAAGCTCATTCATTGCATCAGTGATGGTTTCACATTCACATAGTGATTTGAATCGTCAATACTTATAAATCACTTGACATCAGAACGAATTTTAGTGGTGAGGAAGAGTATTTAAATAAATTTCCCATAGCTGCTCATAATCATATTTGAGAATAGCATATCCACATATTTATCATGGTGAGTGTCATACATGTCTTGCAGATTCATAAAGGCCTTCTCAGACTGTTGTTGAGTTCAAATCTTTTTCTTTAGACAAATTCATAGATTCCTGCAACTCAGCAATTCTTACTGTCTTAGCATCAGATCCTGCTTCAAAAGCTCTTTCCTGGCGTTAATCTCAGCAGCGATTTCCTTTTTCTTTTGAACAGCATCATCAACGTGACTTTGAGATGAGTCTTCTATTTCAGAAAAGCCTGCTTGTTATATCATCCATAAAACCTCCTTAGTAAATAGTATTATGTGATATACCATGTAAGATAAACCACTCAAATATATTTCAGGCTACTTATGTAGTACATTTAATAGGAAGAAACACATTTTGTCAAAAATATCATATACCCTTTTTGAAAAAGTAAAGGATATATTGCATAAAGAAGATAAATAAAATATAAAGAAATATAAAACTGAAATTACATATCATGTATTTTATCGACAAACATAAGTGACGCTATACCGAACAGAGTCTTGAAAAAGATAATAGAATAGTGTATAATTGTGTAGGAAGTAGGCAATATTCAGCAACGGTGCTAGCCTACTATTTTTGTACAAGCTTTTATTTCTATGTGAAAAATATCTAAAAGCATAAAATATTGGCAAAAATACTTTAATAACTTATAGAAAAATAAAAAGTAAAGAGAGGAAATCGTGTTAAAGTATATTATCAAAAGGTTGATATTCGGAATAGCAACAATATTCATCGTATCAACCTTGACTTTTTCTCACGATGCAACAAGTTCGGGCTGGACCTTTCGCTGCGGATAAGTCAATTTCAAAAGCAGCTCCAAAAAGCATTGGAGGTAAAAATATGGCCTTGATACAAGCTATCACAGTGCAGTATATAAATTATTTTAAAAATGCATTGAAAGGTGATTTTGGAATAAGTATAAAGCAAGGAAGAGATGTAGCTCAGATAATATCCACAAAATTTTCCTGTTTCTGCCAGAGTGGGTGGAATATCTATAGTCCTTGCATTAATATTCAGTGCCTTTGGGTTCCATTGCACTTAACAGAAAAGGTACTTGACGGACTTATTAATGTTTTAACTTTAGGAATAGCGGTACCGAGTTTCGTTGTTGTACTATTCCCAATGTAACACTTTTTGGTGTAAAGCGAACTTTTTGCCTACATGTGAACTTACATCACCGTTAAACTACATACTGATGCCTTATCGCTGTTTATCCTACAGCATATTGCCAAGACAGATGAGATCTTCAATGCTTGACGACTTGAGACAGGACTATGTGAGACAGCAAGAGCAAGGGCCTTTTCAGAGATATGTTTGTTTAGCATGCACTCAGAAATGCTATTTTGCCGATCATTACATATATGGGTCGCTTGTGGCGTATACACTTGTAGGAAGCTTTGTTGTAGAAGATATTTCACATTCCGGGACTTGGGGGTGGTGTAGGTTCTGTTATAAATCAGGACTATACAGTTATCATGGAACCACCATATTCCTGGCAACTCTTATTATTTTTATGAACGTAGTGGTAGATATTGCATATACGATCGTAGATCTAGAATAAAACTTAAAGTAAAGCCTATAGAAAGGAAGGTTGTCACACAGTACTTTTGTGGCATCCCTATAATCGTAGCAAACATATTATTTGGAGGCATTTAATTTATCGCACGAAGATGCGCTGCCAGCAAAAAGAAGAAAAAGAAAAGTCTGAGCAGTGATGCGTCAAAGTGTCAGCTTCGCGGACAGTTTCGAGACTTTTAAAGAATAAAGTAAGCCTGCATCTTTGGCAGTATTTTTGTTATATTGATGCTTGCATTTATAGTGCCGATATTTTTACCATATAACTATACAATACAGTTAAAGGGTAGTGAGAGACTTATGCCTATACGGTATTCTGCAGGAGGCTTGCAAGAATCGCTGCAGGAGAAGTATTCCATATACTCAGGAACTGACAGTCTTGGAAGGACTATGCCATAAAATAATGATGGGGCTAGAGAATTTCCCTTATAGTGGGACTTGGCATCATTTATCGTGGCATAATCAGTTCAAATTTACGGTTTCCGTTGCGGCATTTACCGGCGGATGGGTTGACCTTATAATGATGAGAATTATAGATATAATATATACAGTTCTGATATATTACTTATGACTTCTGTACATTTTGCATAGAAAGCCTGATGAGGCATTTGGCATCCACACCGGGATTTCGGATGGATCAATGTTCTCGATATAAACCTTATAAAGTATGTTTATAGTTTTGCCCTTCTTTACTGGGTATGTATGGATTGTCCGTGGACAGATAGCTTGTATTAAAGGAGCAGGGAGTATGTTACTAACACGCGGTGCAAGAGCAGTCAGATTATCAGAAAAGCGCACTTACAAATACTATCGGTACATTGATTGTTACAACTACATTGCAAATACCTTCTGCTATGTTTACAGAGATTATTTGTCTATGGGGACTTGGTGTGCTGTTCTATGCCGTCTCTGGGTTCATAGCTTCGATGCAATAACAGGATTTGCAGTCATATCCACATCTTTGTTCGCTCGGCAATACTTATCAGTTTTGATACTTAGTCTTAACCTTTTGGAGACGGACTCACGTGATGCATTTGACCTAAGCTAAAAATTAAAGGAAGGTAATTATGAGTAAACATCTTGTAGATATAGAACAGAGACTTTCTTCTTTACTCCGGCAGGAAGGTGAAAAGCACGATGTTTCCTTCTATGTAAACGAAGCGGAGTACTGGTAGTGGGAGGTGAGGCTCCGGAAGAGTGTTACAAGCTATTCTGTATGGAACATAGCAAATCCGGGAAAAGATCATAGGTGGAAATTTATACTTCAACGGATATCCTATCAATGAAATGAGTGATGATGAGAAAAATCCGTGGAAAATGAAGTTTCAATCATTTTCAGGATCTATCCAACTGAATCGGTATATACTATCAAACCAGATAATGGAGTTATACTTCTGCATACAGATAAGAATAAAGAGGCTAAGGAAAGAGCAAAAGAGCTTCTTACTTTGGTGGTATAAACAGGCACGATAAGAGACTTAAGTAATATCTCATGAGCTCTCAGGGTATGAGAGAGAGTTATGATTGCGATGGCGCTTGCCTGCGAGCCTAAACTTCTGATGGCGGATGAGCCTACAGCAGCGCATGACGTTACTATTCGGGGCACAGATTATAGAGCTTATGATTGAGCTTAGGAAATAAGCTGGCATGGCGATTATTATGATTACACATGACCTTGGTGTGGTTGCAAATATCTGTGACAGAATGGCGGTTATGTATGCAGGGAAAAATTATAGAGAGCAGTCTTACAGACGATATTTTTAGATCCCGAGCATGAATATACAAAAGGACTTTTAAAGTATTCCTAAGATGTATGAGGCTGATTATGAAAGACTTGTACCTATCGAAGGTACACCGGTGGATGTCTTAATCACCAAGAAGGTTGTCCTTTTGCTTCCAGATGTGATTCTTGTATGAAGATATGCTTAAGAGAAATGCCGCCTGTTAAGATTTCAGTGAGACTCATTATTCACAGTGTTGGTTAAATGAGTTGGAAGAAGATAATACAGAGGAGAATCAGTATGTCTGATAATTAGAGTTGAACATTTACAACAAATTTCTTCCCTATTGGAGGTTTTGGTAAAATAAAGAAAATATGTAAGAGCTGTGGATGATGTTTCTTTTCTATATTGAAAAGGACTCTGGGACTTGTGGGAGAGTCGGTTGCGGTAAAAACCACAACAGGTAGATCTTTGCTTAGACTCTATGAGCCTACAGACGGAAGAATAATATACAAGACCAAGTGCTTTTGACAGCGGAAAAGTACCTCTTGTTGATGAGAACGGTAACGATATTATCGAAAACGGTGTACCTAAGCTTGGAAAAAGACTGCGGTAAATATGTATCCTTACAGAAAAACTGAGATGTTTCCAGGATCACTACGCCATCACTTGGCCGGAATGACGGTCGGAGATATTATCGGTGAAGCTACTCGATATCAATAAGATTGCGGCTTCCAGACAGACAGGACAAAATGATTGAGTTTTGAAAGACTGAGTCTTAACTCCGAGCATGCCAACAGATATCCTCACGAGTTCTCGGGAGGACAGAGACAAAGTAGGTATTGCAAGAGCGCTTGTAGTAGTCCCGACTTTTATCGTTGCAGATGAGCCTGTATCCGCATGATGTTTCCATTCGGGCTCGGGTTGTAAAATATGTTTGAGGATTTACAAAAGGAAGAGGGCTTACCTATCTGTTTATCATATGACCTTTTCTATTGTAAATCATATAAGTAACAGAATCGGTGTATGTATCTTGATAGAATGGTCGAAACACGCAGAGTCCCGGAGAGATTATATTCAGACCGCTTCATCCATATACAAGAGCACTATCTCCGCGATACCTGTAGCAGATCTGGGTATCAAGAAAGATCGAGAAATTGTACTTGAGGTGAAAGTACCTTCCTCTTAATCCACCAAGCGGATGCTCTTTCAGAACCAGATGTAAATATGCTACAGAGCAGTGTGCAATGAGTTCAGTGGAGAAAGTGGAAAAAGGACACTTTTGTAGCCTGCCACAATGAGGAGAGGATAAACTGAAATTAGAACCTGTTGGTTTTGATAAAAATATTTGGGAGGATTTATGAAGAAACAATTGGTTTTAGCTACATTGGTTCTTACCGGTGACTTGTACTTGCAGGTTGCAGCGGTGGCGGATCAAGTCGGCTACAAAGGCGGGGGCAGATTCTTACTATCAATTGGGATTCGGAAGTGGAATCAATTGACCCTGCACTCAATACAGCAAATGACGGGACAAACTATCTCACATATCTCTTTGACAACTTGCTTAGAGTTGACAAAAGGACAGTAAAAGTGGCTCCAAGTTTGGCTGAAAAATATAAAGTAGCGATGACGGACTTACATGGACATTCCATTTTAGAGACAGCTAAAGTGGTCTGACGGTTCAGATCTTACAGCTAATGACTTCGTATACAGCTGGCGAGAATGATCGACCACTGAGGTTGCCGCACCATATGCGGAGATAACTCTCAGGAATGTTGGAAGGTTGTAGGGAGGCTATAGGTAAGCTGATGCCGACGGTAATCCTACAATATGAATCACGATGTACAAAAACTTGTTGAGGCAACCGATGACAGGACTTTTGGTGATTCATATGTCATACCTACACCTTATTTTGACAAGCTTGCAACATTTGCCGCACTTTCACCTGTAAAAGAAGGATGTGGTAGATGCAAATCGACGGATGGACACTTGATCCTGAGACATATATGTCTTCAGGTGCGTTCAAAGCTTTCGGTAAATCAGGCAGCTATTTGTACTTGAGACGAGAATTACTGGAACAAGGATGCCGTAAAGCTTGCGGTATCAAATGTCTCATATACTGCAGGATCGAGAACGCCGCATTCGGTGCACTTATGAGTCGGGAGACCTGCTTTAATGATTAAAGGATGTTCCTACGGAAATCACTAACATTGCAAAGAGATCGACTATCACCTTGATGCAGCTACGACATATTTCATCTGACTTGAACAACACATTGGATGAGTTCAAGGATGCAGAAAGGATTCGATGAGGCGCTTTTCACTTGCACTTGACCAGAAAAGTATATCTCAGAACTATCACAGCGGGTACATATGTACTCCTGCAAAGCGGTTGTAAGTGCCGGTACATCGAGACTGGGACGGCTCGCTTTGGGCAGATAAGATTACAGATCCTTCAGTATATATAAATGTTGACGATTTCGCAGGTAACCTTGCAAAGGCTAAGGAGCTTGGCCGAGGCAGGACATCCGAAACGGTGGAAGGACTTCCCTACACTACATACTCAACAAACGATTCGGCTTATCACATGAAGATTGCCGAGTATTTATCAGCATGGAAAAGAGCTTGAGTTAATGTGGAAGTTAATATAGTTGAGTGAAGTCATTTACACCGCAGAGAAGATCTGAGACTATCAGATTGCGAGAGACGGTTGGGTAATGGATTTCAACGATCCTTCAAATATACTTCAGCTTACAGACAGGAAACGGAAACAACAGCTCAAAGTATTCAAATCCTGAGTATGATGCACTTAGAGAAAAGCCGCTAAAGAGGTGGATCCGCAGACAAAGATTCGGATATTTCCATGGGGCTGAGGAGTATACTGCCAGAGATATGGGTGTAACACCGCTTTCTACAATGAGATGTATCTTCAGAGCGATAAGGTAAAAGACAGCTATCATGCGGCTGACGGTATCTATCACTTGAGTATGCCGATATTGCAGAATAAAAAATATTAAATTTTAGGAGAATTTATCAGAAAAAGATTGTTTTTAGCTACACTGACAATTGCTGCAGTAGCACTTTCAGCATGTGGAGGTTTCAAGTCCGCAAGTAAGAGCGGAAAGATTCTTACTATTGAGGAAGACCTGATGTTGAAACAATTGACCCTGCACTCAATCAGTCAGCTGACGGTGAAAACTATTTAACAATGATATCAGACAACTTGCTTAGACTTGATAAGGACGGCAAAGATAGCCCAGTTTGGCTGAGAAATATGAAGTAAGTGATGACGGACTTACATGGACTTTCCATCTGAGACGGACTTAAGTGGTCTGACGGTTCAGCGTTCAGTGCTAACGACTTCGTAGCACAGCTGGCAGAGAATGGTTGACCCTGAAGGTTGCCGCACCATATGCAGAGACTGTGCTTTTGGAATGGTAGAGGGTATGATGAGGCTATCGGTAAGCCTGATGCGGACGGTAATCCTACAATAGATCATGATGTCACAAAGCTTAAAGGTAGAGGCGCCGGATGACAAGACTTTGGTTGTTCATGTCATCCTGCACCATATTTTGACAGACTTGCAGCATTGCAGCACTTTTTCACCTGTGAAAGAAAGATGTAGTGAGGCAAATCCTGACGGATGGAGTCTTGATCCTAAGACATATGTCTCATACAGGTCCTTTCAGCTTACAGAGTGGAAGCAGGGAAGTTATTTATTGGTTACAAAGAATGAAATTACTGGAACAAGGATGCCATAAAAGCTTGACGGTATCAAATGTCTTCTTATGCAGGATCAGAATGCGGCTTTCAGCGCATATGAGTCGAGGAGATGCCTTAATGATTAAGGATTATCCTGTACAGGAGATAACGACAATACAGAAGAGACCGGATTATAAGTCCAGTCCTAAGCTTGGAATATCATATATCGATATCAACAATGATTTGGATGAGTTTAAGGATCCTAAGGTGGAGAGGCACTTTCACTTGCACTTGACAGAAAGATATGGCGGAAACTATTTCAGCAGGTATACTTGCACCTGCAACAGGTTTTATACTGACGTGTAGTGGATTGGGACGGAAGCGCATGGGCTGATAATATCACAGATAAGTCTGATACTCCCTTGATAATGACAATTTCGATGCAAACCTTGCAAAGGCTAAGGAACTTTTGAAGGAAGCCGGACATGCAGAACGGGAGCAGGCCTTCCTGCTATGTCATATACAACAAATGATGCAGGCCTTAACAAGAAGGTTGCAGAGTACTTACAGCAGGCTTTGGAAAGAGCTTGGAATAAATGTTGAAGTAAATATCGTTGAGTGGAAGTCATTTTATACCACAGAGGATCCGAAACTATCAGATAGCAAGAGACGGATGGGTAATGGTTACACGATCCTTCAAATCTTCTCGAGTGTGCATACAGCTCAAAACGGAAACAACAGCTCAAGATACAAAGTCCGGAGTTTGATACGCTCCTTGATAAGGCTGCACAAGAGTCTGATGCAAGACAAGATTGAGATATTTCCATCAGGCTGAGGCTTCTCTTAAAGGATGCCGGAGTTATTCCGATACTTTATCAAAATGAGACATATCTTCAGAGCGATAAGATAACAGACAGCTTTCTATACATCAGACGGTATTTGGCATTTTGAGTATGCCGATATAGCAGAATAATATATTATATTTTAGAGTCGGAACTTTACTTCCGACTCTTTTGTATAAATATTGATAATCTTTGATGCATAAATTTGAGCTTTCTAATGTTTTAACTTGTCGAGATATTATTTATTTAATTTAAAGGGTGAGACAAAGATATTCAATTATGGTATATTTATTCACATAATTGAATAAAGTTAAAAATGGAGGAGGAATTAATGAAAAAGATTTATTGTTGCAGCATTGGCAATAGCAGGTGCAATGGCCCATGTCCAGGTGTGGCGGTTCAAAATCGAGAGCGGTGAAGGTACAAAAAGTGGTGATACTACACAAACAGCTGCAGGTAGAAAGATACTTACAATTCAGCTCGGGACCCGATGTAGAGTCAATTGACCCTGCACTCAACTCTGCCGTAGACGGTGCAAACTATATATTGTTTGCTTTTGACAATCTTTTAAAGATGGACAAAGACGGAAAAGTTGTACCGGGACTTGCCGAGAAGTATGAAGTAAGTGATGATCAGCTTACATGGACATTCCACTTAAGAGACGGCTTAAAGTGGTCTGACGGTTCAGCTCTTACAGCAGATGATTTTGTATACAGCTGGCAGAGATTGGTTGATCCGAATGTTGCTGCACCTTATGCACAGACCGTACTCGGAATGGTAGAAGGCTATGACGATGCTATCGGAAGACCTGACGGTGACGGCAATACCACAGTAGATCCGGATCCTACAAAGTTAAAAGTAGAGGCACCGGATGATAAGACTTTGATTGTACATATGGCAAAGCCTACGCCATACTTTGATAAGCTTGCCGCATTTGTTTCTCTTTCACCTGTTAAGAAGGATGTTGTAGAGGCAAATCCTGACGGTTGGAGTATCGATCCTAAGACATATATCTCAACAGGTCCTTTTAAGCTTACAGGATGGGAACCGGGTAGTTACCTCATGTTTGAGAAAAACGAGAACTATTGGGATGCGGATTCCATAAAGCTTGACGGTATCAAATGTCTTCTTATGCAGGACCAGAACGCAACTTTCAGTGCATATGAATCAGGTGATGCTTTAATGATTAAGGATGTTCCTACACAGGAAATCACAACATTAAAGGAAAGAACTGACTTCCATATCGATCCTATACTTGGAACATACTATCTTGATTTAAACACTACCTTAGATGAGTTTAAGGATCCGAAAGTAAGAGAGGCACTTTCACTTGCTTTAGACAGAAAGTATATTTCAGAGACAATCACATCAGGTACATATACTCCTGCAAGCGGCTTTGTAAGTGAAGGTGTAACAGACTGGAACGGTACTGCTTGGCAGGATAATATAACAGATAAATCAGCTTATATAAATATCGACGATCATGCAGGTAATCTTGCAAAGGCTAAAGAGCTTTTAAAAGAAGCAGGATATGAGAACGGTGTCAGGTTTTACCTGAGATGGTTTACTCAACAAATGATGCAAGTTATCACAAAAAGATTGCCGAGTATTTACAGCAGGCATGGGGTGAGCTTGGTCTTAAGGTTCAGGTAAATATAGTTGAGTGGAAGTCATTTACACCACAGAGAAGATCGGGTAATTATCAGATAGCAAGAGACGGTTGGGTAATGGATTATAATGACCCTTCAAATATCTTTGGAGCTTGCATTAACCGGAAACGGAAATAACAATGCCAAGTACAGCAATCCTGAGTTTGATGCTCTTATGAGCAAGGCGGCTACAGAGAAAGATCCACAGACAAGATTCGGATATTTACATCAGGCTGAAGACTTCATAATGAAGGATACAGCTATGGTTCCGCTTCTTTATTACAATGATTTCTATCTTCAGAGTGATAAGATAACAGGAAGCTGGCATTCACCTGACGGCTTCTGGCACTTTGAATATGCGGATATAGTAGAGTAAGAATCGAATAGTAAAAGCATACATTTTAGTATAAAAGGCGGGTTGTCGTTAATTTTAAACGACAACCCGGTTTTAAATTTCGGTATTGTCATTCATCTATAAATTCGGTCATATACTTTCTTTTTCTTAGAGGACAATTTTGTCTTTGTAGATTCACATTTCCCCTTTCCTCTATTGAAATGTTTTCAAAGAATACTTTCCACAGTTTTGAATAAGGATTTTTAATGTCATTTAATTTCGTAGCAGCTTCAAGTTCATTTTTTTCAACGATTTGAAGATAACATTCACTGTCCTTTGGGTGAATCAGAGCAATACTTCTTGAAGAATCTATAATGATCCAGTTAAGAGAAGGCATTCTATCTTTTAAAATGATAGGATAGCTCGGCAAGTATATTATGCTTCGGTTCTATAGTTGCCAAAAACAGATCCTTATCCACCTCTTTAAATCTTGTCACCTCCCTTATAGGAGTGAATCTCACGACTTACTGCTGTTTGAAACTTTAAAAGCTTCATTACAATTTCCTCACCCGACATATAGTTGATTTTTGCCATGTTTAAAAAGCAAGTCTCAGGTAATTATAAATATCATTTCCGGTATCTTTATAATACAAAAAGCCATATAAACAGTCTCATATGTCTGTATGAAAGCTTGTATTTAATACTTTCTATAACCTTTTTGCTTTATTAATATCAGTGCTTACATATATAATTTCAGAAAACAGATCTCGCTGTGTAAATAAATGTTTTTGTAGTTTTATACTTTTCATCCTTGTGGCAAAGACTGTATTCCCCAAGCTGTGTATATACATGATGCCAAGGCGTAGAAGTTATCATCGTATGTAAATATTTTTCATTATTTCAACCCAAAATCATCAAAATAGAGACAACTGTTTTTCGGTGCTGTATTGATAGTTCTCATTACCGTTTAATCCGATAAGTCTATTTGTTATATATTTTTCATCCAATAAGGTTTTGTACATCATTTTGCCGTTACAGGTTAAAAAGTACTGTGCCCCTTTTTTTAAGACTACACCCATCTTGGCAATTGAATTAAAGTCAAGAATCGAGTATCTGCGAGAATTTACAATTCTTTTGCTGCCTTAGGACCAATACCCGGTACTCTAAGTAAGCTTGCCATGTCGGCTGTCTGTATTTCTACAGGAAGAACTCCAAATGCTTAACAGCCCAATTGCATTTAGGATCCATATAGGTGTTAAAGTCCGGATTATCTTTACTTAGAAGTTCCTGTGCATTAAAACCGTAAAATCTAATAAGCCAATCAGCCTGATAAAGCCTGTGTTCTCTTAAAAGCGGCACAGGTGTGCCAAGATTTGGCAGGGCTGAATCCTCGTTAATAGGAATATATGCGGAATAAAATACTCTTTTTAAATCAAAAGCTTTTATACAGATTTTTTGTGCAGTCATCAATATGGTATAGTCACTGTCATCACCGGCACCGATGATCATTTGTGTACTCTGTCCGGACGGTACAAACGGGCGGATATTAGCTTGTTTAGTACTGAGTGGCGATTTTAAAATATTATCCCCTTCGATTTGGGCTACATAATTAAATATACTTCCGGGAAGATATTTATTTATATTGCTTCTTGGGAGCTTTGAACTCTTTCCGATACTTAACCTGTTCATCTCTATGGAATCCTTTATTTTTTTCATGGGATCTGCTATAAGATTAAAGCTTTTATTGGGAGCATATTTTTTAAGGCTTGATTCGCTTGGAAACTCAATATTAACACTCATTCTGTCTGCAAGAGAGCCGGCCTGTAAAAGTAATTCATCCAAAGCACCGGGTATTGCCTTAACATGGACATAGCCGTTAAACATGTATTCGTTCCTTAACAGCATGAGAGTTTCACAGATCCTTTCCATAGTAAAGTTCGGACTGTTAATTATACCGGAACTTAAAAACAAGCCTTCGATATAATTTCTTTTGTAAAATTCCACAGTCAACTCACAGATTTATCTCAGGGTAAAAGCATGCACGGCGTATGTCATTACTTTTTCTGTTAATACAGTATTTACAATCAAAAATACAATGGTTTGTCATAAGTATCTTAAGCAAGGAAATACATCTTCCGTCGCTGCTGAAAGTATGGCATATCCCTGAGGCTACACTGTTACCAAGCAATCCTCCTTTTCCCTTTCTATCCACTCCGCTTGAGGTGCAGGCAACATCATACTTTAGCAGCATCTGAGGTATTTCAAGCTTTTTAAAAATATCATCATTAGAACATATGTTTATCATAATAAATTATACACAAACATATGTTCGTGTATGTCAACAGAGGTTTTTATGTAGATAATATGGTTTTTATGAATAATAAAGAAGTTCAAAAACATGGTAAAATATATTTCGACTTTTCGATGAGTCAATCAAAGGATTTTAATGTAGAGGAATCTCAATCGGATGGAGAAGAGAATACAGATACAAACATGTAATAGATACAATTCATACAAAAGGTTGGTAGCGAAGGAATGTCTTCTATATCTTTAAAAAGAAGAGTCCGGTGGAACTTTAAAATGTTTGCTTTATATCCCTTCGTTGAAAGAGGTTTTTAGACAAGGTGCTACATTGTTTTGTAGATGAACTAAATACGAGACTACATCCCATGCTTGTTAGAAATATTATATTGACATTTTATCATCTGAGATAAATACAAGAAATGCACAGCTTATTTTACAACGCATGATATATGGTAGTTTTCAAAACGATTTACTTCGTAGAGATGAGATATGGATGGTATCTAAAAATAATGATGGAGTATCAGAACTTTTATTCGTTGGCAGAGTTTAAGGATGAAGATGGGAATAAGGTTCGCAGAGATGATGTTTTGTCAAAGAAATATGTGCAGGAAACTATGGTGCAATTTCGAATTAAAGCCTATGAAAGTACTTAGGGAGGGTAATATATAATGAAAAAGGGGGAGAAAGAGCCAAGTGAGTGTAGAGCGGAAAAGAAAAGAAGACCGTAATAAACGTGTGAGACAAGACACCCTACTGGGGTATCATTTCATAGTGACAGATTGAAAGACCATAGAGAGTAAAATTCATAGGAATTAAAGAGATTTCCTTTGATTTTAAAGATAATAAATGGGCAGAAACTCCATAGATCAGGTTTCTGCTTTTATATTTATATTGACTTTTCATATAAAAATGTAGAAATGTAAAGGAGGGTTTTGAGAATATGGATGAAAAAATATTATTGATAGGTTAGTTGAAGAACAGAACGGTTATATCAGACTGGTTGAAGCTCAAAATGAAAGTTTGTCAAAGTATGCTGTTTTTGGATTATGTCCGTAAGAATGAAATGGAAAAAGATTGCTCCGGTATATACATTTCACCTGATGCATGGGAAGACAGATTGTATTCGATTCAGCTAAGGAATAGAAAAAAATTGTTTTCTCCCGATGAAACAGCGTTGTATATTCATAATCTTTCCGATAGAGAGCCTTTTTTTCACCGGTAATTACTGTTGGCCGAGGATATAATGCAAAACATCTAAAAAGATAACGGCATTGTAGTACATACGGTAAGACAGGAATGGTTAGAGCTGGGCTTGATAAAGGCACAGACTTTTACAGGTAATACTGTAAAAATCTACGACAAAGAACGTTGTATATGTGATATTATCAAGAATAAAAAAAGAATGGATATTCAAGTATTCCAAAAGGCTTTTGACATCTTATTTTTTTCAGATAGTGAAAAAAACATTCATAATCTCATGGAATATGCAGGTATTATGGGGGTTTCAGATAAGGTGAGACAATATACAGAGGTATTGTTATGATGAAAAGTGCTACAGCTGTAAAGGCAAAGATAAAAAATAAAGCAGGTGGTGACAGTGACAAATCACAGATAATGTTAAGAATATATTTGATGGAGCGACTTCTGGAGAGAGTTTCTTTGTCACAATACAGAGACAATTTTGTGTTGAAAGGTGGGCTTTTAGTATCTTCGATGGTAGGTGTGGATATGCGTTCAACTATGGATGTAGATACTACAGTAAAATCACTTCCCTTAAATAAGAGGTCAGCACAGAAGATTTTGGAAGAAATAATAGCAGTTAAACTAGAGGACGGAGTTGCTTTTCGTATAACCAAGGTACAGGATATTATGGAAGGTCACGAGTATGAAGGTATTCGTTTTATGATAGAATGTACGATGGATAAGTTAAAACAGACCATTAAGGTTGATATCTCAACAGGTGATGAGATTACGCCGAGGGCGGTAGCATATAAGTTACCACTTATTATTGAGGATAGATCAATTAATCTTTGGGCGTATAATTTGGAGACACTTCTTGCAGAAAAACTTGAAACCACTCATGGTAAGGGCGGAGGCTAATACGAGAATGAGAGATTTCTATGATATACATGTTTTTGCTTGAGCAAGATGTAGTGACTATTGATAGAGGTACAATGAAATCTGCATTTTATGCTACAGGTAAGAGACGAGAGTCTACTGAGCAGATTGTGACGATAGATGATGTTATCAATAAGATTGCTGATGACGAAGTGATGAAGCAGCAATGGAAGAATTATCAAAAAACCAATTATTATGTAGGTGCATTAGAATGGGAGGATGTAATAGAAAGCACGAGAACATTAAAAATAATGGTTGAGTAAAAAAATACCGATATTGTAAATTGTTCCTGAAACTGAGATATTTTTTTATATGATACTGTCTTTGACAGTTTTTGAATATAAAAGACCCTTCAAACCCTGTATTTTAGCGGCTTTGGAGGGTATTTGCATTTCGTTTTGAAACTATAAAAAAATAGTATTTTTATTTTTAACGGATAGTATATTCTTTACAAAGTGCAAGTTCTATTTTACATATCTGCATGGACATATATCGGTCAGAACTTCACAATTTAAAGATATAGTGTGATACTCTGGAGATTTTGCGCTATGCCGTCTATAAAAGAAGTTTTAGATAATGGTGGAACACTTTTTGTAGACGAACTTAATGCAAGATTGCATCCGTTACTTGTGCGTAATATAATACTTACTTTTTTTATCTAAAGAGATAAATACCATGAATGCTCAACTTATCTTTTACTACTCACGATATATGGCAGTTTTTCAAACGATTTACTGCGTAGAGATGAAATCTGGATGGTAAATAAAAAAATAATGACGGATATCGGAGCTATACTCTTTAGCTGATTTTAAGGATGAGGACGGAAATAAAGTACGTAGGGATGAAGACTTAGCAAGAAATATATGTTGGGTAACTATGGTGCATCCCTGCACTAAAGCCTTGCTGAAATTTGGATGTATGCATATTTCGGAGAAATGCCGGTAATAGAAAAAAATCTGTGAAATGTTGTGAAAAGTTTGCAGATAAGTTTGAAAAAAATGTACCAAGAAGAAATATCTTAAAAATGACAGACGCATTTATCACAAACTCTTAGAATATGGAGATGAGAAAAAAATGCAATTCAAATAGCAAAAGAAAAAAACTATAATATATGTGTTAAAAAAATACAAATAAGAAGCCGTCTGATATGTATCCGGTATCTACAGTACATATGTTAGTGGAAGAAATAAAAAAATAAAGTAGAGAGCCCGAATAATTTACTTTTTTTCGCTACTAAAATTCAAAAATAGTAGCGAAAAAGGTCTAGAATATGGATGACAAAAATACCCTTACCTGCATTGTAGATTATATCTGCTTTGCAGGTATTTTTGATCGAGATACACAAAACCGATTGACAACTTGTCGGTTAAAGTATATCACTATGACTGAGGAGAGTTATAAAATGAGAGATGTAGAAGAGACACAAATACAGCGCACCGAGATTATGGATGCTGCAATGATACTCTTCATGGAGAAGGGTATAAATATACAACAACTCGTAGGGATATAGTCGATAAAGTAAATATATCAAGAGGATTATTATAATATCATTTCAAAAATAAGGAGGATATCTTATATTGTCTTGTAGAAAGATATTCAGAGATTGTTGTGAAAGATATTTACATTATCGTCATGATGAAAGATAAAACCGCTATAGAAAAATCGGTCTTTTATAGATATCCTATTATATCTTCCAAAATATTACTGCAGAGGATACGGTACTGCAAAAACAGTTGAACTTAAAGAAAATCAATATATGATAGACAATTTATCCATAAACTTTGTTGAAAAAGCTACAGTATATTTTGAAAAATTATAAATCAAGGGATAGAAAGAATAATTTTTCTAGTAAAATATCCGCAGAAACAGCCGAGTTTCTTATGACGGCATATGTTTTTGTATCAAATAACATGAGCATTAAATGTTCAAAAAGAACCTGTCAATATTACTTAAATGCATTTAAGACAATACTTGAACAAAGCTTAAATGCAAAAAGCTCTTTAAAGATTAAAAATACCCTGATGGCTGATACGAAACAAGCTATCGGTATTACTTCAAAAGAATAACTGACAATTTGTCAATAAAGGGAGAATTATGTTGGAAATAAAGAATTTCAGATAAATTTTATGGAGACAAAAAGGTGATCGATAACCTGTCAATTTCTGCTACGGTCCGAGATATTTATGGTTTTATAGGGGCAAACCGGAGCCGGAAAAACCACAACAATAAAAGCGGTAGTCGGCATTCATGACTTTGAAGGTGGAAGTATAACCGTTGGCGGGCATTCAATTAAATCACATCCTGTGATTTTGTAAAAATGATAGCATATATTCCGGATAATCCGGACCTTTATGAACATCTGACAGGGTTTCAGATATATAAATTTTATTGCTGACTTGTTTGAAGTTTCAATAAATACGTAAACAGAATAGGTACAGTGATTTATTTGAGATGACAGAGCATCTTCGTGATTAATATCTTCGTATTCACATGGTATAGAACATGAACTACAATTATTCAGCACTGGTACATGATCCGAAGCTGATTTATCTTGGACGAGACCTTTTGTTGGACTCGATCCGAAGGCGACTTTTTGTTTGAAGAGGATAATGCATGAATGTGTGTCAAACGAGTGGGCTGTTTCTTTTCAACACATGTATTGGAAGTTGCAGAAAAAGAATTATGTAATAAGGTTGCAATTATACAGGAAGTTAATGAAGCGGTAATATAGGAGATGTAAAGGAGATAAATCTTTGGAAGCTTTTTATAGGAGGTGAGGGATAATGAAAAATTGTGGATACTTATTAGAGTGCAAATATAATTTCTTTCCGATAAACAAAAATCAGATATTCGAAAAATAATAAAAAGTTCGGTAGTATTACAAGCCTTGAATAACTGCTTTTTGTATCTTCCTGTATATATAATATCATGACAGCAAAAGAAACATTGGCGCAGGTAGGGAGCGAGAATTGATACCTGCATATATGTCGGCGGTATCAAGTTTGCGATATTATTTTGACAATATTTTTATTCTAACAGGTTTTATTTGACAGTCGTGATATGGAAGCACTATATCTTTGCCTGTAGAAAAGAGTTGGATATCATAAACAAGTAAATTCATGTTTATGTATTTATTGAACTTTTTATGGGTTGATGTTTATGCTTTCCCGGAGGAATTGTTTTGGGTAGGGGTAGAAGCCTAGGGGCAGTTGATATTCTAGTTTTTCTTTCTATATTGTTTGTGCCGTTGATGCCTATGTCATAGCATCATGTATGGAATAATTATCGTTGTGCCTCATCCTTTTCAAAAGAAAAATATTGTTGCTCTGATCCATTTTGCAATGATAGGCGCAATAGGATATATAGCAGTATCAGCTATGGGTGATGAAAACAGCATCGGCATTATACTTGCCAATCAAAGTCTGGGACTGATCCGATATCTAAGCTGTTTATGCAATATTATAATTTCCTATGTACATTGGAAAGGATTTTATTTTCTTTTCAACAGCAGTTTTTATATTTTATAAAAATTGTTTCAGTGAAGTATGGATCTACTTAGTATTCTTGAAAACAACATCCGGATATACCGACAACAAAGAAACATATAATAGAAAAATCGTTATTTGTTGCTATATAAAAAGAATCTAGGGTGCTTTCAAGCTCTTATGGAGATGTTGAATGGGGTTTGGAGTGATACTTTTATGTGTTTTCAGTATATTTTATTGTTTAATCCCGTGGAACAAATTGGAAGTGCACGGAATTGAAAATATAAATGAATATTTTTCAAATTTGTCTCGCTTTTTATTGCAGCTATGTTGGTTATCAGTTGTCCGGCAGCTTCAGCCATATCTTTAGAAGGACATTTGGATTTTACAAAGTTCTCCTGCGAAGGTAAAGACTATATTAAATTCAAAGAATAGCACTGAATCACGCTCCATATGATCGGATATATAATTTCAGTATTTGTATTCATATTAAACTTGATATGACTTTATTCAAATATTTAACGATCATTGTTCCTATATACTGTCGCTTTTTATAACAGTGACGGGAGTTGCCTTAAATAATACCTCAACTATGAGTGGGAAAGAGTGAGATGATAGTAGTAAAACAAGTATGCCTGTTATTTCATCGGGACTTATAGGAATGATTGCACTCATTATTTCCGATTTTTCTTTATTTAGTTTTAAAAAGCTCAGATAATATATGCCTTGCAGGCGACATCAATTTTTACTTGTTATTTCAAGTGTAGTCTATAAAAATGTGAGCAATTCAAAATTTATTTGATTTAATAAGAAATAAAAGTTTATAATACACAGTATTCTTAAAAAGAAGCTCCAGAATATATATCCGAAGCTTCTTCTTTGTTTTATGATATAACCTTCTTATTCTGTTCTTTTAAATTCTTCTGTGCTGTTGCAAGCATCAGCTTAATTCTGTTCAGCTGGTTTACTTCCGAAGCACCCGGGATCATAGTCTACCGCTATGATATTTTGCCTCGGGATGTGAACGGCGAAGCTCTTTTATAACACTTTCACCCACGACATGGTTTGTGCAGACAACCGAAGGCTGTGTACAAACAATATTTGGAGTGCCGGTCTCTATGAGTTCAAGCATCTCCCGGTAGAGAACCAACCCTCACCTGTCTGATTTTCGACAGATACATAATCCTTTGCCATATTTGCAAGATGATCTATTCTTGAAGGTAGCAATAAAATGCTTACTCTTTTCAAGTGCCTTTCTTGCATCACTTCTTAGTGCCTCAAGTACTCGATACCTACATTTGCCATAAATGCAGATTTTCTTTTGACATACCGAGGTTCTCAGCTTTAAAAGTTACTGTTATAGAAACTGTAAAGTAAAAAGTCAAAAGGTCAGGCATTACAGCCTCAGCCCCTCTTTTTCAAACAAATCAACTATATGGTTGTTTGCAAGAGGAGAATTTAACAAGGATTTCTCCTACAATACCTACTCTAGGCTTTTTGATATTGGAGTCTTGGAAGATTATCAAAATCCTTTACAATAGCTCTTATATTTCTTTTAAACTCACCGAAAGTTCGGCTTTCTTACAGAAAGTGAATCAATAACACAATTTCTCCACTTTTTTATGAAGTCTGTTGGCAGCTCTCTTTCCTTTTCATAAGGTCTTGTAGCATACAAGACTCTCATAAATAGATCACTATATACAACAGCCTGCATTGCTTTTTTATTATCATTGCAGGAGTCATCTTTAGAATCCTCATTTGTCTCCATGCCGTTGGCATTTACTGAGATACGGGATCTGTTCCATATCCACTTTTTTCAAGAGCTCTTCTGATAAAGCCGATATAGTTGCTGGCTCTACATCCGCCACCGGTCTGACTCATAAAAATGGCAGTCTTATTCGGATCGTATTTTCCTGAAAGAGTGCCTCCATTATCTGTCCTACAACTATAAGTGAAGGATAGCAGGCATCATTGTTTACATACTTTAATCCGCAGTCTATAGCTGAACGTGAATCATTTTGTAAAACTTCTACATGGTAGCCGAAGGCATTTAATGCCGGCTCCAAAAGGTCAAAATGTATAGGAGACATCTGTGGACAAAGAATTGTATATTCATCCTTCATCTCCTTTGTAAACACTTTTCTGTGATAAGCATGGAAGAGTGTATTTTTCTCTCAAAGTTCTTTTATCTCTTACACGCAGAGCTGCGATAAGTGAACGCATACGAATTCTTGCAGCACCGAGATTGTTTACACTCATCAATCTTAAGTGCTAGTATAGATCTTTCCTGAGCCTGTAAGTATATCGCTTACCTGATCTGTGGTAACGGCATCAAGTCCGCAACCGAAGGAATTAAGCTGTACAAGATCAAGGCAGTCATCCTGCTTTACAAGACTTGCAGCAGCATAGAGTCTGGAATGATACATCCACTGATCGCTTACGATAACAGGTCTTTCTATCTTGGCAAGATGAGAAACCGCATCCTCTGTAAGTACGGCAATTCCCAGAATGAAGTGATCATATCGAGAATACCATGATGTATTCTGAGTCAACATGATAAGGTCTTCCGGCGAAGAACTATACCGTGGCGGTTGTTCTTATGAAACCACTCTATAGTCTTTTCACCTTCTCTTTCGATATCTTTCTTTGACTGAATAAGCTCTGTCCATGCGCATGGCAGCGAACTTTACTTCTCTTTCATTTATGTCCATCCCTGCTTCATTACCTTGATAAGCTGATTTTGTAAGTACCTCTTCATTTGTAAATGCCATGAAAAGGATTCAAGAATCTGGTATTTGTCTCTGATCTCCTCCACATTATTCTTGATATTCTCAGCATATGGAAGTAACAATAGGGCCAGTTAGAATGGTTTCCGCATCCGGCTGCTCATTTCTTTCATAAGGTATACATGGATACCATATAGTACGAACGCCGTTCTTTTATAAGCCATGCAAATATGTCCGTGTAATCTTTGCAGGGTAACATTCAGACTCACTTGGGATGGACTCAATACCGCTCATATATCTTCTTTGTTGACATAGGAGAGAGCACCGTTCTAAATCCGAGGTTTCTAAAGAATACAGCCCAGAACAGGAAGTTCTCATACATATTTAAAAACTCTCGGTATACATCGATAGCACCTCTGAATGCCTTGTCGGCTGTAAGCGGCTCATAGCCGAACATACGATTATATTTATATTCATAGAGGTTTTGGAACATCCTTTTTAACTCTGTCCTTACCAAGACCTCTTTCACATCTGTTTCCCGATATGACAGTTTCTTCCGCCTTCAAATTTGTTGATCGTCATTACACAGTTTTGTTACAGCCACGGCATCTGGTCATGGATGTGTCATGCTGCAGTGATATGATATCATCAAGAGAGAGGCATGGTGGTCTGTTTTCCTTCATATCTTTCTCTGGCTATAAGTGCCGCACCGAGATGCGCATTATTCCGGCAATATCGGTCTTGTAACGAAAACCGCTCTGAAATCTTTTCAAGTGCACAGAGTACTGCATCATTGTAGAATGTACCACCCTGTACAACTATATGTTTTTCCAAGATCTGCCGCATTGAGATTTTTATAACCTAAATAAAGCATTTTTATAACCGAGTATACAAGGCCGGCCGAAATATCGGCTGCAGTACTCTGTCTTTTTTTGTGCCTGCTTAACATTTGAGTTCATGAAAACGGTACATCTGGTACCTAAGGTCTACAGGATTCTTTGCAAACAATGCTTCCTTTGCAAAAGTTTTTGAACCGAGAAGTTCAAAAGAACCTGCAAGGTCATTCAATAAATGAACCGCAACCTGCAGAACAGGCCTCATTTAACTGCACAGGTCTCACTGACCGTCCTTGATACGGATACATTTCATCTCTGACCTCCGATATCAAGTATACAGATCGACCTCGAGGCTCAAAAGAAAGCAGCTGCGTAGTAGTGTGCAATTGTTTCAACTTCACCTTCATCAAGCATAAAAGGCGGCTTTTAGGTGCGTCACCATATCCTGTAGAACATGAATATACAATCTTTGGTCGAGGATTGATTTTTCCTTTACCGACTTTATAGCCGAGATGAAAAGCTGCAGCCAGTGGGGAACCGTTGTTATTTGAATAAAAGAAATTCCAAAGAAGGCTACCGTCTTCACCTACCAAAGCAATCTTTGTGGTGGTGGAACCGGCATCTATTCCAAGGAATATATTGCCCTTTGTAGTCTTCAAGCTCGGCAGTTTTTACACTGTGGCTGAAATGTCTTCCCGCTGAATTCCTCATAATCAGCCTCAGTCTCAAAAGAGCGGATCAAGTCTGGCAATCTCATGCGCCATCTCAATACCTTCTTTATCAGCAACAAGATCTGAAATACCGATCATAGCATCCTTGCTCTCACAGTTAAGTGCCGCACCCTATGGCTGCAAAAAGATGTGGATGTCAGGATCTACGATATATTCATCTGTAAGATTAAGTGTTCTGATAAATGCCTGCTAAGTTTCTGAAAAGGAAGTGCAAAAGGACCTCCAGAGAATGCCACATGACCTCTATAGAGCTTACCGCAGGCAAGACCGAAATAGTCTGATTTACCACCGCCTGGAAAATGGAAGCGGAGGGTCCTCTCTAGTAGCTCCCTCATTGATAAGCGCGCTGTACATCCGTTTTTGCGAAAACTCCGCATCTTGCGGCTATAGGATAAATTGACTTATAACTCTTTGCATATTCATTAAGTCCTATAGCATCTGTTTGGAGGAGAGAAGCCATCTGATCGATAAAACTTCCTGTACCTCCGGCACTATACCGTTCATTCTCTGGTCTATACCGCCTGCGAAGTAGATGATTTTGCATCTTCTCACCAAGCTCTATTGCAACATCGGTTTGAGGTGCAACAGCCTTGAGTGCGGTTGCAACTGCGACAACTTCCTGTACAAATGTGGACTTTAGATGCTTTGAAAGGGTAAGACCGCCTGAGCCGGTGATCATCGGAATGATATTCACTTCCCCTATTTTTTCAAAGGCATCTGATAGCTGTGCTGCCAAAGTCCCCTGTATATTTGCATAATGTCTGCGATAATCTGAAAATACTACTTCATGCTTGCCGTCAGGACAGCAATTTTGACTGTAGTCGAACCTATGTCTATACCAGAGTACATAGGTTTTTCTGTGTTTTGCATATTATAACCTCTTTTATAAGCTTGTGATTATACAATATGGGGCTATGCCCCTGTGAAACCCGGATGCAGGAATATACCCTGATCACGTTAAAATCAGTAGCTTGAACATGCCTTTATTTTGAAAAATAAAATTGCACACAAAACCACACATGTAAAAACATGATTTTATATCATAGCATATTGCTAGGAATAAGGCAATGAATAAGAGGTTAAAAGTGTATTAAAAGATTGCAAATGGCGTCTTCATCTCTTTAACATAGGCTCCTATATATGAAGGAGCTTTTGGTTTTTGTATTGTTTTAAGAGCTTTATGATGGCTGAACCTACGATTACTCCGTCTGCTATCTGACTCATTTCCTTTAGCCTGTTCGGGAGTTGAAATACCGTAGCCTATAGCACATGGAATATCGGTGTTTTTCTCTTACTATCTTTACTATGGAGTTTAAATCAGTGGTGATCTCCTTCTGGTTCCTGTTACACCAAGGCTTGATACGATGTATAAAATCCCCTTTGGCTCTTTGCAATCATTGCAATACGGTCATCAGATGTAGGTACAATGAGAGATGAGATCGATATTATCTTTTTCAGAAATATCATGAATTCATTTCTCTCTTCAAACGGATATCGAGGATATAATACCGTCAATACCTATCTCTTTGCATACGGCAAAGAACTTTCGAGGACCGTAGGAAAATACTACATTGGCATAGGTCATAAATACAAGTGGAAACAGTAACTTCCTTTCTAAGATCCGCAACCATATGCAAATACCTTTATCGGTGGTAATACCGCCTTCAAGAGCACGAATATTTGCTCCCTGTATCACCACACCTTCAGCAGTAGGGTCGGAGAAAGTATACCTATTTCCACAAATCTGCTCCGTTTTTACCATTTCAAGTATTGCAGCTTTGGTAGTTGCAACATCAGAGTCACCACAGGTGATAAAATTATAAATGCTTTTATTTTTAATGCTTCATATATTTTATTCGATGTAAGTCTTCTCCTTTATATCTTGCAATAGCCGCACAATCCTTTATCACCTCTTCCCGGAGATTGTGATTACAATAATTTGGTCCTTCTTCATAGTAGGTGCTATTTTTCTAGCTATGAGCAACGGCATGAGCTGACTCTATGGCAGGTATAATGCACCTCCATTTTAGAAGGTATTCAAATGCTTCTACTGATTCATCATCCGTTACAGGTACTAGCTTGCTCTTTTTATATCATGAAGATAAGAATGCTCGGGTCCTACACCGGATAGTCAGGTCCGCAGAGATGGAATATACAGGTGCTATCCGACCGTATTCATCCTGACAGAAATAGGATTTTCATACCGTGGAAAATACCGGCTTTTCAGTATTTATAGTAGCAGCTGTTTCAAATGTATGAATTCCCTTTCCTGCCAGCTTCACAACCGATAAGTGCCATCCTTGTCTTCAATGAAAATTGTAAAGCTTCCTATGGCATGAGCCGCCACCTACACGAGAGCCAAGTACGGCATCCGCAATTTACCTTCTTTTTCAAAGGATTTGTTCCTTAATTTCTTTTGAAATTACGGCCTGGAAATCTCTGACTATAGTAGGGAAAGGATGAGGTCCCCATTACTGAGCCTAGGCAGTAGTGAGTATCATCTATTCTGCTTTGTCCATTCTCTCATAGCCTCTGAAACGGCATCTTTTAGAGTTTTTGTTCCGCTTGTAACAGGGATAACTGTAGCACCAAGCAGTCTCATCTTATATACATTAAGTGCCTGGCGAATGTATCTTCTTCACCCATAAATACTACACATTCCATACCCATCAATGCCGCCGCGGTTGCTGTTGCAACACCGTGCTGTCCTGCACCTGTTTCTGCAATAAGTCTGGTCTTTCCCATCTTTTGCAAGCAGTGCCTGTCCGAGGACATTGTTTATCTTATGTGCACCTGTATGTATAGGTCCTCACGCTTTAATAATCTTGCACCGCCAAGATCTTCAGTCATTTTCTTTGCTAAAAATAAAGTTTGAAGGTCTGCCTGCATAATCATTTTAGAAGATAATTAGGTTCTTTGTTAAACTCAGGATCATTTTTATAATGATTATATGCTTTTTCCAATTCTATTACTGCATTCATAAGAGTTTTCAGGGATATACTGTCCTCCGTGAACTCCAAATCTTCCTTAATATCTGTCATTGTCTCACCTCTCTTACTAAATTTACAAATTTTTCTTATCTTAGCGGCATCTTTTGCCTTCGGTTTCTATTCCCCGAACTTACATCCACACGAATGGATTTAGACTTAATTATTTTTCTTTTTATATTATCTAGTGAGAGTCCGCCTGCTAAAATACTCTCTGTCAAAAGCCGTCAAGTAAGGCTTCATCAAAGGTCTCTCACATGCCCCCGCATCCAATAAGATAAAATCCGTGTTTTTATTTATTGATTTTTATATCAGACTTTGATTTTTATCTGATAGGCATATATTATAGGTACATTTATCTTTTTCTTTAATGTATTTATATAGCCCTCATCTTCATTTCCATGAAGCTGAACAATATCAATGATTTTATTTTTGACAAGATAGGCTATATTCTCAATATCTTCATTTACAAACACACCCCACAGCCCTTTACCTGTTATCAAGCCTGCTTTTCCAGTACCTTTTGCTGTATCAATGATATATATCTTTTACTCTTTTTCGGCAAATACAAAGCCCTATATAATCAGGTAATACTTCATTTATCACCTTGATATCATCTTCACTTTTTATGCCGCAAAGCTTTAATTTTTGTCATATCTACCTCTTTAACCAATCCAAAGTGAATATTTTCCACGCATTGGTACTTCACCCACCAAAGCGGCATCGGCTCCCTATATCAATGATATTTTTATATCTCTCGGGCTGTTTATGCTACTAGAAACAAATAAGATATCCTTAGGCACAAGGTCTCGAAGTCTTTTACTGTTATTCGTGTTTGCGAAAAGTCCTTCAGATTTCTGTTATTTACCCGATCATACGGGAATTTATCTTTAAAAGTTTTTCGATTTCAGACTCGTCATGACATTCCACAAGGGTGGAAAGTCCCAGATCATCACTATGTCTTTGAAATACTTCAACTCTTCAACCGATAATATGGAGCAAATCAAAAAGGATACAGGATGCACCCATTGCCTTGTGCTTCATATATCATATATTCATCTACGGTAAAAATCTTTTCCTAAGCAGTGGAGAGTAACTGTATTTGATATTTCCTTTAAATACTTATCACTTCAAGAAACCACTTGGGTTCTGTGAGCACCGATATACAGTCTGCACCTGCCTCCTCATATTCCTTTTGCAATTGAAAGATATGGGAAATCCTTTGCAATAATACCTTTAGACGGTGAAGCTTTCTTGCATTCACATATAAAAGATAATCCGGGTTTTTAAGGCATTTTCAAAAAAACAAATTTGTGTGTGAATATTTTTCGACCTCAGATCTTATCAAAGACAGCAGAATATTTTTCTTTTGCTCTTCGATTCGCCATTTTTGTATATGTGACTATTGTATCTAAAAATAGTTATTTCTTTACTCATTGCTTACCTCTTATAAAATCTTCTAAAACCCTAAGCGCTCTTTTTGCTTTCAATAAGATTTCTTGCAAGATCTATTCCTTCCTGTATACTGCCTGCCTTATCACCTATATAAAGAGCCGCTCCGGCATTTAAAAGTACCGCATCTGTTTTGATGGCCTTTTTCACCGTTTAGTATGGCAAAGAGTAATGGCTGCATTTTCCTTAGGATCACCACCGCAAATCTTGTTTTTCACAGCGTGTAAGACCGAAATCTTCGAGGCTTTATCTCATAGGTGGTGAGTGAACCGTTATTTATTTCGCAAACCTTGGTAGGAGCGGAGAGTGATATTTCATCAAGCTTTATCCATACCGTATACTACCATACTCTTTTAACTCCAAGATCCACAAGCACTTTTTGCAAGAGGTTCTATAAGGTATTCATCATATACTCCAGGAGCTGGCGCTTCGGTTTTACCGGATTTGTAGAGGTCCCAGTATATTAAAAACCGTTCTAAAACCCAAGCTCCTTTCTGATAGCTCCTACATATTTCATAGAACTGTGATATTTTTGAGCAAAGAAAAAGCACATGCCGACCTTTTCCAAAAGCTCTTTACATTTATCGGGATCTTCTTCAATATTTACACCCAATGCCTCAAGGCAGTCTGCCGTACCGCATTTTGAAGAAGCCGCTCTGTTTCCGTGTTTACACTTTCATACCGCCGGCAGCAGCTACCAAAGGCTGAGGTGGTGGAGATATTAAAGCTTCCGGCATTGTCACGCCGGTACCCACTATTTCAAAAAGGTCAAAATCCGTATCAACAGCTGTGGCGTGCTCTCTCATAGCCATAGCACAACCTGCGATTTCCTGTGTGGTTCAGCTGCACTCTTTGTAGAAAAGAGCTGCAAGAAATGCGGCATTTTAGTGTGGGCGAAGTCTCACCGTTCATGATCTCATTCATCTCACAGCATAAGCTTCGTCAAAAGTTAAATCTTCTTTATTTACAATCTTTACAATAGCTTCCTTAATCATAGTATCCTTTCAGTTCATGTATCTTATAGGTGAAGTCTTAATCCCAATCTGCAGTTCTTTCTTAAAGCTTCGTAGGATTTTGCGCAACCTGCGAACTCGTTTGTTCACCGAAGAACAGCGAACTACACTCAAACAAGTCCTCGGTTGCTTAATCCTATCTCGCTTTTGCAGAAAGAACTAATCGCCACAGGGATTACAAAATAAAACCTATAATGTATCTAAAATTTCAATTCTGTGTAAAATTCCTCAACATTTCTCTTCCGTATTCTGTCATTATAGATTCGGATGAAACTGCACTCCATAAATCGGGTAGCTTTATGTTCTACCGCCATTACTTCACCGTCATCTGTTCTTGCTACGCACTTTTAATTCTGCAGGAATTGTGTCCTCGCTTGCGGCAAGTGAGTGATATCTTGCAACTTTACTTTCGGTGGTAAATTTAAAATATAGTACCGGAGGTATCAAAAATATGTAAGAGAGTCTTTTCCATGCATCGGCTCCTTGGCATAGTTTACCGTTGCTCCAAATGCCATAGATTGCCTGATGTCCAAGACAAACTCCAAGAATCGGAATACTTTGTCAGCTCCTTTATTACATCTATAATTATACCGCATCCTCAGGTCTTCCGGGACCAGTGAGATAATAATCTTTTTGGAGCAAGAGCTTTTATTTCTTCCAGAGTCATTTCATCATTTCTGCATTACTTTTATATCAGGATTAATTTCACCTACCATTTTGAGAGCAGGTTGTAGGAAAAACTGTCATAATTATCAATCAATAGAAATCATTTGTTTATCTCCTGTGCCTTTTTAGCGCATCGACTACAGCGCCTGCCTTATTTATGCTTTCCATATATTCCTTATCAGGGCTCCGAGTCGGCTACAATACCGGCACCGCTTCAATAAATACTCTTTCCGTTCTTCTTATATGCAAGTCTGATGGCAATGCAGGTGTCCATATTTCCGGTAAAATCAATATATCCTATAGCTCCTCCGTAAACTCCCTCTTTTGTTGTTTTCAAGTTCACCGATATGCTGGCAGGCACGAGATGCTTAGGTGCTCTGAGAGGAGTACCTGCAGGAAGAACTACTTCAAAGTGCATCCAGTGCATCGTTTCAGGTCTTATTTTCACCCCTTACAGTAGAGCCTATATGCATTACATGCGAATATCTCTCTATAAGTGAAATTTTCCACCTTTACACTTCCGAATTGCTTATCTTGCCAAGGTCATTTCTGCCAAGATCTACAAGCATGTTGTGTTCAACCAGTTCCTTTGTCAACAAGCAATTCTTCTTCCAAAAAGCAGATCCTCAGTCTCTGTTTTTCCTCTCGGTCTTGTACCCGCAGAGTGGAAGTAGTGGGTATTCCGTGTTCAAGCTTTACCAAAGTTTCAGGTGAAGCTCCCACCAATCTCTACATCGGTACCTGAAAATAAAACATATACGGTGAAGGGTTTACCGTTCTAAGCACTCTGTAGGTATCAAAAAGACTTTCCTAAAAGTCGCCTGCAAGCGGTTTGAAAAGTACTATCTGGAAAGATATCGCCCTCCTTGATATGATGTTTTGCTTTTGCAATCATCTCCATGAAAATTCGTTTGTGAAAACAAAAGGTTTTACTTCGAGAGCAGTTTTCCTGTTTCATAGGATTTTCTCACCCGTAAATAAAAAGATTTTTATTTTTCTCAAGTCTTTAACAGCGTTCTCATAGGCGATATGAGTATCTTCATTAAGTGAAATATTTGTAATAAGGATAATTTTTGCTTTACATGGTCAAAATACAATCACATCTTTAAAAAGCATTACATCAATATCTTTAAAGCCCTCGGAATCTTCTACATTTCTTTTTGATACTCGTTTCTATAGTTTATATAGTCAAATGAAAAATATCCGACCAAACCGCCTGTAAAAGGAGGTAGATGAGGTGAGTCTCGGGCTTTTGTATTTTTTCAACAAATCTCTAAGATGGCCGGTAGGATCACTACATCAAATTCTTCACGTCTACATTTATTTTGCGTCATTACAGCTTATAGAAAGTAGTAGGATCAAATCAGAAATGTATATCTTCCCCAACTCCTCGTTAGCCTTTGCAGATTCAACATATAGGCATAGTAGGATGCTTTCTTTAGAATTCTTATAGCTTCAATAGGTGTGATAAAGTCGGATAATATTTCCATACTGACCGGTGCGAGAGTATATTCTTTATTTTCTTTTTATTTTTCTATTTCATTTAATGTGAGGGTAGTACATACTATAATGTCCTTCCTTCAAAGTACAACTCTGATTTCATCCATAAGGGCAGCGAACTGATCAAGGTCAAGTGATTGTGCACCGTCACATAATGCCTTTAGCGGATCATGTGTACCTCAACCATAATGCCGTCAGCACCTACAGCAAGTGCGGCCTTTTGCAAAGCGGCGTACAAGCGATCTGATGCCCACCATGGCTTGGATCCACCAACCGGAAGATGGTTTTCTCTTTTTAAAGTGCTGACCGCTCCAAGATCTAAAAAGTATTTCTGGTGGCGGTCTCAAAGGTTCTGATACCTCGCTCACAAAGTATGACATTTTCATTGCGCTGATGCCATGATATATCTCCGGCACTCATAAAAGAATTCCTCAATAGTGTTGACAAGTCCACGCTTTCAAAAGTATAGACTTTCAACTTTTCAGACTTCATAAGTAAATCAAAGTTTTGCATGTTTCTGCACCGATTTGAATGATGTCAACATTCTCAAACAGCGGTAATTGTGTCTGATTCATAACTCAGAGATAATCGAGAATATTGACTGCGGCTGCACTCTCCAAAAAGTCAATGCCTTCTTACGGAGTCCCTGAAAAGCGTAAGGAGAAGTTCTCGGTTTAAATGCGCCTCCACGAAAGTATTACAGCTCCCGCTGTCTTTAATACTTCTTGCAACCATTGTAATCTGCTCGCTTGTTTCCACGCTGCAAGGTCCTGCAATAACGGCAAATGTACCGGTACCTATACTGATGTCGTTTACCTTTGTGACAGTATCATCAGGGTGAACGGTTCTGCCTGCACGCCTATATGTTTCTGTAACTCTTTTTCCGTAGTCAACTATCGGATGATTTGCTACTATAGTGTCCATATCTATTTTTCGAAGTGTTGCCGATTAAGCAAACATGCCGTATGTTCGTTCCGGTGCATATATTGTATCAAATCCTATATCTTCAAATTCTTTTCTAAAGTTTTGTATCGCCTCTTCACTGATGCCTGCTTTTTATTATAAAACCATAAGTCCTCTGGTAAATAAAAGTCCTGACAAATATAAAACCTAAAAGGCTGATATTTGTCAAGGACGAAACTTTCAACAATAAAAATCGCGGTGCCACACTTGATTCTGCAGTATGACCTGTGCACTTTAAGATACCTACATATCACTCGCAGCGACGTATGCGTACGTTGTAGTATACTTTGCCGAAAGCATTTGTACACCCTCCATAGGGTCCATTTGCTAGACTGTCTGTATCGGGCTCTCACCTTCCCGGACTCTCTGTGAAGTCATGACTAACTTTATCTCCATATCAACGGTTTGATTATTTTTGAATTCTAATATAAAAATTTTTATTATGTCAACAAAATATTTTTGAGTGTATACTAAAAACTCAAATCATTTACATACAAGCAGTATAAATGTTATAATAGGTCGCGTGTTCTTTGGCAAAAAGGCTTTAATACACAAAGTCCATCAAAAATAGATGTAAGAAAGGAGTGCGATGGGTTTTTAGAAAAATTGGAAAGAAATTCGGCAGATATGCAATCAGAAATTTGATGATGTATCTGACTGTATTATATGTATGGTTTTGCATATATCCTTGATAAATATTGAAATATATTATAATTATTTATCATTGGATATACCTAAAATACTTTCGGGTCAGGTGTGGAGACTTTTATTACCCTGGACTATGTATGCACCGGATCAAAGTATATTTTTCAGGGCTATAATGCTGTATTTGTATTATAATCTCTGGAGGCAATCTTGAAAGGGTTTGGGGAGTTTCAGATTTCAATCTCTACATGTTTATGGGATATTTCTTCCTTATTGTCGGAGCATTTGTGCTGTATGCAATATACGGAGATGCTGTAAGCATGTTTCACTTACACCGACAGCCTTAATATGTCAATATTTATGCTTTTGCAGTAACTTATCTGAGATGAGCTTTTATGTATACTTTGTATTACCGATAAAGGCAAAATATTTTGGCATTTGTATATTTACTTATTGAAGCATATAGCTTTATAATGGGTGGCGTCATTACAAAAGGTATCAATAGGACTTAAACATTCAACTTTGTAATATTCTGTTTACTTACAAGAAACTGGTATAGAATATCACCGAAAGAGTATAGCCGGAAGGGCAGAAATTTAAAAAGGCGAGCTAGAGATAAGACCCATGGGTGAGTCGATACATAAATGTGCGGTTTGTGGAAGGGACCGAAAAGATGACGTACACTGGAGTTTAGATTCTGTTCTAAAATGTAAGGGGAAGTTTGGAGTATTGCTCAGACCATTTATATACACATATTCATGTGGAACAGAGCTTCATCCGTATTTGAGTATTATTGGTTTTGCCGTTTATTTTTAAATATATCTTGATACATTTTAAAAATGAGCGGATATTTACGCTTATAAAAATAAAGGAAAAGAAATGAAGAGAATAAATTATCTGTACCATGGGTCCAAAGCACAAATGATAAAAACTTATGAAAGATATGGCGATTGGGAGGGATGGATAGTTGCCAGATTCAATTTTCACATGGTGATTATGAGGAGCATCGCAGACTGAATATACTGAGAGAAGTTAGAAGAGACAGGGAAAAGCATGTGGCTGCTCACTGATACAAAGGGTCCTGAAAATAAGAAACGGTTTGCTTGAAGGCGGTCAGAAGGTAACTTTTAGTAGCGGGAAATGAATATACACTTACAATAAACAGAATGTGGGAAATGATAAGAAAGGCTTTATCAATTACAGCGGTCTTAATGATGATGTAAAGGCGGGAGACAGGATACTTGCAGATGACGGTCTTATCGAGCTTGAGGTAATATCTGTTGAAGGAGCCGATATACATACTGAAAAATTCTAAACGGCGGTGAGCTTGGAGAAAAAAGGTGTAAATATGCGAGGAGTTTCCTATAAAAAGCTGCCTGCACTTACAGGAAGGATATCGAAGATGTAAATTTGCCTGTGACAACGGTTTTGACTTTTATTGCGGCCTCTTTTATAAGAAACGGAGATGCGGTTCGTCGAGTGAAAATATTAAAGGAGAAGGGTCTCAACTATCCAGATTATTTCCAAAGATTGAAAACCAGGAAGGTATCGACAATATGGACGATATCATAGACAATGACAGCATGTCATCATGGTTTGCAGAGTGATATGGGTGTTGAGATCGATGCCAAAAATTGCCTTTTATACAGAAAAAGATTATTGAAAAATGTTCTGTGGCAGGAAAGCCTGTAATTACAGCTACTCAGATGCTTGATTCGATGATAAGAAATCCAAGACCGACAAAGAGCCGGGTTTTCAGACGTTACAATGCCATATGACGATACAGATGCATCTAAATGCTTTCAGGTGGGTCCGCAATGGGTAAAGTACCTCTTAGAGCGCTCAAGATGATGGTAAAGATAGCAAAGACGGAGATACATCTTGATACACTGCGCTTTACAGAGGCAGAAAAGTAAACAAAGATGGATGAAAGAATATTTCAAATCCAGGTTGGCTATGGCAGATATACAACAGACCAATTGGATGCAAAAGGCAATAATAGCAACTTCTATTACAGGGATTACCACAAGAATGCTTTTCAAAGTGGAGATCAAGTATACTGTTTACGGAATGAGTCCAAAAGTATTTCAACAGTTCGTCAGATGCAGCTTTTCTACAGCGTGGTTCCTGTATGAGCAAAGAAGAGCGGACTACTACAGATGAGCTTATATCATCTCTGAGTTGAGATATTAAAAATCAGGAAAGCACATTAAAAAATGACCGAGCTAGTACGGCGAGGCATCATACCTGATATAAAATTGAGAGAGGACCTGCAAAATATACAAATACAATGCCAGGTCGAGATAGTAAAAATAATTAATAAATTAGCACTTTTTATACCAAAAATAAGTGAGAATTATGGTAAAACTACAGATAAAATGAATGACCGTAGGGGTCCTATAAATAAAGTCACAAGGATGTATACATTCGGGTGACTTTATTGAGATTATAAAGGAGAAAACATGAAAAACCCAATAGTAACATTAATATGCGACGGCTCGTCAATCAAAATCGAACTTTATCCTGGGGTGGCTCCAAACACTATGAAAAACTTCTATCAGCGATCAATAGAAGTTCTGACGGACGGACTCACATTCCACATATGATCTAGGATTTATGATACAGGGCGGATGCTCACAGGAAACTGGAAGGGCGGATCCTGACTATCAAATCAGGGAGAGTTTAACCAGAACGGATTCCAGAATGATTTGGCTCACAGCAGAGGAGTTATTTCAATGGCGAAAGAGCTATATGAGCCCAGGCTCGGCAGGTTCACAGTTCTTTATAATGCATCAGGATGCACCTCATTTAGACAGACATATGCCGCATTCAGAATGGTAATCAGGGAATGGATGTAGTTGACAGAGTTGCAGCTGCAGTACAGATTATAATGACAGACCGAATACAGAGCAGAAGATTGCAACTATGATGAGTGGATACATTCGGCGAGACTTGTGAAAGCTCTGAAAAGTGTTAATGTTTTCGAGATGCATTGTGATATATTGATATCTGATGAAAATGTGAGCTTTGTGGGAGGCATTTAACTCTCACAAGGCCACAATTCTGTACTCGGTAAGAAGATACTAGATATATCGGTTTCCAAAAATATGCGGTGGAAAGTCTTGAAGATCATTGAGTGAGAGGATATATAAAGAAGGTTGCCTGCAGAACTCTGGGTATGCCTTTATATATAGGCAGGTGGAAAGTATATAAATATTCGTGAGATGAGACCCTACGACTTTGAAATTTTATCTAAATTTAGAGAATTTCCTTTCAAAACAAAAATGACTTACAGGAATATTTCCTTTTCACTACGATTTCGACTACGGATTATATGTATTTGAAAATGATAACGGGTTCACTTCGGTCTGGCAGGATTTTTACAATAAAGACGGAAAATGTTATATTTCTATATGACTGAAGAAAGATACCGAAGGTGCTGATACTACATTTAAAGCATGCAGGTATTTACTGATTACTCAAGAGAGTCTGTTAAAAATAATTGATGTATATGCACAAATAGACAAATCAAATATAGCATCGATTAGTTTTGCTAAAAACTTGTGTGATAATAAATGAAATTTTTAATGAGAGTGATGTTTAATTACATATGTAGGTTAGAAAAACCTAACTTTGTTTTATACAAAAATTTTACTATACCTTTTAGGAACAATATTTTTAGACAGTAAAAATACAGAGTTTATTGAATGAAAGTGAAGGCGTTTGCAAAAATTAATTTATGCTTGGATGTACTGAGAGAGAAAGAAAACAGTTACCATGAAGTAGAAATGAGTTAAGACAAATGTTGATATATTTGACGTGCCAAAGTAAAGAACTTGAAGAAATATTACTTACAGTCATACAATACGGATTTGGCAATGGATGAGACCAATCTTATATACAAAGGCACATGAGCGCTTTTGCAAAAGGAAACCGGAAGACATTCAGGTGGAGGTTTTGCTGAGAAAAATATCCGATGGAGCAGGTATGGCAGGGGAGAAGTGCGGATGCGGCTGCTACTGTAAAAAGCAGTAAATGAGGCTGCACTCGGTGATGGTGATGAGAACTTTTTGAGCTTGGAGCAAGCCTCGGTGCGGATATACCTTTTGTATAATGGGAGGAACGGTGCTGAGCAAGCGGAATCGGAGAAAAGCTTGACGCTTAAACGCACAAAATGAGACTTTGTAATAAACGACAAGCGGGCTTTCTACAAAAAGGTATATGAGAGCCTTGATATGAGACGGCCTTATAGGCAGGAGTTTGACATAAAGATGTAGGTGAAATGGTTTCGGTTATAGAGAGAGATAAGCCGATAAGACAAAGATAGATCGCCGGGAGACTCGAAACAATATTTTGGAGGTGCCTTCTATAAGACTTTTTGCCTTTATTAGCGGATATCAAGCAAAAAGATGCTTGATAACAATTGTCTTGGAGCTCTTATGAGCGGGCGGAGACCACTGTGTTGGTATCTATGAAAATGATGAGGATATGATAAGAGACCAAAAAGGAAAATATTGGAAAAAGACGACAGAATAGATATATACAGATTACAAATACACTATAGAAAGATATGGAGGATACAATGACAGCTTTTCGCATGCAGACGGAATGAATATATGCACTGAGAGATGTGGTCTTTAAAAACTTTAAGACAGGCAATTCTAAGAGGAGAGTTGCAGCCGGGTGAGACTTATGAGATAGCTCTCTCAAAGAAGCTTTAGGTGTCAAGAACACCTATAGAAGCTATAAGAATGCTTGAACTTGAAGGCCTTGTGCTTATGATTCCGAGAAAGGATCAGAGGTTTGCAGGGATTACCGAAAAAAGAATCTTAGAGATACTCTGGAAGTGAGAGAAAGAGCCTTGGAGGAGCTTGCAATGAAACTCTCATGTACAAAAGTTACGGATGAGGGAGTTAAAATGAGCTTGAGCAGGCTGAGAGAATTTGTTGATTCAATAAATAAGATATGATATATTGCGTGCAGATGAGAAATTTCATGATATAATATTTACAAGCACAGGCAATGATAAGCTGGTACAGATGATGATAATCTACGTGAGCCCAGATGTATCGTTACGAGACTTGAATATGTATGAAAGGCTGAGCGACGAAAATCAACTTATGGAAGGCATGAGATGATATTAAAAGGCACGCTAAGTGCAGAGAGACAAGTCGGAGGCTAGAAGAATCATTGCCGAGCATATAAATAATCGGAGTGAATGTTTTCCAAGAAGATCAAGGGAACACCTACAAAATAATGAGGAAGTGGTGATAGTGTATTCAGGAGGACAGTCCTCTGAACGCGAGATATCTGCCAATATCTTAACCTTGTATATTATCAAAACAGGTGGATACTGATAAATATGAGCTCATTTTAATCGGTATCACTAAGGAGTAAATGGCTCAAGGTTGAGAATATATCTTCAATGGAAGACGGAAGTTGGATTAATTCAAAAAGAATTGTGCATTTATTTTGCCTGATGCAACAGTGACATAATAGTGAGAGACAGATGGGGAATATAGAGGTCTTGGATGGTGGTATTCCCTGTGCATCTGGACTCTGTGGTGAAGACGGTGCTGTTCAAGGACTGTTGGAACTTGCTGAATTCCATATGTGTAGGGTGTGTGAGTTTTAGCCAGTGCCGTAGGTATGAGACCACTCTATACAAAACTTGTTGACAAGCTCGGTGATAAGTGAGGCCGCATATGAGCCGGTGCCCGACTATGAGGCTTGAGGGAGGATTTGAGAGGAGTAATAAAGGATTGAAAACAGATTTGACTATCCGGTATGTTGCAAAACCTTCAAAGCGCCGGTTCTTCAAAGAGGTGTGTCAAAAGCGCAAACAGAGAGGAACTGGAGGTATAAAAGAAGCTCTAAATCATGACAGAAAAGTTCTTGTGGAAGAAACTATAGTGGGACATGAGATTGGAATGGGTGCTTGACAGAGCCGGGAGATGTAACGGCAAGCGAGGTCGAGTGAGATAAAATCGGCGGCAACATTCACCGCCGTATGATGCATATAAGCTGGATTCACCCATTTAGCGATTCAGAAAAGCTTCCTGACGGAGTGAAAAACTTCCAGTGCGCAAAAAAGATTTTTACAGCTTTTGGACGGATTCGGACTTTCAAGTGGACTTCTTTGCAAGGAAGACGGAGGATTGTATTTAACGAGATAAATACAATGCCCGGTTACCGCAATAATGTATCCTATGTTATTTGAGGGCTGCGGTATCGGGAAGAAAGCGCTGATTGACAAACTCATTGATTTGGCTTTTTGAGAGGGTGTTTTCTTGAATTTACCTATAGGAATATTTGATTCGGGTGTCGGAGGACTTACGGTATGAAATAGTGTCGCAGATGCCAAATGAAAGTACTGTTTTGGAGATACAGCAAGAGTTCCATACGGCTCCAAGTCAAGAGATACTGTTATTAAATACTCCGGACAGATTGTAAAATACACAGACAAAAAATGTAGCTGATTGCGTGCAATACCGCCAGTGCTTTGCGCTTGACATATAAAGACGAAATTGATATACCGATTATGGGCGTTATTCATGCAGGTGCCGTAACTGCCGCCAAAACCACAAAGGTGGGAAGGATTGGAGTTGTGGTACCAGCGGAACCATATCAACGGTATATGAAAACTATTCATCAGATAAATAATGAACTTGAAGTAATACAAAAGCTGTCGCTTTTGGTTCCTGGTAGAAGAGGATTATAAATGACAGAGTTACAGATGAGATTATTTCAAGGTATGTTAGTGAATTAAAAACGAACAATGACAGTCTGGTATTGGGATATTGCCATTATCTTTACTGTATAAGACTTTTGGAGGTTGTAGGAAGAGAAGTTTCCATTGTAAATCCTGCACTTTGGACCGCGAAGGGTGAAATCTTTGTTGGGCGTGAAGTCTTTGTGCCGAAGATAACGGTGAAGTTTTCATGACTTTTATGTCAGTGATATGTGGTGGTTAGTGATTTTGCATCTTCTATTATGCCCGGCATAGTAAAGAGGCCGGTATAGTCAATAGAGAATTTTAGTGACAGTAAAATATTGTTACGATTAACATTTAAACTTTGCAGAATGCATAATTGGATTGGCTGAACAAGGTGTTATAAAGACAGGCATTCTTTGTTGAGCATAGTTATCAGTTTTTATTTGGGTTATTTTATATAGAATAGTGGGGGATACATTTTCTAGTAAACTATCATTCTTTTTTTAAACTTGATATTTGCATAACAACCAGTGGTAGCTTAGGGTTGGGTAGAGACCGCATTGCGGCTTCTACTATGGTTTTAAGGTAGATTATGAGAAAATTTGTAGATATTGAGATTAGCGGCTCTCGTTGAGGTTATGATGAGAACGTCTGTTCCGTGAATATTTCAGAAATCACTATATTGATGGTGATATACACAAAATAACCCGTGGAAGAAGCCCAAGGTTTGATGAAATTATCATTAATACAATAATAGTAAAGAACAGGGTTGAAATTATCAAAGAGGATGTGGTAAATTCAGATGGTGTTTGCCAATAACAATAGTACAAAACAATATATGACACTCCTTTGGTGGATATGGAAACAGAGACAAAGCTTCTGCTGCTCATAGATATGAACGAAGAAGAGATAAATGTCTATATTGAATATTCTACATAGAGGAGATGGGCATCAAATTCAAGATGCGCATTCACATAGTTGAAGCTGTTGATAAGAGATAAAAAGTTGGTTGATCACCCTTTTTTAGGCTGAACTAGTTAAACCTAAGTCAAGGAGAAATATGGACAATAAATTAAAATTTCATTCAATTCACCGGTTATATTAGGGTTTGTTATTTTGAGCTTTATAGTATTTGTAATGGATGTTATTACGGAGGACTTTCCACAAGACTTTTCTTCAGTGTACTAGATCGTCTTTATAAATCCTCTTACATATATCAGATTTTTCGGACATGTGCTTAGCCATAAATCTTGATCATTCATGGTAATATAATGCTGATACTTGTAATAGGATAGATGCTTGAAAAAAGTACAGCTCAACGATATACTCTTTGTTAATTCTTTAACTGCATATTGTAACAGGATTTTATTCTTTGTATTCCCGTCTTCAGGATTGCTTGGGCAAGCGTTTAGTGTTTGCATTTATACTGCTTTCATCATTTGCAGGATTTAAAGAAGGAAAAATTCCTTTTAACATTTATTCTTGTGCTTGCTTATATATCGAGCAGATATATCAGGATTTTTTGTACAGGACAATATTTCAAATCTTACTCATATCCTCGGAGGTATAGTCGGTGCCCTGCTTGGATGTGATGAATAAGGGAGGTGAACAGGTACTAGGGTATTTATGGAGAGAGAAATAATATATGATATTTCTGTTTTGGAATATGTGTTATTTTGTATAGAGGTATTGCAAAAAGCTGGGAAAAAGACGGAAGAGAGTATATCAGAATACTGATGAGGACGGCGATATTAAACAGTTATATAGTACCGTCATATGATTGTATTACATACACAGGGTAAGGATTATATTATTGAAGATATTCTGGATGTGATGAAGAAAGAGATGACGGTGATGAAAAATCCTGTTTATTACAAAAAATATGCGTGTATAGATTTGCAGAAAAAACATTTCAATTGAGATCTTTGATTTTTATCACTCATTTACATATGAACTGATGAGTAAAGTTTCCGATAGGTATGGTGATGAATATTTGATTGAAGTTTGGAGCGAAATATAGTGGCGGTATGGAAATAGGAAGCTATGAGATATGTCAACCGATGATGAAAGCTTTAGTAGGATATCTGCTGATGATGATATCTGTGTATGTTAAAGCGTATGATGATCAGGGGAAGCAGGGTATGTTTTAAAAAAATAATAAGCTCATGTCTTGAGGTACGAATATTTAGCCAAAATGAAATTATATGAATTACTGGAAGGGTAAAGAGATAAAAACGGTATCTATGAATGACTTGGACGGTGAAATATCTATTAATCTCGAATATATAATTTCGGTAAACGAATATCAACTGTTATGATAATTCGGATGATGAAATGTATACAGGTTTATTTCAGGAATTAGATGCTGTATCTGTAGCTATGGAGATGTTAGAATATATCAAATGCAAAAGTTTATGATAAAATAAAAATAATGTAGGAATATGTGCATAGAATTTAACAGCGTAGACAATGATGTTTTATATGCGTACAGGAATCTTAACGGAAAGCATGACTGTTGTAAATAGATTATCTATAAGCGATCGATTGTTTAAAGGAGATATCATAAAATTTTTATTTTGTGATATCTCCCATTATTATATTATAGTGTCCGACAGGATAAATTATCTGACTTTGCCAATAAAGGTAGTCTTCCCATGCTTCGTCAAACCATATTTTTGCATAAGTTTTACTCCTCATAATATCATGCTCACACCAAGTCCGGCATTAAGGGCAGTCACTCCTCGGCTGGTAAAGCTACATTATTCTCCAATAAAACGGATCAAGAGACTTCAAAAGGTATACGATGCTCTCTGCCAACTTTCTTGTCAAATATAGTAAAAGCCGCACTCTTAGAAAGGTCCAAGCTCATTACAAACATTTTCCATTCTCTTTTTATCCGCCTCATCCAGACGAAGTTTACATTAACGGTCTGTGCCATAAAACTCTCCTTTCTTATATTGATGAATTTATTATAGCATTTGTGAAAAATACAGAAAAGGTTATATAAATATATTTACATAATATAATCAATATTGATTTTTACAGATACTCTCCAATTTCCCAAAATATGATATAATATAATAAGTATTGAATGAAAAAGGAGAAATATGTCTTTTACACATCTACATGTACATACAGGATATTCATTATTGGACGGATACTGTAAGATAAAAGATAATAAGTGAAGCAAAAAGAACTCAATATGACATCACTTGCCTTAATCGTGGGTGATGTATGGAGTCGTGGATTTATAAAGAGGCAAAGGCACAGGGTGTCAAACCGATGCTTGGTTTGTGAGAGTGTGTGTAAGCCCTTCATCAAGATTTGAAAAGCAGGCAAGCAGGGAGAATGCTATCACCTTATTTTACTGGCAAAAAAATAATAAGGGCTATGAGAACCTGGCAAAGATAGTTTCAAGGTTTTACCGAAGGTTTTTATAAACCGAGAATAGACTTTGAACTGTTACAGGAATATCATGAGGTATAATAGCGCTTTCAGCTTGTTTGGCGGGTGAAATTCCAAAGCTTATATCAAGAGAGGATGATGCAAGAAGGCCGCACAAAAATGAGGTTGTTTGGTGAGGATTCTTTTTGTTGGACTTCAAAACCATGAATTCCGGAGCAAAAGTATGTAAATCAGGTTCTGGTAAAATCGAGCTTGATGTTCCGCTTGTGGCAACCAATGATATACTATATAAATGCTGAAGATGCAGCATGACATCTCTTTGTATACAGACCGGTAAACAGTGTCGGATCCCGACAGAATGAGATATGAGGGACAATTTTTCTTAAGTCAGAAGATGAGATGAAGGCACTCTTTTCCATATGCGATAGATGTGAAAATACCGGTAAATAGCGGATATGTGTGATGTGGAAATAAAATTCGGTGAGACAAATTGCCTGAATATCCTGTGCCAGTCAAATGCGGCAAGGAATATTGGAAAGTCTGTGTCAAAGCGGTTTGAAAGGAAATTCCGGACGATTATCCGAGCAGAAGAAATAAAACAGAATGTGCTGAGCTTGGCGTAATAGAAAAATGGGTTATATAGACTATTTTTGATGATTTTGGGACTATATAAATTATGCAAGCTTAAGGGTATCTCAGTAAGGATAGGAAGAGTTCTGCAACAGGAAGTGTAGTATCATACTGTCTTGGAATCTGAATATCGATCCGATAAATATAATCTTATCTTTGAAATTTTTAAATCCGAGAGAGTTCCGCCAGATAGACGTGGACTTTGCGGATGGGCATTGGTGAAGTTATTGAATATGTGGTAAACAAATACGGCAGTGAGAGAGTATGCCAAATTAACCTTCGGTACATTGCAGGCAAGAGGTGTTATCAGGGATGTCGGAAGAGCTATGGAATTCCTGCAAATGTGACAGTATTGCAAAGATGATACCTATGGATAAGGATATTGCTGGGGCTTGCACTTGAAATAAGAACTTAAGAGCTGTGACAGTGATGAGTGGTTCATGAACTTATAATTACAGCTTGAAACTTGAGGGACTGCCGAGACATGCAAGTATTCATGCGGCAGGCGTTGTAATCTCAAAAAGGCGTTGAATATGTACCGCTTGCACGGGTGGTTAATGCGGTTCTTCGCAGTTTACCATGACGACCTTGGAGGACTTGGTCTTTTAAGATGGACTTTGGGACTGCACTTGCCGCTGGTACTAAAATGCCTGGCAATGATAAAGAAAAATCATGGTAGACATCGACTTAAAATATCGACTATGATGATAAAAAGGTTATATGATTTATATCCACAGGAAGGACAGATGCAGTATTCCAGTTGGAGAGTGGCGGAATGCAAAGCTTTATGAAACGTTAAAACCTGAAAATCTGGAGGATATAATTGCCAGTATTTCCTTTGTCGGGAGTATGGATTTATACCGAAATATATATTGCAGGTAAGAATAACAAAGACAAAGTAAGCTATGATACGCCACAACATTTCCATACTTGAGCCTATGGCTGTATATATCAGGAGCAGGTAATGCAGATTGTGCGAGATTGTGCAGGATATACCATGGGTGGAAGTGATGAGGTTCGCCGTGCCATGGAGTGAAAAACTATGTGGAGATGGAGCGAAAAACTTGTATACGGAAATGAAAAAAGGGTATCAAGGGTGTATAAATAACGGTATAGGGGAAGATGTGGCAAACAAATCTTTGATGAAATGATCGACTTTATGACATATATTTCCAAATCACATGCGGCATGTTATGCCGTGGTTTCATATCAGACCGCATATTTGAAATATTATTATCGAAAAAGTTTATGGCGGCTTCACCACTTCCATGAGCGATAATCCGACAAAGCATTGAATATGGGTGGCCTTTCCGATATGGGTATAAAAGATATTGCCTCGGATGTAAATCTTGATTGGGAGCATTCAGTGTGGATGAGGACGGTATAAGATTCGGTCTTTCCACCATAAGGTCGGAAAAGCGGTATCCGATGAACATGAGAGGACTTTAAACGGAAAATTTCTTTCACTTGACTTTATAAACAGACTTCCCAAAGGATTTGATAAAGAAGTGTTGAAGGCTTTTATAAGAGTCAGGAGCTCTTGACGGTATGGAAAAGAACATGAAAAGATCTTAATGGAACTTTTATAGATAAAGTCAAAGAGAGTAGGGCTGTGATCCGGTCAGATGTCATTTTGATGTGGTAGAGTGAAGAGGGATAAGGATAGCGTGTCTGAACATTCATATGAAGAGTATCCTAAGAAGAACTTCTAAAATATGAGATGGAAGTTATGGGAATGTATGTGAGCGGACATCCTTTGGAAGAATATGTTTCACTTTGGAAACACTCCGATGCAGAAGCATTGACTTTTATCCTGGTGGAGATTCCTTTAGGTCAAATTAAGTTGACCATTGGCGGATTACTGGTGGAGGTAAATAAAGATTCACCAAAAAAGGCGATATGATGGTAATATGTACTCTTGAAGATCTGTATGGAAGGATGGACTTGTTGTATTCCCAAGGCATTTGAAAACTACGGCAATGAGCTGGTGGGGTGGAAAAGTGTTGTTAAGGGAAGAGTTGACACCTCGGGGAAGGCAAACTGATAGTAGATACAGTTAAGAGTTCGGAAGAATGAAAAAGAACTTTGGATACAGTATGCCGATAAGGAAAGTTATGAAGAGGATCTTGGAAATCTTCTTACAGATATATGGTATGATGAGCGGAAATGACAGTGTGTATATATCTGAAAAAAGAAAAACAAAAGGTTTTGGAGGTGAGTGAGTGCCCGCAGATGAGGCTGTCAGATATGGCGAAAGACTTGGCAGCGACAATGTAAGGTTGTGGAGAAAGATTTAAAATATAAAGTCAGATATGTAACAAAACATAGAAAATATTGATTATTTTAGTATAATAATTCTGTGCTCAATAAGTATATAATAATGAAAGGAAATATAAACATCAGTCTATACGGTTTTAATATATGGCAATAATTTAGGAAGAACTTGACCCTCAAGCAGTGTAAATAAAGTTATAAAATTGTCTCCGGAAAGGAGGCGTCGGTAAAAGCCTTGTGACATCTTTGATGGCGGTAAAGGCAATGTCAAGGCTTTAAGTCGGTATTATAGTGCCGATGTACAGGACCTTCATACCTAAGGCATTCAGGCGCAGCGGAAAGCTAGGGTTACATATGATCAAAACTTATGGTTCCGGCTGCTACCAAATACGGGAATCAATGTGGGTAAAGTACAAATCTATGTCTCGAGATGAGGCAGAGATCGTACATATGGAGACCTGTGATAGCAAGGTGTTGGCAGCAGTTTGGAAGGATACCGTATGGAATAATATCGACTATAGCATGTTTGTTGATATGCCACCAGTTACAGGTAGATGTTCCGCTTACAGTTTTCAGATCGATGCTGTTGACGGAGGTATAATAGATTACCAGTCCTCAGAGCTTGTTTCCGATGACGTTGCAAGGCTGTAAACATGGCTACAAAGAAGATTGAATGTTCCGATGCTCGGTCTTAGTGAGAATACTGAGCTATTTTTGAATGTACTCTGACTGTGGAAGCAGAGCATGAGATATTTCGAAAAGAGTCGTATTGACGAGATTGCAAGAGAAGGATTGAAAGGTGCTTGCAGCTTCCTATAGATCGAGAGTATGTGCGAGACGAGGTGGACGCAGGTGCTATGGAGTAGTATTCGATGCACTGTGGTTTTGATGAAGCTGAGCGAGATTATATTTTCTGAAAATAATTATTTTGACCGAGCATGCTACCCGTACAGAGCATGCGAAAGAAGTGGAGAGCTTATGTATATATCAAATAGCGAGTAACGAATTGAACGGTCCGACTGTACAGGATTCCCGATTTGGTCGAGATGCTGAAAGAAATGCACGGAAATATTTTAGCACATTTCAAGAGAGCCATGATGATGTTATGCCTGTGCAATCGAAATGCAAGAACCAAGTTGGAGGGTTTTAAACGATTGAACTGTCTGTGAAAACACAGAAGAGCCCTAGAGGGGTGATCAAAATCAAAAGAGTAAAAAGCTGACATTGTGCAGAAGATTAAAGGCGCGGACTTCCGCTTACACTTGATTTCAATGGTCGATAATCTGGATGCTGTGCGAGTATAGAGGATTATCTGTTCATTTCTTGATGATATTTGTGAAGTAGCGAATATGCTTACAAGACAGGACGATGTAAAACTGATTGCTGTAAGGATTATATATACCGAGGAAAACAGATTATCCTCTTACCATCTTATTATTGAAATACCGGTATTTTTCTCCAAGAGAAAAAGCAGCCTATGAGGTTGTGAGGTACGAGATAAGAACTATTGCCATGGATGGAGCGGGTCTTGACCATCAGCTGAAAATACAGGATTTTATCGACTCACGATGATGTGGAAAAGACAGCTGAGAATGTGCCGATAGCGATATAGCTGGACCAGCAAATGCTGAATATAAGGCAGAACATCGCAGGTCCAGAGGTATAGAGAGTAAAACCAAGAGATAAAAAGGTAGGGCTGCTTAACTTATGCAAAATTTAAGTGCAGCCTCTTTTGTCAATCAATAGTATATGTATTCGTTTAACCAGAGCTTTCATCTTGCTGAATCCGAGACATGTATATCCAAAAACAGTGTGCTGGTGATGATCCATGAAAGCAGGATAAGCCCAGTATTGTATCAGAAATTCAGGGAATTTTCGTGCACCATTACAATTGTCGATGCTATTCGAAGTGCCGCATACACCTCAGCGGTCGTTATCTGGGTATCCCAGCTGTCCACCTATTCCCGGTGAGACCGGAGAAAGATCTCAATAATAATGTATGTCGGAAGGCGACAACCATAAAAGTCCCAGCATATCCGTACTCTCTTTAACACGTTCTCGTCCTGGTAAACAGGGTATAAATACTTCTTCCAAAAGAGCTAGCATTACACATTACTATTCGGTAACTACGACAGATAAAATCATTCCGTAAATTATTCCTGACTGCTGTCTGTACCTAACCATGTGAAGTTTTCGTCCGGTGAAGGTGGTAACGGAGATTCGAGAACTGTGTAGTCATCCAGAAGAGGTGTCTATTTTACCGCAGGCGGTAAAGAGCGGCAGTGTATCGGTGACCGAGACTGTTTATAGAGCTTGAATAGATAAGTATATTTGCAATATGGTGTACATGGCCAGACTGCATTCTGCGGCAGTACCTATACTTATCATTTTACGGGCTCGATTTGTTGTAGACTACCCAATGCCTCAATTTTAATGGCATCATTTCTTGCGATAGAGCACTATGATGACCAATACGGCACTGATTATTTGCGATGTAACGGTTTACGCAATGGCTGCACCTGTTACGCCCATATTCATATGGCGTATCAATATAATATCTAAAACTATATTCACCGGTACAGCTTATAACAAGGAATATAAGCGGAGTTTTGGAATCACCTACAACTCTGAAGAAGTCCGGCTCCCATCATTGCCAGCAGATGAGATTGGGTGCAAGTCCCAGAAAGTATATTTGTAGAATAGAGCGTAATGCCATAGACATCATATGCATCGGAACATTCATATTTGAAAGCATTGTGCTGAAAATGTCATGCTATGCATGACTATGATTCCCACTATAAGTGAAAACGTAATTGAAGTATGAACGCATATACTTGACCTATCGTTTTTGGCACCATAGTGTTGTGGGACGATTACACTGAAGCCGGAGGATAATCCTACAAAACACCTATAAAGATTGATTATTGTTACTTGTGGTTCCTTACTACGGCCGAGTCGAACTTTCCGACATTTTGACCTACTATAACCGCGTCTGCAGTGTTATACAGAGCTGTTGGAAGAAAGTTCAAAGGAGTATGGGGAAGAAGAATAGTAAAAGCTGAGGTAATATTCCCCTTGGTCATATCCTGCTTCTTGGTTTGTTCCATAAATATCCTTTCCTCTATCATTTCTTCAGGTTTAAATACCTCATCAAATTTTCCTCTGTCATAGATTCATGACAAGTTACTCTCAGAAAATATTTTTCTCATGTGCAAGTTTGGCAACTTTGCAGCATTCTCATATCCGATGTATGGACTGATTGCAGTTACAAGCATCAGTGGTGTGCTGGTTACAGCATCATTTTTGCTTGTTGCCTTGATACCGCATACACAGTGAACTGAATGGGTCCATTCGCTAGATAAAATTCTGACAGACTGAAGGAAATTATGGATGCACAGGCATAAATCATTCAGCTCAAGTACCCTGGCTGAAACCATGTTACAGCCGTATTGTTGACATTACCTGCACATACCATGGTCATTGACTCGCACTGTGTGGGATTTACCTTTTCCGGGCATTATTGAGCTTCGGGTTCGTTTTCAGGATAAATATCTCACCAAACCATCTTGGTGCTTGAAAGCCATCTTATATCATTTGCTATTTTCATTAAATCGCTGAGAAGAGATGAAAGTGCTCCGTAGTCACAAGCAAGTTCGGACTTTGAAGTTAAACATGAAATTTATTGCTGTCGGTAACAAAGTCTTTACTGGTAGGTTGAATGATTCTTTGCAGCAAAGTATCAAAGCCGCTTGGGCGTTCGATTCCGTACCTACTGCAGTGGCACCGAGCAAGCTTTTTTATAAATGGGAGCACTTTCTGTTGCTTATAATCATTTTCGGAAGACCTCCATCCGTATCTCCTGTGAAAAGGCGATGGTGGCATCCTGTAAATGTGTTCTTCGGATTTACAATTCCTTCATTTTCCTCTTCAAGCTTTTTTTAAATGCAATATCAGCTTATCTAAAGAAGGAGGTTATCCTGTGCTTAGAAACTGCGGCTATATGCATTCAGCGGGAAAAAGTGTCATTTGAGCTTTGTGACATATTTACATCATCATTCGGATGCAAAAGCTTTTTCCCAAATCTCATTGCCTCTGGTGATTACCTCATTACATTCATATTGCTCTGCGTACCGCGCCAGTCTGCATACGGAGAGAAGTGCTCATCAGAGCTTGCCTTCAAGTATTTCGTACAAACTGTACTTATAATATTCGACTTCTCCTCTGTCAGTTTTCAAGCTCAAGATTTGGCGGCACAGGCTGACTTCAGATATGCAAATGCTCTTATCACTTCCGCGGAATTTTTCGGTACCGATTTTAAAGTTTGAAAGACTTCTTGCTGTTTGAGCGCCGTATGTTTGTCTGCAGGTACTTCAATACTTGTAAGTCATGCTCTATACGATATTCCATGTTTTCTCTAACATCATTTATGCTATAATCAGTTTAACAAAAACAAAATAAAAACAGGTCAATAAATGAAAATAAAAAACAAAGTCAAGATTTTTAATAATACTGGACATATTGATGCAATTGGCAGTGATACTCACTTGCATGGTTTGTGGTGTATATATTTGGAGCAAAAACCTTTATGGTCAGTCAATCCATGTCCTGCAGATAGAGCAGGGAGAGGCTGTGCTTATAAATAAAGCCGCATATACTTTTAAAACCTAAAAGATATGATTTGATAGCATTTCAAAATACAGACGGAAGAGTGTGTATCAGAAGAGTCATGGGGCTTCCAGTGAAAGTGTTAATATAAGAGAGTTTGGTTTATATAGACGGTGAAGTATTGGATAAATTTTTGAGGCTTCATCAGGCGGTTTGGCTGCAGACGAAATTAAGTTGGCAAGTAATGAATATTTTTGTATTGGTGATAACAGGTCGGAAGTGAAGACTCAAGGATCTCAACAATGGAAGTATGGAAGATATGATGTAGGTATTGAATGGATTAAGTATTGCCTGTAAAAGGATAGGTTTTATAAAATAGAGCCTTATGAAGGATGGTTTATGAAGATACAATGGTACGGGTCATATGACTAAGGCAAAAGAGCCATGTCGGATGCTATAAAACTTGTGGATATTATTATAGAGATGACGGATGTAGAGCACCTGAGGCTGAAATCCGGAAATTATGGAACTTGGATCAATAGGTCAAATTATTTGTAAATAAGGCCGTCTCTCGATGAGTGCAGACAACAGATGGGCAAGCCATTATAAGGGAGCAGGGTTGTAGTGCATGTTTATGGACTCCAGAAGAAAAACAGGTGAATGCTGATAAAGGCTATGAGAATGTTTCAAAGGAAAAGAGAGAGAGACATAAGAGGAATTAAAACAGACCTGTAAGAGCAATGGTGGCAGGTATTCGAATGTCGGAAAGTCCACTTAAACTCGGTTTCAGGAAAGCAATGGCAAAGCCGGAAATAAACCGGGAGTTACCAAGGAATCGTGGATAAAACTTAAAAGGTCAGATAGAACTTTTAGATACTCCGGAATACTTTGGTCAAAGTTTGAAGATGAAAACATCAGTGAGATGATTGCATTTATAAGTCTATAAACGATATGATCGTAGATATCAGAGAGTTGGGCTTGAACTATAAATGGTTTATTAAAACAGGCCTGAGATACTTGAAAAGATTTGAGATGGAAGAAGCGGTGATAAATGCCGTTTTAATAAAATAGCAAACTTAGAGGTTGTACAAAGAAGGGCAATGAAGCTTGACTATGATAAGGCCACAAGTATCTTTGTAAATGAGTTCAGGTCAGGAAACTTGGAAGGATTACATTACAAATGCCGTAGGAAAACAGGATGAGAAAATAAGTGAAGAAAAACTTGCCTATGAAGTAAGACTTGAGGCATGAGAGGATTGAAAATAAATATGGCATTTGGCATATGTTGCCGGTATAGACGAGGCAGGCAGGGAGTACTTGCAGGTCCCTGTGGTGGCGGCTGCGGTAATTTGCCGAAGGATCTTCCTTCCTTTTTTAAATGACTCAAAGGTGACGGAAAAGAAGAGATGTTTATTTGATGAAATAAACAAAACGCCATAGCGTACGGTATAGGTATTGCTTCAAATACTTTGATAGATGGGATAAATATATTACAGGCTACTAGAGGCAATGAGAGGCCGTAGTACTGGAAAAAACACCTGATATTTTACTGGTGGATGCTGTACATATACGATATAAATATAAAGCAGGTGGGTATAGTAAAGGAGATGCAAGGTGTAAATATGTGCAGCAAGTATGTAGCAGTCACTGAGACAGGCTTATGTGAGTGTAAAATCTACCTAGTGCGGTTTGCATCAAATAAGGGCTACAGTACGGCGACGCATATAGCGGCTTTAAAGGAAATAAGTATGTGCCATACACGAAAATCATTTATAGGAAATTTTGTAAGTGAATAAAGAAGTCGGAAACAGGGAGGCAATTGCTGCCTCTTTTCTTGAAAATAACAGGATTATAATACTTGAAAGAAACACCGAAACAGATTCGGCGAGATAGATATTATCCTAGAGAAGGCAATGTATTATTATTTATAAGTAAATACAGGAAAGATAAGCTGGATGTAGTCTGTGGGATATTTTAAGCAACGAAAATACGAAACTGGCAGGTATTATCTTAATGAAAAGCATTATTTCATGCACATCATAAGATTTGACTGTATAGGAATAATGGGTGAGAAGATAGACTGGATAAAAGGAGCATTTTATTGAGTATAAAGATATTAAAAAGAATGATAAAACATTTTGAAACTGAAAAAAGGCGGAAGACAGGTGAAATATTTTCGTTTGAGCATTGGAAAAATAGGGAGCTTGTTCAGGTTCCACAAGAATAGGAGGGTGATGAAGGCCTATGCCTCTATAGTTAAGTTTCAACAGAGGCCTGATAATAAGAGGTGTGCTGAATTATAAAGAATGGAAAGCTCTGGGAGTAAGGAAGACAGTTTGTGCTCTCATATCAGGACATTCCACCAATGTAAAGTGGTGAATAAGAGCGATATGGGTGAGGGGTATCGGTTGAGAAGAGACTACAGAAATATTGACGGACTGATAGCTGATGAGAGGCATTACTATGGGGCTTTTGCAGACTGTATTCCGCTTTATTTTATGACAGAAAAACAGGTGATAGGACTTGCATTCGGGGTGGAGAGGTACCTGTAAAGAATGGGTGCAGTAATGATAAATGAGATGGCAAAAATTTCGGCACGGATGCAAGATGTAATTGTATGGGCGGGTTTGTCAAGACTGCTATCGGGTAGCGAAGATGTATGAAGAGTTTTCAAAAAACTTTAAAAGTGAAGATATAGAGAGTATTTCAGAGAAGATGGAGAGGATCGTTTCAGACTTTCCTTTGGAAAGCGGATGAAACAGTCTTAAGGGCGGGGTCTTGTCTGAGAATATATTTCATCAAATATTTGTACCGCCTGCAATCCGGGATTTGCTTTATTCCATAGAATAGGGAGATATCAGGAAATATGGCGCATTTTGGCATTAAAATAATTTATTGTCTAACTGTAACCTTGGACTTGCTAAAAGTTGATAGTAATTATACTGTTAATATTTGAATAAAGGAGGTATATGGAAGATTTTTCAAGTTAAGCATATATGGAGAAGTATTGCTAAGAAGAAGGACAGAAAATAGTACAAATTCTTTAAATAGGGCAGGAAATTGCCGATATTACAAGCTCAAAGAGACATAAAAATGAAGAGGATATTATAAGGTCCTACAAAATGGTTATGGGAGGTATGTGACAATCTTTTAAAGATGATGAGCTGGTATTGTCGAAGATAAAGATACTTGAATACAAAAAGAAATTAGATGAGTTGAATGCAAAGCTTGAAGAAATGAGCAAAAATAAAAACAGGTATAAGGAGAGATAATGAAACCATACTGGGGAATTGACAGAGGAACTTTTGGACAGAAAAGCTGAGGAAGCTGAATATGGGCTATGCAGGCCAAGACTTGAAACTTGATATGAGCAGAGGAAAGCGCTTAGACGACGATATCTCCATGGGACTTGGATGTGCTTTCATCAGATAAAGATCTTATGAGTGAAACAGTTCAGACTGCAAAACTACGGTGTACTGACGGTATTCCTGGGCAAAGGAGCTTATGGGTGATATGATGGAGGTTCCTGCAGATAACCTTATTATCTGCAAACTCAAGTCTTAATATAATGTATGACTGTATCTCAGATCGTATACACATGGAGTAATGGGTTCAACACCATGGTGTAAAGCTTGACAGTAAAGTTCCTTTGTATAGTACCGGGATATGACAGACATTTTGCAATAACGGGTGTTCGGATTTGAGAATATGTGGCACCGATGCTTGAGAGCGGTGCGATATGGATATGATAGAAGAACGTGCGAGGATGACTCAATAAAGGGAATCTGGTGTGCCGAGTATTCAAATCTACAGGAAACTCATACTCTGACGAAGTTGTAAGAAGATTTGCAAGATTAAAGCCTGCCGCTAAGGTTTCAAATTTATTGGGATGATGCTTATACAATTCATCACCTCTATGATGTTGTCGGGATCGTCTTATAAGATTTTGGCTGAGGTGTGAAGGCAGGAAATCCTGATCTTGTATATAGTTTGCTTCACATCAAGGTTACATTCAGGATCGGTGTTGCGGCACTTGCAGCATCACATAACAATCTTGAGGATATAAAGAAACAGTTGAAGATGCAGACAATCGGACATGATAAGGTAAATCAACTCAGACATGTAGATATTCAGATATTCACGGTATGGTAGAGCATATGAAAAAGCATGCCGACTCACTCAGATCCTAAGTTTGAGATGGTAATAGATACTCTTGAAAAACTTGGCGGTCTTGGTATAGCAAGCTGGACAAAGCAGAAGGCGATACTTTATCTCTTTGATACTTGGACGGATGCAAAGAAGTTGTATCAAAATGTAAAAACAGGTGTTGTAATGACAGGCGCAGGAGCTACATTCCCGGGCGGAAAGATCGCGATGATAGGAATATTCGTATCGCTCCTTCATTCCCGCCTGGTGTTGGAGATAGCCGCAAACCTTCTGTGATGTACAATAAGATGGCGGCAGTTGATAAACTCTTAGGAGATTATAATGATTGGTGCAAATGGGTAACCCTCAGATTGGGGAAGAAAGCCCTTTTTGAAGATATTTTACTCGCGCAACTGTTATGGACTTATGGGTTTCAAACGGTGCGGAAAGAATCAACTTTTCAACAAGATACTCTCAGGCTCAATAGAGCCTAACAAACGGTGATATAGTTATAACACCGGGAGACTTTCATTCTTGGAGCAGGATGATTTCAAATGATACCTACACCGTTTTGGATACTGTAATCATGGAATGCAAGACTCTGTGAGATAATGAAGGAAAAGGATGCAATATATGCAAAGCCTGACTTTACAGAAGAAGACAGTGGTATAAGCGGCTGACCTTGAGTGAGTTTGCAAATATGAACGGCTGGGGCCGAATCCGATGCTGCAGCACTTCTAAACGGACTTGGGTAGATACGGAACATCACTATACATTGATGAGTGATATGTCAAACCTTGAATAAAAGGTACTTACGCGAAAGGCGCTCTTCGGTAATCGATATACTCTTAATGATAATGAGTGGGATTATTACGGCGGAGTATGATTTTTATCTGACTGCTATACTCCAAACTCTCAAAGGGGTCTTACAAGACTTGACTACAGAATGACTTGAAGATGCTTTCTCGCCTACATCTTAAAGCGAAAAAAAAGCCGGTGATATTCTGCGGTGATTTGGATATTTGCTCATAAAGAGATAGATTTGAAAATCCTAAGACCAATAGGAAAAATGCCGGATTTACAGATGAGGAGAGAGGGCAAGATGGATGTTATTTTATCTTCAGGCTTTTGTGACAGCTTCAGGTGTATCCGGA